>Ga0315279_10000065_pt1 | contig 225314 bp, 204 predicted proteins | sample YL17G06_20_MG_FD_203694 | JGI IMG/M metagenome (GOLD analysis project Ga0315279, IMG submission 203694) | Sediment microbial communities from Yellowstone Lake, YNP, Wyoming, USA - YL17G06_20 | ecosystem: Environmental > Aquatic > Freshwater > Lake > Sediment | place: USA: Wyoming | collected...
TTGGGATTGGGCAGGGATGGCAGATCCCAGGGATAGGTTCTGTAGGCCTGTCAGGGCAGAATGGTCAAACGGGGAGCGGGACTAGTTTTGGTTACTACACGTACACAGGCTACTTCACAAGCACTACGACTGGCAGCAACGGCGTAGTGGGCACCATCACTGGCTTGACTACCATGGTTGTTGCGACTACGACCGGTCAGAATGGCCAGAGTGGTCAATCAATAATTCCCGTGGGCAAGGTGGGCTTCAACATGCAGTTGATCGCTGACTTTTCGGATGGGACGAACAGTACGATAAGTTCGTCAGGTACTCTTCCCGGTCTCGACATGATTCAAATTGGTGGGCGATCAGTGCGGCAAGTTCGTGCGCGAACTCTGGTTGGTTTCGTGTCGGCTAGTCCTCTTCCATCAACGGCGGTCGCTGACATAGTCGCGAATGTTACGATGTACAATGAGAGAACTCATCTCACTAATTGGCGCTCCTATGAGTTCAACACTGGCTTCGTGGATGGGGGAACGACGGCTCTTGTGCTTCTTCCAGACTTTGCGGTCGCTGGCGAAGATGTGTACAGTGACCTATGCAATCAACTGACGAACGGGACTACTGTATGCTCACATGTAGGTGGGGCTCCTGCTTCGCGGAGGATTGATTGGACTGCCTACGCCGTAATAACCATCAGCGGGCTGTCAGTGATTCCGGAAACCTACAGTGGTTATATAGGAAGCAGCGCGGACTTTAGTGCGAGTATTTCCGGCTGCACAAATTGCGGTGGCAACGCCCCAACCATACCTGCAGCGTCGACATCATCAACTAGCATATCTACTGCTAACCGTGACAAGGTTACTGTTACAAAATCCGACATATGCACGAGCAATTGTGGCACTACTTCACCTGGAGTCGAAGTAGTCAAAGCGATGCGTGAACACGCTGAGGGCGCCGTGAAAGATACTGCTGACGCGACTGGAAAACAAACTGCTGAAGGTCGAGGTCTCGGCAGCGGCACCACTTGTCTTTCATTGATGCCGCTCTGCATTGCGAAGGTCGCGTCGCTTCTACCTGTAGACTCCGCTCAGTTGAGCTTAGGTAACGGCGCCTGGCAATTCATTAATCCCTGGGCAGCAGGTTTCTTCACAGTGATCTACGTTGCCGCAACGCTCGGCTTTGTGCTTATGGCCATAGTCTACCGGCGCTTAGGCCGAAAAAGATAGACTAGAGCAACGATTGCAATCGTTACGATGAGAGCTAGGAATGGCAGAAGCCCGTAGTCTGTTCTCCAAACCGCTGTAAGCGTCATAGGCGAATGCACCTGAACAGATGCTGCTCCATTCATCCCCGGTTCGGGTTCCGTGGAGGCCCCTGACCATCCAACCATTCTGAAGCTAACCCCAAGCATGCCTAGAATTCCAGTAGCCATGATCACGGTTGGATTGACGCTGACTGTTGCGTTAGAGCCAGCGTCATACCATCCTGAGCCGGCTGTTTGCCCTCTAGGGGAGGCAACATTCACAAAGTATTGCGCTAGGTATGCTGGCTTAACATCTGTATCCGCCATGACTCTGAAGAAATTATCTTTTTGAAGTTCGCCGTTCACGTACCATCCTTCAAAATAATATCGCGTCGTGTTCGAAATGATAGTTACATTCGGCAGTTCCTTTGAGAGGTCGCTTAGATCAACCACATCCCCATATGTACGCCACTCTGAAACATTGCTGAGGCTTGATGATATAGTGACCCGATACCACGGCCATAGAGACGGCCATAGGGACGGGCTGTAACTCTGGATTGGGAATTCTAGGTTGCTGCCTGCTATCCAAGTGTTGTTTTCTCCTTGGATGCTTTGGACGCTGTAGGAGAATGACCCAGCAAACGTTGTGGCTGAACCTGCGCCGAAACAACAGACGTAGTCTGCTCTCTCTACTACATGCCACTGGTTCGATAAGTCCCTATATTCTAGGTTTCGGAATGCAACAGGACCTAAGACATTATGGTTGGTGGATGCTCCTGCAACTTCAGCTATGGCGCTGGGAGTATTCCCAGCTGAGCTTGAAGCACCCAAATCTACTGAGCCCACAATGTGTCCGTTTACGGATGCTGACCATGCCGTGCCTTGCGCAGTTAGACTGAACTTGTACCATGTACCGTTAGGGCCTATTCCATTGCCGACTTGGCCAAGAAATTTACCCGCGTTCTCGGCAGCTGTTCCTGGTACGAAATATTCCCAGAACCAACTAGGAGCAGACTCGCCACCGCCGATCCCGTATCCGACTTGAATGAAAGAGTCTCCTGGGAGATTCAGTCCAACCCAGTAGGCAAGCGTAGCTTTTCGGTCAAGTACTTCTTGCGGGGACTTGACCTGAATTTCCACGCTTGCACCTGTGGCGTCAATCGACCCTGACATTTGTGCTCCAACTTGGAAATAGTACAAGCCGGATGCGGCGTGTGAGCTGGGAATCAGGGAGAACATCAAGCTAAGAGTGAGCAGAAATAGAAGGAGGAGGGGTTTTCTCATGGTTGCACTAGCCCTTCTTGAAGCCGAGAATAAACATGGCTGCGAAGGTGCCGCCGAACGCTGTTATGCTTGATAAAATGGAACCGAGGGAACTCAGAGAGCCTAGACTGCTGATAGCTGCGTTGAGTAATCCTTGAGCCGAAGCTGAGATCGCATCCCAATGAACCGTCACCGTAACCCACCCCTGACTTTCAGCATAAGCCACTCCCACCCCAATTAACCCGATGAAGAAGGCGGCAACATACATGACTATTCTCACAGCCTTCTTCGCAAGCCAGCCTCCCACGTAACCTATGCCGCCTCCGCTGAGAATTTGCGGAAGCAACGAAGACAATGATGAAATATCAAAGGCCATGATTCATTTTCGCCTCTTGGAGTTCACCCTCAAATCAGACAACATGCTAGCGTTTGGGATAAGCCGGCCCATGTTCGCGAGCCCACTTTGTCTCGAAGTTTACCCTGCCCAAGTGGTCGTTGCCGCTAACGGTTACCAGGTCCCGTACGAGGGTCGCTAGGAGTGGCTCGATGCGCTTGGGATTCTTCCGGTTTCTCTCCGCCAAGCATAGGGCCATACCTATGCCATCGATCAGGCCTGCAAGGTGATCATTCATTCACTTTCACCTCCGTTCTCCATCCGTCCACTTGTAGCATCCGTCGCTGCAGGATCCCTCGTGGCCCTCTCGGCGTTTGCATCGTAGAAACCGGTTCGTGTACGGGACTCGCTTCCAAGAACCACAGCTCACACCCACTCCCTCTGAAAATCAGTAAGCGACTCCAAATGTCCGTGGATACGGTTTCGAATCAGGTCCTTCTCATAGAAGGCGTCGTCCCAGGCGCTGCGACAGATCCCGCATGCGCATTCGAAAGCGTCGTCGATGAATACGTTGCTCACAGTTTCCATCTATATCGCCTGTACCCGTTATTGGTACGACGGTAACGCATATAAGGCTTGTGCCCAATATAGGTACAGGGAATTGAGTGTGTTCACTAGAATTCTAACCGACGTGGAACGCAGACATATCGCCAAGTACCTGAAACAGGATGGCGCCAAGGAAATCGCGGTCAGGAAAGTAGCCTACGGAGCTAGGAAGCATCTGCCCAGGATCCGGGAGGACCTCGAGCTCCTGGAGAAGCTGCTGCAGACCTACCAGAAGGGAAAGTGAATGGATCAAACCTGGGTACCCGTGGCCGCGGCGGGCGATGTGAATGCCGCCGAACTTTACGTTTCGTTGCAGTGAGGAAGGTTGCTCGTTCAAGTGTTCTGGTTCTGCCGAGGAAGTTGTTCGCGAATTCAAGAAGCATGATGCTTCCGCGCATAACGGAAAGCCTACGGCCGTTGAGGTATCGGCGAAATGAACCTGCAAGTTGCTATTCCGAAAGCTGGCAGAATCTAGCACATATAGAGAGAGATCCGTGAGTTTCTGCAGCACTACCTGAGCCTTTAAATACACATTCTAGTGTTCTTTTACTCGCTGCGAGTGTCTTACGCCTCGTGGTTACAAGAACAACAACAAGAACGATAGGAGGTGCAACAGGTTGCAAAAAGAAGAGACAGACTGGAGTGAGGCCCGAGTTATTTTCGGCAAACTCATCGGAATCAACAAAAAGGCATCTCAACTGACTATTGAGTACAAGGACGGAGAATCGTGGGAGGAGGAAACTTTCTCCCTCGAAGACTGGACTGACGAAGATTACGATGGCTTGCTAGAGAAGATCGGTGAGGACATCACACTGACGGTTGTGGATCACTCAGCCACAAACTGGGAAGGGTAAACCTTGAACCTACCTGGGGGCTTTTCTTTTCCCCTTTTTCTTTCTTCCGAAGAATTCCCTAAACGGTACCATTAGCCGCCATGTATGGGCAGACGAAGATTTGACAGAACCCTGGAGCGAAAATCAAATTAGCGGAGTCGACAGAATAGCAGTAATTGAGAGATGGATGCTCCGTTGCTTAAATGCGGAAGCCTGAGATTCGAACTTCAGAATCGATATTCCCCCCGGGCTACCAACATGCACCGCGAAAACCGCTTGGACGTTGAGTTCTGCTTAACCTATGAAGCGTCCGTTTCCAAGTGGAAATGATGCATGAACCGGTGCATTATCGGCGCAAGCAGTACTCCGGCTACGACGAGGAATATGACTCCGCAGTAAATTGCGTAGAATGAGGCAAATAATTTCCCGGCCCTTGTGTGCAATTCGTTTACCGGTCCCATGCCGCTGAGCAGCATCGCAGCGTCAAGGAGAGAATCAAGCCACGAGAGGCCCTAGAAGACATGGTACCCCATTACGCCAATAGCTAAGGAGCCTGCATCAATGATAAACGCGATGAGCGCGTATCGAACCACGCGCTTTAGGAAAGCTGTGCGAGAAATCATGGCGTCTTTACGACGTTCGAACAAGGCCATTCCAATCATCCAATGCTTTCCTATTTCTTAAGCAGTAGCGTTTATCATCCTGCGAATCCTCAGCCTAACTGATAGTTATTGCTGCTGATAGTAGGCCTCTCTTCCAAGGGTGAGTCGCTTCCACTTCAAGCCTTGGAGCAGGTGGACTCCGTTTTGGCTGCCGCGGGTTTCAAGAAAGAAGTGCGTTCTGTTGTAAAACCGGGAAAGGAGTTCTCCGTTACTTACGAAGGCCCAAGCCTGGAGAGAAGTCGGATTGAGGAAATGCTGAAACCGGTAGCCGAGCAAAACCAGATCGGCCTTTCTGTTGAGGTTGAGGAATCGGTAAGATTTCCCTAAATGACCTAATGCGCGATGATCCTCATATCATCAAGATTCGTACGACGTCCTTCTTCGTCGGCCCGTACGAGTTCCATGGGATCAATAGTGAATCTCCTCTTTCGTGAACTCCGGCTTGTATTCTGAGCGGACAGGGCCCGCCGTATTCTCCGGCCATCAGAATCCGTGCCAAGAAGAAAACCCCAGCACTTGTCAGCATATGCGGAACGGGCATGGTTCATTATGAATTGGAGTTGGCCCGCGGTCATGTACACAACCAATTATGCGCATCCTCATCAAGCATTTCTAGGACAGAGAGTGTGCTTTAGTTTTACTCAGCTCACTACCCCTACAACTCCTAGGCGCCGTTAAATCGCCAACCGAGGGGCAGTTGGAATGCATTGTTGATTGCATGGTGAATTATCGGATGCTTGAAGGCTATGCGAAAATCATCTTACCAACACGCAGCGACCGAAGCAAAACGGGAATTCTGTACATTCCTGCGGATATCGTCAAGGACTCGTCGTTCCCATTCAACCCCGATCAAGAGGTCGTTGTGCGGATCGACGGCAGGCGCCTAGTTGTGGAGGTACCGAAAGCATGACTGCGCCCAACGATTATCGAAGCCATTACACGTTCGCGATGGACTTCGGGACAAGCGATTTCAAGTTTGGCCCCATAACTTGCGGAGAGAACCCGAGAATCGTCAACAACCGCGGATACTTCCCAGACAAGAACTCCGTCATGTACAAAGCTTTTGAATCGACAGCCGACATCATTGTAGGCGAAGACGTTCCACTTTACCTCCAGTCCACCGAAGACTTGTCCAGTCGCTTAGTCTATCCCATGCGTAACGGGATGATCGAAAAGGGCGACGACACTGCCTGGCGAGTCGTAAGCGCTCTAACCAACTTCAGCCTGAACGCTTTCATACCGAAGCCAAACAACGGGTTCAATGGATACTATATTGTGGCCTCACTCTCATCGGTATCGCCACGCTACATGTACGAAAGGCTCCTCGCGCTTTTCGAACAAAACAACGTTAGCGGATTAATCAAGGCAGTAACAGTCATACCCCAACCATTCGCCGTCGCAATCGGGCACGGAGTGACAACTTGCGTCGTGATTGAGTCCGGGCACGGAAATAGCCAGGTCTGTCCCATTTCCAAATATCCTATCCGAGCGGCACAAGTCGCGCTCAACCGAGGCGGTGGAGACGCGAACGCGATTACCTCCGAGATATTGAAAGATGCTGGGTACGGAGACCTCGCCAACGAAGAAGCGTTTGTCAGGAAAGTCAAGGAAAACATAGGGCTTCTCCCCGCGGACCTTGACACCTCCATCAACGAAGCGAAGAAGTCGCCCCGAAGGTTCAGGGCTAGATACAAAGTGCCTGGAACAAGGGTTGAAATCGACTTAGAGAAAGATTCGTGGACTAGGTTCTTGATAGGTGAGTACGTGTTTAACCCGAACCATGAGATTTTCAAGAGTTACTTCGGCCGCGGGATGCCGAGGCCAAAGGACGTTAAGATGGGCGAAACCACATTCAGCGGAATGCTCGACTTCGGCGACGCAATTGTTGCCTCAGTAGAACGCTGTCCGGTTGAACTGCAACCAATGCTTTACCGCGAAGTGTTGTTGTCCGGCGGGAATTTCAGCTGGACCGTCCCCGAACGTCTCGAAGATACAGCGGTTGATGCTCCCACGAAAATCAAGTTGCTGCTTCGACAGAAGGGAATCAAAAACGTGTCCGTCAAGATGACGAAATCCCCACAATTCTCGGTTTGGCATGGTTGCATAATCTATGGATTCGCAGTTCCGGAGAACTACGAGTGGGATTGGCAACGCTTGGAGGGGTGGATGAAGTTCAGTGGCTAATCTACCCATCGAGGACAGGTTGCTCCATTACTTTCTGGCAATGGGCGCACAGCCGGCAGGAAGAGCGGAAATACCACAGAATAATCTCGGATTCATCTCGGGTTCTGAGAAAACCTATGTTGTCATCTTGAGGAGCGAGGATCTTCTCCAGAGGAACAAGGTTATTGAAGCCATACTGAGCCTCACGTCTCTTCGGAATTCATCGCAATTACTCTATCTAGCAGCCCCAAGGCTGCTCGGAGGCTCTATTGACGCCGCAATTTTCAAGCCCTATGGAATAGGCTTACTGCTCTTTGACGAACGCAGAATCGATGAAGCAGTTCCCTCGCAACCTTCACAACGCTCAGAGATGAATCAGCAAGTGGCTCAGAGCCCCGACCCAAGCGTGGTCACTGAACTAGCTAGCTTGAGATCGATGTACGCGGAAATGGAGAGAACTATTGCCACCCTCCGCGAGGATCTAAAGGCGTTCAAACAAGACTCAGGAACTCACATGGATCCAACGGAACCTTCTCCGCCAACGCACATTACTAGGGCTGAACCGATGTTCGCCAATCCCAACCTTCCCGCGGGAGAGCTTCCATCCTTCTTTGCGAATAACCCGTGGCTGGACGTTCTATCTAAGCGCGGCAGATCGGGGGACGAGCTGATTGCCGGTTGAAGTGGTCGTGAAGGTGCCGATACGGAGAATCCCCGTCGTCATTGACCTGAAGGATCCACTCGCACCTGAATTGGGCTTGGAGGATTTCAGAAAACTGTTCAACAAAGACCCCGAACAAGACCGCTACAGGGTCTTGAATATTGAAGTCCTCACATCCCCCGACGACCTTCAGCCCATGCTCGTTTCGGAATGTGGAAGGTACGCACGCTTTCTCCGTCGAGAATCCGATTATGCCTATTTCCGCAAGACAGTGGACTAAAACAAGGCTGCGAACGGGTCGGAATAGAGCCGGATATCAAATTCCAGCGTCCAATGATGACATATCTAATACATCTTCGGCAATCAGCCCCCAATGGCCGAAAACGTCTCATAATGTTTGAATCAAATTAGAAACGTTAAAATTCGACATAACACTTAAATAGGGTGCAACCGTGGTTATTATAGCTTTCGGGCCGGATGACGAAGTTCTGAAGCAGAACGACGCCGCGTTGTTCTACTAAGGAGAGATGGTCCGAGCGTAAAGCATCGAGCAGGTAAAAAGAAAATGAGTACGAGCACAACGACAAAGAAAGTTGGAAAACTAACCAACTGCCCCGAATGTGGAAGCACGAACCTGGTAGAGGACTACGACCAAGGCGAGATAATCTGCCAGAACTGTGGTTTGGTTATCAGCGAACATGCCCTGAACCAAGGGCCTGAATGGCGAGCCTTCACGAAAGAAGAGAAGGATGAGCGTGGACGCGTAGGCATCCCAACGTCATTCTCGATTCATGATAAGGGCCTTTCGACCGTTATCGACCGCGTTAACCGAGACGCGTATGGTCGCCAACTTCCGCTGGCAACTAGGCTAGAAATGCTTAGGCTTAGAAAATGGCAGATTAGAACCCGTGTACACTCCTCAGCGGACAGAAATCTTGCGCAAGCGATGGCCGAACTTGACCGCTTGACAGACATGCTGCATATACCGGCGCCAATTAAGGAGCGCGCAGCCATAATCTACAGAAAAGCCCTGGACAACGGCTTAGTCAGAGGCCGCTCCATAGCCGCAATTGCTGCTGCATCGCTTTATGCAGCGTGCAGAATTTCGGAAACACCGAGAACACTCAAAGACGTCTCCGCAGCAAGCAGAATTCGAAAGAAGGATGTCGCGAGATGCTACCGTCTCCTCGTCCGCGAATTGGACCTTCGAATGCCAGTTGAGGATCCGGTTAAGTGCATTTCGAAAATAGCCACCAAGGTCGAAATCTCAATGCCCACGCAGCAGCGTGCGATTAGGATCATTAACGAAGCGAAGAGGAAGGGCATAGTTGCCGGAAAAGACCCCATGGGCCTTGCGGCAGCGTCACTCTACGTCGCGTGCGTCCTAGAAGGGGAAAAGAAAACCCAGAAAGAGATAGCTGAAGTAGCTAACGTTACCGAAGTCACCGTCCGAAACAGGTACAAGGGACTTAAAGAAGCACTGAAACTCGACATCTAAGCCCGTTGAGTTAGCTTCGCAGCTGTCTCAAACCTTTCTTTTATTTTTCCAATGAGTTCCTGTTCGCTAGCACTGAACACTATGTCCAAGCATTCCGCCGCATTCCTGATGGGACGGATGCGCACCCCTTCCTCCTCCAGAATTCTCATTTCATCATGTGCGACCTCGAAATTTGCAATAGGCAACACCAGGTCTGTAATTCGTATTCGCCGTGACTTCAGAATGCCCACGATCTTTCCGGTCTGAGTTCCGTAGCCCCCAAGGCCGCCTACTGGGCCAACATCAAGCTTAACTCCAATAGTTCCCGTCGCAACAATTGCAGGTGAAATCGGAAGGCCTGCAAGTTCTGAGAAGAGTGCGAGGACCATTGCCAGGCCAGCGCTGGGCCCTGACACGCCTTGGCCGGGCGCACCTTCCAGTAGGCTTCGAACTTGAAAATGTATATGCAGACGGCTGAGGTCTATGTTGCAGGCGGTCCAGAGCCATGACCTAACCGCTTCCGCGGCATTCTGTGCGCTCTGGAGAACTGACTCGTCCGGGACGACCGCCTGTCCAACAACGAGTGATGTGGAATTACCTGTTACGGATACGAGCTTTTCACCCGGGATAATCGGCCTACTCGAACACTCTACGGTTATGATTCCACCCGTTCCATCATCAGCCGCGTAAAGACCGAATGAAGCCCCTGCCGTGGGCGTGGTCAAAATAAGGGCCTCCTCTAGTTCCCTTCGCTGTCTCTCTTGGCTAGACTCGAGAGCTTGAATTGCCTTTTCGAAGTGGTAGAGACGGATTGGGTAACAAGTCTCGTTGACCTTCTGCAAAGTCAGGTTATCGTCCGTCCCGACCACCGATTGCAACCTGTCTAAGTCCGCTTCGTATCGCTTCTTGACGAAGATCTTCTCGTCGTCGGTGTGAGCCTTTCGTAACTCGTCGACGGCGCTCAATTCCGAAGCCCATAATCGATGCGATTCTGAGATCGTTTCAGCCGCGGCCCTTGGGCTCAGAATTCGCTGCATCCTGAACAATCGTGTGATTTTCGCTGCGTCAACCTCTTCGTGCAGAAATCTTCTGAATTTCCTTAGGTGAATCTCCACAACTTCGTTCCATTCACGGTCGTTCAACGGTGGGTGCACGTAGAATACGTTTGGCTCGAACCGGTCTCTTGTGGCTTGGTCGATTAGGTTCTCTTTGTTGGATGCAGCTATAACTACGATTCCTTCGTCAGGTTTGATCTCGCTCAATTCTGCCTTCACTTGCGCAAGAATCTTATTGCCTGCTGGGTCAGCACCCCAAAAAATCGCGTCAGCTTCGTCGAGAAAGAGAATGCACGGCGTTCGTTGCCTTGCCAGTGCGAATAGGTCTTTGATCCGTTTCTCGGGCTCGCCGATGTAACTGGCGCCGCTCATCAGTTCCCCTCCCCTGACTTTGATGAAGGCGACACGGTTCTCAGCAGCAGCCACTAGCGCCAGGAGCGTCTTACCTGTCCCGGGAGGGCCGAAGAGCAAGAATCTACAATTGGAAGCGTAACCGAGCTGCGACATTTTCCGGTTGAACGCGAGGGAAATGTGGTTCAGCACTTTGTTCTTAACGTCGTGAAGGCCGCCGATGTCCTCTCTGGAAACCTTAGGGGTCACAATGTATACTGCGTCCATTACTTCCTGGGATTTTTCCCTTTCAGCATAGAACTTCATTGTGTGCGCTGCCTGGGCGAAATCCTCCAAGCTTACCTTGTACCTTGGTTTGGTCCACTTGGACAAGGGGCCAGGCACGGACCTTCGGATCGCTTCGAGTAGTGGTACTTCCTTGGCGCGCTTCACTTCCCTGAACACGCTAAGGATGTCATTAGGAGTGATCGAACCGTGCCTGCGCAGTACAGCTTCTCTTTCCAAGATTTCCTTTATCTCTGTTGCCGATACCCGGCGCCAACTCTCGTCCGACAACCTGTCCTTGATTATAGCCAACAACATATCGTGGGTAACGCCCGAGTCAAGGTCGACTCGCGAGAGGCGACGGCGAATGTCTTCACGGGTTTGTTCGTAGGAATTTGTGGCGACTATTACCAAGGTGCGTGCGTCGCTGCTTAAGATCTTGTCCAGCCACCTGTTTATTTCGTCCTGCACGCGCGTGTCTTCGAGCTCAGTGCCCGTGTCTCCCCTTACCTTTCGGCCGAAGCTCTGGAATTCGTCAATGTAAATGACAGAGGGTGTGGAGGCAGCACGCTCCAAGAGGCGACCTAACTGTTTGGTGCTTCTCCCGTAATACTCTGAAAAAACGTCGGATCCTTTGATGATTATCGGTGAGAGCAGTACACCATTCGTGTGAGCTTCGAGCAACATTTGCTTTAGAGAAACCATCGTAAGGAAAGTCTTCCCAGTCCCGCTTTCGCCCGTCAGGCAGATGGCCTTCGGGAGTTCGTCCTTGTCGAACCATTTCCGGAGCATTGGGTGCTTCAGGACATGGAGCCTGAATGAATCCAAGAGGAGGTTATACTCCTTTTCGCGTCCGATCAGCTTGACTGGTGAGAATTTGTTTGGAGGATAGAGCTTATCCAAGCCCTGTTGTATCTTTCTGAACTTTCTCGGCGATATTCGCGATTTTCGCCATTTCATGAAATCTCTATCGACGGCTCGTAGTGGGACGTAGTTCAGCCAGCGAAGTACGCTGAATTTGCGCCACCATTCCAGGTCTGCCTGGGGCTCTGAATCCGGTTGGTCGTATCGCTCCATATCCATATCGAGTTGATTTGGCATAGCTATTCGTCCTCCACTGGTTTCAGGTCGAAAGCCTTCTCAAGAGTGAATCGGAGGAGGTAGACGATTAGAATCGCTCCAACTGCGAAACCGATAACGAAAACGTCCCAAAGGGAGAGTAGGTCTACTGATGCAAGGAACATGAAACGGAGTACGAACAGTAAGAGGAGTTCTCCACCCATGATCGCAACAATTGCAGCGAATGAAACGACCAAGAACTTGTAGACCACATCGAGTCAGAGGTATGCCTCGTCCCCGACGTCAAACCGCTGCCCTGCGGCCTCTTTCCTCTTAGACTCACGTGCGATCCATATTCCGCCAACAGCAAAGAACTGTACGCCTAGCGCAAAATAAAGTCCCTTCACCCATAGCGGAAACGCTTGTCCAAACTTTCCAATCCATCCTACAAAGCTGTCCCATGGCGACACGGATGGGATGACAGTTACATGCGTATCCGGACGAGCGTTGAAGATGGCGTTTACGTCAAGTTCAAACGCGCCCCCCGACAGGTAGTATGTTGTGTTGTTATTCCCAGGCGCGCTCAAATCTGAAGGCTTGGTGAGCAAATTGACCTGGTACTCAGTAGGGTAGTCGAAAATGAACTTAAGCTCGAAGTTGCTTGCGTTGAGTGCTTGAATTTCAAAGTCTGCGGTCGGATAATGAGTAGGTCTGGTCAGGTTGGTAGCTGAAAGGTTGCCTTGAATGAACACTTGTTGTATGCTTGCCCTGTCACTTTGGACGACGAGGGAATCGCCTGTGCATAGTTGCACATCTTGTGTGCGGGTCACGGTCTGACCTGCGGCCGTGGTTTGCAAGCCAGCGAATGCAACAGCAATGAAGAGGATCGCGACCCATGGCAAAATGCGTGGTCCGATTCTTGAGTTCAAGGCTAACCGCTCTGAGTGAACTGTTACGTCCGTCCTTAAGAGACGGTTAGTATATTAACGTCCTGTTAATGGAACACTAATGTTTCAACGTTTCTCCGGCCCTTCGCCCTCATCATCGAGCTCAAGAACCACTGGGCCCACGTAGCCGCACTCCTTGCAAGCGTAGACTGCCGGCAACAACCAGCCACTCAACGATCCCTGCTGCTTCACCTTCATACTTCCACACACCGGACATATCTGTGGTGCAGGGCCCGAATGTTTGAGATTCTTCATCGTATCAAAGAAACTGCTCATCGCAAACGCCATCGAATTAGGCTGTCAATGAATCTCGATTGAACTTTCCGGAAAGCCGGTCTGTACCAGCAGTTTCTTGACTTTATTCCGATGGTCTCCCTGAAGCATTATCAGGCCGTCTTTGGCGGTTCCGCCGCAAGCACAATAGGTCTTCAGCTTTGCACCAAGGTCATCGAGGTTAACGCTCTTCGAGTTTATGCCCTCGATAATTGTCGTCGCCTTGCCCCATTTCCTAGTCTCAAGGCGGACCTTTACAAGTTGCTGCTCCATGCTGATGGTTCCGCAGACGCAGAGATCTTTAGGAAGCCCACAGGTAGGGCATACTTCCGCCATTATTTCGTTCAATTACTCCTTTCTTAGTGAATTGGAGTACGGTTCGAATTATATTTAAGAGTATGTCTGAACCCATGAATTTGCATTCATCGAAAGTCATTCTGGAAACGACCTGTCGATTGAATATCCACCGGACAATGATCGCTATGGCTCACGAGGACGGACATGAAGTAACCATTGAGACATTATCCACGCCACCAACTCACGTTTCTCCGGCTCCATTGCTGAGACGAGTGACCGCAGCAATTGTCGACTCATTCATCGTAACCACAGTAACCATTGTATGGCTCGGCCTCACTGGAAGATTGAACGAATTATCAAGCATGTTGACAATCGCAGGCGTAGCGTCTACGCCGCCGACGACATTGGTCTACCTGGGCATTGTTACGTTGGTTTACTACTTTCTGTTGGAATGGCTCTTCGCTTCGACAATCGGCAAGTCCGTGCTAAGACTTCGGGTTGTGGGAAGAGATGGTGATCCATGCACGCTAGGTGCTTCCCTCAAAAGAAACATCCTGCGCCCCATAGATTGGTTGCCATTTTTCTACGTCATTGGTGCCATTGCCATCTTGTCATCTCACGATCGACAGAGAGTTGGAGATAGAATCGCAGCGACCGTAGTCACGAAGGCTCCGGAAAAGGACATAAATCCGCCTCCGGCACCTTTCCTCTTTCATTAGGCCTCCAAACAGACTTGAGCGGCGTTGCCCGCAAACCTCACAGCTGAAGCTCAGGCTAAATGGCGGGAAGCGCAGCTAGCCACCAATCCCAGAGAGAAGCTTCGAGCATACCAGGAGTTTCTCTCAGCCATACCTAAGCATAAGGGAAACGAACGACTGCAAGCCCAAATCAAGACAAAGATCGCAGATCTCAAAGAAGAGCTTACGCTTCAGCGCGGTAAACGTGCGGCGGGTCGGCCAGGCTGGACCATCGAGCGCGAAGGAGCTGCGCAAGTCATGGTCTTTGGCCCGACCAAAGCAGGACGCAGTAGCCTTCTCCGGTCCCTCACAAACGCGCAAGTCACCGTCGCCTCTTACGAATACACAACTCAAAGGCCTGTCCCGGGAATGCTCCAGTACGAAGACATTCAGCTTCAGTTAGTTGAATTGCCTGCACCACAACTCGGCCGCGACGGCCGGTATCAGATAGAGCCCGAGGCTTTGGACCTGATTAGATCTTCCGACGGTCTCATCATAGTCGTGGATATGTCAGCCAACCCAACCGGCCAATTCCGCTCCGTGCTTGAATCTCTCGAAAGGGCTCGCATCTCTACGCAGAGACCGTTGTCGAGGGTAGAAATAGTGCGAGAGAAAGGTTCCGGGGAGATCCGCATCGCAACATCAGGCCATCAAAAGTCCTGTACGCCCGCCCAAATACGAGAACTCCTACACAGCTACGGCATAAGGAACGCGCTCGTGAGAATCTACGGAGACGCATCTGCAGAGGATGTGGAAGACGCGATCTTCGAAAACGTTATGATTTACAAACCAACGATGGTCATCGCCAACAAAATCGACCTAGTCGACGTCACCCAAACTCGGATCGAGCTCGCAACAGAACATGCCCCGGCGTTAAGATGTGTTTTCACTTCGTGTTTGACTGCAAAGGGGCTCAGCGAGGTTGGTGAAGCCCTCTTTCACGGTCTGGGAATCATAAGAGTCTACACGAAGGAACCTAACGAACCACGGCCTTCGAAATCTCCGTTCGTTGTTCGAGCGGGGACAACCGTCGGCGAATTGGCTCGGCGCATCCACACTGATCTGGCCGACAGATATCGATACTCACGGATCTGGGGGCCGACCAGCAAATTCGCGGGGGAGAGGGTCGGCCCAGAACACGAACTTGCTGACCAGGATATTGTGGAAATCCACACGGCCTAGGCAAGAAATGCTGACCGGTGGAGAATCAGATTCTAGCGCGTCGACGTCTTCTGAAGTTCTTGATACGCCAGAAACCACTTGAATCGCGGTAATATTCCATGACTTCCATTTTGCATCGCCCTGATATTATGGACCACTTGTGACTTAGCGATTTCACCATTGAACGTCTGGGATTTCTTGACCGAGAAACAGAAAACGATACCGCGGGTTGCACATTCCAAGCAATACGTGGCCGTAGCCAAACTTTCGATTGATGCAAGGCACTAAAGATTATGAGGCACCGGGTGGGCAGCCGGGTATCCGCATTGTGTTGTTTGAGTGAATTTGCTTTGGTTGTTTAGCCACTGTAAAGCAGGCACGTTACCGAAAGTCAGGCGATACGAAGATGTCTAGAAACTTCGTGAAAAGCATCAAGATAATTCGTTATGAATTATCGTCTTAATGCGCCGAGAATTCCGCCCACGACGCCAAGTACGAAACCGGCGACAAAGCCTCCGCCGATTATGATGCTGAACACGGCGAACGGAAAGATAATCACATCAGCGATCGCTCCATGCCCCATCACCATAATGATGGAAGCCATGATTATCGTTAGTCCAATGATGACGCCAATTGCGAAGGCGTATGATTGCCCTATTGCTGGCAGCCAGAAGAATATAGCAGACCAATTCACGGGAGGCCCGTAGAATGACGGCGCGAGCAACGCTGCACTATTGAGCAAAACCAAGATTCCGGAAACAAGGCAAAGCGAAAATCCAACAACACTTCCTCTTCTGCGCGCGCTCGCCGCAGCGACTCTAGGCCGGCCTCGCGCGAGTATAACTTGCGGCCTTCCGCAGAACGGGCAAAATACTGCTTGCAGGGGCATGATTCTCCCGCAATTCCGGCAGCGCACAGTGGGGAGCGGCATAACGTATTGTGCCCGCGGCCGCATCCTTGTAGGGCCTTTCCTCGACAGCCAGAATGCGAGCAGACCTAACCCTATTGACAGAAAGAGAAGCATCAACACGATCAAGTAGATTAGAAAGTTGAAAGCGGGCGTTGGGACATCGAGCACAACGTCAGCAGTATGAACCTGTGCGCCGCTTGTTCCAACCACCGTGATCGTGTAGTTACCTGCAGCTAACGATGTGTCCGGGCAGAGCAGCAGTGAGGAGGATGCTGAGCCACCCTGTGGTGGGGTAACAGAAGAGCTAGGCTTGAAGCTTCCCGAGACATGCGAAGGCAGGTTATTCAGAGTGAGGTCGACAGGCGAGCTGAAATTGCCGATAGAGGTAACTGTAACGGTGACGTTCCCGCACTGTCCCTGGTTGACTACAACCGGGTTCGGGCTGACAGAGACTCCAAAGTCCGACGCTATAGGCGTGACAGTCAACGTCACGGTGATACTATGCGTGATCAGAGGCAGACTCGAAGTTCCAGTGATCGTAACAGTATACGTCCCTGTGGGCGTACTCGGTGATGTTGGAATAACTAATGTCGAAGATACAGTTTCCCCTGGGGCCGGTGTTACAGACGCAGGTTCGAAGCTGGCTTGCGTGCCCGGGGGCAAGCCTCCGTTGACTTGTAAGCTTACTGCAGAGCTGAAACTACCAATCGAGGTCACGGCCAAACTGTATGTTGCTGTTTGGCCTTGTGCAACGCTTTGCGTCAACGGCGTCGCTGAAAGCAGGAAGTCGAGCTGTGGGCCGTGAACAAATTTGTTCCCGTAAATTTCGTAGGTCGCATAATAACCGTTCAGGTCGGCATAGGTTGGGTACAGCTGCTGGTAAGGTTGGAATGCCAAACCTTCGACAACGCCGTTGCCGTATGGAAAGTAGAAGGCTAGAATCGTGTATGGGACCTGCGGGTGTGGATAACCATAATTCTTGCTGTCCATGAGAATTCTGACATCACCAGCGTGTGCCGGCTGCACCGCCGTCGGCACCCATTGACCCGCTCCCGCTTCAGTCAAGATCTTTGCGGTGTTCGGGGTTGAGCCAGGATTATAGTATTGACTGGGGAACTCAGGATTGAACCCCCCGCTGGGCGAATTATGGACGGTAACAGTTGGGGTGGATGCTATTCCACTTGCCCCCAGTTTGACATAGCCCGGAAAAGTTGAGTTCAAGTCGAGCAGTGCTGCATCAGTAAACATTACTTCGTTTCCTGCTTGTACATGAGTAGAAATCGTGTTGTAGACGGCTTGGATCTGGGCGCGGCGATCAGGTGCGTAAGGTATGGGATTACCGTACCATCCTGGGCTGTCAAGAACGATAAGCGTGAATTGATTTATCAGCGAAGGATTAGCCAGTATTTGATCTGTTGTTACCTGAGTGTAGCTTATTCCCATCCTCCCGAGTGTAAGGAAGGTCTTCCCCCAATAACCATCTCCGATCACGAGAATTTTCGTTGGCTGCCTCACGAAGAAAATTTTGTTCGATATGAAAGGAGATACCAGGTGCGTGACGGTTACCTTAGAAAAGGTGGAGTTGCTCGACATTGTATTAATCGCGGAGTCGTAAGATGAATCGATAAGGAAGGGCCCACCTTGATACACATCGCCGCCTGGAGTCAGCTGCGTCTGCATCGTGGCATCAGGTGGCTCAATAACGCGTGCGACAAGCGAGCCGGGGTTATTCCTCAAGAACTCGTGAATTAGTCCGTAGACATGTATCCTGTCGTTCTGCTTACCATCCATCGGGACGACGATCGTTCCCACGGGAAAGGTTCCTGCGGCTAACGGAGGAATAATCGCCGATACTGGGGTTAGCGCTGGTGTTAGGAGCGCCAACGCCAATATGAGGCACGCAACTAGGTTTCGGGTAGCTTTCATAACAGTGCCTCAATTTGATTCATAATCTGGCAATTTTTGGCTTCCGCGGATACTATGTAACGCATGCATACATTACTTAAGACTTCAGTGCCTTTCCACATTTCAGACTAATTAATGACCTATATCCTGAGCGGAGAACGCCAAAACATGCCAGCTTAATCGTCTAAATTATCCCTGGGTTCATATGGGCTCTTTGTCACATAAATGCACGGAACTGTAGAGGCCCCCAGAAATACGCAGCATCTTCTATCTCATGCAGCAGAATCGGCTATGCGCTACGTTTGGCCGGTCCATTCTCGGCGCCTAGTTTGGCTCCGCAGTGAATACAATGTACCCATTCTTCCTCTGTATCCTCACCACAATTCGAACACACAGACACCGGTGTAGAAGATTCCGCATTAATCTGGGCGGTTTTCTTACGTCTAAAGGCGAGCAGAACCACTTCGCCTAGTACGCCCGCGGCTATGATAATCGGGAGAATTATCAAACCGCCATATTCAACTGAAAAGTTAGCATAAATTGTCTTTGGCGAGTTCATCGTGAAGTTGATATCGCTAGATCGGGAAGTGACATCACCAGACCATCCTGAAAAATCATATTTCCCACCCAAGAGCCCTAAAGGCCAAAACATTGAAACGGAATCAAAACCGTGAAGCGACACATTCGACTCGGCGTCATACCATTTCTCGGATGAATACCCTGGCACTGTCGAGGTAACTCGCAACAAGTACTGCGTTCTATAGGAACCTACGACCAGTGTATCCCCGTCCAACGTTAAAATTCTGTGCGTTTGATTATTCCCGTCCTGCCATCCATTGAAGATTATACGCGTCGAGTTCGGGTATTCTAGAAAGGCGGGAACGGACAAAGGATATTCCGTTCCTACCAGCAAAGAGGCAGTTGCACTCCCGAACTGCGTTGTTGTCTCGGATAGGTTGCCTATTGCAACTTCAATCCCTGGCACCCCTAACTCAACTTGAAGCGTCGCATACCGTGCAATCTTAATGGCCACTTGCTTGAATCCGGGACCTAGAATCGTGTCATTGTAAAAATTCCATGCGCCGTTATCAAAGTAATATGCGTACGCTGACAGTTCGAGGGTACCTTCGGTTGGCGGAGCAGTAAAGTTGAGGGTCCAGACCTCGTCACCTCCCCCACTAACGATCGCAACATCACTCTGCCAAAGAGGAGTGCTCGCGTTTCCCATGCCTACGAATATGGCTGCCCGGACACTAGCATTCGTGACGATCTCGTACTCAACGTCTAACTTAACCGAGAACATTTCGCTCGGCGCGACTTGCGTTGGGCATACAAAGCTTGATATCCGTACTCTACCGAGGCTCGGCTCGTCAGCAAACACTCCAACCGTGCAAAGGGAAAGCATCAAAACGGCTACAAGGATCATGCATTTTCGAGTCGCCGACAAGGTCATTCGCGCCTCCAGTCCAATGGGTTCTCATTGAAAGGTATCCCAACCCAGTTTCTTAACACCACTCTAAGTCGTTCATCCGGAGAACTGTGCATTTCGCTCGCGATAATGAACGAAAATTAATGAAACCAAGCCAAGATTACTGCATCAGCCATCAGTGAATCTTTAGTTTACATCGGACGAACCTGAATGCGGCGAGAACCATGCCGTCGTATGGATGAGGAGGCCCTGACGCTTCATCTTGACAGGTACCGAAGAATACCCAAGACGTTGATCTTGATCGAGATTCGAAGGTAGTCAGGCACCTCACTAGTTGAACGACACATAACCCCAGCAATCTCGTCCGTTAGGGCGTTCGACATTTGCTCATCGGACCATCCAGCTTCCCTCATCTGCCTAATGCTCTTCAGCCAATGCTGCAGCAAATTGACGTTTTCTGTTATCCACGGCATCGCATCTCTCACAACGCCGTAATGAGGCGTGTAGAACTCGGCCGGAGAACTTCCTCGTATCCGCTCGAGGGACTGGAGCGTTTCCTCCAGGTTGAAACTCGTCGGAGGTGTGGTGGGAATCAGTACAGGAAATTCCGGGAAGCAGATTCCAACTGCGTCGCCTGTAAAGAAGGCCTTGTGCCCTTCCCATTCGTAACTTAGGTGATGTGAAGCATGCCCCGGAGTCCAGACAGTGCGAAGAGTTATCCCCCGCCCCAAGTCGACCACGTCGCCGTCAACTGCAACATGGACGCGCCCTTGGGCAATAGGTTCAGGCCTACCGTACTTTTGCACCAGTTCACATCCGAATAATTCACCTGCGCCTTTCCAAAGACGCGAAGGATCAACCAAATGCGGCTCACCCTTCGGGTGGACCCTGATTGAGGCATTCGTGAACTTCCTCGCAAGAGTTCCACAGGAACCACAGTGGTCCAAATGAACGTGTGTGGGTAGAAGATAATCTGGATTGATCCCGTTCCTAGCAAGGTCGCGAAGAACAACGTCAGCAGAGGACTGATAACCCATATCGATAAGCGCTGTCTCCTTTCCAGCAACAACGTAAGCAGCCACGACGTTTGGCACATCAAGCGCTTGAGTGTCGATGATCGCAACAGATTCGCTAAGTTTCCTGAGCAATATGTTCCCCTGGACAAGTGAGCTGCCGAAACAAGTATATGGGTAGGATTAAAGCCTCATGAGAACACCGGTAGGGTTCACAATGTCCAGGCCAGAGCTCCCAGAAGACCTCGAGGTTTTCATAGACCAATTAGACGAACAAGGACGCGTTACTTACATCTCCGGGTACTTTGAATACAAGAAGACCAGATTGAAGTTCGGCGCGATCGGAATGGAAGGGTACGGTGGCCCCAACATCGGGGCGACGCTCTCAGATGAAACGCTCTCGGCACTCAGGCAACTCGGCCTTGACAGTGTGGCCATCGATGAACTGATTACAGCTCTTCAGCGAAAGATTATGGAAGGCCAAGCGCACATCGAACTTCGCGAAAGTCAAGAACCGACTGGGCAGGATAAAGCGAAAACGTGAGCAACCGACGTTTTAGTCTTGGGCATCGTGCTGCGGAAGACTGCAGTTTGGGCATTCGTTGGCATCTTTAGGGATCTGTGACATGCAATACCAGCAGAACTTCTTGCCCTTCGCAGGTTCAATCGCCAGTGGTTCGTTCCTGAGGAACCCCAGAATGAGCATAATCAGTCCAACAATCGCAATTGGCAACCCGAACATCGACACGCCTAGAGGAACATAGAAATCTGTGAAAACAAGAAAACCTCCGAATACGACTACGATAGCACCCGAAGCGACAAGCCCTGTGTACATTTGGACCACGCAAAAATGAATATACAGCTGGATATGGGCTTTTTTCCCGAGGATGACGATTCATGATCACGAGAACCGCCAAAGCATCATCAGGTCTCTTGTCTCAGGCAGCGGACCTCATTGTTGAAAATGGGACCTATTTGAAGGAAACATTTCCTCAATGCTCGAATAAAACAGAAGTGCAATCCGAACTTAAGCGATCGCCTGAGGAATGGAATCTACTCTTCACAGACCAATTAGCCGCTCTATTCACTCTTCATCTCTCCGATACGGAGGCTGCGATTGGCAAATTTCTTCCTTCCCCTTCACTCCCCTTTGACTCATTAGTTCCTAGCCTTCAACAAGACCTCAAGAGAATGAAAATCGGCCTTCTTACTCTTCACGTTCCGGAGGAGATGTCTAAGCCGCTTGTGAAGAATGGGATTGAGAAACGGCGTATCCTTGTGAAACTACAGGGGCCGACCGTTGAAACGAAATTGATGCCCGTCCTTCCGCTCAACAGTCCAAAGCCGCGGGACTTACCTATTCTTGCCAAACTCATGTATGACTCCTACGAGAAGGGTTCGGCGCCAAAGTTGTCTAGCGTTGCCTCCGCGGAAAGATTGCTAAGTGGCATAATGAATGGCATACACGGGCCTTACGCGGCTGAGGCGTCGCTAACTAGCGGCGCCACCCAGAACATAGTAAGCGCCTGCTTCATAACACTCCCTAGTCCCACAGAAGCACACGTCGCGCAGCTATACACCCATCCGCTCTATCGAGCGCGAGGACTCGCCACCACGGAGGTAGCAACTGGCATGAACAAGTTGGTCAAGCGGGGCGTTCAAACGCTGACGGTTTGGCTCGGTGAGGATAACGAGATAGCTGGGAGACTCTTTGCAAAGCTGGGTTTCAAACTGCAGCAGAAGTTGGTAGAGATGGTCAGCAGAATTCAGTGACCTCTGCCAGAAGTATCAGGCTTTGAACCAGCGAAATACAAGGTAATCCACTTTCTTACCCCGCCCTCTAGGTACTGCAATCGTGAATTGCTTTCGAACGGTGGTCGCCAAGCGGCCCGCCAACACAACCTCGAAGGGCCCCATGGTCTCCTCTTCCCTCTTTACTGTTACAATGAAAGGGGCGTGGTCGATTCCCGGGCCATGTTCGTATATAGCAAAGTCCGACCCGAATCTTATCCCAGGGGTCACGATGAGCCCCTTCTCACGCAGGTTCTCGTAAGCGCTGTATCCCAAATCAAACTGCTTGTAAGTCTTATTGGCCACTCTTAGGAGCATTGACCTGCTAACAGGTTCAGAGTTCTTGACGTTAACGACTTTGATTATCTTTCTATCGAGAAGGTACAACGCCTCCATCAAATCGAGCATCAAGGGAGCCTTGAACTCTTGTTCTGGTTTGGGCTTTGGAATCCCTACAGGCTTACCGAAGAAACCCATCCGGTAAAGTGCCAATCCCTCTCCATGATCCCACACAATGAGCCTGTTTCCTATCAATTCCGCGGCAATGGGCTTCATGTGCGGCATCCTATGCTGTGAGGGCGAGCACTCGTATATGGTCCACTACATCTACGCCTATGTCTGCTATTCTTTCAGCTCTCTCAACTAAGTCACGAAAGAAGAGCAAATTCTGCAAGGGCATCTTGCTCGAGATCAAGTCCAAGTCAAGGTGTCGTGATTCAGCGTCAACTTGGCGCTCAAGGTCTTCCACGGCCTTAGCAGTTTCCACTGCCTTTTCCGCGTCGAATGATAACGAGTGAAGCGTTTCCCTTACTTTGGAGATTTCCTTCAGTACCGAACTCATCAGATGGGATACTTCCTGTAATCGCTTGTTGTCTAATTTCCATTTGAGGTCCACGACGCCCATGAGCCTGTATCCCATGGCTTCGCAGTATTCTGCAACTTCACCAAGCCGAAACAGCAAGCGCAGGAAGTCCTCTCTGCTTATGAGTAAGCTTCCTACGGATGCAACTTCACTCAGGAAGGTTGCCTTGTTCTTTTCGTTCTCTTGAAGTGTCTTCAGGATATTTTCGTAGTTCTCTTTCGCGAGCTTGGGTTTCTTGTCAGCGAGATTATCAAGGAGTACCACAACTTGCCTCGTGATTTCTACAACATTCCTCGCATGGGCTTGGCACAGCTCGAGCATTCTGCGCCTTATGTTTGCCTCGTTCTCTATGGGAAATGTCAAGCTAGTTGCATCGCCGGGACGCTGCTGTAGCTATTAGGGCGGTTGGGGAATTAAACCATAGCCCAACATGCCACAATTATGTCTCGGGCTACTCGTAAGCCACCTTGACAGGCGTCCCAAGGTCTGGAAAAGTCAATTTTCTTTGGAAGAACTGTCGGGCGAGTTCAGGGATCGCCTTCCACTCGTTGCGGACCTGTTGCCATGTATCCCTATCCCTAAGCGTAACAGTGCCGTTTTCCTTTGTTTGATAGTCTACGGTGATTGATAGCGGAACACCGACTTCGTCCGCGCGCGCATACCGCCTTCCAATGGTCCCGCCCTCATCGTATTCAACCTCGAAGCCCTGCGCAAAAAGGAAGGCTTGGATCTCGGCGGAAAGTTCAGCGAGGCCGTCCTTCGCCATCAATGGGAATACCATCATCTGAGTGGGAGCCAGGTCGACTGGAAGCTTGAGAACCACCCTGTCTTTTACACGATTGTATGAATATTCCAAGGCTGAATACACAATTCTTTCCGCGCCATAACTTGGCTCCACAACGTGCGGTAAGAATCGCCTGCCTGTTTCGCGTATTGAACGCTCTTCGAAACGCACATGCTGTGGCAGAATCTTGAAGCCCTGCAGCTCAAAGTAACCGGATTTCTGGAAGGCCGCTTTCACATTTTCAGGTCTGGTCGAAACCAAGGCGCTAAGCACCGCCTTTGCCCTTTCTCGCAGCAATGGCCCAAGGACCGATTCGAGAGGAACAATCACGGTAGTTTTTTTCTCCATGGGAATCGCGTGGGGTTTGAAGATTGTAAGGTCGACGCCTGAAGATTTCATGTGTGCTGATAAGTCGAAATCCGTCCTGTACGCGTGTCCAGCAATTTCTACCCATCCCCACCTGTCGAGCCATATCTGATGGTCAAAGGTTTGACTTGAGTAGTGCGAACGTTCTGCGGGTAGCTTTTCCTCGAACCTTTGCTTTTCTGGTGGAATACCAAGTGAACTCGCAAATTGTATGGAGAGCGCCATGAAATAAGCAGACCATTCTGTCTGGACAAATCCGCGTTCTACTGCCTCTGGGGCAGTGACCTGTGTTAGATCAGTGCTGTGTTGCTCGCGGGTCTTCGCTAGGTAGAGTGGTAGGATAACATTCTTCACGTCATTCAGGTATTTGCATTTTCGTTCCTCAGGGTCAAAAAAGAATTCTATTTCCATAATGGTGAATTCTCGCAGCCTGATTGGGCCCTGTCTTGGCGAAATCTCATTGCGCATGACTGTGCCTATCTGTGCTATGCCGAGCGGCAGCCTTTCTCGGCTGGTTTCATAGACACGCTTGAAATCGACAAATATCCCTTGCGCGGCCTCCGGTCTACCGTAACCTGGTGCGTCACCATATGGGCCGATGTTTGTCTTGAACATGGTCGAGAAAAATTCCGACTTGCCCAGCTTCCCTCCACACTCAGGACAGCGAACATGGTTTTCCGCGATGAATGAGTCTATCTCCACTGGTGACATGGCTTCGACGGCAATGTCGGTTCGTCCCGGCATTGCCTCAGTGATAACGTAGTCAGCTTTGAAATGCCTCTTGCACTCTTCGCAACTAACCATCAGGTCTTTGAAGTGTTCAATGTGACCTGAAGCCAGGAATATTTTTTCAGGGGTTATGACTGGAGTGGAGATCGTTACAAAGCCATGCTGGTAAACGAAAAGATCCAGCCACTTGTCCTCTATGCGCCTCTTCAGTTTTGCACCTAGAGGCCCCAGGTCAAGGTACCCGCTTGTGCCCCCATAGATTTCGAACGAGGGCCAGAAAAAGCCTCGGCGTTTGGCCAGGTCTGATAAGAGTTCGTATTTGTCGATGCCTTCCAAGTTCAAACCTCAAGTCCTTATTCAGGAGCGCCTCAGTTACTCTTGGTCCAGTCTTAACACATTTCCAGGCGCTTCCTTAAAGCATCCGACTGAAAATAATCAATCGCTGGGAATGACATCCACGTAGGTGCGACATTTCTCGCAGAACGGCCATACGTCCCCGGCTGACGATATTGTGTTAACGAAGACTTCAATCTTGCTACCGCAGGTGGCACACTTAACGTTCATGCCGTACAGCCTGTTATCTTTCTTGAAGAAGGCTGAGTCAATTCCCAATTACGGTCACAATTATTGTGCTGTGTGTTTTGGCATCAGTTTCGCGCCAGCTCTCTTCGCCGTGGAACGGGTGACCACGAGCCTTCTCAACCTCTGAATGGCCAATGCCGGGTCAACGCCCTTTGGGCAAACGAAACTGCACGCACCTGCAAAGTGGCATCGCCAAACCCCGTGCTCCTGATCGACGGCATTCAACCGAAGATTCCCGCCTTCATCACGAGAATCTGCAGTGTACCTGTACGCCTGCCCTAGGGCCTGCGGGCCCGTGAAGAGCGGGTCAGTTGCCACCGTCGGACACGCCGCGTTGCATAGACCACACTTTATGCAATACGAGAACTGAAGAAAGTCGTCTAATTGACCCTGATTTTGCGAGTATTCCGACTCAAAGGTTTCTTGATCCGCCACATTCCGTCTAAGAAGGAAAGGCTTCACAGACTGATGAGCCGAGAAGAAGCTGTCAAAGTCCGTAACAAGGTCACGTACGAGCGAGTAGTGGTCGAGAGGCTCAACTGTTATGGGCGAGTTTCCGAATTCGGATACCTGCGTATAACACGCCAATTTTGGCAGGCCATTAATCTTCATACCGCATGAGCCGCAGGAAGCCATTCTGCAAGAGAACCGAATCGCGATTGAGTGGTCCATTCGCTCCTTTGCAAACAGGAGCGCAGCGAGGACCGTCATGCCAGGTTCTGTAGGGATTTGGAGAGTCTCGTAGTGTCGCTTGGTTTGTTGGGCTGGGTTTGCACGTAGAATCCTTAAGGTGATTTTTCGTGTGTTCTGAGCCGTCGTTTCTGTCACCATTTTCTAGTAATGCCGTTCTACCGGAGGGTATTTGGTAATCTTTACCGGAGCGTAATCGAGGCGTGGCCCGTTAGGGCTGTGGTAGGCGAGAGTGTGCTTGAGCCAATTATTGTCGTCCCGCTTTGGGTAATCCGTTCGTGAATGAGCGCCGCGCGATTCGGTTCGAGCCAACCCACCAGCTAGGACGATTTCGGCGACCTCAAACATTGCCTCGAGTTCGAGGACGTTAATGAAATTGGTATTGTACTCCTTTGCTTGGTCGTTTACATGGCAGTAAGACTTCTTGCGTAGTTCACGCAGTTGCCTCAAACCCTCTTCCAACCCTTCGCCCGTTCGGTAAACATACGCGTACTTGTCCATAATCGTCTGCACTTCGTTATGAACTTCATAGGGGTTTTCGCTTCCGACCCCATGGAAGATTTCATCAAAGAGCCGCTTCTCCTCTGCGGCGACCTGCTCTTTTTCCAAGTTGTGCGATGGCTGATTCATGGCGTATTGAACTGCATTTGCCCCGGCTTGTGTGCCAAATACTAGACATTCGGCCGTGGAGTTAGCGCCCAAACGATTTGCTCCGTTAATGCTTACGCAAGCTGCCTCTCCAGCCGCCCAAAGGGCTCCGATTGGGGTTTGAGCTTTCATGTCTGTTCTTATTCCGCCCATCGTGTAATGGCAAACTGGCCGGACTGGTAGGGGCTCGTCAATAGGGTCAATTCCCTTGAATTTGATGGCGATCTCTCTAATTCCTGAGAGACGCTCCTTGATCTTCTCGCCGCCAAGGTGGCGCAGGTCTAGGAGTAAATGATCCATACCAGTTATCGGATCCTTCAAACCCCGCCCTTCTTGAATCTCGGTTATCATAGCCCTGGAAACCACATCTCTTGATGCCAGATCCATTTTTTCAGGCGCGTATTTCTTCATGAACCGCTCCCCTTTGCTATTGATGAGGACAGCACCATCTCCGCGAGCCCCCTCCGTGATTAGGACGCCTGAAGAGATTAGGCCTGTTGGATGAAATTGGATGAACTCCATGTCCTCGATCGGTGCACCGGCTCTGTATGCTAGCGATAGGCCATCTGGAGTGGATGAATAACCATAAGTCGCGAATTTGTAGAGCCTTCCAGCTCCACCTGTTGCAATAATGCCGGCCTTCGCGTTGAAGGCATGGAAATCGCCGTTCTTCAAATCAATTGTTGTGACGCCTCTGAATACGCCGTTGTCTACGATCAGCGAGGTTACGTACCATTCTTGGAAGAAGTGGATGTTCTCGAACTTGCGGGTAGTATCGTAAAGTGTCTGCATCTCAAAGAATCCGACTCGGTCGGCGGCGAATGTGGCCCGGGGGAAACTGTATCCGCCGAAGTTACGTTGGGCTATTCGGCCGTCTTCTGTTCTCGACCAAGGCATACCCCAATGTTCAAGCATGTAGATTTCAGCGGGCATGGCATTGACGAAGAACTCAACTGCATCCTGGTCGGCGAGAAAGTCGCTGCCCTTTATTGTGTCGTAGCTGTGAGATTCTAGGGTGTCTCCTTTGTCGGGGTACAGGACAGCCGCGGTGCCGCCTTCTGCAGACACAGAATGAGATCGCATTGCCTGAACCTTAGTTAACACAGCAATGCTGCACTTGCCCTTCGAAACACGAGCAGCTTCGATGGCGGCGCGAAGCCCCGCGATCCCCGAGCCAACTATCACTACGTCATAGCTCAGTGTTTCTGCCACGCAATCTTACCTCGAAGCAGTGTGCGGGTTGCCATTCGCGGCATTGCATGAATATAAGTGTGAATTCGATGGTTACAATATTCAACTGACTCTGCTCAGTAGTTTGTCGGCAATATCGGAGGTGCAGCCTATCAACAAAGGGAGAATCATGAGGCTTGCCAGCGCAGCTGTTGGGATAACGGTTCTGATAGCCTTCATCTATTTCGTTGGTCTCGACGCCCTTGCGCGCGTGCTTCTCCAAGTTAACCCTGCGGTGATTCTCGCGATGGTGGCAATTCAGCTTCTTGGCTTCACGTTCTATGCGGCCGCGTGGTATGTACTAATTCGTTCTACGGGTCACACGCTTCCGTTTCGTACTTGCCAGGGCATTACGTTCGCGAGCATTTTCGTGAGCTATACCATGCCGAGTGGTGTTTTCCTAGAAGCGGTAAGGTGCATCTTAGGTTCGAAAGAATCCGGAATGAAACTGGGAGAATCGACTGCCACAGTTATCATGCATCGAGTTCTCTATATCGTCGGTTTTCTGGCAAGTACAGCCTTGGCCTTCTTCTTCCTCACCCTCGGAGGACGCGCAACCAGTTCAGTAATCTTTCAATTGGCTGCCGTGCCCGTACTCGCAGTCGCAGGGTTAATCGCCTCACTCTACCTCTCCCTGAACCCCAAGACGATACAACCCCTCTTGGACCGCGGTCTTCGGCTGGTTCAACCCGTCATCAAAATCGTTCAAAAACAAGCGAAAACGGATGGAAAGGCTGGGCAATTCTTGGATGACTATCACGTTGCTTTTCGTAGGATGCTGTCTTCAAGGGTGCATGTTGCAGCTTCTTTCGCAGCAAGTCTAGGCGATTGGGCCTGTTCCGTCCTGATTCTATGGGTGGTTCTCACAGCCGTTGGTTCCACAGTCTCACTCTGGATTGTGGTGGTAACCATGGCAATTGGGAAAATGATTCAAATGACGCCGATAGCGGTTCCCGGGATGCTTGGTATCTATGAGACTGCAATCACTGCCTCACTGTCTTTATTCGGAGTTCCCGTTGCTGTTGGAGCATCAGCAGCGCTTCTGTCAAGAATTGTCACCTCGTGGCTGGACCTCCCGGTAACAGGCATAGCCGCATACTATTACGGCTACAAGGCTCTGGGCCAACTGAGCCAATGACCTAGGTAGCTGAGGAGTTGACTCGAAGAGACATTCGTTGGCATCACGAGCCTGAATTGAATGAGGCATTAGTGAAGGCGATGTTGATTCATTGGGCGATCTACGCAGGTTTGCTCACATACGACGGCAAAATGGGAAAGTTCCAGAAGGCGTGAAGCAGTACCCAAAGTCGCCTACGGCAATTCCCGCATGATTCCTTCACCAGTCTTATATTGAGCACCCTCCCAATGCGAAAGTGTGAAGATAGTTGGCCTTAGTCGGTTACGAATGGCTCATCGTCGTAGCCATTCTCCTCGTCGTCTTCCTCTGGGGACCACAGAAGCTACCGGAGCTAGCTAGGTCAATTGGACTCGCTAAGAAAGAGTTCGAGAAAGCAGCCAAAGAGGTATCGGCTTCGACGACCACCGGTACTCCTGAGACAAGCTCCGACCCTCTCATAACCGCCGCTAAGAACCTAGGAATCGTCACTGAAGGAAAAACCAAGGAAGAGATCGCCAGAGAGATTGCGGACCGAACGGCGAAAAAGTAGCACTCACCGAATCATACCTACGCCGAGGGCTCCGACGAAGCAATTACAAAGAAAAACTAGCTGTGCACTTGGACCGTCTCATCCATGAGTGGAAAGGTGGTAGAGCCCGAAAGGGCTGGCACGATTTATGAACACCTTTCTGAACTAGCCTCCAGACTGAAGATAGTACTCTATTCGCTCTTCATAACAACAACAATCTTCATGGTTTTTCCCGCCAATCCATCCTTCATCAAAAACCCATTCGCCTTCTACGACCCTTTGATCTCTGTCGTGCTACGACAAGTCGTAAATGATGTTCTTCCTACCGGCATTCAACTGATCGCGGGCGAATTCACAGCACCCCTAGAAATCTACCTTATCGCCTCCGTGCTTCTCGGAGTAGCGGTCAGCTCCCCCGTTATCGCCTACGAGATCTACAGATACATCGATCCGGCACTCTATCCCGAAGAACGAAAGGCTGTCTACCCGTTCGTGATCTCCTTCACCATCCTATTCCTGATTGGAACAGTGTTTGGATACAAAATCCTCGCACCCTTCATGCTCTGGGCCATGTTACCTTTCTTCAGGCTAACAGGCGCTGTCCCAATAATCTACGTCATGGACTTCTACAGCTTGGTATTCATCACGACATTGACAACAGGCTTCTCCTTCACGATGCCAGTATTCTTTGTTCTCCTCGTTAGATTTGGCATAATCAAAACGAGTTATGTGACCACGCGCCGCCGTTACATCTACGCTGCACTCTACATCATCACGGCTGCTATAACGCCCGATGGTGGCCCAATAGCTGATTTGGCACTGTTCGTTCCCATGGCGATTCTGCTCGAACTCGCTGTGTTCTTCGGGAAACGATATGAAAAAAACTCGGGAGTATTGTACCGGCCAGTCGAAGAAAAGACAAGCTACGTAAAATGCAGGTTCTGCGGAGCGCTCCTCAGCGACAGGTTGGGATTCTGTCCTAAATGTGACAGAGCGCAGGTCTAAAGCTAAACAACAACGGTGAGTTGGGCAATGAAAACCGGACGAGGCGCTTTTATCACCGACGCCTATGTAACCTTTCGAAGTCGAATCAGGGTGGATTCGCCTTCCCTATGAAAAGGGGGTAGCCTATGCCAATCCCGTTACTGGAACGTTCCTCGAAAGAGATTTCCAACCGGATTAAGGGAGCTATTGAAGAGGCGCCAGAGGTCAGGGGTTGTCGTCAAGTCAGTGTCAGGATGACCGGGAAGAGGCTTGACATTAGCGCACACGTACTCCTCGACAGCAGCCTCACATTCGACGAAGTTCATAGAATCGTCTCAGTTATCGAAAGAAGGATAAGAAGTAAGGCTCAACGCATCGCCCGCATAACAATTCAAACCGAACCTTATGGACACAGCAGAACGGGCATAGCAACTCTCGTGGCAGAGATTGCGGAAAAGGTCCCCGGCTCAAGAGGCGTTCACAACGTGCACATCCAGAAAATCGCTGGGAAGCTCTCTGTCGATTTGCGCCTCGAAGTGAGTGCGAATTTGACCGTCAAACAAGCACATGAAATTGCCAGTGAAGTTGAGCGGAGGGTGAAGGCTGCCGATCCAGAGATCGCCGACGTCATAGTACACATGGAATCGGCCTCAGATCTAATATCAAGGGAGCTGGAAGGGCGTGGGTCGGAGCTGAGATGGTTCATAGAAGATGCCGCGAAAATGTTCACTGAGATCAGAGCGGTCCACGGCGTAAAGATCCGCCGGAGCGGAAACAATCTGTATGCTTTGCTTCACTGTAGGTTCGATCCCAACATGTCGATAAAGAGAGCCCATGAGATCTCGCATAAACTCGAAAAAGCAGTGAAAACGGCCTATCCAATGGTGGACGAATTTGAGGTAAGGGAAGAGCCCGTGTCGAATTCAACTAATAGTTCAAGCGTGAAAAGGCTACACAACTCCTAAAAGCGCCCCGCGTTCGCTGGCTGCACAGCTGGTGCGGATGCCACGTCGGACAGCAAGACGCCAACGAGCAACCGCAAAGACTACTGGTCCATCCCACTAGCCGATGTGTTCAAGGGACTAAACGCAACCGAACATGGTCTGTCCGAACTCGAGGCTGATGCCCGGCTCAAGGTTTACGGTCTCAACGAACTGCCAACCCACGCGTTTAGCTCTTTAAGAATTCTGATTAGACAGTTCAAGAACCCATTGTTCCTCATACTCTTAGTCGCCGCAGTAGTGGCAGGATTCTTCGAACTCGACCAGTCCATCGCCATAGTTGCAATCATAGCCCTAAGTGCATTTTTGGGTTTCTACAATGAATACAAAGCGGAAAAAATCATTGAAGACCTCCGCCAAAGCGTGTCGCTCAAAGCCGTCGTAATAAGAGATGGGAAACCAGCACAGATCGACTCGAAGCTGCTGGCCCCTGGCGATGTGGTCTCTGTCTATGTTGGCGATATAGTTCCGTCTGATATGCGGATAGTCGACTGTAAAGACTTGGAAGTTAACGAAGCAGTACTTACCGGGGAATCCTTCCCAGCCGAGAAAACTTCTGCCCCGCTTCAGATTCAGCATCCTACGCCACAGCAGCTTACGAATTACATGTTCATGGGCACAGTGGTTGCTCACGGAACTGGCCGGGGCGTCGTCGTTGCAACCGGGAAATATACCGAATTTGGGTCTATCTCAAGAAGTCTAGCACGAACACGACCTGAAACCGAATTCCAAAGAGGAGTTCGAAAGTACGGTAACATGCTCATTTCGCTCGCTTTGGTACTTGTCATCGGAATATTCGCATTGAATTGGTTGGTCGGCCATCCTATCATTGAATCGCTCTTGTTCTCGCTAGCAGTGGCCGTGGGTTTAGTACCGGAACTAATGCCTGCCATCGTAACCATCAGCCTTTCACAGGCAGCTAGGAATATGGCCAAACGCAGAGTTGTAGTGAAACGCCAGGTTTCCATCGAGGATTTTGGCAACATGGACGTCTTGTGCACAGACAAAACTGGAACGCTCACAAGCGGAAAAATTAGTTTGAAGGATTATTGGGCACCGAGCGGGACTGCTGAGCAACGCATTCTGCAGTATGGTTTACTATGCAATAGCGCTGTTGTCGGCGCGGGCGAAATCACAGGTAACCCCATGGATGTCGCTATCTGGGAATTCGCCAACCAGAACGGTATTCAGAAAGATGTACATTCTAACGTTGCGATCGACGAAATGGCGTTCGACTATCAGAGACGCATGATGTCGGTCGTTGTTCAGACCAAAGAAGGAAGACTGCTAATCACAAAGGGCGCGCCAGAATCAGTTCTTACCCGATGCGAGCAGGTTGTAAGCAAAACAGGAATCGAACAATTAGATACTGTTAAACAAACAATAGACTCCAAACTAGTTGAACAAGCCCGTGCAGGGTACCGGACTATAGCATTGGCCTTCCGGGACATAGAGGCTAAGACCTCTTATTCAATTGACGATGAGAATAAACTCACGCTGCTTGGGTTCATCACCTTCACCGATCCGCCAAAACAAGATGCCCGTGAAGCACTTGACAAACTCAAAGCGATGGGCGTGGAGGTGAAGATTCTGACGGGCGACAATGAGTTAGTTGCAGTAAAAGTCTGTGAGGACTTAGGCCTACCAGTATACCGAGTTATTCGCGGCTCCGAACTGACCCAGATGACCTCTGCCGAAATTCGGACGGCGGTCGAAGATGCAACGGTTTTCGCGCGCATTACACCAGAGCAAAAGCTCGACATAATCAAGGCGCTCAAGGTAAACAAGCATGTCGTAGGTTTCATGGGTGACGGAGTCAACGACGCTCCAGCCCTTTTCGAGTCCGATGTGGGACTTTCAGTTGACTCTGGGGTTGATGTTGCAAAAGATGCGGCGGACATCGTTTTGCTTGACAAGGATTTGCTTGTGTTGGCCAATGGAATAGAAGAAGGGCGGAAGGTCTTTGGCAACGTTACAAAGTATATCCTAATGGGTACGAGTTCAAACTTTGGCAACATGTTCAGCGCAGCCGGCGCTTCGTTATTTCTCCCGTTCCTTCCGATGCTTCCAATGCAAATCCTGTTCATGAACCTGCTCTACGATGTCGCGAACATGACACTCCCCACGGATGTCATTGATGTTGAGTTCAGAGACCTGCCCAAACGCTGGGACATAGATTTCGTGAGAAAGTTTACACTATTCTTTGGACCGTTTAGCTCCCTGTACGATTTCCTAACCTACGGAATTATGCTCTTCATATTCGGCGCCGCCCCAGCACTGTTCCAAAGTGGATGGTTTGTTGAATCGTTCTGGACCGAGGTGCTAGTTATTTTTGTCATACGGACAAGGAGAGTACCTTTCATTACGAGCAAGCCTGGAAAATGGCTTACGATTCTGACCTTGTCAGCCGTTGCTTTTGGGACCATTGTTCCGTTCACATTCCTCGGTCATTTTCTGGGTTTCGTTGCCCTCCCAGCTGAATTCTGGGTATTGCTCGTGCTTATGGTCGCCACCTACCTTCTACTCGTTGACGCCGGAAAGGTGTTCTTCTACAAGGTCTGCAAGTTCTAGGGATACTCACAATGCAATACTATCCAGATTTGTTGTTTGTGTGGGCGATGAGCATCACATGGTGCACTATCTTCTTGATAGGAGTGAGTTTCTACCTCTATCTTAGAAGAAAGAGCCGATCGCCTGACAGCAGACCGGGCCACGTTAGATTAACGGATTTCTTGTTCGTTCTAGTATTGGCGGGGTTGCTGGGGTTGTATATTGTCTCGATTAATCGAACGTCAGCCGTAATCTTCGCAGTAGGCAATATTGTCGTTGAAATAGTACTGTTCGCCTACACGGTAAGAAACAAGACAGTTGGCGCTACCGAAACGCGAACAACAACCACTAACTGAGTTCGTTCTGCGGGCGAAGCCCGTGGGAGAATTTCAGCGTGCCTTTACACGCTTTACGATTGGCGGCCGAGCCTTACGCAACACGCGGTACCCGCAGTAAGGGCACTTAATCTCAGGCGTCATAGCCAACTGATCAGCCGTTAGGTGCTGGCCGCAACTTATACACTCATACATTATACCTGCAGGCAGTTGTTCGGTTCCTTCAGACATGATTTCAAGCCTACGTTCCATTTTGAGAACTGCAATTAAACCTTTACAGAATTGAGCCCTAGGAATGTGTCTTCATGAAGCTCTCAATCGCGTCGAATGCCTCAGCCAGCATCGATTCGTCCGGCAGGAAAACTGCCCTGAAATGGTCTTTTCCGTAGACCGGGTCGAAACCCGACCCGTGAACAAGCAGAACCCCTGTTTCCTCCAAGAGCTGGGTGACGAAATCATAATCATTCTTCCATCTCTCACCGATCGCTTTGATCTTAGGGAAAAGGTAGAAGGCCCCTGCGGGTTTAGTTGCAGAGAGGCCGGGAATATCATTTGCGCGTTTCCAGGATAGGTCGCGGCGCCGTCTTAGTTTTGATACCATTTCGGCTATGTGGCCTTGAGGCCCGCGCAGTGCTTCTATACCCGCGTACTGGGTAGGTGTGTTGGCGCACAATCTTATCCGGGATATTCTTTGCACTGCATCCCAGACATCTTTCATCTCTGTTCCTGGGTCTTGGAGATACAGGTATCCTAGCCTCCAACCCGTCATCAAATACTTCTTCGAGAAGCCGTTCAGGCCGAATACCGGAGTCTCTTTGGCAAGTGAGGCGAGGCTGGTGAACGTGCCGTCGTAAACGATTCTGTCGTATATTTCATCTGCCGCTACTGGGATATTGTGCGAGGCGGCAATCTCCAGGATTCGGGATAGGTCATTCCTCGAGTACAGCGAGCCCGTGGGATTGCTGGGGTTGATGACGACTATGAGCCGAGTTCGTTCAGTCAACTTATTCTCGAGATCGGTAAGGTCAGGTGCCCAGCCCCTATCTTCTATGGTCCTGTAGGTTACTGGTTTTCCGTCGAAGAACTTAGCGAAGGTCATGTAGGGAGAGTAAGAGGGCCCCGGCAGGAGCACTTCGTCGCCGGGGTTTATGATCGCACCCATAAGGAATGAGATTGCTTCTGATATCCCTTGAGTGATGACAACATTGCGGGGGTCAATATGAGCCCCGTTCACAGAGTTTTCTTTCTCGGCCACGGCCTCGCGCAGTTCTTTGACTCCTTCCGACGCGGAGTAGTAATTCAAGCCGGTATCAACGGCTTTCTTCAGCGCATCCTTGATGTGAGGAGGCGTGTCAAAGCCGTATTTGACGGGGTCGCCAATGTTCAGGTAAAGAATCTTCTTTCCGGTTCGCCTGACTTCGTCCGCCTTGACCATGACATCGCGGATAGCGTATTCGACCGCTTGCCCCCTTCTCGAGGCACGCACGACTTCCTGCAACACCAAGGCCCGAGACCGGTACAAGTAAACCCGTTTAATAGGGTTCCTTCCTGTTGGCAGGACTAGCGAACTAGTGACTAGTGCAGGAAGACGCCGTCATGACCTAAGACGTATCGGGGCGGAGATTAAGGGGTAGACGAGTACGTTCGTCATGCTTAGTGCAAGAGAGCTAGTACGAATAGTGGTGCCAACGCGAGAGTGATTGTGTTCAGCAGTTTCACGACAACGTGCAATGAAGGCCCCGCGGTATCCTTCAGTGGGTCGCCTAATGTGTCGCCGATCACCGTCGCGGCGTGAACTTGTGAACCTTTCCCGCCTAAGTGTCCAGCTTCTATGTACTTCTTCGCGTTGTCAAGTGCGGCACCGACGTTATTCATGAAAAGCGCCATAAGAACACCGACGACGGTGCCAACCATTAGCAAACCGCCCACAGCCTCTGCGCCGAGAAGGACGCCGACAACTATTGGCCCGATGACGATAAGCAGGCTTGGGTATATCATGTTCCTCAACGCCGCTTTTGTGCTTATGTCGATGCATAGCGAATAGTCCGGCTTGACCTTGCCTTTCATGATTCCTGGCATTTCCTTGAACTGCCGCCTGATTTCGCGTATCATAACTGCTGAGGTTCTTCCCACGGCCTTGATTGCGAGCGAGCTGAAGAAGAAAATCAGCATCGCGCCAATGAACGCCCCCGTAAATACACCAGGCCTTGACAGGTCGACGCCCTTCAAGCCGGCCACTTCCAGGAAGGCGCTGAACAGCAAGAACGCTGAAAGCGCAGCTGATGCGACACCGTAACCTTTCGTTAGTGCCTTGGTCGTGTTGCCTACAGAATCAAGGCGGTCGGAGATTACTCTGGCTTTGGCAGAGACGCCCGACATTTGTAGGATTCCGCCCGCATTGTCTGTTATCGGGCCAAAGCCGTCCATTGCAAGAACCATTGGCGTAACGGACAGCATGCCCATAGTCGCTATTGCAGTCCCATACAGCCCCTTCTGGAAGGCAGGATCGGTCAGATCCAGTCGCGCACCTTCAGAGACGAACCCGTTTCCTAAGCCGAACGCCAGCAGAATCGCGACACCAATCACTATGATGAAGAGGGCTGACGATTCCATTCCAACAGCAATGCCCGTGGCAATTCCAGGTGCGGGACCGCTCTCCGAAGCGTTGGCGATTTCGAGTGTTGGTTTTCTCCTATACGATGTATAGTAGTCGGTTATCCACGCAACGAGAACAGCAGACACGATTCCGACAAGCGCGGCGAAGAAGTAGTTGATTTGCCCATTAAGTAGCACGACGGTCAGGAAGTAGAAACCGGCAGCCGAGATAATTCCAGTTACGATCAGGCCTCGCGTAAGAGAATTGAACGGGTCCTCATTCTTACGGGAATAAACAAACACCGAACCAACTAGGGCGCCTACCAAACCAAACGCCCTAGCTAAGAGAGGAAAGATTAGGCCGTTGACTCCGAACAGGACGTAGACGGCTGGGGCTAAGCCAAGGATCATTGCGCCAATGTTTTCAGCCGTAATGGATTCGAAGAGGTCAGCTCCACGCCCAGCAATGTCGCCAACGTTGTCCCCGACCAAGTCTGCTATGACGGCAGGGTTGCGAGGGTCATCTTCTGGTATTCCGGCCTCTACTTTCCCGACAAGGTCTGCGCTCATATCAGCAGCCTTTGTGTATATGCCTCCGCCCAGCTGGGCGAATAGGGCCGCGAAACTGGCACCGAACCCAAAGCCAACCATGAGGCGTGGGTCACCCTTGAAGACTAGGAATAGCGTTGAGATTCCGAGAAGGCTCATTGAGACGACCGCTAGGCCGAACACGATTCCACCGCGGAAAGCGACCTTCAGAGCACGGTCTAGGCTGCTCATTGCACCCCGCGCAGCCCGAACGTTCGAGCGAACCGAGATGTACATCGCGATGTAGCCAGCGAGGTTCGAGCAGACAGCACCGAGCAAGAATCCTCCGGCGGTGTCGACGCCGAGCCATGCGTTAGTAGGGTCCCTTATGCCGACTGCCATCAAAGCTGTCGCGATTATGGCGATTATGCTGATGGTTCTGTATTGGCGTGCGAGGTAGGCTTCGGCGCCGTCCTTGATTGCGCTGGAAATTTCCCTCATCCGCGCGGTTCCAGTGTCCTGTTTCATAATCCAAGTGACAATATATCCTGCCGCGGCGAGCGATAGGCCGCTGACTATGAAGACATAAACGAGGTCCGATAGCAAACATTACTCCTCTTTCGCAGGAGGGAAACCTCGCATAGGAAGATGTTTCGTTATTTAAGTGAACCGGGGTATTGTTAGGATTCGCGAGTATCCGCGATTGGCATCACTTGATTCGGTCGAGCATGTCTGGCCGCTCGGACCTAGCCTTGTCTTCCAATGCGACTTCATGTTTGCTCCGCCAGAGGGCCCAGGCGGCCGCCGCAATTAGGAGCAAAGCGACAACGAAAGACGCCCAACCCGTTTTGGCAGCGACGAGGATCGGTGCTATGATTAGGGAGACGAGGTTGACGACTTTGATCATCGGATTCAACGCTGGGCCGGCAGTATCTTTCAACGGGTCGCCCACCGTGTCGCCGACGACACTGGCCTTGTGGCGTTCGCTACCCTTCCCCGTGTTCGCGGCTAAGTCGCGAGGCTCGTCTTCAATCGTCTTCTTAGCATTGTCCCATGCTCCGCCTGCATTAGCCATGAAGACAGCCAGCAGTTGACCTGATACGATTATTCCAGCCAAGAAGCCACCCAGGGCTTCTACCCCCAACAGTAGACCGACTGATATCGGCACGCTCAGCGCGATTACAGCCAAGGGAATCAATTCCTTTTGAGCGGCAGCCGTTGAAATTCCTACAACGTTCCGGTAGTCTGGCTGCACCTCGCCCTCCATCACACCCGGTATACGAAATTGCCTCCGCACCTCTTCGACTATCAATTTAGCGGCCCTCGAAACGGCGCGGATGTTAAGGGAGCTGAACAACCAAGGCAACGCTCCACCCAACAGCAGGCCCATGAATACCTTCACGTCCGAAACGCTGATCGCGGCTAAACCAGTTGCCGTGATGTACGACGCGAACAGAGAGACAGCGGCAATTACAGCCGATGCGATTGCTATCCCTTTCGTGATAGCTTTCGTCGTGTTCCCTACCGCGTCAAGGTCCGCCATGATTTGGCGGCCGCGCTTCGTTTCCTCATCGTCCAACTTTTGCCAGGCCATCTCGCCGATGCCGTTCGCATTATCGCTGATAGGCCCGTAGGAGTCCATTGCCACATTGTTGCCCGTATGGCTTAGCATGCCGATGCCGATCATTGCTATGGCATAGAGTGTGTATACGCCGCCGTTCTCTGGAGGAAAGAGCAGGACTGCTAGAACGAAACTGATGACGATGTAGAGGAGTGCCCAGACCGATGACTCGAAGCCGTTTGCCAGCCCTGAAAGAATCGTTGTTGCCGGCCCTGCGCGTGTAGCTTTGACGATGTCCTTAACTGGATTCTTGTTCATGGCAGTGAAATAGGAAGTGAGTGGGTTGAAACTTACCGCTAGACCAACGCCTATGGCCACGAGCGCCCCCAGCCGCCAATCATTTCCGTAAAGCCAGGCAACAATAAACGCCCAGAAAACCGTGTTAATGCTGGAGACTTCGTAGGAACGAAACATAGCATCTTCGGCATCCTGCGCCCTCAGAAATTTGATTGGAAACCTGGTCCAAAACGGCACTGTGAAAGTGCCGAGTATCGATGAAATCACTCCGATTCCGCGAACGATGAGAGGAATGAGTATCCACATGAGCCTATGCTGAGGATCTATCGCCAGCACTGCCAAGCCGAGGATCAGGGCCGAAACGATAGTAACTTCGTATGATTCGAAAATATCAGCCGCCATCCCGGCGCAATCGCCCACGTTATCGCCAACCAGGTCAGCGACAACGGCGGCATTTCGGGGGTCATCTTCAGGAATATCCTTCTCCACTTTTCCGACGAGGTCTGCGCCGACGTCAGCAGCTTTGGTGTAGATTCCGCCGCCAACTCGCATGAAAAGTGCGAGAAGCGTCCCACCGAACCCGAAGCCGAGCAAGGCATCTGGGGCTGCTTTCCCGAATATGATGAAGATGGATGTTCCACCCAAGAGGCCTAGGCCGTCTGTCAACATACCGGTAATTGTCCCGGCGTAGTAAGCTATGGAGAGGGCTTCGTTGAAGCTGCGACGCGATGCGGACGCAACTCGTACATTTGCTTGGACTGCCATGCGCATCCCGTATTGGCCAACGATGAGGCTGAATGATGCACCCAGTACGAAGGCGAGCATGCGCCCGACGGCTACGATAAATTGGGCGTTAGTTCCGAACACCTCTGTCGCTTCAGCTGTGGGTTGCACCACGTAAACGCTGAAGAATAGCGCCCCTGCCAAGACGGCTATAAGCGGAAGTATTGTTCGAAGCTGCCGATTCAGGTAGGCGTCGGCGCCAACCCGGATGGCATTCCATACCTCTTGCATCTTCTCTGTGCCTTTGTCTTTCTTTAGAACCCCTCCCCGAAGCCACCAGGCGTAAAGCAAACTTATGATTGCAATTCCGATGATTGCCCAAGGGACAAGCGCCTCGAAGCTGATTACGCCCATTTCAAACAATTCACGCAACTCCTTGAGCAGTTTTGACCAAACGCATCGACTACTGCACTTTCAACGTTTTTGCTGAGCGCATTTTGCGCGCAGGGTCATACGTTATTTAAGCAACAAGTACAGCTGTCGCAGTTGGAACTCACCAAGATTCAAGAGGATGCTGTTTCAGAGTTGGGGAGATTGGTTTCAGTTATTGGTTTAGACAAGATCGGACTTGTGAAACCTCGCGACGATGTTGGGCAAGTGATATTCGACGCTGTGAAATTGGAGGGCCTAGATTTTGTGGATGGCGACGTTGTTGTAATCTCTCAGAAGATAGTGTCCAAAGCAGAGGGACTCGAGGTTGACATCTCGACAATTAAGCCGAGCCCGAAAGCTAGGGCTATCGCGCGCAAGACGGGTAAGGATGCAGGGCTTGTCCAGTTGATACTGCGGGACTCCCGGCGCGTTTTGCGTGCGGACCGCCAAGGTCTGATTGTTCGGAGGAAGGATGGCCTGATATGTTTGAACGCGGGTGTTGACAAGTCGAACGTTGAAGGACGCCTGAATTACGCCCGCCTCCCCGCGAACTCGGACTCGGCTGCGAGTAAAATCAGGCTTAGGCTTGAGCAACTGTCAGGGAGGAAGCTCGGCGTGATCGTCGCCGACACTTATAGCCGCCCGCTTCGCGTTGGACAGATAGAGTTTGCTATAGGGGTGTCAGGCCTAGAGCCGATCATCGACTACCGCGGGTTGAAGGACATTTTCGGCTACGAGTTGAGGTTCAAGTTCGTAGGGTTAGCTGATGAGGTTGCGGCGGCGGCTGAACTGGTTATGGGCCAGGGAACTGAACGCACACCCGTAGCGATAGTGAGAGGTTTGCCGCGCGTTAAGATGTCGGAAGAATCGGGTTTGTCGAAGAAGCTCTTGATAGGGAAACAGGTGGACCTCTTCCATAACATCATTTGAGAGAATTACTTCTTCATCTTGTACTTATTCGAAAGTGTTTTATTGAGTCGAATGGAGCCCTCTTCCAAAGCTTGAATGGATTATGAGCGAAGCCACTCCGCCTACGGGCGAGGTCCAGATGAGTGCGGATGACAAGTACCTCGTAGACATCTTCACGCCGCCCAAAGCGGTTCCGAGCTCGAAGGAATCCTTGGAGGCCATCAAGGGAGCCGTCAAGGGCAAGATGCTGGCGAAGATGAAAAAGGAGGCGGTTGACTGTCCAGTGAAGTTGAAGGTCGTGTCCTTCGTCGAATGCTTCACATGCCCCAACTTCAACCGGCGGGTCCGCGGGAAAGTTGGCTGCAAAGGCCTTCCGCTCCCAGCCAAGTGATAGTTGCCTTGTTCTGTGGGACGTTCTGGCTGTTCGGGTAGATTTGCGCCCCTTCAACGCCTTCTTATTGGTCCCTAGTGGTCCCACCCCTCAATGGGTGGGACCACCCGTTGGAAGGCGGGGGTGGGGTGGTGTAGTTTTTGTGGGGAGAACATGTTACTCGCTCGTAGTCTTCAACGAGCCCAGGCAAGAGTCTGAGCTGCCTCCCACTCGATAGGAGTTGGGCCGCGAAACGAACATCGATTCTTGTAACCACGATTCTTGGACGCGCCATCGTGATATCCTAGACATAGCGGCCAATTTTCGAAGTCTATGTGGAAGTTTGATTCTAATTTGATTTCCACTTTAGGCTGGCCAGTTTCGCCCAGCGAACGAGGGAGGGAAGAAATATATGCATGCAAAACAGTAAAATGCTTGCGGTGCACGTTATGGCCAAGACCCAGAATCTCACCGTCAGACTCGAAAAGGAACTCATCAAGAAGATTGAGGAAGAGGCATTGCAAGATAAGACTGACAAATCGACGGTAGCCCGAAAACTGATCACGGTAGGGATTAAGCAGGCTCAGAAGACGCGCGCACTCGAAGAGTATAGAACGGGCAGATGCACAATTTGGAAGGCTTCGGAGAAAGCTGGGATCCCTCTACGAGAGATGATCGAACTGCTGCGACGGGAAAGAATTCCATTACACCTTCCGCCGGAAGACGTTGACGCAGCATGGAGAGAAGCGGTTGAGGAGAAGTGAACCAGCCTATCTGCTCGACGCCACGCCAGTCATACATTTCGCTAAGATACATAGACTCGAGCTAATCTTAGGTATCTGCCAGCCATTCATTACAACGGAAGTCTACAGAGAGACGGTGGAGCAAGGCCAAGGAAGACCCGACGCACTGTCAATTCGTGACGCTGTGGAGCGAGGAGAACTCAAGGTTTACGACGTCCGTGACCGAACTGCGGTAAGGGCTCTGCAGAGACATCCTGAGATACACATGGGGGAGGCGGAGACCCTAGCAGCGGCCAAAGAATTGAACGCTTACGCCGTGGTCGACGAAGCCGAAGCACGAGCTATCGCCAAGACATACGGCATTAGAACGCGAACCGGAACACTCTTCCTACTCTTCAGGCTTCTCGCGCTTAAACGGATCGAACCCACCGAGTGCGAGAGCATCCTTGACGAACTAGTCGAATCAGGATTGTACATTGACTCGCAAACTCTCATAAGAGCAAGGCAGAAAATCAGAAACACAATCGTTGATCGGGGACGATGAAGCTCTGTGAAAATGCCAGCGTAAGCACGAAAGATGACGGGCAGAACTATGGCTTTGAGAATCGTCATTACGGATGGCGAATGATGAAGTTGCGGGCACGCTTGACGAGGGGGGTAGGGGGATGGGCCCCTTTTTGGGGCCAGACGGAGCTGATTTTGCAGCTTTTTCTCCACATGCGCCGGATGGCTGCTTGGGTTTCGGCGGTAAACTGTTAGCGGGCGCGCGCACTAGGGTTACGGAACATGCTTCTATTGCAGCAGTTCGTCCAGTATTCCAAGCGTACTCTCTTCACGTGCCCTTTTCCGTAGCGCTTTCAGCCTAACAGGCGTCGTTTCTAGGATAGCCTTGATGTCCTGGCGGTCGGTTACAGCCCTTTCAGGTTGGAGCGTAACCTTGAGCATTCTTAGTTTGGCAAGTATTAGTGATTCAGCACTTTGGTAGTATGTGGGCACACCCAGAATCCGCCCACGGTAGCGTTGAAGTTTCTCGTCTATGAACAGGATGTCTAAGGTGTGCGGACTTTTCTTGTCTTCGACTGTGGCAATCTTGTAGTCAGACTGCCATGCGGCGCGTAATCGTTCTTCACGAACCTTGAGGTTCGCCCTAATGAGTGCCCTTGCAAGTTTCGCGATGTCCTTCTCCCGGAAAGCAACGACCACATCCAGGTCCAGTGTGGTTCGTGGGCGGCCATAGTAACTCGCAGCCAGCGCACCTGTCAGCATATATTGTAACCCACTTCGATTAAGTGCTCTGACAGCCCGCTTGACGAAACCTGAGAAGGACTCCAGGAATTTTTCACCCGCGCAGAACTCTTCGACCAAACTTGAACCTGCGCCGCAGGATGCGGATCAGCCTATCCTCAGTAATCCTTGGGTTCCTTTTCTTCTCGTTTTCCGCTGAAACCTGAGTAACCACGTCTACCATGCCCACGGCCACTTTCACCCTCTCTTCTGGTTTGAGGCGACCCGACGGCACACAACCGCACCCGACAGTGAACTGAAGTTTCTAGAATTAAAAGAGGACGGGAAGAAAATGGAAACACTGACTTTCGTTCAAGTCGCGCGCACGCTTGATGGTACCCCCCAGGGGGGTGGCTCCTTTTTTGGAGTCAGGCGGGTCTGATTTTGCGGCCTTCAGGCCGCTTGCGCACGCTTGGCGAGGGGTTAGGGGGGTGGTACACTTTCCGGGGTCAAGCAGAGTTGATTTTTGCGGCTTTTCCGGGTTCCGCGCGAAGAGTGTTGTATAACATATGCTAGACAACATTTAGAACGTGCCTTTTTCCTCTGAACTTCGAAGTCTAACAAGCGTCGTTCCTAGGATGGCCTTAATGTCCTCGAGGTCGGTTAGGGCCCATTCGGCTTGGTTTAGGTCAACAGAAATCCTGAGGTTCGTTTTTATTGAACTGTATACATCATGTATACGGGACTAATATTGACAGTTGTTCCTCTCCGCCTCAATGACGACGAGGTTCGTAGACTCAACCTGTTAATGAAACAAGGGCGTTATCGTACTAGAAACGAGGCTATCAGAGCAATCCTTGCGGAGGGTCTTGAGGAAAAACTGGGTGAGGACGAAGACATAGCTGACCTGGTGAACAAACTGTTGGCCATAAGAAAACAGGGCAAGAATCCGATCTCCTACGCCTCCAAGAGAAGTGTCTTGGAAATTATCTCGGAAGGTAGGGAATGATGGAATATGTCGACACCAATGTAATATTGGCCAAGTACTTCCCTGAAGACAAAGTGCATCAAAGGGCTGTTCGGTATCTAGAGCAAAACGCAATACGGAAGTTGATTTCACCGATCTCGCTCGTGGAATTAGTGGCTGTTCTCTCAAGGGTCGACCCTGCAATTCGCGCCCCCGATGAACTGTTACGAGAAACACCTAGGAGGCGCGTCCGCGCACTGCTCGAGTTCCTAATCGCAGACTCACACTTGCGCGTTGCATCAGTTCCCGCCAGGGCCAAGCTCCGAGCTGGCGGAACTTCATTTTCGGCACCCATCGAGTACCTCACTTCCATCCGCCTCGCGCACGCGCTCAAACTGAAAGCACTTGACCTGCTGCATCTAGCGTATGCAAGCAACCTGCGACAATGGGGGTACGAGATCAAAACCTTCGTAACCCTTGACCAAGACATCATAGGAAGGGCTAAGGAAATCCGGCAGGAAACGGAGATCGAAGTCAAAGAACCAAACTCCACTTAGGCTTGAACCAAGCAAACCAACTTTGCAGATAGCGCTACGTTTCAAAAACTAGCGTGCCAATCACACCAGAAACCCAAGTTAACCGGTCTTGACTTCAGAAAATCCCTTCTGTGAAACAAGTAGGTTTCCTTGGCGGCTTCGCACTCCAGCCACTCCGACTCCAAGTCATCACCGAACGCCCCAGATGAACCCAACGGAAAAACATAACCCAATCTCGAACAGACTGAGCGCTTCAACCTCTCCATACGAAGTCTTGCCCAAGTCATGATACGAATCCAAAAAACTCCTGAATTGTCTACATAGAATCTCGTCCTGGGTTTCAGAACAGTCAACGTTGCTTGCTCAACAAGTTTGAACTTCCGATACCCCCAACCTATGAAGTTCGCGGAGCATTCCGAGTGCTTGCTCCTCTGTCGCAGGGACCTCAAAACATTCAGACTGAACGGAAATGAATGGAGGAAGTTGCGCCAAGACATGCGAATCAGCTCATCCTGAGTAATTCCTAGGTGCCTCAGCTTCTCGTTTTCCGCTGAAACCTGAGTAACCACATCTACCATACCCACAGCCACACTCACCCTCTCATCAGGTTTGAGCCTACCCGACGCCACACAACCCCACCCAACAGTGAACTGAACTTTCCAGAACTAAAGAGGACCGGAAGGAAAAGAAACCAGCCGCGCTCCCGGCCTTCATGTTTGCGCCTATCACGCCTTCCTAATCTGCTTCATACATTTCGAGGACACGCCTTCAGGTCTACCTGAGCGCTCCGGATTCCAATCCATAATTTGTTCCAGCCTGTCCCTCTTTGAGGAGGCTCTCACAACAACGAAATCCTTACCCCTCTTCTCCAACGCGAACTCGTCTCCGGCCAGCAGGCCAAGCTCCTTACCAAGTCCTTTGGCAAAGACACACTCTCCACGTCTATAGTCTTTCGCGATGCATTGGGCAAACAATCTCTGGAATCCGTGGAGAGGGTACCGGATTTTCGAGAAAACCCTATATGCCATTTTACCATAATCTCAGATCGTGGTACTGATGGCAGTAGTCGTTGAGGCCGACGCATCCGGAAGGATCGTGATCCCAAAGAACATCCGTAAGGAGCTCGACATCAAGGAAAGAACCAAGTTGCTCCTCACCACAACAGCCGAAGGACTATTGCTCCTACAGAAACTGGATGTCGAAAAGATCGCCCGCAAGCTAGAATCAGAAGTCGCTGGAAAGGATATTGACTCACTCGTCAAAAGCGTTAGACAAGAAGTCAACAAGAAAATCAAGCACGAATACCCGGACCTTCTTACTTGACAGCAACGTCTTCATAGCTGCGATAAAGGACCCACGGAAGCAAACCGAGACCCTTAAGCTCCTTCTTAGGATCATTGAAGACTCAGACATCAAGCTCGTGGCAGACGAGCTACTGGTCGAGGAGATGCTCCGATACGCCGAGCTCCTACACTCTCAGACGGCGACAACGATCGTAGCGGCCCTCATATGGAAGACCAGGATCGTGAGAGTGCCAGAGAACGTCAGAAAGATCTGCAAGACCTACATCGAGACGCCCGACAAAGCGGACATCCTTCACGCAGCCACATGCCTCCAGACAGGTGCAACACTGATCACGAACGACCGACACTTCGACAGAATACGGAAACAGCGAATCATAGAGGTCTGGACAATCACCGAAGCCATCAACGCCCTCCAGCCTTCGAACTAGAGCACTTTCTTCGAACATGGTCCGCCGTGCCTCAAGGCATTTGCGGTGTCTACACCAAGCGAGGGTTGCCGACGTTGCAACCGCGGTTCAATCTTAACGTCGTAATCCCCCGAACCCGATTCTATAGAAGCGTACGGGTCTGCGATTCATTTGGCAGGCAAAGTCGGAGAATGCAGAGTTCCAACCCACATCATGCGAAAGAAGGACACCGCCCGCTCTCACTGTACGCCATGCGGTTTGATACTCGAACATCATGTTGTCGTAAGTGTGTTCGCTGTCATGAATGAAAATATCGACCTGGCCTATTTCAGAAAGCACTTTCGGCAAAACATCTGAACTGAGCCCCAGATGCAATTTCCAGCGCGCCCTGAGATCATCCGGGACGACAAAACCTGGTTGCTTGCCCTGAGGAATCACTGCGACAGCAACTCCTGTTCTTGCGTATTCTGGTTCATTCTTCATAGTTGAGCTGGTCAATTGAATGAAGAATGCCGTACGAATTGTCGTTGAGTGCCTTCAAAATGAAGGCCGATGATACACCCGCAGCCACGCCAGTTTCCACTACGATTCTAGGTCGAATTAGGCGGCAGAGCGCGTAGAGAAAATGTGCGGCCTCGAAGGAGATTTGACCGCGGTAACTTCCACCAGCCTCATTGAGCCTAGCGCGAACATGTTCCTCCAATTCGTTCCTACCCTTGATCTGCTTGTAGAATTGGTATACCGTGCCCATCTTCGCGCCCGCGAGTTGGGCGAGATAATGACACAGCACTCCGTCTTCCCCAAGCATCAGACGTAAAGCCGTGTAGCGTGGATTTCTAAGACCAAAACCAATTGTCGAGAACGTCACTACAAGCCCTGCGATCATTGGATTCTGGGTCCGCCAGAAAATAGGTTTGCCTTCACCCTATTCAGATGGGTCGGATAGTGTGGCTTGTTGTGACTGTTTCCAGTTGTGTGAGTCCCCATAACGGATGGAGTTGCCTGGTCTTGAGCAACGATTCGATAACTCTATCAATCATTCTGTTGGGCTATGCTACCGAGTCACTCCCGTCGCTCGACCTCCCCGACAGACCGATTACGAGCCCAAGGAAGTTGCAGAGCCAATCGACCACCCAGTAGGGAACAAGGCCGAGCCTCCTGTACCTCAAGGCACAATGGAGCGCGGAAGAAAGCGACCAGAAGGGAGAAATCAGTGCCTGATTAGCTCTGTCTTTCTTGAAGTGCATCGCCCCCCCATAACGTCCATAATTGAAGTGCTGCCTGGCGAATTCGGATAATTCCCGTCGGTGAACGTGATAGACCACCGCCCGTGCGGTCGACACTCCGACGATATGTTTGTCTTTAGCAAGGCTGCGGCAGAGGTCATGGTCCTCGCCTCTGCGCATACGTGGGTCAAACGGATGGCTGAGAACGAGCTCTCGCCTGAACATACCCGCTATGGTCCCGATAGAAATCCTCGGACCGGGGCGGTTGAAGAAACGGCGAAACACCTCATCGTTAGATCTTTGCCAATATGTTTCGTTCTCTTGGCTCAAGATCTGGGCGTGGATGCCTGCCCAGCCGTTTTCTTCCAGTTCGGAGCGCAGGGCTCTGATGCAACCGCAACCTAGCTCGGCATCACTATCGAGAAACATAACGAACTTCCCTCTTGCATTTTCAACACCGAGCTGACGACAATATCCCAGCGAATTTGAAGGACTGAATAGTACTCTAACACCATATTGCATGAGGATGTTGAGCGTTTTATCTCTAGATCGCGTATCTACAGCCAAGATCTCCTTCGGCCTCTCTTTGATCACCGACCTTACGCATCCCTCAATGGTCCGCCCGGAGTTATGGGTGAGGATAACGACGGACACATCGAGATTCTCTTCACTTTGTCCCTGTGCTGCCAACGAAATTTCACCCATTCTTTAAACCCGGACCTTCGACAAGATGGTCAAGGTTCGAATCGACTAAGTCGAAGATAAGTCGACTGGCGTTAAGTACGCTACATGTTCCCTTAGACAGCGCATCAAAGGGCCACCGCGCTATTCCGTTCCCGGGCGTAACCCGGCCAGCCTGGCCGCAAGGGCGAGGAGCCACTGTAAGCGAGCCGGCGTCAAATCGCTCACGAATTCAAGGTCTCTTCTAGTAAGTAAGTGGAACACGCGTAGTGAACCTAAGTAAATGATGGCACCAACCACGACGACGATAGGGAGCATTGCGAGCTTCAAGAGGAACGAGTGTGCGAAGCTCAGGGCGAAGAATACGACGACGCCCATAATCGCGGATCCGGCTGCCGCGCTCAGGAAGGCCTTGAGGTCGAATTCGAAGAAACCCTTCCGGAATAATGCAAAACCGTAGATCACAGTCACCAAGGCCATCAGGGTGGCGCGGCCCATTGCGGGCCCACTCAACCCGAAGATTGGCGTCAGAAAGTAGGAGACGGCGACCATCCCAACTAAGCCGAGTAGGTTGGCTGCGGTAAACCACCTCAACTCTCCAGCCGCCAACAACGCCCCCGCATACACTGCCCCAACCGCAGTCAAACCTGTCGCAAGAGAAACAATTACAGAAGGCAACAAGCCGCCCACGTATGCCTGACCGAAGATTCTCAAGGCCACGTCTGTAATTGAAGCAAAACCAAACGCGACTGGCAGCACTACGATCGACACATACCGAGTGTACGAATACACCATACCACGAATCTGCCGCATCTTCCCCCCCGCGTGCAACGAGGCCAAAGCGGGTAACAGGACTGTAAGCAGCGCGTAGGGGGCGAAGCCCGCGAAACTCGCAGCAACAATGGCCACGTTGTAAATCGCAAGCTCAGGCAACCCCTGCCGGGCCAGGGTGAAAACCTTGTCAGCCTGATTTACCCCGAAACCAATGAGCGCGCTCAGAAGCGTATAGAGCGAATAACGCACAAGGTCGGACATGGAGAACCCTGAGCGTCCTCCCCCAGCCTGCAAAGTGCGAATCGATTTCTGGAACGCCAAAACCAGCAATACAGCATCGCCTAGAATCCAACCAACAAGCACGCCCGAGATTGCGAACGTGAGCAAGAGGACGGAAGCGAGGGCGTAACGCGCGGCGCTCCAGAGAATAAGGTACAGAGTCGCGCTCTTCATTTTGCCCAGCGCTATGAGCGCCCCAACGCAGACCTGCCCCACTGATATGATTAGAACGTCGACGCCCGAGAGCCGAACGTAGTTTAGGGAAACTGCTTGTCCACCAAGAAACGGAATCATCAGACCGGGGGCAGCGATGAGAACAGCGGCAATAACCCCGCCGATAGCCAGCGAGAAGGCAAGAGAAGCGGTGAAGAGTTTTCCAGCCCCCGAACGAGCCCTCTTCGTCAGCAGTTCCGGGATAAATTTCAGGACTGCCAATGGTGCTGGGACAGGAGACTGCATTGCTATCGGCTGGGCTAAGATACAAACCGTGACCAAGAACCAGATCATAATGTTCAGGGCCGTGACGATTCCGACACCCAGTGTGGAATGAAGGAAGTTGGTTAGTACGAGAAAATAGAGCGTATTCGCGATGAGCACCACAATGTTCGCAGCGTATAGGGAGGTTGCTCCTCTAGCAACCGACGCTTGAGTTTTCAAATGAACGTCTCCCCGAAACAAATCTGCGCGCTTGCTGTTCGAAGCTTCGGTCACGCAAAAACAAACTGCGCTATAAGTGGATTCTGGATTACCGGATCAGTGCCGTCAAAGGCTTATTACCCCACAATCAATTTGCTTGATGTCGGAGTTTCTGGTGCATTAGATTGAAGGCGGCCATTCTAGCCGGGGGAGCGGGAACCCGCCTCTACCCCATCACCGCGTATGTGCCTAAGGCCCTGATACCCCTCGGAAGCCGCTATGTCATTGAGTACATAATCGACTACCTGAAACACCATGGCATCAACGAAATTGTGGTGCTAATTTCACGGAACGAGTATGACCTGCTCCGAAACCACCTGGGCGATGGAACCCGATTCGGGGTGAAGATTGAGTACTCGGTTGCGGAACGAATCGGGACGGCAGGAGCGCTTGGCGCTGCCGGCGACCTTCTTGGCGATGCATTCGTTGTCTACTATGGTGATGTCCTCACGAACATGGACCTAACATCCATGATCCAGTTTCATGCCACGAAGAAGGCAGTGTGCACACTGGCCATGAGCACATCCGTCCCAATCGATTACGGCGTTGCCCGCGTTGCGGCGGACGGGAGAGTGACATTCTTCGAGGAAAAACCAGTCCTAAAGGAGTACCCAGTCAGCATGGGCATACACGTAGTCGAGAAGGAAGCCCTCTCATACTGCAAACCCAAAACAGACTTTGCACAAAACGTAATCCCAACCCTGCTCAAAGACCGGAAAAGCGTTTTCGCGTACTTAACTGAAAAGCGCCATTACGATATCGGCACCTTCAAAAGCCTAGAAGAAGTTCGCGAGCTGCTAGAACGGAACAAGACCTTGTTCTGAGCTACTAAGCTCCAGAGCCACCCAGAGGAGTGTTCCTCGGGACAAGGAATGTTTCTCTCCGATTCCAAGGAGGGTAGGGGATGCACAGCACGACCCCCGTGACATACCTAGAGTAATTCAACCAATCATGGATGGCACAGCGGATTCGGTTGTGGGCTCAAGAATGCAGCAAGAATCCATCCCGAAACTGCGTCGAGCAGGGCAAAAAGTACTTGATCAAGCAACATCCGCACGGATCTTGATGGAGTTGTTGTCGACTCCCAAAGCGGATTCAGAGCATACTCAGGAAAAGCCATCGCTAAGCTAGACTTCGCCGAACCAAGCATGGGAGCGGAGTCCCCAACCTTGAAAACGGCTAGCAATCTCGGACTAACGATAAGACAAGTCCCGGTCATCATGAAGTATCAAGGGAGATAAGATCACTCACTTAATCCACTCGTGCATTTCAGTGACGTTTTTTCTGCGTTAGTCAAAACTGTCGTCCTCAAACGCCCCCTCAGATCACTCGGAATCCCCGGTGCAGCCCTAGTGCTCGTAGGGTTATACTGGTGGGTCCAAATCCTGGACACATATAACGCGACCAGACAGTTTGCCATTGGAAACGCACTTGTAGCTAGCGTGATACTGCTTGCAGGCTTTTTCCTAGGCATAAGCGCCCTGCTCCTCATCGCCATAGTTTTGGCGGTACAAGAGCACAGATGATCGCGGGGAGTCCGCCGGAGCTGTTCCCTGAACGCCAGTCAGTCTAGAGCTAACTATTACGGCGCAAGAGACGGGAATAATCGACCGATGCCGCGGACGTTCCGCCCGCGAAAAAGTCAAGCCTTGCAGAGTGCGGTGAACCCAGATAGCTAACCTCGAAAGCTAATAGCGCACGTCCCGCAGAATTTGCCACCATGCTGCCAGGAATCCGAATTCGTGAGCTGAGTAGGTTTCATGATGAACGCGGAATGTTCTGCGAACTTGTGCGAGATGATTGGAAGGATTTCCTGGAGGGTGAAAGGATTGTTCAATCTAGCTTTTCTTTGAGCTATCCTGGAATCATTCGCGCCTGGCACCGACACGCCCGCGGTCAGGTCGACAATTTTGTTGTAATTCGCGGAGCTATGAAGATATGTGCTTATGACGACAGGCCAGACTCTGCGACACCATTGGAGTTGACGGAGATTGTTAGCACAGGAGAGAAACTGCAGATAGTTCGAGTTCCTGGCTTCTATTGGCACGGCCTGAAAGCGTTAGGCAATGAACCTGCACTATTGTTGTACTTCGTGAATCGACTGTACGATTACAAGAACCCTGACGAAGAGAGAAGAGCTTGGAATGACCCGAAAGTCGTGGACCCACGAACTAAACAGGCTTACGACTGGAACAGACCGCCGCACCAGTAACACCCCTGTAAGCGATACGAGAAGCGATCACTTTATTATTAGAGAAGGATTCGTGAAAATCAAATCCGCAATATCTGGGACGTATTGCCGGGATTTAGAGGATTATCAATCCACTGACTTGTCTCCGGATGAGCAATAGTGTAATAATCCGGGACATGTCTGCATGTACGAATCAGACTTTCACGCAAGAATATGTTTCTGAAGTGCGTATTAATGAGCAGCACCGATGTAGCAACAACCCATACGCTCGTGTCAATGATAATTGTCAATTACAACTCTGGCGACTACCTTTTGAACTGCGTAAGCTCAGTGGTCGAGTCAGCATATCCTAGCAAAGAAATAATCGTGATCGACAACGCGTCACACGACAACTCAGTCGCGAACCTGCGAACCGTTTTCCCAAAAGTCAAGGTCATTCGCAATGCCGTGAATCTGGGATATGCTGCAGCCAGCAATATCGGCATCGCTTCTGCCAAAGGGGAGTTCTTGGTCATTATGAATCCAGACACGTTAGTTGACGCTGACTGGCTCGGGAAGCTCGTTAGTGCCGCTGCCCGCTATCCCCGTGGAGCATTCTTCCAGCCCAAAATACTGCTCATGGGTAATCCGCGAGCGCTGAACTCCGCAGGCAACATGATCCACATTGCGGGGTTTGGAGTTTGTAGAGGCCTCGGGGCATTGGATTTGGAATATCCCCAGGATGAATCAGAGGTTTGCTACGCCTCCGGCGCCTGCACGCTAATACGAAGACAAGCTCTACGAGAGGTCGGCCCGTTGGAGGAGCTGTTCTTCGCTTATGGTGAGGACAAAGATTGGGGTTGGAGAGCATCTATGATGGGATGGAAGTCAATCTACGTACCGTCGTCGATGATACTCCACAAATGGAGTCCTACCCTTGGTCAGACTCCCAGAAAGTTCTATCTCCTTGAGTTCGAACGTCTGTTGTCAATATCGAAGAATTACTCGAAGCGGTCACTTGTGCTTCTATTGCCGGTCTTTCTCTTGGTGGAACTATGGGTGATTTTGCACGCTGCCACAAGGGGCTGGCTTAGAGAAAAACTTCAGAGTTATGTGGACTTGTTCCGTGTTCGGAATCTTGTGGCGCAGAAACGACGCCTCGTCCAAACACATAGAACTGTTTCAGATCGAGTATTAGTGGGGAGATTCGTCACGGCCATTGACCATCCATACCTCGGACTGGCCGTTACCGTTCTGAACCGACTCGTGTCTAGGTTCCAGACACTCATAGCTGGCAGTATTTGAGGAGGAACTCCGGGCGTCAGAGACCATTGCCATTCTGATTCTGAACTACAACGGTAAAGCGCATCTCGATGTCTGCCTAACTTCGGTGCTCAACCAAGTCGACACAAACGATCGCGTCTACTTGGTCGACAATGGTTCCATCGATGGCTCGGTCAATTACATCACGAAGCGATACCCGGAGGTTAAGGTAATCAGGTTTGAGACCAACTTGCGATTCGCTCTGGCATACAACCGAGCGGTTGCGCTCGTGTCGGAGGAAATTGTGCTCTTCTTGAACAACGACGTTGAGGTTGATAGGAACTGGCTTAGGCAGTTCAAGTTAGCGCTTAGGAAGTCAGAGAATATCACTATCTTTGGAAGCAAAATCTTGCTATTCAACAACAGGAACATCATCAACCACGCTGGTGGATTACTTACCATCACAGGCAGTGGAATAGACTTGGATTTCATGAAAATTCAAAGGAAGAGTGAAGAGAGAGCCCACTTTGTGGGATGCGTCTCAGGGGCCTCGATGATGATCCCACGTCAGATTTTCCTCAATCTCGGCGGTTTCGACCCCGACTTCTTCGCATACTTCGAAGACGTGGATATCTGTTGGCGCGCCTGGCTAAATGGATACAAGGTTCCGTTACTACCTTCCTCCCATGTCTACCATAAATTGAGTTCAACGATGGGCCCACGCCTGACGGCCGAACGCGTCTTCCTCGGAGAGAAGAATCGCCTACAAGCAATGCTCAAGAATCTCGAACTTCGCATAGTTCTTCTTGGAGCCTTCGTGTCAGGAGGATACACTATCGCGAGAATTGTACTTCTGCTTCGTATCAGGAAACCTGCAGCCGCGTTGGCGATTCTGCGAGGGGACTGGTGGATTCTTGTACATCTTTCAAAAATGATTCGAAAACGAATGCGGATACAACAAACACGGCAGATAGCTGATTCCTACTTGCTGGAACATGGATTAATGGCGAGGCTCGTCGATGGTATGAAGGAATTTGGTCGTTTGAACAAGCTGTTGACCGCATAAAGGGTCGAAGTCCAGGCGAGATCATAAGACCCAACAAGCCGGCATCTACACATGATTACAGTAGTTCGCATTCCCCTCAACGATAGATCTACCTCCGCGATCGAGACCGCCCTGATATGCTCTTTCTTAGGGTTTTACGAGAATTGGAGACTTACCTGATGGTAGCGTAATCGGCTCGCCCCCTTCAATTACCACGTCGCGCAAGTAATGCGAGAGATAATCTTTCAACGCGAAGCGATCAAAGTCCCTGATACGAGGGTCCAACACTGTTCTAACCCTGTAGGCAGATTCTCCGGTCTCAATGAACTGAAAGTGAATGATTTCTCGTCCGAATTCGTGCGCAATTCTAGTCGCAAAATCCGCAACTGTTACATGTTCACCATTTCTCAGTACAAGGTAGTCTTGCGACCGCTCGATGGGGCCATTGATAGTTGCCCAAGTTCGGCCGCAGCTGCAAGCACCGCCTGCCTTCACTTCATCACCTACCTCATATCGAACGAGAGGCATTACTCTATTCCACAGATCGGTTACGAGCATTTGTCCCCTCTCACCCATCTTAGCAACATGGTCTCCACGCCGAACCTCCAGAAACACGATGCCCGGGTTCCAATGCATTTCTCCATTCGGCGTGCATTGTTGAGCCCACTCTCCGGGCACTTCCTGTGCCGAATATCGATCACACACATCCACGCCGAAAGCCGAAGACATCCTTGTTCTATCCGTTGGCAATAGCATCTCGCCCGTGCTGACGACGGCCTTCAGCGGCGGGTGAAGAATCTGGTGCTCGGAAAGGAGTGCGTCAGAGAGAATTCTAAGAACAGATGGCAAGGCGACTATTCCTCTAGCCCCGCTTCGCGTAATGTAGTGAATCAGATTTGATGCTCGACTGCGAGTCGCCGCTAACGTTGATACTTGGGCTTCATTCACCAATGCTCTATAAGCTGCTTGATGATGGGTCATCCTAATCCACCTATCAGTAAGTCGCATACCCAGCCATTCGTTGTGTAGAAACCTTGAGGACAATCGAATGCCTAGGTTGCCGCGGTCGTTGTAGAATTCTATGGGTGCTCCAGTTGTACCAGAAGAGTATTTGTGGAGTCGGCGAAGGACGGTAACATTGTGCGAGCATGTGTTACGTGGAAAGTTTGCTCGTAAGTCCGAACGAGTAGTCACGGGAACATCACAGAGTGATTCGAGCTCTCGAAAGTCGGAGGGGTCAAAGTCACGGGCATGCCAAGACTTTCTGTAGAATGGAACATTGCGATAGCAGTGCGTGAAGAGGTTCTTGAGAGCCTGCACTTGGAACTCGTAGATTTCTTCGCGAGTTGCATATTGAAGTGATCTGAGCCATTGTAGATGTCTTTCGAACCGCGTTCCTGCGTTCAAAAGCTTGTACCAAAGGGTATAGAACAACGTTAACTCACGGAGCAATCCATAATGCAATACCTGATGCTAGTCTTGAAGGCGACCAAACTGCTTCTCAGTCCTCGCGCAATCGCGCTTGCTCGGCTTAAAGATTATGACGAACGGACTAAAAAGCGAAACGAAGACCCTATCAATCCCGAGTCAGGGTCAGATTACGTGAATGCAATTGTCCAGGTACGATGTACCGATCGTGATCTGCATAGATGTGGAGCCAGACTTAGATTTCTTCATAATCGAGAAGAATCCAAATGCACGAGCTACGGCAAACATGTGGGACAGCTTCAAAGCCTCTGCTGATTTCTTTGAATCTCTACGCACGACTTTGTCAGTTCAAGATAAGCCTGTTTTCTCGTGGTTTGTTCGTGCAGATCCGCAAGTGGCATTCGACTTTGGTTCTGCCGATTATGGATTCACGAGATTTCGGGACCACATCGATCATTGGAAAGCGCAGGATGACGAGATCGGGTTACACGTTCACGCCTGGCATCACAATCCTGCAACTGAAGAGTGGATAGATGATCGAACAGACCAAGATTGGGTCTCTAATTGCGTTGGGGTTGGTTTTGAAGCGTTCAGGAGACAAATGGGAAACGAACCGAGATGCTTCAGGTTTGGTAATAGATGGATGAACACTCCAACTATGAATCTTATCAGAAAGCTAGGCACACAGGTTGACATGACCCTGGAGCCAGGCTATCGTGAATCTCTCTGGACGCCGTATCTAAGAGGTCATCCTGAATGGGTCAATGTTCCCCATGTGCCGTACGCGCCCTCCCTTGACGATTACACCCGCCCGTCTGGTGAAATGGTCGGTAGGCTCGTAGAACTACCATTGACGATGGTAATCGTTTCAATTACCAGAAAATTGGAGAAAATATCCGGGCTACTGGAAGCCATTCTTGCCAAGAAGAGAAATCTCTCTCAGGTGCCCCATGGACCAGTCATGAAGGAGCTGGGCTGGTACCTTCGACTAAAATACGGCCGACTGGATCTCTCACTATCCTCCTTGCAGTTTCGGAAGGCGACTCGCTCGATCCTCAATCGGCGTGACCGGCCATATTTCGGGCTCGTTCTACGCTCCGACCAATGCCAAAACCGGCAGGAGTGTTCATTGATAGGGAAGAACATGGGACATTTAGTCGAAGAAATCCGTAGAGCTGGACATTCTCCTACGATCACGACGCCGCCAAAGGCGATTGAAATCTTAGGGCATACATGACGTGGATAACGTTCAATGATACTGCTTCCGGATGATAAGGCATGGTGACCTGGATCAAGAGAACCGCCTTTCGTGCTGTCTGGAGAGCGCTCGCATTTTTCGGAATATCGAGGCTTGATTACTACACGCACTATGCCAGATCTGACATTAACGAGAAGTACAAGACTCTAGTGGGATGCGCATCCGAAGAAGAGTTCGATGAAACTGGAAAACGAATATTGGCACAACTGATCTCTCTCGGACTCAAGCCAGAATCCAAAGTGCTTGACTTGGGCTGTGGCACAGGGAGATTAGCTGCCCAGTTGCTGTCTTATCTCAGCGACGAGGGTGAATACTACGGATGCGACATTTCAAAAGAGGCGATAGAGTTCTGCAAGAAACATTATGTTAGACCCAACTTCCATTTTGTGACCAGTCAGATGATCATAATACCGATGGCTCTCGATGCGTACATTGATTTCATATGGTGCTACTCTGTTTTCACGCATGTCTATCCACATGAAATGGTTTCCCTAATGCGGGAATGCCGTCGACTCCTGAAGCCTCATGGCCTGCTCCTGGCGAGTTACTATATTGCCGGTCGCGAACCCGCCTTTCTACGAAGCGTAAAGACATTCTATGGGAATAGAGACAGACTGGAATATGGAGAAGATTACCTACGCGGAATCTTGAGAGAGCACGACGCTAACATCCTGGGGATGACCTCGGTTCAAAAGCAACCAATCTTCATTCTGACGTTTCAACAACCGTCAAGTTCATCCGTGCATGTACACGAAAGTTGAGAGTTTCCCGAAGCATGTCCCTGTTGAGCGATAGGCACCAGTGGCTAAGACTGAGGCACCGTTTGACCAGACTGTCCACTCTACCCAGAACACTTGCGGCGCTGCAGAAATTCGGAAGGCTGCAATGGAACAGCAGAAACATGCTCAAACATAGGCAAGAGCAAAAGCTTAGGCAGATTACAGCATATGCATCAACAAACGTTCCATTTTACAGGAGACTCCTCCGCGAGCAACACGTCAACCCAAGTTCCATAAGATCCTTGGAAGATCTTGCAAAGTTGCCCACAATAACCAGGAGGGACCTTTACCGGAATTTCCGAGAAATGTCTGCGCCAGGGTTGAGTGGCCGAGGAGAACTCGTTACTTCCAGCGGCTCGTCGGGACCAGCTGTATCATGCTACATAGATCAGATTACGATTAGTGAATCAATTGCAACCTCAGTTCTCTTCAATTTGTGGGCATCGTGGCTCCCCGGAATGACCACTCTCCAGATAATGAGAGCAAGACCAGAGAACATCAGTCAACAAGTCTATTGGCGATTGATGCGCACGAAGTTCCTTAATAGCCTCGACATCCGAAATTCGACTGCGAAGTCTTTCGCGAAAGTAATCGCGTCCTCAGACCCCTCTCTGATAATCTCATACCCTTCCGTGCTTGGCATGATTGCGAGGAACATGGACGCAACCCCCCCCTCCGTTAGGGGAATAATTGTAGGTTCCGAAACAATCACACCTAATGTAGCTCGTGATATCGAAGAGAGTTTCGCCCGGAGAGCGTTCAATAGGTATGGACTTTCGGAGTTTGGCGGTGTTTTAATGCAGGACTGTGACCTTCACCAAGGTCTACATCTAAATTCTGAGCTTGCAGTCGTAGAGGTCCTTGATTCCGACGGGGAGCGAGTTGCAGAAAACGAGCGGGGAAGATTAGTCATAACGGGATTGAGGAATTTCGTGATGCCACTAATCAGGTATGACGCAGGGGATATAGGCGTGGCGGGCGGCGAATGTGCTTGTGGTCGTGGGTTTCCTGTGGTGAGCGATGTTGTTGGACGAACGAGCGATGTAGTCAGGGGCAAGAATGGAGACGAGATCTCTTCGTTCCTACTCCTTAATGCTCTCCACTATTATGGCTTTTTTGCGGAATTCATTGCGGAGTTCCAATTTGTTGACAAGGCACCTGGAAAGGTGGGTTTGCGCATCGTTCCGACCCAACGTTTTCTGGACAACCCAACCAAAAATGGCGCCTACATTGAAGGACGTCTTGAACGCACATTGCCAATTCTCGACTTCGAGGTAGAGATTCGAGATGAACTACGGCGAGAAGAATCAGGCAAGCAGAATCTGGTCGTGAGGAATTGATTCATTAATATTCGGGCGAAAAAACTTTCAAAAGAGCATCCCATAGAGAACTCATCGATAATGAAGCTGAACAATCGAGTTTTTATGTGTACAAAATAGCATAATCTGAAACATCGTAGCAGAATTCGTGGAAAAATCACATGTGAGTGTGAAGTCGGGGAATACTTTGGACCTAATGGGGCTGACTTTCTAGTGACAGAACACGTAGACGCATTATCGTTTTCGGTCCTCGTGGGGAAGGCGACATAGATGCCAGAGATGGCGTCGGCCTATAAGGTCGCATATCACAGGCAAAAGGTTGAGGCTTATCTGCGCGGCGAACAGATTAGCCCCGCGACAGTCGAGTTAGACATCTCGTCCCTATGCAATAAGCGATGTGAACTGTGCCCGAGTACAACCAGCAGGTATTCAAGCTCACTTGACCTTGGTTTCATCAAACGCCTGTTTGCCCGATTCGAAGGCCAGACTAGAGGCCTTCTCCTGTCGGGAGGGGAACCCACGCTTGCTCCGATTTTCCCCGATGTGCTACGGTTGGCTCGGGAATACGGGTTTATCGATATAGCCATCGTAACAAATGGAGGTCTTTTGGACAGGGAACAGGTTGCTGCCGCACTATGCAACTATGCGTCCACTATCCGAGTGTCCGTCTACGATTGGACTAAGGAATCCCGACCAGAGTTCGAGGCTACTCTGGGACGGATCCGAAGCCTGAGGGCGCGAGTGGAGAAAGAGAATAGCAAGCTCCAGATCGGGGTCAGCGCGCTAACAAATAGAGAAAACGCAGATGCAGTTCGCACACTTGCCAACGAAGCCTCCTCAGCAGGAGCACACTGGATCTACTTCCACCCCATGTGTGTTCGATGGGATGTGGGAGCCCCGGAACGCGTCGATCAATCTAGAGCGCTGGCGGAGATCATGAAATGCCAAGAGGCGCAATCAAACGGTTTCCAGGTGTTTACATTCCCCGACAGATACGTCGAAGGCAAAATCGATTTCTCTGGATACCACGCGGCACACTTCCTTCTCGTAGTCGGTGCTGATGGCGTCAACTACCTCGGAGCCGAGGTGAAGTATCACCCTCAGTACGCAATTGCCGACCTCGCTAAGAACTGGAGCGACGACTTCCTATGGCGGAGAGAACGCTTGAAACGGATTGAATCAGTTAGCAGTCGAACATATCCAGCTGTGGGCAGTCGACACAGAGGCGTGTTATACAATCATCTTATCCAGGACCTGATCAACCGCGGCCAGACGAGTCTTGATGAAGCGACCGCGGAAAAAGGCGCGACGTGCATATTTCCACATGTTCTCTGAATCGCCAGCACCAAACAAACAGCCAAGAAAGAAGTGGGGCTATAGAGGCCGCGCCATCTTGCGTAACGGCCGAAGACACAGGTGAGAACGCTCTCAACAAGAAACCTTGAAAGGTACATTGCATATTCTGGGATAGGTGAAGCGAGACTGCGGTGAGCACATGGCCGAAAACGGATCGACTGTTACTGTTATCATCCCGACCTACAACAGCAGCGGCACTCTGCGACTTACACTCCAATCGGTCCTAGGACAGGAGTTCACTGATTTCGAAGTCTGGGTCGTCGGAGATGGCTGCACAGACGACAGTGCAAGCGTCGTCGCCTCGTTCGCGGACAGTCGACTTCATTGGTTCAATCTTCCCTCAAATTCGGGCGGACCAAGCCTGCCTAGGAACGAGGGTCTCAGTCGCGCAAGAGGTCGATTCATCGCGTACCTCGGCCATGACGATCTCTGGTTTCCATGGCATCTATCTGAACTGGTCAGCTGCATTGAGTCCAGCGACAACGATTTCGTCTACTCTATCGGCCTTACTTTGGGGCCAAATGGGGTGATCGGTACGTTCACTCTACCCAATCAACCTTGGTCTCCAAGCACGAACCTATCTCCAAGCAATTGGCTCCACAGGAAATCCCTAACTGAAATTGTCGGTTCTTGGGCCGACGAAAGGGGGGTTGGAGATGATAGGGAATTCCTCCAGCGGATTCTCTCCGCCAACACACGAATGGGATTCCGGAAGCAGCTTAGCGTTTTGAAGTTTCCCTCAGTTGACTGGCACATGTATTCCCTCAAAACTGACTTTCCCCAAACTCGATATTCGGAGGGTATTCGTCAGAACGCTCAGGGGCTTCGTGACGAATTACTCCTTGAGCTTGCTAATGTAATATCCAGCAAAGGGTCGTTTGGCTTTGACCACAGGAGCCAATTCTATCGAGGTATTCGCGCGCTAGTGGTTCGTTCGATGTACTCGTATGGAGTGACCCGGTGGCCCATGAACAGAGTCTTCAACCGCAGGTGGCGACATGAGGCGGGACTCAAGGGAAGGGCAGGATGAAATCGGTTTGCGTTTGACGGCTTTCAATCTTGTCGCGCATTATGTGGGAGGAACAACCGGCGGCAAGCAGGTGAACACTCTAAGGCTATACTACTGCCACAGAAACCTCTTACGAACAATAATGAAGAACTGCGGTTCCTCCAGCCGATTCGCGCTCTTTAGCGGAGGCCATCAAAATGATTTTGCTAAAGGAAGAGCTCGGGCTGAGGCTGGGAGAACGCGCCAGGAAGAGGGTGGTCGCGCATTACGACTGGAGCAGGGTAGTCGTAGGCTCAGTCAATGAACTATTCGAGAGAGCCATCGAAGAGAAAAGCGCGTAACGAAAAAAGTGGATGCGCCATCTGCCGCCTAACTTCAAGGACAGGAAGCCTGGAATTCTACACAGGAAGCAGGGTCCTTCAGCAGCAGGTGATCTACTTACTTCGATCCCTCGGATTGACGCCTACGCTGAACACAAGCAGAGACCCACCAATGATCAGAATCGCAGGAACCTTCGCAAGAGAATTCGCGAAATCTGTTTTCCTAGGCCAGAAGCGTGCTAGACTTATGTCCTATGCAGACTCAGCGAAGAGCCGGGGCCAACGGCGGATTCATAGAGAAAGTCGTAGGCCGGTGCTAAAGGGCTTGACCGAGAACGGAACTGAGGTCGTTTATTCCGTTGAAGTTGAAGGGACACAGAACTTCTTCACGACCTCGGGTTGGCTCGTTCATAATTGTATTCCGTTGCCGTCCAAGTATGTGCTGGAGGGTGCGGAAAAGCCTGAATATCTAACTCTTCTCAAGGAGACTGTTTCTACGGACAGCCGGTTGCCATTGATCGTAGCCGACCGTATAGTGGAGAAGGGATTCAAGAGCGTGGGAATTTTGGGGTTGTCATACAAAGGGGATTTGAAGGTTCACGTGCTTAGCCCAGCTTTGCGAATTTCGAAGAGGCTGATTGAACGAGGGGTGAACGTGAAGATAAATGACCCATACTACACAGCAGATGAAATCAAGCGGCTAACGAGCGCCGAGACGTTCGCCTTCCCCGAGGGCCTATCCGAATTTCAAGCCATCGTCATCGTGGCTGGCCATAGACTTTACAAGGCCATTCCCGAAGCTAAACTGAAAAGCCACCTCAAGAACTGCAAGTTGGTCTTGGATAACGTGGAGGAAACTTGGCGAACATTTGACTGGGCTTCTCTTGGAATCGAGTATCACATAGCCGGGGAAGCAGGTGGCTGGGTTAGAGGACCATTTCCAAGGGAAACCGGACTCGAAAGGCACGGATGTGATAAGGATTTCACGGAACATTTGCTTCAAGCAATCTGTTAACGACAGCAGATTCTGCGATCGGAAACTTGTCCTAAGTAATGGTTGACATGCTGACCCTTTCTAATTCTTGCCCGCACCGGAGGCAACTTAGATAACATTCAAGAGTAGTGGGAATCTGAATTGAGCTATCGGGAAGGTTGAACAATGAAAGGTATCCTCTTAGCAGGCGGATTCGGGACGCGCCTTTTCCCAATGACGCGTATAATCAGTAAGCATCTCCTTCCCATCTACGATAAACCCATGGTCTACTACCCCTTGAGCACCCTGATGCTCGCAGGAATCCGAGACATCCTCTTGATCAGTACCCCTCAAGATGTTCCGATGTACAAGCGGCTACTCGGAGACGGCAGAGAACTTGGATTATCGTTTTCCTATGCGGAGCAGCCCACCCCTGGCGGAATCGCCCAGGCCTTCATAATTGGCCGAGAATTCGTGGGATCGGGCTCAGTGGCCCTTATCTTGGGTGACAACATTTTCTACGGCCAAGGCCTATCCGGCTTCCTGCGCAAAGCGCTGTCCGAGAATGATGGAGCGACAATATTCGGGTATGTCGCAAAAGACTCACAACGATACGGAGTTGCCGAGTTCAATGAGGACGGGCTCGTAGTCGGGATTGAAGAGAAACCGAAGCATCCGAAATCCAAGTATGCGATTACCGGCCTATACTTCTACGACAACGATGTGCTGGACATCGCGGCAGGCTTGAAGCCTTCCGCACGCGGTGAACTTGAAATTACGGATGTGAACAAGGAGTATCTTCGCCGGGGGAGGCTTAGGCTTCTAAGGTTCGGCCGCGGATTCGCCTGGCTTGATACGGGCACCACGGACTCACTGCTTGAGACAGCACAGTATTTCGCTGCGATTGAGCACAGACAGGGTTTGAAGGTTGCCTGTCTAGAAGAAGTGGCCTACCGCATGGGATACATAGACGCACAACAGGTCGCCAAGCTTGCTGAGAACTATAACGGCGAGTACCGCGCCTACCTACTATCGGTTGCCGCGGAACCGCAAAAACAAACGGGGAATCCGTCCTTTGCCGTTTAGCTTCAAACGTTTCGATAAGCTACCTGACATAACAATTGTTCAGCCGCAACCGGCCGTTGACGAACGCGGATGGTTCATGGAGACATACAGGAAAAGCGAATTCGTAAGGCATGGCATAACCCAAGACTTCCCCGAAGACAACCATTCACGTTCCACAGTCAAAGGGGTGCTGAGGGGGCTGCACTTTCAGAGGAAACCCGCTGCGCAGGGAAAACTTGTCCGGTGTACTCTGGGCGAAGTCTTTGATGTGGCCGTGGACATACGAAAAGGATCACCAACCTACGGCAGATGGGTTTCCGCGACCCTGTCGGCGGAGAACCGCAGGATACTCTGGATTCCGGAAGGGTTTGCCCACGGTTTCTTGACCATCACGGATGTTGCAGAGGTGGAGTACAGGGTCACCGCCGAGTACAGCAGCACACATGACCGTGTAATACGTTGGAACGACCCCGAAATTGGAATCGAATGGCCCATCAGCAACCCGATTCTCTCGAAGAAGGATGCGGAGGCACCCCCACTCAGGGACGCTGACAACAACTTCGTGTGGAAGGAAAATCCCTAGAAAACCTCGCGGCCGTCATGTGCGTGCATGAGCCTCATCGGCGAACTCGTTTAACGCCTCATCCAACGTGCTGGGTCGATTGTTGAGGCTCGCCTGTGCTTTGGCTACGTTAAGCGAGGAGTCAAACGGCCTTCTCGCTATCCAGCTCGTCGATTCTGCTTTGACGGAGGTCAGGAGTTTCTCGTCGAAACCAAACTTCCGAGCCATAAGAACTGCAAACTCGTACCTGTTGACGCGAGTGGACCCTGATAGGTGAAATATTCCGTTCAATCGGCGTTCGGCGGCCTCTACGAGCATACGTGCAAGGTTACTGTTCAGTGTAGGCGTGGCGTACTGGTCAGTGACAACGTTGATTCTTTGCCCCGCTCGCAGGTTCTCGTGGACCCAAGTTGCAAAGTTCGGGCGATGCCGGCGTCCCCAACCGAAGACAACGCTGGTCCTAGCGATGCAGAAATCCCCAGCTTTCCGGGCAACTTCCTCTTCGCCAAGCAGTTTAGACTTCCCGTACACATTAACTGGGTTGGGCTTGTCGTTTTCCCGGTAATTCCCTCGTTCCCCATCGAAAATGTAGTCGGTCGACAGGTAGATGAGCATACTTTTCACGCTCCGGCATGCCTCAGCTATGTAACCTGTCGCGGTCGCGTTTACGCGAAAGGCTAGTTGTGGGTTCTGTTCGCAGAGGTCTAGGTCGGTGATTGATGCAGCGTGAATCACAACCTCGGGTAACTTGTCAGTCAAAGCCTTCTCTACTGCGGCTTGGTCGGTGACGTCGAGCTGCTGCGGTCGTCCTTCTTGCATTGAATGTTCAAAGTAGAGAGAGTGAACTTCATGACCGGACTCAATCGCAAGCTTCACAAGCTTGCTTCCTAGCAGGCCGCTTGCACCAGTAATGAGCAGCCTCAAACTACCAAGACTCTCTCCATGGCGTTGGACTGAGAATGCGCTCATCAATCAATGGGCGCCACCATTCCTCGTTCCGAAGATACCATTCCACAGTCTCCTTCAACATCTGAGGGAAGATTCGTTTAGGCTTCCAGCCGAGCTCAACAGCAATCTTCGTTGCATCTAGACTGTATCTGAAGTCGTGGCCAGGCCGATCCTCGACATGTTCGATCAACGACATCGGCTTTCCCATTACCTGCAAAATCTTCTCCACTAGTTGGACGTTCGTAACTTGGTTTCCTCCCGCGATGTTGTAGATCTCACCCGCCCTGCCCTCTGTGAGAACTAGATCAAGCGCTTCACAGTGATCCCGCACGTGAATCCAGTCCCTGACATGTGTCCCCGATCCATACACAGGGACTTTTAGGCCGAGGTGGACTCTGACGATGGTTTTCGGTATCAGCTTCTCCGGGAACTGATAGGGCCCGAAGTTATTGGTGCATCGAGTTATGAATGCTCTTAGGCCATACGTTTTGTGATATGCGTTGACTAGGAGGTCGGCGGCAGCTTTCGAGGCAGCATAGGGCGACGAGGGGTTAAGCCGGTCCCCTTCCTTGAACGCTTGTAATTCCTCTGCAGAGCCATAAACCTCGTCAGTAGAAACCTGAAGGAACGTAATGTCGCGTACTCTGCAGGTTTCCAGAAGGTTCAGCACACCCTCCGTGTTTGCCTTATGAAAAGCGCGAGGGCCAGATATGCTTCTGTCCACATGGGTTTCCGCAGCAATATTCACAACAGCATCCACATCACGACTCAGCTTGAGGACTGCATCAATATCGTTGATATCCCCCTTCACAAAACGATAAGCGGCGCCTTCCGGAATGTCACGGAGATTTGTTGGATTGGATCCGTACGACAACCTGTCGAGATTTATCATCGAAAGATCATTGTGAACCTCCAGTAGGTGACGTGTGAAGTTTGACCCTATGAATCCCATACCCCCAGTAACGAGTAATCTCATGTCCCACATCCCATGGTGCTGTTCGCCCTCCAGAACGCCAGACCCAGTTTCTTACAGTTCAGGTCGCCTGCAATCAAGCTTTGGACTCGGCTAACTCGTGCAACAGGCTATGGGCCAACCCTAAGCTAAATGACCTTCTTTATCGCTGTCTACTAGAAATTACGCGCTCGATTGCTGCTTTCATGTTGCACAAGAATGCGTTGTTATCACTGGAACTCGAATTTTGTTAGCAGCCTTCACTGCTGCGAATGTTGTCCAGAATAGGTGCGATTGAGCGTCAACAATGTCAGGGCGAAGCTCTGCGATAGCGCTGGCCAATGATGGCAAAACTGGATTGTCGAGGCCTAAGAGGCCCCAAGGCATGGTCACCCTCCTCAGCCTAAATACTTCGAAGTTGGACATGCGTTCGTATTCGGGCTGCTTCTTCCTCTTGCACGTAATAACGGAAACACTGTGTCCCGCCTTTGCTTGGAGTGAAGAAAGCTCCATGCTGTGGATTGCATGTCCACCTATGACATCAGGATAAAGTGCTGATGTCACTCGGGCAATCCTAAGCATGTTGCACTAGCTCTATGCTCTTCTCGAGAATTCTGAAAGCGCGAATAAGATCAACGCCGTGTTAATCGCGACAAACCCAACCAAGCCAAACCCGGCAGCAGCCAAAGCTGTCCCGATGGCGAACATGTGAATCTCGTTGTACCGCTCCAACACCCAAAGCGCCCAATACGACCCGATGACAACGGACACCAAGCCAGGCAGGCCAATGAGCAGTAACGCGTGTTTTTCTGCAGCGAATCGTGCGATGAACAACAAAACTTCTAATCCGTGCGCAACAGGATGCTTTGACGGTTTATCTTCGTAATTTATCGAGATCGACACCTCTCCGATCCTCAATCCTTGCTCACCAGCGTTTATCGCGATTTCAGAACTCACACTCATCCCGGACTCATAGATCCTGATGGCACCAATCGCTCTTCTTGAGTAAGCCCTAAAGCCGGTCTGCGAATCACTGACGGGCCTTGTGGCCACTTGATTGGTGGCCTCGTTAAGGATTCTTAGTCCTGCAAGCCTGTACCTAGGAATCTCCTTGGCCCAAGCACGATCGAACCTTGACCCAATCACAACGTCGTACTCGCCAGAGAGAATCGGCCCGACAACTTTAGGGATTTCTTCGGGATTGTGCTGATCATCAGCATCAATGGTCACCAAAATGTCGGCATCCAAACCTTTCGCTGCTAGAAAGCATGACTTGATGGCCGCTCCATAACCTAGGTTTGTCTCGTGCCTAATCACTATCGCGCCGAGCTTCTCAGCGATGTTAGCAGTGTAATCCTTGCTGCCATCATCGACAACTACAATCTTGTCAGCATGAGCTTGTGCTTTCAGAATTACCTTCGCTATGTTTTTTTCCTCGTTATAGGCGGGGATTCCTGCTACTATCAACTGTGTCGGTGAGTACACGGGCGATAGGCATCTTAAGCATTGTCCAATCAAGAGAGGATTCGGGAACTGCAATACCTTAAGCATAGCATTCCTCTGATGTGAAGACCAGTAGGTTCGTGACCCATGAAAGCCCTTGTCACGGGGGGCGCCGGTTTCATCGGCAGCCACCTAGTAGAAAACCTGCTTTCCGGGGGGTGGGAAGTGACGGTCCTTGATGATTTTTCTTCTGGAACAAAAGAGAGCTTAGACGCTGTCTTAGGCAACAAAAAACTACGCATAGTGCACGGCAACGTATTTGACGTTAATGTGGTTGGTAACTGCTTCGCTGAAGTCGATGCCTGCTTCCACCTCGCCGCGGTAGTTAGTAACATCAAATCTCTCGAGAATCCCCGGATGGTGAACGATGTAAACGTAGGCGGCACAATTACACTGCTGGACGGTGCCAGAAAAGCGGATGTAGATCGTTTCGTATTTGCGTCGAGCTGCGCAGTCTACGGCGAAGCGCCAACCGTACCCATAAAAGAGGATACTCCACTCGCACCTCGCACGCCATACGCCGCATCAAAAGCTGCAGCAGAGCAGTACTGCATGGCATTCTATCGGACTTATGGAATAGGCGTAACCTGTTTGCGATACGCAAACGTCTACGGTCCACGCGGGTCAGTGGGTCCCTATAGCGGAGTCATAGTCCAGTTCGCTCAACGCTTCATAGGCGACCAACCTGCACTCATTTACGGCGACGGTAAGCAAACAAGAGATTTCATCTATTCGACAGATGTGGCCGAGGCGTCTATTCTGGCAACGCAGAGCTCCACTGCAAGAGGGACGATTATCAACGTGGGAACCGGCGTAGGTTCATCAATAAATGAGCTTGCTGCACTCGTGGCTAAAGCACTCGGAAAGACCCACCTTGGCGTCGTTACAACCGAGCCTAGGCCTAGCGAGATTAGGTTCAGCCAACTGGACACCGCTGCAGCTAAACGCATTCTCGGCTTTGAGCCAAAAGTTGGCCTTGAAGAAGGAATAAAGAACTTTGTCAAATGGTACGCGAGCCAAAAAAGATGACCGAGAACGAGCTGATGTAGCTGGTTTTATTACTCAACTCGCGAGTAAATTTTCGTGACCTGTTGTGGGAAAAAATTCCCTCCTAACTTGCAAATAACCTATCCCGAAAGGCATCTGTGAATTGAACATAAGGTCGTAGTCAGCCATAAGAAACATACGGCGTAATCCCAAGTGCCGGTGCTTCGTTGGCTCGTTTGGCAAGGATGAAAAGTGACAAATAGCCTTCCTTCTCCTGTCCCCTCGGAAAGATATTCAGGCCACGCGTGTGAGGTTGAAGTTGCAATTTCCACAAGAAACCACCTCTAGGCTTCTTGGTCGTCCGTTCAGAGTCGGTATGCTGATGACCCGCTTTACGATTAATCTACATCGATTCTCTTCGCGATCTGCATCGGCTGCCAAGACATGGTTCATGGCACTTGTGGCATCAATAATGTTACTTAAGTTCCTTTTAGCCGCTCTCACTCCTCTTGGATATGACTTCGTTCTGTACATGGCTGTTATCTCGCGAAATGAAAATTTCGGCGCGTGGTCCCCGTGGATGATCATGGCGCACTATGTTTACTGGTTTTGGCTTTCGCTCCCGATTGATCATGGCAATCTCCTGAGGGCGATCCTTTTAGATCCCACACAACTACTGCCGAGTCACTACTTGCTGGCTGCGCTCGTAAAGACGCCTCTTCTAGTGAGCGATATGACCGCTACGTTCCTCATTTACAAGCTGGCGACTAAGCTAAGTGGCTCTGACACAGTCGCTCGCAGAGCAACCATCCTCTGGTTGGCCAACCCTTTCACTACACTCTTCGTGGAAATGTGGGGCTCAATCGACATCATACCTGTAACCTTGGGCTTAGCGAGCATCATGTTCATGATTCAAGGACACGTACACCGTAGCGCGGCCGCTATCGCCGCAGGGATAGCGCTCAAAATAAGCCCGATAATAACCTGGCTGGCATTGATCAGCTGGGTCCATGGAAGGAAGCTTCCCAAGACTGTAATAACGGATGTTTTCTCTCTTGCGGTTGCGAGTGTACTTGGCGTCACTGGTTATTTCTATTGGCTCAGCCAAGGCCGACTGCTGAACCTTACAGTTCAAGATTTTCTTGGTCTATTGGAATCCTTCTATGCATCATCTTACACTCCGGTAACGCAGACCTTTGCTGAAAATTTCCCATTCCCTGATGCTTATCTTTGGACGACGGTAATGATACTGATAGCCTTCTACATGCTGGCCGCGGAAATCTGGCCTCGAATGAACAGCGCCTTAATTTCGCTTGCACTCTCCGGTGTGCTGTTGATGTATGCTTTGACGGACCTGTTCCCTCCAGCTTTTCTATGGGCCATTCCGCTCGTAGCCCTTTGGCATTCCAAGAATGGGAAGTTAGCATATCCCGTCGTTTTCTATGCTCTTTTGGCCATATTCCTCCAAACCTTCTACTATGCAGAGTTGACCTCGACAGGTTTGAGTTTCCTCTTCATCCCTCGAAACATAATTCCGATGGGCAATCAACTTGTAGCCGCCGCCGAATCACTATTCCTGAGACAATACTTCAGCCTGGAAATACGTTCCGCCCTGTCGGGCGCAGCATTTGCATACGCGACCTGCGTGGCGTGGACTTCGCTCCGAAAGGACAGGGATTGATTAGTGCCACTAGGTTCGCTAACGTCATCCAAGCGCAGAACCTGCCTAATCACATCATCAATCGCGGTCAAGGCTGTTCTCATGACCCTTACTCCTATGAGCCTGGATCTCGCCTATCTCATCTCGCAGGTCACTCAACCTTCGAAGTGGAATCGTACACCTTATGGAAGGATGATGGAATGCGTTTTCAAGGCATGGCAGGCCATCCCTGTAGATCACCCACTCCTAGCCACATCGTGGACAGCTGAGATTTTCCATCCTTCAGCTGGACTCTACCTCCTCGTTTTCATGGAGAAACTCCCGCTACTAATTCTGGACATTGCCGCTGGCTTATTGATCTACGAAATCCTACTTTCCGAAGGATTAGGTGAGAAGAAAGCAAGCTTAGGGTTCTTTCTCTGGTTTCTGAATCCATACGTCATTCTCGTGAACGAATCTTGGGGCGCAGTCGACTTGATTCCGACGCTGCTCGTTCTCTCAACCATTTTCCTTCTTCGAGCAAGAAGACCATTGCAAGGTGCTACGGCGTTCGGAGCGGCCATTGCCGCAAAATTGTTCCCGGTGCTCCTCTTACCGATCTTCCTCTCGATTGGCAAGCGGAGCAAATTCACATTAGCTTTCGTCACTTCAGCATTTCTTGGCGTAGGAGCTTATGTCGCCTGGGCTTCATACGCGGGCTTCGATCTAGGGTTACAACTGCACCAATATGACCCCTTCACGCAGTTTTTCGATGAGTACCGCTTCTTGACAAGCAGCGGATCATACATTGGTTTGGCTCCAATCGCGCTGGTCGTGACCTATGCATTTTTGGCAGAGAAGTGGCCCAGGGATCATGCGCGACTCTACGAACCGATGTTGGTTGTGTTTCTCGTGTTCTTTGCCTTCAGCAACTGGTTTCCTCAATTCTTGATGTGGATGATACCGCTCCTAATCCTAGACGGAATTGTAAGCGAGAAAAGGAGCTGGATTTTCATGTGTGTACTGCTCTCGTCTGCTCTTTTCATAAATGTCTTTTCCTTTTACCCGTACTTCACGGCCAACGGCCACGCTTTCTTCTTTATTCTAGCCAACACACCAGCACTGAAACAGGCCGTGGCCAATTACGAATCGCTCGCCGGTAATGCCCTCATTGTTACTCTGGCATTGCCGATAGCTCGGGCATTATTTACAGTTACTTGCCTTATTTACTCGCTGAAGATCGCGCAAGAACGTACAGGAATTATCTCTGATTTGCTGACTCTTTTTCGGAGAAGAATCTGATGGACCTGGAATTGAAAGTGTATTTGAGAGAACCGAAGCTATTGTTCGCGCTACTCGTGATTGAAGTCGTCAGAGTAGTGCTCTTCACTGTGACAAATTACAATCTTGAGTTCTTCAACTGGGTGAAGATGGGGCAAGGTATTCTCTATCGTCAAGGAGCGTTCTTTGGAGTCTACCAAGCTCCAGCCTACATATTTGCCGCCGAGTATGCCGTCTGGCTTCTCTTGACACACAATCTGAATCCTCCGCTAGGGACGTTAGCCCTGGAGAATCTGGCTTTCACTCTGTTTATGAAAATGACGTTTCTCATATCGGAGGTTGTGATAATATTGCTCATTATTCATATCGTCAGAAAGAATACTAACTCCCCTAGGAGAGCCCTGGGGGCTGCAATGTTATGGATAACATCCCCGCTGGTGTTCTTGTGCGAGACTCACAGCCCCGTCGACATCCTGCCAGCACTGCTCATCCTCTTAGGGGTGTATGCAATTCATCGTTCAAGGGTTAAGTTCGGGTCTGTTTCATTCGCGATAGGCTCCGTATTGCGACTTGCACCGTTGCTGGTGACATGGATATACGTTGTCGCCTTTACGAGGCTGCGCCAATTCAAAAACCTAATCGGCTTCCTAGGAATACAGTTGACCCTATTCGTGTGCGGAATTCTTTACATCCAATATGTCTTTGGGCACTCTGCCTTCCAAACACTGGAAAGCTCGAGGTACCCGGGAGTATTCATTCCCGAGATCGTGAGCGGTCTTTCGGCCGCAGTAAACCCAGGCATTGCATACAATCCCGTCCAACTCAATCTTGGCGTCATCGTCTTCATTCTGGTAGGCTACATGGTGACAAGGCCTTCTGTGTGGAACCGACGGGTTCCTGGGGTTGAAGCTCTAGCTTTTTTCGCCGCGTATTTTGCCCTTGTCTTCCAAGATGCGTTCATTCTATGGATGCTGCCACTATTGTTCGTCTACGCTTCCATCACGAAATACGGGCCAATCCGCCTCCTACTCACAACGATTCTGGGATTCCTTTATGTCCTCGTCTCGGATTCGAACTACTACACTAGCCAGGGAGCCGCTGTGCTGCTAGTACCCAACCTGAACCAAATGATGAGCACGCTGTCATCAGCCCTTCGGCTATTGGGAGGATCGGCGTCGCCGCTCACATCATTCTTCCGTTCCCTTTTCAGCGCCTCTCTCGTTCTAGTCATCTTCTGGATCCTGCGAGATAACTCAAACTGACAGTACGCTGCTGAGCAAGGGCGTTTTTCTCGCACCGGTCGTTTTGCATTCTGGCGACTGAGGCGTTAGTGGTCATTGGATTGTTGATTGCCGCGCCTGATGGGCGAGTCTTTACGCCCCAGCTTGTTGAGGAACTGGCGCAGCCGCTGGGGATTCATCCTGCCACTTACTAGTAACTTGGCGTGTTAATAGCGACTTACTTTACTGCCAGTAGAGTCCCATGTTCATCCAGTGTGTCATAAGGTGAATAATTGTGCTTAAAGACTCTGAATTTCGTGAAACCTCTATTTCTTAGTTGCTGCAGAAGATCGCTCACATTCCAAGACGTCTCAGACAGAGTGTACTCAATCTTAACCTGTTGGAAAAGTGAGATTGCATTCTGCTTTACTAGCTCTATCTCACAGCCCTTGCAATCAGCTTTGAGAAGGTAGGGCACATCTATTTTATTCTCTTTGAGGATTGTATCAAGACTGAGAGATTCGACTTCGATTGGTCTCATTCCATTCTGGTTTTCGGTCTCAACCGCGTGCCCAGCTCCGCAGCATCTTTCACTCTCAGAGAACATTATATTGCCATCAATACCCGCGGCTTTGTTGAATGGCTTCACCCTAGAGCCGAAAGTTGGATTCAAAGTCAGGTTTGTGAGCAAATAGCGATAGTTAGTCGGATTCGGTTCATATGCATAGACATAGGCACCTTGGCGAGCATAGTAAAGTGCAGTATCTCCTACAAACGCGCCGATGTCAATAACAACCTTGTCAGTCATGTCGAAGCTCAAGAAATGGATGTCGTACAGGAATGTCTCACTGAAGATCCTTGGATCCACGCTTCGAAGGTCGAAGGTTAATCCCTGCGGTGTTACGATCCTTTTGTCGGGCCAAAGGAGTCTCCATTTGAATGAATCATTGTCGCCAAGACTAGCCAAAGATATCCCATGGTCGCAAAGACCCAGCAGAGTAAGAAGGAACCCTTTGTCAGTTTTGGTGCAATCAATTGCAACTCCACTATTGAAATGCACATCGGTTGCCTCCCGCAACGATACGAGGAATTCCAAGGTCTCCAAATAATTCCGGACATTTCGCCTACAAGTCGGGAGAAGCCGCGAGAACTCCTCGCCATTGGTGAAGAGAATGATTGGGTGAGATAGGGCCACGCGGATACCCGATGAGTCTCTGTTCAATATGCGGATTGCGCGTATTCCGAATCTGATTTGCCGAACTATGTTTCTGCTAGACATCTCTCTCACATTGATTGTTTCCGTTCTCAATGGTCTTATCTTTTGCCGTGTTGTTCAGCGAAGACGATTGCAGCAACTCATCAAACACTATGGGAAGCACGGTAGCTACAGTTTCCAGGCAGCGTATAAGCTCACAAGAAGAGAGGCTGTGAGACTACATGCATGAGTCTGGGCTTCCAGCTCACAATGGTACTGAATTTCAGTTGATCCTGGGTCATGTCACGTCTTGCATATCTGAATGCCCATTGTTGTCTGTTCCAATCGACGTGAGCTAGTTACGGCAAGCCTTATCATGAGCACGAGGTTTTTCATTTGGTCGCCTAAGAGCGCTCGCCCGATCAAAGGAGTCCATGAAGGTAATCATGAACAGAGTTCTCGTTACGGGTGCAGCAGGTTTCGTCGGGAGACATGTCATGGAGTACCTGATTGGAGAGGGATGCGCAGTGTTCGGATTCGACCTTGCCCAAATGCCACCGTTTGAGACTCCCACCCATGCGACTTATTATTCCGGGGACTTATGCGACAAAGGGACCGCAGAGAATTTGATTAGCAGTTCTCGGCCAGATATCGTTTATCATTTTGCGGGGATTTTGAGATCGGAAAACCCCATCGATGTGTATCATTCAAATGTAACAGGAACTGTAACACTTCTTGAAGCGATCCAAAAGCAAGCGCTAAAGCCGAAGATTCTGATCGCAAGTTCAAGTGCGGTATATGGCGACACTTCAAGCAAGAAACCGATCACTGAACGAAGTAACGTTCAGCCAGTCACTCACTACGGCGCAAGCAAGGCGGCACAGGAACTGGGCGCCCGACAATACTTTCTCTCATCGCAGATGCCGATCTTGTTCGCCCGTACTTTCAACTTGATTGGACCAGGCCAGCCTTTGGGTCTCGCGTGCTCTGATTTTGCCCATCAAATTGCAATGGCAGAAATGGGTCGCAGTATGCGCACAGTAGTTACTGGAGAGCTTCATACTAAACGTGATTTCATTGATGTGCGTGATGCCGTCCACGCATACACACTCATAGTCAAGTTGGGAACACCGGGACTTGCCTACAACGTTTGTTCTGGCAAATATGCCTCGATTGGAGAGTGCCTGAGGATCCTCATCAAAATGGCTAAAGTACCCCTCACAACTACGCAGGACGTAACCCGTGTGCATAAGGATGACGTCCCGTTTCAGGTCGGCAGCCCTGCGCGACTTCGTCGCCTTACAGGCTGGAAACCCAAGTTACCCCTGCGACGATCTCTCGAAGACCTGCTCGACTACTGGAGAGGGAAGGTAATGTCTCCTGAGTAGAGGTGGCAAATCCATGGATTGGTCGAAGAAACCAGTGCTTGTCACTGGAGCCGGAGGCTTCATTGGCAGTCACCTCGTGGAGAGACTCGTCCAAGAAGGCGCTGAAGTTCGAGCATTTGTTCGATACAACTCACGTGGAGACTTAGGGCTCTTGCGTCAACTTCCACCTGTCACACGCTCGAAACTGACAGTCATTAGCGGTAACCTGATTGACGCAGACGCAGTGCGTCAAGCAGTGAAGGGGGTAGATACAGTCTTCCACTTGGGTGCATTGGTCAGTATTCCCTACTCATATCTTCACCCGCGAGAAGTCGTCGAGACAAATATCATGGGAACGCTCAATGTGCTGATGGCTGCACGCGAGTACCAGACACGTCGTGTCGTTCAAACATCGACTAGCGAGGTTTATGGAAGTGCGCACTACATACCGATTGATGAGTCTCATCCTATGCAGGGTCAATCTCCATACTCAGCAAGCAAGATAGGTGCAGACAGAATTGCTGAGAGCTTCACTAGGGCTTTTGAGCTTCCTCTGACCACACTCAGGCCATTCAATACGTACGGTCCCCGTCAGTCAGCTCGCGCGGTCATCCCGACGATAATCACTCAGGCACTCACAACTGACGAAGTGTATTTGGGCAGCTTAGCACCCTGTCGCGATTTCACCTTTGTCAGTGACACTGTTGATGGTTTCCTGAAAACAGCTGTCGCTGAAAAATCTGTAGGAGAGGAAATCAACATTGGAAGCGGCATTATGATCAGCGTTGGGGAACTGGCCAAGAGGATATTCGATTTAATTGGGAAGAATCCTAGGATTATTCAAGAAGAACGTAGGCAACGCCCGAGCAAGAGTGAGGTTATGAGACTTCAAGCATCTGCCAAGAAAGCTGCTGAACTGTTGCAATGGAAACCGAAAGTGTCGCTGGAAGATGGTTTGCGAATCACCATTAAATGGATTTCTGAGCACCTTGAACTTTACCAACCTGACCAGTATGCGCTTTAGCGATCGGAAGAGCCCGGCATGAAGGCAGTTATTCTTGCTGGCGGCAAAGGAACGCGGTTAGCTCCGTACAGCACAATCTTACCCAAACCGTTACTACCCATCGATGGCGTCCCAATCCTAGACGTAATCATTCGACAGCTGATTCGATACGGATTCAAAGATGTGACTTTAGCCGTCGGCCATCTAGCTGAGTTGGTCATGGCGTACTGTGGTGATGGAACAAAATACAATATCAGACTTACTTATTCCCGCGAAGAAAGACCTCTGGGCACTGCAGGACCCCTCGCAACAATTCCCGGCTTGAACGAACCTTTCTTGGTGACCAATGGCGATGTTCTGACCACGATGGACTTCGCAGACATGTGGCGCTTCCATAAGCAACAAGGCGCGATTGCAACCTTGGCGGTCACCAAGAGGGATGTGAAGATTGAGCTTGGCGTTGTAAGATCTCAGGATGGAGTATGGGTTGATGAATATATCGAGAAACCTACCTTAAATTACTCAGTCAGCGCAGGTGTCTACGTGTTCGAGCCGGCAGTTCTGACCTACATACCCCGCGGATTACCTTTGGATCTTCCAGACCTCATCTTGAAACTTGGGAGGGATAATCAACGGGTTGCATGTTACTTACATGACGGATATTGGCTTCATATCAGTCGAGAAGATGACTACAAGACTGCAATTCAGGAATTCGTTTCCCATCGCGACGAGTTCCTTAATCAGTAGGTCAGCGTGTTAAGGCAAGTCGAATGTCTTGATCCTTATCCTGTTCACGGCCACGTACCCCTACGATGGCTCAGCCGAACAGACCTTCTTGAATAGAGAAATCGAACACCTGGCTTCAACCTTCGACAAAGTCGTGCTGATCCCTCAGGATCGATCCGGCAACAGACTCAGGATACCGCGAAATGTCGATGTTGTAGAAGAATATGCATTGGAGATCAAAGAGAATCATCCTTATCGCAGGGCTCTTCTTTCCGGACTGTTCTACGAGGAACTACTAGCGAAAGGCCCGACATTCCTCCTAAAACCGAAGTTGGACGAACTGGTCGGCTTCATTGCCGGAGCAGAGTTCACCGCTGAATGGATTTCCCGATACATAGAAGAGAATTCGTTCGAACCTACTCAGTGCATCGTCTATACATACTGGTTTGACAGGATCTCGTTAGGAGCAGGGCTCGCCAAGAGGCACAGACATATCGCTGTTGTGTCGCGTGCACACGGAACTGACCTGTATGAAGAGCGGCATAAGTGGTCTTACATACCTTGTAGAAAACAAGCACTGCACCATCTAGACAAATTGTTTCCAGATTCGGATAGAGGAACACGCTATCTCAAGGAACGGTACCCTCAATATTCCACGAAAATCCAAACCGCTCGTCTCGGAGTATTCGACCCAGGATTTATCGCATCACCTTCACAGGATGGAGCTCTGAGGATAGCATCTTGCTCATTCCTAGTACCTCTGAAAAGAATCGACCTACTGATTCGAGGAGTAAGCGAAGCTGCGAAGCTTAGGCCAAATCAATCGTTCGAGTGGAACCACTTTGGGACGGGCCCCCTCAAGGAATCGCTGAAGCGCTTTGCACAAGAGACACTACCGACTAATGTTAGACACAAATTTCGAGGATATGTCTCTCAAGACCATTTGATGCAATATTACCGAGATAATCCTGTTGACGCGTTCATAAACGTGAGCGAGACAGAGGGAACTTCTGTTGCAGTGATGGAAGCGATCAGCTGTGGTATCCCAATCGTGGCAACGGCGGTAGGAGGTAATCCAGAGATAGTAACCGAAGAGAATGGCTTGCTGCTAAGTCCCGACCCATCTGTGCGCGAGGTCGCCAACGCGCTGCTATTCTTTCTTGACGATCCTGTCGCCGCAAAAAACAAGAGAAAAGGCAGTCGCGAGGTGTGGCAGAGACGTTACAACTCGGAACGCAACTTTCCTGCTTTCGCGACCAGTCTGAAGGTGGTCAGGAATAGCAGCAGATGAAACTCTGACGGGTAAGAAAGATGATGCATGCTGAGAACCGACGAACTAGTTCCGGATGAAGTGAATATGACTTTGCTTGCTCGTCTTACGGAGAAACATGTTCGGAATACGATGGTTTATTTGCACGACTGTCCGACGACAGCACGGAGAAGGTAGCAAGTGAGATTGAGATCCATCATCAGCGCGAGATTGTTCAACCGTGCATGGTACTACTTCAGGCTGGGCTATTCCACATACCTGACATTCCTTTTTGGGTACTTCTCTACCCTCGTAACCGTCTACTACCTTGCAGTCAAGAACATACCCTCTTTACTCGACGTATTTCCACGCTTCGTTCCATTCGCGGTAATCGCAACAGCGGTCGGAGCACCACTGGCAGTGATAATTGGATGGGTACACTTGAAACGAAGCGCGTTATACAGCAGCGAAGCGGAAGTATCGGTTGAGTCAAATCCCTTCAATTACAAACTGACCCCAGGTTGGGTGAAGGATGCCTACGGACCTGCAGCTTTGATGCAGCTCAAGCTGCTTCACAAATTGACTGAGAAAGCAGGAGCACTAACCGACCTAGAACGAGCAGAAATCTTCGAACTGGAAAAGAGATGGGAAACCCTCGTGGGGGGAGGATACGTAGGCTCCCCGAAAAGAAGACTGAACTTCTGACAATTAACCCCACCCAATTGCGGACGCTTCGATGTTTCTGACAGTTCATAGCGTTCAATTCTTAATGCCGGACGACATGGACTGCTGAGGGAATCGACATAGCGGGGTACTAGGAATGAAGCAAAGGCGAGAAGAGGGTAGCACTGGTTACCGAATATGTACACATTGCGTCATGGATACCGCTGACCCAGATATCAAATTTGATGTTGATGGAGTGTGCAATCACTGCCACGCCTATGATAAGATGGTGAAAATCGGAGTATTTGCCGGTGAGGAAGGGCGACTAAGGCTCGATGAAATCGTGGCCAAGATCAAAAAAGACGGTGTGAGGAAGCAGTATGATTGCATAATCGGAGTAAGCGGAGGCGTGGACAGCACTTTTGTTGCCTACAAGGTCAAACGGGTGGGATTGAAGCCGCTTGCAGTGCACCTCGACAATGGTTGGGACTCGGAGCTGGCGGTCAACAACATCCACAAAACATTGAACATTCTCGGGATCGATCTCCACACTCATGTCATGAATTGGGAGGAATTCAAAGACCTCCAGCTGGCGTTCCTTTACGCGTCAACTCCCGATTCGGAAATACCAACTGACCATGCCATTGTCTCCCTTCTCTATCAGATGGCCGAAGATATCGGCGTGAAGTACGTGATCATAGGCCGGAATGTTCGGACTGAGACGCACGTTCCCAAAGCCTGGTCAACCGGACATTTCGACTGGAAGTACATTGAAGCTGTACACAAACGGTTTGGCCACGTGCCACTCAATACTTTTCCACACCGAAACAGGCGTCAAGAACTGATATACACTAAGAAACAACAATGGGTAAACATTCTTGACTACATTGACTACGTTAAGAAAGATGCCATCGAAATTCTGAAACAAGAACTGGGTTGGCAATACTACGAGGGTAAGCACTTCGAATCCATTTACACCAGGTTCTTTCAGGGATACATCCTCCCCAGAAAATTTGGCTACGACAAACGCAAAAGCCATTTCTCAAGCCTCATATGCTCAGGTGAAATGACACGAGAACAAGCGTTGCGAGCCCTAAAGGATCCACCATACCCACTGGAGATGCAGGAAGCGGATAGAACGTACGTGATTAAGAAGTTCGGAATCACCGAAGAGGAATTCGAGCGGATAATGAATTCACCCAAGAAGATGATCTACGATTACCCTTCTTACGCTCGAGATGACCGCCGTCTAGTGAGTCGTTATTTCCGGCGGGCGAAAAGGATCTTACATCCGTCATAAGAAGCCATAGTCACTACAGAATCCGCATGGAATAGTTTCAGCTGAACTTGCACGCATCGGTTGACAAACACACCTGGCTCCGCCGGGCTGACTAATGGTTTCTGTTGAATAATGCTCCCAAATTTCTTATTATTCGGAGAAGATGGTCATGCAGGCCTGAATGGAGGGCAAGGGAGAGGGCAGAGATGATTGCGATTGTGGATTACGGCATGGGGAACCTTGGATCAATTTCTAATATGTTGAAGAAGATAGGTATACAATCGAGCATCTCTAGTGATCCACGGGTTATTGACGAAGCAGAGAAGCTCATTTTGCCAGGCGTTGGCGCGTTTGACCTTGGCATGAAGAACATAACTGAGCGCGGCCTATTGGACTCATTGAATGTCCAGGCACTAGAAAGAAAGAAACCCATCCTCGGATTGTGTTTGGGAATGCAACTATTCACTCGAGCCAGCGAAGAGGGGCACGTGCAGGGATTAGGTTGGCTAGACGCAAAGACGGTTCGTTTCAAGTTCAGCGCGGCCGACGCTCACCTGAAAATACCTCATATGGGGTGGAATACTCTTCAGATTCGCCGCTCCCATCCGCTATTGAGCGACCTTGGGACGGACCCACGTTTCTATTTCGTACATTCCTTCCATGTTCAATGCAGTGACAATGGTAAAGTTCTGGCGACAACGAATTATGGTTATGATTTTCCATCCGTAGTGGTGCAAGACAACATCCTAGGCGCCCAGTTCCACCCTGAGAAGAGTCATAAGTTTGGCCTTAGACTCTTGAAGAATTTCACGGAGCTTGTCTAGGTGCTCCGAGCGCGCGTAATTCCCTGTCTGCTGCTAAAGAATCTCGGCCTTGTCAAGACGGTAGGGTTCAGAGACCCGAAGTACCTAGGAGACCCGATCAACATTGTCAAAATATTCAACGATAAGGAAGTGGATGAGCTCATTTTTCTGGACATTACAGCCACTAACGAGAACAAGAAACCACCTTTTGACTTGTTGGCAAAAATAACCACTGAATGTTTCATGCCTCTGGGATATGGAGGTGGTATTCGCCGCGCCGAGGATATCAAGACGATTTTGAATCTCGGTGTCGAGAAGATTTGCGTCAACACCCAAGCTGTCGAGAACCCGTCATTTGTCAAGGCCGCGGCCGAAATTGCTGGCAGCCAGGCTATTGTCGTGTCAATTGATGTCAAGAAGAATCATACTGGCAATTACGAGGTGTATACTCACTCTGGGCAGAAAGCAACTGGACTACATCCGGTGGGACATGCAGTCGACATGGAGAAGCAAGGTGCTGGTGAGTTGTTACTCAACTCGATCGACCGAGACGGAATAATGAAGGGATATGACTTGGAGCTGATCAAACAAGTCTCAGATGCCGTAGGAATTCCTGTGGTGGCATGCGGTGGTGCGGGGACAGTGCAGCACCTGGCGGAAGCGGTCAAAACAGGCGCGTCAGCAGCAGCCGCGGGAAGCATGTTCGTCTTTCAGGGGCCTCTTCGTGCCGTGCTAATCAGCTATCCAACGCGGCAAGAACTCAGCGAAGTACTCGACGCCTAACACCCAACCACTTCCACACTGGCTGACAACAGTTGATGCGACGTTCGCGGTAGCCTGATGACATTACCGGGCGCGCATACAAACAACCCAATGGTCTGGGCTCTCCACCAACCTGCAACAACTCTAGGCGTATCGGACCAACAGACTCTGAGGCACTCAAGCATTCTTGTAAGCATCGTAAATGTTGTTCTCGTATTTCTCCCACACGAAATTGCTTCGTGCATATGAAATGACCTGGGGGCGATCTTTGACCAATTCCTTCGTCGTCCTTGTTTTGTCTGAGAGTATTTTGAACAGATCATCATAATCAGCGAACGAAATGCAATAGCTGCCGAGGGTCCTGATAACGGGAGTCATGGTGCATGTCACAAGAACCAGAAGGCCAGCATTGACATATTCGTAGGCTTTGTTAACGTTGCAGTAAGCGTGATACTCATTCGGGAGGAAAGGAATGATTCCAATATGATGAAATGCTAGTTGTCTCATCACCTCCAAGTGAGGTATGGGTCCTGTTGAACGTATCTGGGGATCATCAAGGAGGTCGCCAACTATGGTGAGCCCGCCGATTTTGTTTTGCCTGAAAAGATCCAAAAAGCCCTCCATATTTCTGTGTGGAAGAAAGGACCCTCGGGTGAAGTCACGCCCGCCGACGTAGATAGATCTCAGTTTGCCGTTTCCTTCGAGGTGATTTGGCATGACCATATCGGTCTCTAACTTGCATGGCATGTTTGGAACGAGGTATGTGCTGCGTCCCAGCTCGCGATAATGGGCCGCTATTCGTTCGCTCACGGTTATTATAGGAGCGTCTACTGCATTTTCCCATTTTTCCCATGTCCGTGCATGTAGCAAGTGATATTTTAGCTGAGGATGCGTCAACCTGGTCTTAACACTCTCCAGTTCGTGATCATCGAACACGTAAGGTAGTCCGGTTTGACTCGCAAGTCTAGCGCAAATTATGTTGTTGGCATGTATGAGGTCAGGTTTGACTTCCGATAGCACAGTAGCGAACTTTCTTCGGAGTCTGTGCCAATGTAAAGGCTCACCAAGGTTCGCGCGCCATGTGAAAGGCAATTCGAATACTGCGTCAAATCCTTTGACCTCTAGGGAGTATCCATTGCATCGTCCACCCGCGAAAAAGACACTGTGACCCAGTTTTCTGGCGCTATACGCCGATTTCTCAATCCGGCCGTCAGGCAAACCTTGGTCAGACAAATGGAGGATTCTCATCATTGACGTCTCCCCTAGCCGCACGGTGCCTATAGTGATTGCAGACAGCTGAAACCTGTGGATTCATATTCGCTTCGCTCCTACCTATACGAATTTCATCTACACCGCTTCGTGGACATGGCTTTCCAACTCTATCTAGCAGTTGTTCTCAACAGAGAGCTTTAATCCACGCAGGACGGCGATGAACACCATTGCACGTACCTCACGGCTTAGCAAGTAACATATGGTAGAGTAGAAGTATTAGCCGGTTGTTGAACGATTTGGCCGCAAAAACCACTCGGCAGAAACGATGGTGATAGGATCTTGCCGACTAAACTCATGCTGGTTATAAGTGCCCGTCCCCAATTCATCAAATCTGCACCTCTGATCAAGGACATCTCATCTTGCAAACGCTTTGAACTAATGATAGTTCACAGTGGCCAACATTATGACCCCGAGATGTCCAGCATTTTCTTCAAGGAACTCTCAATTCCAGCGCCTTCAGTGAACCTCATTGTGGTCATAAGTCGATAGATACAAGAATGAGTTTCTCACGACTAAACAGTGAGTGACGGATTGTCGAGAAATTGATTATCAGCAAAGCAGTGATAACCGCGGCAGGCATTGGCAGCCGTTTACTGCCGGTTACCAAGGAAATGCCCAAGGAGATGCTTCCAGTCTTTTACAGGCGACGGTCAAAGGCTCTGTGCTTGAAACCTGTCGTGCAAGTCGTCTTTGAAACACTATTCGATGCTGGATCTAGAACGTTCTGCATGGTGGTAGGCAGAGGTAAGCGAGCCGTTGAGGACTACTTCACTGCTGACCGAGCATTTATCTCCCTTATTTCCAAGGGCGGCAAGAAATCATTGACTGCTGAACTATCAGAATTCTACGGGCGCCTCGGCAAGTCTTCAATAGCCTTCGTGAATCAGGCGGAACCAATAGGATTCGGAGATGCGGTGTTATGCTCTGCGGGGTTTGTTGGCTCTGATCCCTTCTTGCTACATGCAGGTGATGACCTAATCCTCTCGCCGGGGAACGACCACATGAGGAGGCTTAAGAGCGCATTTACCTCATTGGGTGCTGACGTGATATTCTTTGTCGAGCATACTCGCCACCCTGAGAAGTATGGTGTGATTCGCCCAAAGAGGATCAGTGCAGACTTATACAGGGTCAAGGAACTGGTAGAAAAACCGAAACATCCCCCCTCGGACTTAGGTGTCGTAGCAATCTACGCTTTTCAGCCGAGTGTCATTGAGTACCTCAAGAGAGTGAAAGCCGACCAGAATGGTGAATTCCAGTTGGCAGATGCTGTTCAAATGATGGTGGAGGACAAAAAAAAGGTCTTTGCAATCGCCTTACGTCGAAGCGAGAAAAGAGTCGACATGGGATCCCCAGACACGTATCGCCTTGCTCTCAAGCAGACCTTCCGATAAGTGCCAAGTCCCTTGGACTCTCTAGATTTCGTCTATCGACAAACTGGACATATATAGGCTGCCGAGATTTCATTCTGAACCAGGAGGAGTTAGGTATTACAACTGCCCGTCTGACGCTCGTAGGATTGGGCGGCTTCGGAGCAAATCACCTTCGAGTTCTCAGGCAATTATCAAAACAACAAACCTGCAATCTAACGGGAGTCGTAGATGTCAGGCATGAGCAACTAACAAGCGAGTCTGTCGCGGGATTACGTGTAGGAACTGATTTGAACGCCTTTCTTGACGATTGCGACGCAGTTGACGTTGTGACACCAACCGATACTCATTATGAGATTGTGCAAAGATGTCTGAATGCCGGAAAAGATGTTTTTGTGGAGAAACCTTTGGCGTTGCGGTCAGATGAAGCCAATAAACTCGTGGCACTGGCACAAGAGAATGATAGGATATTAGCCGTTGGACACATACTCAGGTACCATCCTGGTGTATCGCAGGTCAGGTCTATGATTAGTCGCGGTACCCTCGGCGCGCTCAAATTGCTAGACGGACGGTATTTGGGAACACGTGGCCCAAGAACTGATTCAGGAGTTCTCCTGAATCTTGCGATACACTTGGTCGATCTCTATAAGTTTCTCCTCGAGGAGGATCCTATGGAAATCTCTGCATACTGCCAAAGGCTCAGCAGCGAGAGTCGATTTGAAGATCACGCAGTTCTTGCTCTCAAATATCCGTCAGGATCCATAGGGCACATAACAGTCAGCTGGCTAAGTGCAGAAAAAACGCGTGAGATACTCGTTGCGGGAGAAAATGGCGCTCTTTTTGTCGATCTTGCAAGAAACCAGCTGGTCATGTCGGAAAGGTCGTCCCCGCCAGGAGCAGTCATGCCGATCAGTGGTACAGAGCCGCTCCTTGCTGAGCTAACCGATTTTGTCCATTGCCTGCGAACAAGAGCGAGGCCTCTGAGCGATGGGATTAGCGCCATAGGGGCAATTAGGATACTCGAGGGGGCCTTCGAGGCGAGCAAGTTAGGGAGGCCGGTGATCTTTGATTAGCCGAACGGCCAGAATTGGCAGAAATGTCCATCTTGGCAAAGATGCAACGGTGGAGGACTTCGTTGTGCTCGGCAAATCCTCCTTCGCTAATGGACAAAAGACAAAACCGCTTAAGATAGGAATCGGTGCTTATCTGAGATCTGGCACAATCATATACGCAGGAACTGTAATTGGAAATCACTTCGTTACCGGCGATTATGCGAAGATACGGGAAAACAATCGCATCGGGAATCAGGTGAGTGTTGGATCAAACACGATCATCGAACGTGATTCAATAATAGGTAATGATGTTAGCATTCATTCGAACTGTTTCATACCGGAATACACTACTATCGAAGAATCAGCTTGGATAGGGCCTTGCGTTGTCATAACGAACGTCCTCCATCCACCCTGTCCGTATTTCAAGAAAGACCTCGAAGAAAGGCCGCTATGCCTAAAGGGCCCTACCGTGAAACGGAAAGCCGTCATTGGAGCAGGGGCCATCATACTACCTGGGAGAGTAATTGGAGAGAGCTCACTCGTGGGAGCGGGCGCTCTCGTTAGTCGTGACGTACCCGCTGAGTCCATAGTCACAGGATCACCTGCAAGAGTCGTCGGGAAAACGAAAGACCTCGAGTGCCTCCCAGGCTATTACGCACCGGGGGAGATTTACAGTTGGCGTCGTTGAAGATACCCCTGGCCAAACCCTATGCTTCTGAGGAATCTGTTGAAGCGATACGACGCGTATTGAAAAGCGGCCAGTACATTCACGGCAATGAAACAAAGGAATTCGAGAACGACTTCGCAAGCTTCATAGGAACCAAGCACGCCGTCGCAACGAATTCTGGCACGGCAGCTCTTCATCTTGCATTGTTAAGCACTGGCGTCGGAGACGGAGACGAAGTCATTACAGTCGCCCATACCTTCATTGCTACGCTTGATAGCATTTGGTATGTGAGAGCTAGGCCGAGGCTCACAGATATCGACGGCCGGCATTACGTCATGAATGTTGCTGAGGCCGAAGCGCTAGTAAACAGTAAGACCCGTGCAATACTGCCGGTTCATCTCTATGGCCACCCCGTCGATATGGACCCGCTTCGTAACTTGGCGCAGCGGCACGGGCTCAAATTGATCGAAGACGCTGCTCAAGCTCATGGAAGCCGTTACAAGGGGAGAATGGCAGGGACTCTAGGTGACGTGGCATGCTTCAGCTTTTACCCCTCCAAGAACCTAACCGTTTGCGGAGACGGTGGAATCCTAGTCACCAACAATGATGAAATCGCTCAAAAAGCGAGAATACTAAGAGATCATGGCAGGACGCAGAAATATTACTCTGAGACGGTTGGGTACAACTATCGCCTTAGCGAAATTGCAAGCGCGATCGGGAGGGTAGGCCTCCAGCATTTGTCACGTTGGAATGACGAGCGGAGATCCATCGCCTCGCGATATGAGAAGCTCTTGGCCAATAATGATGAACTCGTAACGCCAGCCGAGGCGGAATGGGCGCATCACGTTTATCATGTCTATGCGATTCGTAGCAAGCGTCGAGACAAGCTTGCTGAGTACCTCGCTGCAAATGGAATACAAACAGGAGTACATTATCCAGTACCATGTCACCTCCAGCCAGTTTTCAAACACCTCGAGAATGATAACCTCCATCTCAAATTCACTGAGAAAACTGCAGAAGAGATACTCTCTTTGCCCATTTTTCCCGGCATGACCACCGAAGAGGTCGAATATGTCGCGGCGAAAGTGAAAGAGTTTCACGAACAACAAGGCTAAAGTCGCTGACTAACGGATTATATCGAGATCATTATTGGAATGCGTGTACTATCTCACGCTTAGATGCAGACAGCTTGTGTTATCCCAATGAATACCACATCTACACCAAGACACGTGATTTCCGTCTTTGGCCTGGGGCGCGTCGGATTGATCACGGCCGTCTGTTTCGCGCGGCGAGGCTACAAAGTGATCGGAATTGACCCTGACAATCATAAGCTCGATAGGATACGAAGCGGGGAGCCACTATTCTTTGAACCTGGTCTTCATGATTACACCAAGGCAGCGATTTCAAACGGACTGCTCACTGTAACCAATGATCCCCTTGCGAACACTGGATCTGACCTAAGCTATTTGACGGTGGGAACTCCCAGCAATCTCGACGGAAGCATCAACCTAGATTACCTGAAGAATGCGACTGCCAGTGTTGGAAAATCGATACGCAAATCATCAACGTATCAAACTGTCGTGATCAAGAGCACCGTCACACCTGGCACCGCGCGTAATGTAGTGAGACCAATTTTGGAAAGTGAGTCTGGTAAGTCTGTGGGGCTAGAGTTCGGACTGTGTTCTAACCCCGAATTTCTCAGAGAAGGAAGTGCAATTCACGATGCAGAGTTTCCGGACAGGATTGTAATCGGAAGCAACGACATGAAAAGCATAGACAACATGGAGACTTTCTACAAGGAGCTCCACGGCGAGCACACTCCAACTGTTATTCGAACATCACATGAAAATGCCGAACTCATAAAATACGCCAACAACGCCTTCCTGGCACTCAAGGTTAGTTTCATAAATAGCATTGCGAATATCACCGAACGCGTTCCCGGTGCAGACGTTAAGACGATCGCGACTGGCATCGGTCTCGACAATCGTATTGGCCCTAAGTTCCTTAACGCAGGACTTGGCTGGGGCGGATCTTGCCTGCCCAAGGACTTGAAGGAACTTTCGTCATATAGCAAAACGCTGGGTTACGATTTCACCTTAATCGAAGCAGCCATCCGCGTGAATGATTACCAAAAGCAGAGAGCCGTCGAAATAGCCCAAATGAAGCTGGGTTCCTTGATCGGCAAGAGAATAGCAATCCTCGGGTTGTCGTTCAAACCTGGAACGGACGACATGCGGGACGCAGTCTCGGTCCCCATAATAGAAGGTCTCTTGGCTAGAGGTGCCACCGTGGTAGCCTTCGATCCGGCCGCGGTCCGAAACGCTCGAGGTATCTTCGGCAATAAAATCGCGTACGCAACCGACCCAATGAACTGCATAAGCGGAGCGGATTGCGCTATCATCGTAACGGAATGGCCTGAATTTGACATATCCCCAAGCATGTTTCTCAAACTGATGCGATACCCAATGGTAATTGATGGACGGAGAGTCTATGAAGCTGAACTATTCATCCGTTCGGGAATAGATTTTTCAGCGATCGGCTTGGGGACATAAAGCGTTGCCTGAGATTCTCTCTGTTGCGTCCGACTCAGAGTTCCGGATTCTGCCGCTGGTAGTTGTAAATCGCGTGGACCGGTCACCGAGAGTTAGACTCATCGCAAAGAGATTACGATGCTGAGTCTGGCTTAGTCTGATTGGCTGAAGGGCTTCATACATATCGTTGGTACTTGGCCAAAGTAGATGCCAATCCCGCCGTATTCCAGACATGAATTATCATTTGATGATGCCCTCGACATGACGGATCTGTCTTCACGGCAATGAGCTAAGACAAGGGAAGACGATGATGGCTCATAAAGACATTGAACCTCCCGAACGTCAGTGGCGAAGCATGGTCAAGAGGTTCGGGGACGCGCATGACATGAATAGAGTGTATAGGCTACAACCACGCACCTTATCATTTTGAGTCAATTGTGCGTAGATGAAGTGTGGTCCATAATTTATGACTAGGCTCATGGCAGTTATCGGCGCCCGTCCACAGTTTATCAAGTCTGCGCCCGTGATTGCAGAAGTATTGCGGCGCAAGCGCTTTGAGCTCATAATAATTCATAGTGGGCAACATTATGACCCAGACATGTCCAGCATCTTCTTCAAGGAACTCTCAATACCCACACCTATAGCGAATCTGCAATCTGGATCGGGCAGCCACGCGGAACAGACAGCCACGATAATGAAACGTCTGGAGCGGCAGATAATCAAATCGAAACCCGACCTTGTCCTGGTTCCAGGCGACACAAACACGACGCTGGCGGGAGCGCTTACGGCCGCCAAATTATGTGTGCCAGTTGCACACCTTGAAGCAGGGTTGCGTTCAGGGGATCTTACGATGCCCGAGGAAATTAATCGTAGATTAACAGACCACTGCAGCAGCCTCCTCTTTGCCCCTACCCAAAGGGCGAAAAGAAACCTTACTCGAGAAGGTCTATCGGATTTGACTTATCTAACTGGGGACACAATGGTCGATGCCCTGCGGACAGTTTTTCCTACGGTGGAGAAACGGGAGGAGACCGTGCTTGAGAAATTCGGCTTGGAACGAAATCGCTATCTTCTAGTTACGCTCCATCGTCCCTCAAATGTTGATGATCCCGAGAGGCTGAAACAGATTCGGCTTGCGGTGCAGAAGCTTGCGGAAAAGCTGCAGGTTGTGTTCCCAGTACACCCTCGGACTCGGTCTAGGCTCAGCAAGCTGGGGGCCCGAACCCGCGATAGCTCTAAGCGCGTATTCTATTTGCAGCCCCAAGGATACGTCGAGGCCTTGACGCTACTCAAGAATGCCTCCGCCCTATTAACCGACTCGGGAGGCATGCAGAAGGAATCCTTTCTACTGCACACTCCCTGCGTCACGCTGAGGTCGACGACAGAATGGCCTGAAACACTTGTTGGCCACGCCAATCAGTTGATAACGCAACCGCAAATGATACCTAAAGCGATTCGTGCGGTTGCCTTGGATCAAAAGCCCAGTAGCCGAATGGAGTTGTCGAAGAATCCGTTCGGAAACGGCTACGCCTCTGCCAAAATTGTAAGGATAATAGAGCAAACAACCTAAGACGACATTACAACTAGCTCGCTTGTGAGTAGGCTTCGAAGATTCTCTTCTCAAACCGTTCCCAACACAATTCCCGCCTGGCGTATTCTTGAATATTGTTTCTAGAATCCTGAAGGTTGCTTACGTTGTTGGATAGCGACGTAAGTATTTGTCTTAGTTCCTCATAGTCGGAGAATGCATAGCCCATCCCACGGGAATAGTCGACCACTTGTTGAAGGCCGCTAGGGAAAACTGGAATCAACCCGGCATGCATGTACTCGTAGGCTTTGTTTGGGCTGTAGAATTTGTGAAACCAGTGCGGTTTCCAAGGTATCAATCCTATGTGGTGAAGTGTAAGTTCCCTCAACATTGCGAGGTGATCCACGAAGCCCATCGACCGAACGTTTCGGCTGGAGATAGGTCGGGTTTCACCGATTACGAGAAGCTCGCCCAGGAGGTTGTTTGCGAAGAGGTCTAGAACTCCCCATGATTCACGTGTTTTCATCGGAGAACTAAAATCATTTCCTACGATTGCTGTCGAAAGAGGGGCTCCCTTGAGTCGGGGTGGTGGAATCGAGTTGATTTCGAGGGTGCTCGGCAGGTTTGGAACCACAAACACGTGACCGCCATTCTTCTCATGTGCTCGTGCCGTAGCGTCGCATACCGCGATTGTGGGCACGACAGGAACAATTTCTGATTCCCAACGGGTCCAGAGTCGCGCCGCGTAGAGTCTGGTTATGGACGCTCTCGCCTTCCGCGGATGCGCGAGGAAATCCCTAGGCCAGTTACCGAGTTCAGCCTTCATCCACATGGACCAAAATTCGTGGTCGTCGTAAACCATGGGTACCCCGCTTTCCTTTGCAGCCTTTGCGGCTATCACGTTGTGTGCATGAATAAGGTCAGGTTTGACAATCCTTACAAAGTCGTTGAATCTACGCTGAACCAAACCATACGCACGCCCCCAGTGCAGTCGGCTTCTTGCGTCCCAACCAACAGAACTCGTTTGTTCAAATGGGTTGGAGCCTAGGTGAAATGAATCGATTGTTCCTCCCGCAAAGTATACTGAATGACCCTCTCTCTTGGCGGACCAGGCTGCACGTTCGACGCGAGGGTCCGGCAGTGGATCGCTGGAAAAGTGTAGAATTCTCAAGGTTCACATCATTTGTTGAAAGCGTTGGGCGATCAGTACCTATCACGTTAGGATGGATTCATAGGCACGTATAAGGACCGCACTGCAAGCCTCCCACGAGTAGGCCTTGACCAACCTATGCCCATTAGCAGCCAAACGCCGGCGCAAGTTCGCATCTCCGATCAAACGCATAATCTTTCGCGCCAAGTCCTGAGGACTGTTCGCGCCATAGACCAAACCCTCTTTCCCATCACGAATTAGTTCAAGGTCCCCCTTAATGTCGCTGACCACGACAGGTTTGGCGCACGCAAGATACTCGAACAGCTTCACTGGGTAGGCATAGTCAGTGAAGATAGTCGGGAGCACGCAAGAGACACAGATGTCGGCCTCATTTATCACTCGTGGTACATTCTCAAAGGGAACCCAGCCTGCAAACTCCGCAGGGAGGTGGAGAGTCTCGTTTAGTGCCTTCAGTTCTCCGGCATATTCCCCGTCGCCGACTATGACAAATCTTGTGTGTGGCCTTCGATTGCGGACAAGCCTCGCAGCTTTGATGAAGACGTCAATTCCTTCTATGTAGGTAAGTGCCGCAACAATAAGCACCGTGAAGGCCATTCTTCGCCCGGCATGTCGGGGTCGGAACTCGGCTAGGCTCACACCATTCGGAACAGAGAACAATTTACGCTTGAACCTTACCAGTTCACGCTCAAAAGCAGGCACGACGACGACTATTGCGTCGGCATTCCTGAACGCAAGGCTTTCCACTATCCTGGCCAAGAAACCCAACCGTTTGTGGTGATGTTCAACGATAACGGAGAACGCTGCCTGTCTGTCGTAGACGAAACGAAAATGTCTGAACTTCTTCGCGAAAACGATGCCAAGTACGGCCATGTCCGGTAGATTCACAAAATGAACCGCATCTGGAGGATCACGAAGAAGATAGAGGGTGAGAAAAAGCGTAAACAGGAGATAATGAAGGGATGGCGGTCGGCTGACTGAAACAATAGGGATACTCCGGTACTCGGGGAGGGTTTCCAACCCTCGTGGATAGGCGACACCGACAGAATATCCCCGGCTCTTCAAAGTCATCACTACCTTGTGAACACGCTCAATCCGCGCCGGTGCGTTATCCACGACTACGAGCACTTTTCGCGGGTTATTTCCGCCATTGTAAGGCCGGTGGGGTCTCGTTGTCGTCGCTTACACTAACCTTCTGGCTCTTATCGACGAATTGTTTTCGTTGGCATATTTATCCTTGGACTCCTTCACAGGGGAGCTGCTCAAAATCCTAGACTCGGCTTTGAGGCACATGCGGTGTCAGATGGGTTCATTCTAGTTCGCGAGCCGATACAGGAATCGCCCCATGTACTCGTGCTTCTTCGTCCTGAACCTGAAATTGTTTAGCGGACGCACATCCCCACCGAACTGTGATTTGAACAGGTACACCCCATAAGCTGGGTCTGACTTATTCTCAGGCGCAGTCGCCTGTGTCATGTTGTATATTCTCAATTTTCTCTGAACTGCGAGTTCGATCGCCCTCCATTGAAGCAGGTTGTTGGCTCGGTGAATCCAGAACTTCTCATCGCTTGAGCCCTCGTAGTACCAAGCGACGCCGCCGAACTGGAGCAGAATTATCGCGGCGATGTTCTGACCACCAATCCGCGCGACCAAAAAGGCCGCCATCCCAGATCTGACCATCAGTTCTTCGATTGCTTTGAAGAACGGCTTCGGGGTAACTCTCACGTTCAGTCTTTCCCTCGTTTGCAGGTAGAGGTTGTAGAAATCATCGCAGCCACCCTCGAACACCTCCACCCCGTCGCGCTCAGCCTTGCGTACAGCAGATCGGCAGTCCTTATCCAAGCCGTTCCACAGGTCTTCCTTTGAGCGCCCGAGGTCGACTACAATCTCATGGTCAAGTGAAGTTTCGATAGGCGAAAAACCTGAATCAAGGAATGCGGGCGCGCCGAAGACATCGTTTGTGAGCTGGACCTCGCTAAGATCTCGCTTTCGGGCTTCTTCACGAACTGCACTCAAGATTGACCTTAGGCTACTTTCCCCAGTCGCCACCGGGCCCCAACTGATTAACGCACGGTTCAAGCCTAATCCTGTAAGAATTGCGTTCGTTCTTCTTCGAATGAGTAAGGCGGCGGCAGCTAACTTTCCGTTCTCGTCCCTAACAGAGACTTGGTAGGGCTCTTGGGCAAGCGTCTTCACCACTTCTCCCCAAACCGATGTCTGGAATACACTCGGGTGGCTCGAGCCGGCGATGAATGAGTCCCAAGTCGCGTCGCTCACATCACAAGCCTCGGTTAGCAATTCACGCAGGCCGACGATTGAGCGGGTAACAGCTAAAATATCTTGTCGTGCAACAACCACTCAGGTCGCAATGCCGGACATCATGGTTCTCCACGATTTCGACAACCCATATCTCTCGGGGAATTACGCGCTCAGAAGAGGTCTGAAGTTAATTATCTACGCCCTTTCGAAGAAAGTTCCTCTACTTAGGAGATGGACGAAGGACGTATACGCAGAAACATACAGCAATTGCAAGACACTGGCCGCGCTTGACAAGTTGTTGGGGCTCAACAGTAGGTTCGGATTGAAAGATGAAGTCCTCGAAGCGTTTCCGGGGCTCGATAAGGAGCTCAAGGAAATGGGTTTCGACGTCCGTAAGCATACCCACATCTCTCGCGATGACGTGAGGTGGGAACCTCCACTGAACGTGGAGAAAGAGGCCTGGTTCTTCGACCAGACTTTCAACCGAAACCGTAAGGTCCCGGAAGACGCGAGATGGGCAGTCTTTCATGCAGACTACCCATACCTATTGCCCACATACATTGACTTTCTGTTCCAAGCTCGTACCATTGAAAGGGTCTGAAAAGCCCCTGGTCTTGCAAGACCTTCACGGGTTACGAGGATGCGTTTGAACAGAACAGGATCGCTTCATGCCCGGTTGGACCTCTTTCCGCTCAAGTTCGGCTCAATCTAGGAAGGCTTTTTGCCACTCAGGGCGCGTAGTCACGAGGGTTCAATTTGCGAATTCGCGTCGCTATGGCCCAGATCAACCCTACGATGGGTGACCTAGCGGGGAATACCAAGCTCATTCTCGAATATGCGAACAAAGCTGCTGAAGCGAAAGCGGACATCGTTGCATTCCCAGAAATGGCGATTACCGGCTATCCGCCATTGGACCTTCTCCCGCCTAGGGAGGTGAGGCCCCCAGCAGGCAACCGTAGACCTGACCAGGAAGCGTTCGTCCGCCTGAACAAGCAACACCTCCTTGAACTCGCTAAGCAACTCCCATCGATAACGGCCTTCGTGGGCTTCGTCGATTATGACGAGACACACCTCTACAATGCCGCAGCCATAATACAGCCGCCAGCCGTTGTCAGCATAATTCACAAGACGCTACTTCCCACCTACGATGTATTCGACGAACTCCGCTACTTCACACCAGCGCAAACAAACCTGCCCAAAACAATCGAGATGAGAGGCGGACGAGTGGTCGTTGGAACATCCGTCTGCGAAGATATTTGGGACGAAGAAATAGGCTACGGCGTCGGAGTTGTCGACACTCTCTGCGAAAATGGCGCACAATTGATCATGAACCTGAACGCGTCCCCATTCCACGATAAGATTAGAGAAATCCGCTTACGCATTTTACGAAGGAAAGCACAGAGGTTCGGAAAGCCAATTTTCTATGTCAACATGGTTGGCGGACAGGATGAGCTCGTTTTCGATGGACAGAGTTTGGCCGTAGACGCCAAGGGGCGACTGGTTGCCATAGGCAAGCAGTTTGAAGAGGACCTTGTAATCGCCGAAATCGACCTGCCCGGCGGCGAAGCCCCATCCGGAGAGGTTGCTGAACCGGTATACAACCGTGAGGCGGAAATGTTCTACGCGTTAGTGCTGGGCCTGAGGGACTACTTCCGAAAGACAGGATTTACACGTGCGTTAGTAGGTCTGAGTGGTGGCATAGACTCCTCACTTGTAGCAGCAATAGCCGCCCAGGCGCTGGGAAGCGAGAACGTCACCGGCGTTTCAATGCCTTCACGATACTCAAGCGAGCATAGTAAAGAAGATGCGAAGGCGCTCGCAAAAAACCTCGGAATCAGGTTGCTCACGATTCCAATCGAACAGATCTTCTCGGCCTACGAGAAACAGCTTCAACCGAGCTTTCAAAATCGACCCGCCGATATCGCGGAGGAGAACGTGCAGTCTCGCATTCGCGGAAACATTCTGATGGCCCTCTCGAACAAGTTCGGCGAACTCGTGCTGTCCACGGGGAACAAGACGGAGCTCGCTCTCGGCTACGCCACCTTGTACGGGGATATGAGCGGAGGCCTCGAAGTAATCGGTGACGTGAGCAAGACTGAGGTTTACGCCGTCTCCAAATACTACAACACAATATCCAGCGGGGCGATTCCAGAGAACTGTTTCAGCAAAATACCCTCGGCCGAACTGAAGCCAGACCAATTCGACCCCTTCGACTACTCCATAGTCTCACCACTCGTAGATGACGTCGTAGAGAACCGCCTCTCCGCGAACGAGCTCATGAAAAAAGGCTACAACAAGGACCTGGTTGACGACGTGTTGAAACGCATAAGAAACGCCGAGTACAAACGAAGGCAGGCTCCACCAACAATCAAAATCACCAAGAAAGCCTTCGGCTTGGGCTGGAAGATGCCAATAGTAAACAAGTTCGTCTATTGACCTGTTCTCAGAACGTGGACATCAATTGTAGTCGCGAGATACGTCACATGAAATCCGAGAAAATCAGATTTACAAAGCACGCTTCGGAGAAGTTTGAACTACTGAAGAGGTATGGGTTTGATGTCACAAAGACCATCACGAGCCCTAGTCGGGTCGACCTAAGGGATGACCAATGTCTGGCGCTCAGGCTGCTAAATGAGGAGTATGCGCTCCGGGTAGTATACAAGCGAATCAATGATAATATACTCGTTGTCACCTTCTACCCAGTTAAGCGGGCGAGGTTCGATGTATAGACTGAAATACGATGCGGAATCGGATGTGCTTCTAGTCATATTGTCTGAGCCTGGAGAACTCTCCCACGCCGAGGAGATGGGAGACATAGTCGTCCACATGGGAAAGGCTGGAGAACCCTTGTTTCTTGAAGTCCTGAATGCGAGCAAGAACGTTCCCCTGATGGTGACAGCGCTAGCCAAGAAAGAAGTTGCCGCGTAATTTATCGACGGCCTACGGATTCAACAATACTGGCTAGTCTGTAAGCTTGCTGCTGGTAGACAAATGAACGCAGGGACGCGTCGAACGGCGATAGAAAGCTATCGTTAGACCCAAGTCTGGCTTCAAGGTATCCTCTGGCCATGTTTATGGCGCGTCTCGGGGCGATTGTTGGCGAGACTGCGTTCTTCGCGATTCTTCCCAATGCGTAGAGTGGGTGGTAACCCAACGTTACCATTGCTGCGCCCCAGTAGACGAATTGATGCCTCGTCCCTCGTGGCTGAAGGAGGTCGAACGCAACGTCGTCATACAACTTGACTTTGAGCCCTTTCTGAGAGGCTGCGTACAATAACCAACTTTCCCAACCAGCTCTAACAGGGTACTTTGCGCCCACTTCACGCCAGAACCTCGAATTGACAATTCGGCCACTTCCTGAAGGAGAGTGTTCCCGTGAAAGCCCTAAGCTCGACGAGGGGCGGCCGCTAGAGACAACTAGCCTTGGATCAGCTACCATTCTGGAAATCAAAAATCCCACGTAGTTTTCGGCGTACGAGCAGTCGTCCCCACTGATCATGAAGAAGTCGGATCTGAGGCCGGAGGCTTCGGCTTCCATCCAAGCGCGGTTGAAGTTGCAGGGTACTCTCCTTATGTCGAAGCCTCGATCAGGTAGCGTCAGTACTTTGATCGTGGTTGGGCGCTGTTGCTCGTAGCTTTTCAGTAGCTCGGGAGTTTGGTCGGTCGATCCATCATCAACGACTACGATTCGTTCCGGCTTTAGGGTCTGGCTCAGTAAGGAGTCGAGTGTTCGGGGGAGATGGCCTGCGGCGTTCCTAGCTGCAATTGCAACCCAATAGCTCAACCCTCAGGCCACCAACGCCTCGGCCCCAAGGCTGGCGCCCACCCGGTCGCTGTCCATAAATATTCTGTGCCAGAAGTGAAAGCCGAGCAGCTGCCACAGTAGCACTTGTTGGCGCCTGTCCTTAGCTGAGCCTGAAGTGTTCGCGATAAGCTTCTCAACTCTATCCGGTCGGAAGTATTGTTTGATGACATCTGATTCGGGGAGAATTTGCCGAACCAGTTCACCAACCTCCCCTTTGAACCAGGCTTGGACGTTCACGCTGAATCCCCATTTGGGCTTGCGGAGGCTTTCTTCAGGCAGAACATCCTTCACCGCTTTCCTGAGTAGGAGTTTCCCATGCGTTCCAGCGGCGTACTTCGTTTGCCATGGGACCGCCGTCATCAAGTCGACGATTCGATTGTCCAGGAGCGGGACTCTGAGCTCAAGTGAGTGTGCCATGCTCATCGTGTCATCGACTGATAGGAGGTCCTCAACAAGCTTCGTCCTCAGCTCTACATTAATCAGCCCCTGAAGAAAATCCGGCCCCTCGAAGAACGGGGCATATTGATTCTTCATGTCTTCAACCGATGATGCTCCATCTCTGAAGAATTCTCTGTTGAACGAATCTGGCAGCACCCCTGCTAAGATTAGATACTCTGACGTGTAGTCCCCGAGCGATTTCAGAACGCGTAGCCGGTTCTTGCTTTTCATGTTCTTCGGTAGACTCTGGAGGGCACCGCCTGGGATTTTGAGGAGGTATGAGAATGGTTTCTTCGTGAGCTTTTGAATTCGTAGCGCGTTCTGGTACCTTGTATAGTATCCTGCAAAAACCTCGTCGCCGCCGTTCCCACTCAGGCAAACCGTCACGAACTTTCGTACGAGTTCGCAAACGAACCAGGGGTAGAGGTTGTATTTCGGCGCTTCCATGTGCCAGATCATTTTGGGGTACAATTTCATGGCTTGAGAACTATCAACCGTCAGTTCGTGGTGGTCCGTGCCGAAACGCTCGGCAATGACCCGGGCATCCGCAAACTCGTCCGTCTCCTCTCCGAAACCCATGCAAAAGGTCTTCAAGGGTTGGCTTGAGGCTCGGGAGGCGTAAGCGACTATCGTGCTTGTGTCAAGCCCGCCCGAGAGGAAGCAGCCGACTGGGACGTCGGCTACCAACTGATCGCGTATTGACTCCTCCAGTGCCGATTGGAGTTTGTCAACCAGCTGGTCTGCGTCCGCAGTCGGCGTAATGGTGGGTAGCTGCCAGTAAGTTTCGATTCTCACCGAGCCGTCGTGGTAAACGAGAAAGCTTGACGGCGGGAGTTTGCAGATTCCTTCGATTAAGGTCCCCGTTCCCGGGATGTAGCCAAGGTTGAGTACGCTGTAGAGGGATTCCAAGTTCACGACTCTGCTGAATGGGGTCTGGAGAATTGCTTTGACCTCTGACGCGAAGATTAGGGAGTTCTTCTGTATCGTGTAGTAGAGCGGTTTTATGCCCATTCGGTCGCGTGCCAGAATCAGCTTTCTTTGCTTTGAGTCCCAGAGCGCGATGGCGAACATTCCATTGAGTTTCTTAACGAAATCTTCGCCATACTGTTCGTAGCTGTGAACGATGACTTCGGTGTCAGATTTCGTGCGAAAGTTATGCCCGTGTGCTTCCAATTCGAGGCGAAGCTGTCGGTAATTGTAGATTTCCCCATTGTAGGTAACATGAACGGTTCCATCCTCGTTCTGTATCGGTTGGTGTCCTCCTTCAATGTCTATGATGCTTAGTCGGGCGTTGGCCAGCCCAACATCCTGGTCCAAGTAGAATCCTGTATCGTCGGGCCCCCGGTGGCGGAGGACATCAATCATCTTCCTGAGCAGTGATTCATCGCTCAGGCCGGCGAAACCGGCTATACCGCAGAAGACCGGGCCCCCCTTTTAGATACGGAATAGGGCTGGGGCTTATGAAATTCGTGGTTCTGTTAACCCGCCAGCGGACGCTCTTCTGTTAACTGGCCTGCATCGACTTTCAGGATTACCGCGCCAGCGGGTTCCTGTACCATTGCTTCAGTTGCAGGTCCTACGGCCCTGAACCTCAGGGCTCGTGCCAAGATATTCCTAGCCGCATTCACATCTCGATCCGCTGTGAATCCGCAACTGGTACACTTCAGCTGTCGGTTCTCTTCGGGTATTCGCATCATACGCGACCCACATACCGAACACTTTGCTGATGTGCCAGCAGGATTCACGTAGATTACTGGCAAGCCTTCCCATCGGGCTTTATATTCGATTTGGCGTTGCAGTTCGGCGTAGCTCCAAGAGTTCAAGCGGAATCTGTAATTGGGCCCTTGTCCGTTACCCTGCCTGTAGAGTCTACGCATACCAACTAGTTTCTCCATCACTATTCCGTATTGGTTGTCTTTCGCTTGCTGAACAATCATTTTTGAGGCGTGATGAAGGATTTGCTGTACCCTTTCCCGCTGCTTCGAGCCGTATCTTCTACATATTCGGCGTCGCACACGGACGTCGTTGCGTTTGAAGTGAGAAATGAGTTCTCTGTATCTTCCCTTGATCTTTGTGATTCTTGAGAGGTCGAGGCGTTCCGCGCGGCCTACTATGTCTGCCATCGTTACGTTGTTCAGGTTCCGATCAATCCCGATGTATCCTGCGGGATTGATTTCAGCGACCTCTTTCGCATAGGTAACGCTGACTGTGCGAGCAGTCAAGCAAATGGACCGAATGGTGTGGGTGTGGTTGGAAAGAACTTGCTTCGTGTGATTGTTGAGGGCTATGTTGGCATATCTCTTCTCTCCAAGCGGTAGTTTCAGTACGCCATTTTCGATCTTGAAGCCGTAGCACGTCGTTAGCATCAATCTTCTCGCAAAAGGGTTCATTATCTTAGGATTCTTTCTCACCGCTTTGTGATAGTTCTTGAGCATTCCGCATGCGGAGCTTATCGCGCAGAGCTTGTAGTAGGACATAACGTCGTATGATGACAGTCGGTTGTATGATAACTGTGATAATGAATGGAGTGATGACGACCCGTTTTCAATGCCAATTCTTGTGCATTCGTTCACCATTAGACGGAAGTTTTCAAAGAGTTGGAGTAGCTCCGCAGTGGGGTTGTAGTTCTGTCTTACGGCTCTGTATGCACGCAAAAGCACATCATGAGAATCGCGCTGTTTTGCGCATATTAGTGATGAGGGGTCTTAAGGCCTCCTCTGCCGTTTTCTTCGATTGAGGTACAGGCCCCGACGACTTGACCGGCCAGATTCGTTATGACGGATTCCGATACATGCATGTTCCATAAACGGAACGTTAATATGCAATCCCGCTATACTGGCGTGTAGTGATTGAGATGAGTATGGTATGCAAGCTAATCGGCCATCAATTCCGGAATACTTACGTGATAAGGGAAGACGGCGACTTCTTCGAGGTTAATGATGCTCAGTACTGCAGGCACTGTGGAACAGTGCACGCTAGCCTCCGAGCGAACTAGCTCGCGAAGACTGGCGTAGGCTCGGCCTGCTTCAGTAGACTCTTTGTTCTAAACACCGGTCTGTAGACCGGGCCGTAGATGATTAGGCCGGACTTCCCCTCGTTGTCTAGTCGCCGGATTAGGCTCTCAAGTTCCATTCCCGGTTGAACTTTGTTCGGGCTTTCATCTACAATCAGCACTTTGCCTTGCTTTAGAACTTCGAAGTTTGACATCAAACGTTCCCTGACAGTAGGCCTTTCGACTGAGAGCACTCGAGCGTTGACTGGTAGGGTGTGTTGCTCCACCGGCCCATTACAGTCAAATTCCAGGCATCGGTCACGTACTGGGTAGAAGACGCGTTTGCAGCCATTGCACAACGTGTAGGTCAGTGTCTTTCCGTTGTATGGTTCAATTGTTGCAATTATCCTCGGCGCTTCAAGTTTGGCACGGACTGAACCACGCTTGTACTTCACCAACCTCTGGTACGCCTCTAAGCTGATATCTCGTCTTCTATTCACGTATTCCCTCACAGTCGGGACTCGGCCTCTTCGTTCGAGGATTTTGTCCTCGACATGCATCCAAGTGGCGATCGTATAAGCGCCCGAACCGTATGATACCGCGAGAACATCCTGCCCAGGTTTTGCATGGTCGAGGATGTCGCACGTGGCTATCAGCGTGGCTGCCGCGTAAGTATTCCCCGTATCTAAGACGCGCAGCCATGGCCGTATTTTCTCCTCGATGAAATCGGGCGTTAGACGAATCCTCTCCTCAAGTTCTGGGTTGTCTAGAATCGGGATCTTGTCTTGGGCGAGGGTTTTGCACGTTTTCATTGGCATGTAGCCGGATGGTTGGTGGAATGTTATGTGATCGAAATCCATCAGTGAAACCTCAGGGTGTTTCATGAGGAGGCCTTCGATGGCCCCGATGACGTGTTTGATGTAGGCTTCCACGGTTGTTCGGCCGAAGTGGCTTGGGACGCTTGCCCCGTCCCTCCTCCAAAAATCAAGCGTCAAACTCGAATAAGCCGCAGTGTCAACAATTGTCGCAACAGGGCTATCCCTTCCGAGCAAGAAGGCCCCCGCACCAGCCCCACATGCGTATTCCAAGGGGTCGCCAATTGGCGCTTGAGCGACATCAGTTCCAACGGCTAAACCGTACTTGATCCTTCCGCTCAAGATTTGGCTTTCAACGAACGCTGTTGACTGCATTCCAGAATTACACGCGCCTTCCAGATCGGCAATGTAAACGCGATTGCCTAAGCCCAGGAAGGATGCGACATGCCGGGCGATGGTGCCCACGGCGTATGGTTTTGATTCTGAACCGACGGCGACGGTTTCAATCTCCGCGGGGTCGACGCCAGCCATCTCCACCGCGTTCAGGGCCGCTTCGGTAGCGATCGTTATCGAGTCTTCGCTTATCCCTGCAATGGACTTATCCTTCAGTAACAAGCCGTTCCTTACTTTGTCGAGGAACTGCGGGAGGTCCTTACGTTTCCCTTCGCGTGCTCGAACTATGAGCTCGCTTTGAATACGCTGGAGTGGGATGTATGCCCCGTACCCTATGATCCCGATTTTTTCAGTTCCCATAGTAGTCCCCCACTCTGCGAGGGTTAAAAGTATACTAGCCGCCGCCCCACCATATTTAAAATGGAATTACAGTCGTTCACTTAACGTGCAACATCGGAAGTCCTATTGCTCGACGCCGCAGAGGTCGCAGAAAGTTGCCTCAGCTGGGATGTCCGCCCCGCAATCGTTGCACTTCTTCATAGCCGCGGAAGGCGTGGGTTGGGCAGGTGGAGCGGGAGTTGCCGGGGTTAGTTCGGCCTTGGGTGGGCTTGGCTGCGGAGCCACCGGAGAAGGTACCTTGCGGTTTGGGTTTTTCAGGTCATTATCCTTAATGTATTTGTGCAAACCTTTTGAGAGCTCTGCGTAGCTGACAAGTTCGCCCTCCTTCACGCTAAGCAGGGCTGACAGTATCTTGTCTGCGAACACAGTCTTCTTCGTGAGGCCGCTCATAGCAAAACCGTTAGAAGCTTAGGGCGAGAGTCTAATTAGACTTGCTGGCTCTAACTTGCTGGTCCACGTGGCTTACCGACTCACCAATTCGAAGAGCATGGAAGCCATTCGCCTATGAATTTCGGTTTTCACTCTGCCAATTTTCATTCTAACGACTTGTTGGCTCACGCTGAACACGCGGTCTACTTTCGCTTTGCTATCGACAATCAGCTTGCCGGTTTCCAATTCATGGGTAGTAACTAAGATCGCGTAATCCCTCAATTTCACGTTGGATGTGAGTGGAACGGCTATGAAATCTCGCGACTGGCGATTGTATCTATCGTTCGACATAACTATTGCGGGCCTCACTTTAGAACCTTGCAGATCAGAAAATGGGAATGAAAGCAGCACAACATCCCGTTGAGAGATCATTTCGTCTTCCCCTTAAGATATCGGTTCCAGACATTTTCTTCTCTCCGGAGCCACAGCTTGGCTAATTGCCTCTCAGTGACGCTTCGAACGTCTTCGAATTCATCTTCGAGGGCTTGCATGATTCGGTCAGGTCTCTCTAGGACTATCTTTCGTCCCTTTCTGATCAGAAGAAGCTCGTCTCCCTTCTTCAGTCCGATCAGTTTCTGCATGTCTACGGGTATCGAAATCTGACCTTTATCTGAAACCTTAACCTTCTTGAATGTGACTTCTGCGGTCATGTCTAAAGGTAAGGATTTCCTTACCTAAATAGGATTGCTGAAACCTTGTCGCCTAGAGTTGCTCAGGACCAGGGGATTGGCGGTTTCTTTGCCAACCCGTAGGCGAGAATGATCGCTCCACCAACCATCAGTGCCCACGCAACGTACGGCACCCGGGGATCCGGTACATGAGTGACTGTCACCTCGCTGTAACCAATCGAAAGCACAACATACTTTTTGAAGAGTGAAGCCCGATTGTCGAAGACGAAGTAGTATGTGCCAGCGTTGGCGGTTGTGAACGTGAAATTGAATTGGCCTTGTTTCTCGGCCGAGAACATGAAGTTAGACTGCTGGCCCGAACTCCATTTCTGGTAGTTGGCGGCGTCGAAAACCATGAACTGTATGTCACCTGAAGCGTTCGTGGGAGCCTGTGTTACATCGAGCGAACCGAAGGCTGAGACGCTGGCCGGCAGGTCATACGTTCGATCGGCGACGTCGCCCACAAGAAATTCCGCGTGTGGTTCTACGGTGCGGTTTTGCACTTGCTGCACTTCGACTGTTACATATTGGCTCAGCATGGTGAGGAGCAGCATGCCTACTACAAGGACGCAAGCGCCCGCCACTGCTGTTTTGAATAGGACCATTCTGCAATCGCTGAGATCAACATGTTGGGGAGCGTTATTTGAAATCTTGATGCAAAACAGTCAACTTCCAGCATTATTGAAACGCCTTAACTCCAGAATGGTGACCTGCCCAAGTCCGCCATCCAACAGTAATGGTTAAGACCTATCAGCCTGTTGCTGGCGGCGGTCAAAAATGGACATAGTACAACACTTGAAAGATCATCCTAACCGTATCGGCATAACTGTCGGCCTGATCCTACTCGCCTTCATCGTCGTCACCATCATCCTCAAACAGATCCGTTAGCCGACTAGTCAGCGTAAATTCAGATGCCGGTGGTTTTCGGAAATGGGGCTTGGAACCAGGCGTTAGGCGATTTCTGGGGCCTTAGTGGAAACTGGATTGGCGGTCACGGTTTCTCCGGGAATTGAACTGTTCTTCGATGCCTCTAAGTCGTGTATTTTCTGCAATTCTTCAATTCCTTTCAATCTGTGCCGAATGAGAGTGTTCTCCAACTCTTCCTTGAGCAAGTGCAATATGTCTCTGTGAATGTGAACAAATAGTGTGTGTGTTCTGTCTCGCGGACGTTCGAGTGAGATCGGGAATATTCTCTTGACCTTCGCCGGGCGGGAAGACAGGACGACGACCTTGTCCGCTAATTCTATGGCTTCGGAAAGGTTGTGTGTGACCAAAACGAAGGTCTTACCTGTCTGCTTGTGCAGCTCTGTAACTTCCTCCCGCAGAATATCCGCGGTGACTTCGTCGATCGCGCTGAAGGGCTCATCCATGAGTACGACTTCCGGCTGTACGGCCAAAGCCCGCGCAATGCCAACTCTTTGTTTCATTCCGCCGGAGAGTTGCTTTGGGTACATGTGCTCGTATCCGGTAAGTCCCACCATTTCGAGGTATTCTCGTGAAAGGGTACGGCGTTCGGACTTTGGGATCTTGCGCATCTCCAACCCGTACTCTACGTTCTCCAGCACTGTCCTCCACGGGAAGAGCCCGAAGCCCTGAAAGACCATGCTGATTTTGTCGTGCGGGCCTCGAACCGGGCCTCCCTGAAAACGTACTTCTCCTGATGTTGGAGAATCAAGTCCAGCCATGATTTTGAGTAATGTGGACTTACCGCATCCGCTCGGGCCCACAATGGTGACGAATTCGCCGCGGTCGATTCCAAAGCTGATATCATGAAGCGCGTGAGTCTTATTGCGTGCTTCGTAGAATTTGCTTACATTCTGCAGTTCCACGTGTGGCTCCACTAAGCCCACCTCTTCGCCCAAGACTCCAATGATCCGAAAAACACCCGATCAACAACCACAGCGACTAACGCGATTGCTAGGATTGCCGCGAAACCGCTGTCAAGCGATCCGCCGCTGACGGACCCTTCGATGAAACTACCTATGCCCGCCGCATTCGTTGCTATCTCAATAGCAATTATTATTTCCCATCCGAAGTCATACGCGAGCCTTAATCCGCTAAACATATGTGGGGATATGGCCGGTAGAATCATTTTTGTGAACGTCGAGAGCCGGCCCGATTTGAAGATGGAGGTAACCTCGAACAACTCTTTGGGGATATTTCTCGTTCCGTCTCGAACTGTGAAGTATATGGGGAAGAAGCCTGCCATTGAAGCCATTATGACCGCTGCCACACCTCCTGGGCCGAACCAGAGCACTAAGAGCGGGAGGAACGATAGGTCAGGAAGTGCTCCGAAGATCATTATGAGCGGCGTGAACGTCAAGTCGAATTTGTTCTTGCTTCCCGCTACGAAGGCAATCGGCAGCGCGGTTGAGAAGGCGAGCAATAGGCCGCAAATCAAAGTGAGAAAACTATGCCCAATACGGAGCAGGAAGGCTGGATTTTGAACAGACAAGAAGAAGACACCCAACACGCCTGAGAACGTTGGCATATTCGACTGTGGAATAAGGCTGAACCGTGTGACTAGTTCCCAACCTGCAAATCCTGCAGCGAGCGGGATTACCCACAGATAATTCGTCAACATGTTTTCAGAGAGCACTCTACCGGTCAACGATAACGCGAGGGCTTTCTGTTTCTCCACGGACACTTCCACGTAACCTCAAGAGATGATAAACAAGTAGATGTCATGCTGACTGTCAAATTAAGGTTCGAACCTTTGGTCGCTGTGTTTTGCGTTGAAGATGCGTCGCTGCTCGACAATCACCCACCGCAATACAACCGTGAACCGTTAAGTGAATCCCTGAAATTTTCGAAGCGATTTACAGTCGGGTGTTAACAAAACTCGCACTGAGAAATACTTGGAGGGACATCAGAAGCCCTCCACCCGACCACACTAGTTTATGGGGGATGCGTCGATGAATTTAATAGCGGTTGATGATATCTCCTCCGTGTGGTATGTGGAAACACAAATCACAATTCATGAAACAACAAGAAATGCGACATAGTTCAGGATGATTACTGTTTGGGCGAGTTCGCAACTTTTAGCGATTTCGAGAAGGAGATTCGGCGAATAACCTCTGAAGCCGACAAACGAAAAATCCCTTTGAGAATTTTAGGCGGCGCGGCAATTCGAATGCACTGTCCGACCCATAGTGGCTTGTATGAAAAGCTCAAACGAGTTCCAAAGCATGACATGGATTTCGTTACATACAGCAAGTTTCGCCCGCTCACAAAGAACCTGTTTGTTGACTTGGGGTATGAGCCCTACATTTCTCTCATGCTTACTGGGGCCACGGGAAGGCACAGGCAGATTTTCAACGATAAAGAGGGAAACAAGGCAATCGATGTCTTCCTCGATAAACTCGAAATGTGCCATGTTATAGACTACAAGGACAGGTTGGAAATGGACTCGCCGACCGTCCCCCTAGCCGAACTTCTACTCCAAAAGCTTCAGATCGTGCAGACTAACGAAAAGGACATCCAAGACACGATTATACTGCTTACAGAACACGACCTTGGCAAGGGCGACAAAGAAGTGATAAACGCCGATTATGTCGCCAAAGTTCTGGCGAACGAATGGGGCTTCAATTATACAGTCAATGCAAACCTCGGTAAAGTCAAGGAGTTCTTGGGCAAATATGAAGCCTTGAGTAAATCGGAGAAGGCCGTCGTGAGTGAGCGTATCGAGAAGCTCGAGGATAGGATAGAGAAGGAGCCTAAGACGCTTCAGTGGAGGATACGTGCTAAAGTTGGGCCGTCCGTCAAATGGTACAACGTAGTTGAGGAAGTCCAACGCGACTAGTGCCAATCACGGTACACACGGTCAAAGTTGAAATACTCAGCTTAAGCCCTTAGGTTCTTGGTTCTCTTTGGCGAAAGTGAGAATCGTATTTGCTTCCGACTTCCATGGCAACGAGACAGTTTGGCGAAAGTTCCTAAACTCGGCCAAGCTTTTCAACGCGAATTGGTTGATAATGGGAGGAGACCTGACCGGCAAGATCCTTACGCCCATTGTGCTCCAACCGGACGGAACGTATAAGGCAGATTTCCTAGACCAAACCCATACTGTACAAGCAGGCGAGGTTGAAAATTTCAAGAAGCTCGTCCGAGAACACTGCTACATACCATACGTCTGCGACCAGAAACAGTTCGAAGAACTACAATCAGCATCCCAAGATAAAATAGAGGACATATTCGCTAAACTCGAGTGCGAAACACTGAAGGATTGGCTGGACCTGATCCCGAAGAAACTCACGGGCGACTTGAAAGATGTGAAGGTTCTGATCCATCCAGGCAACGATGATAAGTTCGAACTGGACGACGTGATAAAGAGCAACCCATACTGCACCTACGCCGAGGAATCTGTTGTTGCCTTAGATAACGAGCATGAAGCTGCATGTCTCGGATGGTCGAACCCGACCCCATGGAACAGCCCGCGTGAATGTTCCGAAGAGGAACTGATGGCTAAACTCGAAAAGACAGTCTCGCAAGTGAAGAACGTCCCGAACGCACTTTTCTGTTTACACTGTCCACCATACGAATCTCAAATTGACAACGCTCCAAAGCTCGACAAGGACTTGCGGCCAGTCATGGAAGGGGGGCGACCAGTGATTATTCCCGTCGGCTCGAAATCTGTTCGTGCCATTATTGAAAAGTACCAGCCATTATTGGGCCTGCACGGCCACATCCATGAATGTCGGGGATGGATGAAGATTGGACGGACGCAGTGCATGAACCCTGGCTCAGAATACACCGAAGGGATTCTGAGCGCCTACCTAATCGAAATTGACGGCGAGAAAATCAAGCGGTTGCAGAGGGTCGAAGGCTAACTAACTCGAATGGGTTCGCGCCGAGCTCGGCGTTTGTTCAAGTCTCTGATTAGCTGGTTCAACCTCATCTGCTTAGCAAGGCTTACGCCAAGCTGATTCTTGCTAGTTACGATGCGGCCCGTGCTAATGTCGATACAACCTATCCCGATGTCCCTGTTGCCGAAATCCTCGACAAAACGCGTGATCGATGAAGGTGGCTCCTCATCGCTGAACAGCAGTAACCAAGACCACTTGATGTTTTTCTCGTCACGTAGCGACTCGATCAAGCGAATTAAGCGTGTGACGCGTGCTTTGGCGCCTTCCGAATCCCCAACCTCATCAGCGTACAGTGCGACTTCGTAATTCGGCATGAGCGTGACGGCGAGGAACCGAGAGAGGAGAAAACCTTTGGGGCGTGTGCTCCCCCTTGCCATCAGGGGGAAGATGTCGCCAGCGACCTGATAGAATCTGAAGGTCTCGTTGAGGTCGGCAATCCAATAAGCGCGGCCCCGTTGGATTTCCGTTTCGAGTCCACCAAACACATCTGGTGCAGAAGTGCGAGCGTCTTTAGTGTTGATCCGTTCTAGGATGTAGTCTCGTAGAGCGAATGGGTCGACGCCACAAGCCTTTGAGTCTATATCGAAATGTTCTCCGCCTCTTTCTATGTAGACGCGTACTTTGTTTCTTCCATAGTTGTCTCGAATGATGGAGCTTTCCTTGAATTCGGACCACGTGTGTTTCTGCTCCTCTTTTCTTCCCTTAGTCATTGAATATCCATTGTCATCGTACTCAAGCGTCTGGTGTACACGGAAGAAGTAGAAGTAGCTCGCCAAGAGACCCCCTAGGGCCGCGGGAATGGCGAGACTTACAGCCGGTCCCATCCCGCTCAATTGCAGCATGTTGAGTGCTACGGACCAGAACAATGCGAGCGCGAAGGTTAGGACTGCCCAATAGACAGCGATCCTGGAAACTTGGATTCGTGAGCTACGCGTCAAAGGTTCCGCACCTGGCCGCTACTGGTTCGCGCCTACAAATATACCTTTGAGAGGGGAAAAGTAGGCGAATACAACGCTACACTTTTCCCATCACTTTTCTTACGTATGAACCGACTTCTTGAGTTGTGAGATGTTCTCTGAACGTGTGCCCGCGTTCCTTGCTCAAGCCAGGGCACAAGGGGTCAACCTTCAATCTACTTCCAGAGGGTATCAACGGGTAGAGCCTACACGCGGTAGGCCTTATCGAGTAGATTGAGCAACGCGGCACATTGTCAACATAGGTAAGGAAGAAACATGCACCGGAAGGTCTCCTTTTCAGCCAATAGTTGTTTCCATGTGTCTCAATGATAGTCTGCTGAATTCCATTCTCTTTAGCGTACTTCAGAAGCCTTTCGACATCGTCCTTTCCAAGATTGACCTTCAGATGGCAAGACGCGCCGCACGCAATACATTCGTGTTTTATCTTTCCAGACGTGAATTCCTCGAAGCTCCTGAACGCGAGGTAGCGTTCGTAGTAGAGGTATATGGCACTACGAGTCAAGAGGACCGAGGCGACAAGAACTCCCACTGTGGCCGTCAGGCCTAAACCAACAAGATACGCCCCCGTAGCCAACGCTGCAGCGGTCGCGTACCCGCCTCTCAGTAGAATGGCGTCACGCCTCAATCGCGGTCTCTCTCCCGACCCGTGGGGTGGGCAATTCGCCTAAGGCTGTACACTCTCTTCTCTGGATTCATTTGTTGCGCAAGTCTCATTTATCTTCGACCTTTGTTCCCATGATTCGATTTAGCAATACTCAATGTACAACGTCGTGACGTAGTCATGGCCTCATGGCGTCCTTTCAAGATGCTCGTTTGCTTCCTCCTTGGACACAACGACGCACCAGTCAAAATGAATTTGGGAAAACTCATCCCTCAAGAAGTTGAAGCGTTGAAGTGTTCTCGGTGCAGCAGGATCATTGTTCCGATATCGAAGGCCGGCGCCGGGATTGGAGAAGATGCAGCGTAGCAACTACACGAAGATTGAAAGAAAGGGGAAAAAAAGAAAAGGAGAGTGGGGCTTGTTTATTCTGGTGGAATTTCGGCGAAGATTGTTGAGTAGTCGACGTCCTTCTTTCCGTACTTGTAGTAGGCGTACATGCCAGCGCCGATTAGGCCGAGCAGTACTGTGAAGCCGATTGCGAACCAGTTGTCAGATGTTGGTGCTAGTATGTTGTAGCTGTCTTGTGGTGCCGTGAGTATCATCCAGTCCAGTACTAGGTTGGCTCCGACACCCAGGATGCCTATAACTACCATGCCTGCTTTACCGCCGATCTTGAACGGTGCGGTATCATAGATCTCTTTCTTGCGGTAGGGAAGCATGATTAGCGCTAGCGCGAATAGTGTGAAGAAGACTGCGTCCATGAGGTCAGTGCTGCTAACGCCAATACTGAAGATGCCGTTCAACGCACCGCCTAATGCTCCGCCGGGGCTCCATGAGCCACCGTTTGAGATCACGCCGGACTCTGAAAAGCAGCCCAGCATGCCGAAGACTCCTGTTGCAATGGTTGCGTTGACGGGGGAGTGGAATCGTTCGTTGACGTTCGCAAATGATCCTGGTAGAACTCTATCGAATGCCATTGCGAACAGAATTCTTGAGGCGGTAAGGATGAATGGCGGAATGTCGTTCGCTACCCATAGTATGCCGAAGATGAACAGCAGCCAGTTGAGTGAGCTAAGGTTTAGACCGATACCAGTCATGGCGGCAATTGTCGTGGTCCATGCTTTGATAGCCGGGACACCGGCCTTTGCTAGGTCTCCTCCACCATAAGATAGGTATGAGTAAGCTTCAAAGAAGGTCCAAGTATTACCGTTTGGCAATGTTGTCCGACCAAGAGCCGCGGTCGCGTAGGCGCCGAGCCCTGAGACGACCATGTAAGCAACCATGATAATCACTGATGACACAAGCAGAACTTTCGGTAGGCTCTTGTTCGCTTCCTTCACTTCACCTGCTACGAATGTTGATGCTGCGTATCCGATGTAAGCAAAGTAGGCTCCGATCATGGCAACAGAAACGGCTGACCAGTAGTTACCAACATTTGCTGCATCCATTCCTTGCGCGAGTGCACCTTTGACGTAAGTGTCGGCTGTGACTCCCGCGATTCCGTTCGCCTGTCCTAACGCCGTAATTCCTGCTTGCAAGGCACTTGGGTTGGCTAGCGAAGTGGCGAGCAGGAAGAGCACATAGACGGTTAGCATCGCCGGAATCCAGAACATCACTTGTAGAAGGTATCCCGCCATCCTCACTCCCAAGCATCCGATCCCCGTGAAGAGGACGACTAGCAGGACGCCTCCGCCGAATAGGTACACGTCGTTGACTCCAGCCGCCGTTACGCCGACTATTGGCCCGAAGATGAAGTAGATACCTTCGAACACAGCTACCGCGATGATTCCGAAGGACCATGCGATGCTGAGAAATTCGAACCATGAGCCGACGAACGCCCAGATTGGGCTGACAAGCCTTGATATGACAACGTACCCTCCGCCTGACCGAGGCATAGCCGCAATCAGGATCGAGAAGGATAGAACTGATAGTATGATGATGATTCCACCGATCAGGAACGCCATGACCATTGGTGGGATGCCCGCGACCCAGAGGTTCTCTGGTAGTGGGGCTGCACCGGTGAACTGGAAGACACGCTTCTGCCAGCCGAGGCCCATGACGTTGCACAAGATGATAATCATTGCAGTTAGTGGACCGATTTCTCTGACAAGCCCTGTTGCTTTTCTTACGAATAGTTTCTTTTGCGACAAATTTTCTCAGACTGCTGTTGCCTGGCTGATGTATATTTAAAGGTATACAACCGAAAAAGCGCCGTACCAGATACGGTACGAGCCGCGTATCGAACAAAAAATTGAGGAAACAGAATTCGATTCGGCGCCCGTGATTTTCAGAGTTGAAAATCTACTTGCGGAACAATGTGAGCAGAAGGAACAGTATTGGAAACATGAGAAGGACTAGGATGAAAGTGTACTTTCTCTTTCGCTCCGAACGCTTGAACTGATCCTCACACATTGGGCCGCAGAATTCTCTATCGATTGGAATTGGCGTTGAGCACACCACGCAATGCCGATGCTTAGCAGTCGCGACCTTCTCTGCTTGCTTCATGTACTTTGACATAATCGTCGACCCCAGCATCACTTTAGCTCTAATAAAAGGTGTAGGATTTATGAGGTTTCATTCCGGAGCTTCTCTTCTTTTTCGCCAGAACTTTCCCTCTTCTTCAGCTATCCCCGCGTGCCGGCGCTCCCAGGCCATATGTTTCGGGTAATCCTCTTTGCAGAACTCCTGCCCGCAATACTGACACTTTTCAAGTTTAGGCAGTTCCTTTCCGCACGTTGCACATTTTGGCAACATTAATCCCAACCCATACTAGGGTACCAACATTAAAAGTAAGGAGTACGGGAATATTCCCCTATTCCGGGGCGCCCCATTGTTTGAGATGTGAGAGGTGCGGGGTCGAGGTCGACCTTCCGTTCAGGTGCAATTACTGTGAACACTACTACTGCCCCGACCATAGGTTGCCCGAAAATCACGAATGCAGTGAGACATGGCGGGTGAAGGCCGTCAGGTCTGCAAGGGCGGCATCGTCACCGATGCAACTCGCAGCCGGGACTCGTAGCGTGCTTCTTTCGCCGCGCTCGCAGGGAGTCCGTTTCAGCAGAACCGAGGTGCGCCATTTGATCGTGGGCACGGCGTTGGTAACCGGAGCGGGTGTTTCCTTCATCGTTGGAAACTCGTTCACGCTGCTTGGGTTGGCCGTCGCGGCCGCAATATTCTCGGGAGGTTTCATCCTCCATGAACTCGCCCACAAATACGTTGCACAGGGTTACGGCCTATGGGCCGAGTTCCGGCTGAATATGACCGGAGTAATTCTTACAGCGGTGTCAATCGTGTCCCCCATCAAATTCATCGCGCCTGGGGCGGTCGTAATCTCAGGTGTCGCCGAAAAAGACCGCATCGGCCGAACCGCGTTTGCCGGCCCCCTTGTGAACGTGGCGATCGCTGCTGGCCTTCTCATTTTTCTCCCGGTTCTTCGCGAATCGATCCTCTACCTTCCGATCCTGTTCGGGGCAGGTATCAACGCATTCCTCGCCCTGTTCAACCTGATTCCATTCTCGGTTTTCGATGGGCGCAAAGTCTACTACTGGAACCGGCGCTATTGGATAATTTTGTTCCTAGCGTCGCTTGCTCTGACAATCTACACTAACTTCGTTCTACGGCCCTTCTCATAGGGCAGAGTATTTCTCAGTCCTTTACTACTTTCACGAGTAGGAAGGCTCCGACCAGAAAGAGTGCTAGCGCTACTACGGCCACTATTGGGACGTCAAGGTGCGTACGGTGGAGGGCGAGTAGACTGAAGTAGCTGGGAGACATTATCAGGGCAGCACCCACAATAACCAGTATAGCGTGTCGTATACCACCCTTCTTCCCCGGTTCTTTCTCGGTCAGCGCACTTCACCCTCTGCTTGTGGGTCCTTCGCGTCTCGCCCAATAAAATCTTCCTACCTGCGAGTGGTGATGAATATTCGAAATCATGCTGGCGAGTAGACCATTCATTATTTCCGCTGATAGTTTCCCGCAGCATTTACATAATGGACTCAGCCTTCCGGCAGCCCGATTTCAAAGGCGAAGAAACGATGACAGAAGAACTGAACCCCTTCAAAATAGCTCAAAGAGAGCTAGAAATGGCCGCGAAGAGACTTGGATTGGACAAAGGGATGAGCGAGTTCCTGAAGTGGCCTATGAGAGAATTCGTGTACACTATTCCTCTGAAAATGGATAATGGATCTGTGCAAGTTCTGCGCGCCTACCGAGTTCAATACAACAACGCCCGGGGGCCATGCAAGGGTGGCCTGAGATGGCACCCAGCAGAAACGATCGATACTGTAAGGGCCTTAGCTGCCTGGATGACCTGGAAGACCGCCATGATGGACATTCCGCTTGGCGGCGGAAAGGGAGGCGTAACTGTTGACCCGAAGAAACTCTCTGCATCCGAAAAGGAACGTCTGGCGAGAGCATACATTCGCTGTGTAGCATCGGAGCTCGGAGCCTTCAAGGATGTTCCAGCGCCGGATGTTTACACCGACCCGCAGATTATGGCTTGGATGATGGATGAGTATGAAACGATCATGAGAATGAACAGCCCATCTGTCATTACTGGAAAGCCCATCCCACTTGGGGGGTCGCAGGGCAGAGGTGACGCGACGGCTAGGGGCGGGGTCTACTGCATGCGTGAAGCGGCAAAGGCGATAGGAATGAACACTCGTGGAGCTACCATGGCAATTCAGGGATTTGGCAACGCCGGCCAATTCGCTGCCACGCTTGGGGCAGAAATCCTCGGCCTAAAGCTAGTGGCTGCAAGCGATTCACAGAGTGGCGTCTACAGTGAGAAAGGCATCGACCCGGTAGCCCTAGTGGCCCACAAGGCGAAGACCGGAAAAGTAGCCGGGTTCCCTGGAACCAAACCGATCTCAAACGACGAACTGCTGGAACTACAAGTCGACGTGCTCATCCCAGCGGCTCTAGAGAATGTCATAACCGCGAAGAATTGCAGCAAGATCAAAGCGAAAATACAATGCGAACTTGCCAACGGCCCCACCACACCCGACTCAGACGAAGTTCTCCACAAGAACGGCGTCCTAGTGCTTCCAGATTTCCTGGCCAACGCTGGCGGGGTCACCGTCTCCTACTTCGAACAAGTTCAGGGCACGTACAATTACTTCTGGCCTATCGAGGATGTACACAAGCAACTTGATGCCCACATGACCAAAGCCTTCAAAGACGTCTACGAAATGTCAAAGAAAGAAAAAGTGCACATGAGAGCCGCCGCCTACATGCTCGCCGTCAAACGAGTCGCAGACGCTGTGAAACTGCGTGGTTGGGTATAAGCCCACACGCGGCTCCTTTTTCTCCGTTTCTCTAACCTCCCACCAATTTCATCCACGCACCGAGGGATTTTCCTGAAGATTCTCCACACATGCCTAAATGTATCCGACCTTGACAGGTCGATTGGGTTCTACACGCGGTTCATCGGCCTCAAATTCGTCAGCCACCGGGAAGTCAAGCAAAACAACGCCGAAATCGCTTTCCTGCAGGACGAAAGCGGCGCGGCCATAGAACTCACACACTGGAGGGACAAGAAGAACTTGGTAGAAGGCGACAATTTCGACCACATAGCCTTCGCCGTGAAGGATATCAGAGCCGCCGTGGACGAACTCAAGGAGAACGGCGTAACCATTGCAATGGAGCCCTTTTCGCTGGGTGGGTCGTCTTCGAAAATTGCCTTCATCAAAGATCCGGATGGCAACTGCCTCGAACTAATCGAGCATGCAAGCAACTCGAATTGAGCTCACGCTAACCAATAAGAAAAACACTGTCCGAGCTTCGCAGAATACGTAACTACTCTTTGTGTCGGTAGGCTGCAGGGTTCACGGTGGAACCGCACCAGTTACAGGCATCCTGGTCGGTCAGAAACCCGCAGTTGTCGCAGACTTGGAGGCTCATGAGAAAGATATTTTCTTTCCAGCTCGCATTTAAGACTTTGTCCGCCGAAACCATTCGCGACCTTTGTGGATGGAACCATCTTACGCTATTGAGGGCAAAGTCTGAATGGAAGACTCTTCGTGGCGCCCATGAATACGAAGGAAAATGGCTACGAGTATAGGGATGAGGAGGACCGCGATCCACGCTCCGTCAAAGAACTTGAAAGACCCTACTATGACAAAAGTGACTGCCGTCGCCAAAGCCCCCAACCCATTCAACAGCGCCTTAATCCTCCAAGCCTTTCCGCGCTCGCGCCTCCAATGCATCACCATTCCAGACTGCGAAAGAGTCCAAGCCAGGAACACCCCGACCGCGAACAGAGGAACCAAAGCGTGACTGTTCCCTGAAAAAGCCACAATCAGGAACGCACTTGCCCCTGACAGGAGAAGGATACCGTTCGCGAACACCTGACGTGAACTCATCTTCGCCAGCCTTTTCGGAAGGAAACCGTCATTGGCCATGACACTCATCATTCTGGGCAAACCTGCAAAACTAGTGTTCGCCCCAACCGTGAGCATTATCAGAGTACTTGATTGTATGATTAGATAGCCTGGTCCACTTCCAAGTAGTCTATGGGTTAATGCGGATAGAACTGTCTCCTGGGGGCCTGCAACAACAGCAAGAATCTGGATCAATCCAATGCTTCCCAGAAAGAGCAGGCCCATCAAGAATGCCATGACAACCATCACCTGACTTGCGTTCTTAGTTTCAGGGGAACGGAATGATGGAACACCATTACTGATTCCTTCCACACCAGTCATGGCTGTACACCCAGTGGAGAATGTATGCAATAACAAAGCCAATGTCAGCGGTTGAACTGCAGGAGGCGCCGGGATGGGTGGCGGAAGCGGACTCCCGACAGCCAGGCGTACGCCTCCATATCCCATCATAGCAAAGTATGAGAACACGAACAAATAGACTGGAATGGCCATGACGATTCCGCTCTCCCTCATCCCCCTCAAATTCAGCACCGTCATGCCCAGCAGGAGGAAGAGTGAGAGAGTAACTCTATGTGCCCAGAGTACTGGGAAAGCAGAAGCAATCGCGTCAACCCCAGTTGTCAAACTAACCGCTACATTGAGCACATAATTGACAATGAGTGCAGACGCTGCCACTAAGCCAGGAACTGTCCCCAAGGTCTTTCGAGCGACTTCGTAAGAACCTCCGCCACTCGGATACTTCTGAATAATCTGAGTATATGACAGAGCCAAAATGGCGAGGAGCCCTACAATCGCGAGCGCAACGGGCAACGCCATCGCCAGTCCGGCGGCGCCTGCAACGACCAGCCCTAGATAGATCTCCTGATCAGCATATCCAATCGAAGCTATGGCGTCCGGTGAGAATGCGGCAAGTGCTTGAATCTTGCTCAGTTTCCTATGCTCGAACTGCCCACCCGACTGGTTTTCCTGAGTCAGTCTGGCTCCCCAACGCCCAATTAAGGCACATCCGTTCTCGACGCCAAGGTCACCATTTAAAGTTCGGGTCAACTGCCGACGAGCAATTTCACATTATTGAAAAAAGGGACCTTTTGCGACAAAAAAGGGCCTCCTTTCAGGGAGCGCACAATTTCATACGCATGATATGGACATCGCTTTCTCCACACCGGTTACACTTGAATTCAGTCAAGTTGACCTGGACCTCGTTTCTCCTTTTTCATGGATTTGACTTATCGTTAACGGTTGGGGCGGAGGCCGGGGGTACCACCTTTTGGGCGAAGGTCAAGTAGCCCGTATGGCCTACCATGATTGACGCAGGCCTAGTCTTGCCCACATCCGCCCTTATCTCGCGTATGAAACACTCCACGGTTTGAATATTCACGAAACCACCTTGCCCGAAAGCTACAGTTGTCTTTTCGACTTGGTTGAACGTCGGGCTGAAGGATACGACCGGTGCGCCTCCCGCAAGAGCCCTGTGGACTAATGGAATCAGTGGCCAAGGGTTTCCCACGTCCATTATGGCTGCATCGAAGTCTGACCCTTCGATCCCTCCGGCAGCATCCGCATTATGGATTGTAACGTACTCTCGCACAGCGGCCCTCCTGAGATTCCGTTCAGCCATCTCTGCGAATTCAGCCCTCGCCTCATAGGTGTGTACATGGCCTCCAGGTTTGACTGCCAGCGCCGCGGCAAGTGTCATGGCACCGCTACCCGTTCCAATTTCTAGAACCTTCAAGCCGGACGAGAGCGCCAGCTTGAGAATAACTAGGCCGATGTCTTTCGGATACATTATCTGGGTTTTCCTGACACTGTGCATTATCAAATCGTGGGTCGTGGGCCTCAGGGCCCAGAAGGTATTCCCGAGTGAACTCTTCACTTCGCTTCCATATGGCTGCCCGATGAGGTCGGCAAGGGCGATGAACCCCTTATGCGTGTGGAATTGCCGGGTCTTTTCAATTCGTATGAGCCATTGACGCCTTACGTCGAAGTGGAGAAGCACCAATGAGCCTTCTGTAATCATGTTGTCCAACGGCGTGAGATCAACTCCAAGCCAGCAATTGCTGAAACTTATGTGCCAAACGTTTGCCCGGTCGCACGGGAACGAAACCTACGCGAAAAGACGTTGGATCCCCGTCCCAAGTAATTGATACACTAACAAACAATCCACGGAAGAAGGTGGGAACAGTGCAGAGGGCTGTAACTAAGAGCGCGGTCGAGCTCACTACTTGCGCATTTTCAGGCGAGAGGTTGACCAAGAACCAAAGTGCGTTGTATCTCCCTATAACTGCCGCTATTGCGGACAGTAACGCAATCGTGGCGAATGGAACTATGCTCTTACGTTCAACGACGACTGACTTTATTCTTTCGATGGGGAGCTGGTAGGATTTGGAGATGCCCCATTCCTTGCTGACGATGACCATTCGGTCATTGTAGAGTTTGATGGAACCGACCAAGCCGCTGCAGTTGAAAGGTTCTTCGACTGCGGGCAATGGCAGTATCCTCGATGCTCCTGTAAGGCGTAGTCGTTTACTGCACTTGCTAGATAAGGTATTGAAGGATTCTGGTTAAGTCATCGTCCGACACAACAAAATCAGCTTCGCGCCTTGCAATCTCGTCCTTTGGGTTGAAGGCTATTTTCAAACATTCGGCGTGGGCGAGGTCAAACGCCCTGTCCCCCACGAGAGCGACCTCCTTTAGAGGAATCTTGAATTCGGTGGCGACTTGCTCAATTACTTCTTTCTTGTTGTTCACCGCGACCTTCACTGCAATTCCACCAGTTAACCGCCCATCGTTGGTCTCGAGTTCGTTCGAAAAAGCGACGTCCGCCCCGAGCTCGGTCGCGACACGATTTGTCAAGAGCGACAGGCCTGCGCTCACTATCGCGGTCTTGAGTTCTTCGAAAACTTCTCTTGCTCCTTGTTGGTATGGTATTTGTTGAAGGATTTTCATGACGTGGGAGAGCGATGCTCCCGCCCAGTATGCCGCATCGGTTTCAGCCCACTCCTTGTATGAGATCTCACCACGCCCGTACTTAGCAGCAGCAATTCTCCCACGGTCCCATGTCCCGAAAGCGTCGTGCAAATACCGCCATAAACTGTCAACCGGCGTCAGGGTGCCGTCTAGGTCGAAGATGACTAGCCGAATATTCCGCTTCAACCCGTTCAACTGGCCTCATGAAGTATCTTTGAAATCTCAAGGATGATAGGCGCCGGCGTCCAAAAGGAGAATGCCTTCACATACCGCAACGCAGCGGCCTGCCTCAATTCGGCTGCCTGGCCTTTGAGCAAATATCCTTCCGTGAAAGCATCAACCATTCGGGTAAGCCCGCGAGTCGGTGAAGTGCTGGCACTGTAATGCCCCGCGTAGAACAACAACTCTGCTATGTCCCAGGCAAAGTCTCTTCGTTTACCTGCTTGCTCAAGGTCCACCGTGAAAATGTCGCCATCTGAAGCTACAAAGTTTTCCGGTTTGGAATCTCCGACTGACACTCCAACGCTATGTATTCGGGCTAATGTCTCACCAAGAGTCCTAGCGATCCGAGACTCCGACTCGGTCAGTATGGCCTGATTGACGGCCCGCGTCGCGAAATCACTCAACACAGTACCTGCGACATACTGCTCCACTAAGATTCGCTGCTTCAAGTTTACGTGGATTATGAACGGAACCCTCAACCCTTTCTTGGCTAGGTAACGATTAATTCCGTACTCGTTGGTCATCCTGGTCTTTCCCGAGACCGCGAAGATTTTGCTGCCAAACGAAACTAGGTTTAAGGTGAACCACTTGAAGCCGTGCCAGTCCGTAAACTTCTTCGCCACGAACTGCTCTTTGCCTACCGTTACGAGGACAACTTCGTTGAGGACCCCTGCTAACGGAGAAATCGTGATGGGTCGGCCGGGTCGCAGCTTTGCGACAATGTCTTCAAACGACGCTGTTTCATTGAAGGTGGCGAGTCCTTCTGATGTTCGGAGGTATAGGTAGTCTTTCGGGTTCACAGGCTTCCTTCCCGCCAACGCGGGGTCCAATCCTGCTCTCAAGGGGTCACTAAGTTCACGTGCAAGCAAGTCAAGGCTGAGATAGATCGAACGCCCCTTCGTAAGGTAGGAGTAAAACGCCCTCTGGCTTTGACGGAGGATATTGACTGCCTGTTCCGATGCCCTATCCCTAAGCCATTTGTCGATAGCGCTGTCCTGGAAGGTGACGTATTCGCCGTCAAGCTCAATCACATCGCCCTTCATCTCTAAGATCGTTGCTTTGAAGGAGTCGTGCAGTATCGAAACGTTCTGTTGGCTAACCGAAGCATCCAACAGGCTCAGATAGTCTGCCATGCTTGGCAGAAAAACACGCGCCCGCTTTCGCATACGCGAAATTCCGAAGAACTCTGGCTTGGCAACTAAGCCGCGGCACATTTCCCCGTACTCGACCACTAAGTTTCGGGCCTCTTCTTTGACCACACGCGTCTTTGCTTGGAGGTTCACATTCTCTAGGTAATCGCCATTGACTAGTGCATGGTTCGGGTACAGGAATTTCTCGGTAAGAAAATCACCGAGCGTTCCCTTCGTGATATCTGACTCCATCAGGCCGCGATCCGCGATTAGGAACCTGATTTCATGCCCGTCAATAACCCTCAGATGCGCCCGCAGGCCGTTCGCGTAACTCTCGCATACAACCAAGAGGTCTTGGCCCTTATACGAGCCGGGTTTCGCGTATACTGCGGGGCCGTATTCGCACAGTGCGACCCTCTGAGTTGACGGAGCTAACTCGTCCAGTACGCCTAGAGCGATTTCCTTTAGCTCCGTAACAGGGGTCAATGAAACTCAACCTGAAAATGTCCAGGGGATGTTATCTTAAACGTCTTGTAAGCGCTCTAAGATAAGTAGACTCTGTAAAAGAGCTCTAAGAGACCAGTTCCATGGAGCCAAACGTCTTTCAAAAGCCGCATGATGGGAGTTCTTTTTCCTTTCTTTTCTGTCCAGTACACTGGAATCTCCTTCACTCTAAACCCCAATCTCTTAGCGAGAACAATCACTTCGGTGTCCCAAAACCATGAGTCACTCTTGGCTTCAACTGCCAATCGTTCGACGAGCGCTCGCGAAAATGACTTGAATCCGCACTGGTGGTCGTGAACTCCCGTCTGGAAAGCCATACGCACCCACCAGTTATACGCGATAGATGCAGCTTCTCGAAGCCAAGGCCGTGACGTAATCGAATCGGGGACATACCTTGAACCAGTGACCAGGTCAAAGTCTCTTTGTTGCTCGACCAAGTTCTTGTAGGCATCGAGCTTCGCGAGGTCTGTCGCCAAATCCACGTCTACGTAGGCATAGATGTCTCCTCGGACTTTCTTCCACGCCTCCCGCAATGCCTTTCCTCGACCCAGTCTCCGATCATTTTGGAAGTATGCTACGTTTCCATATTCTTTCTGAAGGCCTGCGACTATTTCTGAAGAATTGGACCCATCTTCAGCGATCAACAGTGTGAAATCTTTCACAAGCGTTGGGGTGATACCCTCCAGAGTCTTGGAAGTCTCCTCAAGGAACTTGGTGTCCTTGTAGACGGGAAGCGTGACAATAAGCCGCGAGGGCCGAACCTGCAAGCAGTCTCTGCCTCCGCTACCCTGGTATCGAGATGCGGCCATCACGCCGAGAGCTCCCTGGCGGCTTTGCGGACTGCTGCTTCGCTGTTCAGTTTAGGTTTCCAACCTAGCCTTTGCAGTTTTCCGATTGAGAGATGCATCTGCTTGACGTCTCCAAGCCATCCCCTTCCGCCGTCAACGCCCCCAGTGAACTTCATCTCTACCGCACGAATCCCCATTTCTTCAGCGACAATCTCAGCGATGCGTTGTACCGTGACCTGGTCGCCCGAACTTAGGTTGTAAATGTCGACTCGTTGGTGCGAGGGGAAGAAGCGTTCCATAATGAAATTCGTTGCGTCGACGAAATCGTCAATGTGTATGTAGGACTTCTTTTGGGTCCCATCCCCTAGAATTTCTAGCGTGCTCGAGTCCCCCTTCAATTTCCTTATGAAATCCACTACGACCCCGTGCCGTGCCCGTGAACCCACGCAGTTGCCAAGGCGCAAGATCAGAGCCCGCATGCCATGCGTGTATGCGTAGGAGCTGAGTAGGACTTCGCAGCCGAGTTTTGAAGCGCCGTATGTGGATATGGGCAAGAGCGGCCCGTAATCCTCTGGGGTGGGAAGCACTGATGCTTCACCATATACGGTGGACGTGGAAGCGAATACGATATTCTTTGTTTCTTTGCTATTGCGCATCGCCTCGAGTAACCTGAAGGTGGCGAAGAGGTTGTCTTGGAAATGTATGGATGGGTCAGTTTCGCCGACGTTTACTTCGGGGTTGGCTGCGAAATGGTAGACCAGCTTTACCCCGTCGAAAACTTCGTCCCATCCCTCAAAATCTTTCAAGTCTGCCTCCACGAAGTTGAATCCAGGTTTGGTGGAGGCAAGGCGAAGGTTATCCTTGCTGCCGCTGCTGAGGTTATCCAAAACGGCCACCTCATCGCCCCGCGTCGTCAGAGCGTCGATGAGATGGCTTCCGATGAACCCAGCCCCGCCCGTCACAATAACTTTCATGAGTCTACGAGGAGCCCCCGCTAGCCATCTCACTGTTGGAACTTAATCGATAAAGGTAGAAGGCAGCCCTAATCACCGTTGTGGAGAGAAGATTAATGCAGGCTAGCAATCGGAACCGATTGGTCTCGGTAGTTCTCTCTACCTACAACGAACGCGATAACCTGTCGAGGATGGTGCCGGTTATTGAGGGAATTTTGAAGCGGAATAAGATAAGGGGTGAGATCGTTGTGGTCGATGATAATTCTCCTGATGGCACTTCAGATTTGGTCAAGGAATTTGGCAGGAGGTATGGTAATGTTCGGTTATTGTGGCGCCCTTCGAAGATGGGACCGGGGTCGGCCCACGCTGACGGATACCGATTCGCCAAGGGCGACATCATAGTCGGGATGGATACTGACTTCTCTCACAGTCCCTACGACATTCCTCGATTCGTTGCTAAGGTCAATGAGGGGTATGATCTGGTCGTCGGCTCCCGCTACATTCGGGGCGGCCAGTATGAGGTTCGGTCTTTCCAAACTTTGAGGAAGAGCATAGCGAGTAGGCTCGGAAACATTCTCATATTCCTCCTCTCAGGCGTACCGGTACACGACTTCACCACAGCATTACGAGCCATACGTCGCGAAGTCGTGAATGATGTTAGGACGGAATCAAAGGGGAATTCGTTTTTCATGGAATTCATCGTTAGGGCCTACTGGAAAGGATACAGAATGACGGAGATCCCCATCGTCTTTAGGGACAGGGTGGTTGGGCAATCAAAGCTAAGTTTGGGTAAACAGTCGTTTAAGATGCTCGCAGACCTGTTTAGGCTTAGCTCCAGACCTAAGCTTTCGTCACCGGCTTAAGCAGGCCGGAAACGAATTCTCCAAAGACGTAGCCAAGTTTCCATACTGGCGCGGCGAGTCTGGCAGCCACTCGTTTCAGTCGCTTCTGCAATTTCAGGTTGAAGCAAACGAAATACGCGCCTAAGAAGATGAGCTGCCGCAGGGCCGCGGACATGTTGATCAGGCCAAAGGGTGTCAGCTGGTCCGTTAGATACCTAGGCCAATCCGGGTGGCTTCCCCCGATGAAGTAGAATAGTATGATGAACCCGTTCAGGACATCTGCAATTCTGTAGAAGAGGAAGTTGAAATCTGGAGTTAGAATCACGATGGGAAAGAGTTGGACAACCATCTGGGGGTCAAACAAGTATATTGCCCCGTACCACGCGTACCATGAGAGTAGGATTTTTTCAAGTGGTGTTCGCTTGCTGAGTACAGCCCGTATGATTAGGTAAATGATGATCACGAAGCTTAGGATCTGGCCATACCTGGCGCCGGAGACGATGTCCCCCAAGCCTGCTGTCGTGATGACCCATCCAATCCAGGTGTTCTGAAGCTGATGATTCGGGCCCGAGTATCCGATGAAGAGCTTGATCCATAGGTCGAAGTTGAGCAGGGCGAAGGGCGCGTTCGCAGCGATCCAAGCCGCTGCCGCGATTGCGGTGAACCTGAGGCGAGCCCTATTGTTCGGTAGCCCAGCGAGCATGGCAGGCAGCATGATGCCTGGAATGAACTTCGTCAGGACCGACGCGGTCAGGGCTAGGGAACTTGCGTCATACCTCTTGTCAAGGTAAAGCCAGATCGAAAGGGTGACGAAGTAAGCGACTATGAAGTCCCAGTTATAGAACCCGTAGATTACAAATGTCAATGTCGTGAGCATATAGAGGTAGATGCGCTTTCGATTCAGCCTAAGCTTTCCGCACAGCATGTAGATGTTGAATAATGTTCCAATCATGAATGGGTACTGTAGAATGGATTCCACTGCGACGAACGTATTGTATTGGTCTGCCATGATCGGTAAGTAGGTCGATATTGCTTGACCGAGCAGAATGATGGCGCCAATGACCTGTGGGTATTCAAGCTCGTACTGCAGGTAAGGTATCTGCAGGTTGTGGTGTCCTAGGTAGACGTCTCGGATCCAGAGCCAGCCCACGTCACTGTAGAGGCTAGGCTGCACAAATGGTAGCTTCATAATGGATGAATACATCCAGAGCGTAGTGGCAACAAGAAAGATTATCCTGAACTCGGTGTCGCGGTAGGCAAGTTGCCAGAAGCCTAGGAAACCGTACCTTGTGCGAGCCATGACGTCCTCTCACACCCAACTGTCATTAGAAACTTTCTAAGAGCCGCCTAATCTTTCAGTTTCGTGAACGGCGGGGTCTTCTGCGGTCTTACTAACTCATGCACCCTTCTTGGCGGGGCGTATACGAGATTGTCGTAGGTCAGCTTTCGTTCTTTTGGCGCCGGGTTTGCTGGGCTGCTTTCGAGCGTACCCATCCTCTATGTGCAGAACAAGGAGGAGGTAAATGAAAATCCAGCAGATGAACAGAACTTCGCCAATGGATTGATGAAAAGCTTCCACGTCGAGGCTGACGTAGGTTACGTAGAGCACTATCGATGTGATGCGTATCACGTTGACGAAATAGGTTCCTGCGGCTCCTACGAAGGCGTAGACTAGTTTGCGCCTTCTCGGTGCCTCCAGTTTGACCATCAGAACTAGTATGACCAGACTGTAGACAATCATGCTTACCACCCCAGATGAGGGCCAGAATATGGCAAGGGTCATGGGACCCTTGAAGCCCCACAAGTACAAGCGGTTCCCTTGCAGCAGTACGCTAGGTATTGGTATTTGCCCGTGAAGCGGGTCCGGGCGAGTATTGTATCCCATTAAGCCGAGTAAGAAGACTACCACATTCCAGATCAAGTAGACCCATACTTGTAGGAAGGCGAGGGAGTCTTCGGGGAAGAAGGCGTCCATCATATCAAGTATGCCGCTGCCCACCACGTAGATGACCGGCGTGGCCATTCGGAGAATTGCTTTCGGAGAGTACAAAATGGCGGTTGTTGCCACGCAGTACACGGCGTACGCGAGGTAATCCATTGCGAGAAGGAAACTGAGTGGCGATTCTTGTGAAACGCCCAACTGGCTGGTAACGTAAACTCGGAGGTAGTCTGTTAGACCTACGTTGGCAACACGTTCCCAGTAATATGCAAGAATCACAATTAAGAACAGAACCGCTAGGATGTATCGCCACCTCGCCCGAGTGGCTTTCAACATTTTTCTGGAGTCGTGCCAATCCCAGGCTACGAGGAAGAATAGGAACACGAAACCGGCCCTGCCAACTTGGCGACCCCAAAACCACACCAGCGAGAAGGACCCCGGGTCGATCGCAATCAGGAAAATTACGGGAAATACAAGTATTAAGAGTGGAATGGCGTCCCGCGTGCGGAACTCACGATACACATTTACACAGAATTTCTTGAACCGTCCGCTTAATGTTGGCATTATCCATCAGTTGTCCTTCAATTCAGCCTCTTCGACACAGCCTTGGCGGACGGTTACTTGCGCAGAAGCGCTTCTATCAGCTCTCTCTCATGTCGAGTTCTGTCGATTCGATGGATGTAGTCAATGAGGAAGATTGACATGAAGAAGATCACGACGACCATTTTCGAGGCGAAGACCACGTTGATTGGGGTTGGGTTCACAGAGACAGGGAATGGGTTCACTATGATATCCGGGTTGGCTAGGCCCTGCACGGCGAGGGCGGCGGACCAAATGACTATCTGGTAGACGATCTCGAAACCGCTCCCCATTGCGACGAGCCATGCCCCTATGTATACTGTCCGAAGCAAACTTGGCCTAGCTCCGAGGAACCTCCGCCTGGTCTGGGTTGAGTATAGGCCAAAGGCAAAGGACAGGAAAAGGGCGAACGTGAAGAACGTGATTGGTTTCATGTAGAAACCTGGAAGAACCTGAACCTCAATCAAGACAAGACTCTCCCCGGTTATCTGTCCCGTTGGCGCGAGGGTTGCCCCCAGTATCATCGCCAGCGCTGCCACGCCGAAAGCGATGGATAGAACTGAAAATGAATTGGCTTTGAGTAGGGTTAGGATTTGGGATTTAGTTGGGGCCGCGGCTCCCTTCAGTTCGTGACGAGATTTCCTATGCATTACCGTTCACCTTTTTGACTTGAGCCTTCTATGGACCCTAGCGACTCTTCCTTCTCCCATTCGCATGTGGAAGCTTATTGCGGCTGCCGCGATGGCTAGTATAGCCACGCCACCAATGGCTAGGACCGTTAGCTGCTGTGATGAAGATAGACTTTCAGTTTGCAACGGGCCTACATCCACGGTCAGTCCTGAGACATAGCCAACCCAGTTACCGGGGTGAACTCTCGTTGTCCCCAACAGAAGGATGAAAGATAGCGACTGAGGCTTCTTCCAGCCCGCTTCATCATATTGCTTGGCGATATCAATTTCCCTTAGTGACCAAGTGTTCAGCGGGGTCTGGGTCAATACAATTCTGTGATGGGGAAATTGGAAGACTTGGCTGGGTTCATCGGCGAATATGAACCATACCAAATTGATTCCGTCGTTAATCTCGACACCAAACGCGTTCTCAGGGTTGTGGGACGTGCTGTCGTACGCATATGTGAAGGTTGGAAAGACCCACATCGAAATCGTGGATCGAAAGAGAGCATCGAGCCCCTGGCCATTCAAATCCTGCCTGACGTGCAGGGTCGTCCAAACCGAAGTGTTGTTTTGGTTACTGCGCTCCACTCTCAGAGCGATCGAGGCACGGTTTTGCACGTTGAATTGGTAGATACTGACGTTGTCAAAGGCCCCTTTGATAATGTCTACTTCCCAAAGGTATGGTCTGGTAATGTTGTTCGCGGGGTCAAGAGTCCAGAACTTCATGTTCGTGTTGAGTAGTGGCGATGGTTGGTACACTTGGCCGAAATAGGAGATGAAACTCAGGCTAATGATCAGAATACATACCGATAAACCAACCACTACCACGGCCGGCCTGATTGCCTTCATCGTTCCGCCTTCTTATACAGCATAACTACGGACATCACTAGCAAGGGCGTCCAGAAGATGAAGTAGTTCTGTAAACCACGATAGGAGAACCAGAGTACAATCGCTGGGAAAGCCCAAACGGTCAGGGCGAGCCTTTCGAAGTAAGTGAAGTAGCATACTAGAAGGGCTCCGGCGACTGAGAGCGTTGCAATCAGGTAGAAGGTGGGGGGCAATGGTACGCCCGCCGCCAGGGTGATAAGAGATAACCCTTGACTCAAGACCACCAGGTTACCGAATGCGGGGGTCACCACCCCCGAATACCAAGCCCCGAAGTCAGCCAGCATGAAGCCTAGGTTCGGAATTATGAATGATGCCAGCGCCGCAATAGCGAAGGTCTCCGTTCGCTTCAGCCGTTCTTTGAGCTGCAGAGTTTGGTGGCTTTGGAGATACCAGACAAGAAGGAATGGAGCCAGTATCCAGGGTGTCTGCTTTATTGCACTAGCCAGCCCGAACATGATTCCGGCGATTGTAGGCCGGTCAATGTAGACAACCATTAGCAGTAATGGTAGGACCCACAGAAAGTCTGTTACTGCTCCTGCGCTGAAGTTTACAGCCAAGTCCGAACCTGCGAATAGTGGAATTAGCGCTAGGGGCCGAATCTCCTTCGGCGCCCACAGGTAGACCACGAGGATGGACGCTATCTCGAAAATGTAGACGACAACCCTTGCGTCATGCAGCCCAAGCCAAACTACGGGAAGAAAAAGAAAAACTTGGAGCGCAGGATAGTTTAGAGTGCTGACCAGGCCTCCGTTGGGCGTAAGCGTGATGAACTGTGGGTCCACGGAGAACATTGAGAGTGCGGACTGAAGGTCTTGAGTGTACGGGTTCACCCCATGGGAGAGTAGGATGGCCGAGTAATGTGCGAAGGCGAGCGCGTCAGTTTGGTACGCAGCTGGATGTTCTACTTGGGTTATGACATACCAGCTCGCCATCGTCGCAAGAATCAGGGAAATCAAGGCAACGTTTCGGAGTTTCAGAATTGCATTAGTGTCTAAGGTTGCGAGGATGAAGAGACCAAACGCGCCTGCGTAAGTCACGAGTAGCAATGCCACGACTTCGGGATGTGTTACTATGCTTCCGCGTATCCAGTTCTGGAGGCCCTCTGCGAATATGAAGCCGGCTGCGAAGAGGAGGCTGATCCTTATGAGGAATTGTTCCTCAAGAACCAGACTACGCTTTGACATACGATTCAAGTCCGCCGTCGTCTTCTCCTTGTGAGCGACCAGGCAATTAGACCGGCACAGGTTAACAAGCTGACGATGGAAACAACATTCCAAAGGTTGGTCGCCGGTTTTTGGTAGATTATGACTTGTCGAGTGTCAGCCGGAATTTGTAGCATGATGTAGTTTGTGCCGGGTTGACTCCTCACGGACAGCGTTTGCCCATCTGCTTCTGCGGCCCATGTTGGGAAATAGGCCTCCTTCACGATTAACGTATTTGTACTGGAAATGGGCTTGAGGCTCAGAATGATGATATCCGGGTTTGGGCGTGTGACGTTCTCCAAAGGCTGTTGGCCGGAGTCAACGAGCGATGGCACCTGTATTGCCTTGTAAATTTTCAAGTCGACTTTTCCATATGGCACGGTCAGCTGCTCACTGAAGGGGGCGTCCTTCATGATCCTGTCTGCTAGCGTCCCGTTATCACCTATGATAACCCAGGTTGCGTCAAGTTGGTTGGATTCTGAAACGAGCTTTTGCCAATAGTTCAAGCGTACTGTATCGTTGGCGACAGTTTCCAAGTCATTTAGTCTGTAGTCATTTATGCCAACGAGTTGGGTGACCAGTTTGGTTTGTGGGTACCATCCATCAACGATCGGTTTGCCGATGTAGTTAGGGAGAACGTAAATCCAGAAGGGAACGTTGAAGGCTAGAATTCTTCCTGGCGATGGATCATTTTGGAAGTAGTGTATTATCATGGGCGGGATCTCTGCGTTCGCTGCGGAGTAGGGTAGCACGAGGTTGACGTCGTGGTTGAAGGCATAATTCATCTTCAGCAAGAGCCCCGCGCTTATTGGAGCGATCACCAAGGCGAGTAGAAAGACTACGGCCAGCGGCTTCCAAGTATGAAGCTTCGAAATGCTTCTCAGGAATCCCCAAGCAGCAAGAATGCTCATGGGAAGAGCTAGGTAAAGCCATATTCTGTAGACGTCCATGGTCTTCACCCAAATTGCGCTAATGTATGGAAGCTGAAGGATCGGTAGAGCGTAGTATCCTAAGCCGAGCCAGAGGAAGAGGATGAACCACACGGCCAAGAAAACGGAGCCATTCACGCGCGACAAGATCCGCCGAACGTGACTGGAAAGAATCAGTTGCCCGAGGAAAACTACGAAGGAACCCGCGACAACCACTTCTCCCAAAGTCCGCAGGCCAATACTACTGGCGACTTCTCCTGCCTGAAACAATGCCATCCCACTCAGAAGAATTGGAAAGAAAATCATCGGCTTCATGGGAATGCGTCGCCCGAACTTGCGCCCGATGATTGATTGTATCCCAATAGCGGCAAGAATGAATTGTGCGATTCCCAGAAGGTAAGAGGCCACGTCGAAGCCGAAGTACGTGAACCTTAGGAACGGGAACGTTACGTTCCTGTTATAGAATTGATTCGCCGAGAACAAATCGAATGACATTAGGAAGGGGGCAAGCCAAAAGGCCGTGACCCCAGCTGTTCCTACCCCGACAAAAATGAGTTTCAGTAACGGCCTGGTCAAGCCCTGTTTTCCCACCATAAGTAGAACCATTAGGACAGCGACTATCCCGGCGATCAGCGCCGAGAGATGATGTGTAAGGAGTAGGGCCGACATGGTTAGAATCGCACCTAATCCATAAACTGGACTGACCTGCTCCTCGAGGAACTTGTGAAACATTATGATGAAAACACAGAAGATCGGGATGGCAATCACGGTCGGGAACCTATCATAGAAGATGTAGTTCTCTACAACTTCAGGGACGACGCTGAAGAGCAGGGCGGCCAAGGCGTTTAGGCCTTTGCTGAAGCCTAATTCATCCGCGAGAAAGTAGACTCCCACTGGTGCGAGCCAGTACCCGACTGCGTCAACCAACTTGTATGAGAGGAGTGGATCTAAACCGAGCAGCGAAACTCCTGCTGTTATGTAATAGCCCAGCGGTGGGTAGAGCAAGAGCGCAGGTGACCCCGCATACCAATCGGGGCTCCAAAATGGGAAAACGCCCTGTCTCCACCAGTACTGGAGGAATAGTATCTTGTAGAGGTGGCTGGTCGTATCGACACCCATTGGAATGCCGTCACCGAAGCGAGGTATTGTAACGGCGATCGAAATCAGGATGGCCCCAATCAACAAGTAGATAGAATTCCTGTTGAGGGATACTTCGAGGACGTCCATTCTTCGTTTCGCTGGCAGGTTTAGAGGCCCCCGGAATCCTTCCTAGGCTTCCTCGCAGTTGGCCTGGAATTGTATATGGGGTTGAGAAGGATGATGGTGAGGGCCGCACCCACGACTAATGCGAGTACTAGGTAAGTATCGATTGTTTCTTGTGCGAAGAATACATGCGGGGAGAAATACCTCGGGAGGTATTGCGTTATGCTACGCCCGGTCTCTGTGTCTTCCCACAATACAACGCCTGTCTCCTTGTTTATGAACTGAAACGTTGTGGTTCCCGCGCCCGCCAGCATTAGGTAAACCGATACGCTCGTCATGTCCAGGTTTACGTCGAGTACTACGTCCGCGAACATCTTGGAATGCTTGAAATCATTATTGCCTTTGAAGAATCCGATAATGTCACCCGTCCTCGTAACCGTTGAGTTGTACATTACGTCCAGGAAGGTGAGGCCATAGCCGGCGTCTATTCGGTCGTCGCTATCATTGCCCAGGAGCCATCCGTGAGAATGAAACTCAAGAATTCGGATGCCGTTGAGGTTGGTACCGTACAAGTCGTTGAACATTATGCGCGCCCAATCGGCGGTTGAGTCCATGACTATCCGTACTTCGGGTGTTTTCTGCCACCCACTCGACGCTATGTCGCTACGTGGGTTTGTGCGGAGAAAACGTACCATGACGAGGGTTGAACCAAGAATGATTAGCACTAGGATGGAAATGAGAGCAACTCCCTTCAGGATTGACCCCTCGTGCTTTCGGATTACTTCACGCTTGCTCATGCTCCCCGCCTCTAGGTACTAGTCTCAAGCCCGAGCACCAATTTGGTTGGAAGACTAGGCAGTATGAAAACTTCCAACTGAGAACTGCTAAAACACTTTGTCCTTTGGAAAGACCTCTACGCCTGATGGACCAATTTGATACGGGCGGAGTTGGGTGTCGTGGCTTATGCCCCGCATCTTCTCAACCTGCAAGCCTCGAATCACGTTTCCATCGTGTACCATCGTGTGAAGCAGCACCACGCCTTGGGATAGATACTCCTCGAGTTGAAATCGCCGGGCGAGCATTGACGTGCGGAGTTCGGTGGTTACGATGCAGGAACATCCGGTTGATTCGAGCGCGTCAAAGAAGAGTAGAAGTGCCCGCCTTCGCTTGGCCTCCTCAGGATAGCGGAGCATTAGTGAGGTTATCGGGTCGACTACAATCCTTTGCGTTCCTTCTTCCGCTGCAACACGCCTTATGGTTCGAATAAGTGACCCTAAAGTTAACTCTGGGAGAGTTAGGCCCACGGGGTTTTCAGAGGCAAGATCGGGCTGGCTGATCCGCTGCCCCGGGCGTCTGAGTTGTGTTGCGTCTATGAAGGTGAGCTTCCCGGCATCTTCGAGGGAATCCAGGTTCCAACCGAATGATGAGAGGTTAGTTTTGACGCGTTCAGGCTTCTCATCTAAGGAGACATAGAGGCTCGGTTCCCCAGCCTTCGCCCCGCCAACCAGGAACTGTACCGCGAAAGTTGTCTTTCCTGACCCTGGGCTTCCGACAACTAGGATCGTTCTAGCTTTCGGCAAGCCACCGTTGAGCACATCATCCAAACCTTTGATCCCCGTTGAAACTCGATCCAATTCCCTCACGCCCAATGCAAGTTGACGTTTGCCCAAGCCCATTATTTACTTGAGTGGTTTCTCCGCGTATTTTGCCGGAAAGCCCCTGGCCAATCCTAACGCCCTGCAATCCACCTGATCGGTTTAACCACATAGCATTCTGCATCGTCGAGCTTTGCGCTTTGCCCTCTGTGCCTATGAGTTCGGGCAATAGGGAGTCTGGATAATTCAATTCGGCGCGCGTAGACCACTATCCGGTCACCAACAATGCCGTCTCCTTCACCATACAGGATCGTCAAATTTGTATCGTCTCGGTCTTGGCTGCGGCATATTCGACCTTCTTTTCGGTGAGGAGTCCTTTCACCACGCTCAGGACTATTCTATAGTCAATGCCTAGCTGCTCAGCCATTTCGTCAGGCCACACAACACCCGGATGGTGTTTGAGATATTGTTCGACGGCACGGCGAGCCTCCGGAAGAGGAACGTCACGGAGTGTCAACAACTTGTTCACCCCCGCCCTTGTGAGGTATTCCTTTACGGCAAGTCGCACGAGTTCGGCGATACTTTCCGCTGCCCCCGCCCGGACAAGGCGGTCTACACGCCCGTATTCGTCATCCGTAACAACAGCAGACAACCTGCGCATGTTTCTTCGTGGTACATTGTACCAATGTTACAAATATGTATTTCTTCGTATCCTAATTTCCCTGCGGATCCACTCTAGCTCGAACCGGCATTGGGCACATCAGGGTCGACGTTTCTCATATGATAGATTCGATCCAATTTTTCCTAGGGTGTTCGAGAACTATGTATTTGCCTTGCTCGTACTCTTCCAGGCCGGATTTTATTCTCTTCATTCCTTCCTTATCAGCGAATTCTTCGAGAGTCGCGATAATCTCCTCTATGTGGCGCGCGTGCTCCTGCAGCTCCCTGAGAACCGTCACAGGTACTGAAAGTGATCTAGACAAGCCGATTCCATGAAGTCAACTGTACCCTAGGCTAATATGAGTTCTGGCCGGGAACTTGACTGCCCGTGCACGGATAACATAGACGCTCCCATTTGACATTACCCCATCCCGTAACAACTTAAATCGTCTAACGTAGGCCTAGGAATATAAGCCGATGATCTAATGAGGCAATTGGTATTCCTCCTCTTAGCACTAGCCGTAATCCCGGCCTTTGTGCCAGCGAACCTTGCCATTGGTTCGACCCCAGATATTGAGAATCGCATTTCGCGCGCAATCACATTCGCCGAGAATAATTATCACAGCAGCGCAGTTGTGTCTGGATACCTCCACGACCAAAACGGTTCGGTTATGCGGTCGTATACGGAAGACAATGCGCTGGTTGCTTTGGCGCTCTCCTCATTCCAGGAAACTCATTTCTCTACAAGTTACTATGTGGACTTGCAGAGGGCGGCAAGATTCGTGGCAGCCGCCCAGGCGCCGGATGGGGATTTCTACCAATACTATGACTTTGGAAACGGGACTTGGGAATCCGGCGGGAAATTCTACTATTGGAATTCCCTTGTTTTGATGAGTGTTGCTTACGCGGCCTTTACGGTTACCAGTCAGATTGACTCGGAAAGGGGCTTTTGGTCTCCGATAGTTGACAGGCTACGTTTATGCATTGACGTCTGGCTTCCCACTTCGCTGAACGCAAATGGTGGCGTCGTTTTCGCGTTTCCGAACGGCTTGCGCGGTACAGACGTGAGATACCAGGGGGCGCTCTTGATGGGGCTAATGTACGTAGCCGCCTTCGAATATTATTGGGGGAGAAAGGATGTTGCAGACCGATTTGCTGGCTATGCTCGGCTCATGGCGACTTGGCTCGATTCTTTGCAGGAGCATGATAGATCACGTTGGGGGAATGGCGGTTTCTACTCGAACTCCACGATGAACGTCCAATCGAGCGAGGAAAACGCGTTCGCGATGTTCGGGTTGAACAGCTACTACAAAGGGGTCGGACTACTGATGCCGAGCCAGCGAGCTGAGTTGGATGGTATGCGCAACATGATGCAGCAGTGGGAAGAAGGATACGTCGAGAATATCACGGACTCTTATGGGGGCGTATCCTTCGGACGCGATGCGAATGGCCCCATACCATACCCAAGGCTTACGTGGACGACGTCTGCGACGCTTGCCGCCACAGTTGACGTCTGGATCAACCTCGGTCCCGCAAGATACTGGAATGATTCAAACAGGATTTACGGATGGTTGACGGGAAACAACGAACGGTCAACAGATATTCAGACTCCGGAAGGAAGCTTCTACGAGGGCCTCGTCGCCGGCAGTCCGCTGCCTCCGTCGAACCTGGCAACTGACATGCTCGCCCTATACTCGATAATCAGGGCGGCGTTTGTCAAGATCCCAGGCACGTACCCTGTCTCTGTTTCTAACCCCCCAAGGTTCACCAGGACTTCCAGCTCAACGCATCTAGTGACTACTGAGCCAACGATAACCATAACTCATGAGACGGGAGCTGCGTTCGCAAACTTCAGCCTTTACGCGGCAGCAGGGCTAGTCATTGTTATAGGAGCCTTCGCAGGATTATACGCGTTCAAATGGAAGACGATGGCAAAACGCAAGCGCTCAGGGATTCGCCGCTCGGCCAGCACAAAAACCCGGTAGCCACCGACCTTGCAACCTAGTCCTAGCGTACTTGTTTGCTCCATTTCCAGAGGGCACCGAAAACGATACCACACTCATGAAAGATGTTGTGGTCTAGGTTGGTGGATCCTAAGTTCTGCCTACTGCCAGCCATCCTCTTTTCAGTCGGCGATTCAGTTAAGGTTTCGCGGCTCCGCTCACCTACGACAATAGCTGCGAATCTCATCTTTCCCTTTCGCTTACGGGCTGGCATCAGGCTGCAATCACTCATCCGGGCGCCGAAGCCCAGTACTCTAGCAGCTCAGGATTCTGCCCAGTCACACACTCGATCGCATGGACCAGTGTGGTAACGGACTAATCAGCCAAGACACCGTATAAAACATCTTTCATAAAGTCACACACTTCGTCTTAGCGACTTCGAATGCTACTTTCTCGCTCCCCTTTGTTGACACATTGACTACGAAATTGAATGGTGCGACAATAAGTAAGATTCAGGCACCATTTTCTCGATGAATTGAAGCGCGCCATTCGCGCGCATTCTTCAGAAACACGGCAGAAGTGTTTGGGGTATAGACTGTCGTCTTAGGAGTTTCGGAATAAGAAAAAGGGGAAGGGAGTTTCTACGTGCGCAGTCGCCTTAGCGGCGTCTGCGTCGTAGTAGGTATAGTGATGCTGCTAGGGCTGAGAATGCCACGATTGCGATTCCGCTGAATTCTGGGACTGGAATGTTGCTTTGTTCCAAGTAGAGTTGTTGGCCTGTTCCTACACCTGAGGTTTGGCCTGCTGTTACGACGATGCTCCACGACTGTGAAGCAATGCCCGGCGCTGCGATCGTTAAGCTGTACGATCCAGGCGCTAGGTAGCCTTCGTAGATGCCGTCGGAGGTGTACTGGTGGAATGTCCATTTGCCGTCTGCGCTAGCCATCGTCACGCTTGCCCAGCTGAGTGGTCTGAACTCGTTGCTCCATGTGAAGGCCCACGCTGAGCCTGACACGTAGCCTGCGAGGTCAAGTTCGAATACTCCGCTGACTTCACCGCTTAGGTGAGCGTTGGATAGTTGCCAGACTCCTTGTTGCTCGTACGGACCAAGGTGGTTACGCTCCATTCCTGGTGCGGCGAGTCCAAGGAACGCACTGTTCTCGGCTCCGTCCTCTGTCAAGCTTACGCCTGACGTGGCTGTGGTGCCGGGGATTATGTGGAACGACTCACCTTGCAGTAAGCCGATCACTGGTGGATAGTACTGTGGACCGCTAGATGTGTTGTTAGCGTACCAGTTGACGAAGTCAGTTTCAACAGTCCAGCTTCCGGTATAGTCCGGTGCGCCTGATATGCCGTTGTTGGCAAACCAGGGTGCCGGATAACCTAAGCCTAGGCCTGTGCAGTCCGGTTCGAAGTCGCAGTTGATAGCAGTGTTCGCGAAGACGGGGTCACCCCACTCCCAGGCATATCCGTCCACGAAGGTCGGATTCAAGCCCGCTATTACGACGTGGAGGTTGGTGACACCGCCGGGTACATAGTTGAAGCCTGACGGGTCGGTACCGTAGATTCCTCCGTCCCATGGGTAGGCGCAAGCTGTTTCGGTGGTCCCAACGTAGGAGTCACCGCATTGCGCTGATGTAGCCGTGCCTGGCCCAGTGACGAAAGTGCCTTCACTGGTCATCCATTCGCCCTGTAGGACGCCTGAATCATCGAAGACTCGGACTCTCGCAGACATGTTGAACGGCGTAGGCGTTATGACATGCTCCTTCTTGAAGAGTATGTCCAGTGTTACGTTGACGCCGATCAGCATGTTCACTTTGATGTCTGCGATTTCGCCCTTGTTACCGTAGACACAGAATTGCTTGTCTTGGACGTAGCCGTAGGTCCATCCTGCGATGCAGTACTGGCCGGAGTCGAGTGCTGTCGGCTTGTAGAAGCCGGTGCCTTTCCACGTGTTGACCACCCGAGTTGTCCAGCCGAAGCCTCCAACCATTGGAGACTTTGTTGCTGGGTCTGCTCCGTATGCGGCTGGTGGCCCGCCGGATGCATAGCTTGTGTATCCACCAACATCCGCGTGGCCATCCAGTGCAGCACCGATGGGTTCTGTACCGAACCAGGCCTCGTTGGCATTACCGATGCCTAAGCCTGGAACCTCATAGGAGCTGGAATTGGATTCTTGGTCAGTGAATGGTTGAGTATTGCCGTAATCTGGACCCTTGCCACCGAACGCCCCACCTGGGAGCAGAACGCCGTTGGCCATGGTTAGGCCTCCGGTTACTCCGTTGCCGCCCCAGCAAGTGTAGCATATTTGGTTGACTTGGTTTCCGTTGCTGTCCAGGATCACGAAGTCGATTTCAGCGCCGTCCCAGACCCAGTTTCTATTGACCCTGGGTCTCTCCCAGTCGATGCTGTAGGCGGTTACGTTCAGGCCTAAGCCTCGGTATAGGTGGTCGCTGATGAATGTTGGGTTCCCGCTGAGAGTTACGGAAACTTGTTCAAAGGTTTGCTGTAGGTATCCTTGCACCCACACCTTTGGTGTATAGGTGCCGGCGGGGATGCCGTAATTATCGCCGATCCATGTGTCGTTGAAACCGTAGAAAGTGATGAAGCAGCTCTTGTCTAGCGGAGTGCATGCACCGCTGCCAGCAGTGAGATCGGTAACGTTCCATGATGCTATGCTGGTTGACTTACTGGGGTCCCCGTATGGGCCACCGTAAAGTCCACCAACCATGTACGGGTCTTCCGAGTTGTTGGCCCCTGTGCTCATAGGGTCTTCGTTAATGGTGCCTGGCAGGTCGTGGAAGTGAACAGTCTTGTTCACCCAGCTGCTCAAGCGGACGTCGATTGGAACTGTAATGTCACCCGCCCATTCTTGCGGTGTAACATCGATTGGGTATTCTTGGAATGTTGCTCCGTCCAGAGCGGATTGTACATACCTGAACGTCCATGCTCGCACATAGTATCTTCCAGGCGTAAGCCCGTTGACCCATGTTGCGAACAGTTGCGGAACGTGCCCGTCCATGTCCTTTGGAGCTCCGAACTCGCCTTTCAAGCCGAATTCGAAGTGGAATGGATCGGTCGTGCCCGCCAAGACGTACCAGCCCTGAGCTGGCCCAACTCCTGCTGGGTCAGTTGTCAGCATGCCAGTGTTTCCGCCATTCGGACCAGAGATAGCCCCTCCAGCAACGAATGGTGCCGCAGCCGACTCCGAGAAGTCGTAGCTGAAGCCGTTGCCTGCTCCTGGGAACCCATCGGACGTCAGCCATTCATGCCATGGGAAGGCAATTTGGCTGGCGGTTCGCGGGTCAGCGCAACCTTGCGCATCAGCTCCCCCGCGATACTTGTCTTGACCGCCCGCAACACATGGAAGCGGGGACCAGGACACTGGTACCAGCGGGTTGCCCGAGGAGTCTTGGGGTGCGTGGTTGTTAGTTGGTTGGTCGTAGAGTTCAACCTTGATGTATGCTGTGTAAGGCCATGGTTCAATTCCGAATTGGTGTTTGGAGTTGATGTCTCCGTGAATCACTGCTCCCGGTTGTAGGTAGCCGTCGAAGTGCAGCGATTGACCCTTCAGAACAGTCACGCCTGATGCAATGACTGTTTGTGGGTACCCTGCTGCCTCAGCGTAGACGTCGTAGGTACCTGGCGCTACACCCTCGACCTCGTAGTGGCCGTGGGATGTTGCGTTGAAGTATCCAACGGCATCAGTGCATCCAGCAGCCGGTGCCATGATGGTTCCGGTTGAGCAGTCAATCAGCTTGTTTCCGGTGTACGGGTCAAGTTTGGTCGTCATGTGAGCCCAAACCTGGCCTGCTTCCTCCACGGGTAATCCGTAGAGTGAGGCGTTGTATCCACCGTACTTGAGGTTGCCAGTGATGATTGCTGGGTCAATCTCACCCTTAACGAGCAAGACTGGCCAATTCTCAACTGGGACAAAGTAATTGGCAGCGTAGCCAGTTCGGAATGACAGCTTGAAGAAGTACTTTCCAGCAACCGTGGGTGCAGTGACGCCGTTAATCCTCACGTAGTACCATGGATCGCAGATACCGCCCGTCGTAGAGACGCCGTTCGGACCATGAGTATCGCAGGCGTTCGAGATGAAGCTGATTCCAGCTCCTGCGCCTGGAGTGCTGTGGTCATTAATGTTGTCTGCTACGATTCGGATTAGGGTCCACCCTGGAGCCCATCTGTCGTATGGGCTGATCTTTCCGTAGTTGATGATGTTTGCGTAGGAGTTGGTTATGGTGGTGACGATGTTATCGACACCGCTCGGTAGGCTGAATTCAGGTGGGATGGCTATGTAGAGTCTTGTGTAATGTGCATCAGCTATCAGCTGGGTTGCGTTCACTGCGAAAATCAGGTCGCCGGTTGTGCCGGTGAGGATTGCTCCGAATGGAGCGTACGCGTGCCCGTCAAGCTGAAGCCAGTTCTGCGGCACATTCGCACCAGCACTAGCTGAGAAGTATCTCGCTAGGTCTGTTGCGGGGTATGGCGGCATGTAGCCTGGCGCAGCATTGTTACCGTATCCAGATCCTGGAACGCCGCTCGCGGGCCCTGTGCCCATGTAGTCGGCTGAGCCAGATCCTGGCCAAACGTAACCGATTACGCCTGGCACGTGAACTTGTGTGTTGAAGCTGGAGAGACAGTCGGCGGTGTTACCGCCGTCGAAGTCGCATGTATGGTATGGGTACGTTGAGGTGTAGTCGCCCAATGTGAAGTGGGCGCTAACCGGAGTCAGTTGACTCACAATCGCTAGAGAACTAATTAGAAATATTGCTATTGTTAGCCCTGCAGTAAATTTCTTATGCAAATTTTCTTTTTCTCCCTTAATTTTTAGGTTACGTCAACTTGCTTGACGTATACCAATTCCCCACTAGACCCATCAAACCACATATAAGGGGACGACTTGGGCAACGATATTTAAGTAGCAATAAGCATTTCGCATTAACGCAATCAACAATGTCAACACCATACCAAAAATACAAACAATACTTCAGAAACTACCATCGAAACTACTGGCGGACCCATAAGGGGTACCGCGACCGGCAAAAACAAGTCAAAAGAGAACGCTACGGCGCAAACAGGGAAAAAGAACGGGTCAGAGTGAAGAAATACGTATCCACACTCTATTCGAGTTGGTTTGAAGGAAATCCGAGCCCAACCATAGGCCGTGAAAAAATCCTCGCAGCAAAGAAACTAGCCGTAGAGAGAATCCTACCGAAAGAAGGTTTTAGGAGAATACTCTGGCCCGGGATGTTGTCGCCTGGTCAGACACTGGACGCGACAGGTTTCTGGGTATTTGACGCACTGGCTTACAAGGGTGGAAAGCCATGCGCCGTCCAAATCACGACTTCGCCTTCTCATCAAGTACGAAATCGCGCCAAGCTTTCGGCGTTCTTGCAGTTCCTTGGGATGCAGCTCTACGTTTGTCAGGTACGACCGAACTTGGAGGAATATCACTTGAGCAAATACAGTCCCAGTGAAATCCCTAGCGCTGTTGTGATTAATTTGAGACGCATGCGAGAACTGAAGCGAATAAACGAAATGAATTCAAAGGCTGAGTGAGTCCGGTCCTCGGAGCACACCAAACCGGTTTCTCCCTGACCGGACGATTGCGAGATTTGTTCCTGTGATATGCTTGTCCCGGACGAGATAAGGTCGCACGGATTTCTACTTGAGCCTTCGATCGTGGGAAGACGACTTAAACACCAAGATTCTGTCAAGCCTTCGTTTGGTCTGACACTTTCACTCACGCAGGCGTAGTCAAGTCTCAGGCCTAAGCCAACACATCAATGCATCCCAGCGTACCAGAAGAGAATTTTCATACCGTCAGAACCAACAACAATAACCCTAATTTGGGACGGGGATGTACCACGAGTCGGCCAAGCCAATGCGCCCCCGACGCTTACTGTTTCTCGCAGTCCTTCTTCTGCCGATTTTGATGGCGCCGGCCGCGCAAGCCCAGCCAGCCCCGCATTACATCGTGCTCTACGCGCATTCAATCGGGAACCAGCGTATTCTCAATGCTCTTCAACAATGGGGCGGCGAGAAGGTTGCTAACATCACTAAGGGGGTTACTTTCAGGCTTAGCCCAGTACTTGGTGACGATTTGCGAATCGATGGAGCTATCACTTTCACGATATATCTCCAAGCGAACGACTTCTTTTTCGGGACGGTTGGGCTGAGTGTGGCTGAACTCCCTAAGGGAGGGACGGAAATCGCGGTCCCAGGGGCAAGTGTAGACACATCTCCAATCAGGTTGGGGCCTGGGGCAACGGTTTTGCCAGTGACAGTAGGTGTTGGAATTATCGATTATCAATTCCGAGCCGGTTCCGCAATATTACTTCATATTGGCGTTGATCAAGCCTCAGGGTCCGGAACGCCGCTGCTGTTATGGGATGACCCAGTCGCGCCTTCAAGCCTTAGACTTCCAGCCTTGTCACCTACAACCGCCGAGCTTAGCGTCGAGGGAGCGCGTAAATTTGGTCGTGTCTTCCAAACGGGAGCTAACGGCACTGCTGCTGTCAGTATCCGTGGCGTAGTGAGGGACGCAATTGGTGCCTACCGTTTCACTTCCGGTTCCTATCTACTGACAGCTCCCAACGGAACCAACATCAATTTCCAAGTTGACCTGAAGAACGAGACTGACTACTCAAGCGCATCCTCGGTTGCCTCAAACTTCAGTGAGGGGAATTGGCAAATCAGCTTGGTTCTACGCGACGTTTCAGGGGACAGTTATTCCTTTGCTGATAATTTCTGGGTAAGCCAGTTCTTCCCTGTTTCAATCGAAGTTGTGACCTCCGGTAATTCCGCTCTTGCGAATGCAAGTTTAGCTGTAAGCTCTGGGGCCGAGACGACCTGGAGTACGGTGACGAACGCCACAGGTCTTGGAATCTTGTCGCTTCCTTCAAGCCTCATTATCGGGCCGATGAATCTGACAGTCTCGTGGCATGGGACACAAACGTTCCTGCCCCTCCCAACTATCGACCGCCCTTCGATGTTTGTTATGCGCTTGGCAGTGTACGATATCTCCGTGCGAATTGTTATGTACACTCCACTCCTCGCGTTACCTATCCCGCTCGCTCACGTCACACTGTCTCAGAAGGGCGTGGTTCAGGATTCATTCACTGGAATGGACGGTGTTGCCGATTTCAAGACAATTCCCGGCGGTACCTACACGGTTCGCGCAGACTACTTCTTTGCTACATATCAGGCCCCACTGGATGTGAAGGCAAATGGCGGTGCGATTGTCGCCGTACCGTTCCCGCATAGGACAATTACGATCGTCACTGCTCTGGCGCTGTTATCAATCGCATCGGTCGTACTAGCTAGAAGAAGGAGAGGCAAACTCTACGCGCGTAATTTCGACTACTTTACAGAGTTAACCCGTGGCGGCCTGCCCGCAGCGTGTTTCATAACCATAGCCGGGAATTCCGGCTCAGGCAAGACTGTTCTATTGAACTCTCTGGCCGGGCAGCATTTGGCCTCCGGCAAATCAATTTACATAACTAACACCGAGTATCCCGACAAAATCCGCGATAGCCTCATCAAACTTGGAGTTTGTAACGAATCCGATGTGAAAAACGGCAGGCTGATTTTCATCGATGCCTACTCCGCGATAGGGGGCGGCTTGTCGAAAGAAGAGTTCTCGGTCAGTTCACATACTGACCTGACGACTCTGGGGTTGAGCATCTCCAAGTGCCTTCAGATTGCAGGTCCTGAAGCGGACATTTATCTCGACTCGTTGAACCCGCTCATCGCCGCATTGCGTATTGATTACCTGATAAATTTCCTCCAATCCGTCGCGGCCAAGGTTAAAGCAAATAACGGAAAATTCTGCGTGATCGTCGGGACAGGCATAGAGAAAGAGGATATGACAAAGCTCGAGGAATTTTCCGATGGTGTCATAGAGACCCAGCTCCAGGAATCTGGGAGAGGCCAACGAAGACGACTGAGAATTAAGAAGCTACGGGACAAACCCTACGTCGACAGTTGGATACGGTTCCAAGTTGAGCAGGCGAGGGGCATCGTGTTCCTTACGAAATCAAAAGACCATAGCTCAGCTCATGCGTAACGTTTTGGCTGTCGACTTGTTATCGTAGGATAGCGCGTAGCACTAGTCGCTGTTGCCAAAGTGTGAATTTCCATGCCGCCGTCTTCGAACGGCAGCCAACATTAGCGACCCAATAAGGATGCCCAAGAGGGTCCCTTCGATCGGGAACCCAGGTATTGGCGGGAGTGCAAGGGAGTTTGAGTATGAGGCCACATAGGTGTCGGGGGCGTTGACTACCAATGGTCCTTCGATTATCCCTCCGGTCGCGTTTCGCCAACCTGCGAACTGGTGAACGGTGAACCCGTCAATTACAGTTTGGTTCAACGTGGGGATAATCGTCGTGCCCTTTTGGTACCAGAACTGGTAGTTGTTGTTCACTGACAAGTCATGGTACGTGTTGTTGAGGTTAAGTTTGAGGATCGTAGAGTTTGAGACACCATTGACTTTGAAGGTGATTAAGTACTCGGTGTTCCAGTTCGCTGTCAAGGTTTTCGGCGCATCTGCTTGGAGTGTCACGCTGGGCGAGGACCCAGAGTAATCACGTGTCCAGCCGGCGAATGTTCGGCGTGTTGCGTTTCCGTAGTCCACCTGGGTTTGTACGGTAACTGGGACTGTTGACCCAACATCGTACCACCCTGCGCCGGACGGCATCCCGTACTCAGAATTCACCGTGATCAAGTATTGCGTCTTCCATGCGGCCTGCAGGGTCATGGGGGCGTTTACGTAGATTTGTGCCGTCGCGCTGTTTCCAAGGGAAGTTGAATTCCAGCCCGTAAAGACTTGCCTCGTGCCATTCGAAAACTGGACAATTGATTGAACGGCTACCGTAGCAACATCGCCAGCATTATACCAACCACTCCCAGTCGGCGAACCGGTGGGCGAAACTATAGTAACATAATACTGCTTCACCCAGTTTGCCTTCACTGTGACGGGTTTAGTCATATTGACTGCGAGTGAAGTTGAATTTGAATTCACGTCGCCGGTCCAGCTGGAGAACATTAACCGCGAGGCGTTCGCCGTTACGTTTGACGGATTCTCTGCATTAACGTGGACGAGGCTGTCTGGAGCGTACCAACCAGTGGGCGTAGTGGTGCCGCCGTTCTGATCAATGGCAAGGAGATATTGGGTCGCGTATTCGGCCTGGAGTGTTGTATCTGAGGAAACTACGATTTGGCGCGGGTTAGTTAGGTTCCCGTCCGACCACCCGGTGAACGCTTGACGTACGCCTAAGGAAGTGTTTACAGCCGGCTGGATTTCCACTGTCACTGTGCCATTGGGGACGCTTGTTTGAAATTGGTTTGAAGTTAGATTATATTTCACACCATTGACCGAGACCCAAACGTTTCCAGCCGAAGTTACGTTTCCTGGAACGTTGATTGAGAGTACTGGTCCAACGTTTAGGGTGAAGGTCGCGACATTATTCGCGGTATTCGTGTCATTCAGCGTGTGATATGGGTCGACGGTTATCTGAAAGACGTGAGTTCCGAGAACTGAGTTCCAGGTGAAACTAGTTTGGGTTGAAGATCCTGCGGAGACGCTGACCTGTGTGTTCGTGTAGTGTTGGCCGTCAAGATCGACTCCGACTGGAACATTGGTTACTCCGCTAGTGCCGAGGTTTGATACTTGGATTGTGATGGTAACTGTCGTGTTCGGACTAGTAATCACTGGGGGTTGAGCACTGACTCCAGTTATTGCGAGGTCGACGTAGCTTTGATTCTGATTCGGTGGTGGAGGCGGTGCGCTACCCCTATTCACAGTAACCTGGTAGGCATTACCTACCTTGCCATTCACAGTTACGGCTATGTTGTTGTGGCTGTCGCTGAAGGTTTGGCCAACATTCCAAACAGCATCTTCCAGGTCTGATACACCTGGATGGCCATCTATAATATGCACTTTACCGATTATGGCGTTCTCATCCACAGAGGTGATCAGCACGCCAGTCGCCGGCAACGCCTTGTCGAAACCTGTGAATGATCTTACTTCGACAAGGTAGTATTGACTTGGGTCCGCGCTTAGGGATATCTGTATCGCATGCACGTTACTTGATGGTACCTCGGTTGGGTCGACAGTAAAGGTACTGGTGAAACCATTGTTTGCCACTGCAAGTTGAGATCCGCTGATGAAGCCGAGCTGAATCTTGGGCCAAGCGGTCATGTGGGCTGGGCTTGATCCGGCAGGGTCGCCGTTCCATAGACCTTTGTCCATCAACTCCCAGGGTCCAAGGATCGTTTTTCCAGTGTTGGTGTTGTATAAGTCTGGTAGGCCTAAGTTGTGGCCGAATTCGTGGACCCAGACGCCGTTTGGTACGGCCCCTCCTGTTTCAAGTTCCGGGTCAATGTTGAATTTGGTGAGAGTTTTCGAGTTTGTTCTAACCCATACTCCGCCTAGGTAGGTCACTGACCATACGTCGCTTTTGACACCACTGGATTCTTCACCATTCCCAGTATGGATGAAGACGAAATAATCGTAATTGTTGAAGTTCACATCCTTCTGCGCAAGAAGCGCAGCGTCCTGTGCGATATTCCAAGATTGGTCCGCTCCGCTGCAGTCAGCATCGTCGATGCCCTGGCAGTCCATTCCATAGTGCGATTCCGGATAGGGAAGCTTGTACCAACCGTAAGCGTCACCTTGGACAGTCAAAGAGCCGAGCGATGCTTCATGGTAGTATGCATTCAGAGTTCCAAAATACTCCTGCTTTAGCGTAGCAATGCTGACCGTGTAGTTGAGGTTGGAGAATGCGGCGGCTATCAGTACAACCCGTATGACTCCTGAAACCGGGGCGGGATGGGGTGTGTAGCCCGGGCTGGGACTTGGGAGCGGCATTGAGGGACTGGGCGCGAAAACCATAATCGGATGCGCACTCTGCGCAAACACTATCGACGACACGTTTGCCGCGGGAAATAGCCCGAAAAGAAGGAGAGCGAGTATCGTAAGTGTCCGTCTATTGTCCGCGAACATAATCTCGTCGACCGAAGCTTTACTGTCGCGTTCTCTCAGAAATCATAAAGTGTTTAGCGGCATGGAAACATGCACGCTCAAATGCGTGGCTTGAAACGGATTAACAGCAACCGTGCAACGTTACTGCCCAGTCGCTAATTCTGAAAGATTTCAGATTATCGTTATACGACAAATCTGGCAAGGCGGAACGCTGCAAGCAAAGGAATCACAAACACATTGCTAATTACCAGCAGGAGCTGTGATGCCACGAACAGAGGCGCTGGAGTTAGCAGCGCGGGACTGAACACAACTAAAGCAAGGGATGCCAACCAGATCGTGAGAAGTGGCGTAAGCCAGAGCAAACTCGGCTTCCGCCTTGTCTTCGAAGCCCCGATAAGTACTACTGCAGCACTTAACGGAAAAACGTAGATGAAGCCGACGAAGATACTTCCGATAAAATATCCTAGCATTGGTGAACCGCCGGGGACAAAGAAAGATGTCAAAACATATCCCAAAGTTACCATCGACGCGGCGAATGTGATTAGACCGGAGAGGTACGGCACACCTTTGATAGCTGCCAAACCGGCCTGCAAGAGTTGCGTCAGCACATCAGGCCCACCGAACGTCGGAATCGAGGAATCCACCACTCTTACAGCAATCACTTGGAAGGCTGAAGAATGCGTAAGGTCGCCCGGCCAAGACGCTTTGATAGAATAGTTTCCCGCAGTATTCGGTTGCCACGTGTAAGCAAACACGCCGTTCTGCGCTGCCGGCACCTTTGCGAGCTCTTGCCAGCTGCCGACAGTTGAGCTATACTCGATGTCGACGGTAGCGGGCCCACTCGCCAACCCATCAACCGAGCCCGTGATCGATAGTGGGTACCCCACGACTGCAACAGCCGGCAGAATATTGAGACTAAGCTTCGAAGCTAGTTTTGGCGTTGCAGAATATATGAGCGAGATGACGACGGGCTTTGCAATGTTAAGGGCTCCCGCGAAGGTTTGATTGTCCGCGCGAAGCTCTGAGAAGAAATAGGTGTTGGCAGAACCCGTAATCTGCTTGCTCTGGACGTCAATCGGCAGCTGGGTGTTCTCATCAATCCATTGAGTATACACTTGAGATCCTTTGAGGGTTACAAGGCTATTGCCAACGAGGGAAATTGCACTTGCGTCCGACGGTAAGCCGACCGCATTTACTGTCACTTCGAATTGAGTTTTCCATATCGCCGATACGTGTATTGGAGAGTCGACAATAACCCATGCCTGATTTATTGTAGAATTCGAACCGCCCTCCCAACTTTGGAAGAGCCTTCTGGTCCCATTATTATAATCGACTTCGCTCTCCACCGAGAAAGTTGCATTTGTGCCGCGCGAGTACCACCCCGAACCCCGCGGATTTCCGTAAAGGCTCGCTACAACCAATGGAAATTGTTGAGTGTATTTCGCTGTAATATCCAACGTCGAATTCACCAATATGCTAAGCGGGTTTGAAGCGCCATACTTGCTCCATCCTGAGAACATTACCTTCGCGTCAGCCGAGTTCGTGATCTCGTTAGGTACCTCTACCGTCACGACGCCGTCGGGCACCCTGGTCGAAGCTACGCCGTTGCTGTTGGTCTGAAACGGAAAACCGTCGATATTGACAGTGACGTTGGAGGCCGGCATTCTAACGATGACATCGTGATCAAACGGCCCCTTACTCCATCCCGCGTCGAGCGTCTGGCCGTTGAATCGTCGATAATCATTCAATCTTAGCTGGTGTTCGACAATCACGTGGGATCTGTCACTATTTTGCATGTAGAGTATTGCAAAATAATAATCTCCAACGTCATCAACGAGGAGCGACCAGAGCTCGTTATAGTCGGTTGGCCCGTCGAAGAGTTGGTTCAGCAGAGGATTGATTTTGAGTTGACGTGTATCGTTGAGCAGGATTCCTCCTTTCGAGTCTAGGTCGAGTCGAGGACCGAGGGCGAATAGATTGTTCATCGCCGTCGCCGTTGTTGGTATGCGTAACCTCGGCAGTTCCACGGAGCTCGTTGTTACAGTTCTGTTAAACACGTGCTGAACACCTTGGAGGTTCAAGCTGGTAACTTGGCCGCTGCTATAATCGAACCAACGAAGTAGGAACGCCTGACCCGAAGAGTTGGTCAGGTAAAGAAAACCAATTCTGAAATTTGTTTCCGTGACATTGACCAGGAATATGATGTATATTCGGCCGACGGTCCATTTTGCGGTGATGTAGCCCCAAGGCATTAGGCTCATCGCAAGATTATCGTTTATCGTTAATGTGCCGCCCTTAGGTGAAACTTGAAGCTGGTAACCCTCACTGTTTCCCCCCGCGTAGAAATCGATCATTTGGTTAGATACAGAACCATTCGGCTGCGGCACCGTAAGGAAAACGTTCTGCCCACTCACGGAGGGGGAAACGAAGCCCGCCACGATGACCGCCAGAAGGATGCTGAGCGCTAAGTTTCTGGATACCATGGCCAATTCCCCTGAGTGGGGTCAAGTTGCCTGGTGAAAATGTAGACATGTGCCTTCCCAACTTTTACCGTTAAATGTCAATGGCGCAATCGTTTGCGCAATTGCTTCATTCATGTGCAGGTATCTCATCTACAGAATGGATTTTGTGTAGATAATGGCCCGTCATTGCAAAACGTTTATTGGAAGTCTCATCCGTCCGTCTATCGACCCTAGATGAAGTCCGTTCGTTACGTCCTAATGGCAGCTGGAATAATCGCAATTGCTCTGCTAGGAGCAAGAGTCGCGCTCGCACAGAGTCAATCAGCTCAAAGCTACGGCCCCGGCGGCGGACAAATAGCCGGACAAGTTCTAGGGTTCGACATGTACGACCAGCTCGAGCCCATTGAATGGGCTTCTGTAACCGCAGACACCGGCCAATACCACTTTGTGGCGTATACGGGTTCAGGTGGGTGGTATTCAATGTACGTACCTGCTGGCGTTTACAATGTCACCGTGGTCGAGCCAGGCTACCAGACTTATAGTCAAACCGTTGCGGTCTCGGACGGTTCAGCGAGTACAATCAATTTCAACCTTCAACAATCCCACGTGCCAGTTCCTGAGCTTCCCACCGGAATGGCGTCAACCATTGCAATAGTAGCGATCACGGCTGCCCTAGGGGTAATGAGGCTTAAGAAACGAAAACGGTAGCAGAACGAACAAACCGTACTCCCATTATTTTCCCTGCCGGCGAAAGTTCTGCGTTTTATGTGGGAGTTTACGAATAAGGAAGCCCCTGAACTTGTTGTGTTCTTGCAAGATTCTCGGCCTATACCCCTCCTTAGAGCGTCCTTCGGTTTCAGCCGCCGTGAAGGGATAGCAAGCAACTTTCATTATGTGCGATGCGGGGAAACATAAGATATGGAATTGAAGCACCCGCAGCGGCAGAAGACCATCGAGGTTCTTCAGCTTCTTGGAATCGCGTCCGCGATTGCCCTGGCAGTGTACTATTTACCGAACTATTTCTTCTACGAGAAGTTAACTGCGGAACATTCGGCTATCTTGATGGAGTTAATTGGAATAAAAGCGACAATTTGGTATCAAGGCAATCAAGTCTTCCTGAATCAATTCGAAATCCAGCGAATGTGCACGGGTGTTCAGGTGATTGCAGTCTTCTTGGGAATCATTGTTGCCATGCCTAAGGTTGCCATTAAGAAGAGACTGACGGCTCTTGCGATAGTTGTCGTCACCGTTTATTTTGCGAACATTGGCCGGATCGCGTTGGAAATATGGTTGCTATACAACGGGATTCTGCCTTGGTCCCTCGCCCACTACCCCACAGGATTCATCCTAGGCGTGTTCGCAGTAGCGTTTCTGATCGTCGTTGCGGACCATTTCATTCCAGAGATTGGTGATCTTGCATTCTCGACCCTTGACGGATTCTTGAGAACCTAATGAATCAATATTTCATTTAGTCCTGGTCTGACGTCTTAACGCCCATTCGGTCGCTCTACTGATCGCCTCGCTGGAATTCCTCGCGATTACAACGGAGGCCTGAACAGTTTCGGGCAAGCCGGGTGCAACTGGGATGACCTCAAATTTCGTTTTGAACCCTCCGCGTTCAAGAGCTTCAATGAAGTTCTGCAATTGTGTCTCAACTTCCTCACCCGAGAGCAAAGGAACAACTAAATCCGCTCCGAGTTCTTCCGAGTTTCGGAGGAGCTCCAACGGTGTCTGGCTCTTGCCCAAGTTTACGGATCGAAACCCCACGGACCTGAGGGATGCAGACACCGCCATTGAAACCAGGTTTCCAGCTTTGAGGCCGATAGGGCCTGTAGTCGCCTTTAGGTTGAACTTCCCCTCGGCCACAGCAAGCCGGTCTTCAATTACTTGAAGGCCAGAGCCAACCGCATTCTCAACGGCGGCCACTCTCTCCTGATCGTATTCCCCAACCTCACATAGATCTGCGGCGATGTTCGCGGCATCAACCAAGGCATCCAATATCTCGTTGGGTGTGCTACCCTGAGCTAGCGCAGCGAAGGCACTTTGTCGGACCTCTTCAGCTCTTCCCGCGAGCAGCGCGTTCGTCAACAACTGGATTTTCGGTTCAATATCGCTCAAGGTTGTTGCCGTTGTGCCGCTCCAATGCAATTAGGCCTTCGGTTCCTCTCCGGCGAGCGTGGCCATACCTAAATCCTTGACAGGAAACATGAAAAATCTCTCGTCGAGAGGAGAAATCCCATACAAGAAACTCATGAGCTTCGAGATGGAGACGACAGGAACCCGATCAACAACCGACTGGCGCGCATTACCTAACGTGAGTATTGCGGGCATAATCTTCCTCCGACTCACCTGCAAAACCCCAAATTTACGCAATATTTCTGGGCGACCGGCCAAAGCCGCGGACCTTTCAACCTGGGCTCGAACAACGTTTCTGATTCTTGCGGGAGAAAGGCCTCGAAGCCAGTGCTTGCAATCTACTGCGAAAAGAAATGTATCGTTCCAAGCGAGTATATCGACTTCTCTCCGTGCACCTCTCATCTTAAAGATGACATGTTTGGCTGTGAGGTACCCGTTCTCCTCGAACGAGAGCACAGCGAAATCTTCGAATTCTTGCCAATCCAAGAACCGCGAAACTCTCTGAGGGTCGCGGCCGCTATGGATCAGTTCCTCAGCCAGCATGATTCGTTGCCGTGCATCAAGTTCGAGGTTCTCCTGGCTAAAGGCCACTAATCCTTTGGCCCGTAGCCCTTCGATTTGTGAGACCAAAGTAGCTGGTCCGGCGTGGAGTTCTTGCGCCAATCCATCGAAGGAAATTCTCTGCCCATGCCTAGTAAGTTCAAGCAGTTTGAGCTGAAGGTCTGCCGGCAATCGTTTTCCCATTGGTTTAGGGGTTTTAGAATATTACGAATGAGAGGACGAGCATGCCAAGAGCTAAGGCAAACAGTGCTTTCCTTGTGTTCGAAAGTGGGGATACGTCATCCAAAGGTTCAACGCCTTCGAGGGGTCGGCGGCTTACGAACATGAATACAAGGAGGATTAGTGCAAACCCCCAGTAACCGGCTAGTAGGAGGACACCTAAACCGGCTAGCGCAGTGAACTTGTGCCCTTGGTTACCAAATGTGGCTCGCGAAATATGGCCACCATCGAGCTGCCAGATTGGCAGAATGTTCAAGAATGTTATGAGTGCGCCCACTTCAGCCGCGAACGCAACTTGGGTCAGAACTAGTATATGGCCTGCTGGAACTGTTCTCAAACTCAATTCGCTCAAGAGTTCCAGGAATAGTGGAGTATGGGGCCAAGGGCTCGAGGAGAGAAGGTTCGCAGCTATGAGGCTTGATGCCTCCTGTTCAGCGATTATGGGCGCTGTAAGAATTGCGTATATTCCAATCCCAATCGTGGCGAGGAAACCGGCGAGGGGACCGCTGAAGCCGAGGTCAAACAACTGGTCACGGTTGGCCGGCGGGCCGCGCAGTGAAATAACCGCGCCAAGGGTTCCGATAGGAAACGGGGGCGGGACGGGAACGAAATACGGTAAGGTTGCGTCCATCCCATGATGACGAACCGCGACCACATGCCCTAATTCATGTATGCCGATTATTCCAAGAATTGATGCGCCGAGAATTACAACCTGCATATTCAAGTTGGAGTTTGCAAACAGGGCGGCGTTCAGCCGTGGGTCAACATTAAAGACGAGTGCAGAACTCGCTATTCCGACTGTTAGGATCGTGGCGACGAACAGGACCAAATTAATGATCCTTCGAGGTTTGCCGAGGTTCGGCTTGGGAAATATAGAGATGACAAGTTTGTCATCAATCCTCCTAATCTTTGCCATGAGGTTGTGATTGGACAAATCGTGCAGCAGTTCCCTGAACTTATCTTTCATCGGTTCCTGGACAACTATGAATGTGGGCAAGCCTTGGACATCAACATAAGCATCTTTTAGGGTAAAGCGATATTCAACCATGTTACGCAATGACCCGAAATCCACTTGGAAGGATGGCGGGCGCGGCTCAGCTGCCTGGGGCGTTTCGGTGGTCACTCAATTGTCCTTCTGGTTCCCTGCGCCTACCGGAAGATCGTCATTTAAACAATTCTCAGAACCGTCGTGCGAAAACGCAGATAATATCATATAGTCCAACGACTGCATGGAAAAACCGAGAAGCCCTTTGCTGATTCAGAAAGACTATACACTCCGCCGCTTTAGCCCTTCAGACCTTGAAGCGGTCATCAACATTAACCGCGTCTGCCTCCCTGAAAATTACGCTGCCTACTTCTTCATCGACACTTTCAACACTTTACCAGAAACCTTCATTGTGGCTGAGTCTCAGGCGCAGGTCGTGGGCTATATAATGTGCCGCTTGGAACACGGTTTCTCAGACTTGAAGAAGCTCAGGTTCGCGAGAAAAGGGCATGTCATTTCGGTGGCAGTTATGCCGAACTTCAGGAACCTGGGAATTGGGAACTCGCTTGCGGAACAAGCGTTATCGGCGCTGTCGGCACACAATGCTGATGAGTGTTACTTGGAGGTCAGGCTCAGTAACATGCAGGCCATCAATCTATACAAGAAAATGGGGTTCGAGGTCGTCCGTACGATTCCCCACTACTATTTTGATGGTTTCGACGCCTACGTTATGGCGAAGGCGCTCAGCTGACTCCCCAACAAGCCAACGGCGACACCCACTTGTGAAGGTCATCGCCGAACAGGTTCAGGGTGTATCGTTACGATTGCATTGTTGATCTTCTGCCTGATCCCTTCTTCGATACGTGAAATCATCGCGTGTATTTCTGAGATAGGTGCGTCGCCGGTGAAAAGGCAGTGCACGTTGATGTGTAACTTGTCGCCGGTTGTATAGATTGTAATCGCGCTGATTTGAAGTACGTCTGGGTAACCTTGAATCACGGACCTAATCTTCTCGGCTACGTATTTGTCGTCAACCAACGCGCCCCTCGCACTTTCAGCCATCGATGGTTCAAGGTGGACTGTAACTTGGCGAACTTCCGGAACCAATTTTCCAATCCCTCTCTCGATGGACTCTGCTATCCCATGCGCCTTATCAAGGGGCAATGAAGGATCAACCTGAACGTGAAGCGTCACGTACAACCCGTTGCCAATTCTCGTCACCGATAGATTGTGAAGCCCCCGGGCACCTTCAACTTTCCCGGTTGCGTCCCGGATCTTCAATTCAAGCGGGACATCCCATTCCAGCGGTTCGAGGTGGATCAAGACCGACGATTTGCCGAGAAGTTTCCCAAGGTTGTTTTCAATCTTTGAAGCGATTGTATCTGCATCTGTGATTCCCGCGAATGGCGAGACAGCAACCACGGCATCGACGTACGTTACTTCCCCGACACGCCTGGCACGGAGTTCCTTGATTTTGAGCACCTCGACAGTTTTGCGGATTTCGCCCATGATTGACTGAACAAGTTTTCCAGAGACGGCGTCACTAAGGTCGAGTATCGATGCGTGGATCAGTCGAGTGCTCAGATAGCCGAGCATCGCTGCGAGTACGAGTGAAATAGCTGTGTCTCCAATCAGGTAACCAAAGCTGGCCAACCCCAAAGCGACGAACACGAGTGAGGTCGAAAAGAAATCCGATATTGCATGGTAAAGGTCAGCGCGGACCGAGAGGCTTCCGGTTTTCAATGCGACGGTCAGAACTCCCATCCTTACGATGTCTATGCCGATCGTGTAAGCCGCCGCAGCATAGCCCAACGCACTAGGGTGAATCGCACTTCCAACGCTCAATCGAAATGCGGCTAGGGCTACGATGCCGATTGCTAGGATAAGAAGTATAATTCCGCCCACGAGAGCGCCTAGCGATTCGAATTTTCCATGGCCGTAAGTATGGTCTTCATCTGCAGGTTTCAAAGATAAACTCGTCGCGACGAGCAGGATCAAAGTCGATAGTGCATCAAAAGAGGCGTGGGCGGAATCGCTTAGCAGAGCCAAGCTTCCGGTACGGATTGCGGCGAAGCTTTCTACCACCATTACTGAGACGATTCCGACTAGAGACACCTTAAGTGCTCTAGTCTTCGTGATCCTTGGCATCGATGTAAACGCGTCTGGTTCGAAGGTTGGCGGGTTTATGGGTTTATCGGAGAATTTCTTGTTCGGAGGTCATCTGATACGGTAACTCAGGGCCACGCCGTCTCCCAATGGAACGATTATGCTGGACAGCCTCGGGTCCCCGAAAATGCGTTTCGTGTATTCCATGATGCCGCGTACACCTTCCCTCCCCACGTCGCCTCGAACAGTCGCACCGTTCCAAAGCATGTTATCTGCCAAGATTGTGCTTCCGGTTCTAGTGAGCCTCAGAGCATGATCCAAGTATGCGGGATATTCGCCTTTGTCGGCGTCAATGAAGACTAAATCGAATGGCCCACTCATATTGTGAAGCATGTCGAGGGCTGGCCCATGATGAATCTCAACGCGTCCTTCCAGACCAGCCTTTTCTATGACATTCCGGAGAACCTCTACGACTTTCGGGTTGACCTCGATTGCGTGCAATGTTCCCTTATTGCCCATGCCTTTCATGAACCAGAGCGCGCTGTACCCGGCACCAGAACCAATTTCGAGCACATTTTGAGGGCTCGTCATCCTAGACAGTAACTCTAGGAAACGACCTCTTGTTGGATCGATTGGAAAGACGCCCTGTTCCCTCAGTACCTGCGATTTCCCATAGACCCATTTCTGAAGCCCAGAATCTTCCCCAACGAGCCGCTGGACATAGCCCAAGACTTCTTCGTACTCCATTAAGTCCACCTAGCAACAATCGTCGTAGAAACCGCAGTTCCTGCATCTCGACCTGGTCTTGCTACCCGAAACGAACTCAAGAGGACCACCGCAACTCGGACAGCTCATAAACTCCATACCTATCCCAATTGACCCCCAGTTTGAAAACTCCGCACTCATAAGAATTAGTTCCGACCGTGCGGAGGAAATATTATCTTGCTCGTCCGCATTGTCATTATTGCGTGAACGGGTTGGTTAAGAAGTGCTTAGCCTGCGGGGCCGAGAACAGAAACGAAGCCAATTACTGTTTGAAATGCGGGCGATCAGTCGTAATTCGACCCGCCCACTTTGTTCGTGAAGCAGAGGCCCCTTCCGCTACTCCGGTCCTGCCCATTGGACGGCCGGAAGGATGCGTTTACCATCCGTGGCTTGCGAGTCAGTTCAATTGCTCGATGTGCGACGTGCCGATTTGCATGAGCTGCACACGGTACGAATATCGAAATGTCTACTGCCCAGTCTGCCACGCACGCAACTTCCCACCCAGACTCACCGTGCCGTTCGTCCGTGGGCCAGCGTTTCTCTACCAAAATTACCCGTACTGGCGCAAAACCCTCGGTTGAGGAAGCCTACCGACTGGATTTCGGTCTGATGAAGAAGTAGAGAGTAATCATGCCTGCAAGTGCTGTAGGCAGGTACACAATCATAACTTCGAAATCTAACGCTAGGAATGCGCTATTCAATAGTCGCATGGTTAGGATCCCGCCGGAGACTACTAGAAGGATCAAGAACGCGAAAACCCAGAGCCTTCTCTCGTCCTCTGAATTTGGCGAAGCTGCCAAACTATAATTCCGCTTCTTCACGTTCGCCCTCAAGAAGTGTTTTGAGCGGAATGTTCATGCTGGTCCCGTCGGGCAGTGCTCTTCGAATACTAATCGGAAGCGCACCTTCTTGAAGTTCAAGTTCGGCAAGTTCTATGGGGGACTTGATTGACTCGGGTACGTCCAAGAGTACGGGGGCGCCCATGGAAATTTGTAGAGCTCGCGCACCCACGATCCGAGCACGTTCAAAACGTGTTAGTTTTTTCGGACCGATAAGCTGAATTGCAGCTTTCCTATGACTCGCCTTCTCCTTCTTCTTTGGCACTTTCTTCGGGCCCCTTGGGCGCTCCGCCTTGCTTCGACTTTGAGGACGCTATGATATCGTCGATCCTCAGGATCATCGCAGCGGCTTCGCCAGCGGATTTCAGAGCTTGTACCTTTACTGCGAGGGGCTCATAAACTTCGAGTTTTGAGAGATCCGCTACGTTTCCTTTGAATGGATCAATACCTACCCACTTTGCTTTGGCGGCTTTGGCTTGGTGCTTCGACCTCACTTCCATTAGAGAGTCAATTGGGTCCATGCCAGCGTTTTCCGCTAGGGTCATTGGAATAACCTCCAGTGCCTCCGCGTAGGCTTGAACTGCCAATTGCTCCTTCCCCGACAGCTTTTGAGCATAACCCCTGAGCATTCTGGCCACTTCGGCCTCAGGAGCTCCTCCACCCGCAACCACTAGAGGTTCAACAACGACATCGCGTACAACGCATAACGCATCGTGAATAGCGCGCTCCGCTTCATCCACCACCCTTTCAGTCCCGCCCCGAACCAGGATACTGACGGCCTTCGGGTTCCTACAGCCTTCCACAAACGTCATCTTATCATCAGAAACTTTCCGTTCCTCGACCAAATTCGCCCGTCCCAGGTCGGAGGACTTCATGTCTTCGAGTTGTGTAAGGATTGTTGCGCCTGTCGCTTTGGCAAGGTTCTCCATGTCCGATTCTTTGACACGCCTAACAGCCAATATGTTCTTCTTGGCCATGAAATGTTGCGCAACATCGTCGATACCTTTCTCGCAGATGACCACGTTGGCCCCGCTTGAGGCAATTTTGTCAACCATTTCCCGAAGGATTTTCTCCTCCTCGTCGAGGAAGCTTTTCATCTGATTCGGGTCCTTGATGTTGAGTTTAGCATCGAACTCGGTCTTCTCTACCTCCAACGGGCAATTCAGCAGAGCGACGTGAGCATTCTCGACGCGGTGGGGCATTCCCGGGTGAACGACTTCCTTATCGAGCACAGTACCCTGAATCAGTGCAGTGTCGGTGAGTGAGCCGCCAGGCTTTTTTTCGACCTTAATGTCATCGATATCAGCTTTGAAGTCGGTACCCGACTTTTCAGTCACCTGTAGAACGGCCTTCACGGCAAGCTCCGCAGCGAAGTCCTTGTGTTCGGCCAGCAGTTTGCTCGCGAGGGCAACTTTGGCGATTTTCTTCAGCATTACTTTGTCAGTGGGGCTGACTTTCACGGCGATCTTCCGTAGGAATTCAAGTGCCTTTTCATTGGCAATCTGGTAGCCGTCAACGATCACTGTTGGGTGGACATCCTTGTCCATCAAGGCTTGGGCTTTAGATAATAGCTCGCCAGCGAGAACCACTGCCGTAGTGGTTCCGTCTCCCACTTCGTCATCCTGTGTCTTAGCTACTTCCACCATCATTTTTGCGGCAGGGTGTTGGACGTCCATCTCGTCAAGAATCGTCGCGCCGTCATTGCTGATGGTGACGTCCCCAAAACCATCGACAAGCATCTTATCCATCCCTTTGGGGCCAAGGGAGGACCTGACCGATTCTGCAATCACCATTGCGGCCATAATATCGGCATGCTGAGCTTCTCGGCCTTGGGTGCTGGAAGTTCCTTCTTTGAGTATCTGCGCCCGTTGCCCACCGATAATTGCAGACAAAACTAAAAGCCTCCGCTACACAGAACAACTCTCCAACAAAAACAACTTCATATAAGGCTTCTGTTAGCCGGCTCTGGTACCTTGGCGTTTGGTCGGTTAGCTGGTTTTGGCTGTTACTTATCGTTTGGTGAGGGAATTTGGACGGGCTCCTCCACACCGCACAGGTGACGGAATGACTGCGCGTTCACAGTGCCTCTAACGTCTAACGTTAGCTGGATTGCTATACAGTTCTAATTCGATTTTCCCAAAACCGAAAGGGTGTTTTCACCTCGGCCATTCCCCATTTGCCATTCCATCCATTCCCTGCCATGTCTAGAAACACTTTTAGATGGACGTTCGGGTAGCAGCGAACGCGGCTTCGGGACGATTATTGTGCGCGACTTAATCCGAATAAACCAGCCCATTATCGGCAAAGAAGAGATTGATGCCGCGACTGAAGTCTTGAAGAGCGGAATTCTGACCGAAAAGAGTGGGATGGGCCCTAGAGTCCTTGAATTCGAGAAGGACTTCGCGCGTTATGTTGGCGCCAAGCATGCTGTGGCTGTGAATACTGGAACGGCAGCGCTTCATACAGCCGTGCTGGTCGCGGGCGTTAAGTCTGGAGATGAAGTAATCATCCCGTCATTTACATTTCACGCCACGGCGGAAGTGGTCTTAATGGCGGGGGCTGAACCAGTCTTCGCGGACATAGACCCAGACACATACACAATGACGGCCGAGACCGTCGAGGCCGTAATGACGCGGAATACGAAAGTGATCATGCCGGTTCATCTTTACGGGTTGCCAGCGGATTTAGACCCCTTGAAGAAACTTGCCAGGGAACGCGGGGTTACCTTGATTGAGGATGCGGCGCAGGCACACGGCGCGGAGTACAATGGGTCGAAGATCGGGTCTATCGGTGACATGACGTGCTTCAGCATGTACGCGGGTAAGAACATGACCACCGGCGAGGGGGGCATGGTCACAACGAACGATGACGACTACTCCGAAAGGTTACGTATGGTTAGGTCCCACGGCGAACAACGCCCCTATTGGCCAGTGACCGTTGGAAACAATTACAGGATGACTGAACTGCTTGCTGCGGTGGGAGAGGCGCAGTTGAAGAAACTCCCCTCTTTCTTGGAGCGTAGAAGAAAGAATGCTCAGTTTTTTGGCGAGAAGTTTGGGGTGCTCGGAAAAGTGGTGCCCCCGAAAGAGCCTGAGGGTAGGAAAAGTGCGTGGTATCTGTATACGTTGAGGTTGCGTGGGGCGAATGCTGGGAAACGTAACAAGGTTGTCGAAAAACTTCGGTCAAGGAACATTGAGGCGGCGGTCTACTATGAGTCCCCGTTGCATCTGCTACCGTTGTACCGCGAACGATCTACTTCACGCCGGCCTCTACCTGAGACAGAGAAAGCTTGCAGGCAAGTCTTCTCCCTACCGGTGCACCCGAAGCTCGCAGAACCCGAGCTGGAATATATTTTCGATACAGTGAAGCGGGTTCTAACGTGACTTCTGAGTTACCGGAATAGGGACCGAACGCAGGATTTCGATGCCTCAAGGTTCTCGGCGGCGGCCTTCCTAACGGACTCGTGGCGGTTCGTTCGGATGGTGGGGGTGTCTCCTGTTTAGGAGCAAACTATGTTACCCCCTCAAGATAGTGCAGACAGGAGCGCGTGTGAGCATTGCCGGCGAATATCGCTCTCTCTCAGAGCATTTCGACTTGCATGCTACTTGAAGCGTTTGCTCAAGAGCTCTTCTAGGTTCGGCGAGCCCAACTCCTCGAGCTCATATCTAGCGCGAACCGCTGGTTTGTTCAAGTTCATCACTTTCCGCAGGTCAATTGGAGTTCCCACAACTACAGCGTCACATGGTGTGGCGTTGATTGTTTCTTGGAGTTCTTTGATCTGGTGTTCACCGTAGCCCAACGCAGGTAGCACATTTGCCAAGTGCGTGAACTTCTCGTATGCTTTTTGGATTGAGCCTACGGCGAATGGTCTCGGGTCCACAATTTCACTTGCGCCAAAGGTCTGAGCTGCTATGGTACCCGCTCCATAAGGCATGCCTCCGTGAGTGACCGTTGGGCCGTCTTCGATCACGAGAACGCGTTTACCTTTCACGATTTCAGGATTATCGAGTGTCACGACCGAAGCCCCCATGATTATGGTTGCTTTTGGATTGACTTCTTGGATGTTTTTCCGCACGGTCTCGACATTTTTCGGGTCAGCCGTGTTAACCTTGTTTATGACGACAACATCAGCCATCCTAATGTTGGCTTCTCCAGGGTGATAGGTAAGCTCATGGTTCGGTCGATAGGGGTCAGCGACGACTATTTGTAGATCTGGTTTGTAGAATGGTAGGTCATTGTTGCCTCCGTCCCAAATGATTACGTCGGCTTCCTTCTCGGCTTCGTGTAGAATACGTTCATAATCAACTCCAGCGTAGATCACCATACCTCTAGCTACGTATGCCTCGTATTCTTCACGTTCTTCGATTGTACATTGGTACTTGTCAAGGTCTTGGAACGTGCCAAAACGCTCACAAATCTGCTTGGACAAGTCACCATAAGGCATCGGATGCCTTACAGCGACAACACGGTAGCCTCGATCCTGCAAGATCTTGCAGACTTTGCGGGATGTTTGACTCTTACCAGAACCTGTCCGCACAGCACAAATCGAAACCACAGGCTTCTTTGACTTGAGCATAGTGTTGGACGTACCCATTAAGCGGAAATCAGGTCCGGCAGCGATGACCGCAGAACCCTTGTGCATCACATATTCGTGTGATACATCACTGTACGCAAAAACTACCTCTCCGACTCCATGTTTTCGAATAATGTCCAGTAATTGTTCTTCAGGGCGTATTGGAATTCCCTTTGGATATAGTGAGCCTGCCAGTACACGGGGATAAGTACGACTCTCTATTCCTGGAATCTGAGTCGCCGTGAAGGCCACAACTTCATACGCCTTATTGTGGCGGTAGAACACATTGAAATTATGAAAATCTCTACCCGCGGCACCCATTATGACAACTTTTACAGGAAAATTCTTCGGTGAATTTCGAATTCTTCTGGATGACTGACGAGTCTTCCGCGCACGATTTGGCTTCTTCATAGACATTCTCAGCATTCAGCGAACGAGTTTCGGTGGCTCCTTAAATTATTTGACTTTCATACCTGAATCTGGTAGGACTTCGCTCCATATGAGAGCTTCTGGACGTTCGCGGAGAGCGATGTCAACAATTTGCTCAAGGAAATTCTCGAATATTGAAACAAGATAAGTTAGGCTCATATTTCTTATGAAATCGTTGAACTTAGGAGGAAGCGGCCTGTTGTCCGCTTTCAGCGCTCAGGCTCGATTCCAGGAAGTAGGGGCAGTTCTTGTTATCCAAGACGAGTCCTTGTAATGCGAAATATGTGAATTCTTCCCTAGCATGGGCTTGGGTAACGTGCTCCCTGCATTTCATCAAGATTTCAACACCATGAAGAAGAAAGTGTTGTTCAGGGAACAGATTTAGAAAATTGATTGTCTTTGGGAAACCCGCTTCCTTGCGTGTGAATCTAGGCAACGCAATCGTTGCTTGAACGGTCCAAGTTCTGGACAAGATGATCCTCCTGCGAGAATCCATTCAGCAATTAACAATATGTGAATTTTGGGGGGGTCTAATGGTGCAGCACCGGAATTTGAACCGTCGTCCATCGTGGTTAGAAAGTGTGTGTGGGTATATTGGTGCGGGCAGTCAAATTTGAACCGTTGTTGTTCGTGGTCGTTTGAAAGGATGTGTGTGGGTCTAATGGTGCGGGCAATGGGAATTGAACCGTCGTTTCAGGCATGTTTTGTGTGTGTGTATTATCACGGTTTGAACGGTTCCACTCAATTCGTGTTACCTGTTGGGCGGCTAGAAACCCGTATTAGTTATCCTTTTTGTCAGAAAACTACACATTTAGACGTATTTTGGCTGAAACGGAAGGGCACGCCCAACTTTAAAGAACAGAAGGCGAAAAGGGATTTTCCACAGATCAATGGTTTTACTGAGGAAAAATTCATGTCTACCAGTTCTTCACCGGCTCCTGAACCTTCTGTTAAACCACCGGAGAGCGATGTAAGTCGTTACAAGGTTAGGTTGGTTGTGGAGGATTACGGCGTGGCCGAGGGTGAATTGATTCGATTTCAAAGCCCAATCACTGTTGACAACTTGGCGAAGGCATTACCCTTCGAAGGTCGCGCGGCAAGGTGGAAGGAAGAAATCTATTTTGAGACTCCTGTGAAGTTGGGGGTTGAGAAATCAAAGAGCAACGTTGATGTTGGAACCATCGCTTATTGGCCTATGGGCTCGGCGCTGTGCATCTTCTACGGTACAACGCAGCCATATAGTCCTGTCAATCTAATTGGAAAAATCACAAGTAACTTAGAGTTGTTCGCGAAAATAAAAAGTGGCACGAAAATACGGGTTGAGAAAGTTTAGGCTGCGGCCAACTTGTAGACTTTGATCCTTGCATTACCGCCGACAGATTTCACCATTCGGCGACGTTCCAGCTCCTCGAGGATATCCCTGGCAACACTGATCCTGACGTTGAACTGGGAAGCTATGGCGTAGGGTGTGAGCGCACCCATCTTAGAGAGTTCACTTGTGAACTTGGCGTCTTCGAAGTTCGGAAGCCCTATTCCTGCGGTCTTCTTCTCGGCAACGGTCTTACCCTTCGATTTCTTTGCTGGTTCAGGCTTCTTAGCAGTGTCTTGCTGAACCTGCTGCTTTTCCATTTGAGCTATGCTCTTCTTCTTGGCCCCACCCAACAGAAACCACTCGTAGCCGGCTACAAATGCAGCTAGATAAAAATCTTGGTCTAGGAGTTGACATATTCCAAGTAATGTGACCGAGGGAACCGGCCCATGGAATCCACGGCCATTCCATGTCCAGATCGAGTATGGAACATGTTCCAGAATGGCCGATAGCCAGCAGCGTGCTGGTGCATCAAGCACGAGGCTCCTCCATTGGATAATGGACCGGTGTTAAGCTCGACAGAATAAGGCGATTATTTGGGGAAAATTGGCATGTCCTTCACGTCGACGATTTTTGCGTAGAAGAATTTGGGGTCGCTTGTGCTGTTTGAGTATTCAACCTTCTCGCCAGTGGGTTTGACGGCGATATATTTTACGAACCCCTTTTCAGGTGCCTCGTCTTGGGACACGTAGAAGAAGACTGGCAGCGCGTCCGCTTCGTAGTAGTGTTCGAAGGGAATGCACGTGCCGATAATATGTTTCTTTCCTCGCATGAAATGCCACAGCGGGAACAACGTTCCTTCCCTTACTGAGAGCGGGAGCAAGATTCTAGCGATTGACTTGAGGCCTTCAACCTCTGCCAGCATAGGGTGCGGCAGCTCTGGTGATTCGCCGTCTAAGCTTTTCGCAAACGCTTCTGGCAAGGTTTTCAACTCCACGAACGAGGCGTATCGGTAACGAGTGTCATCCACGTCGTCGGTGAACATCCACTCTTCGCCCTTCATTGAGTCGCTTCTGTACGCGAGGAACGCCCTGGGCGGAGTGTCAGAATAAGCGTAGGCAAGTATTGGGATGTCTCCTTCCCAGTACATGTAAGCGGTAAACAATCCCAAGACATGCTTTCCTCTATGCTTGAAGTACCAAAGGATTTGTGAGCCGTCGGTCAAGGCAAGTGCGAGCCGCGCGAAAGCCTGCATACTTGTAACATGGACAGGGACTGGCGGCTTGATCGACTCCATCTAACACACCGTTTCAGCTAGACACAGGGTTAGGAATAATTAAGCTTGCGAAGGGCCAGTTTCAAACGATGGCGGTGAACGAATTGATTCCAAGAGCTATTGGAATGCGAGCCAACTAGCGAAACAGATCGTCTTCCTCGGGTCTAACCAGGTCGCGAGCTGAACCCGTCCCGTGAACGTAATCGACGCCTTTGATGATTGCGACCGGAACCCCATCGCTCTTTCTCATGGCCAATTCAGCGGCCGAGGCCAATTCGTCGGCTACCGCCATTTGGGTAACGTTGAGAACGTAGCTGAACATATCTTTGGATCCCCTGTAATCGACGATAGGGGGCAACCCATCAACACCAATCGCCACGTTCACTTGGCCAATTCGCCAGGCGCGGCCGAAAGTGTCTGAGATTATCACACCCACATCGACTCCGGTTAGCTGTCGAATACGTTGCCTTATTTCGCCGGCTGACTTGTCGGGATCTACAGGGAGTACAACGACCGCATCCGAATCTTCGACGTTGGACTTGTCGACGCCAGCGTTTGCACAGACGAACCCGTGTTCAGTCTGTACGATAATGTGGGGGCCCTTCAACCGCACGATTTTCGCGCTTTCTCTAAGGATGGTTTCAACGTGCCTAGGATCTTTCCCGCTGGCCTTCGAGATTTCCTCAGCCTTTGCGGAGGGCGTTATCGTCTTCAGGTTGACGACCCTCCCCTCAGCCTTTGACACGATTTTCTGAGCGATTACTACGATGTCATGCTCAGAGATTTGCACGCCTTCCTCTTTGGCGGCCTTAACAATTTGATCGGCTATGTTATCGCCGCGTTTGATGAGCGGGATTTTCCTAAGCCCGATTATTTGAATCAAGGTGTCTACCCGCCGAAGAAGGATTCCAGTTTTTTCACGCCTGCCAAATCCTCGAATTCTACCCCTAAAGCGTCAAGTACCTGCTCAAACGTGCCGCGTATGTATTCGACGTATTTCTCCGAGTCGACCTCGTCGAGTCTCGCAAGTTGTACCGGTTTAACTCCGGACTCACCCCGAACTTTCACGAAGGAGACGATGTCACCTGGTTTCATTTCAGCCCCGGCTTGCTGTAATTGCCTAGCCGCTTTGACATGCTGCGGGGTGGTTTTGGTGTAATGTTCTGGGGTTCTGCTCATCATCATTGAGAAGGCCAGCTCATGGAGCGTGTATTCCTTGCTTCGCAGCTTCACGAGGCACCTTTTCACAATTTCAGTGATTTTCGTTTTCGCTATGCCGATGTCTTCTGGGGATTTGACTTCGCTCAGAGTTGAAACCATTTGGTAGAAAGCGGTATGCAAGAACTCGGGTATATGCCTCTTCTTCCCAGTCAAACCTTTGATGTCCACGCTTCCATCAGGGAGCACGCCGAAGTAGTTTTTCTTCCTTGAGCTTAGGGCTAGGTAGCGATAGTTCTTGTCAATCTCTAACTCCATTCTCAGTTGGTCGCGGGACCATTCAATTAGTCTGCTTAGCGCCTCCGTATCTTGGCCTTGCAGGAATATGGAATCTGTATCCCCGTAAAAAACCTCCAAGTTTAGTTCCTGAGCCTTCTGCAATGCTTGGGTTATGACGTGGCGGCCTATTGCGGCTGTAGCCTCGGCGACAGGAGGGCAATACAACGCAAAATTGTCACTCCCGAACACGCCGTATGATGCGTTCAATTCGACTTTCAAAGCGTCGGATACGACTTTGTACCAACTTTGCACGTTTCTTGGTAGGGTACGGTCCTTTGACCTGACTTTGTACCTGCCAACTCGAAGATCCCTAAGCGAACCGATCAGTAAGCTCTCAAGCCCCCGTTTCTTCTTGCAAACCCAGTGTGGGGTTCCTGGAACTAGGTTTCTCTTACAATCATCATGCGGGCACCGAACAGTCTCATAGCCGAGGTTCCAGACTTTAATGATCGAAGGGTACAGAGACGCAAAGTCGAGGACGGCGACGTTAAAGTGCACGCCTGGCTTGGGCTCTACAACGATGGCACCTTTGTACTTCTTGCCTTTAATGACCGCTTCTGTTGTCGTTTGGCCTTTGACTTCGAGAATTTCGTCCTTTCTGGGTATCAAGTATCCGCGCTTGCGGTGATGGCAGAACATTATGCTTCGAATCCAACCCGAGACGCCCTGCCTCGAGACATCATCCAAAGTCATGTAACTGATTCTCGAAATCGCTGTCATCAACTTCATCACCAAGTCTTCGTTGAACGAGGTTAGGTTGAGAACGATTTCGGAGTCACGGTAACAATAGGCCGCCAGTTGTCTGTAGGATGCTTTCGACACTGATTCTATCTCCACCTTTGGAGTGCCGATCAGCGCTTCACCGACAGCGTCCAACGTGTTCTCGCGGTATTTCTGGCCGAATGCGTAAATCTGAATGGACCTGTTGAAGAAGAACTTGTAAAGGTCTATGTGAACCCCATACCTGAGAAATGCAACATCTCGTCCCAACTCAATCGGAATTTCTTCATTCCTGAAACCCAACCTTTGGGCGCGATGGTAGAGGTACTTTAGGTCGAAATCGTCGCCGTTGAATGTGACTACAATAGGATATTCCAAGAAGTTTTGGAAAAGGGCTAACAGCAATTCCACTTCAGAGTCAAAGAACTCTAGTTTAACGGCTGGAGGCAGCGGAGATTCCCCATCTGATACCCCCTCTCTCCGAAGTAACAGAACCCGGCTCACTCCATCTGACCCCACAAGGCTTGCGCAAATCACCTGTTGTTCCGATAATTCGGGATCGGGGATACGTGACTCCACTGTTTGGTGTACTTCAATGTCGACTGCAACCCTGCGGTACTGCGGCACGGGGCATTCGAGTAGCCTTGTCCATTCCTTGGCGAGCTCTTTGTATTCATCAGATTCTTCTTGAAACAGTCCTTCAATTTCCTTACTTGCTTGCTCTGGAAGTTCGTACTTGACTGGCGTGAGGCGTTTCTCTTTGAGTTCGTACATCATTCCGGGTTCGAGGCCGCGGTCGTAGATGTAGTTCTCGACATACTTTATGTCAGCCTCCCAGGCAGTTATTGAGTCTCGAATGGATCCAGTGGGCTTTCCGCCGATTGTTAGGGGGTCTTTTGCAACAATTTTCGTCACTCTTACCTGTTGACTTCTGAGTGCATCAAATTTCTCTTCCTCTTCGAAATGGTCGAAGCCTAGGTTCTTTGCCACTGCATCGACTTTCTGAAGTTCGTTGATCGGTTCCTTGCTGTAACAGTAGGGCTTGTGGCCGGAATCATCAAACCAGAAATAGATCTTATGCGACTTTGGCTCGTAAAGGCGCAGGAAACACTTCTTGAGGCCCCCGTCATAACCTATGGAGATTAGATACGATGGTGGAATTGTCGGAGGCGCTGCGGGAGAGAAAAGCAAGCTCTGCCGGTTCAGAAGCGGCTTCGGTGCTGGCTTCACCTCAACGGGTTTTTCGATGAAGTAGCTTTCAAGTGTCTTCGCCGTTTGCTAGGCCTCCGGAAAACCGCCTAGGATGCTTACTGTTCCTACTAAATAATATTGCAATCTCGCGCGATTATTGCGCCACTGTCAGCTCTTTCGACGTTGTCCCGTCAATTTCAGTAAAGTTGGTTAGGGCGAAACATTCCACTAGACTACAGAGAGGGTCACGGCGACAAACTCATGCAATTAGAACGCGTTATGAAAGAGTAGTTGGGTCTGTCCAAATGCATGAATCAACCGAGAGGTTCCACCCGAACCAATCAACCGCATGCGATCCGTTAACCTATTTCGTCCGCCTCTAGCTATCGCAAGACACCGCAAAACTCGATTTGAAAGCATATTTCAGATAGGAAGAGGTCTAGGGTCTAGCCCTGAAACTGTGCAAACGCGTTCTCTTTATATACTGCTACATTTTCCGTCGGATTTTCCATCACACACTTCGAGCCTTGTCCAGTGGCTCGTTTTCATCCGCATTGCTGCTTCTCTTATTGCGAACTTTCTTGTTGACGACAGTTAGTCGAAAACTTTCCTGATAGAGTACCACCGTTGCAGTTACGCTCGCGCTAAATAACTGCGCAGATGAATAGCGCGCAGGGCGTGGCCCTGATGAAAGATTCGCTCGCTGTAGCAATCGAAGCTCTCAGCTGGATGGCCTACACAGGCCTCGGCGAAAGAACTGCCCTATTCAGAGCCGCTGACCAGATGAAGGTCAAGGACTCGGCTGAACTTCGCCAAGCGCATAGATTGATTATGGAAACGACACGATTCCAGAACCGACTTGACTACCTGATTTCACAGGTAGTCTCCAATGAACAGATTGCGCGCGTTCCTCATGGTATAAGGAGCTTCTTGAGAATTATTGCTTACCTCAAGTACGTTCAAGGCGCGCGGCAAAACGACCTAGAACGTCAGGTAGGCTTGGCCAGGCAAATCCTAGGTTGGAAGGACTTACGCTCATATGAGACACAGCTCGCGATAATTGTCGCCGGGGGAGCAGTTCGGCACCACGCCTTACCCGAGTTCATAGGACTTTCGCTGGAAACCTGCCACCCACCCTGGTTTGTCGAGCGGATCGTGAACGTGTTCGGGAGAAGTTTCGGTCTCCGAATCTTGCAAAGAAATTTGGAACCCATGCTTTCGTACTTTCGCCTAAACTCGCTGAAGTCCGTTGACGAAGCTCGCGCCGGCTTAATGAGCGGAGAGGTAGGAGATTTGGTTAATGGAGTTGATGGAGTTTTCCGCTCTGATAAGAAAGGCCGACCGTCCCGGCTTGTCGAATCTGGCGCGGTGGTGGTGCAAGATCTTGCGAGCATTACTGCTGGGCTCGTAGCGTCCCCCAAGCCTGGGGATATTGTCCTCGACATTTGCGCCGCACCAGGAAACAAAACAACTCACCTTGCTGCCCAGATGCAGAATAGAGGCCAAATCTATTCGGTCGACATTTCCAGTCGCCGTCTTTCTTATTGGATGAGGGAAATGGCGAGATGCAGCTGCGAAATAGCAGCGCCCATTCGCGCCGACGCGAGACGACTCCCCTTCAAGACTGAAGCAAACGTCGTCCTCGTCGATCCACCATGCTCAAACAGCGGAGTATTCGCCAGAAGCCCCGGCGGGAAATGGAAGCTAACGCCTGCCGGCGTAAATGAGTTCGCATTGAGACAATACTCGATACTTCAAGCGGCAGCCGACTATGTAACGTGGAACGCCCCACTCGTCTATTGCACCTGCAGCATTTTGCCTGAAGAGAACGAATTCGTCATCGATAGTTTCCTGAGGAGAAATCCTGACTTCAAACTGATCCCGCAAACCCCATTCTTAGGTTCGCATGGATTGTGGGGGTTCGACCTGTGCCAGAGGTTCTACCCGCACTTGCATGAATGTAATGGGTACTTTATAGCGAAATTGAAGAGAAGGGGTTAGTGCTTGCTTGACTTCTCAGCCTTCGCGATAACTTCGAATATTAGTCGGGCGGCGGCTACGGCAGTGGCACCCGAATCGTAGTTTGGACAGACCTCCACGAGGTCGAACCCGATCATCTTCTCGTCAGCTGCCGCTGTGGTTAGGGTGATGAGTTCTTCGGGGGTTAAGCCGTCGAATTCAGGGTTTGATACTCCGGGTGCGAAGGCTGGGTCCAGAACGTCGGTGTCGATGGTTAGGTAAGTGTGTTCGAACTTGCGAGTGAATGTCTTCACCCGTTCCGTGGCCTTGGCCAAGCCTAGTTCTCTAATCTCCCAAGGGGTCATCTTCTCGATTTTTCGTTGTGCAATGAAATCCACTTCTTCTTTGCAGAGGGCTCGCACGCCGCACACAAGGACGTTGTCTGCCCCAACAATTTCCGTAATACGTCTCAGAACTGTTGCGTGTGATAACTTCCCCCCGCCATATTCGTCCCTCAAGTCTCCGTGTGCATCGAAACTGATTACTCCAACAGGTTTCGGCAGGCTGCGAACTGGGCCTTGGGTAATCGTGTGTTCTCCACCGATGAGAACTGGCATCTTTCCCACGGAGAGAATATCTTTCGTAACCTTAGTCAGCCGGTCAAGCGTTTCAGAAACGTTATCGACGACGTGAAGGTCTCCTGCGTCGTGTATTGGAACATTTTCGATGTCGATGCCTGTTCGAAGGCTGTAGGTCTCAATGTTCAGGGATGCGTCGCGAATCGCTCTTGGCGCGAAACGGGAACCCGCCCTATAGGTACTTGTATGATCGTACGGCACACCCAGTACCACGTAACGCGACTCGTCTAACGGTTTTGAGTAACCTGAAAAATGGTCGACCTTTGACGTGTGAAAGCTCAGATTCTCTAGCAAATTCCGTACCACTTCGGACTGGCAAAGCTTTATGGCACATGTTCAGGCGTAATAAGGCCTCCCAAAAGTTGTGGCGCAGAGATTGACAGAAAAGTTCACTGAACGGACAGCAGGCATCTGGGTACCTCTCGTCTTCTACGTTGTTGGCGGAGCCTATATGCTGGCTTTCTGGGCCATGTTCGATAGAGCAGCCTATCACCTATTGGTTCTGGGCGGCATTTCAATCGTCATCGCGGCCGCCTTGTACTTCCTATCCAAGTGGGCATACTGGCTTGGCCTCTTCAGCTTTCCACTAATGTTCGCTCTCTTTGCTTGGGCACTCATCTTTTCAGTTGATGTTGTTGGATGGTATCCGAACATCCCAAACGCCATGCTCAACGCATCGATGGTCGTTTACCTCGTATTCCTGACGCTGTCATTCCTCCTGTTGATTGACAGAAGGAATACGCTCAAGAGCGACAGGATACTCGACATGCTGCACAAACCACTCGCGGCACCGTCAACAGAGAAGCAGACACAGCCGTAGACTGCATATCAAAACGAACGTTTTCGCACGCAACTCCCGGCACGAATAACGAAGCCTATGGGCGATTAGTCTCCGCTCATATGCGCCCAACTTTCTGCTGCATTCGGAATTGAACCAAGCTTGGGTGTGCGGTAGAAGTACGACGTTCGCGAAAATAGGCCCTCAATGACGGCCTTTGTATTGCTAAGAAGCAGACCATAGACAAGTGCGCCCAAGTAGCCGAGGTGTAGTAGCCGCCTGGCTTTTGTTATGCCGAGTTGCGAAAATTCAGACAACGTAACCCCAGAAGCGACGAGGGGAGCGCTGTAGATTACGAGCGAGAGAAAGAAGGTTAACAGTGCGACCTGGTACCTCCAGAACCCCATCAACCAGAAGGATGGAGGAAAAATCGAGTAGTACAACAAGGCGACAACAACGCCTATGATCGTCAATGGGCAGATGAAGTAGGTTCCTAAGTGCAGCAAGGCTTCCATTTTCTGAAAGAAGTTCAGGCGGTCGCTGCGAATGATTGAGCCACCGTATTTCCTTAAGCATTCAGAGAAGCCTTTCGCCCAACGGAATTGTTGGTGCCTCAAATTGTCGAAGCTCGGTGGAATCTCGCCTGGACACACAACCGTGGGGACGTAAATGTATCGCCATCCTTTCAGGTGCAACCTTATTGATAGGTCGAGGTCCTCTGCAAGCGTGTCAGAACTCCACCCGCCCGCGTCCTCGATCGCACCCCTTCTGAAAACTCCACATGTCCCGCTGAAATGTGCAAGTAGGTTGCCGACGTACCGAGCCCGCTGATCTACAAAGGCGTAAACATCTATTCCAAGGGAAATGGCTTTGGCGATCCAGGAGAACTGGCCGTCAAGGTAACTCCACCTCGATTGCACAAACGCGACCTTCTCATCTACGTACAGGTAGGGAATCATCTTCCTCAAGAAATCTCGAGGCGGGACATAATCCGCGTCAAAGAGGGCAATGAATTCGCCGTCACTATTCTCCATCGCCAGCTGAAGAGCGCCGGCCTTGAACCCGGTCCGGTCCTCTCGATGGATTAACTTCACCAAGCCAGGAAATTTAGCTTCAAATTCCCGAGCAATCTTGGTCGTTCCATCCGACGAGTCGTCTACTACAACTATTTCGAACTTATCGCGCGGATAATCGAGTTTCGTACAAGCGTCGAGAATGCGTTTCGCGACGCCTTCCTCGTTGAAAAGTGGCAGGTGAACCGAAACCTTCGGCAACGAATCAAGGCTTGGAGGATCCGCAACTTTGCTCCTTCCCCTAAGGGACAGGATCGTTAGGACCCAGATGTTGAAGGCATAAATCGAAATTAGGCCCGTGACCATCGCAACCAGGAACAGCACTAATTGCTGTAGGTTGGTCAGGTTCGCGGGAAACCAATTCATAAAGGCCGACTTCCAAATGACGAAACGGTTCGTAGCGTGACCTCAACGGGTATAAGGCTTTCCAGACCGTTGAACTGGTGAAAATTGTGAAACTAGAGAGAAAGGCGTCCGAGAGGAATCGACAAATCAACGTTACGATGTTTTCATCCGAGTATCCGCCGTGCTGGGGCGGGGTGGGCAAACACGTCCAGAATCTTTGCAGAAGGTTGCAACATTCCGTCAACCTAAGGCTCGTCACCGCGACTTATGGGCGGCCCGTTGAACAATTCGAAATCAACAACCTCGCGCGGCTTCGAGCGCGAAACTTCCCTCTCCTGCTCGCTCAGTATCTTTTGGGTCTGAGGTTCGTACGATTGAACGAGGACGAATTAGTCCACATCCACGTACCACATGCCTTTCTGCCCAGAAGGAGGAGACGAATTGTTTCGACTTTCCATGTGGTTTGGGCTGACTATTCGGATGCCCTTCGCCGTCAGCGACCGATGTCGGTTTTTGATTTGCAACTGGCCGGAATGAATCGCAGACTGATCATCGCTGAGAAGAAACTCGCTGACAGTTCCGAGGCCGTGATTGCGGTTTCGCAGAGCGTCAAGCATGAACTCGTTTCCCGTTATGACCTTGACCCAGACAAGGTGCATGTTGTACATAATGGAGTGGACTTAGGGGAATCTCAGCCCTCACGAAAACGCCAGAATGTCTTCCTGTATATTGGTAGGCAAACGGCACACAAGGGACTGCCTTACCTCTTACAAGCATTTGGAAAATTCGCACGCAGCCACCGAAGATACGACTTAGTGATTGTGGGCGAACGCTTGGAAGGCGGCGTCGACCCATCGCTCATACACTTATCGAACGAACTCGGCATTCGTGATAGGGTCAAGTTCGCCGGCAGACTTTCCGAAAGGCGTACGTGGGAAATCCTTGGCCGGGCTAGGTGCCTGGTTCTTCCCTCCCTGGCTGAAGCCTTCGGTATGACTGTATTGGAGGCGATGGCTTCAGAGACGCCTGTAATCGCCACTCGTGTGGGTGGAATACCAGAAGTTGTTCGCAATGGGCGCAACGGACTACTTGTTCCGCCAGCTGATGCCGACGCTCTGTCGGAGTCGATGGAGCGTATCGCCTCGGATTCGCGGCTACGACGCAACCTGGCAGAAGAGGGTAGAAGGAGTTGTGCGCAATTCACTTGGGATGAAATGGCGAGAAGGACGATTGAAGTCTACGAGGAAGCGTTGTCTTGAATGGTTATTTGGCTACGGGGGGTTGACGGCCACTGTTTCCGCCGGCTTCTTGGCCTTCAGCTTGTCCACGAAACACTTAGGGCAGGAAACCAAGGGACGCCGTCCCTTCGACCTTACCTGTATTAGTTGAAAACCGCACTCGGGGCACCGTTTTTCCAAGAGCTTTAGTGCCCCGAACTGTGGCAAAGGCAATCCGAATGTGCAGTTCTTCGCCCATTTGCCGGCGCAACCGATGAAACGCTTTTTTGTTTTCGGGTTTCTTACAATTCTTAGCGTCGACCCGCACTGTGGGCATGGCACAAACAATGTTATCGACGCCCGCCACATGTCTCCGATTATTACCGTGAGCTCTTTGCCGACTTCCAGCTCCTTCGTCTTCAGGTCTTCGATGACCGGCTTCAGGTAGGCAACAGTTTCTAGGACGACGGTTTCGCGGGTTTGTTTTCCGAGTTCGATTTGCTCCATCATGGTTTCTAGTTCCCGGGTGAAAGTTACGTCAACCATTTTCGGACAATATTTCCTCAGAATTTCTGTGACTCTGAATGCTAGAGGGGTTGCGGTGATTCGCTCCCCTTTCACATACCCGCGCTTGTAGAGCGTTTCAATTATGTCGGCCCGTGTCGCCTTCGTTCCAATCTCCGCCTCTTCCATTCCTTTCAGTAGACTGCTCGGGTTGTAGCGAGGGGGAGGTTGAGTGTACTTTTCCTCCAGTGCGAGCGCGGCCATTGTAACATGCTGTCCCTCCTTCAACGGAGGCAGGGTAATTTCTTGGAATTTCGCGTAAGGCCCGTAGAGGTCGATCCATCCCTTCTCGAGGATTCTTGAGCCACGTAGGAAGAACAGATGCTTCCCGACTTTGACCGTAGCCTTCTCACTCTGTTTTGTAGCGGTCTTGCCGAAGGTGGAAAGAAAACGCCTTACGACCAGATCGAAGAGCTTCTGCCCCCGGGCGTCGAGTTCCCCTCTTGGGACGGTCCCAGTTGGGTACACAGCCGGGTGCGCTGGATCGTCCTTCTTTCCGTCGTTGGGGCGCAAAATTCCTGAGGCCAGCAGGCTTGACGACTCAGAGCGATAAGCGCCCATCTTACCGAGCGCTCTCAGGATTTCTTCGTAGTTGATTGAGGGAGGAAGCTTTTGGCTGGAGGTTCGCGGATAGGAGATTAATTGGTCTAAGTAGAGGCGTTCTGCGACGCTGAGCGCGATACGAGGAGTGAATCCAAAATGCCTGTACGCTTCGCTTTGAAGTGCGGATAGGTCAAATGGAGTCGGGGGCGAGACTTGGTATGTTTTGGATTCAAGTTTCTCAATAACTCCCTTTTTTCCTGCGCAGTCTTTGACCACTTCCTCGGCATGCGACTTTGTATCTAACCGCTCGAACTCGTATTCAGCTTCGATGACCTTGCCGTCAACATCGAATCCGGCCCTCAGAACGCAGTATGGTAATGGGACAAAGGTTTCGATTTCCCGTTCCCTGTCAACGACAAATCGTAGAGTTGGCCCCTGCACTCGTCCTGTGCTAAGGGTTGAATACCGGTTGCCAGCTTTGAGCGCAGATTGCGTAAGTGCGCGGGACAAATTTACGCCGTAGAGCCAATCGACCTCGTGCCGACACATCCCCGCGAAAGCGAGCGAAAAATCAAGCTCAGGTAACACATTAGCGTACGAGTCACGCAATTCCTTGACAGTGAGGGTTGAAAATTTCATTCGTAGCGCCTTCTTGTCCGCCCCGTCACAAGCGTACTTGAGTATAGTATACCCGATTAGCGAACCTTCAATATCATAATCGCAATTGTGAGTGAGAAATTCGTTCGCAACATACGAATGCGCTTCATCCACGGTGAGATCACGCATGTCCGGGCAGTGGACTCTGGAGATGGCGAGAACCCGGTCCCATATCAGGAAACTCCTTTCAAGACCTCTCTTTGCACACCTTGCCCATTTCCGGTAAGGCTCGATTCTGCGGGATCCAACTGAATACTTCAAGCGTGAATATTCAGCGATCAGATCGCAGGCAATTCGTTTTCTCAAGCAGTACTGAACGGGAATTCTTTCTAACAGATTGATCAGCGAATCAGCATCATTCGATATACCAATTCGAATAGAGACCGTCATGACACAGTCCTTCCGTCTAACACCCGAGGGACGGACATCAATGCGTGTCACTCTAACCCCGAATCCAGATAGCAGACTAGCTAGCTGGATTGCTAGTTTTTTCCCGTTTTCAGAGAGATTTACCCTTTTGTTGAAGCGAATTTCCGGCTGATTAAACGAACGGGGATGAACTCGTGGATTGGTCGGAATACCCAATTCTCCGCCGAGGTAAGTCGAAAGGAATTCGTACTGTAGTCTCTTCGACCCTTTCATGATCCATTGCGGAATATCGTAGGATTGTTCGGTTTTCTTTCCCGAAGGTGCTCCAAGCGCTCTTAGCAAGAGCCACAGAGCTAGCGAGCTACATCGAACTTCTTCCGATTTCTGTAGAAATGTCCTGCCGTTGATTTGGCCCCTGGTAACTATGATTCTCTTTCGCGCTTTGAAACCCAGAGAAACTAGGTCGCGAACTACTTCGTCAGCTCCGCCAGAGTACCCACAGGTTACCACGAGTCCGCAGGCCGACCATCTAACCGCGGATTGCCACAGACAACCATCAGCGAACACAGCGCCTGCGAGTCTGGCGATAGCACAGATCTTCCTAGAGTCCAAATTTAGGGGAATGAGCGCTTGTTCTCTTAGTTGTTGTATTGCCGGATTGGTAACAGTATAGGGGGCCGTGCGTTCTCCCAGCCAGCCACGAACTGTGCGGAGTGTTAGTCCCGTTCTGGTAGCGATCTCTGGATACGTTAACCCTTTCTGACGAAGGTGCTGCACAGTAGCATAATCGGATGATTGATACCTGTACTTGCTGTGGCGGGCTCTGCTTTGCCTCGAAGCCAATGATTTGAGCTGAACCCAGAGTTGTTCTTCTGTCAAGACGACTGCGCTTGATGTTTCCATTGGAGGCAAAGAAGGAATAGGTAGGACTGCAACGTTGTCGCCTGGTCGTAGACGGCCAAGGGGTTTCCATTGTGCGGGGGTCATGAAGCGGTGATCCTCAGTCGCCTTCACGCGGCGCCCAGTTCGTGAGATTAGTTCGAAGCACTCTCTTCCCATTAATTGTGGGTCTAAAGTGACATACCTAACTATCCGGCGTTCCGTCGGGGAATCTGAGGCCCCAGAAACGGTGATAACATCGTTTATACTCGCACCCGGTTCTGTGGGCTCTAGATCGGATATTGGAATTTGACCTCGTGATGTCGAAATCAACGTGCCGGGAGCCACGCATGCGTTGATGAAACGGTCAGCCTCTTTCGATACTTTCGAAATGGCTTCTATCCATTTCTCCTGTCTTCCTTGGCCGCGTTCCGCCAGATGCTTGGGCTTCCAGGCAAGATCCCAGACGGGATATTGCGAACGTACCTCGGTCCCCTTAGCCGATACTGCGTATAGGTGGCCCAGCGCTGAGCAAACAAGTATGCGACCGCCTGCCTCGTGAACCTCGAAGAATGGAACGCCACCCACGGTGATCTTCTTCGGACTCTGGTCGCGCGCGAGAGCCTCGGCCACGTGGAGCGCTGCATCTGGCTTCTCAGTTACGATGAGAGTTGTTGCCACTTAGGCCTCGCCTTTCTCTCGAAGGTACTGGATGACAGATTTCACAGCGCGGCCTGTTTCTTCTTTTTCCTCAAGCTTGTCGAAGTATTCCCTTTTGGTCAGATTGCCGCCGTAGGATTTGCTCCACGCTGGGTACGCGTTTTCGAGGTTAGAGTGGGCTGCTTCGTGGAAGGGACAGAATTTCGATGGAGGTTGCCTCGCCGTTCCGCAGATCGGGCAAGTATCTGCCATGCTGTTTGCCGTCGTGATTCGACCATCGCTAAACGGCGACGGAGCCCTTTTAGGCCTTATTGCCTCGACTTTGCGAGCTTCACCGCGGCTTCCTAGGTCGCCTTGCAATCCTTGCACATGCCCAGGCGACAACAACCATGGCCGCGGTGGCGAGGATTTGCGATATGGAGTACTGCCAAAGTGGGTCCATAGTCATGATCGACTCTTGTGCGTTCAGCAGTGACCGACCCAGGCCTAGAACTTGGGGAAGACTCCGCCCGACCTTACTCAGTTTGGCCCAGAACCAAACAGAACCAACAAGGTAAGGAACGTACAGAACCAATACGAAGGCCATGACTGAGAGTGCAATTGCCCGCATCAAACGAGCGCCCGCGAGTGGGTCTGTTTCGGGTCCGGCTCGCCGAGGAAAAATCTTCACCGAGACCTCGAACCAAGCGACCAACGTCACTAAGAAGACACCGATAACAGGCAGCCATTGAATTGGAAGAGCGAATCTGAAGCCGCCGACCTCTAAGTTCTGTATCTTGACTTCGAAGTTGTACGAGGTAATGTAAAACATGTAAAACCAGTCCAACGCGGCGATGAGCACTGAAATTCCTAGCACGACAGGCGACTTTGCGCGGTAGATGCTTGAGGCCATGAACAGACTTCCTAAGCGGCTGTGTGTGTTACGGTTTTGGTACCGTAACGGCCTATTGCTATAAAGAATATCTTAATCGAGCCGTATACTAGCGAGAAGAGCCTGATTGAACTTGGGGACCCGTACGAAGCTCGAGGTCGTGGGCCGGGGAACATGGCTTGACATGGTTGCTTATCGGGTCCTTCAGCGCGAAGAACAGCTTGGTAGAAAAGTCGACGTGTTGAGAACGGAGAGCGGCCTGGGAGCTTCAGGGATTCCTCACATCGGCAGCCTAGGCGACGTGATTCGAGCTTATGGGGTTAAGCTTGCTCTCGATACCCAGGGAAGAAAGGGGGAATTCATCGCCTATTCCGACGACCTGGACGGGCTGAGAAAAGTTCCCTCTGGGATGCCTGATTCGCTCAAGAAGTATCTGGGGCACCCAGTGTCAGCGATACCGGACCCATACAACTGCCATGAGAGTTACGGTTTGCACATGAACTCTCTGTTGAGGGAAGCAATGGACACCTGCGGGGTTGAGTACGTTTTCCATTCAGCGACAGACGATTACAGAAAGGGAATATTCACAACACAGATTCGGAAAATACTCCTCGAAGCCGACCGCGTCGGCAAGATTGTGAAGGAGGAGGTTGGGCAAGAGAAGTTCACCGCGGCCCTGCCATACTTTCCTATTTGTGGTTCCTGTGGAAGGATCTACACGACACGAAGCCTTGAGTTCGAACCAGAAACCGATAAGGTTCAGTATGTCTGCGAAGGCGGGTCGGAGATTAAAGGGCAGACGCTTCAGGGATGCGGCTACAAGGGTGAAGTAGACTTCAAAGAAGGCCGTGGAAAGGTCCCATGGAAAGCCGAATTCGCTGTTCGCTGGGACGGATTGAAGATAAACTTCGAGGCACACGGGAAAGAGCTCATAGATTCAGTTAGAATCAACGACAGAGTATGCGAGGAAATCTTAGGCTCACCCCCACCGTACCATGTCCGCTACGAACTCTTCCTCGATAAAGGAGGCAAGAAGATTTCCAAATCGAAATCAGCGGTCGATGTCATGACGCCGCAGACTTGGTTCAAGTACGCTTCTCCAACATCACTCAATTTGCTAATGTTCAAGCGCATCACTGGGGCGCGTAGCGTCGGAGTCGAAGATATCCCGACCTATGCGAATGAACTGGACTATCTGGAACAAATCTACTTCAATATCAAGAAGCCCAACGATGAGAAGGAAGGCGCGAAACTTAGAGGCCTGTATGAATACTCATGGTTCCTGAAACCGCCCTCTGACCCTGGCACCCACGTGCCGTACAATCTCCTCGTGTACCTGGTGACGGTAGCGCCGCCTGATAAGAGAAGGGAATACGTTGAATCGAAGCTTCGCGAGTACGGCTACTTGAAAACCCAACCGTCACCCGATTTCCAGCAGAGACTAGACTATGCGGTGAATTGGGCGAAGGACTTCACTCAGATACCTGAAACACGAATGGCGATCACCGGCCCCCAGAAGCTGGCGATTGAAGACCTCATCTCGGTCGTTAAGTCGGAGACTGACGAAAGAATCATTCAAAATTCAATATTCAACATCGCCAAACGATACTCGCTTGACCCACCTGAGTTCTTCAGACTGCTCTACACGATTCTATTGGGTTCCCCGAAAGGGCCGAGGTTGGGCCCATACATCAAGGCTATGGGAAGCGCGAACGTCGCAAGCGCCCTACAAAGAGCAGTCGAAAACTCTACACGCGCCTGACCTCGTACGCTCCCAACAATTCTTAAACCACAAACCGCAATCAGCCCCCTGGGCCCGTAGTCTAGTCAGGATTAGGACGCTGAGAGACCTACAATAGATCTCACGTACGCCTGCGGAGCCGGAGGTCGAGGGTTCAAATCCCTCCGGGCCCGCCATTTTTTGCGATTCGCGATAAACTCAGGACTCCGGCGTTGTATGATTGGCCTTGGTTCCCGCACAGGGGCGGATGACCCAATCTTCAGAACTTCTAGCGCAAGTTTCTTCTTTGATCCAGCGAAATGTGGGTAGATCGAGCGCAAGATACGTAGACATCTATCTCCCCAAGCCTCAGTCATGAATGACTTCTGACGATTTCGCCGCCTTTCGTGTCCTGTGTAAACACTTGTGCCCATGAGAGATGCGCACTTCTCCACCACTCGCTTGTCAACCATCTCGATCTCTAATCGTGCCCTCCACACACTCCTTCGAGGGACCTTACTATAGCCTAGACTTCCTTCACCTTCTACAATGCCTGCTAACCAAGCTCTGTCTGCCAACTTTGAGCGCGGAATCGATGCAGCGCCTCTCCTAGGAACGAAAAGGTCGCCTTCCGCAGATCTGGCCAATTTCATAGCGGACCATCTGAAGGTCGCGGATATTTAGCAGATGAGGGGGAATTGATCCGGGGTTCGAATCCCCGCGGGCCCGCCACGTTTCTTGAAGTTGCGAGAGGTGAAAATTTTGACCTCTCTTTCCAAGTATGTTTGGGAGTAATACTTTCGACAGGTTGAAAATCATACGATTACTTTTATTCGCAGACCGCCAATTCACAACTCGTAGTGTGGGTAAATGAGCAAGTCGGACGGCCTCGAGGAACTAATGTCCCTCGGGTCATACCAGAAGAAAATGTCTAGATTCAAGAAGCTCATGAGCCTCCTCCTCTAGACACAGGAACAGTTTCCAAGCTTCGCTGTACTTCCCACCCTAAACCCCAGAGTTGCATTCCGAATCTCGTGAACCTAAGCCTGATTCAAAGTTACGCCAGAATGACTTCAAACAACAGCCAAATTACATGTACTGAAACTGAAAACTAGAACGTAGGGAGAAGCCCGAAAAAGGCGGGCCGGTTAACCTCGCATGGTTCGCATGTAATTTTGACCAGGTTTACGGCCTAAGTCAAAGCGTTTCTCGGAATTCCGCCTAACCCTCATCTTAGGAATCGGGGAGTGGCGTTCGCGCGCCTGGACCTTGGGGGTTTGGGAACGAACCTTCCCAGCCTTGGTCAATGATCCGTGAGTTGGTAACCCTTACACCTCCGCTGTCTAGGAGCGAAAGGGATTGCCATCGTATATAGTCTTTTCACACTCATCAACCAGTCCCCAAGAACTGCCCCGCAGACTGTTGCTTCATGGATCTTGATTTAGGCAACTTTGGTTGCGCTGCTCTGCGACGATTTTGACAACCCTTAAATTCGGTCCAGCCCGGCGGCTAGAGGGATGGGTGTTACGTTGAGTCGCTGTTCAGCTTTTATGTGTGTAAGCCCTGGGCATTGGACTTGTTCTGAATGCGGCCACGAGTATTGCTTCTTCCATACAACAACCCATGGCCACGAGCAGCGATCTGCACCTGAACAGGTTGTCGCAGTAGGGTCGTAGCTTCTTCCGCGCAGCCTAGTTAGGCTAGGGCGAATTGGTTTTCGAAAAAGTAACGCGTCGCCCCAAGCGTTTGAACCTCTAATGGCCTAACGTTCACTACGAGCGGAAAGTTAGCTACGACATCTCCAATCACTAAGCAGCGGTGCGGCGGCAAGTCGCGCACAATCATTCTTATCGTGTCCGCGTCTACCTTAGCGACTTTCGAAACTATCTCCAGATCGTGTTCGTTGCTGAAGTTGAATAGAAAAATGTTGTCGGCCTGGCGGTATATGCTACTCTGAATCGTGTCTGGTTGGTTGGTGATGAAGGTGGTGAACAAGCCTAGGTGCCGCATCCGCGTGACTACATCGTCCCAGTATGTTTCCCGGAGGTAAAGGTGGGCTTCTTCAGCGAACAGGAATAGCGCCCGCAGCCTCTGACTCGACAGGAGGTCCGTGAGTTTGCTGATCAGCAGCTCGACTGTGATTCTCCGAAGCGCCGAATACTGGTCTTTCATGTTGACGATGAGCGCGCAGCCGTCGGCGTGGTTCCTGAAAACATCTTCAAGGTTAAGGGCAGTTCGCTCATCGTCTGTGAAGATGCCTGAATCTTCAAGTGTGTTGTACCTGGCTTGAAGGGCGTCCTTGATGCTTTCATGGCAGTCGAAGTTCGCGATTGCTGCACCTAGGCCGCTCATTGTGAGTTGGTTCTGTTCTTCGAGCTCATGCCAAATGCGGGCGAATACACGCGCCGAATTCTCCGGCAGCGAAAGGGCGTAGATCAGCGTCCCAAGGAGCGTACTCAAGCCGACTTGCTTCAAGCTGAACCTCAGGTTCAAGCCAGGGATCAAGGAAATGATCTTGGGTGAAAGGTGCATCTGCCGGCCGTCCGGCGTCTGTCCCAGGTTCACGTATTCTCCGTTGACGTCAAGGACGACGATGGGGGCACCCTCTTGTACCAAGCTGGTCACGAGAAGTTTCGTAAGGTGCGACTTACCCGTTCCCTTCCGCCCCGTAACAATGTTGAGCCGGCCATCCAACGCGCTGAGGTCGGATGATAGGTGGCGGATTCGACGCGTAGAGCCTAGCTCGAAAGAATGCTTCGCTGCGAGGGCCTCGGTAAGGAATTTTGGCGGCATCACTTCGACCTGGGAGTGGTTTCTTGAAGGCAGCCAGGAGACGTCTCGGCTGATTCGGCCCTCTTCAAGTGCTCCGCGTATCTTTCCTAGGAGTAACCTCGTATCTTTGAGAACTGTGATTTGAGAAGATACCTTGAACGGGTCAACCTCGTCACCGGAGAGTGAACCCTCTGATATGCCATCCCGGAGAAGGTCTTCCAGGATGCCCGGGATGTTTGCGTATTCAATGTCTATTATCTGAACGATGAGGGAGCGTTCCTTGATCTTGTCGGTGATGAGTAAGTAGTCGCCTTTCTCCACTTCCTCCTCGGGGAAGCAGAGAAGTTGTATGCTGTCCCCTTCTTTGCGGAGGATTTTCAATGCCATGCCTCCCAAGCGGTTCCGAACGGGCCGAAGAGCGACCGGCGCAAGGCCAGTTTCGGTATCAGTTGTACGCCATAACGTGCGGCCGCAAAGGCTTGCATTGCTAACACGTCACTGGCCGTGAAAGTTGAGATGATGTGTGCCATTCGGAGGGTTTCAGGATAGCCTTGGTCAACGATGTCCGTTCCCGCCAATTCGCGAAAACCCTTCATTGTTTCAGGTATCGAGATTTCCCGGTCCACATCCATTCTGAACGGGAACCCTGACCTCGCGAGCTTGCCAACGAACACACGGCCTAGGAAACGGACCGGGTACGGGGGAAACTGATCGGTGACTTGTTCGTCAACTTCCAAGATGCAAGGTTCTGACGTGCCCTCGAGAAGTTCAGTCAGCGACCGATTGTTGATTCGCAGTTTAGTTTTCTTAGAGATGGCAATTACAGCGCTTCCAGCTCGCCGGGCGGTTTCGAGGATTCGTTCGAGGTCCTTCGAGGGATTGTCAGGCGTCCCCGCGGTTAGCGAACCGTCAAGCAGGATGAACCCGTCCGCAATCGATGTACACGCGTTGAATTGCAGCCACCGTTCCAGAACGTTTCGTATTCGTTTGAGAAGGCTGTCGACATTTGGCTCGCCTGTGAAGGGCGGTAACCCTAACCCTGCGAAATCCTGTGAAGCGGCCAAATTGTTGTAACCGATTGAAAAGACGAGCGGCCCATACCTCACGTACCTGTAGCGTTTATCCTCAAGTAGAACAAGGGCTCCCCTTAGCGCGCAAAGCGCGCCGTCGACCATCTCGCCGAGCTTAATGGTGGAGGTATCGACCGCAACAACTGGCCGAGTGGACGTTATTGGTTCTAGTCGAACGAGCTGCTGGTCGTCGAACGCGTTTAGTTCTAGCGTGGAGGCTTCGGCGCCGTCGTACTCTGTGGTAGCTGGGTCGGGCGAAAGGACGGGGTTGGTGTAGATGAGGTTGCCCCGTATGCCTTCGATTGAGTTTCGGCAAAATTCGATGAAACGCTCTGGTATAGCTCCGCTGAGCGAATCCTCTTCGTAGAGAAAGTTACTTATCCTCTGTTGCGCATTCGAGGTTGGGTGGGTGCGGCGGTTCATTTCACTCTCGCCCCCTATGCGGTGGGATTCCCCCGAATCTCCCGCAGCCGCCGCACCACTCCGTTATGAGTGGCATGAGTTTACGAGACACCCCGCTACTGTGAGGTACCTCCTTTTGGGGAAACGCTGGATAGAGAGTTCTCCAGATCCATCAGCCCTTTCGAGGTGACTCGATATTTCCCCCTCTCCGCCCGATCGATGAGTCCGGATTTCTGAAGTTCGACTATGACGTTCCTGATCGTCTTGGGCGCTTTGCCAACCCCGGTGGCGATTTCCTCAATGCTAAGCGAGTCGCCGTCACGTTTACCCATCTTACCTGCTAAGTGAGCCATGAACAGAACAATCAAGATCGCCCTTTCGGCCGGGAGACCGTTTCTAACCAGAAGGAGCTGGCCTGTGTTAGTCATCTTCGCGAAATCGGAAATCTTGTCGGCCAAACCAGCTAGGTCAGGGACGTACACCAACTTTCTAGCCAGGTCGTAGGCTGGAACTGCTTGGGAGAGGAATTGAAGAATCTGCGGAACAATCTCTTCGACGGAACCACTTCCATCGTAACGCATACCGTTTACTTCAATCTGAACCCTGATTTGCATGGTTTCGGCTTGCGTCATGGTTTGGAGTTCCCAGCTTCCCGCTTCAGTTTAGGAAGGACTTGAGTTTGGAAAACGTGCAAGCCGAGGGTGGTGGCTCTGTACTCACCTTTTCCCTTCCTCTCGGCCAAACTTTCGCCGCAGAGTTCACTCAAGCGACCTGCAACTGTACCCGCAGTCTTCTTGCTCGAGGCGATCAAGTCCGCGGATTGAACGAAGTCTTTGTCGGACCTTCCGAGCATTTGCGCAATTCGCGCCTTCGCAAGGTGGAGGAGCATGAGTTCACGGTCCGCGAGGCTGTCAACGGGGACGGTGACGACGACCCCCTCTGGGGTGAGTGCGAGGACGCCCTCGCACGCTTTGGCCAGTTCGTTTAGGTCGACTGACAACGCGAGGTGGGACGCGAGTTCGAGTTCAGGGATCGCTTTGGTTAGGAATGTGAAGACTTCTTTTGCGACTTGCTCGGGTTGGCCTGTAATCTTCTGCTCAAGGGTTCCGTACTTGATGGTAACCTCTATCGGCAGTCCTACCTTTGTGAGCTGTTGTTGGGCTTCGGACAATTTAGTTTCACTTCACATTCATTCCTACACTCTATAAAAGCTTTGAAGTGCAGAATGAGCCTGCTAGGTGTTACTCTGGTAGAAGCTGTGTTTTTGTGCGGAGGTGAGCAAGATGATGCTAGAAATGATGGTTCTGCTAGGTGTTACTCACCTTCGACTCTGGCAAGTTCTGATGTGCTTGGGCTCTGTTTTCGAACATTTTAAAGCTAAACTGTGCAGCATAGCCTGTTCAGCCTTGGACTATAACGTACTGAAACTGCGGATCCTGCGGTTGCTTTCGAAGACTGGGCCGGCGGATAGCAACTCCCTTGCAAACACGATCATGGACACCAAGGATTCTGCGATCGATATTCATGCGCTTAGGATGGCTTTGATGCGTTACTACAAGCAGGGATTGTTGAGGCGGGAGAAGGCGGGCGGGGTGTTCAGGTATGCGCTTACTGAGCGCGGAATTCAACGGCTACGTTGGCTTGAAGACCAAGCCGAGAAATCGAAAAGATAGAAATATCGAACCCGCGGGCGCCTCGCCATGAGTGTTACTAGTACTAATAGTATGATTAGGGTGGTATTGTACTAAAAGTCACATTAGGCTTACGTGGCTGGGGGCCGCAATTTGGGTAGCACATCTTGCCTTATCCATTGCATTCCGGCGCCTGATAGTGAGTAGCGTCCTTGCTCTGCGATGAGCTTCCCCTCCTTCCTCAATTCGCTTACGCGCGCCCGGACAACGTTGTCCTTCACCGACTTCCAACTCGTACCCAGTAATTCGATCAGCTTAGCATCTTCGACGGGTGATGGGTTACTGCCGTACAGAATTAGGCCGATGGCTTCCTTCGCGGAAATCCGATCGAACAGTACCGTGAAATGCAATTTCCCATCCGGAGTTGTTTCAAGAATCCCCGCTAGCTCTTCCCCTGGAACGATGGAATCAACGGATTCGGCTGCGCCGCTCTGCTGAGAGAAAGTTGATGCGGCTGGTTGGGATTGGAGGAGTTCCTCAAACTTACTTTGAACATATTCAAAGTCCCCTTCCAATTCGACTTCAAAGTTGCCACGCCGAATCTTGAACCTCAACCTGCGTTCCGACACGAGCCACGCCTGAGCCTGGAGTGGCGGGGATGGGTATAAAAAAGGAAGGTGGAGGCACGGATACGCTGCCTATTCCACTCGTCCCGAAAAGCTTCCGAAAGAAAACTGGGGTGGCGAATCAGAGCAATAGAAGGATGCCGGCTATCACCGCAAGTACGGCGCCGATCACGAACCCTCCACCGATCAAAAGGCTAACGAGCGCTGTTGGAAAGATGACGAACGCTGCCATTACCCTGAAACCAAGCATTATCAAGACAAGCGCCCCGAGGAGTACCAACCCTAGCATTATGCCAAGAATGAAACCAATAGACCCGAGACTTGCGAGCCAAGGCAGGTAGCTCCCCCAAACCGCGAAGAAGGCGGGGGATAGAAGCGCAGCACCGTTGGTGAATATCAGCGCTGCTGCAACGCCGACCATAAGGATGGGCAGCCACTGTGACCTGAAGAAGCTTGGGAAGGACGGGCCGTACCATCCGGGTTGCGCTGCCCCGGGATATGCGCTCACCATAGTTGGGGCCATCTGTGGAGAAGGAATTATGTGGTAGCAGTTCGGACAAAGAGTGAGAGCACCGTACGGTTTACTGCACGACGCGCATGTTCCGCGCCCACAACGACTACAGACTGCTACAGCAGGTAGGTTCGGATGGTAAAAACACGTGTACGAGCTCATAGAACAAGCCTAGTTTCAATCCTCTGTACATTCCTCGTCGATTCTTGATTCTTCGACACAGTTTAGTGTCAATTTTGATGCCCCTCAGCCACCAAGAATTCAACCATCTCGAATAACTTTCCGCACAAGCCAAAAAGGCTCTAGGAGGCGCGTGATGAGTCTAAAGTAACCCGTAAATAAGCGCTGAGCCGCGATTTACTGAAATTTCGCTGGTGGTGACTTTATGGATAAAGCGCTCGTCTTAGCAGGAGTTTTCTTGAGTCTAGGCGGTCTGACGGGGCTGATTTACGGCGCCGGCATCAACCTTCAAGGAATGATGGCGCGAGGGGCGACGGACTACTCGTTCATAACGGCATACATTACAGAATGGACTTTCGTCCTGATCGCAGGCCTAGCCCTATGTGCTTCAGGCCTTCGGCGTAAGTAGTGTGAACGGATCCGAGGAGGCATTGAACGCGCTCCTTGAATCCCCTGGCCGACAATCAACTAGTGACGAAGGGTTTCCTGAAGGCGTACAAAACCCAGACGATAAGGCTTCCATAGAGTAGTAGGGTAATCTGTGCGGAGTGCTGTACGAGGAGTTCAGTGAAGCCCAACTTTCATCGTTACGTAGTTCGGGTCGCAGTTTGATAGGTGGTTCGCATATAGAGAATTTAGAGTAATGAAAACAGACCATTTGACCCCCCAAGAATGGCTGCCAGCGCACGCTTGCGGAGGTGGGTAGGGGAGTGGTGCAGTGTTCTGGGTCAAACGAGCTTGATTTTGCTGCTCGCGCTCATGCCCGGTCAATCATGCGTAATCAGTTTGTCATATAGTGGTGCGACCATTGTGGCTCACTACCATTCCAAGCAAAGACCCTTCCGAAAATATAGCGTAGCTTCACTGTGTGTGCGCACCACTATAGCCACATAGAGTAGCATCCAAACCTCCCGCCTTTCGCTCATCAGTCTCGAAGGAATTCTCTGAGTGTTTTCAGGTAGTTTTCCTTCTCATCCCACATTGTGAGGTGCCCGCTATTCTCAAAGACTACAAGCTTTGAGCCAGCGATTCCCCTGTGGATGGTTTCCGCGACTTTCGGGGTGACTTCATCGTACCTGCCCACCGTCACCAATGTTGGGACCTTGATCTCCCGCAGCCTAGCGGTGATATCCCAGTCTTTCAGGTTCCCAACGATCGTGAATTCGTTAGGTCCATTCATTGTCCAATAAACTGGTATACTCATATCATCGAATGCCCGTTTAACTTCGTCAGGCCATTCCGGTAATCTGCAAACGAAGTTTCTGTAGAAAACCTCAACAGCCTTTAGGTATTCAGGGTGCAAAAAGGCGTAGCGCGCCTCATACTTAACGAGCGTGTCTCGAACATCTCTCGGCAGTGTCGCTTTGAGCCGGTTCATTTCCGCAATTGTCTCTGGAATACTCGCCATGCCGCCTGCGATAATGAGTTTCTTAATGTTGGTCTGATACCTCAACGCATACTGTAGTGCCAGCGCCCCACCGTAAGAACTGCCGAAGAGGTTGACTTTGCCGAGGTTCATAGCCTTCCGAAAACCTTCGACCTCTTCGGCGCCATGCTCAATCGTGAAGAGGGATGTGTCCTTTGGCTTCTCCGACGCTCCGACGCCTAACTGATCATACATGACTACCTTGAGCTTGTCATCTCCGAGTTCACCCAGCGACAAGAGATATTGGTGGGTTGCTCCTGGGCCGCCATGCAAGCAAAGCAGAATCTCCTCTCCGGTTCCGAAAATCTTGTAGAACAACCTGAACCCTTTTACTTCGACAAACCCGCTCTGCGGAGAAGTCATGACCGGATCCTCGGATTATCTGGCACTTACACCTCTAAGTTAGCTGTTTTGGCGATATTCGTAATGTCTTTCAATACCCGAGCCTTAGCGCAAAGCTACGCGTTTAGCTAGAGTGTTCCGATTATGCCAACCCCGCTACCTGACGTTCAGATTCCCAGCGAGGTTCCCATCGCTACGCATTCCTTCTCTGATTACTTCAAGGGTTTCGAGAAGATTCCTGCTGTCAGGGAGATTTTCGGGCCGGAAACTGAGAAGGTCCTCTCCGAACTTAGGGTCGAGTTCTTCAGCTCCAAGTTCGGGTACATGGGAGTCAGCGATGAAGACGGCCACCTAATCGTCAGCGCGTATTACCTGCGCAATGGCGAACCAGTAAGCAAGTACCTGGACGTGGTCCACGAGCTTGTGCACGTTCGACAGTTCAGGGAAGGGAAGCCGCTGTTTGATGAGAACTTCGAATACCACGACCGGCCGACGGAGCTTGAAGCCTACAAACATTCGTTAGGGGAAGCCCGCAGACTCGGTATGTCCGACACGCAGATCTTCGAATACCTGAAGGTGGATTGGCTAGACGAGGACGAGGTCCGAAAGCTCGCCCGAAACCTCGGCGTAACCCCGCCAAAAAGAACCCGCGGGGAACGCGTGCGGTAATGGCAAGGCACTCGAATGTTGAAGTGATTATTCGGGCGGTATCTGTTTGAAGACCAGTTCGATTGGGATACCTTTTCGTTTCGCGTTAAAGTAGCCTACAGCGTAGATCACGATACCAAGCCCGAAAATTACTAGGTAAGTCAGGCCGCTCTGAAGGTTCAGTGGTAGGTTTCCTACTGAAATTGCGAGATAGGTTGAGAATATCAGGTAGATTCCGGCCAGGCCGCCGAGCCACGTGATTATCGGGATGCCAGCAACCTTCCTCTTAACGATGACAGAGGACTCGTAGAGGTCATGTTTCAGGTAGGGAAACGCGGCGGCGCCCAGAGCGGGAATGATGAAACCGAAAGTGAAGATGGGAAAAGTGGTTGTTACAATTCCAACCTGAGGCGCGAATGCTACCAGCGCGGACCCCAGGTATGCGCCAGCCAAGATAATCATTCCAGCGATGAGGGGCGTATGGGTTCGCTCGTTGACAGCCGCTATTCTTTCAGGAAGTATTCGGTCCCACGCCTACGAAAATAGGTAATTGAACGCCTGAAGTCACCATATATAGTAAACACCCCAACTTCTTCAAACTAGATTGGTGGGACGGTTTGAGCTTAGATCGAGAGAACGCACGATTTTCGGAGAGGACGAAACGGTCACAAGCGATTTTTCAGGCAGCCAGAAAATCGACTCCTTTCGGAGTCCACAGCAACTACCGCCTGACCGACCCGCACCCACTTTATTGTGTTCGTTCAAAAGGGAGCAGAATCTGGGACGCCGATCAGAATGAGTACATTGATTTCAACATGGGATTTGGAGCGCTGGTTGTTGGCCACGCCCACCCAAAGCTGGTTGAAGCAGTAAAGCACCAAGTCGAGAATGGAACTCTCTTCGGTTTCGAATCAGAAGACGCCACTAAACTCGCTGAGGTAATGTGCCAGCGGTTCAATGTTGACATGGTGAAGTTTTCCTCCACGGGGCTCGAAGCAACTTCGCACGCCATTAGACTCGCCCGCGCATACACTGGTAGGAGAAAGATACTCAAGTTCGAAGGATGCTACCACGGCTCACACGACAGCTTGCTCGTTAGCGTGAAGCCAACAAAAGCCCGCGCAGGCAATCCTAAGCATCCCACCCGTGTTCCAGCATCCCAAGGAATCCCTGAAAGTTTCATCAACGAAACGGTGATCGCACCGTTCAACGACCTCGAGGCCGTCAACGAATTGATGCACGAGAACGTTGACCAGGTCGCTGGCATTATTCTTGAACCCATCCCAATGAACATGGGATTCATAATGCCCCAGAAGGGCTTCTTGGAAGGGTTGAGGAAAATTTGTGATGAATATGGTTGCCTGCTGATTTTTGATGAGGTCAAGACGTGCGGCAAATTCTACGGCGGGGCCGAGGATGCTTTCCATGTGAAACCGGACCTCAAAGTCATGGGTAAAGCCGTAGCCGGCGGGTTACCTCTCTCGGTATTGGCGGGAAAGAGACCCATCATGGAACAGATTGTCCCCGGCCAAATTGCGCATGCGGGGACGTTCAATGCGAACCCGCTTTCTGTCACCGCGGGAATTGTCACCTTAACGGAAATTCTTACCAAGGAAAAGATGGGGTTTGTCTCCGAACTGGGGAATACGTTGGGCAAGGGTTGCGTTGAGATCCTCGAAGGAGTGAAGGTTCGGGCTACTACTCAATTCCTGGGACTGAGCGGGACAATACACTTTGGCGTGGATAGGGTGGCGAACTGGCGTGACTTTCTCGAGGTAGATTTCGGTAAATGGTACACGATGTATGCTGCAATGCTCAACCGCGGCATCATTCCAATGGGCACGGGCCCTGATGAGCAATGGACAATTTCAGTCCAACATTCGAAGGAAGATGTGGAAAAGTACCTCGAAGCGTTCAAAGAAGTCGCTAAGGAAATCAGCCAACCCTCACAGGCAGTCCCGCTGGTCGAAGCACTCTAGCGCCGCCACGGCGCCCACTCAACTCTCTATCTTATCGACGCGAGAATCGACAACTTCCTTGTCTTGCTCGGGCAATTCGTACCACTGAGCCTTCTCCCCCACTCTTGCCCTGACCTTCCAGCGAAGCGATTTTGGCACGCTTCCTATACGATTCCTGATGTCTTCAAGCCGCTTCTGCACGAGGGCCATCGACTCTTGCTCTAGCTCGTACTTGGACAAGGCGCTAAGGATTTTGTCCAGGTTGATCGTGAAGGTCTTGTAAATCCCCCAGTCGTCGCTGCAGAGTGCCGCGAGGTACGCTCCGTTGATTGTCTCAGGCTTGTCAGAATCAGCTACCTCGTGGTCTTTAACCAGCGCCATGACGTCCCTGTACTCCCTATCAGTTATCTCGACCACCTGGAGTTTTGTCGCGAGTAGATCGGCTAACGGTATTGTGGGATTGTCAAGAGTCAGCCGATTCTTGAAATCGAATTTGTGACACATTTCGAAGGTTTCTAAGAAGATGTCGACCCGCCGGGCGTTCTCAATGTCGTTGAATATCAGGCGCTGGTCCCCTTGGAGAGCGTTGAACCTGTCCCGAGGAATATACCCGAGCTCCGCGAAAAGCTTCTTTATGTCACGCGTTTGCTTCCGGAGAGCCATGAAATCTATGTCCACGTATTTTCTTCCGAGCGATCTGTGAGTGGCACTCGGACAGTGAAATCGTATAGCCAAACCCCCGAACAACCTAAGGACTATGCCATTCTTGGCTGCGGCATCTAGAACACGCTGCGATTCTTGAACTATGTCGGGAAGTGGCATCTGCGATTCACCCAATTGCTACAGTGAGAGCGGTTTGTATATACGAGTGCGGGCCGATGAAATTTGCTTCGGTTACACATTCGCAGGTTTCTGTAGGGGTCACGGCGCTTAACCATCTAGTATCGGTGTGACTTTCTTTTGCAGCTCTTCAATTAGCTCGGGGTCGTCGCGGTAGTATCGGTCGCGTATGCCTAAGATTCTTAGTTTGTTCGGGTCACACTTGAAATGCGTGTTAACGTAGTAGGCGTGGACTGGCTCCATCACTAGGACCAAGTCCGCCCACTCGATAAGTTCCTGAGTAAGAAGCGTCCCTTCCGGGTCGGGCATGACTCCGGCAGATTTCGCCTCCCAGCGGTCATGCCAACCTTGGAAGAGGTTTTCGGCGGTTGGGCTGCGTTGAAGATTCGCCGTGCAGATGAAGAGAACTCTCTTTCGCATTGTCGTTTCGTCACTCTTCATCATTTCTTCGAAACGCTCATCCACGCCGGACCGATAGATTAGGACAGTCGAGCCGCTATGGCTCTAATGTTTGCTTTAGTAGAAATGTGGAACATTCTCCCTTTTAGATTTTTTCTCCAAGCCGCGTTAAATACTTTGACGGGTAGGGATTTCGCGTTGATGGTTGGAGGTGAATTGAGTTGGGAGCTAAGAAACGCAAGGTGAAGATGAAGCTTGCTAAGAGTGGGCACGTTCGACCTGAGACGGGACAAACAGAATACGTAGCATAATAGCTCTGGCGGGCTGTTGGCCCGCTTTTTCTCTTTTTCTTTGGTTTTTGTTTGATTTCTGACCGCCCAATGCCTGAAGGGGGATATTCTTCGAGTGCGAAAGTGAGAAAAATCGCCCGCCAAGCTGCGGGTGGAGCGACCCAAGAGAGGGTGGATGCGCCTTGACATATGGGGGAACTCAACCCGGTCGTTCGGTTATGCTTTATTAGCTTCTGAATAAGGCTCTGATTCGCCGGCGAGTAGGGTCGAGACGTAAGACCAACCTAGGGTTACCTTCGCTTGGCACCGTTTGGCACCACCCCTTGATGGGTGGATCCACCCTATTCACGGACCCTTTCTTGGGTGGCAGCCACCCACACATCAGTTGGAGTCCACCCTAGACCGCCCGCAAAGAAGCGGGTGTCACCACCCTTTGATGGGGTCACCACCTTGCCATCTGGGAATCCATGGGCCAAGATTTTCCTTGGGTGAACACACCCTAGGCGATTCAAGTCCCTGAACACGGGACAGTAAGATCCTTGGACTGTCCAGGGCGGTGCCCACCCCCCCTGGGGGGTTACACTCTACGCCACACCGGGTGTGGGACACCCAAACATTGGGTGTGGGACAGCCTACCACGGACGTGGTAGGCCTTTCGGAATGTCACACGTGACTTGGCATTAGTAGAAAACAGAAAGATGCACGTCAGCGTGTTGACAGGCGTACACATTCAGTGATTGGGTACACCCATTGATTGGGTGTACCCACCCAATGGATGGCCTGTTTAGGCGTAGGCTTCTTCGCCGTGCTGGCTCATGTCTAAGCCAGCGTCCTCGTCCTTAGAGCTGACCCGGACAGGCGTGAAGATGTTGATCAACCTGAGTAGTATGTATGACCCGGAGAAGGAGAAGGCTCCTACGATGATTACTGCGAAAGCTTGGATGCCCAGCTGAGCTGGGTTGCCGTAGAAGAGGCCGTTTGAACCAGCGGCGTTGATCATCGTGGTGGCAAAGAGGCCGGTTGCTATTACGCCCCAGATGCTTCCGGCTCCGTGGCAAGCGAAAACATCGAGCGAATCATCAAGCCGAGTCCTAGCCCGCCAATTTGAAACAGAATTGCAGAAGACTCCCGCAACCAGGCCGATTATGATGGCTGGCATTGGTGCTACGAAGCCTGCGGCAGGCGTTATTGCGACCATTCCGCAGACGGCGCCCACTGAGATGCCCACCGCGGACGGTTTGCCTTTCCGGATCCAATCAACCAACATCCAACTAACTCCAGCCGCAGCAGCGGCAAGATTCGTTCCGACAAGGGCGGACACGGCCAACTCGTTTGCGGCGAGGGCGCTACCACCGTTAAACCCGAACCAGCCAAACCAGAGAATTGACGCGCCTAAGATTACGAACGGAACGTTATTCGGCCGCATTTCCCTCTTAGCATCAAGTCCTCTCCTTCGCCCAATCACCAATGCTGCGGCCAGGGCAGATACACCTGCTGAAATATGGACGACTAGGCCCCCCGCGAAGTCCAATACACCCAGAACCTTGAGGAAACCTCCAATTCCCCAAACCCAGTGGGCGATTGGCGCGTAGATCAAAGTCGTCCAGAGAACGATGAATATGAGGAGTGACTTGAACCGAATTCTTTCGGCGAACGCGCCGATAATTAGCGCAGGTGTAATGGCTGCGAATTTCAGCTGAAATGCAAAGAATAGTAGTTCAGGGATGGTTGGAGCATATTTCGGATTGGGAGCTGCACCGACGTTATTCAGACCAGCTGCTGATAGGTCTCCAATAATGCCGTTCACAGTCGGAGCGAAGGCGAGGCTGTAGCCCCACAGCGCCCAAACTAGGCTTACGACCGCGAAGATTATGAAACATTGAACGATTGTGGAAACGAGGTTCTTTCGCCTAACAAGTCCGCCGTAGAAGAATCCGAGTGCGGGCGTCATTATCATGACGAGTGCCGTAGCGGTGAGTACCCATGCAATGTCCCCTGAGTCCAACAATTCAAGCACCGAGTTGGACCGCGGCTAACCGGGATGGTTGTATATTTGGTTAACCATTCCAATGGTAATTATTCTACGGAGCGTCTTGTCCAGCAAATATTCCTGTATACTTTGTTGCGCCGCGGGCTTCCTCAATAATCACTTGGCAGATCGCCGTGCCCGGATGCAGCGCTAAGGGTAGCGGCGAGACGTTGAGAATTTCAAGCACAACTTTGCCCGTGCTACCCGGTTGAATGAAACCACTACTTAGATGGATTAGGAGGCCTAGGCGTGCGAAGCGGGAGCGCCCCTCGATTCGGCCGCTAAGGGTGGAGGGGAGTGTGAGGGTTTCCTCCGTTATGCCTTGCACGAGTTCGTTCGGCATGATCAGGAATGAGCCGTTACGGTCCATCTTCACGGCCCTAGTGAGCTGCTTGTAATCCGCATCCTCACGAACATGAAAGACATCTCTAGTTTTCTCGAATACGCGAAAGCTGTCGCCTAGGTGAAGGTCGATCGAAGCAGGCCCGACCTGCTCCTTCATGAACGGTTCAATCTTGATTGAGCCGTTCTCAATGAGTTCTAAGAGCTTATCTCTTCCTAGCGTGGCCATTCCTGACTGACCCTAGGCATCATGGGACGACTTGGGTGATAAGAATTAGGACGAGCAGTAAGACCGCAAAACGGACCTCTTTTCGTTCAAAACGGACCCCTTTTCAACTATGCGGGCCTGGGGGATCCTACGCGAAGACAGAACTATTCCATTCCCGCGTTACTTTCGCGGCGTTGAGACTTTTCACGATCTAATATTTACCGGAAATTCCTCCTCCGTAACCAGGCGCGTTTTCGATGGCCTACAGTGGGTTGGAGCGCTCCAGATAATTCTAGGATGATCGTTAAAAGCTGGGACAACAGGCTTGACGCGGAGAATCGCAAGGCATGCTGGAGACGAAGCAAGAATACCGTTCAATGGAACGTGTGACGCCGGGCGACTACCTGCAGTTTGTTAAGAGAAATAAGAAAATCCAGATTGAGGAGACCGAGGTTCAGATTGGCAAGCCTTGGAGCATCTCCAGCTTTGGCCCGCCTAAGGATTATGTAAACGAGACCGAAACTGTCTGGAGCTTTCCCGACCGAGGTAGCTGGGCGACACATGTCGGAAACTATCGTGGCAATTGGTCTCCATATATTCCTAGAAATCTGATTCAGAGGTTCACGGAGGTCGGAGATTCAGTACTCGACCAGATGTGCGGCAGCGGCACAACACTCGTTGAATGCAAGCTTCTCGGGAGAAGCGTAACAGGAGTCGACATCAACCGTGACGCAATAATGGTTACGCAGGACAGATTGAACTTTTCCTTCGAGACGCTAGACGCCAAGCATCCTGGCATTTCAATTGAAACATATGTCGGAGACGCAAGGAGATTGGACGCTCTGGAAGACGAATCCATCGATCTAATCGCAACTCATCCACCATACGCATACATAATCCCGTACGCTCCCCGAACAGAAGGAGACATTTCTGCCCTAAGAAAGCTGAGCGATTTCCTCAAAGCGATGCGTGAGGTCGCTGATGAGTCCTATCGAGTCCTCAAGTCTGGAAAACACTGCGCAATTCTAATCGGTGACACTAGAAAGCATAAGCACTACGTTCCTATTTCGTACCGCGTACTCCAACAGTTCCTCGACTCAGGATTCATGCTTCGAGAAGATATAATCAAACGGCAATGGAAAACGAAAACAACGAGAGAGCGGTGGCGCAGCTCAAAACTTGACTTCTACAAAATTGCCCATGAACACCTATACGTGTTCCGTAAACCAAGCTCGGAGCAGGAGAAAAAGGCGCTTAGACTAAGTTCCAAATGGTGGTGAATTTAGGCCTGGTGAGTCTTAGCTTGCACCCCGTGCTCGTGTAACCGAAATTACATCCAAGTGAGCTTCAGCAAAAGCCCGACTGGGTGCCCGCCATTCACTATATTGCGGAAGAATGACATAGGAATGTCTCACGTCATAGAATTTAGATGTTCCTCAAACGTGTTCAAGTTGTAGACTTCCCCGAATTCCTTGACCAGAGCCATGTACAGTTTACGTCCCTCTTCAGACAGCCAGAAATTACCATCGGTTACCCAGTGAAAGTGCATTCCTTCCTTATCCTTCATTGACTTATAGAGAGCCACATACTCGTCTCTATTAATTCCAATCTTGGTGCCTGCGGTTGTGTAAAAGTTGGTTTCTATGAGATGTTTCGGGACACCATCGACAATCAAGATTATGTCAAACTTCTTCAGTCCGCCCAAGGGCTTTGTTACCCCTTCAACCTTTTTCTCCGTACAGTAAAGCCTGGTTCCAGGTTCGATTTCGCCGATCTGTGTCTTGATGCCCCTCTTCAGTGTTGTCACATTTTTCTCTTGTAATAGACCATCAATATTACTGAAACCCTTTCTTTTGAGCAAGTCTTTCAATCTGAGCGTGGCATAGTTTCCGTGCAGGCCCTTTGTGTCGACTGGAATTTGCTTGGAGCCTAGATATTCACGCAAATTTATTGCCCTCAGATGTTCGTTTAGTCTAAGGTTGGTCAGCAGGTAATTTGCTAACCGCGTGCTGAAGTCGCTAAATTCTTTCATCTTAATGCGTGTCTCAAGAATACCAAAATCGTTTGAAATCTTCGCAACGTAGTCAGAGACAACCATTTTGAATAATGCCACGATGTACTTCTTGCTATACGTCTCTTGGTTTTTCATAACCTCATCAAACCCGATATTTTCACGACGTTTGTCGACCCGAACGCGGCGCAAGAATAGCTCCTTAAGATTTGAGTCGTGTTTTAGGTTGTACACCGCGTACTCGTAGACGCCGTCTAGGTTTAGAGAGTTCATCTTGGTCACGTCAAAGACGAAGTGGATAAGCTGGGCATTTGTGAATCTAAGCAGTTGAAAGAGGCCTTGGAAGATGAGAAAACTTTTCGGGTTGTGTTCGATATAGTCTGAGAGACTGTTTATGTCCCAGTCTGTGCGGGACTGCAAGATCTTTATTTCATTTGAAAGAGCAGCCAGTTGTCTTTCATCAAAATCACTCTTTCTGAACTCATCTTGAATGAACTCGAAGAACGAGATCTTAGAGGCAAAGTCTAGGTATCTTTCTTCAGTGCTCACAGGCTGTACCTTCCGTCGGCGGAGTCACTTAGGTCCGCTTAAGTCCAGGTCTCATAGTTGAACGGATCGGCTTTCAAGGCACTTGCTTTCCCTAATCTTCGTGCGTAGATCTGCGCGATGGCTCAGCTTAACCTATGGTGTCAGAGTTGCAGGCGCAGTCGTTAGGATCCACATCGCCTCACTGGGCAGAGGCATGTGTGATGAGTCTACCCTAATTCAAGTGCCCTTCGCGTTGTTGTAGACCCAAACGTTGTTCAGGTCGTATTTTCCAGTTATACTCGATAGGTAGGAGCAAGTGTCTCGCCGGTCACCAAGGGCTGCGGTTTTAAGCCGAGTAGGTTCCAACCAACAGAGAGCGAGTACGACGGCGGAGCTGCGACGGCCGGAATCACCGCGTCCGTCACATTCAACATGTCCGTCTGTGTCATGCAAATCCAATATCCGAAGCCGTCGGCGGTCGGGATTTCTATTGGAGCAGTTTGCGCACTGGCGACGATAACGCCTGCTTCTGGTTATGTTGGACCGATGGCTTCCATTATAATCGGAGCGGCAGCGGGCGTTGTGTGTAACTATGTGGCGGGTTGGCGTGCGAGAACACGACTTGATGACTCTCTTGATGTATTCGCCTGTCATGGCGCAGGGGGAATCTTGGGAACAATAGCGACGGGAATCTTTGCATCTGCCGCCATCAATGCGGCTGGCCCGAACGGACTACTATACGGGAACATGTATCAGTTCATAATACAAGTATTCGGAGTAGTTGTCGTGGGATTTTTCGCCTTCGTAGGCTCTTACATGCTGTTGAGAATTATCAACGTCTTCACGCCCGTAAGAGTTAGTCCGACGGAAGAAGATGCAGGCCTGGACATAACGCAACACGGCGAGGAAGCGTACACAAACAAGTAATCACGAGACAAGTTGAACCAAAGTCAAACAGATGCCTATTCTACTGGTGCGCACGCACACCAAGACTAGCTAACGAGTACTGCTTGGCCGTTTGATTTGACTTCGATTTCATGCCAGTGGGTATCATGTGGCTGTCCCTTAAGGCTCCTGACACGGAGGAGATTCTTCGCTTCGTCACCGCGTTCCATGACTCGCAGATCTATGATTCCGTCGCTCGCGCCTTCCAGTCGCGAGTAGAATGATTCCGCGTGAATTCCGCGAGCAACTCCCCCAAAGTGGATTCTTCTTGCCCTACGTTCGTTCGGCCAGCCTCTGCTGATTACCCATTCTAAGAACGGATTCTCTTCATTGAATCGAAGTCCTTCGGAATAGGAATCGAAGATGCCTAAGGCACCGGGCGGCCAACTTTCTATCACGTCCCAGGATTGCGGACCATATTTCGTTGTCTTAAGCCATTCAAGGCTTAGGTCAGCGACCTTCCACGAACGCAGCCGATCGCCGCCCTCAATTGGCTCGAACAAGGAGGTTTTTCCCTGCTCGGTGTCGATTCGACCTCCAGTCAGTGTTGCTGTGCACCAGTCGTCGATGTCAAGACGGCTTTCTTTGATGGTTGCTGGAACATTGACGCCCAGGGCGGCCAAGCTCTCTTTAACCGCTTCTGGTGGCCTTGTTGAGGTTGCGTATACTACGCGTCCGTTAGCTTGGAGGTACATGGCTGTGATTGTTGTCGTTACAGCTAACCATTGAGAGGATGGGTCAAATTCAACTAAGTATTGTTCCCAATTTCACCCCGTCAGGGATTAGTTGAGCGAACAGAGGAATGTTCACACGATCGGCTGAAGACAACTCGGTACCTACGGAAAAATAAAGCGAACTCGCAGAAAGGAGTTTTGTTCGAGGGTGGAGAAGCTTTTGGCTACGTAGGAAGTTACAAGCTGCTTGAATCTATAAGAGGGGTTCAAGGGGATCAGATCAGGAAGATAATCAGGGCATTGACCTAGCGTATGATGTGTTAGGGCAAAGATACCACTTATTGTCACAGGGTGGATGTGCTTCTTGTCCTTGGACTCTGCATTTCTCATTTGTTGAGAAGAAGATATGAATTCTTAAGTACACTCGCGCGACACTTTCCATCCCAGTGGACTGCTGGGGCAAAATTTTGACCAAACAAGTCGCGATGACCTCGGCTCTTGAGCTGAGGAACGAAATAGTCACCGACGCCGACCCTCTCATGAGGAGGGTTGGCAGGCTCTTACTCAATTTGGATTTCGAACCAATAGCTCACAGAGAAAACTTCCCAAACTTGGGCGAAATTGATCTGGCATTCAAACTTCAGCGCGATGGCTTTGTTTTCGTCTTCATTGTCGAAGTGAGCGGGCAATCTAGCGAACGCAACGAAAAGATCAGCTATTTCTTCTCAAGGTGGAGTGACCCAAGAAATTTGAACCTCTTCTTCGGTAGAGTAGGTCTCACTAACGTAAAGAACACACGGATTTATGTTGACATGTCTCGGAAGAGTAATGCAGACATATCTCCGATTAGACAGCATTTGGAGAACCAGCAGTTTCCTAACCATGTTCTCTTTGCCGACGATGTTATTTATTTCGAGAAAATGTTTGGAATGATTGGAAAATGGGCTCGGAGCGACCTGCTAAGTTTCGTTCAAGTTCCAAGGTCCGCTACTTCATTACGTATACCGGCAATTCAATTTTATCTGGAAGAGTACCCTGCCTTCTGCTTCGTTGCGGACGTCCGAACACTTCTCGAGTCATGTTACATATCGAGGCGACTGGGTGACGAGAAGGGCTATCAGAGAGCGCTAAATGAGAAGAGAGTTAAAGCCCTCAAGCAGGAAGTCAATGATCATCGGATAGTTGCATTTCCCAACTCAATTCTTCTGAACTGCGAAGACCTTCTGAAAGATCCGCCTGTTTCTCGTGATGAATGCCCCAAACCAGTTGAAATCTATCTGCCTACGTCCCATTGTTCTTGCTTAGTGGTGGACGGACAACATAGACTTCTGGGGTTGTCCGGACTCGAAGAGACGGACTTGAGCAGACGACAACTACCAGTTATTGCGTATCAACGGCTTCCGCGAGACAGAGAGGTTAGACTGTTTGTAGATATCAATTCAAAACAAAAAAGAATAGACAGTAATCTGATTCAAGATCTAAAGGCGGATTTCACGTGGGATCCCGATGCGAATCCGAAGGAACATTCTGAGAAGATTATGGTACTTATCGCACGGCGACTGAACAAAGCGGGCCCTCTTCGCGGCACGATATACTTCGGGACAGCAAGAGAAACCAAGGGGAACAAAATAACGCTCTCTACTTTTGTCTCGGTAATCAAAGAGAATCAATTGATAGGCGGCAAGAAACACTTCTGGCAAATCAGCCCTAATTCAACAGATTTAGCGGAACCCGAGAAGGCAATCACATCCGTGTTCTCGACCATACGGACGAGTTTCACTCACAAACAGGTCACCTTTGCATTAAGTAATACGGGCCTCAGGATGTTGTTCCGCGCCATCCAAATATTGGAAAGGAATCGTCAAGCAGAGAAATGTAAAGTGAGTAGGAAGGTTTTCCTAAAGAACGTGAGAAACATACTAAGCGACAATATGATTTCCGATTTGAGCACGCTATATGGGATAGGCGGCAAAGTCGAGGGAACTAAGAGAATCATTAAAGGTCTTAAGAAACGGTATCCCAAGAGTTACGCAAATCTCGAACTAGACTTTCGACGATTGGTAGTGAAGAAACACAAGCAGAACACCGAGGAAACATAATCGGAGTCGGTAGGGCATTCATATTCCCAGACCATCATGAACCCGTGAAAGACAACCATTTTTCCTGGGGGGGTGCGATCACTGGTGCGGGCACCGTAATTTGAACCGGCAATTGTGCGTGCGCACTTGACAGGTACTCATAATACGCGAGGCGAAAATCATGAGTGCTGTTCAAATGGTGAAGGAAATAAGGAAATCGTGAGATGTAATATGACACTGGTAATACGCGGTTCAGGATTGACCATTGAAGATGTTGTGCGCGTTGCACGCCATGGCGAAAAAGTGGAACTGCATCCCGATTCTATCAAAAAGATCAATTCATGTCGTGCCATGCTTGAGAAGAAAGTTGAAGCCCACGAGATCATGTACGGTGTTAACACCGGCATAGGCGAATTATCGGAGATAGTGCTCAACGATGATCAGGTAAGAGATTTTCAGAGATATTTGATTTACAATCATGCTGCAGGTATGGGCGATCCCATGCCCATTGACTGGGTACGTGGTGCCATGCTCGGGCGCATCAATGTGCATGCACACGGGAATTCAGGTTGCCGCCTGGCGATTACTCAGACTTTGGTGGATATGTTGAACAAGGGTGTTACGCCTTACGTGTGCACGAAAGGATCTGTAGGTGCTTCCGGTGATTTAGCACCCATGGCGCAGATTGCTTTGCTCCTGATGGGTGAAGGGCATGCATATCACAAGGGTGAATTCTTGGAAGGCCAGGTGGCGATGGAACGTGCAGGCATCCCCATTCCCGGACTAGAGGCACGCGATGGTCTGGCTGCTATTAATGGTTCCAATGTACTTACCGCCATGTCGGCCCTAATGATATACGACACCAACAACTGGCTCAAGCAGGCTGAAATAGCCTGTGCCATGTCGCTGGAAGCGCTGAAAGCCAACCTCAAACCGTATCAAGAATTAATTCTTGAAGTTCGCGGCTTCCCCGGTGGCGTCCGCAGTGCAAAATCAATCCGTAAGGTAGTGGCTGGCGGTGACCTGTCTGAAGGCCGTTTAAAGGTGAAGGTGCAGGATGCTTATTCGATGCGTTCCACACCGCAGGTGATTGGTGCAGCACATGATGCGCTTGCCTTTGCCCGATTACAGGTAGAGACCGAACTCAATGGGGTGGGAGATAATCCTCTTTTCTTCCCGGATGAAAACCTGGTACTCTCAGGCGCCAATTTCCAGGGCTCGCCCGTTGCTTTGCCTATGGATATGGTAGGTGTTGCAGTAACGATGGTATGCGTACTTTCTGAACGCCGCATGAACCGCCTGAATAACCCGGCACTAAGCGTGGGGCTTCCGCCCTTCCTGATTAAGGGCGCCGGCATGTTCTCCGGGCTAATGCTAAGCCAATATACCGCTGATATGCAGATCGTAGAACAGCGAATCCTCTGTATGCCGGCTTCTATACAGTCAATCCCGGCTGCTGCCGACCAGGAAGACTTTGTTTCCATGGGCATGAACACCGCTCTGAAGAATTTTCAGATTCTCGACAATGCTTATGGTATTTTGGGAATTGAATTCATGGCTGCTGCTCAAGCCCTTGACTTACGTAGAAAATATGAAACACCATATGAATTCGGAAAGGGAACACAAATTGCTCATAACGCGATCCGTAAACACGTGGAGTATCTTGATATCGACCGCCCGCTTTATCCCGATCACAACAGGATGAAGGAACTCGTGAAATCATGCGAAATCCTTGTGGAAGTGGAGAAAGCTATAGGTTCCCTGGAATAAAACATTCTTTCTAAACCATGCAGGTCCAGCTGATAGTCCAGTAAACTGCAGCTAATCGGAGACTTATCGCAAGAGTTCGAGGCTGGGCCAGCGAAAACGAACCAAGAGGTCTTCATCCACACGTTGTTATCTGCTCTTAGCTCTCACGCGTCCGGTCTGGAACCGTTACCTGAGCGGCTCTGCTGGGAAGACAACTTGTGTCTAAACCAGTCAAGGAATTTCCCGTAGGGGCCGCCGAGAATGCCTTCCAGTAACGCAGCCGATCCGAGCCCGACCAGCGCGGCTTGAAGAGATTTGGAGGTATAGAGAAAGATGGGTGTGTACACGATTGTCCAGAATATTGCGGTGGCAATGGCATCTACAAGAAACCTTCGTCCCAGACCGGAAGAAACTTTCAGCCAGATCACGACTCCTGTTCCAGTCTCTCTTAGTGACCAAGTAGATTACTAGCTTGCCTTTGCCGAGTGGCACGACTCCAAGGGTGGCATTCTGGAAGAACGTTTGCGGAAAGCCAGGGGCTGATAGCATTTCACGGAATACTCAAAAGCCTAAGGGAATAACTTGTACACAATCAAACCAATCGCCAGTAGATCTACGGCGAGCACGATCAGTTTAAGTGATTTCTCAGGCCTCGCCAGAAGTTGAGAGGTATTCATACTTTGTCGAGTGCCGTCCGCAAACCGCATCTCAGTCAGGGAACTTCTCCGCCTGAAATCTTTGCACCAACGTGATAGGTTGATTTCAATGCTCGCGGTGGCGGACATGGCTAACGCAACCAGAACGGCCTCGCTTGTTACCGTCAATGCGTTAACGTAATAGCTTATCAGCGTCGGTAGCGCTGCCCACGAGAAAGCAAACCAGATGTCACTATGGAATGCCCCACTGAAGGCTTCAGTGTTGTAGGCGAAGAGAAAGAAGGTCTCCAGGATTATGAATGCCAGAAGGGTCAATGGGGCCACGATCGAGCCGGACGCTGCGAACAATTCGAGCATGCCATAACTCCCGATAACTACCGCTGCAACAAGTGGGAGCGCAAACAGAACAGTCAACTCACGTTTCCCCAACGCCTCTGTCCAGTGGCTCACGTGCAACTCATTCAAAGCGTGCGCAGACAGCCCGAGCCCGAGAAAGTAAGCCACGAGAGTGAGAACGACCCGGTCTGGGTGGAGGTTGGGTGAGAGCGCGGCTCCGATTAGAACAAATGAAAGAACCATTGAGGTATACGGCAAATGCATGATCGTGTAGAACTCGCGGAGCCTACTGCCGCCCCGCGCATACCAAGCCCCATTCGCTCTCAAACAACCACCCCAATCATCAGCCGAAGACCAAACAGAAACAGTCTTTCCTCAGGGGTCATAATTGAAATATTGTTATGTGAATGTCTTTGGGCTGGCGTAGTAGCAATCCGGGCGTAGTCTAGCCTGGTTTAGTTCTTGCTTTTCATGTGGTTTTAGTGGCGTAGTGGCCTAGCGGGTGATAGGTTACGGTTCAAATTCTGTTGCCCGCATTGGCCACACACAAGACTGCGGGTGCAGGTAGATGATGTTAGGGAGAGTCCTCTAGACCCGGTCACGATGAGACATAAATTGTCATTAAACTCTAAGGTACAGGGACATTGAAGAAGGTCGGCGCGGAGTCTCATTTTCATCGTGAGAAGCCATTCAGGTTCATCGTTGACGCACATGAAGACATAGCAGATAATGCTATGCAAGGACGTGATTTCAGGCTTTCAGCTCTCGAGAAACGGACCTCGAAACCCCGCCCGACAGCGATGGAAGCACTGGACTCTGACACTTGGAATCATCAGCGCCATTATGCTGAGTACCAGAGTCTCCTCGCGCCCACGAGAATCGACCGGAAGAAGGGTTCATTCAACCGGTTGATAGTAACTCCACTTGCCCTGCCTGACGAATGCAGGAATTCTCCGTCGCCAAGATAGATCCCTACATGAGTAATGCCACTACTCTCATCTGAGAAGAACACAAGGTCGGCGGCTGCCATCTCCGTATCGTCGATGGGCCTACCTACCATGTATTGCATGTCCGCATCGCGTGGAATGCTGACTCCGTTCATCTTGTAGACCAATTGAACAAATCCTGAGCAATCGAAACCGAGAGGAGTGGTTCCACCCCAAAGGTAAGGTACCCCAAGAAAACGTTTCCCTGTCTCAGCTGTTCTTTGGCGGTTAGTGACAGGGTAGTTGAAATTTGCGGATCGAATGCTCACATCTTCTCTCCGAATCCAACCATAGCTGAGGTCAGGTAAGCGTACTTTGCAGCGGTGCGTTTGTTCCGACACCAATTCAAGCCTCGTATCCACCGTGACCGTAATGCTCTCCCGAGGCTCACCGAAGCGTTCCAGGTAGATTACGGCGACGTTACTCTTCACGACGGCGATTCGCCCTTTGTAGGCGTAGCGTGGTTCACGGAACTTCAGTCTCCTCGTCGCTGCGACCTCTATCCAACCCCTGTAGGCGTCGGGGGTTGTTACCCGGAGCCAAGTGCGCCTTTCGTTCGCAACCATGAGAGGGGTGCCGAGTATTACTTGCGTGACACGTTCCGATCTTGTGCTGGTTGTGGCGTGTAGGTCAGCAACTGATCTTGTTACAACAGCCTCGTTGTAACACATCTTCCCGATTCGATTATTCCTGCCCACTAGCCTTATGCCTTCCACGTTCGAGAACAATGGCAAGCGCCCAATAACGTCTTTCTGCTGACTCCTCTACCCGACAAAGAAAAGGGGCGTCAGTAGCTGAGGGGTGGGAAACAATAGGAAGGGTGGACAAGGCGTTTTACGATCATCTAACCTCAACGGGTGAGAAGAGGATCGAATGAGAATAACGCTCATAGAGCCTATACCACTTCAAATTCCGCTCAAAGTCCCATTCAAAACGGCCAAGGCCGAGCAGCTGACCGCACGAATTGTACTCATCAAACTGCACACAGACTCAGGCATCATAGGTATCGGCGAATGCGATCCTAGACCTCACATTACCGGTGAAACCGTCGATTCGGTTCTCGCTGTGGTCTCAACATACCTCGCCCCTGCCCTCCGAGGAATGGAGCTCTCCGAAGCCAATGATATCAGAAAGGTGTGCGAACAAATGGATCAGGCACTGGTCTCGAATTCCTCAGCCAAGGCAGGAATAGACATAGCCGCATACGACGCCTTGGGCAAGAGCAAGGGCGTCCCGGTGTACGCCCTGCTCGGTGAGAGAAGAAGGAAGGCTTTGGTAAGTTGTGGTTTCACAGACTTGGGCAGCAAAGCCAAGGCTGAGCAGGACGCAAGGAAATGCAGAGAGTTGGGTTGCAGTAACTTCAAGATAAAAGTCGGACGGGAGTGGAGTGTGGACTCAGAACGAGTGGACGCAGTACGTTCGATTCTGGGACCTGACATTGACCTAATCATAGACCCCAACCAGGCGTGGTCTGTGGAACAATCCATCACGGTCCTAAAGGAATTGAAGATTCGAAATATTGCTTGCGAACAGCCGATTGTATGGGACGACTTAGTCGGACTTTCCTCGATAGCACAGGCTGTTGACGTGCCCGTGATTGCAGACGAAGCTGTGCGTTCACCGTTCGACGCATGCGTCGTTCTGCGGTTGAAGGCTGCGGATATCGTCAACATCAAGCACCTGAAGAGTGGAGGACTGTGTCGAGGATTAGAGATCGCACGAATCTTGCAACAAGAGGGCGTCCAGTGCATGATAGGAAGCACGATGGAAACTGGAATAAGTTCCGCAGCCAGCGTACACCTCGGAATTGCCTGCTCTAACCTGAAGTATTTCGACGTAGCGCCTCCAACCGATTTCATAACGGAAGATATTGTTAAGGGAATTGAATGGAAGGGCCTGAGCGTGGAACCAAGCGAACACCCGGGGCTTGGCCTAGAGCTGAAAGAGGAATTACTATCGAAGTACGCGATCTCATAGCCGCTTCCACTCTTGAAAGTCGACGGCGCGGAACATATATCGAGATAGGCTAGGCTAGTACGTGGGTGCTCGGGAATGGTTCAGAAGCCTACCGCGCTTCGAAAGGGTAACATGATTCGTGCAGTCGCGCCCGCCAGCTCAGAAAGCGATTTCTCGGCGCTGAACATGGGTCTCGCGAAACTGCGCGAACTCGGGTTCAATGTCTCACTTGGCGAATGTGTCGCGAAACTGAGGACGAGAGGTTACTTGGCAGGGTCAGACTCAGAGAGAGCTGAGGAACTTAACGAAGCCTTTCGGGAGGATAAAGTTGACGCTGTCTTCTGCGTAAATGGAGGGTACGGTACTGTTAGAATGCTTCCATATGTAGACTACGATCTGATAAAGACAAACCCGAAGATCTTCCTCGGCTACAGCGATATCACTGCGCTCCACGCTGCGATTAACCAGAGGTCTGACCTAGTCACCTTCCACGGCCCCATGATAGCCTCGGAGATGGGTTCAGAATTCACCGACTTTACAGCGCATTGGTTTCTAAGAGCCGTTCAAGATTCTGCGCCACTAGGCGAACTCACAAACCCACCGGATGGGCCGATAATCAAGACGATCAACGAAGGTAGGGCATCAGGGAGGCTAGTCGGAGGCAACCTCTCATTGATGGCTAGCACAATGGGAACCCCCTACGAGATCGACACTCGGAACAAGATTCTATTCCTTGAAGATACCCAGGAGCCACCTTATCGCGTTGACCGTGACCTAACCCACCTCTGGTTAGGTAGGAAGCTTGACGAAGCAGCAGGCATCATAGTCGGCGAATTCACAAAATATGACCTGATAGACAAGGAGCCGTCACTCACTTTGTGGGATGTCCTGCGGGATCGGATTTGCGAAAGCGGAAAACCTGGAATCTACGGGCTCTGCTGTGGTCACGGCAAGCATCATTTCACCCTGCCAATCGGCGTGGAAACAAGGTTAGATGCAACGCAGGGGCGGGTCTGGATAGAAGAAAGCGCCACGGAACCATAGAGGGAAGTGAAGACAATTGGCCAATGATGTGATCAGACTTCTAGCTGACCTTGTGAAGATTCCGAGCGTTTGCGGTGAAGAACTGAAAGTAGCGAAATTCATTGAAGGATGGCTGCGAGAAAATGGCCTTCCCGCTGAGAGGCTGGAAGTCAAGCCGGACAGACCTGACGTCATAACGCGACTCAAGGGGTCTGAGGCTGGTCCTCGGATCCTTCTCAACGGCCATATGGACACCGTCGCTCCAGGGAGTGGATGGACGCGGAACCCCTATGGCGCCGAAGTGGAAGGTAACAGGATGTATGGCCGTGGAACACTCGACATGAAGTCGGGTCTCGCCTGCATCCTCTCCGCAGCAGCTGCATGCAAAGAGAAAGGGCTTCCGAGACGGGGCGAACTTCTCGTGGCCGCTGTAGTAGACGAGGAAGCGTACGACTGGGGCACCTACGCCCTCATACAGCAGAATGTCACCAAGGAATTGGACTTCGCTATGATTTCCGAGGCAACGGACCTTGAGGTGGTAACCGCGCATCGTGGCAGAGCCGTGTTCGAGGTGGACGTGCGCGGGCGAGCAGCTCATTCCTCGTGGCCTGATCACGGCGTGAACGCGATAGAGAAAGCAGCCATATTGTTGAATGCTCTGCCCAGAATAGGCGGACCCGTTCACCGCAGACTTGGCGGCTCCACCGTGAACACTCTATCGATCGAAGGAGGACAGGAAGAGGTCATGCTCGTTCCAGATCACTGTCGAGTCGTCATCGACAGGTGCTTGGTGCCCGGCTACAGCTCCAAAGCGGCTCTCTTCGATTTGCAGGAACTCGTCAAAGAAATCGGAATAGATGCTGAAGCTCGACTCATCAAACGGGAGACACCATTCTGTGACCCGTTCGAGATTCCTGACGATGATCAGAATGTGCAACACGTAGTCCGAGCTGCAGGAAGGGTACTCGGAGCAAAGCCAAAGATCCAGTTCCACGACGGACCGTGTGATTCCTGCATCCTCGTAAATCAGGGTAAGATTCCTACAATCGAATTCGGCCCTTCAGGCGGCAGGTTACATGAGTCCGATGAGTTCGTTGACCTGGAATCTGTGAGGAAGACGACCGAAGTCTATGAAGAGATAATCAGGGCACTGATGTCGTGATTATCGTTGGTTTACAGCCAGCACAACTAAGACGCACGCCTGACACCGCTATGGGGGTTGCTTGACGTGACCGAAATCAAGTCTCGATCATCCCGGCAGCATTTGAAGATTCAAAACGGTTCCCTTTTTGTTGACGGAGTATCCTGCAAGGGATTAGCAGAGGAGTTCGATACTCCAGTCTACGTTCTGAGCCAGGATAGGATACGTCAGAACTATCGTGCGTTCCATGGAGCTTTGGCCCGAATCTACCCGCATATTCTAATCTGCCCAGCTTACAAGGCAAATTCACATTCGGCGGTTTGCAGGCTCTACGAGATCGAGGGAGCCGGAGCAGAGGTGGTGTCGCCAGCGGAACTCAGGATGGCGCTGGACGCGGGCGTCGACCCCGAGAAGATCGTGTACAACGGCCCCATGAAGAAAGAAGCAGACTTAGAGCTGGCCATAGAATCGGAAGTGGGCTTAATCAACGCCGATTCGATCCCCGAGCTGGAGCACATGCAACGGGCGGCGAGCAAAGTCGGGAAACGCTGCAACGCAGGCTTAAGAATAAACGTGGGAATAGAGCCGCTAGTCCACCCACACTTGGCCACAGGGCAGAGAGAACACAAGTTCGGCATCTGGATAGGAGAAGCAATCGCAGCTTACATAGCAGCCTCCAACAAACCCGAGCTGAACATGATAGGAATGCACTGCCACATAGGCTCTAACATCAGCGAACCCAAAGTTATCAGTGAAATGGCGAGAAAGATTCTCGGACTCGCAACCCAGGTCAAGAAAGAGGCAGGAGTCAACTTCTCCAAGATAGACATGGGCGGAGGCGTCGGCTATCCCTACCAGCCTGGTTCGCCAGTTATGAGCTTCGAAGAATACGCCTCTTCACTCTTAACAAAAAATATCGCCAATCTCGTGGACCTACGAAATCCTACGTTGATCTTCGAGCCGGGCAGAGCGATTGTAGCAGATGCCGGCATCCTGCTAACAACAGTGAATGTTCTGAAACGGCAGGGAAACGTGAATTGGGCAATAGTTGATGCTGGCATGAATACATTCATCAGACCGGCGCTCTACGATGCGAAACACCAGATTCTCCTTGCCAATAGGGACGCCAACGCCCACGACGTATACAGCGTAGGGGGGCCGTGTTGTGAATCGGCAGATGCCTTTGCCAGAGGCATCACACTGCCCACCCTCCTTGAAGGGGATTTGCTAGCAGTTCTGGACGTCGGCGCGTATGGATACACGATGGCTAGCAATTATAATGGGCAGCCGAGACCAGCAGTAGTACTGGTCACCGAGGGAAAAGGAGAACTCATTAGGCGACGAGATAGCTACGAAGATATGATGGCGGGAGAAATCGTCCCCGCCCACCTCGCTAAGTGAGTCCCGCATGACAAAATCTCATCTGGCATTTGCTCATCTGGATTAACCTGATGGTTATCTTGGGAACTGCAGATTGCGATTTCAAGGTCGCGAAATAGTCTTAACCCATCTCACTGATTATTCGAGGCTGCTATTACCAGTTGATTTTATGGTCGTGTTCGATTTAGGTGGTTCGAGCAAAATCGCGATTCCAACTATCGTGATGAAGAATGATGCCATGATTAAATACCAAGAGAATAATCTGATTCGCTAGTTCCATCCCTTCCAACCGGGACCCCGCACCACTCGTCCGGGTTTCGCGTCGGTGTTTTCACCGTCCTTAACAACAGGTACGCCATTTACGAGTACATGCACGACCCCAGTCGAGTACTGGGCCGGATTGTCGAAGGTTGCACGGTCTCTAATTTTGGTTGGATCGAACACTACCATATCAGCGTAGTATCCTGTCTTTAGCATTCCGCGTCGTTTGAGTTTCAGGTTCCCTGCGGGCAGAGATGTCAAACGTCGGATCGCGTCTCCCAAGGGTGCGACTTTTTCTTCACGTACGTATTTTCCGAGAAATCTAGCGAAGGTTCCGTATGCACGTGGATGTGGAAGAGATTTCATGAATACCCCTTCGGGGCTCATGCATGCCGCGTCTGATCCCAAGCTCACCCAAGGCAGTGTCGCGTTTTGGCGAACGTCTGCTTCCGACATCGAGAAGTAGATGGTGCCAACTCGGCTGTCATCCTCGATGACTAGATCCATTGCGGTCTCGGGAGCGGATTTTCCCCGCATTGCTGCCACATCCGCTAGGGTCTTCCCGGCAAACGGCTTGAGTTTCTCAGACTTGAATGCGGCTAACAGCATATTTTCCGGTCCGGTGGCAAAGTACATGTTCTCCCACTCGTCCGTTGCTGTGCACATCTCCTGCTTGACGCGGTCCCGAATAGAAGGATCTTTCAGCCGCTTGACCCAAGCCTCGTGGCCTCCCTCCTGTACCCAACGCGGCATAACCGCGTCTAGGCCGGTCATGCTTGCAGCATAAGGGTACATGTCGGCGGTGATCCGGAGCCCAGCGCGCCGCGCTGCTTCAATCTTCTGAATCACAGCGTCGCGGTTAGGCCAGTTCGACTTACCGGCAACCTTTAGGTGATATATCTCAGCTCGTACATTGGCTTCTTGTGCTATACGTATCAGCTCATCGATCGCCTCAAGCAGTCGGTTTCCCTCGCTCCGAATATGCGAAATGTACAAGCCATCATACTCGCCTACGACCTTGGCCAATTCAATTAGCTCTTTTGTGGGAGCGTAGCATGCGGGGGCATAGATCAGGGAGGATCCGAGGCCAACGGCGCCTTCCTCCATAGCCTCACGCACTAGTTCACGCATCGTGTTGAGCTCTTGCGCACTCGCGAGCCTATCATCATATCCGATTGCGTGAATGCGGACAGTGGTTGCACCAACGAATGATGCGACGTTCGGAGACACGCCGCGTTCCACGAGATATTCAAGATATTCTCCTACGGTGGTCCATTTAACATCGTATTTGATATCCCCCTGGCGTTTGATCAGATCCTTCTTCATTGTCTCGCTTAACGGACCCATGGATTCACCTTCTCCGAAAACCTCCAAGGTTACACCTTGCCGGATGTCGCTCTGACCGCGACCATCCTCGATAAGCGATTCTACGCCCCAGCTCAACATATTAATGAAACCAGGAGACACGGCAAGGCCGGTTGCATCAATCTCCATTGTGCCGTGGAGGTTTTTTCCCACCGCGGCGATGATATCATCTTTGATGGCTACGTCGCCGCGAAACGATGCGGATCCACTCCCATCGTATATCATTGCGTTACGAATCACCGTATCGAACCCCGACGTAGTTCTTTCGTTCGTCTTCGCCCAACGCATGATCGTCGATCGTGCAGGATAAGTCGCTGATACTTTCAAGGACAGCGCCCAGATGCCTTGGAGACAACGTTAGCTAAAGGCGATACGTTTCAAGGTTTGCGATATCTAGTGGAGAGAAAAAGTCACTTGAATACAGGATTGGTTGTCGCCATTCATTCCGTTGTCTCCAGAAATTCTAATGAGTTCTCATGGCAATTTACGCAAGTAGCCCTCATTCCAATCCTAGTCATGACCAGCTAACAGTGCTGTCACCAACGGAACCACGGAGACAACACACTGTGACAACCGAGCGAGTAAGAAATCAGTCACAGAGATAACGGCGATCGCGAAATGAATCAGACCAATGACCCTTGCGGCACCGATCGTCCGCGGCGATTTATCGCAGCGAGCTTCTCGAAAATTTCAAACCTCTTCTGCAAGAAGCACAGAAGGGTTAAATGTTTTGACGACAAAATAGTACTGCTCCTATCCTTGAAGGAGACGCACCAAGCCCCTTCGGGTTGCAGATTTCGGAAGCGCTGCCAGTTTGCTACGAACCTATGTGCCGAAACAGAGCCGGGACTTGAAGAGAACGTGACAGGCCATGTGGGCTGTAATCGCGGCTTTGTTAGTTCAATTTGGCCCTTGGTTTTTGTCACAAGGGAAACAATGAGCGTTAGGGCCTAATTGAACAGTTGACAAGTGCCGATAACTCGCCAGAACCGCGAGGAGCACGAGGGCAGATAGAGTGTAAATAGATAGCTGTAAATAGAAGTTCTATACACATCGCCTCTTTCGGTGCTTGGTTCTTGAAGAAATCACTTTTGATAGCTGCACTAATAATTATCGTAATCATCATAGTGGGAGGTTCAGTCGGGTACTACTCAATGATCCGACCAGCGCCAACTGGAACCAGCGTAACGGGCGTCGCAACGTCCGGAGTTCAACAAGTGGTTCGGATAGGCGATGTCACAGCGTCAGAATCCACCTCAATGGACCCTGCAATGAATTTCGAAGATCTGGACCCAATCTATTCCATGTACGATCGACTCGTAACATACGTGCCTCCAGATTACTCAAAGGTAGCGCCGATGCTAGCAGATTCTTGGGATGTCTCGCCTGACGGACTCGTCTACACGTTTCACCTCCACAGCGGAATAACCTTCACTGGAACCAGTGATCCAGTGAACGCTGCAGCTGTAAAATTCTCGGTTGAGAGGGCCGAGGCAATCAACGGTCCTCCAGCGTGGCTTCTCAGGCCAGATGGCGGAGTGATCAATATAACGAGCATAGACATCTTAGATCCTCAAACTATAAGATTCACCTTGGGAGCGATCTCAGGGTCGTTTCTGCCAATAATGGCGAATGCCGTGTCGTCCGTTATGGATCCGAACCTTATCGCTGCCAACAATGGTACCGACTTCGCTTCCTCATGGCTGAACGAACACTCGGCGGGAAGTGGACCATTCTCACTTCAACAATGGACCCGAGGCCAAGAGCTAGATCTTGTAGCAAACAAGAACTACTGGAGAGGGGCGGTGAAATTAGACAAAGTCATATGGCTTTACGTCGCCGAAGCCACGGACAAGATCTTCGGTGTTCAACGCGGCGATCTCGATATCGTCGGAAGCCTTTCACCAGATCAACTTGCCTTGGTATCATCGATACCTGGAGTCCAGTTGGTGAAGGACTGGGATCTAACCACAGTGTACTTCGGCATGAACTTGAAAGCTCCCATCACGCTACCGAGCGGCACAGTCGCGATGCCTTTCTCGGACCGGAGAGTTCGAATGGCCGTCAGACTGGCTGTGAATTACACTGCCATAGTTGACGTGCTGGGGCAAGGCGTCACCGTACGCCTTGGCGGCTTCATTCCGAAGGGAATGCTCGGATATGACCCAAGCCTGGTCGTCAATCAAGATGTTGCGCGAGCTAAGGAATTGATGAATGAGGCAGGATATGGAGACGGTTTCACTGTGACGATGCTCGTGCCTCCAGGTTCGCAATCCGCTGGCGTTTCATGGGCGGATATGGGTTTGGAAGTCAGACACGACCTAGCGGCGATAGGTATCACTGTAAACGTGCAAGTGACTGAAGGTGCCACACTATTACGAATCTACAGGGCTAGACAAGCCCAAATGGTTATCATGAACTGGAACAAAGATTACGCCGACCCTGACGACTTCACATTTCCATTCTGTGACGGGTCACTATCCCACCGTGTGAATTATGACAATGCAACCATCGACAACTTAATCACTCAGGCGTCCCAGCAGCCCGATCAGGCGAAACGTGCTCAACTCCTAGTCCAAGCTCAACAACTGCTCATTGACGATGGCCCATGGGTTATTCTGTACCAGCCTTTGCTAGTCACCGTGTTGGGATCACACGTACAACCATTGAGCGCGTTCCAGAATATCTTCTGGTTCGATTATTGGCAAATGTACAAGGTCGCTCAGGCCATGACAACAACATCGCTCGTCATGATTGCACTGGTGGAAGAGCGCCGACCTTTAGCCTCCTCTTCCTTTTTCTTCTATACGTAACACTCTCGATAGCAAGCGGAGTTTGGCACGTTGGCCCTATTGGGATACGTGCTTCGACGCGTTACTTTGCTCATTCCAGTGATTATCGGGATTGCAACGCTTACTTTCATCATAACGAGACTCATCCCAGCGAACCCTATAATCGCCTTCCTAGGCGAGTTTGCGAGACCTGCTCAGGTGGCCGCCCTTGAGCAAAAGTGGGGGCTTGACAGGCCGCTCTACGAGCAGTACTTTCGTTACATGAATAGTCTAGCTCACGGAGACTTGGGCATTTCGATTCACACGCAGCGACCAGTCTTAGCTGACCTGGAGAGTTTCTTTCCTGCAACCGTTGAGCTCTCTACGGCAGCTCTGCTTTTCTCAATCGTCTTTGGTCTGCCCTTTGGGATATTGTCAGCAACCCATAGGAACAAGGCACCGGACCATGCCGCCAGAGTCTTTGCACTATCCGGAGTGTCCATACCAGTCTTCTGGCTCGGTTTACTGTTGCTCTTCGTAGTATATTACAGGCTTGGTGGCCCAGGATTCGGCAGAATCGACCCATCTATAGCTCCGCCCACGAGAATTACTGGACTGTACGTCGTGGATTCGATTCTGACTTCGAATTGGCAGGCTTTGGGTAGCAGCCTTGTTCATCTCGTGATGCCTGCCTTTGTACTTGGATACGCCACCACCGCAGTCATCTCAAGACAGGTCCGCGCAAGCATGCTAGAGGTGTTATCTCAAGACTACATCAGAAGCGCACGCGCCCATGGGCTCTCCGAGAGGATCGTCATCTACAAGCATGCTCTCAGGAACGCGATGATTCCCGTGACGACCGTCATAGGTCTGTCGTACGGTAGCCTACTTTCCGGGGCAGTCCTTACTGAGACGATATTTGCGTGGCCTGGAATTGGCAGATACCTTGTAAATTCAATTTATGCTTTGGACTTTCCATCGATTACGGGCACCTCCATCTTGATCGCAATGGTTTACGTTGCAGCCAATCTTGTCGTGGATCTTGCATATGCGTACCTTGATCCCAGAATTAGACTCGGGTGACTCGGGTGAGGTTCAGACCTCGTCCGTCCGTAAAGGTCCCCTTCGCAATTCGTCTGCTTAAGAACAGCCCTCTGGCGATTCTTGGCGTTGTCATCATAGCCCTTAATGTTCTGCTAGCCGTCTTCGCCCCGTCGCTCTCCCCTTTCGATCCTTACGGGATGGATTTAGGTAATAGGTTGTTCGCCCCCGGTGCAACCCACCTCTTCGGAACCGACCAACTGGGAAGAGATATACTAAGCAGAGTGATATGGGGTTCTCGAATTTCGTTCGAGATAGGCGCCGTTGTTGTGATACTGTCAGTCGTTATCGGTGTCTCACTGGGCCTGGTCGCGGGTTACGCGGGTGGATGGGTGGATGAGACTTTGATGAGGATAACTGATATCTTTCTCGCTTTCCCTGCACTCGTGCTGGCAATCTTCATCGAGGGAGCCATTGGACCAGGTCTTACAAATGCTATACTCGCCATCGCGGTAGTTTCTTGGCCCACATATGCAAGGTTAGTGCGAGGGTCAGCTATGTCGATCAAGGAAAACGAGTTTATTGAAGCAGCGCACGCTGTAGGTGAGGGAAAAATCCGGATTATTTTCGGCCACATATTTCCAAACCTCCTATCACCGATAACGGTTCAGTCTACACTGGACATGGGCGGTGCAGTGTTGACCGCCGCGGGCTTGAGTTTCATAGGATTCGGAGTCCAGCCTCCGACAGCTGAATGGGGAGCAATGGTTTCCACCGGACGCGACTACATAGCCTTCGCGTGGTGGATGACCGCGTTTCCAGGATTAGCAATATTCCTTTTCGTGCTTGGGTTCAACCTCCTAGGAGATTGGCTCAATGATTACTTGAACCCGAGGCTAAGAGGGGTTGAGTAGATATAGAACTCTTATCGGTTGAGAACCTGAGAACTCACTTCTACACCTACGAAGGCTTGGTCAAAGCAGTTGACGGCGTGACTTTCAGTCTTAAGCGCGCTAGCGCATTGGGGATTGTCGGGGAAACAGGTTCAGGCAAGACAGTAACGGCTCTGTCTATGATTAGGCTGATTCAAGAACCTGGAAGAGTCGTTGGCGGGGCCGTAAACTTCGATGGGAGAGATCTCATGTCGCTAAGTGAACGAGACATGCGGGAGGTGAGGGGGCGTGAGATCTCGATGATCTTCCAAGACCCGAACACGTCACTAAACCCTGCCTTCCGAATTGGGGATCAGTTAAGTGAATTAATCGTTAGATACAACGAAGAAGTTCAGCGAAGCAAGCTGAATCTTGCGGGCGTTTCTTGGCTCGAAGCAGTCGGAATCTCCGACGCGAAGAGAAGAATCTCGAGCTACCCGCATGAATTGAGCGGCGGCACCAAGCAGAGAGTTATGATAGCCATGGCCCTACTTTCAAAGCCGAAGCTACTGATCGCTGATGAACCCACGACCGCCTTAGATGTCACAGTGCAGGCACAGATTTTAGCGCTTATCAAGAAGCTCAAGGCTGAGATAGGCACTTCACTGCTACTAATCACACATAACTTGGGCGTAGTAGCCGAAACGTGTGATGAAGTTGCAATCATGTACGCTGGAAGAATTGTGGAACAATCTTCCGTCCATGACATTTTCAGTCATCCGAGACACCCGTACACGAAGATGCTCCTCGAGGCAGTCCCAAAGCCCGGAAGAAAAAGGCTAATTCCGATTCCAGGTTCTGTCCCCAATCTCCTTAACACACCGCCTGGCTGCGCATTTCATCCCAGATGCCCCTACGTTATGGACATTTGCTCCAAACAGATCCCCCTACTGAAGAATACAGCCGAACGTGGTACTGTGGCTTGTCACCTCTACGCAGAAGGCGAGAAAGAGGTTAAAGTGTAGCACGACAACCGAAGGTTTGCTCACACAAATGAAAACGTCAGTACTTGTTGAGGCGGACGGAGTTGTCAAGAACTTTCCCATAAGGAAGAGTTTCGCCTTCTTAAGTAAGGAGAGACCTGTGGTTCATGCTGTCGATGGGATATCCCTTCAAATCCTCCGAGGCGAAACGTTTGGGTTGGTCGGCGAGAGTGGCTGCGGAAAGACAACACTAGGCAGAGTCATCCTTAGGCTGATAAATCCTTCAGCAGGCAGAGTACTCTATGGAGGGGTGAATATCCTCACTCTAAACGGAAAGGAACTAAAGAATTTCCGCAGGAAAGCACAAATAGTTTTCCAGAACCCGTTTGGCTCCCTCGATCCGCGTATGAAAGTTAGAGACATAGTGGGCTACCCGGCCAAGCTTCACGGCTTGGCCAATTCCCCCGAGGACTTGAGGCGGGTGGCTCTCAACTTGCTCAAACGAGTGGGATTGGAAGAGGATCACCTCCTAAGACTGCCACATGAATTTTCAGGCGGCCAAAGGCAGAGGATCGCGATTGCTCGCGCATTATCCGTGGACCCGGATTTCATAGTATTGGACGAGCCGACATCATCCCTTGACGTATCAGTTCAAGCTCAGATAATCAACCTTCTCCAGGACCTACAAGCCGAACTTGGACTGACATACCTGTTCATTTCGCATAATCTTAGCCTCGTAGGATCAGTGAGCGATCGAATGGCCGTCATGTACTTAGGAAAAGTGATCGAGATGGGACGAACCGAAGAGGTCTTCCAGACCCCCCGTCATCCTTACACGCAAGCTCTCATGGCTGCAAATCCCGTACCTGACCCTGAAGCAAAGCATTCGATCGAATTGATCAAGGGTGAAGTGCCATCGGCGATCTCCCCACCGTCAGGTTGCCGTTATAGGACTAGATGCCCCTTCGTGATGGATGTCTGCAGCACAGCTGAACCAGCGCTCCGCCCCGTATCTCCCACGCACTTCTCCGCCTGTCACCTTGAAAAACCAGCAAACTGAATGTGAACATCGAATGCTTTCGCTCTGCACCCTCGATAATCCTCTGCGCGGAATCACGCTGATTCTAATCCTTCAGGAGAATGCTGTTCTTCACTCTTCAACTCAAATCGTTAAACTACCGTGACCGTGACATCAGCATCTGAAGCGCAGCATTATCCACGCTGAGACCCAACCCCGCTCCTTCCATGAGGCGTTCAGAGGATCCTTTGAGGTCTACTCCCCCCTTGACGGGGTCGACTGTGAGCGTTGTGTGACTGTCGAGGTCGGCGAACTTGACGATTCGTTCTGATGCTGCAAAATGGCAGCCAGCAGTGATCCCGACCTTCGTTTCAATCATGCACCCAACCATGCACGGCATGTCGGCGCTTTCCGCAATAGCCGCGATTTTCCTCGCTGCCAGAATTCCGCCAGATTTCATGAGCTTGATGTTGATCATGTCCGCTGCTCTGCGTTTCACCACTTCTAGTGCATCTCGGGGCGAGTGAACGCATTCATCGGCCATGATTGGAATAGTGGAATTGCGTCGAACCTCCGCTAAGCCCTCTAGATCCCGGTAATGTACGGGCTGCTCGCAAAAGTCGACCTCGAACTTGTCAAGCTCCTTCAACGCGTAGATTGCTTGCCTTACGGAGTAACCCTGATTCGCGTCAACCGTTATGTGGAAATCGTCTCCCAGTTCATCGCGTATAGCGCGGATTCGTTCAACATCATCGCGAGGCTCACCGCCAATCTTGAACTTGATCCTAGTAACGCCAATATCACGCAGAGCCCTCGCCTCTCGCACTGTTTCCTTGAGGTCCTCAAGCCCAACCGTCTGAGTTGTCTCAAGTTGATCCACTCCCCTACCTAGGAACCTGTTCAGCGGTAACCCCACGCGTTTCGATAGGGCGTCGTGGACCGCTATATCTAAGGCCGCTTTCGCGCTTGGGTTACCAAGTATCGCTCGATCAATCTCCTGCCATACATCTTCGAATCGAAAAACGTCTCTTCCAATCGCACGGGGCCTGATCTCATTTTCAAGGATCGTTAGTGCTGTTCGCCAGGTATCGCCCGTAATCGCAAGGTCGGGGGCCGCCTCACCCCATCCATCTGTACCGTCTGAAAGTTCCACTCGAACTAAGACTCCCTCGTAATCGGTCTGCGTTTCGAGGGCGATCCTGAATGGTCTTACTAACGGGATCTTAAACGGATATGTCTCTAGTTTCTCAATGTGTATGCCGGACAATCTCCTCTCCTCAGTCTGTGGTATAGAGGAAGGCTCCTATCTTCTTTGCGTCAATAATGGCTCCACGAAGACTACAATGCGTACGCGCGTAACTCGGTTGACGCAGGGGTCTGATCGTAGTTTTGTGCTTAAGTGTGGTGCAGACAGCCGCGTCATACCACACTCACGAATTGACATTCATCGCGAAAAAAACTAACTAGAATTTCAACGACCCCAATGACCGCCCGGACTCAGGTTTATGAAATACAGAAGAGACGCACTCGAAGTGTGTGATGGCGTGCCCGATCTGGCTCTTGCTCATCGCCAGGTCTCTGCGTTCCGTTCGAATACTCGGTAGGCGTTTTTCCACGCAAGATTGGCAATCTCATCTTTACTCATGCCAAGCGCGGACAACCTAGCGAATAGGTCGCTTAATTTCGTGATATCTTCAAGGCCTGCTGGCGTGGTGGATATACCAAGATAGTCCGTTCCGATAGCGAGCAGATCTGAACCGAATCGATTTCGGACAGCAATGATATGTTCGGCGAGACTTTCCACGCTGGGCTTCGGACCAATGGTACTGTTGATCATGGTGAACCCGATGACGCCCCCATTTCCCACCAGGGCTTCAAGAACTTGGTCGTCCACGTTCCTAGCATGGGGCTGAATTCCAGCATAGTTGGCGTGACTTATCATAACGGGGCGCCTCGACAAGGCCAGTGCATCAAGCATAGTGGCCTTGCTGGAATGTGCCAGATCCACTATGACACCATGGTCATTGGCCTCTTCCACGAGTTGTTCGCCTTCCCCCGTTAGACCGTAATCCTTCTTTGACATGCAAGAAGAAGCATATCGCGTATCAAAATTCCAAGTTAACCCCACAGCCCTGAGACCAAGCCGATAGAAGATTTCCAAATCAGACACATCTTCAAGCGCTTCGGCACCTTCCAGACAAAGAATGAAAACTAGGCGGCGCGACTTCACTGAATCTTCAAGGTCGTTGCGGTTCCAGATTATCTGAAAGAAATCTGAGAAGGTTCTGCTCATCTGATAATATACCTTGAATTGCTCCAAAGCGTTGGCGGTCGGGCTTCTGGAGATCAAAGCGGGTGAAGAATCACCATATCCGGCGCCCAAGTAATTTGAAAGCTGAGGGTTCCAGGTTCGTATCAATGAAAAGATTGCGGCCACTATGACCGTTGCGCCGGCCTTCTGGTACTTTGGAAAATCCGCTTGTCTACCTGAAACGTCCTTCGAGAAGTCATTCTTGAGGCTGCTCTCGGTCATGTTGTAACTTGATACATCTTCGTGAAGGTCGATAACTGGCGTGGCGATTGTCGACGTGTTGGATGGCGGCAATTGACCATCGAACATTTCCAAACATAGTCGTCCAATGTAAAGGATTCGCGATCGCAACGGCCAGCGACAATGAATCAGCGATCCGGAAATCTGGGCTAGAGCTTGCCATTAGATTAGGGAGAACAGAAGAACAAGTCCTCAATGCAACGTTACACTCTGAGCGGTAGCCATAATTACGAGACCGCAGGTTCGATCATGACCGGGTTAGCTAGGAATTGAGCGCCCACTTGTCCGGACGCATATTGCTTTGCACATTACCAACGCCGTTGCATAGGCTCGAAGAGCTTTCGCGTAGAATAAACAGAGACATTTGGATTAAGAGGGATGATCTGACTGGTTTTGCAATGGGTGGAAACAAGGCTCGCAAGGCCGAGTTCCTTCTAGGCGATGCGCTACAGAAACGTTGCGATGTGATTCTAACAGCAGGAGCGATGCAGTCAAACCACGCTCGCATAATCGCCACTGCTTCTCGGAAGCTATCCATAGAATGCCACTTGTTTCTAACGGGACAGACACCTCAATCGCCCACTGGGAACGTGCTGCTGGATCTGCTTGGCGACGCTAACATACACACTGTCTCGACCAGAGAAGAACGAGTGCTTGCAATGGAGGCCTTTGCAGAACAACTGAAAAAGGAGGGACGCAACCCGTACGTCATACCAGTCGGCGGGTCAAACGAAATTGGCGCCCAAGGCTACGCATCAGGATTTGAAGAGCTTGACGGACAATTGCGCAACCTGCCTTCGAAACCCACCGTCCTCGTGTTTTGTTCATCGAGTGGGGGCACTCACGCTGGCATCCTGGTAGGAAAGGAGATGACTCAGTCACAAGTGGAAATTCTTGGGATCCGAAATGATGATGATCCCAATTTTGAGGAAGCGATCTGCGCAGTTGCCAACGGTTTGGCTAGGCGACTCCGTCTAGGCAGAGAGTTTCAAAGAGAGGACGTCCATCTAAGTTCAAATTATGTCGGAGAAGGCTATGGAGTGCCGTCAAAGGAGGGGAAAGCCGCCTTGAAGGAATTGTGGCAGTGTGAAGGCATTCTTCTCGACCCGGTCTATACTGCAAAGACGATGGCTGGCCTCATCCACTTTTATGTCAGAGAATAGTGCTTCCGGGTCATTCGAGATTCTGATACCCAGCTCTTTCCCCAGTCCGACGACATCACCTAGATCTCTACCGACCTTCTTAGGGTCGTTGTCCAGGGCTCCGACCAGTTCAATCCACCTGTTCCTCTTGATGACGTTTTTCACAACTTCCTGTCCGATTACACCGACTCCGAACGTAACGACTCTTGTTTTAGGTGCCAACTCTAGTCACATTCGAACAACAACGGACAGGGTAAGATAAGTCTGGTTGGGACCAATTTATCTCGTAACTTGGTAGATACCAGTTCGTAAGTTGTGCGGAGCTCTCGGAATTTCGCCGTCATGTTGGATCATCCGTTCGAGAATCATGCTGGAAAGGAAAAAGCAGATGAAGGGCAAGCGGCATAGTGTCGCTGCCGATAGTCGGTGTAAGTGCGTATAGGGTCCAAAGAGGTCAGGTCGTGTCTGGTTGTCATGGCAAAACTACTGAGCGTCAACACGTTCGACGTAGTCGAGGCGCGGGGAGACGCTTTTGAGAGAGGGTACGCGTACGGCGTCCGCTACAAGCCTCTGATTAGGCGTTTAATTGATTCGCACTACGACTTCTATGTTCGCTATCTGCAAACTTCCAAAGAAGACGCCCTGCGAGAAGCTTCAGAGTATGAGAAACCTATCCGAGACTACTCGGAGGAAATTGCTGAAGAAATTAGGGGCACGGCTGATGGAGCCGATATTCAACCTAATGAAGTCTTACTGGTTGCCGCGTTTAACGAGGTCTTTTACCCGAAACTGAACAAGGCGTGTACGTCTTTTGCCGCAAGAGGCAAGGCCACTTCAGACGGATTAACGTACGTTGGGCAGAACAACGATGAAGGAATAGATCCATGGCTAGACGGTGACTGCGTTACGCTCACCAAGTATGTGCAGAAAGATGGCCCCGACGCGTTGATCTATAGCTACGCTGGCGCTCCGGCCATGATGGGCATAAACTCTAGCGGACTGAGTGTGTGCATTAACGC
>Ga0315279_10000066_pt1 | contig 219216 bp, 175 predicted proteins | sample YL17G06_20_MG_FD_203694 | JGI IMG/M metagenome (GOLD analysis project Ga0315279, IMG submission 203694) | Sediment microbial communities from Yellowstone Lake, YNP, Wyoming, USA - YL17G06_20 | ecosystem: Environmental > Aquatic > Freshwater > Lake > Sediment | place: USA: Wyoming | collected...
GCCGCTATCCAGGAATACATCTCGAATCACAATCAAAATCCCCAGGTGTTCGTCTGGAGCGCGCCCGTGGAGCGCATCCTGGCTAAGATCGCCAAATGTAAAGAAGCGTTAGACGCACTACACTAGAGGGAAAATTCAGAAAAGGAGAAGAGCATGACAACTTCAAGAAAACTCTTATTGCGGCTCGCCTTGACTGTTTGCGCGCTGAGTCTGCCGCTGGGCCTCTTCGCGCAGAGTGATCGCGGGTCGATTAGTGGTTCGGTGACCGATCCCAGCGGCGCGGCGATTCCCGCCGCGACCGTGAAGGCCACGCAAACCGCGACGAATGTCGCGCACGAAGTTGCCTCCACTGATACGGGCAACTATGCCATCCCCGAACTTCCGGCAGGCGTCTACAAGCTCACCGTGTCGAAAGAAGGATTCAAAACCTACGAACAGGGCGGCATCACCGTCAAGGTGGGCCAAGTCGCCACCGTGGATGTAGCCCTCCAAGTGGGTGCCGTCACTCAGACCATCGAAGTCACAGCGGATGCCTCGCTTTTGAAAGTCGAAGACGCGGAGCTTTCCACCAGCATCACCACCGAGAAACTTGACAACCTCCCGCTGAACTTCTCCAACAACATCCGCAACCCTATGAGCTTCCTCCGGCTCGTTCCGGGGGCACAAGTGAGCCTCGATAACAGTTGGCCCATCACCAGCCAGAACGGCCTGCAGAGCTTCGCGGAGGAAATCCGCATTGACGGCGGGCCGCACACCAATCCCACCCCAGGCGTGTTCGATGAAGCGCAACCTTCCGTGGACGCGATCCAGGAGTACAGCGTCCAAACCAGCAACTTCAACGCCGAGTATGGGCAGGCGGGCGGAGCGATCACGAATTTCACACTCCGTTCGGGTACCAACCAGTTGCACGGGACCCTCTACGAACAACTGCGGAACGAAGTCTTCAACTCCGGGGGTCACGACCTCCTCCCCGGAGAACCCAAGGCCCGGCAGCGCCAGCACGATTTCGGCGGCACCATAGGAGGACCGTTCGTTATTCCTCATCTTTACAACGGGCGCAACAAAACATTCTGGTTCACATCTTACGAGCAATTCTACTCGCGTGATCACCAGTTACAGGACTACAGCGTGCCACGCGAGGAATGGCGGAACGGCGACCTCTCCTCCCTGCTCCAGCCCACGATTCTGGGCACGGACGTCCTGGGGCGGCCGATCCAGCAAGGGCAGATCTATGATCCTGCGACCACTCGCACCGTAGTCGTAAACGGCCAGTCGTACGTGGTGCGCGATCCTTTCCCCAACAATCAAATCCCCATTCGAAGCGAGGTGGCGAAGAAAGTACTCGGCTTCCTACTGGCGCCTTCGATCCCCGGACTGGATAACAACAACCTGCGGGGCATCACCGGGACACCCCAGCGCGACCACGACATTTGGAGTTTGAAGGTCGACCACAACTTCTCCAACGCCAGCCATCTCTCCTCGTCCTTCAACTACATGTTCAGCCACAAGATCAACGGCGCAGACCCCTTCGGTGTCGCCTCCGGCGCGCGCGACCAGACCATCACCTCCAAGACCTTCCGCTTGAATCACGATTACACCATCGGGACATCGAAGATTAACCACTTCACTTTCGGGTTGCTGCGGTATCAGAATCCCGACGGCGTGCCCAACAAGGGTTTTGACCCCGAGGCACAACTGGGGTTGAAAGGCACACTCATCAAAGGATGGTTCCCCTTATTCCAACTCGGAAACGGACTCAGCAATATCGGGACGAACCAGCTCAAGCATCTCTACCACACCGTCCCCACCTTCACGGATTCGTTCTCCATCGTGAAGGGCTCTCACACTCTCAAGTTCGGTGCCGAATACCGGAGAGTGATGGCGAACTTCTTCGGCGGCAACACTGCTTACGGTCAGCTCAACTTTGGGGCTGCGCAAACGGCTTTGCCTTACGAGGTGGCCGATTCCGCGGTCTACAGCAAGATCGGCGCGCCCTTTGCCAGCTTCCTGCTGGGCGACGTCTCAAGCGCCGGCCTGAACTCCCCCGTCAACATGGCTTATCGCTACTCCGACTACTCTTTCTTCGCGCAGGACACTTTCAAAATCGCTCCCAAGTTCACGCTTAATTACGGCCTGCGCTACGACTTCCACCGGCCGCTGACGGAGAAGTATTATCGGATCTCCTCTTTCGTCCCGGATATTCCCAATCCGGCGGCGGGAGGACGGCCGGGCGCCCTGGGGTTCCTGGGGAATGGACCCGGCAGAGTGGGTCGAACCAGTTGGTTGGACACTGACTTCCACGACTTCGGACCTCGCCTCGGCGCTGCCTACAAGCTCACCAACAAAACCGTGCTGCGTGGGGGCTTCGGCGTCGTCTACGGACGCGTGGAGGTCAACACCTTCGATCCCATCCAGTCTACGGGCTCGGGAAGCGTAACCTCCCAGTACCCCAACATTGACCAGGCGACCCAAGCCTTGTTCCAGATGGACAATGGCTTCCCTCCCGTGACCACGGTTCCTCCGGATCTCGATCCCACCCTGCTCAACAATCAGGGCCCCTCCGCCTTCACGCCCGAGAGTGGCAAGATGCCGCGCATCTACAACTGGAACTTTACTGTCCAGCACGAGTTCAACAACAACCTCATGATCGAAGCTGCGTACGTGGGGAACCGCGGCACGCGCCTGATCGCTGGCTTCCTGAAAGACCTCAACCAGAACGACTTCAGTATCCTCTCCATGGGCGATAAGCTCCTGCAACAGATCAACAGCGAAGCCGATGCCACCGCCTTGGGAGTGAAGTACCCCTATCCTGGGTTCTCTGGCACGGTCGCCCAGGCTCTGCGTCCCTACCCGCAATATCAGAGTCTTCGCGATCCTCAGGCAACCGTGGGCGAGAGCAATTACAACGCCCTGCAAGTCAAGGCGCAACAGAGAACCAGTCATGGCCTGGATTTCCTGGTGGTGTACACCCTTTCTAAGAACATCACGACTGTGGATGACGCCTTCGGATGGGGTGGCTTTGGCCTCCTGGGCGCTGTTGACACCAAGAGACTCTGGCTCGAACGCGGCTTGGCTGTCGATACTACTTTCAGCAACAGCCGAGGTGACCGCACCCACGATCTGGTCGCGAGCTTTGGATACCAACTCCCCATCGAGCAGCATTTCCGGAACGCGGTGGCCAAAAGACTCGTGGGGGGATGGCGTGTGGCGGGAATCCTGGAGTACGCCAGCGGCGCGGCTTTGCCGGTTTCGCCGTACTACCCCAACAATCTGTCCAACGTCATCTTCAACAACGAAGGCCGCTACGACCGCGTAGCTGGCGTCCCGATCGGCAACAATGTGTCGAATCCCTGGCCGGGCGCCAGCTACATGTTCAACCCGGCGGCGCTTGCCGATCCCCAGGCGTACACCCTCGGTAATGCTGCCAGAACCTATGGAGACATGAGGGGTTTTCCGTACGTGGATGAAGACTTCTCACTTGTTAAGCAAATCAGGTTCAATGAAAGTAAACGACTCGATCTGCGGGTCGATATCTTCAATTTGTTGAACCGCAGCGTCTTCAATAACCCCAGCACTAACGTCTACGACACTCCCCGCATCCAGAACGGGCGGGCCATCGGATACGGCACCTTCTGGGGCCGTATGAACACCGAACGACAAATGCAACTGCAATTGAGGTTCACGTTCTAGAGTCCTCGGGACGTGTCCGGGCTTGCCCGGACACGTCCCCTCTGTTAGTGTGGGCTCGTCGAGCAGGATTGCCGCGTCGTCAACTTCTGGGCCTGGCCTCGTCCTGGCGGTTCGGCCGGCGAGCCTCAGCCTTCCCTCAAAAGGCTCGCCCCTTGCCCGCCACCGAGACCCGGACCCGAAAACCCGCGCGCGCGTGGCCGATGAGCGAATCCACCTTCCTCCTTCTTCTCGTATTCCTCCGCGTGGCGCCTGCTGGGCCGCAAAGCAAGCCTGTCCCTATCCCTCAGGAAATCCAAACGCTCCTGGACGCGCACGACTACTCGAAAGCAGAACAGGCACTGAAGAAGGAACTCGAGCGTGCACCGGGTTGGGACCTGGGCCACGTGCTGCTGGGCCAAGTCTGCAATCAACTGGGTGAATATGCGGAAGCTGAACGCGCCGGCCTCGACGCCATCCGTATTCGCGAGTCGCTGGATGGCCTCATGGTGCTGGCAGTCGCCACCATGCACTTGCAGAAGCTGAACGAATCGATCGGCTGGCTGGAAAAGGCGGCGAACCGCCAGCCCAACTACGCTGAGATCTATAAGGTGCTGGGTTTGGATTACGCCCTGGGAGGGAACCTGGTCGAATCTGAGAAAGCATTGCGGCGCGCCGCCGTGCTCGATCCTCAAAATTGGGAGCTGCATTATTTGCACGGTCGCGCGCTTTACGAACTCCGTCTCTACCAGGACTCCGAGAAGGCCTTGCGGCGAGCGCTTGAACTAAGTGCTCAATCGACCCGGGCCTGGACGGCCCTCGGCCAGACTCAGGAACGTCTCTATGCGCCGGGCGCTGCGGAGGCCAGCTATCGGAAGGCGCTGGAATTCTGCGGCTCCGAGACTTCCGAGTGTGCCTGGCCGCTCATGCAGCTCGGGTTCCTCGCCAGCCGTCGCAAGAGCCCCCGGGAAGCAGAGCAGTTCTTCCGCAAGTCAATTGCGGCTCGACCCGACTGGGCTAAACCTCATTTCTACCTCGGCAACAGCCGAGCAGCTCAGGGCGACTTCACGGAAGCGCGCGCAGAAATAGAGACCGCCGTGCGCCTGGATGGGAGCAAACCGGATTATCACTACCAGCTCGCCCAGCTCTATCGCCGACTGGGGGAAACCCAGAAAGCCGAGGAGCAAATGACTCTCTACCGCTCCTTGACGGATCCCGAACGCAAAAAGAAAGCCGCTGCGGAGTTCAGCAATCCCTGAGCTTCCCGCCGTTGGCCGGGGTTAGCAATGTCGGATCATCGCAAGCGAAAGAACCATCTCAAGCGGGGAATCATGGCCTCACGGCCCCTGGTCATCTTGCTGGGGGGCTTCCTCACGATGCTTGCCGTCATGGGTGGTAGCCCGCCAGCCAATCCGCAGGAGGCCGCACAGGAAAGACAAGCCAGAATCGTTTCCCTCTTCCAGCAGGCTCGCCAGGCCGAGCAGCGCCGCGATTTCGCTGGCGCTGCGCAGCTCTATGACCAGATTCTGCAGCTCGACCCTCATCTGGCGGAAGTGTGGACGAACAAGGGTCTGGCCCTCTACGAACTCTCCAAGCACCGGGAGGCTTTGGCCGCCTTCGCGAAGGCCGCCGCGCTCAAACCAAAGCTGCTGACTCCTCACCTCTTTCAGGGCATCGAGTATCTCAAGCTGGGTGAACCTCGAAAAGCCCTCAGCCCCCTCGAAGCCGTATTGGCCCTCGAGCCTCATCATCCGCAGGCGACCTACGAATTGGCCAACGCCTATGCCCAGTTGGAGCAATTCGAATCGGCCGCGAGAACTTATCAGGGCCTCATCCAGCGCAATCCCCAGATGGAGCAGGCATGGTACAGGTTGGGGATCACCTACCTGAACTGGAGCAAGGCCGCAGCGCGGAAATTACTGGACTCGCCTCGCCCTTCCTCCTACGGGAAACTCCTTCTGGCTGAACTGCAAGCGGTGGGGGGAATCCTCTTGGATGCCGAAACCAACTACCGGGCTGCGGTCGAAACCTCGCCGCATTCAGTTGAGGCTCGCCTTTCCTTGGGACGATTCCGTTTGGACTTTCAAACCGGCCCAGGAGCGCTCGCGGACGCGCGCGAACAAATCGCAAAGGCGAAGTCTTTAGCGCCGCAGGACCCGCGGGTGGCGATGATGGCAGTCCGCCTGGCGCTTGTTGAGGAAAACTATTCGGAAGCCTTGGCGAACCTGGAAGAAGCGCTGGAGGCCGATCTGCCCTTTGCGCGCAGACAGCTTCCGGAACTCCTCGTTGGGTTCTCTCCCCAAGCCTTGCGAAAAGTAATTTCAGGGCTCTGCTCCGACGCGGGACGCCATTCCTACGAGGTTGCCACTTCCGCGCTCCTCTCGGCGGCCTATCTGGAATCAGGCGATACGAAACATGCGGAGGAAAGCCTGCGCGCCTTTGAGGAACTGGCGAAAAAGCTTGCCACAACGCCCCTCCACCCCGAACTCCAGAGCTATACCCAGCGCCTGAAGGAACTCGAACAAACGCCGCGCTCGCGCCCCCTCTCCCCCACAGAGCAAACTGACCTCGCGCTGTGCGCCTACAACTTGGGAAAATACGAGCAAGCTTTGCAGACTCTCCTTGACGTTCTCAAGCTGTCGGCGAACGATCAGGCGCTTTATTGGCTTTCGCTCACCTGCCGGGCGCTCGCTCGCGACACCTTCCTCGAGGCGATCAAAACGAACCCGAATTCCTATCGCAGCCATCTGCTCCTGGCGGACCTGGCAAACGACCGGCACGATACCACCGAGGCGCTGGCGGAATATGAGAAAGCTCTTGCGCTGGGCGCCGAAGACCCGGAAGTCCACTTGCTCTTCGTCCAATTCCTGACGTCGAAAGGCAAGGATGACGAAGCCCTGGCAAGAGCCAGGGCGGCCGTTGAGAAGTTCCCCACCCATCCAGCCCTCAACAGTGAGCTCGGCAGATTCCTTTTGAAGGAGAAGAATGCTCAGGAGGCAGAGCAGCATTTTCAACGGGCGCTCGCCGCTGATCCCACCCTCACCGCCGCCCGCGCCGGCCTGGCGGATTCCTATGCGGCGTTGGGGAACACCCATAAGGCTATTCAGGAAATGAAACTGGCACTCCGCGGGGACACCGACGGGTCTTATCACTACCGCCTGGGACGCTGGTTCCAGCAGACCGGCCAGACCCGCGAAGCCAACGAAGCATTCGCCTTATCCACCAGGCTCAAAGAAGAAAAACTTAAACGGGACACGGAAAGATTCACGACCCTCAGACGGGCGGATTAATTCCATAACGCCAGGTTCACCATCTCGCAACTTTCTTCACCCCAAAGAAATGATACTCCTCGGGTCGCCCCGTAACAGCCTCGATCGCGGGAAGTTTTTCGTGCGCGACAGGTGCAACCCAAATCTCCTCCCCCGGCGTGGTGTCGAAAACGAGAACGTCACCTTCCTGCTGAAAGGACTTTGGCCCCGTGGAACTGCGCGCCTTCAGCTTAGAAACGCTGAAAGCAGTCTTGACGCGGCACGGCCCGCCCGCTTCGCTCACGATGCGCACCCATTCTGTCTTGCCCTGGCGGCGAACCGCGCTGACCAGGAACGCGCCCTCGGCCCGCAGATTCTCGAAGGCGGCCTCGGCCCAGGCAGGGGGAACGGCGGGAAAGACCCGCAACAGCCCGCCGTGACTTTCCAGAAGCATCTCTTGCATGGCCGCCGCGGCGCCAAAGCCCGCTTCGAGGGTTAGAGCATAGGTGCCGTGAATGGACATGTCGCAGCCACGCTCGGGCCCCTGCATGTGGAAAGAGTTTTCCGTAACGAACCGGTCGGTGTAATCGAGCAGCAGACTCCGCGCCAACTCCGGCCGGCCGGCATTCGCCGCCAGGCAGGCTCCCCAGGCAAAGGAAAAACCAACCCACTCGCCATGTCCCTGGTAGATCCAGTTGCGCAAGCTGCGGTCAATGAGCTGCCCACCTGCCTCGTCGTCCCGCCTCAGAATCTTCAGGGGATAGAACGGAATCAGGTGGGAAGGGTGGCGGTGTGAGGTCTCGTAGGGAAGATCGGCTCGCACTGCCAGGCCATTGTCCCCGTCAGTCGGGTAGGGAGTAAGCTTGCGAAGCGTCTCCTCCCAACGGGGCCTTTCGGCGTCATCTGTTCCCAGGAACCGGTGGCCTACCAGCAGCGCCTGGCAGAGGAATCGAATAAAAGCGAGGTCGCACGTGTTATCGGGCCCCCAGTACCCTTTGTCCCGGCCTGCGTATTCCGGCGAAAAACCCCAGGGCAAGCGCAGCTCCCCATCCGGTTTGGTCACCAATTCGTCGAGGTAAGGACGCACTGCCTCCTTCATCAAAGGCAGGCAACGCCGGCGGAGGAAATCACGATCCTGGGAATAGCGCCAGTGCAGCCAATAGTGATGGCACACCCAGGCTAATCCGTTAAACTCAAACTGGCCGGAGGCCCAGTCATAAACGGGATTCGCGTCGATATCGGTGGCGTGAAAGAGAAACTCCCCCTCGCGTTCCAGGAAGCGGCGACACCATTCACGCAGGCGGGGCCGCGCGCGATCAATCATGCTATAAAGCGCTTCGCCAAAGCTCAGCCGGTTGGCCGCATAGATGGGCCAGTAGGTCATTTGCATGTTGATATTCCAATGGTAGTCGCCACTCCAGGGAGGCATCCTGCCGTCCTCGGACCACGGACCGTGCAGGGCCAGCGCGGGTTTATCGGGACGCGTTGCTGAAGCGAGCTTATACATCTCCATCCAGTAAAGGGACTCAAGCCGTGTATCCGGGATGGAAATGAATGAGGCGGCGTAATACTCTGCCCACCAGCGCTGCTGCGAAGCCATGAGACCGGGGATGTCGTCGCATCCGAAGCGCCGGACAACTTCACAAGCCTTCGCTGCTGCTCCGGCAGACTTAGAGGTGAAAGCGATGGAGACAAGAATCCAGCGTTTGCCCTTCGCCCCGGCGAGTTCGCGCCAGGCAACGGCGTACTCGCCGCCCTCGGGCGTCGCCTGGGACCAGTAGCTGGCGGTCCCGCTCTTGCCTTGCGTGGGCGCCGGGTAGCCCCAGGCGGCGAGCGTAGTGGTTACCTCTTTGCTGCCGTGCTTCGCATCGTTGAAAGAGCTGGCCGAGAATTGCGCGCCTGCTTCCGAGCCGCCGGTGTCGAGCTCAAGAATGATCAAAGGCTCCGTCGCATGAACCAGGGCTTGCCAGCGAATCTCGCCCCGGTCGGTCGCGAGTTCACCGCTTGCCGTGGCGGTCCACAGGCTGAGCCGCATGGTTGCGGACTTCAACTTGCCCATCGGCCGCAACTCGCAACGCCCCACCGGAAGCCGCGTAGGGTAAGGAGGCGGCGGGTTTCCATCGGGTCGCTGGAAGGCTTTCTCTTCGGTTGCCACCGTTCCCGACTCAATCAGCTTGCGAAACTCCCGCCACTTGAAATGCTCCGGATCTGGACTCCAGTGCCTTTTTTCCCAGAGGTCAGTCTTGTCCAGCGTGAAGAAAAGCGGGTCACCGCTGCCCCACACCATAACGCCGAGATCGCCATTGCCGAGTGGTAGCCCTTGCTGCCACGTCTCCGCCGGCATTTCCCAGACAGGATCGTGTCGCGCGAGAAGACTCCTGAAGCGTGATTGCTCAGGGCCTCCTTGCGCGGGCGCGGGTTTCGGCGCGGGAGTGGGCTGGCACGGCGAAGCACCAGGTTTCACCGCCAGGGCTGCGGAAGTGCGGGCTATGAATGCTCGGCGAGTGATCTTCATTATTCCACCTCCTGAAGGAATTCGTTCGTAGCGCGCGAGGCCACTGTGTTCGGCAAATAATAGCACCCCGCCTGCCTTGCCCGCCTTGGAAGGCTCAGCGAAACCGAAATCGCTACTTGCTCCCGTGCGTAGAATCTGCGAACATCTGGCATTTAACCGAGGAGCACTTTCTCTTCTATGGAGGCCATCATGCCCTTCGATCCGAAACATCGCAGTCGGACGATCACCGACGGGCGGGACCGCGCCGGCGCCCGGTCCATGCTGAAGGCCATCGGCTTTACAGACGCGGATCTGGCCAAGCCCCTCGTGGGCATCGCCAACACCTGGATCGAAACCATGCCGTGCAACTTCCATCTCCGTCGGCTGGCCGCGAAAGTAAAGGAGGGTGTGCGCGCCGGGGGCGGGACGCCCATGGAGTTCAACACCATCGCCATTTCAGACGGGGTGACGATGGGCACCGAAGGCATGAAAGCCTCACTCGTCAGCCGCGAGGTCATCGCCGACTCGATTGAGCTCTTGGGCCGCGGCCACATGTTTGACGCCATGGTGGCGCTGGTGGGCTGCGACAAGACGATTCCCGGGGCGGGCATGGCGTTGATCCGGCTGAACGTCCCGGGCATCGTGCTCTACGGAGGGTCGATTGCCGCCGGCCGCTTCCGGGGCCACGACGTCACCATCCAGGACGTGTATGAAGCCGTGGGCGCCAATGCCGCTGGCCTGATGTCCGACACGGACTTGAAACGCCTCGAAGACTCGGCCTGCCCAGGTTCGGGAGCCTGCGGCGGCCAGTTCACCGCCAACACCATGTCCACGGTGATGGAATTTATCGGACTCTCACCCATGGGGGCCAACAGCGTGCCGGCCATGGACCCCTTGAAAGACCAGGTCGCCTATCGCACCGGGGAGATGGTGATGGAGCTCCTGAGGCGAGGCGTTCGCCCGCTCGATATTTTAACCCGCAAAGCCTTTGAAAACGCTATCGCCAGTGTCGCGGCGACGGGTGGCTCGACCAACGCCGTGCTCCACTTGCTGGCCATGGCGCGGGAAGCGGGTGTCCCGCTCACCATCGAGGATTTCGACGCGATCAGTTCGCGCACGCCCATCATTGCGGACCTGAAACCCGCCGGGCGCTACGTCGCTGTGGACGTGCACCGGGCCGGCGGAATCCCCCTGATTGCCAAGAGACTCCTGGAGGCCGGGCTGATCGACGGATCTCAAAAGACTCCCAGCGGGCGGACCATCGGAGAGGAAGCGCAGCTCGTCATCGAGACCGACGGCCAGGACGTGGTGAAGCCGGTCACCAACCCCATCAAGAAAACCGGAGGGCTGGTCATCCTGAAGGGCAACCTGGCGCCGGAGGGCTGCGTGATTAAAGTCGCGGGCGTCGAGCGGACTTCTCACCGGGGGCCGGCGCGTGTCTTCAACTCGGAAGAGGATGCCATGCGGGCCGTGACCAGCAAGAGCATCCAGGCGGGAGATGTCGTGGTGATTCGCTATGAGGGCCCGCGCGGCGGCCCCGGCATGAGGGAAATGCTGGGCGTGACCGGGGCGCTGGTGGGCGAAGGGTTGGGCGATTCTGTCGCCCTGCTGACCGACGGCCGCTTCAGCGGCGCAACACATGGCCTAATGGCCGGCCACGTGGCGCCGGAAGCGGCTCGCGGAGGCCCCATCGCCGCTCTCGCCGACGGTGACACAATTGTGTTCGACATCAACAAACGCCGCCTGGATGTGGAGTTGACTCAGGAAGAAATCAAAAACCGGATGGGCAACTGGCGCGAGCCGGAACCACGTTACAAGGCCGGCGTCTTCGCCAAGTACGCGGCCCTGGTTTCCTCAGCCTCAGAAGGCGCCATCACCCAGGCGAAATTCTGAGCTGCCGCTGAGGCGGTTGCGATCAACGCCGGGTGGCTCTTAAACATGGCGATTAGAAGACCCGCGCCGCGAGCGAAACAGTTCCTCGCCTGCTTGTTCCTCGGGTTTTTTTCTTTTGAGTTCTTGATCCCGCTCATCTCCGCGGCCTCGCCTGCGCGTCAATCGCACAAAGGATTCCACCGGATCGCGCCCTACGTTCCGACTCCCCTGCCGGTGGTGGAACGAATGCTGAAGGTTGCCGGGGTCGGCCCCACCGACGTAGTTTACGACCTGGGCTCCGGCGATGGCCGCATCGTCATCATGGCGGCGCAAGAATTCGGCGCGCGAGGCGTGGGCATCGAGATCAACCCCCAGCTCTGCCGGGCGTCCTCGGAGCGCATCGCAAAGCTCGGGCTGGAAGGCCGCGCCAGGATCCTCAACGAAGATATGTTCAAGATCAACGTCCGTCCGGCCACCGTGGTGACGCTCTATCTCAAGACCGCGATGAACGAGGAGCTTCGTCCCATCCTGGAGAGAGACCTCCGTCCGGGAACTCGCGTCGTCACCCAGGAGTTTCAAGTCCCTGGCTGGACACCCCAAAAAGTTGTGGAAATGAAATCGCCTGAAGACGGCTTGACCTACACCCTCTACCTCTACGTCCGGCCTTGAGAGTCTGTGTGAGAACCCGCGTTGCGATCTGGCTCGCTTGGCGCCCGCCCCTGCTTGCCGGAGGGCGCCGAATGTTCAACGGCTGTCCCGCTCTGCGGGACCGCCGCTACAGCAGGTGAGTTTCTACTCCGACTCTCAAACCCTTCGTGCTGGTTCCCGCATGGAAAGACCAAGACCTGCCTGACGAGGCGCGATACCTCACCGCTCATTTCCTTGCCGCTGCGCCCCTGATTGTGCAAGAATGCTGCTGCATCTACTGGCTGGTGCTGCTGGCGATAGAGCACCGACCATATCGCCAGGGCGCCGAGAAGGAAGTAGGAGAGGAAGTGCATCCTGATCTCAAGACCATCATCGAGCTCCAGCAAGTGGACCTCAAAATGGCGGAACTGACGACGCAGATTGACGCCCTGCCTGCCCAGATTCAAATCCTCCTGGCCCAGTTGAACGACTTCATTCACACCCACGAAGAACGCAAGAAGCGCCTCGCTGCAAACCAGAAAGAACGGAAAGAGCTGGAAGGCGAAGTCAAGGTCATCCAGGAAAAGATTGCTAAGCATAAGGACCAGCTCTATCAGGTGAAGACGAACGAGCAGTATCGCGCCATGCTCAAGGAGATCGAAGGCGAGGAATCGAACATCCGCAAGATCGAAGACCAGATTCTGGAGGAAATGATTGAGGCCGAGGAGCTCCAGAAGCACGTCGCGGACGCTGCCGCGCGCCTCGACGGTGAGAAAGCCCGCGTGGCAGGCGAGACCAAGCGCCTCGAGTCCGAGCGCCTGGCTGACCTGGAGGAGCGCGACCGGTTGCAGGCGCGGCGCAAAGAACTCGAAGCCGCCCTGGACGAGCCGCTGCGCGACCGCTATGAACGCATCCGTAAGGCGCGTCAGGGGGTGGCGCTCGCCGTGGTCCGCGAGGGTTTGTGCACCGCCTGCAACGTTGCCTTGCGTCCCCAGCTTTACAACGAGGTGCGCGCCCAGGAAAGCCTGCTGACCTGCGAGAACTGCGATCGCATCATCTACTACCTCGAGCCTCCCGCCGAAGGCGAGCAGGCCGGGAGCCAGAGCGCCGAAGTGACCGCCTAAAACCCAGGAAAGACCTCGAGACTCTGCGGACTCATCCCACCATGCCCACTCCCCCTTCATCCCGCAGCTCGGAAGTCGTCGCCCACATCGACGGCGCCTCACGCGGCAATCCGGGTCCAGCTGCTTACGCGGTGGTGATGGACAACGCGCAGGGCGTTCGTCTCGCTGCTTTCTCCAACTCGCTGGGAGAAACTACCAACAACGTCGCGGAATATCAGGCGCTGCTCGCCGCCCTCGACCACGCCTTGAAGCACCACCATCTGCGCCTGAAGGTGCTGACGGATTCGGAACTCCTGGCCCGGCAGATCGAGGGCGTGTACAAGGTGAAGCACCCTGATTTGAAGCCCCTGCACGCCGAGGCGCGACGGATGATTGCGCGCCTGGAAGCTTTCTCTATCCGGCACGTCCCCCGCGAGGAAAATCGCGAAGCCGACCGGCTCGCCAACAGAACTCTCGACGCCAAGGAAGCAGAGCCAGGTTTCCAACCTCCGCCTACAGTTTCTCGGCCCGCCCCTTCGAAACCCCTGCGCACCCCCGCGACTTACCAGAAAGGCGTCCTCAAGCCCCACCAGCAGCTCCCTCTGTTTGAAGGGGAAGAAGTGGATCTTGACATCCACCGCAAGCAGTAAGGCGTCGCCGGGCTCGTCAGCCCAGGCCTCCTCTTCAATTTCAAGGCCCACTCATCCGCGACGCCATCAAGCGGCTCGTCCTTTAAGCCTCCTGTCTTCTGCCTTCTGCTTTTTGCTTTCTGCCTTACTTCCGTAGTGTCATGGTGTCTTGGTGGTAAGATTGGTTTCACCTATTAGGAGGGGCTTACATGGCTGAAACAGGAAATTTCACTGCCGGTGCGCCATTAACGGTGCTGAGCGAAGAGGAGCGGCTGTTTCAGTCCACGGCGCGCGAATTTGCAGAAAAGGAAATCCGCCCACACGTGGAGCGCATGGACCGCGAGGGGGCCTTCAATCACGAGTTGATTGATAAGTTTTTTGCCCAAGGGTTTATGTCCATCGAGATTCCTGAGGCTTATGGTGGCAGCGGCGGCACCTTCTTCATGTCTGTCCTGGCGGTCGAGGAATTCTCCCGCGTGGATGCCTCGGCGGGCGTGGTGGTGGATGTGCAGAACACGCTGGTTTCGAACGCCCTGATGCGCTGGGGAAGCGAAGAGCAAAAGAAGACCTTCCTGCCAAAGCTCGCAAGCAACACCGTGGGAGCCTACGCGCTGTCGGAGGCGAACGCCGGCAGTGACGCCTTCGCGCTCGCCACGCGCGCCAAAGAAGACGGCGACTACTTCCTCCTGAACGGGCGCAAGCTCTGGATCACCAACGCCAAGGAAGCCGGTCTTTTCATCGTCTTTGCCAATGTCAACCCGGAACTCGGCTACAAAGGCATCACCGCTTTTCTGGTCGAGCGGGACATGCCGGGATTCACTATCGGCAAGAAGGAAGACAAGCTGGGCATCCGCGCGTCCTCAACCCGCGAGTTGGTTTTCGAGGACTGCCGAGTACCCAGGGCCAACATCCTTGGTGCGGTGGGTAAGGGATACAAGGTGGCCATTGAGACCCTCAACGAAGGGCGCATCGGCATCGGCGCGCAGATGCTGGGGGTGGCGCGCGGCGCGCTCGAACACGCCATCCGCTATTCCAAGGAGCGCAAACAGTTCGGGAAGCCGATCGCGAGATTCCAGGCCATGCAGTTCCAACTCGCGCGCCTGGCCACCGATGTCGAGGCCGCCCGCTTGATGACCTATAACGCAGCGCGCTTGAAAGACGCCCATCAGCCGTTCCTCAAAGAAGCGGCCATGACCAAATATTTCTGTTCGCAGGTTGCGGAGCGCGTCGCCTCGGAGTGCGTCGAGGTCTACGGCGGGTATGGCTTCACCAAGGATTATCCCGTCGAAAAATACCTTCGGGACTCCAAGATCGGCAAAATCTACGAGGGGACTTCTTTCATGCAGCTCCAGACCATAGCCAAGGTCATCCTCGCTTCGTAGGGGCGGTCCGCGAACCGCCCTTATAGCGGGGGAAGGGCAGCGTACATCGACCAGAGTGAAAAAGACGCGGGTGAGACCTAGAATCACACTTGTACAAACTTAGAGGAGCGCAGTTATGAATGTCCCGCTCACCCCCGAAATGGAAAGACTCGTCAACGAAAAAGTAAAGAGCGGTGAGTACCCCAACGCCACCGCTGTTGTTGAGGATGCTCTCCGAGTGCTCAAAGAGCGCGATGAGGCAGAGGCCCGCCTGGAGGCCTTACTGCGAGACGGTATCGAGAGCGGGGAATCCACAGAGATGACCGCTGGAGACTGGGAGGATGTCCGTCGGGAAGTACGCCAGCGCCACGCGCACCTGAAGCAGAGATGACTCCCAGGATTATTCGCAAACCGTGCGCAAAGCGGGACATCTTCAACATTCCCTCTTACACAGCAGAAGACAATCTCGACTAGGACATTGTCAACTTGTACTTAAGAATATGGACGAGTCGCCGTTTACAGAGGCAACTTCCCGAAAAGCCGCAACGTCAGAAGGCGGACGTTGCGTTACAAGGCTTGCCGGTTTCATTTCTTCGTCGCAGACAATTCTTTGAGGTGCTTGCGGACTTCCTCGGCGTCGGAAGCATTGGGGGCGAGCTGAAGATACGTTTCAAATTCCTGGCGGGCGCGCGCGAGTTGTCCTGAGTCTTCGAGGGTCAGGGCGAAGTTGTAATGGGCGTTGGGATAATCCGGGCGCAAGCGAATAGCTTCCTCGTATTCCCGGAGAGCGGCTTCGGTATCCTTCTTGGCTTTGAGCGTGTTGGCAAGCGCCAGGCGCGCGCTGGAATCCTGCGGGTTCAGGCGGAGGAACTCCCGGTAATTGGCCACCGCCTCCTCGAGATCACCTTTCTTGCGCAGGGCGTTGGCGAGGCTCAGCCGCGCCTCTGAGTAGTCGGGCTTGCTGCGCAACGCCTCTCGAAACTCGTTCAACGCTTCCTCCACCTTGCCTTGGCGAAGCAACGCGTTCCCCAGGCTGTACCGGGCCTGGGGAGAATTCGGTGTCAGGCGCAAGGCGGCCTGTGCGGCCGCGGCGGCGCCCTCGAAGTCGCTCAACTGCGCCAAGGCGTTGGCCAGGTTCACCTGCGCTTCCGGCCACTCCGGCCGGGCCTTGAGCGCCTCGCGGAAAGCGTTAGCAGCGCCTTGCCAGTCCCCCGTTTGCCCGAGCGTGAGCCCCAGGTTGAATCGCGTCTGGGCATCGTCTGGACGGTGGGCGAGACTGGCCTGGTAGGCCTCCGCCGCGCCCTTGAAATCACCCTTGCGATACAGTGTGTTGCCAAGTTCGCGCGGGTAGTCGGCGCTCTCCGGCAGGAGGCGCGCCGCCTCACGACCTTCCGCCACTGCCCCCTCCAGGTCGCCGTGTTCGCGCAAGGCCGCCGCCAGCCGCGCGTGCAGCGACGCGTCCTCGGGCCGCAGGCGGAGCGCGTCGCGGTAAGTGGGCACGGCAAATTCATAGTTCTTCTGGGCCGCCAGCAGATCCCCCAGAGCCACGAGCGCTTCCGGGTAATCTGGGCGCAACTCCACCGCACGCTTGAGCTCGGCCTGCGCCTCCGGGACTTTGCCGGCGGAGTTCAGGGCCATCGCCAGGTGGTAATGGAGCTCAGGGCTCTGCGGGCGAAGGCCCAGGGCCACCCGATATTCGGCCACGGCCTCTTCCAAATCCCTCCCCGCCTGGTAGGCGTTGGCGAGGTGCAGGTGCGCGTCGGGATCCTCGGGACGCAGCCGCACTTCCTCCCGATACTCCTGGATAAAGCCCGGCACATCGCCCAAGGCTTGCAAGGCTTCCGCCAGATTGCGATGGTAGTCGGCGGTGTCGGGGGAGAGCTCCACCGCCCTCCGGAGCTCTCGCGTCCCCTCGAGGAGGTCGCCAGTTTTTCGCAGCACCAGCCCGAGAGCTTCATGCAGGACCGGGTCCTCAGGCCGCAGTCGGAGCGTCTCGCGGTATTCGGCGGCCGCCGCGGGATGGTTCCCCGTGGAAAGGTAAGCGGCGGCCAGCTCCGCATGGGCCGCAGCGTTCTCTGGACGCTGCCGGATCACGCGGCGAAACTCTTCGATGGCGCCGCCGTAATCGCCTGCCTCGCGCAGCGCCAGCGCCAGCGAATACCGGTAGTCAATCTGCGCCGGGCGGAGCTGGACGGCCTGGCGGTACTCCTGGATAGCATGAATCAGATCACCTGCCGTGCGCAGGGCATTGGCCAGGTTCAGGTGAAGCTCCGGATCCCTCGGGCGCAAGCGCGAGGTCGCCCGATACTCCGTGACTCCCTCGTCAATCTTGCCTGCCTGGGTCAGCGAGGAGGCCAGGCCGGTGTGGGCGTCGGGATTATTGGGCTCCAGCTCGATGGCCTGGCGATACTCGGCGATGGCCCCCGGGGCGTCCCCCGCCTGCAATAGGGAACCGGCCAGCGCCGCATGGATTTCCGCGTCCCGGGGTTCGAGCTCCAGGGCGCGGCGGTATGCGGCGGCGGCTTCCGCAAATTGCCGGCTGGACGTCAGGGCATTGCCGAGGTTGGCGTGGGCGTCAGCGTTGGCAGGGTGCAGGCGTATTTCGGCACGATACTCCTCGATGGCCACAGCAACTTTGCCCTGGGATTCATACAACGCACCGAGGTTCAGGTGGACACCGGGGAAATCCGGCCTCAACCGCAGCACCTCCCGGTATTCCCTCAAACCCTCGTCAACCCTCTGGTCCGCCGCGTACGCGTTACCCAGGTTGTAATGTGCCTCGGGGTAGTCGGGCCGAAGCTCAAGTGCCTTCCGGTAAGCTTGAATCGCTTCTTTCCACTTTTCGGCGCGGGCAAACTCGTTACCTTGTTTCAAGAAATCTTCCGCGCTGGTGGGCGCAGCCTGCGCAGGAAAGGGTGAATTGCCAGCCTGAAGAGTCTGCGCGAAAAGAGGATTCCACAAGCTGTAGCGGCGCTCTGCGGGCGCCGAGGCTTGACAGCGGTCACACAGACTGCACGAAAACATGCTTCCGCGAGGGGGGAAGGTAAGTGGCACCGCGGAAGTGTATCGGCTGTCAGGGCATGGCTTTAGCCATGCCACAAGCCAGCCACACAAGTGATCCAAGGCCTTTAGGCCCGGAGGCAGCGGGGCCCCAGCGGCTGAAGCCGTTTCCATCAACGGCATTTCTTCGGCACGACTGAAGTCATGCCCTAACGCTGTTACGCACACGCCATAGAGCGGCGCTCTGGCGAACCAGACGAGGGCAATGAGGGACACAACCGCTGTCCGCCTCGCGTGACAGAATCGCCTCAGCGCCATCATTACGTAGGATACACCCATCCTGCCGCCTTGCGCTGCACAGTGGTTTGACACCACTCGAAACCTTCCGTTATTCTCGCCGCGGTAAATCGCGCGTCATCTCTGTAGGTATGCTCGGCCGGGTGCTTCATATTGTCGGTTGAAGCTGCGTGCCACATGGAGCGACTCCTCCAATTCTTCCGTTCCAGGCGGGGGCTGCGCACCTCGCTGCTCCTGGCCGGCAGCCTGGTGTGGCTGGTGGGTTTCTTCCTGCTTCCCCTCGCCTACCTGCTCGTGGTGAGCTTTGCGCAGCGCTCACCTTACGGCACCATCCAGTGGACCCTGGGACTTGCAAACTACGCGCGCGCCTTCCAACCCATTTACCTTGAGACCTACCTGCGCTCATTCTGGATGGCGCTCCTCACCACGGCTCTCTGCGCCTTGCTCGGATACCCCGTGGCCTACACCCTCGCGCTCCGTATCTCCGCGCGATGGAGGTCGGCGTTGCTGATGCTGGCGGTGATTCCCTTCTGGACCAGCTTCCTCATCCGCACTTACGCCTGGATGATGATCCTGCGCAGCGAAGGTGTGGTCAATAACCTGCTCATTCGCCTTCACGTAATCCAGGAACCGCTCCACCTGCTTTATACGCCGTTCGCGGTCTTCATCGGACTGGTCTATGGTGAACTGCCCTTCATGATCCTGCCGCTCTACGCCGTCCTTCAAAAACTTGACCCGGTGCTGCTGGAAGCCGCACGGGACCTGGGAGCCGGCCGCTGGCGCACTTTCCGCAAAGTCACCCTGCCCCTTTCCACTCCGGGGCTCGTGGCGGGCGGGGTGTTGGTGTTTATTTCTTCCATCGGCGCGTTCATCACCCCCGATCTGCTGGGCGGGGCGCGCACGATGATGGTAGGGAACCTGATTCAGAACCAGTTCGCGCTGGTTCGTGACCAGCCTTTTGGCTCCGCCGTGGCGTTCCTACTTACCTTTGTCGTCCTGCTGTTGCTGCTCTCGAGCCTGCGCAGCGCCCAGCGAGTCACCCGGGAGATGCTCTGATGGCGCCGCGAGATAACCAGAACGGCGGTCCCGCCACGGCGGGTAAATTCCGACTGCCGCTACCGCGGGCAGCGAAACCGGGTACGGGCCTGGGATTGCCGCTGGCAACGTTGCTGGTTTATCTCTTCCTCTACGCGCCGATCGTGGTACTGGTGGTTTTTTCGTTCAACCGTTCCCGGCTCTCCGCGCACTGGCAGGGGTTTACGGGTGAGTGGTACGCGCTGCTGTGGCGCGACGAGCAGATCTTCCATTCGCTCATGAATAGCCTGGTGGTGGCTGGCGCGGTCACGCTCGCCTGCGTGGTGTTCGGAACAACGGCCGCGCTCGTTCTGGCGCGCGGGCGCCTGCGCGGAAGGTCACTGCTTGATGGCTTGGTCTATCTGCCCCTGGTCATCCCTGAAATCGTGGTGGCGGTGGCGGTGGTGATCTTTTTCAGCCTCCTCAGCATGCAATTGAGCCTGTGGACCGTGATCATCGCCCACATCACCTTCTGCATCTCTTACGTAATGATCGTGGTCGCGGCGCGGCTGGCGGGCACGGACCGCTCCATCGAGGAAGCCGCGCTTGACCTGGGGGCGAACGAGTGGACCACCTTCTTCCGCGTCACCCTCCCTATCGCCGCGCCGGGAATCCTTTCGGCAGCACTCCTGGTCTTCACCACCTCGTTCGACGATTACCTCATCACTTCTTTTGTGGCGGGTGTTCGCTCCACCACCTTGCCGCTCGAAATCTATTCCCGACTGAAGCGCGGCATCACGCCGGAGATCAACGCGATTTCCTGCGCCATCCTGGCGGCCACTATCCCCCTTGTATACGTGGCCCAGCGGTTGGAGCGCGGCGCCATGAAGCTCCGCGCCGCCCTGGCGAGCGCCGGCGCGGTGTTTCTCCTCATGGTGGTCCCCCTGCTGGCGCGGACGTGGCCCTCGGGTGGTGGCCTTCCGCAACTGAACATTTACATCTGGTCCACCTACATCTCCCCCCGCATCGTTCACGGGTTTGAACGGGAGTTCCACTGCCAGGTGAACTACGACCTCTACGACTCGAACGAGGCGCTGCTGGCAAAGCTCCAGGCGGGCAACGCCGACTACGACCTCGTGGTGCCGAGCGACTACATGGTGGAGATCCTCATCCAGCAGGGCCTGCTCGCCAGGCTGGACAAGTCACGCCTCCCCGATGCCTGGGCCAACATCGACTCCCGCTTCCTCGGACTTCCCTTCGATCCGCACAACGACTATGCTGTGCCTCACGCCTGGGGGACGACGGGACTTGCCTATCGGGCGGACCTGGCGAAGGGACCTGTGGAGAGCTGGTTGGCAATGTTTGACCCGCGCTTTGCCGGGCACATCCTGCTGCTCGATGACACGCGCGAGGTCTTTGGCATGGCCTTGAAGTACCTCGGTTATTCGCTGAATTCCACAAACCCCGACGAGCTACGCCGAGCGCGCGACTTGCTCCTCCGCCAGAAGCCGCTGGTGAAGGGTTACAACAGCTCAAACTTCGAGCAGGACCTCGCCGCCGGTGATGCCTGGATTGCCCAAGCCTACAATGGCAACATGACCTTCGTGATGCGTGATGAACCTCGCATCCGCTACGTGATCCCCAAAGAAGGCTGCACGATTTCGGTGGACTGCGCCTGTGTCGCGCGCAAGGCCCCACACAAAGAATTGGCGATGGAATTTATCAATTACTCTCATCGCCCCGAAGTGGCCGCGATGTTTGTCAACGACTGCGGGTTCAACACACCCAACCGGTACGAAAGGCGGGACATCGAGCCGTGGCTGCTCGCAAACCCAGCGGTCTTCCCCGACCCCGCTTCGCTCGCCCATTGCGAGTTCATGCGCGACGTCGGCCCCGTCGTGGCGCTGTACGACCGATATTGGACCGAAATCAAGGCGCGGTAGCTGCCTCTGTGGACAAACCGCGTCATCGAATTAGGAGGCTCTGCCATGGATGAGGAAAAAAAGAATGCAAGGGAATGGTCGCGAAGAGAATTCCTCGGAACCGTGGGCGCGGGGGTGCCCACGGTGAAGTTGATGCTCGACGGGACGACTGCCGGAGCCCGCCAATCGACGGGTTCGAGCCAAAATCTTGACCTGAAAAAGTTCGCTCCGATTGACCTGAGCCGTTACTTCACCGCCTCGCCCACCGACTTCGGGCCGCGCGAGCGGGCTAAAGATTTCGGCGGCGATTCCGCCAAGGACGGCTTGATCCGCACGCCGACCGGCAAACAGGTTTTCCTGGGAATTCCCGTCTGGCTCGGCCCCGAAGGCGTGGAAAAGAAGTGCTGGGCGGTCTTGAGCACTCGAGCGAGTTCGTGGGCGACGAGCAGCGTGGAGGTTCCCGTCGCGCAGCGCGCCAGCTTCGTTTGCCTCGCGGCATTCTGTGACTGGGACGAGAACGAAATGCCACCGCCGGTTGAGGACGCCGTCGAAAAAGTGGGCCAGCGATTGGGCGAATCGGTCCTGGTCTACGAAGACGGCAGCGAGGACGTTTTCCCGCTCCGGCGGCGCTTCGAAGTGAACTCGCCTTCAGTTTTCTGGGGCCATTTGAGTTACGCCTCACTGCCGCATCGCCGGGAGGCTCCGCGAAAGCTCACAGATGCGTTGCGGGACGCCACGGATTGGGGAGACATCCAGACCGCTGTCTCGGACAACGCCTACGCGGGGGGGCCCCTGGCGACGCTCTGGTTGTGTGCGCTGGCTAATCCTCACCCCGAGCGGACGCTCAAGGCTTTGCGCTTGCGAGCCAGTGCGGAGGATCCACTGGTCATCTGTGGGCTCACGCTTTATCGCGGCCGCGAGAATCCCCTGCGTTATGAACGACTGAGCTTGTACCGGTTCACGTTGCCGGAAGCGGCGGCCGAAGATGCCGGGCGATGGAAAGTGGACGTGGACCTCGGCATCGTGGCGCGGCCTTACGCGCTGCCGGATTTCGAGCTCGACGCCTGGCTTGCCGCGCCCGGCGCGGGTCTGGGCGAGCGCGCGAAGCGCGCCCGGGGTAGCCGCCACCTCTATGCAGAAATCACGGCGAGCCCTGAGGCGACGTTGGTTTTGAGCGATGCCAAGATGGGAAGAGAGTATGCCTTCGACCTGGGCCAGGCGAGCGCGGGGAAAGAACTGGAAGCGCGGCCTGCCGGCGCGCGAGTTGAAATCCTGGAGCGCGAGAAGGTCTGGCTGCATGGAAGGGTTGTGGACGCGGCCACCCATCGCCCCACGCCGGTGCGCTTAGCGTTCCGCTCGAGGGAAGGCCGTTACATTCCTCCTTACGGCCACCGCACGGAAATCAATGACGGTTGGTTCCAGGATTACGGCGCGGATGTGAAGCTGATGGATACGTCCTTCGCTTACGTGGACGGCACGTTCCAGGTGGAGCTGCCCGTGGGCGAAATTCTGCTGGAAATGACCAAGGGTTTCGAATACGCGCCTGTCCGGAAGAAGCTAAAAATCGAGCCCCGTCAACGGGAACTGACCCTGGAAATCTCCCGCTTCGTCGATTTGCGCACACAGGGCTGGCTGACGGCGGACACGCACGTGCACTTCCTCTCACCTTCTACGGCCATCCTGGAAGGCCAGGCCGAGGGCTTGAATCTGATCAGCCTGCTGGCGGCGCAGTGGGGTGACCTTTTCACCAATGTCGGGGATCTCTCCCACGGGCCGCTCACCTCGAAGGACGGAGAAACCATGGTCCAGGTGAGCACGGAGAACCGCCAGCACCTCCTCGGCCATCTCGGCCTGGTGGGCGGCCACGGCGCGCCGGCCTTTCCGATGTCCGCCAGCGGGCCGAGCGAGAGTTACCTTGGCGACCCTCTCTGGAACAGCCTTGCCGAATGGGCAGATGCCCAGCGAAAGCGTGAGGGGCTGGTAGTGGCCGTGCACTTCCCGTATCCCACGGCGGAACTGGCCGCGGACATCGCGCTGGGCAAGATCGATGCGGTGGAGCTGTACCCCTACGGCGAACACTTCAACACGCTGCGCTTCTTTGATTGGTACCGTTATTTGAATTGCGGTTATCGCCTGCCCGCCGTGGGCGGCACTGACAAGATGGGAGCCTACATGCCGGCGGGCGCCAACCGCACCTATGCCTACCTGGGCCAGGAGGAATTCACTTTCGCCAACTGGGCCCAGGCCGTCCGCAAGGGCAACACCTTCATGACCACCGGCCCGCTGTTGCTCTTCCACGTTGACGGGCACACACCCGGCGACGAGATCACGCTGGGGGCAGGCGGCGGTAAGCTGGAAGTCCGCGCGGAAGCGAAGAGCTTCGTCCCCTTTCACCGCCTGGAGGTTGTCCTGAACGGCAAAGTCGTGGCCTCGCGCGAAGAGAAAGCGGGGACGCGCGAGATGACTTTGAACGAAAAGGTGCAGGTGCCCGGCCCCGCCTGGCTGGCCGCGCGCTGCGCCTCGCGGCTGGGGCCGACCACATCCTGGGCACTGGGCATTCAGGCGCATACTTCTCCCGTCTACGTGCGCGTGCCCGAACAGGAGCTTTTCTCCGCACCGGCCGTTGCCTACATGCTGACACTCATTGAGGGCGCTGAGACCTGGGCGGAAAACCTGGCTACACGGCCGGACGCGGAAAGGATGGCGCGCCTTCGCAAGGTCTTCCGCGATGCGCGCGAGCACTTGCATCGCCGGCTGCACGAGCACGCCATCGCGCACTGATTCACACCGGCGAGGGGCGCAAGGCCCCCCACTATAAAACCACCAGCCCGCTCGACGCGAACAACCTTCGCTCTCGGTTCATTGTCTATCTGGCGCTGAGACGGCGCTGGCGCGAGGCGCCAGTGCGGCGTTGATAAGCCGCCGGGTTCCCTGTGGTAGTGGAGATTGAATTCCTCCCAGCCTTGTCATATAGTGTGCGCCGCCAAGTGACTCAGGACCGCTCGCTTGTGCTGTCTGCTCCCGGTGCGGAGGATGGTAGTCGCCCGCGTACCGCGGGTATAAGGGAAGCCGCGGGGAGCCAAGTGGGTGGAAGGGCCTTCACTTCCGCCCATCCGCCGCAGGCCGATGAATCCCTGCCCTCGCGCCAGTGGCCTGCGGCGACACACCGCAGGAGGAAACATGCCAAACCTACCTTATTCGTATATTCCACGCTTCCGGCGCACGCGCATGCCCGCCATCCTGGTCGCAGCGTTTCTGATTGGGTGTTCGGCGCCCGTCCCGCGGCCCATCGGTCCGGCTCGCGATTACGACGATGCTAAAGATATGTTCAAGCGCGGCCGGTTTGATCGCGCCCTGGACTTCACCGATGGCCTGGCCAAGGCAGTGCCGCCAACCTCCCACACCGAACGAGCGCAGGTCCTTCGCGTAATAATCTACAGCGGCATGATGCAGGGCTACAAAACCCTGGTGGACGCTTATGCAAAAGGCTACGTGGCAACCATGGACGCCCGCGTGCAGGCGGAATTCAAGCGCATCAGTGGGGACTATCTTTACACCGGGGCGCAGGCCAGCCTGGGCTTGGCTGAAGCCGCCCGTCAGCTTACGGAGGGATCAAAGATCGCCAAGCAACTGACCCTGGAAGCACCCTATCCAAGCACCGAAGGGCCTTTGGAAGTCACGCAGCTCAATCGAGTGAAAGACGGGGGATGGATCGAAGCTAACGAACAGGAAGCCGCCGCCCTGGACGCCCAGCGCAAGGGAATCGACGATGCGCTGGCGGCCGCCGTCGGGGGTGATCGCTCCAAGGCTCGATCCGCCTTGACTGCGGGACCCGTCAAGCTCGACGGGGTGGATTTCTGTCTCTTTATAGGGAAGCAGCTCCTGGACGCCTTCGTCTTCTTTGACCGCAAACACTTGATGGACTCCCAGAAGCTCGGACTCTTGAGCAATCAGGCTGACGAGGCGGCGAATGCCGCTCTGGCCCTGCTGAAACAAAACCCGAATAAGGACAAGGAAAAGGCCGTCAAGAAACTTCAGGATCAGATCAAGGCAACCTTGAAGGCCATATAGGTCGACGCGGTTTTCCGGCCAGCGCCGGAGGCCCATCTCTGCGAAGGCCGAAACGCTGCCCCCAAGAAGACCGCCCGCTCCGCGCGAGGCGGCCTTTTTGCTTTGGCGACGGGAAGAGTCGGGGTGAATGAGGGTTTGCGATGCGGAATCGAAAAGGCAAAGCGCCGATGAGAACCCTCCCGGGTATTCGCATCGGTCATGCGAGCGACTTCCACGGGCTCACGGGATGCAGCGTGATTCTCTGCGAGGCCGGCGGCGTGTGCGGCGTGGACCTTCGAGGCTCCGCCGCCGGGACGCGCGAACTCGCTGCCTGCCTTCCCGGCCATCTGGTGGAGCGCGTGCATGCCATCTTCCTCACCGGCGGCAGCGCCTTTGGGCTCGACGCCGCAGCGGGTGTAATGCAATACCTGGAGTCGCGCGGGGTGGGTTTTCACGCCGGGCCGGTTCGGATGCCCATCGTGCCCGCTGCCGTCATCTTTGATTTGAACCTGGGGTCGGCCAGCGCGCGACCGGATGCTGGCATGGCGAAATGGGCCTGCCAAAAATCCACGATCAATATAGTCGAAGGCTCCATCGGAGCCGGAACGGGCGCGACGGTCGGCAAACTCCTCGGGATCTCTCAGGCGACGAAGGGTGGAGTGGGCTTCAGCAGCCTGTCGATATTCGGCGGCGTCGTGGTGCAGGCTTTGGCCGTGGTCAACGCATTCGGAGACGTGTTGGATCCTCAGAACGGCCAGATTATTGCTGGGGCTCGATCCTCCCCTACTTCCGCTGAGTTCGTGTCCACATCGGCGCAGATGTTTCTGGGGAATATACCCAAGGGATTTGGAGCAACCAGCACGACCTTGGTGGTGGTTATGACCAATGCCACCCTGAACAAGGTGCAGGCTACCAAGGTGGCGGAGATGGCTCAGGACGGAATGGCCCGCTCCGTTCGTCCCGTCCATACACAGTTCGACGGAGATTTAGTGTTTGCTCTGTCAGTGGGCCAGAACCGGTCCGATCTCAACACACTCGGCACGGCGGCGGCAGAGGTTACCGCCCACGCCATTGTGCGCGCGGTGAAAACCGCCAAGGGACTCGGCGGCGTTCCCTCCTGGCAGGATCTTGCCAACTTAGTGGCTTGATTGGGGTGCAGGTCCCGCCGCAGTCGGGGCCGTCCCAGGCGCGCCCGTCCCGCCGGCTGGGCGCGCTCCCGTACCCCCACCGTGGGGCTGCATGCCTTCGCCACTCGCGGGAGAGCTCGATTCCACCTGCCAGCGGTCCCCGGCTTTGCGCAGCATGTAGCGCACGCCCACCACGAGGTCCGGCGCCTGCTTGCTACGAAACGTCGCCTGGGCCTCCGCCGTGTCGCCGCTGAACTTCACTTCGGCAACTTCCACCGTCATGTTTTGGAACATCATGTTGGGTTTCTGCTTAAGATGCTCCTCGATCGCCGCCTGCACCGCGCTCTTCGACTGGAGCGCGCCGGATTTACTGCAAGCAGCCATCGCGGCCAGCGCCAGCGCCATCAGACCTGCCACCACACCCCGCATCCGAACCTCCTGGGTCATCGTCCACGGTACTCTAAGGCGCTTGGGGTTGTCAAAGCGAGAGGACCCGCGCTCACCTCGCGATCACTCTGAGTTTGACAGCCTGGGACGCCTAGTTTAGATTGGGTTCTCATTCAAAGAGGCGTGGCGGCCGGCTTGAGCCGGGCCTCACCCGTGCTTGCCGCCCTGAAGGGCGGCTCTACGTGAAAGGAGTTCCTGGCTGGAATGCTCGACCTTGGTTTTGTGCGTGGCAATCTGGAATTGGTGAAGCGGAAGATGCGTGAGCGCGGTTTCGCGGACATCCTCGATAACTTTGAGGAGATTGACCGCGAGCGGCGCAAGTTCCTGGTGGAAGCTGAAAGCCGCAAGTCCCGCCGCAACAAAGTCTCCGAGGAGATTGCTGCGCTGAAGAAGCAGAAGCAGGATGCCTCGGCCTTGATCGCGGAGATGAAGAAGGTCGGCGCGGAGATTCAGGCGCTGGATGAAAAGGCGAAAGCTTTCGACGCGCAACTGCAAGAACTTCTGCGCAACATTCCGAACGTGCCCCAGGCGAGTGTCCCGGTCGGTCACAGCCCCGCCGACAACCAGGAAGTTCGCCGCTGGGGCCAGCCGCGCCAGTTTGATTTCCAGCCCAAGGCCCACTGGGACCTAGGTCCGGCGCTCGGCATCCTGGATTTCGAGCGCGCCACGAAAATCAGCGGGGCGCGCTTCGCAGTTTATCAGGGGATCGGGGCCAAGCTCGAACGGGCGCTCGCCAACTACATGCTCGACGTTCACACCCGCGAGCACGGCTACAGCGAAGTGCTGCCCCCTTTTATCGTCAACTCCGCGAGCCTCTACGGCACCGGAAACCTGCCCAAGTTCGCCCAGGACCTGTTCAAACTCGAAGGCACCGACTTCTGGCTCATCCCCACCGCGGAAGTCCCCGTCACCAACCTCTACCGCGATGAAGTGTTGGATGCCGAGCGCCTCCCGGTGAAGCACTGCGCCTGGACGGCGTGTTTCCGGAGCGAAGCCGGCTCCTACGGCAAAGACACACGCGGCATCATCCGCCAGCATCAGTTCCAGAAAGTGGAGCTGGTAAAGTTTGTTCTGCCGGAGAAGTCCGACGACGAACTCGAATCCCTCACCCACCACGCCGAGGTCATCCTCCAGCGGCTCGGGTTGCCCTATCGCGTTGTCGTCCTCTGTACGGGCGACCTGGGCTTCAGTTCCGCCAAGACCTACGACCTGGAAGTCTGGCTCCCCGCCGCCGGCGAGTACAAGGAAATCTCCTCGTGTTCGAACTTTGAGGCCTTTCAGGCTCGCCGGGCCAACCTGCGCTTCCGGCGGGGCAAAGCGGGGAAAACGGAATTCCTGCATACCCTCAACGGCAGTGGCCTGGCCATCGGCCGAACCTGGCTCGCCATCATCGAGAACTACCAGCAGGCCGACGGCTCCGTCATCCTCCCCGAGGCCCTGCGGCCCTACCTTGATGGGCTCGAGAAGATTGAGCGATTGAGTGATTGAATGATTGGCAGGTTGGCGCAGACCTTTCAGAGGCTGTCTCTTAACTGAAGAAATAACGCTTGCCTCTACGTATAATCAATAGGTTACAAGGCACAAAACTGCGGAAAACCGAGTTTTTTGACAGCCTCCCAAGGGTCTGCGCCATCCCCCGAATTTGCTGGCGGCGCAACCTGCCCCAACCTGATCGTGAAGCCGCCTCTACTCTTTCTCTGAAGATGCCGTCGGCTCCGGCATGTATGTGTGAAACTCTCCGGGCGGGTGGGTGTGCTCAAACTGGATGGTGGTGTGACGGATACCGAACTCGCTGGCCAGCACTTCCTGAATCCGCTGGCTGATCCTCTCGCTTTCCGACGTAGGCATGTCGAGGATCTGGACGTGGCAGGAGAGCGTGTGGGACTCTGACCCCAGGCTCCAAATGTGCATGTCGTGGACTTCGCGGACCCCGGGGACGCCCAGCATGGCATTCGCCACGCTTTCGAGCTTCATCCCTTTGGGGAGGCTTTCCAGCAGGATGTTTCCGGAGTCGATGACGATGCCCAGGGCAGTCCAGAGGATCAAGCCCGCAATCAGGAAAGCAATGACAGGATCGATCAGCGTCTGGCCGGTTTTCTGGATGAGCCAGGCGCCGGCGATGATGGCGATATTGGAAAGCGCGTCGCCCAGGTTGTGAATGAAGACGGCGCGCAAGTTCAAGTCGCGGCGCTGGGGAGCCAGGGCCAGTGATATCCCTCCATTCACAACCAGGGCGATAATCCCCACCACCAGCATGGCGCCGGCCGCAACCGGGGCCGGCCGCTGGACCCGTTCGTACCCTTCGTAGCAGATCAACAAGGCCACACCCGTCAGCATCAGGGCGTTCACAAATGCCACCAGCACGCCCGCGCGCTGGTAACCGTAGGTCTTCTGATGGTCGGGAGGTTTCTGCTCGAAATAGAGGGCAATCCAGGAGAGGATCAGCGTGGGGACGTCCGTGAGGTTGTGCCAGCCGTCGCTGATAAGCGCCAGGCTGTGGGCGAGCTTGCCCGCTACAAATTCCGTCGCCACCAGGGCAAGCGTCACCACCAGGGCGATTTTCACCACCCAGTTTGCCGATCGCGAATGGGTATGGATGTGCACCTTCGCCCTTTGCCGGAATTGCATTCTATCCCCAATACCGCGCGTCACGCAGCCAGGCCAGGCGCAACAGACCCTTGCACTCACGCCGAGGTGCGCGCGTCAGCGGGTTCGCATCCTCAAGGGATCAAGACGATCTTCCCGTAGGCGCCCGGTTCCATCACGGCTTGATGCGCGCGGGGCGCGTCCCCGAGCGGCATCTCCTGGCCGACGATAGGACGTAGCGTGCCGTTTTCGAGACCGGCGACCAGCGCGGCGTGAATGCTGGCCAATTCCTGCTGGGAGGCATTCAACAGGGACATCCCCAGGATGCTCGCGTCGCGGCCCATGGTGGCTCTGGGATCAATCTCCACGGTCCCCCGGCTGCCGATTACGACCACGCGCCCGCCGCGCGCCAGGACGTTCAGGTCCTTACCGAGATTCACATTGGCCAGCATCTCCAGGATTACATCCACGCCGCGGCCATTGGTCACAGCCATCAATTGCTCAAGGTACCCCGGGGCGCGATGGTCCAAGACGTGATGGGCGCCCTGCTCGGCCACCAGGCGCCGTCCCCGCTCCGTGCCACCCGTTCCGATGACGGTCATGCCTGCGGCGCGCGCTATCTGAACTGCCGCAACACCCACCCCGCCGCTCGCACCATGAACCAGCACGAGCTCTCCGGGCTGGGCCTGGGCGCGCTGGAACAGGGCTCGGTAGGCGGTCGCGTAAGGGACAAAGACCGCGGCTCCCTGCGCGAAGCTCACATGTTGTGGCAGCGGGTGCACCTGGGATGCCTCACACAACGCAAGTTCAGCGTAGGCGCCGCTAACCGTCCCGGCCACGTAAACCCGGTCACCCACCTTCACCCCGCTGACCCCCTGGCCGAGGGATTCCACGATGCCTGCCGCATCCAGTCCGGGAGTGTAAGGCAAGGCGGGTTTACTGGCGTACGCTCCCGCGCGAATGTAGGTGTCCACCGGGTTCACCCCAACGGCCTTCACCCGCACCACGACCTGCCCTGGACCGGCCTGGGGATTCGGTACTTCTTCCAGTTTCATAACTTCCGGACCACCAAAGTTGTGCACTCGAATTGCTTTCATGGCTTTTCTCCTGGTTATTCCTTCTTAATCATTTCAGGTTGAGGCGGGGTTTGTCTACTCGATCCTCGTGGGCCACCGCGCCGGCTTTCCCAGGTGTGCAGCAAACACTCGGCGCGATGGCGCATCCATGAAAGCGGAGGAACACGCTGTCCGCTACCCTCGCAGCAGGGTTTGGGATAAGATATAGGAGAAATCGGCCGGCGGACTGAACCTGGCCCCGCTCTGCGGGAACAGCGAGTGAAGAAGACCATGCGCCTGCTGCCATCGCGACGAGCGTTCCACCACGGGACGCAGGAGACCCTATCTCGGCTGCGCCCCGGCTTCCCGGAATGGGGTGTTGGCTTGCTCGTTTTGCTGGCAGGCATGGCGGTGCTGCCCTTGCAGGCTCAAAACGATCCGCGAGGCGGAAACAGCCCAAGTTCCCCTGCCAAGTCCGACCAAGCGGTGGTGGTGCCGGCTGGGACTGCGACCTCGCCCGACAAGGGCCCCATCAAAGTTCTCGTGAAGGTGGTGAACGTCCCCGTGACGGTACTCGACAAGCGGGGCCTGCCGGTGATCGATCTGCACAAAGACGACTTCCAGGTCCTGGAGGACGGCAAACCGCAAGCCATCCGCTATTTCCGCCGCGACCCCCGCCCACCCCTCCGGATCGGGTTGATCCTCGACACCAGCAACAGCGCGCGGCGGCAGTTGTCATTCCAGAAAGATGCGGCCAGCGAATTCGTGTTCAATATGCTCCAGGGGCGCAACAGCAAGAACCAGATTTATCTTCAGACTTTCGACGCGACCAGCTCGGTCATCCAGGATTTCACCAACGACCCTGAGATACTCAACGAAAAGATCCGGGCGCTCAAGGCGGGCGGCGGAAAAGCCCTTTACGACGCGATCTATTTCGCGTGCAGGGGAAAGATGCTGAAGGCCGGCCCGCCGGAAGAAACGCGCCGCGTCCTCGTGATGATCAGCGACGGCTTGGACGTCCAGAGCGAACATTCCCTGGAGGAAGCGATCTCCATGGCACACCGAGCGGAGACGCTGGTTTACACCATCGGGAACGCCGCTTACGGCTACACAAACCCGAGCGACAAGATCCTGGAGAAGATTTCCGAGCAGACGGGCGGGGCTGCTTTCTTTCCACTGGAGAAGAGCCCGGGGGCTGACCTGGGCACCGGCTACCTCTCCCACGGCCAGATCGGAGAAACCTCGCAGAACAAGGGCCTGGGCGCGGACACCGGGATCTATTCCGCCCAGCGGTTGATCCAGCTCGCCGACTCCCTGGAGTCGATCAACCGCGAATTGGACGAGCAGTACAGCATCGGCTATACATCCACCAACAGCGCCCTCGATGGCACCTACCGCCGTATCCGCGTGGTGGCCCTGCGCAAAGGCGTCCAGGTGCGCAGCAAGGTCGGCTACTTCGCCACGCCGGAGTAGCGCCCTTCTTCCCCTTGGTAAGGCCTCCGGACCCTTTCGCTTGTGCCTTGGCATGGCAAGTGATGCCCGGACTCACCATCAAAGCGGCGCCATTTCCTTTAGTGATCTTCCTCTTCGAAGCGCCCCCGTGTGTCCTGAACGACCGCGGCATAACCGTGTTGGGCGAAAAAGATCACTTCCTCCTGCTCTTCTCCTGTGCCGCAGGGTGTGCGAATCAAGATGACCGGATATTTGCCCTCGCCTGCCGGGCGAAAAACCTTCGCCGCGAGCGTCACGCCGTCACGCATGCCCACCGGGTCGCTGAATTGCGAGTAAATCGAAGGGCTGGGATTTTGCCCCCAAAGAAACCCCGAGCCAGCGACGATGTAGACAAAGAAAGTCTTGCGCACGGTTCGCGCCAGCATCGGCCCTCCACAACCATCCGGTCGCCTGGCAATGGGCTTTCCTTAGAAAGCCCTGCGCGGTCAGGCTGGGCGGTGTAGTATAGCATCATGAAAACACGAGGCCACGGCAGACGCTCGGCGCTCCGCGAGCAATTGCGCCGCGAAGACGCAGCCGAGATGGCCAAGCTCACAGCGTCCGAGCGCCTACGAGTAGGTCTGGAATTTTCGGATTTTTGTCTAATGTTAGCAGCCAAGGGTCGAGAAGCAAGTGCTCAAAGAGGCTCTTCAGAAAGTCATCACGACATTGGATGAACTCCGCGTCCCTTACGCGCTAATTGGTGGTCTCGCCGTGATCGCGCGCGGCGTGATGCGTGCGACGAAGGACGTGGACCTCTTGGTCGATTGGTCTCTTCTTGAGGCGGGTTCGCTCGCACAAGCACTGAATGAAAACCGCTTACCTGCCACATTTCGTAAAGGTGCTCCCGATGATCCGCTGGTCGGCTTGATCCGTATAGCTATTCCATCCGGCGCCGCTCCGACCAAGGTCGACATCCTTTTCCCCTCTGCATCATGGCAGCGAGAGGCTGTGCGGAAGGCTGCGCCGTTGGACCTCGAAGGATTCGCTGTGCGGGTTGTTCAGGCGGCCGACCTATTTCTGCTCAAATTACATGCAGGGGGACCGATGGATTTCTTTGACGCGGCCCGCCTGCTTGAACTCCAAACAGCAGACGAGCGGCGCGCCTGGAAAGCGCGCGCCGCGAGCCTCGGCAAGTCGAAGGCTTTCGCCGAGTGCTTGAAGTTCCTGAGGAAGAACGGCTAAGTTGCCCAACATCGCAGTTTTGACGGAGTCCTGCCTCAAAAGCGATGATGGATGGCCGCCTCCCCCAAAAGCGCGCGCGGCCGAACGCAGCAATTCAAATTGCCCGCGATGCCCTCGAATCGCAGCCGGTTACCACGACAATCCTGACCCGGTGGCGCAGCACTTTGGCGTTGACAAGCCGCAGCGCATAGCCTTAAATCGCGGTGATTCTCACACCGAGGTAAATCATGATCGGTGTTTCCATGCTGCTCGAAGCCCTTCGCCAGGCGCGCGTGGTCGACCTGAGCCAAACGCTGGAAGAACATATGCCGAACTACCCGACGCACTCGAAGTTCTACCACAACCTCTGGGGCTCCTACTGGCACGGTGGCCGTTCACTGACTTATCAACTGGTCATGAACGAGCACAACGGCACGCACGTGGATGCTCCTGCGCACTTTGTCAGCGACGCGAAACCTCAGGCCCACGTCACCATCGACCAGGTCCCGCTTACTCGCTTGATGGGCCGGGGCGCACGGCTGGATTGCCGAAGTTTTAAGGCCGGAGAGTATGTCCCGAGGAGCTATATAACCAACTGGGAAGCAGAACGCGGCGCGCTCCAGGCAGGCGACATCGTGCTTTTCAATTTCGGCTGGGCCACGCATTGGGGACTCCGACCCCATGACCAACGCTACCTTGAGAACTGGCCCGGCGTGAGCATGGAAGCTGCGGCGCACCTCATCGAGAAGTCGGTGGCTGCCATCGGCGTCGATACCCTCTCCCCGGACCCGCCGGAGGCGCTCGCCAAGAATCCCATCCATCCGGTCGTGCTTGAGAAGCAGGTGCTTATTATCGAGAACCTCTGCAATCTCGATCAGCTTCCCGATTTCTATTTATTCTTGGCGTTGCCCCTCAAGATTCGTGGCGGTTCCGGATCGCCAGTTCGCGCCGTGGCGCTGATTTAGGTGGCGGGGCTGAGCATAGTCCACGTTTTCCGCAGTGTGCGGGGTCTCTGGGCGCACGGAGGGGTGTCCTGCTGCTCGCGGCCTGACAACTATGCAAGTGACCGCGTCCATCAAGAGCGCAGACCCGAAGGGCCTGCGCCAACCGCTAATGACAAGCCGCACAGTTAAAGAACAACTCTGCGCCACAGACTACTGCGCTTGCAACACCAGCTCGCCGTTGGCGATGCGCACGTCTTTGATCGAGTCGGGCAGCTTCATGCGCTCGCGCATCTCGGGCGTGTTGAGCTTATCGAGCAACGTGGACTCCACGGCGGAGAGGGGTACGGGCAGGCTCCCCATCTTCACCTCCGATGGTGTGAACTGGAGCTGGCCGTTGGTGGTGTTCAGGGTTCCGCCCAGGGTCACATAAAGGTCTTTGCCGCTGACGTTAACAGTGAAACTTCCCACCAGCTTGTCGCCCTCCAGGTGAACCGTTGCCGTCTTGAGCTCCGCAGGGCCGCTGGCAGCGGCCGGCGTGGTCCGGAGGCTTTCCTGGAGCTTGGAATTCAGTTCGCCCTCCGTGATGCGGATTTCCTGCGGCCTACCCTGCTGGTGTGCCTGCTCCATTTGAGCGATCTTCTGGTCGAAAGAGTTGGCGGCCTCCGGGCTGGTCTCTACCGGGGGAGGGAGGGTTTTCGCAAAACCAGCAGAATGGAGATGAGCGTGAGGGCCAGCAGGCTCCAGGAAATGATGCGGTAGATTTTCTTGGCCATAGTGAAACCCCGCCGCCTTCCGTTGAGATTCCCGAGCTACTTCTCCACCATCACGGCTTCACTCTTCGCCACGACTCGCTTGTGTAAAAGAAAAGTGAGTGCGGCGCCGACCAACCAGCCCACACTGAGCAAGCCGAAGGCGTAAATGAAATTCCCCGTGCGCTGGTTAAGATACCCGACCACCAGGGGGCCGAAGTATCCTCCCAGGTTTCCGAGAGCGTTCACCAGGCCCATTGCCGAGGCCGACACCGCGCGAGGAAGGGTTTCCGTGGGGATCGCCCAGAAAGGCCCCAGCACCCCGTAAGAGCCGGCGCCCACCAGGGAGATGAAAACAAAGGAAAGCGCGGCCGCGTGGTTCGAAGAAAAGACGCTGGCCAGGAGGAACACTCCGCCCCAGGCCAGCGCGAATGCCACGTGCCCGCGACGCTCGCGCGTCCTGTCCGAGTGCTGGGAATTGAGGACCATCCCTATTGCGGTGATGATGTAAGGAATGGCGAAGAGCATGCCGACTTGCAGGTTGCTCAGCTTCTTGGCGTTCTCCAGAGCGCTGGGAAGCCAGAACAGGTATCCGTAATTCCCGCTATTCACCAGGAAATAGATGCCCACCAGCACCAGCACCTGCGGGCGCAGCAGGGCGCGCAGATAAGGTTCCGGGGTGACCGGCTCGAGTTCCGTGAACTCCCGCCGCAGGGTGGTTTCGAGGTAATCGCGTTCCTGGGCGGAGATCCAGCGGGCCTCGTGGGGATGGTCGGCGATGAACCGCCACCAGATCAGGAGCCAGAGAAACGGCAGCACCCCTTCGGAGATGAGCAGGACACGCCAGTTCCAACGCCCGAGGATCCAGCCGGAAAGCGGCGAGGATGAAACCACGGCGACGGGGAGGCAGAGCATCCAATAGGCGTTGGCGCGGGCGCGTTCGGCGCGCGGAAACCAATGCGAGAGCAGCACCAGCGTCGCCGGCCACACCCCACCCTCCGCAATCCCCAACAGAAAGCGCATCACCCAAAACTGCCGCCATGTCTGGACCAGCCCGCAGCCCACCGAGCAGATCCCCCAGAGCACCAACAAGACGCTCACAAATCGCTTGGCGCTCCAGCGGTGCGCCAGATAACCGCCCGGAATCTGGAGCAGCAGGTAACCCCAGAAGAAGATTCCTACCGCGTCTCCGGCCTGTGTGGGGTCCATGTGGAGTTGGCGGCTCATGGAGGGCAAGGCCAGCGAAATATTGGTCCGGTCGATGAAGGCGATCGTGTACATGATAAAAGCAACCGGGATGATGCGCAGCCAGCGTTGTTGAGGCATGACGTGTACTCGGTAGGAATCGAATTGTCGCGTTCACCCAAGTGATTGACAAACACCCAGGACACAGAAACTTGATCGCTCGGTAGAAGCTCGAACCGCTCGCCCGGCACGACTCGATTCAGGCCCGAATCAGAGTCGGAACTCAATCCATCGGGTAGAGGCTACAGCCGCCGTCCACCAGCAGCGTCGCCCCCGTCATGTAATCCGACGCCTCGGAGCAGAGAAAGAGGAAGGCGTCCGCCACAGACTCGGGGGGCTGCATATAGCCAAGGGGAATCGCCTTCTCGGCACGGCGACGGTAGTCAGGTTCGGTATCCCACTGGCGCTTGGCCATCCCCACCGCCACGATGCCCGGGGCAACGGAATTCACCCGGATTCCCTTGGCGGCCAATTCCCGCGCCATGCCACGCATCAGCATCTTCATGCCGCTCTTGGAAACGTTGTAGGGAGTGATATCGGGCCAGGGGGTGTCCTGGACCCAGGAGGAAGTGAAAATGATCTTACCTTTGATGTCCTGCTGAATCATGGCGCGAGCCGCAGCCTGGGCCACCAGAAACGCGCTCTTTAAGTTGACGTCCAGGATCTTATCCCAGTCCTGTTCGGAGTAATCGAGGATGGGAGTGGACTGCGCCATGCCGGCATGGCACAGCGCTGCGTCCAGCCGGCCGAACGAATTCACGGCCTTATGCACCAGCGCCTGCGCCCCCGCCGCTGTCGTCACATCGGCGCGCGCGTAAAGGCAGCGGTCGGCCGGCCAGTGGACTTCTGCCATCCACCGCTCCGCCTGGTCTTCCGCCACGATATCGTTCACCACGACCCGGGCGGAGTGGGCGAGAAGCCGCGCCACCACCACCTTGCCGATGGCGCCCAGACCTCCGGTGATGAGGATCACTTTACCTTCCAGGCAGTCCGTGGCGTAAGTCATAACCTCTCCAGCGCAGTAAAGCTTCAGGGTAGCTCGACTCGACGGGGACGACAGAACGACAAGTTAAACCCACGAGCAATGTCAAGGGGTGAGATTATAAACCCGAAAGTTGGCGCGGTCGCCCCGATTGACAACACCCCTCGCCTATGCTACCAAAGAATCCGAGGCCGATGGACCAACATGGGCGCGGAAGAGCTGCAAGCCGCCTGGGAATTGCTGAAAGAGGCTTACCAGTATCAGATGGGCGGCGACTACGATATGGCCGTCGAACTTTACCGGCGTTCCCTGGACCTTCACCCCACCGCCGAGGCTTACACTTTCCTGGGCTGGACCTACCGCTTTCAAGGGAAGATCGAAGATGCCATCGCGGAGTGCAAAAAGGCCATCCAGATCGACCCCGAGTTCGGCAATCCTTACAACGATATCGGCGCTTACCTGATTGAAAAAGGCGAATACGACGAAGCCCTGCCCTGGCTCGAGCGAGCCCTCCAGTCGCGTCGCTATGAGTCTTACCACTACCCCCATTACAATCTGGGGCGCGTGTTCATGGCCAAAGAGATGTACGCCAAGGCGCGCGAACACTTCCAGCAGGCCCTCAAGTTCTGCCCAGACTACGCTTTGGCCCAGGAAGGCTTGGAAAAAGTCCGTCGCAAGCTCCAGTAACTGCCACCTCGCCTCGACAAAGCCGCAACCCGCGTTTTCAAGGTGTGAAAGGACGCCTTGTGATATCATAGCGCCTTCGGAAAACTCTTTTCCACTGCCCATCCTTTGGAGGGAGCGCCGCTTTTCTTCACCACCATGCCCGCCGCCACCATGCAAGCCATCGTGAAAGCCGACCCTGGGCCCGGGGCGGGCGGATTTCCTTGTTGGGAATCCCCTCCAAGCCGATGGAACTGGATCTGGCCAACGAGATCATTTTCAAAGGCGCGGTCGTCCAGGGTATCAATGGCCGGCGCATGTTCGATACTTGGTACAAGATGCAGACGCTGCTGAAGTCCCGGGGGGCTCAATATCGCCCCGCTTATCACCGAGCGCATTGCCATGGCGGATTTTGAGCGAGGCATGGAGCTTTTGATTTCCGGCAATGCCTCAAAAGTTTTGATGTATCCGCATGGACCATCTTAGATACTATAGGGGGAAGAACGAGCAAAGAAGAAACTGGGCCCAACTCTCGTAGCTCCAAGAAGACGACGCCAAACGAGGGTAGCAGCGTGTCCCAGCCCAATTACTACCACAGCAGAACCTTGAGCATTTCCTACGTCGCGATGGTGCAGTGCCTTCGCTGCCGGATGCGCACTCCTGTGGAGGTGGATGCCGATGATCTAAAGAGCCTGCGCTCTTTCGAGCGCCTGCGCCGCGACTGTGACCAGTGTCGCGAGGAAACTGAGTGGCAATACCTGCCGCTGGGCGTCAGCCGGTAAACAAGAAAGTATGAAGGTTGAAGTATGAAGGCTGAAGCAAAAGGCCGGCGGAGGCGCTGGCCGGAGTGGACCTTCATGCTTCAAACCTCACACATCATCCTTTAGCCTTTGAGCCATGCCCAAACCCCAACTGCAATACCTGAGTGACGAACTTCAAAAACTTCGCGAGCAGAAGCTTTACCAGAAGCTGCGCATCCTTGAGACCGAGCAGCTCCCGGTAGCGCGCTTTGACGGCCACGAGGTCATCAACCTTTCCTCGAACAACTACCTGGGACTGACCACCCATCCCAGGCTGAAGCAACGCGCTCTGGAAGCTATTGAGAAGTACGGCGTGGGTTCCGGCGCTGTGCGCACCATCGCCGGCACGATGTCGATCCATATGGCGCTGGAAGAAAAGATCGCACAGTTCAAGCACGTCGAGGCTTCCGTGGTGTTCCAGTCCGGCTTCACGGCCAACGCGGGCACGGTTCAGGCCATCCTGGGCCGCGAGGACGTGATCGTTTCCGACGAGCTCAACCACGCTTCCATCATTGATGGCTGCCGGCTCTCCCGCGCCGAAATCAAAGTTTTTCCCCACAAGGACATCGAGGCCTGCGAGAAGATTCTGAAAGAAATCGAGAGCCGCAAGTGCCGCAAGCTGCTCATCACCGACGGCGTCTTCTCCATGGACGGCGATATCGCGCCCCTGCCGCAGCTCGTTGAGCTGGCGGAAAAGTACGGCTGCATCATGATGATTGACGACGCGCACGCCTCCGGTGTCCTGGGCCGCCACGGGCGAGGCACCGTGGACCATTACAACCTGCACGGGCGCGTCGATATTCAAGTCGGCACGCTTTCCAAGGCCATCGGCGCGCTGGGCGGCTACGTGTGCTCCACGCGCGATACCATCGAGTTCCTCTACCACCGCGCACGGCCTTTCCTCTTTTCGACCTCACATCCGCCCTCCGTGGCGGCCACCTGCCTGGCAGCTTTTGAAATCCTGGAAGACGAACCGCAGCTCATCGAGCAACTCTGGGCCAATACCAAGTTCTTCAAAGAAGGACTGAAGAGACTCGGGTTCAATACCGGCATGAGCGAAACGCCCATCACACCCGTCATCGTGGGCGACGCGGCGCTTGCCCACGAGTTCTCCCGTGAGCTTTTCGCAGCGGGCGTCTTCGCCCAGGGCATCGGTTTCCCCACCGTCCCCCACGGCAAGGCGCGCATCCGCACCATCGTCACCGCCACGCACACCCAGGAAGAGTTGACCCGCGCGCTGGAAATCCTGGAGAGCGTGGGAAAGAAGCTGAAAATCATTTGACCTGATCGGTAGGTCTAGTGTTTGGTTTTGGAAGCCTGCGGGCCCGCCCTTCCGGGAGCGCACGCCCGGTTCTTTCGACATCCGGCCATGCCAGGCGGAAAGAACTTGCTTAGCAAAGCCACATCGCTAAAATGCAAGCGGTAGGCTGTAAGTTTAAGAAGGGGTCGCTGTGCCCGGCTTTAACCTCAAGAGCTATCTCGAACGTTTTCCCGAGGTGTGCGAGGCCAAGTTTGGCCGCGCCTACAACTTCCGCGCCCTGGAGAAGAAGCACGAACAGCTTCGCAGCGGCAAGCGCTGGCTGGTTGCCAGGGATGTCATGAACATCTTCGATCCTGCCCAGACCCCCTTCGCGCGTTATTGGGCCAGGCCCAACGAGAAGGAACTGGACCGGGTCCTGAAGAGTCCCCGTTTCTTCCTGGGCCCTCTTCCCGCTGACCCGCGGGAGATGGTGAGGCGCGCACTCGAGGTGTTGCACAGCATCGGGCTGGTCTCGCTGGTGCTGCGCTTTGTTCACCCCGACCGCTTCGGGACCTTCAGCACGCCCATCATCGACCTGCTGCTAGTGCACCGCGCCAAGACGGTGGATCTTTACCTGGCGTATTGCGAGGAGCTGCGCGAGTGGGAGGAGCACTTCCGCATGCCTTCCGTGGCGGAAACCGAAACGGCCCTCTGGGCGTTCCACGAACTGGCCGGGGGAGAGGAAAAAGCCGGAGAGGGGACGAACGCGCGGGCCGACTTTGACACGGACATCTGGATTCAACGCCGCCGCGTGGCGCAAGTCCTCCGGCCGTTTCTCCAGAAGTACGGTCGGCTGGAGTTGGCTCGCATCCTTGCCTACGAGGAAGCCAACCTGGCGGGAAAAATTGCGGGTGAGGAGTACGAACGCCTGTTGCGTTGTGTGGCCCGTCGCTTCTATCCGGGAATGAAGTTGGGTGTCAAGGGGGCGGTGGAGATCTTGTTTGGCCGGCTTGAGCAGGACGGACACATCACCCTCGAGGATAAGACGCTTCTTCGCAGGATCTGGGAAACACGCAATGCCGCGGTGCACGCCGGAGAACCTCCCGCTCCCGAGGAAGTCGAGAACATGATCGACACCATCGAGCGCATCTGCCGCCCCTGGGAGCAAGCCCTGTAGCGCGGAGTTGTTTTTGAGGTCTACGGCTCTTCTTTAGCGGCGTTCGCCGCCTGATGTGGTATTCCGCGGATGGCGCATACACGGCGCTCGTTGCCGTGTGTGCGGAACGGCGGCCTCTCCAGTCCTTTCCGCAACAACCCTTGAAAAGTCGCAAGATCACCACACGGATGATGCGTTACGTCAACGCGGGCGCACGCCGCACATTAGTCCCGGTGATCAGAGACGACTGCAACGGGTAGAGCCGGGCTTGGCCCTCCCGCGGGCAGGTAGAGCCTGGCCCTACCTCCATGGGGGCACGCCGCGCGCCAAGGGGGCGATTCGCGAATCGCCCCTACGGTTCCGCTTCATCGGGGACGCCCATTTTGGAGAGACGATAGCGCAAAGCGTTGCGGGAGAGGCCGAGCAGGCGCGCGGCCTGGCTCTTGTTGCCATTTGAGCGGCGCAGGGCGTCGCGAACCATTTCGTCTTCGTACTGTTCCAGCGTCATCCCTTCAGGAAGAAAACCCGCTGCCGCGCTCGAGGGCTCGGACGGTGACAAGTCCAGCCGGATGTCGCTCACGTCGAGCGTCGTACCCGTCGAGAGAGCTACCGCGCGCTCGATGATGTTCTCAAGCTCGCGGACGTTGCCAGGCCAGTGAAAGTCCATCAAAAGCTTCATAGCCGCTGGGGTAATACCCGTGAGAGATTTTCCGGACTCGCGAGCGAAGCGCTCGATGAAACTGTCGACGAGGTAGGGGATATCCTCCTTGCGTGCGCGCAGCGGCGGGAGGTTGATGGGGACGACGTTCAGGCGGTAGTAGAGATCTTCGCGGAAGCTGCCCTGTTCCAGCGCGGCGCGCAGGTCTTGGTTCGTGGCCGCAACGATGCGCACGTCCACTTTCAAGGTCTTGGTCCCGCCCAGGCGCTCGAACTCGCGTTCCTGGAGCACCCGTAGCAGCTTCACCTGGATGGCCGGCGGCACGTCGCCGATTTCGTCGAGAAAAATCGTGCCCTTGTCGGCGAGCTCGAACTTCCCCGGCTTCGAAGTTACCGCGCCCGTGAACGCGCCTTTCTCGTACCCGAACAGTTCGCTTTCCAGGAGGTTCTCCGGGATGGCGGTGCAGTTGATCTTTATGAACGGCCCCGCGGCGCGGCGCGAGTGCTGATGGATGGCGCGGGCAATCAGGTCCTTGCCGGCGCCGCTTTCACCACCCAGCAGCACGGTGGAATTGGTGGGCGCCACGCGCTCCACCGTGGCCAGCACTTCCTGCATCTTGGCGCTCTTGGCCACGATGTTTCGAAACTCGTAGCGCTGGCCCAGCGCCTCGCGCAGCGAGCGGTTCTCCTCGCGCAGGCGGTGGAAGTCCAGTTCCTTCTGGATGATGAGCTTCATCTCCTCCAGCGAGAACGGCTTCAGGACGTAATCGCTCGCGCCCGCCTTCATGGCCTCCACCGCCGTCTCCACCGTGCCGTAGGCGGTCATCACAATGACCGGCAGAGCGGCGTTGGTGCGCTTGGCGGCCTGGAGGAAGTCCAGACCAGTCATCCCGGGAAGTTTCAAGTCGGTCACCACCAAGTCAACTTCTTCCTGGCGCAGGAGTTTGAGGCCGGTCTCGGCGTCCTTAGCGGTCAGCGTGGTGTAACCCTCTTCGGACAGGTTGAGTTCCAGCAGCCGCAACATCTTTGGTTCGTCTTCAACAATCAGAATGGTGGGCATCAAATCCCTTCCACCTTGGAGTGCGGCGGCTTGCCGCCGCTTTCACTGGTGCGGGCTCGCCAAGCAGGGGGCGTGGGCAAGCCCACCTCCGAAAAGGCGGGAGCAAGCTCCCGCACTCCAAACCTACTCCGCCGGAAAGAATACACGGAAGCAAGCGCCTTTGCCCGCTTCACTCGAGACGCGGATCCAGCCACGATGGTCGTCCATAATCTTCGAGACGATGGAAAGTCCCAGGCCCACGCCTTCTTTCTTGGTGGTGAAGAAGGGGTTGAAGATCTGCTCGCGGAGTTCGCTGGGGATCCCCGGTCCCGTGTCCTCGATGGAGATTTCGACTCCGCGCCGGCCGTCGGAATTTGCTGCGCTGACGGCCACGCGCAGTTTGCCGCCCTGCGCCGCCATGGCCTCGTAAGCGTTGAGCACCAGGTTGGTGAAGACCTGTTCCGAGAAACCCGGGTCCACCGAGACTAGAGGCAAGCTCTGGGAGTAGCTTCGTTCTACCTCCACCTTCGCCTCGGGCCAGCGGTCGTGGACGGCTTTCAGGGCGCGGTCGAGGAGCGGGGCGATCTGCTCCGGCCGACGTTCGAGCTTCGAGGGCCGCGCGAAGTCCAGAAAGCGGGTGACGATGGCGTTCAGCCGGTTCACTTCGGTCGAGATATACCCGGCTACCTCCGTGGTGAGGGGGTCCGCCAATCGCAGTTTGCGCGCCAGCGTTTCCGCCGAGCCCTTGATGACGGCCAGGGGATTTCGCAGCTCGTGGGCGAGGCCGGCGGAGAGCTGCCCGAGCGCCGCCAGGCGCTCGGAGCGGCGAGCTTCTTCCTGTGCCTCGGCGAGCCGCCGATTGGTTTCGGCCAGCTCCTCGGCCAGCAGGCGATAGCGGGATGCCTGGCGGCGGTTCTCGGTTACGAAGCGGTTCACCACCATGGCCGCCGGAAAGAAGAAGAGGTTGCGGATGATAAGTTCGTCGACGCCCTCGGCCGTTAACTCGTACTCAGTGAGGGCAGGAATCAGAAGCGAGCAATAGGCCGCCGAGGCGAGCGCCGTCCAGAGCAGTGTGGGCCAGGCATCGAAATACATCGCCGCCGTCACCACGGGCAGATAGAAAATGAGGTAGTAGCTGCTGTTGATTCCTCCCGTATGCTCCACCAACAAGTAGGCAAGGCCAATCTTGATGAGGACGGCGTAGAAGCGCCCCCGCGCGGGCCCTGTCGAGACCAGGGTCCGGCGCTCGAAGATTTGAAAGAGGCCGATGGCGAGCAAGGTGAGCTGTTTGTGGATCTCGAGGAAAGGCTTTTGCAGCGCCAGACCTCCTAGAAAAGCGAGCAACAGGAGGTCCATCCAGCCGAAGTTGGCGCGTTCGTGTTCTGCCATGGGGCGCAGTTTTCCGCCACCAATGTAGCACGGTCGGGAAATTATTTGCGACAGTCAGCAGAGACGGGGATGCCACCCGGTGAAGTTTGGGTAGGGACGGGCTCAGCCCGCCCGTGCGCCCAGCCGTACATGCTGAGCGGGCAGGAGGAGGGTAGGGCAGCTTGCCGCGAGGGAGGCGGGGAGCCCTCCCCTACTGCTTCCACCGCTCCAGGGCTTCCTGCATCTCCGGCTCGGGGTCGACGCCCAGGGCGTCGGCGACGCGGTTGATGAAGTTGAAGTAGGCAATCACCTCGACGGCATCGAGGATGTCGCGGTCGCTGAGGCCGTGCTTGCGCAGGGCTTCAATATCCCGGCGCCGGACGGCCGCGGGCGTGCCCGTCACCCGCTCGGCGAACTTGCAGAGCGCCTTCTGGCGGGGCGAAAGCTTGGCGCGGCGGTAGTTGTGCTTGACGTGCTGGGCCAGCGCCGCGTCCCCGGATTCCACACGGAGATCCTCTCCGTGAGCCTCGATTCAATAGAAGCAGTGGTTCGCCCAGGAGACGACCGTCGCCAGCATCTCGCGCTCGGCGCGCGTGAGGCCGGAGGGGCCATGCATCGTAGCGAGATACATCTGCATGGAGGCCCGCAAAGCCGCGGGGTTCAGGCTTTGCACCTTGAGGATGTTGAAGACCTTCCCGGCGCGACGCACCGCCGCGTCATATTCTTTCTTCAGCTCGCCCGTCGCTTCTGCGGGTTCGACCACCTTGATCCAAGTCATCGGTTCCGCCTCGTTTCGAGATTTCAGAGACCTGAGTGTAGCAGCTTGGCAGTTTCGTGCAAGGCTGAGAGAGTCTGCGTGCAAACGTAAGGGCGCGACTTTGGTCGTGCCAAAAGAATAGGGGTGGTTCCGCGCCGGCTTTAGCCGCTGGGTTCAATCCCTCAAGGCCTAAAGCTCCACTGGCACGCGGGAGCTTCCAGATCATCCGCTGGTCCTGTTAAATCATGCCCTGGACACTGCACGATAGTCGGTTTTGCAAAAACAATGGGCGGAGGGATGGTTACGACTCGCTGAAATCGATCATGACCGGCGCGGTGCGGAAGCCGCGAGTCTTGATGGCGTCGTAGACGATTCCCAGCCCGAACCACAGCCCGCCGACAAGCTTGGCGGGCCTGGGCAGACTCAGCCAGATGCCCAGGCAGAACAGGAAGCCGGTTCCGGGAACCAGCGCGTCCGTGAGCAAGTGGCGCTTCCGCCCTGCTGGCCGCGCGAAGTAGAACTGCCGAAGGGTCGCCAGGTTCACTCCCATGAAGGCGAGGAAGGCGCCGAAGTTCAAACATTCGGCGGCCAGTTCGTAGTTCAGCACCAGCGCGCCGCCAAATGCCAGCACCCCGACGATCCAGATGTTGTAGGTGGGGTTGTTTTTCTTGGGGTGGAGATAGGCAAAGACCTTTTTCGGCAAAACGTTGTCGCGGCCCATGCCGAAGAGCAGCCGCGCCGCGCCCACCTGCCCGCTCAATCCGCTTCCCAGGTTCGCCAGGATCAGGATGAACGCCAAGGCCTGGAACAGCAGCACGCCGCCCACCCGCCGGGTGACGTCCATGAAGGCGGTTTCGAGGTTGGGAAAGCTCTGCCAGTCCGGCCACACGCGTTGCGCCAGGTAAACCTGCAAGCCGCTGAAGAGCCCGGTAAACAGGCAGACGAGCACAGTGGCCAGCAGGACATTGCGCTTGGGGTTTTCGACATCCTCCGCCAGGGTCGTCACCCCGTCAAACCCGATGTAAGTCAACGCGGCGAGCGAGGTGCCGGTGCGGATGGTAGCGAAGTCAAAGGTCTCGGGGTTGTAGAACGGCTGAGTGGAGAAGATGCCGCCCCAGCCTTCCAGGTGAAACAGGTATCGGATCGCCAGGACGATGAACGCCATGATGACGGCGCACATCACGAAGAGGAGCACGATGTTGGTGCGCGCCGTGGAACGGATGCCGCGCAGGTTCAGGTAAGTCATCGTGCCCGCGAACATCCCGGCCAGAATGACGTAGAGAAGTTTGGGGGGAAGCTGGGGCAAGAAAGGCGCCACCACCCGCTGCACCGTCAGCGCGCCGTAAATGGTGCAGAGGAGCGGGATGAGCAGATAGTCCATGAACATCGCCCACCCGGCCAGGAAGCCAAAGTGCGCGCTCAGCCCGCGACCGACGTAGGTGTAGGCGGAGCCCGCCATAGGATAAAGCGCCGCCATGCGCCCGTAGCTGAAGGCCGTGAGCATCATGGCCACCATGGCGATCAGGATGGTGGTGGCCGTGTGCCCGTTGGAGAGCTTCTGCGCCACGCCGAACAACGGCACAGCGGCGATGGGCATGATCACCACGATCCCGTAAAAGATCAGGTCCCACAGCGTCAGCACCCGCCGCAGGCGCGGCATTGCCGGGGATGAATTCGATCGAACTTGAGTCCCAGGTTCACCCATAACCGTTCCTCGGAAGGGGTGGCCACGGCGAGCGCTTTATCTCGCCATGGGGAGTATGCGCAGTATGGGAAGCCTCAACCCTCGCGTTTGCGTCTTCACGGTCGGCAGCCCGGAAGCGTTCCCCTACACAAAGAACCCACGACGAATCGAAAAACCCATTCGCCGTGACTACCGCTGCCGCCGGCAAGGCCGCCCAGTATCTCACGAGTTCAGGAAAAGGTTGAATGGGAAATTTCACTGTCACGCTCGCCGCCAGTCTCTGCGGGGGTTGTTTGTCCTGGTAGGGGAGCGCTCTGCGTTCCCGTTTTTCGCGGTCCCGCAGAGCGGGACCGCCGACGGGAGCCCCAAGGGCTCCCCTACCAAAGGAATCCGCCACAAAGCAGGAAGGTGTCGACGGCGAGTTTGGGCTGCCAGGTCTGGTTGCCCCAGCCGCCCTCAAAGGTTAAAATGGAACGTAGTGATGAGCGACTTGATTCAAATCGCAGCTTCCCCTGCGGCGGTGCGCCGGCCCGAGTGGCTCAAGGTGCGCATTCCCGGTGGTGACAATTACTTTGAGCTGAAGCGGCTGATGCGCGGGCACACCCTCCACACGGTTTGCGAGAGCGCGCGGTGTCCCAATATCGGCGAGTGCTGGGCGCACCGGACGGCGACTTTCATGATCCTGGGCGAGCTGTGCACGCGCCGGTGCGGCTTTTGCGCGGTCCCCAAGGGCCGTCCCGCCGGGGAAGTTGACTGGGCGGAGCCCGAGCGCGTGGCCGAGGCCGCGGCCAATATGGGTTTGACGTACGCCGTGGTGACTTCCGTGGACCGCGATGACTTAGCCGACGGCGGCTCGAGGATTTTTGCGCGCAGCATTCAGGCGCTGCGGCGGCGCATCCCGGGCTGCCTGGTGGAAGTCCTCATCCCGGACTTTCGCGGCTCGGACGATGCCCTCGAGATCGTCCTGCGCGCCCAGCCCGACATCCTGAACCACAACATCGAGACGGTCCCTCGTCTTTACCCGGTGGCCCGGCGCGGTTCGCTCTACGAGCGCTCTCTGCGGTTGCTCCGGCGCTCCCGCGAGATCGCTCCCTCTATTCCTACAAAGTCCGGCCTGATGGTGGGCCTGGGCGAAAGCTTTGACGAACTCCTGGCAGTGCTGAAGGATTTGAGCGCGGCGGGGGTGGATATCGTCACCATCGGCCAATACCTGCGTCCCTCCGGCGAACAGTTGCCCGTCGCGCGTTTTTACACCCCGCAAGAATTCGCCACGCTCGAGCGCGAAGGAATGCGCCTGGGCTTCCGGCACATCGAGTCCGGCCCCCTGGTGCGCAGCTCCTACCACGCCCACGAACAGACCGCTTTCCTCATCGGGTGATTGAGCGATTGAGTGATTGAGTGAACGCATAGTTGAGTAGAGTGACGATCGATTGGCTCAATCTCTCAATCACTCAATGACTCAATCACACAATCACTCAATCGTTAAGTCACTCAATCTTTTCCTGGGGGTGCATGCGCTGGAGGGCTTGTTGCGCGGCGCGATGAAGCGCCTGCTGGACTTCTGATTTCTGCCCCGCCGTCATCTTGTAAACCTCCCGGTAGCGGGACTCACACTCCTGGGGGTGGCCGAGGCGGGCGTGCAAACTCCCGATTAACATCGGCCAGAGCGGGTTGTGGGGAAATTCGCGGGCCAACTCCTGGAAGAGTTCCAGTGACTTGGCATACTGCCGCTCGTTCGGGCGGGAGAAATCTTTGGCTAGGTAGAATTTTGCTTCGGCGCGCGCCAACTCGCCCTTCTCCGCCGCCAGCTGGAGCTGTTGAAGGCCCTGCAGGCGACTGCCGCCGGGAAGCCCAATGAAGAAGCGGAGGATCTTGACGATCACCGATAAGGTATCCACAAAATAGTTGTAGATTCCCACCCCCAGATAAGCGTCGGTGAGGGTCGGATCCTCCTCCAGAGCCTTGAGCAGCAGGGCACGCATTTTCTTGCCCGCGCGGGCAGTGGGTAAATCCTTGTCGCGCAGGCCGGCGAGGCGCGCCCGCAGGGCGTAGGCCAGACCCTGGTAAAGATAGTTCCGCGCCACATCCTGCCGGGCGCGGATGCGCGCGTCCGATTTACTGACGGTGGCATTGAGCAGGTCTTCAAAATGCGCGTCGAAGGGCGTGGTGGGCAGATCCGTGGCGGCAAACACGTCGGGGTCAATCAAGTTGGCCGTGGCATAGTAAATCTTCCACCACAGGGCGTCCGCTTCCAGAAGATAGCCGAGCGGAGATTGTGAATCCCTTTGCTGGATCTGGCGGAAAACCTCAATCGCGCTCTCCAGGTCGCCGTCCATCATCAAATCCAGGCCCCGGCGCGCAGATTCGCGCTCCTGCTCGTCGCCTGCTTGGGCGGGCTGGCCCGCCGCGAAGGTCTGGGTTCCGAAGCCGGCCGCAGCCCCGAGGAGGACGAAAGCCAGCGCCTTCCTGAGAAACCAGCGATTGCTCTTCATACGCCTTCCTGGACGGTCTCCATTAGGGTCGCGATCCTGCCCGCTTAGTCGGGACGATTCATGAATCGCCCCCGCAATTGCGACCCCGCCACTTGCATCTCCGGACCGCGACGGAACCCCAGGAGTTGCCCACGGGCAGCCCGCAGGAACTCGTACATGACAAAACATTCCAGCGCGAAAGGCGGGAAGCCCAGGAAACCCGGCGCCGGCATCTCAAAGATTTTCCACTCCTGCCAGAGGGGGAACACGTACAGCCACCTGGCCGCGGCCCAGTTGTTCCAGAACTCCCAAATGATACCGCAAACCAGGCCGGAGGCGAGAAAGCTGTAAAGGGTGGAGGTCCGGCCGATTCCCAGCTCGCGGACGAGCGAGCGCCCGCCCCAGCGATCGTTAATGGGATCGAGCAGAAAGATGAATCCCACCCACACCGGGCCGAACAAGTATTGGCCCACCCGCATCGGAAGCAGCACGGGGACGCTCACGGACAAGAGGCCGAGAATGACCATGCAGACTTGGGCGGCGCCCGGGAAGGCGAGACGGAATTTCCCCTGCGGCGCGAAGAAGCCGATGGCCTGGAGGAAATCCGCGGTTTCAAAGATTGCCGGCCAGATGGTGGCAAATGACCAGACGTAACCCAGACCTTGCAAAAAGAGGTTGTCCGGCAGGCCGGTGTAGGTCCAATTCTTCAGGTGCCAGTTGTACGCCTCGAAAACCAACCAGAGCGGAAAAGACCAGAAGGCCAGGGCCAGAAAGTCGCGCGGTGTGCTGGACAGGCACGACTGTCCACGCAAGCTCCAGACCAGTCCATCGATCAGCAGCAGGTAACCCGTCCAGGCCAAGGGGGTAAAATAGATGCTCACCCACTGCGAATGCCGAAACAGAAAGAACTCTGCCACCAGGATGATGGCCAGCCCTACCCACCCCCAGGCGGGCAGCGGCTTCTGCCTGGGGGCGCGCGCGTACTGCGCCCCGAGCAAAAGAAGCGTGAGCACAAACAAGGATATGCCTACGGCATTATGATGGCTGCTCATTTGCCTTTGGGAGCCAGTGAGGAACCTTCCGACCTGGCCGTTTCAGAAATCAGAGCTGACGCTGGCGGAGTCCTGGAGGTGCCTTGGTTGATTACCTGCGCCAGGCAGCGAATCAAGATAGCCCACGAACGCTAGAAACGCAAACCTTGCATCATCCAGGCTGAACCAAAGTTGGCGATGTTGAAGGAAGGCGGAGCTTGCTTACGGCGAAGCCACAAAATGTTCACTTGGCTCAGACAAATTGCCGCAGCGTCTTGTAACGTTTGTAGTCCGGACAGTCTAATTTCCCCATTGACTCTCACACTCATCAGGCTTCTTTAGCCCAAAAGTGTCTTGTTTCCCCACACTTGTATCGTGTATCATGATGCAACCTTCGAGCAGGGATTTAGCGACAGAGTTGAAAAAGGAGAACCAGGATGGCAGAGGTCAGAGTAGGTCTGCAAGACGTTGTGGTCGCCACGTCCGAAATCTGCTCGATCGACGGGCAACTGGGCAAGCTCACCTATCGCGGCTATGACATCCACGACCTCGCCGAACATGCCAGCTTCGAAGAAGTTGTTTACTTGCTCTGGCATGGTCGCCTTCCCAAGCGCGCGGAACTGGAAGAACTTGCGGAGCAACTGGCAAGGAACCGCGCCCTCGCGCCGGAGATCGTGGATCTGCTGAAGCGGTTGCCGCCTCCCCAGCATCCCATGGAGACTCTCCGCACCGCGGTTTCTGCCCTCTCGCTTTACGACCCCGAGGCCGAGGACATGTCGGCGGGAGTGAACGGGCGGAAGGCTCTGCGCCTGACGGCGCAGATGGCGACCGCCGTGGCGGCCTATGGTCGCATCCGGGAAGGCAAGGACCCCATCGCTCCGGTCCCCAAGCTGAACCACGCCGCCAACTTCCTTTACATGCTGCAGGGCAGGATACCCGAGGCCGAGTCGGCGCGCTGGTTTGACGTCGCCCTCACTCTGCACGCGGACCATAGTTACAATGCCTCGACGTTTGCGGCGCGGGTCACGGCCTCCACGCTCTCGGACATGCACTCGGCCGTAACCTCGGCCATCGGTACGCTCAAGGGGCCTCTGCACGGTGGCGCCAACGAGCAAGTAATGAAGATGCTGCTGGATATCCAGACGCCGGAAAACGCCGAGGCGTACGTCCGAAACCTCCTGGCGCAGAAGCAGAAGGTGATGGGTTTTGGCCACCGCGTCTATCACACCGAAGACCCCCGGGCCACCGTGCTGCGCAAGATGTCGGAAGATCTCGGCCGCCGCGCTGGGCAACTGAAGTGGTTCGAGATGTCCAAGAAGATTGAAGACCTGATGATCCGTGAGAAGAAGATTAACGCCAACGTCGACTTCTATTCGGCTTCCGGTTACTACGTCCTGGGCATTCCCCTGGACCTGTATCCGCTCCTCTTTGCGGTCAGCCGCATCTCCGGCTGGACGGCGCATGTGCTCGAGCAGTACGCCCACAATAAACTGATCCGTCCGCTCGCCGAATATGTCGGTCCCACGGATCGGAAGTACGTTCCCATCGACGAGCGCTAGATCCTTCCAAGTTACTTTCGAGGAGAACCTTCCCCGGCGGTAGCGGCGGTCTCAGACCGCCGTTTTCCCTCCGCGCCTGCCCGCCTAGGGGGGATCGCCGTTGTCGGCGCTCCCGCCCGCGCAAGGCGGGCTAAACTGAAGGCTGGGCGGGCAAGCTCCGAGCGCCGCCACAGCGGTGGTCTCGGAGCGCCGGAAGGGGTCGTTTGAGCTGCTGCTGCCGTCGCCGGTCGCGCTGCTTCGCGGTAGGGGAGGGAAACCCTCGAGCGCTGCTTCCTTGGCCAGGCCATCCATCTCCGGAACTTGCGCGTTCCTGAGCACCAGATCGAGATTCTGCTTTTCCAGCGCGGTCAGGACTACGCGGCCGCTCTCGGCCACCGTTGCCTGATGCCCCTGTTTCTCGAGCACGCGCAGCGCCTGCGGGTGGACGGCATGATCTTCCGCCAACAGAATCCTCAGCCTCGGCGCGCTTCCCGCAAGGAGTGGCGAGTAATCAAGGGAGTAGGGAGGGTCGGCTTCAAGGCTGTGCCGCGCGCCACCAGAATGGCCTCCCGCACGTCCGGGCGATAAACGGGCTTAATCAGGTAAGCGGTAATTCCCAGCGCGCGGCAGCGCGCGGCATCACCCCGCTGGCCGGCGGAGGTCAGCATCATGATGGTGGCTCCCGTGGCCCCCGCGTTCTCCCGGATCCGCTCGGCCAGTGTGAACCCGTCCATGCCGGGCATCTGGGAGTCGATCAGATACAGCGCGAAGAGTCTTCCAGCCTGCCGGGCGCGCTCGACAGCCTCCAGCGCCGCCTCCCCGCTCTCCACCGCAACCGGTTTCATCTGCCAGGTGAGTAGCATCTCGACCAGGATGCGGCGGTTCGTGGCGTTATCGTCCACGATCAGGGCCGGCGCGTCCTGCAAGTCGGCGGGTTCGGCGAGGGAGTGTTCCGGCAACGGCCCTTGCGGCAAGCCCACACGCACGGTGAAGTGAAACGTGCTGCCCTTGCCCTCTTCGCTTTCCACCCAGATCCGCCCCCCCATTATTTCCACCAGGCGAGCCGAGATGGCGAGCCCCAATCCTGTTCCCCCGTACTTGCGCGTGGTGGAACTGTCGGCCTGCGCGAAGGCGTCGAAAATCAGTTTATGTTTCTCCGCCGGAATGCCGATGCCGGTATCCCGGACGGTAAAATGCAACAGGGCTTCCTGCGCCGTGCGGAAGACTGGGGCCAGGCTCAGCGCCACTTCGCCGCGCTCGGTGAACTTGATGGCGTTGCCCACCAGGTTGATGATGATCTGCCGCAGGCGGGTGGGGTCGCCCACCACGATCGCCGGCGCCTCAGGCGCCACCTGGAACACCAGTTCGAGACCTCGCTGGTGGGCCCGCCAAGCCAGCGGCTTGAGCGTTTCGCTGAGGTTCCCCGCCAGGCTGAATTCGATCCGGTCGAGGTCGAGTCTCCCGGCTTCGATCTTGGAGAAATCCAGGATGTCGTTCACCACGGTGAGAAGCGACTCCCCCGAGATTCTCACCAGGTTGAGATATTCGCGCTGCTCGGGGGTGAGATCGGTATCCAGGGCCAGTTCGGCCATGCCCATAATGCCGTTCAGAGGCGTGCGGATCTCGTGGCTCATGTTGGCCAGGAATTCACTCTTGGCGCGGCTGGCGGCTTCGGCCGCTTCTTTGGCGCTCTGAAGCTCAGCCTCTGCGCGTTTGCGATCACTAATGTCGTGGACAAAGGCGCTGAAGAAGTAGGTGTCTCCCCATCGGATCGGAGAGACCGTCAGTTCCACAGGGAACTCGTGCCCGTCGCGGTGCAATGCCGTGATTTCGATACGTTGGTTCAGGGCCGGGCCTTCACCGGTCGCCAGAAAGTGCTTTAAACTTCGCTCGTACGCTTCGCGGAACTGTGGGGGCATGATCGTGTCGGACAGTCGTCGCCCAGCCACTTCCGAGCGCGACCAGCCGAAGGTGGTCTCAGCTTGCGTATTCCAATCTGTGATCGACCCGTTTGAATCCACCGCGATGAAGGCGTCGTAAGCTGTTTCAATAATCGTTCGCGTCCGTTCCTGGCTCTCCTGCAAGGCTGCTTCCGCTTGCTGGCGTTTGGTGATGTCCTGGTACAGGCCATAGGCGCCCACCAGCTCTCCGTTCACCCTTAAGGGGACGCCGTGAAGCTCCACGTCCACCAGAGTCCCGTCCTTGCGGCGGCGGCGGGCGGTCGAGTGGTGGACCTCTCCGGCCAAAACCCGCCGCGTGTTTTCGCTTCCCTCGGCATGCAGTTCTCCGGGCGCGACGAGTTCGTCGATGTTGGCGCCCAGGATCTCTTCCTGGCGATACTGGAAAAGGTGTTCGAAGGCCGGGTTACACATCTCGACGCGGCCCTGGGGATCGTGGGCGACGATGGCTAAGGGACTGTTCTCGATGAGGGCGTTCAGATAGGCTGTTCGCTCTTCCAGCCTTTTCTCCGCTTGCCGCCGCTCGGTAATGTCCCGGCTTATGCCCACGAGTCCCACGACCTTCCCATTGGCATCCCGCCAAGGCACCTTGGTGGTGGAAACCCAGCTCTTGTTCCCCCGGCGGTCGATCCTGGGCTGTTCTCAGTCGATCAAGGGTTGGCCGGCCCGGACGACTGCTTGCTCGTCGGCACAATACCGGGCGGCCAGCTCCTGCGGGAAGAAGTCGAAATCGGTCTTGCCCGGGGTTTCCTCTTGTGTTCTCACCCCCAAGGCACGCAAGTGCGCAGGGTTGTTGAGGAGAAATCGGCTCTCGGTGTCCTTGACAAAGATGTAATCCGGTAGGTTGCCGATCAACGTCCTCAACAGATCGTGCTCCTTCGCCAGCGCCTCCTCCGCCTGCTTGCGCGCCGTGATATCGCGGCCGAAACTTTGCACCCCGACGGGCTTTCCTTCCCGGTAGATCAGCCGGCTGCTGATTTCCAGCGCCACCCGGCGACCGTCCTTGGCCATGATCTCCCATTCGGCGGCTTTCAGCTCCTCGCCCGCCGCCAGACGCGCCAGGTCTTCCTGTGCGCTGGCGGCCTGCGCCCGCCCCAGGAATTGGAGGACGTTCATGCCCACGGCCTCGGCCCGGGTGTATCCGCTGATCTGCTCGCCCGCTTTGTTCACGGAGGTGATGTTACCCTTCAGGTCGACGGTGTAAACGACCTCGTGCGCGTTTTCGAACAAGTCGTGATACTGCTTGCGCAAGGCGGTTTCGCGTCGCAGGAACTCGCGTATGAGGCGGGTGTGCTCACGCACCTGCCGCCGGAGGGCGGCCGCCCAGGCGAGGGCCGCCAGGATGAGGCTCGCCATCAGCCCCAGCGACCCGAGCGTGTGCCAGATCGTCCACCAGGGGGGGGCGTTCGAGCACCACAACGTCTTCCGGTGAGCGGAGGTAAAGCCGAAACCCCTGGGGAACCCGGTTGGCATCAACCTCAATGGAGCAAACTGCCGTTAACCGCAGCCGGCTGCCGCGCTGAAGAGCCATCAGCCTGCCCCTTGCTTGATCCATCAGCAGATCGGCATTAAAGAAGACATTGCCCACCTGAATAAGGAGCGATTCGTAGGCGCCGCGGATCTCGCTCTCCACCAGTCGCCCCTCAATCCTGACCAGCTCCGCGTCATAGTTACCCCCGCGGGCCGCTTCTGCCGTCACCTCAACGGGCAAAGGCAGCGGTCCGCTGGCGGTGCGTCGGAAGATGGCATCCTCGAGCACCGGGGCATATTCGCCCAGGGCGGGGAACCCCGCCACGTCCACTTCATCGCCGAGTTGGACGGGAGTGGTCTGCGCCGTCACGACGTAGAGGCCGTCGGTTTTGTCCCGGATGTAAAGTGATCTTCCCGCATGTTGGAGGGTGACAGCCCCGTGCACCCGCACGCGATGCACCTCGATCCCCTGGGGTCGGAACCGCAAGAGGCTGTTGCAGGGGCGGAGGGGAAGGGAAAAGGGGTCGGGTGCCGCCGGCTCTTCCACCACCACCTGCTGCGCGTTCGGAACGTACAACTGGAGCCCGATCAACTGCCTTTTCTGGTTGTGGATCGAACCACCAGCGCCACGGACGCGCACTTTGGCATCCACAAGTTGAGCAGCCTGGGCTGGCCGGACGCCGGGAACATAGGCTTTAAGCCTCCACAGCCCGGTTGCCAAGTTGATCCACAGATGTTCCCCATCCTCATCCTCCGCCACGGAATGGACGACACCTTCAACCTCGATCCATTGGCTGTCAGCCTGGCCGGATAGCAGCTCTTGGAGTGAGACCTGCAGGGGAACCGGCAGGGAGGTTTTCCCCAAATTCTGCGCTCGTGGGTGGAGCACTTCGGGCGCAAAATATCCGGGTCCGCTGACTCCTTCCAATAACACCAGTTGCCCGGCCTCAGTTTGTATCCCGGAGTGCTCGGACTTAACGTAAATCCCTCCGGTCGGATCCTGCACGAGCATTTCATAGGGGTCGAAGTATGTGACGACGGCACGCAGGCGGAGGGGGTAGCCCAGCGCCGCCTGCTCGGGCGTGAGTTCACGGATCTGCCGGACGCTCGTGAGCAGCGGGAGTTTCGCCGCGGCGGGGGTCTCAACCGCCGGCGACCCCCCTGGGCAGAGCAGGAACAAGAGGAGCGAGAGGGGGAGAAGCCCGCTGGCCGAAAGGCCCCGACGGGCGGGCGCTTCAGGTTCTTCGCCGGCGTTCATGCGCTCTTCGCTCCGAATTTCTCCAACTCTGGCTTGGCGATCTTCTCGTAGCAGTCGGGACAGATGCCGTGGCTAAACTTCGCCTCCGAGTGCTCGGCGAGGTAACTCTCGACTCGCTGCCAGTAGTTGTGATCATTTCGGATATTCTTGCAATACATACAGATCGGCAGCAGCCCCTGAAGCTGCTTGACGTTCGAGAGGGCGGTTTGGAGTTCCTTCACGTGGGCGGCGAGGCTCCTCTGGAGCTGCACCACACGCACACCCACATTCACCCGGGCTCGCAATTCGTCGCGGTGGAAGGGCTTGGTCACGTAGTCATCAGCTCCCGCCCCCAGACCCATGATGAGATCCTCCCGGCCACCCCGCGCGGTCAGCAGGATGATATAGACGGGGAGCTTACGGGCATCTTCGCGCGCCTTGCGACACAGTTCCAGGCCGTCCAACTCGGGCATCATCCAATCCAGAATGGCGAGCGGAGGCGGGTCTTCTTCTTGCAGCACCTTCCACGCCTCGAGTCCGTTGCTGGCGGCGACGACCTCGTAACCCCACTTGCCGAGCGTTGCCTCCAGCAGACTGCGGGAGACAAGATCATCGTCCGCGATCAAGATCCTCATGGTTCCCACTCCTTTGTCGGCTCCTGGCGCACGCATCTCATACCTATCCGTCTGGTTACCCCCGATGCTGACGTGGCCCGTCCTCGGCTTACCACGGTGGGGCGGGAGCACGCTGTTACTCGAACCCAGTTGAATCGCACACTTTAGCCTGCTACGAACCGCCCTCTCATGGGAATAGTTCTTTGGTAATCAGTACCTTTGGGCAAGTCGGTTGGGGGGCTGGGCCTCCCCTTCCCCACAGCCTCCGGCGCCTCGTGGGACCTCCGGCTTGGAGGCTCCTGCGGCAAGACTTGCGGGGAAGAGCGCCCACAGTCGGCATGCCCCTTGTTGAGAGACACTCAAGGGGCGGCGTCACCGGGGCGAGGTTGTGGTATAGTCGCCGGGAATTTCTGTGAGGTTGGTAATAATGGCCCTTGTGGAGCAAATTGATAAAGACCTGTTGGCCGCCATGAAAGCCAGGGAGGAACTCAAATTGAGTGTCCTCCGCATGATGAAGTCGGCGCTCAAGCTCAAGCAAGTTGAACTGGGAAAACCGCTCGAGGACCGAGAAGCCATGGCCGTCCTGCGCACGCTGGTGAAGCAGCACCACGATTCCGCCGAGCAATTTCGCAAGGGCGGAAGGGACGACCTGGCCAACAAGGAAGAGGCGGAAATCAAGATTGTGGAAAGTTACTTGCCCGCTGCCGCCAGCGAGGACGAGATCGATGCCGCGGTCGCGGCGGCGGTGGCCGAGACCGGCGCCACCAGCGCCAAGGATCTGGGCAAAGTCATGAAGGCGGCGATGGCCATGCTGGCGGGCAAGAACGCGGACGGCAAGCGCGTCAACGAGAAGGCACGCGCCAGGCTGGGCGGCTGACGACAGCTTTCAGCCGTCAGCTATCAGTTATCAGTCCTTGGCTGGCTGATGGCAGATGGCTGAGGGCCTTCAATTTGGTATTCCCGAACATCCCCTAAAACTTCCGGGAGGCAAAAGCATGGCTGCTGAATCGCCCGAAAAATCCCAGGAAGGCGCGTTCCGGCCTTACGTTCCGGCGGATGCGGTGGTTCCCGAATTCACCTTTCGCGCCGTCACCATGGGTGCCGTGCTGGGAGTTATTTTTGGCGCAGTGACCGTCTATCTGGCCTTGCGCGCCGGGCTGACGGTGAGCGCTTCGATCCCCGTGGCGGTGTTGGCGATCAGCATTTTCAAGTGGCTGGGGCGGTCCACCATCCTCGAAAACAACATCGTGCAGACGGCGGGCTCGGCGGGAGAGTCCATCGCCGCCGGGGTGGTTTTCACCCTGCCGGCATTAATCTTCCTGGGCTTTTCTCTGGGCGTTTCGGACATTCCTCGGGTGCTGCTGCTGGCGCTGGTGGGGGCGGTGATCGGGGTGCTGTTCATGATTCCCCTCCGCCACCAGCTCAACGTGGTCGAGCACGGCACTCTCACCTACCCGGAAGGTACGGCTTGCGCCGACGTGCTGATCGCGGGAGAAAAAGGCGGCAGCTTTGCCGGCAAGGTGTTTGCCGGTTTCGGCCTCGGCCTGGTCTACAAGTTCTTAAACGAGGCCCTGCTGGTCTGGCGGCCGCGCCCCATCTACCAACCGGGCTGGTATCCAGGGGCGACGCTGGCCGCCGACGTGACCCCGGAGTATCTGGGGGTGGGATACATCATCGGCCCGCGCACCGCCGGGATGATCTTCGCGGGGGGAGTGCTCTCCTGGTTGGTGACGATTCCGATGATCAAGTTCTTCGGTCACGGGCTCGCCGAACCGATCTTTCCTGGCACGGTGCTGATCCGGGAAATGGACGCCTTCGCCATCTGGCGGGCTTACATCCGTCCCATCGGAGCGGGAGCGGTGGCGATGGCCGGCCTCTTCACCTTGGGGCGCACCCTGCCCACCATCGTGCGGGCGCTCCGCGCCACGCTGGTGCAATTGCGGAAGGGCCAGGCTGCCGAGCCCGTGGTGGCTGTCCGCACGGAGCGGGAGCTGCCCGGTACGGTCATCTTTGGCGGGTCAGTGGCGACGATTGTGATCGTCTGGGCACTACTGGCCCTGCGCATCAACCCCGGCGTACGCGGCAATCTGATTGCCTCGATCATGGTGGTGGTTTTCGGTTTTCTTTTCGTGACCGTGTCGGCGCGCATTGTGGGGTTGATCGGCGCCTCCGCCAACCCGATTTCCGGGATGACCATCGCCACCCTCATGCTGACCGCGCTGCTGTTTGTGGCCGTGGGATGGACCACCGGCGCCTACCCGGCGGTGGCACTGTGGATTGGCGGCATCGTGTGCATTGCCGCGGCCGTGGGTGGGGCAACCTCCCAGTCGCTCAAGACCGGATTCCTCGTCGGGGCCACTCCCAGTCGCGCGGAAGCGGCCATGATCATCGGCGCGCTCACCTCCGTGCTGGTGATCGGCTTTACCCTGGTCCTGCTCAATCGCGCGTACACGCGGGTTGAGCCCCTGGCGGTCGGGGACGTCCAACTCACGGCGGAGATGCGCGTGGTGGGAGAGGCCACGCAACAGGGGAAGACCTATCAGGTGATCAACGTCATCGGCTCCCACAAACTTCCGGATGGCCGTTACTATTACGATCCGGCGACGAAACGCATCGATTTCCAGGAGCGGGTGGGGATTGGATCCGAACGCCTGCCCGCCCCGCAGGCGGTGCTGATGAGCACGGTGATCAACGGCATCCTGCGCCAGAGCCTCCCCTGGGGCTTGGTGCTGTTGGGGGTCTTCATCGTTGTGGTGATGGAATTGTGCGGAGTACGCTCACTCGCCTTTGCGGTGGGCTCCTACCTGCCCATCGCCACCACCGCGCCCATCTTCTGCGGCGGAGTGGTGAACTGGCTGCTTCAAAAGGTCACTAAACGTCAGGAAGGCGAGGTCTCCAGCGGCGCGCTGTTTGCCGCCGGGCTGATCGCCGGCGGCTCCATCAGCGGGCTCATCCTGGCGGCGATTGTCGGTTTCGAGGTGGACCAGAAAGTGGCCCTGGGCACCAGGTACTGGCCCGCCCTCGCCAATTCCAGCGTCTTTGGCCTGCTGGTCTTTGTGGCCATGGCGTCCGTGCTGTTTGCGGTGGGGCGCAAGAAGCTGGAATAGGAGGAAGGGACCTCGCCCTCCCGATCCCGGCGCTCCGATGGCTGCGGCGGGCGCCGCCCTCATGCACGGTCTTTCCGGTTGGGGGGAATCGCCGCGGCCCTGGCGCGAGTCGAAGTTTGCAGCCGGCGGGCGCCTCGGGAGCCGCGCGAAAGAAGGTTTCTCAGAGCTGGTAGCGAAGGCCGTAGAGTTTGTTCTTGCCAAAGGAGAAAAAGGCGCGTCGCCGCACCTCCGCCTTGCGCTCGATGTTCCTGCTACCGACCTCATACGGGCAAATGACGGTCACGGGTTCCCCCTCGGACAACTTCATGCCCAGGGAAACCGCCAGGTCAAGCCTGGAAACATTCTCCGTCCTCGCGATCGCTTCCTCGCCTTTGTGATTGCGGAGGAGAATCGGCAACTTGATGAGCAGGCGTGTGTTGGTTCGTCTCTCCGGCCGTTGGGGGGTGCGAGGGGGCGGGGCCACGGGATCGGAGGGGGAGAATTCCTTCCGCCGGTTGCTCCCATTCGCATAGGTCCAATAAGTCTGCTTGCCGCAGTGGTCACAGAAGCTTTGGATGACGCCCGTCGAGTCGAGGACCACCACCTCCATGAAGGTTACCGGCCAGAAGAACTTCTTCAGGCAGGCCCGGCACTCCAGCAACGCGCAGACTTGGTCGCGCTCCGCGGGCAGGGAGTGTGAAAACTCAATCCCCCAGATGTTGACCCCCTCCTTCAAGCACTCCACGCCCCATTCCGGAACCGCCCCCTTCGCCATGGAGATCGGTCCCACCACGCGGAAATCGGCTTCCACAAAGTTCTCGAGGTTGATGATGTGGATGGTGTCTTCCGGGATCACCCGGTGCTTCAGAGTAACGCGGGCGCCTTCGCGGTTCACGACGATTGTGTGGGTCTCCTCGGAGAACTAGCCGGCGTCCGGGTCCACCCCCATCACCACAATCGGGATGGTCAGCAGAATCCGTTCCGAGCGTCTTTGGTGCGCTTCGCCCATAATCTCACAAAAGGGATGCGCTTCCCCACCTCCCGTATGAGGAGGGAGCGCAGTTGATTCCCTTGGTTCTTATTCTGCCCTGATCCAAGTCTATCCACCCCTGCTTCCAGACCCCTCGCGAGTGGTTGCCTTTTTGGTCGGTCAGGGTTCGTGCCAGGGTACTTGTTACCATCCTCCACGACAGAGATGGTTTTGGCAAGAAGAATGTCTTGAACTACCGTCCCCTGCGCCAGGGCCGTTCGCCTTGGCCGGAATCGTTATCCTTCCTTGGTCTGTGTCGACCCTCTTCGTGGGCGCAGTAGGGGTCTGTCGATAGGTGGCCAGTGGGCGCATCCGTCTGGGAAGGGAAAGCGCGCCACCGCGGCTGCTCATCACGCCGGTTGTTTTCTTCTTCATCCGGTCGCGGACTTACCCGTCAAACATAAGGGTGGGATCTGAGGTTTCGCTACGCTGTGACGCCGTCAATTGACGCGCCCTGCTCAGGAGAGTCAATCCACATTTGGTGTAAAATGGCGGCTGCATCGGACGTTCACCAATGTGCGCCCGTCTGCCTGTGGGGCGAATCGCGGTCTCGAGTGTAAGGGGTGGCTCACCTTCCATGGGAAGGTTTGTGAGAACCAACTGGCTATCGGCCGGGAACAACGGAACGCACGGGTGGAATGAATGTCCCACCAATTCTCTTCTGAGAAATAACGCTTTTGGCGAGTGGTAGGCCATGGGGCTTGAGGGTGCTCCGTTATTGACCAACGACCCGTCGGAGAACTCTGGAGGTGAAACGTCATCGGTGGAGCTGTCCGTTGTTACCCCATGCTTGAACGAGGCGGAGACGCTGGAACGGTGCATCAGGGAGGCCCAACAGGCGCTGCGCCATCACGGGATCAAAGGCGAAATCATCGTGGCGGACAACGGCAGTACGGACGGATCTCCCGCCATCGCTGCCCGGATGGGAGCCCGCGTCGTCTCGATTGAAGACCGAGGATATGGCCGCGCGCTGATGGCGGGCATCGCGGCCGCACGCGGCAAATACATCATTATGGGCGATGCGGATGGCACTTATGACTTCGCCCAGATCCCTCGCTTCTTGGAGAAGCTGCGCGAGGGCTGCGAGCTGGTGATGGGGAACCGCTTCCAAGGCAGCATTGAGCCTGGCGCCATGCCGCCTTTGCACCGCTACGTGGGAAATCCCCTTCTCAGCCAAATCGGGTCGCTGTTCTTCCGTAGCCCCTGCGGCGATTTCCACTGCGGTTTGAGAGGTTTCAGCAAGGCCGCTTATTCGCGCATGGGCCTGCGGACTCGCGGCATGGAATTCGCCACCGAGATGGTTGTCAAAGCGACGCTGCGCGGAATGCGAATTGCCGAGGTGCCCACCACGCTGTCGCCGAGCGGGCGCAGCCGACCACCCCACCTCCGCACCTGGCGAGATGGCTGGCGACACTTGCGCGTTATGCTCCTCTACAGTCCTCGCTGGCTTTTCCTCTATCCTGGCGCGCTTCTCACCCTGCTGGGCCTGCTCGCGGGGCTTTGGCTTTTTCCGGGACCCAGAACCATCGGCGGAGTGACCTTCGACGTTCCCGCCCTCTTGTTTGCTGGACTGGCAGTCCTACTGGGCTTCCAGGCCGTTGCCTTTGCCATCTTCGGGAAAGTCTTCGCCATCAGGGAAGGACTGCTCCCCCCAGACCCTCGATTGGAGCGACTTTTGCGCGCCCTCAGCCGCGAGACAGGACTGGTTCTCGGGGGCCTTCTGGTGGTCGGCGGGCTGGCGGGATCGCTTTACGCCGTCGGGGTGTGGGGTGCCCGGCACTTTGGACCCCTCGAACCCACCAGAACCCTGCGGACAGCCATCCCCGCGACGGTCGCTCTGACGCTGGGTGTGGAGATTATCCTGTCTAGCTTCTTCCTGAGCATCCTGAAGATGGGTCGGAAATGAGCCTGCGGGAGCGCATCCCTGGCGACTTCGTTTTCCCTCATCGCATTCGGATCTTGTGTGAGCACCTCGCCCGGGGGCGCTCAGCTCCGCTTGCTCGTATGCCTTCTTCGTTTGGGAGATTCGCCGGCGGAAGTGCAGGACTCAGGTTCTATCGCCGACTAGCGCATTGGGATCGGGAGGCCGGAGGTGGGCCCACGAAGCGATCTTCAGAGGTATCGGAATCCGTAACGCCTCTTTTCCGCAAGCGCGAAGGCCGCGCGGTGTCGGACCTCCGCCCATTGTTCGATGTTGTTGGCTCCGGCGGTGTAGGGGCACACCACGGTCACGACTTCGCCCACCGCCAAATCCATCGCCAGGTTGACTCCCGCGCCACCCCTGGAGACGTTGTCCGTCCTCGTAATCTCTGTGAGGCCGGTCTTGCTCCGCACCAGAATGGGCAGCTTCACCACCAGGCGCTTCTCTTTCCGCCTTTCCACCGTTCTCTTGGCCGCCGCGGCGGGTGTCGCGGGAGAAGGGGGAGGAGAGGGAGGAGGCTCGGGGGCCGGCTCGGGAGCAGGCGCTTCCTGCGGACGGCGGTGGACGTCGACCGACCACCAGTAGGTCATCTTCCCGCAGTGTTTGCACTCACGCATGACCTGGCCGGTGGACTCCATCACTTCGACCTCGACGAGGCTGAGCGGCCAGAAACCCTGCTTGTGGCAATCCCGGCATTCCAGCAAAGCCCCCGCCTCCGCGCCTTGCGTTTCCAGCGGCGGGGGAAAGTCGATGGCCCAGATGTTCCGCCCGGGTTCGTTGCACTCGACTCCCCATTCCGTGGCATCGCTGTCGGCTGAACGGATCAGCCCCACCACCCGAAAATCGGCCTCACTGTAAGTTTCGAGATTGACAATGCGGATGGTATCTTCCGGCGACACCCTGTGTTTCAACGCAATGCGCGCCCCGTTGCGGTTGACGACGACCGTGTGCGTGTCCTCGGCAAACTCCCCGGTGCCTTTGTCAAACCCGAACACCCGAATGGGGATCGAGAGCAGGAGTCTTTCGGTGCGCCTTGCCTCTGATTCAGCCATATCCATCTCTGAACAATATCGTCATTCCGGCAGGGAGGGTTAGTGTTTCCTCGCCCGGCGGATCATTCCTTGCTTCGCTGACCCTGCCAGGTTCCCTTCGCAGCCCGCGCTCCCTCCCTTTTGCGGGTCGAGGGGCTGGGCCCACGCTCCCTTACACCACAATCCTCCCCCTCTTGGCAACAGCATTTTCCATTGCGAGAAGTGAGCAGCCAGGCGGCGAATACGGCGCGACAGGTCCGTTGGCTCGCGCGCCACGCTGGGGTGGTTGGCGGCCTTCCCGACGCTGTGGTACGCTTCGGCATATGGCGCGTTACCGCGATATGGCCATCTCATTCGGTCCTCCGCTCACCCCCGTGGCAAAGCGGCTGATCATCTTCATGGCGGCGGTTTTTGTGGTGACCTATATTCCCTATGCGATCTTCCACTGGGACGCTCCGTACCTCTGGCTGGCGCTCCAGCCTGAGGACATCCTCCACCGGTTTTACTTCTGGGAACTGGTCACTTATTTGTTCCTCCACATGGGCTTCTTCCACGTCATTTTCAACATGTTCGCCCTCTGGATGTTCGGATCGGACCTGGAGAGCTTGTGGAGAAGCAAGAAGTTTCTTTTCTATTTCTTTCTGACGGGAATCGGCGCGGGGGTCACGGCCGTGCTGCTGAACGCGCTGCTGCGTCCGGGAATCCCCACCGCCACCGTCGGCTGCTCGGGGGCCGTTTATGGCCTGCTCCTGGCCTACGGGATGATCTTCCCCGAACGGCCCATCTACCTTTACCTTCTTATCCCCATCAAGGCCAAGTGGTTCGTGCTGATCATGGGCCTCATCGAGTTCGTGAGCTCCTTCAGCACGCCCAGTTCCGGCGTGAGCAACGTCGCGCACCTGGGGGGCATGTTGTTCGGGTTTCTCTACCTCCGCGGAGGCGGACTCCCGTACCGGCTGCAACTGCGCTATCACGAGTGGCGGCGAACCCGGCTCCGCAGGAAATTTGAAGTGTATATGCGCCGGCACGAGAAGAAGGATGAAGCCGGAAGATGGATCAACTGAAATTCTGAATTCTGAAGTATGAATTCTAAAGTGCCAGCTAAGGAGCTTTACCGCTCTGTTTTTATAGTTCAGAATTCACAATTCAGAATTCTCTTCGCCGTCCCTCGCCGGAAAGGGGGTACAGCATGGCAACGGTAGTCCAAACCATCCTGGGCATCGAAAAGGCGATGGTCCGCGACTTCAACGCGGGCAAGATTGAGCAGCTTCTCGAGCGCTTCCATCCGCGCGTGGTGGGATTCTCCTCCACCCAGCAGGAGAGAATCTCCGGGCGCGCGGCCATGCGCAGAACGTTCAACTACTATCATCAAGCGTCCGGCCGCATGAAGTACCAAATCCTGAAGCCTCAGGTGCAGGTCTTCGGCGAGACGGCGATTGCCACCTTCACCTGGACCGTGGAGCTCGGGGCCGCTCGTCCTCGCCACATCATCAAAGGCCGTGGCAGCCACGTCTTCGCGCGGCAGGACGGCAAGTGGCAGATCGTGCACGAACACTTCTCGCGCGTACACTGAACTATCAGTGCCGGCGTAAACCTCGGGAGTTGCTACGGCAGCGGGCCCCTGCAAGCACCAGCGTTACGCTTGGGCAGGGTCTTTGGGGTGTACGATTCAGATTGTTCGGGGGTGGGTTAGACCCGCCACCAGCAGCAGAATATCCCCTGGGTCGGTGGAAGGTGTGAATCACCAGCGGGATCCCCAGCCGAAACTTCGAAGCGCTTAAGCAACCAACCTGTCCAGATAGTCAGCGGAGTATGCGGGGCCGTACCGCTGGAACCACGCCGTTTCGCTGGCACGCAGCCAGAGGCGAGCGGTGAGCCAGAGGAGCAACACAGCTTGCCCCAGCAGGAATGACACACCCACCCACTCGGGCCGCACGAACTTGACCCACACCCCCAGCGCCACCGCCATCCCCACCGCAGCGACCAGCAGAATCCGCAGGTAAACCCAGAAGAGCGTCGCGAAGTTTCCGAAGGTCAGTCCGGAAGCGCGAACCAGGACGCGGCGCATGCGACTCTCGCTTTCCGCCACCGCCCACACCTGCGCTATATCAAACCAAAGCCGCACGGCCAGCAGCAGGAACAACGCCACTATTGTTCCACCGACCTGCACCCAGAAGCCGAGCATTTCCCGGGAAGCATCCGATGCCAGCTTGCCGGACCAGCGCCACACGCCGCTGAAGAGGATGACGATGGGGGCGAGCGGGATCAGCATCATCAGCACCAGCCGGAGGAAGCGCCAAAACATCGTGCCACAGGCCTGAAAGAATTCTCCGGAGGTGAGCGTCCGGTCCAGGCGATAGACCTCCAGGATGCCTCCCGTGAGAAACAGCATGACCAGGAAGAAAAGCACGGCCAAGAAAAACGATCCTGCCGCCAGCGGCCGCAGCGGCAAGCGGGGCGGGGAGATGAGCTCGGCGAACAGGGTCACATCGAAACCCTTATAGAGGTGCTCCGCGGCCAGACTTCGATCCAGCACTTTGCTGAGGCTCCTCGCCACCGGCAGGGTTCCCATGAAGGCCAGAGCGAGGTTGATCGCGTATACCCACCAGAGGATGCGCTGTCGCCGCCACAGAAGCTTCGCCCCAGCTCTGACCACGCCCGCCTGCCCCTCGGCCATCGGAATCTCCTTTTGCGCGCTACGCCAGCCACGCCACCAGTTGCGCGAAGAACTGGGTCAGGAAGAGCCAGTCGTTGGCCAGCTTCCGCGTGGCTCCGCCGTTCGGTTCCTGGGTTTGGCTATTGTTGAAGAAGTCGCAATCGAGCCAGACCTTGCGGTCCGGATCGACCTCGGCGGAGACCACCCGCGCCTTCTTCTCATAGGTGAAGCGAATCCAGCGGTCATGCCCATCCCATTTCTCGCGCACCCACTCACCGTTGTCGAACTTGACTTCAACCTCGACCGGAAAAACGAAGTCGCCTTTGCGACGCACCAGCACGCTCGAGCGGTAGGGAGTCTCGCCTTTCTTCTCGGCAGGCGGTTTCTTTTCGAACCAGTCCACGCGGTCCGAGCCGATGCTGTCCACCGCGTAGTCGAGAACCTGTGTCCCGTACACCGCCTGGTCGAAGAACCAGCGCAGGTTCTGCGCGGAGACTTCCTCGATGGTCTTGAGAAAGTCTTCACCGGTGGGGTGAGTGAATCGAAAGCGCGCAAAATACGTTTGAAGCGCCCGGCGCAGGGTTTCTTCACCAATGAGTCCTTCCAGTGTCAGCAACACGGTGGCCGTCTTTGCGTAAGTCACGCCGCCGTAGGCGTCCGCCGTCATGTACTGGTAAGCCTTGCGCGTCAGCGGGTCGGTGTCCGGCAGACTGCGATAGCTTTGTCGTTGTAACCCCTGCTCGCCAGCGGTGAAACCCCAAAGATCAATCGCCGAGCGGCCCGTCCCGTAAAGCGAGTCCATAACTTTGACTTCGGTGTAGCTGTTGATCCCCTCATCGAGCCAGGCTTCCTCAAACTCGTTAGTGGCCACCATTCCATACCAGTACTGGTGTCCGAACTCGTGCTCCACGACCAGTTCCGGCTCTCGCAGCCCCCTGGGCATCCACCAGGTGGTGCCGGCAGTGATGAGTGTGGGGTATTCCATCCCTCCTGCCCGGCCCGCGCCGTGGGGCGGATCGACGACGGTGATCCGGTTGTAAGGGTAGGGGCCGTAGCAGCGGTCAAAACGCTCCAGCGTCCCCTTCAGCGCCTGAAGATAGCGCCCCACTTGGCTCAGGTGGCCCGGCGACATCAGCAGGCGAATTCTCACGGGGCCCGCGCTGCCCTTCCAACTGTCCTCGACGACGCGGAAATTCGGATCGGCTGTCCAGGCAAAGTCATGGACATCTTCCGCGTGAAGAGCAAGGGTCTTCGTGCCGTCGGGGTTGTTGACGCTGGCTACTTCCTCGCCGCTCGAGCCGACCACGTAGTTCTGCGGCACGGTCAATTTCACGTCGTAGGTGCCGAAGTCAGCAAAGAACTCTGTGTGGCGATGAAACTGGTGGCAGTTCCAGGCGCCGTTCCACCACACGCCGACTTTAGGGAACCACTGCGCGACCATGAAAAAGTCGCGTTTGTAGCCGGTGCGCGCCCGAACCTCGGGCAGCTTGGCGCGAAAAGCGATCTTGAACAGAACTTGTGCGCCGGGCGCTACGGGCTTCGCCAGCCGCACCTGAAAGACGGTTCGGTCGTCGCCGTTGGCGTCGTCCGGATGCAGGAACTCAATCTGGCCTGTCAAGTCGCCCAGGCCCACCACCTCGAGGGATTTCACCTCATTTGAGGCGAGATATTTCTCCTCCCACTTGAAGCCCGGACTATCGCGGCGAGCTTCGCGCATGAACGTGGACTTGGGCTGGAAGGCATTCAGGTAGAGGTGGAAAGGGAACACGTCGAGCGGGCGACCCGTCAGGTTGTGATAGGTCAGCACTTCGGTGGCGTCCAGGGTTCTCTTGTGGGTATCCAGCCGCGCCTCGATCTGATACGCGACGACGCGCGGGGAAAGCGCCGGGGGCGGTGTGAGTTGCACGGCGGTGGACTTCACCGGCTGTGCGGCTCGAGCCACGATGGCGACGGCAGCTATGAGACTCATCAAGGTGGGTTGGAAGGCGCGCATCGGCTGGTCCCCCCTGTGTCCTCTGTGGTCGTAGGCGACGATTGCGCGAGAGTCCGAGGACCCGAAAAACCGCACAAGCATATGCCTGTCCTTCGCCCCATGCAACTGCGGCGACAACCAAAGGTTGACAGGCGAGGGCGGCGGATGCTAGTTTGCTTGCGACGGTTCGTTCTTTGAAAACTGTAGTTCCTGCGGTGCCCCGGGGAAACCGGGGTGAAAAGGAAAGGCCGTGCAAGTCGGCCGCGGTCCCGCCACTGTGATCGGCGAACCACATCCTCATCAGGCAGCAATGCCAGCCACTGGGCCGTCTCAAATGGTCTGGGAAGGCTGAGGATGCGGTGACGACCCGAGAGCCAGGAAACCTGCCCAGGAACTCCTACTCAGTCCAACTCTTCGACGGAAAGAGTCCTGGGGAAGCGTGAAGGCCTCCCAAATCTCTCTCGAGGAATTGGGGGGCTTTTTTGTTTTCGCCTCACCGATCTCCCAAGACTCCTTCCGCTGACAAAGCCTCGTCGCGAGAACGGGGAGAAGGAGTCGAACATGGGCAAGTCGAAAGTCAAAAGTCAAAGGTCAAAAGTCAAAAGCTCCAGGTTTGCCTCGTTATTCAAGAGTCACAGCACCGGCCGTCACGGACCTTGGTTAGAACGATTGCTCCTGGTTCTTCTTCTGCTCCTCGCCGGTGTGGGCGACGCGGCATGGGCCGCGACGCTGGAGGGAACGGTTTTCGATCCCAGCGGCCGGACCGTCCCGGGCGCGCGGGTCAGCCTGCTACGGTCCCTGGTGGCCCTCGAGGAGCGCCAAACCGATGCTCGGGGCGCTTACAAATTCGAGGGCCTGCGCGGCGGAACATACCGGCTGGTGGCCAACGCCCCCGGTTTCTCCAGCTCCGCGGCGGACGTGGAGGTCCGCGACGCCGAAACCAAGACGCTGGACCTGCATCTCGAGCTCAGCGCGGTGGCGCAACAGGTGGTGGTCTCCGCCTCCTTGGGTGGCGCGCTGGTTCCCCAGATTGGCTCTTCGGTCAGCGTGGTGACCCGTCAGGAGATCGAGGAGCGGGGCGCGCAGAGCGTGCTGGAAGTCCTGCGTGGTGTGCCCGGCGTCGAAGTGAACCAGACGGGCCGGCGGGGTGGCGTGACCGGGGTTTTCATTCGCGGCGGTAATTCCAATTACAACGCGCTGATGGTGGACGGCATCCCGGTGAACCAGTTTGGCGGGGACTTTGACGTCGCACCCTTGCCCGCGGAGGGCGTGGAACGCGTGGAGGTGACGCGCGGTCCCGAAAGCGCGCTGTATGGTTCCAATGCGGTGACCGGCGTCATCAACATTGTCAGCCGTCGGGGCGAAGGCCCGCCCCACTTCACAGCGCTGGCGGAGGGTGGCAGTTACACTACCCGGCGCTTCGCCACGGGCGGAAGCGGCCTCACCCGCGGCATGAGCTGGGCTTATAACATCTCCCGCCTCGATTCCGGGGGAGTGGTTCGGAACGACCGCTACCGCAACCTGAGCGCCTTCCTGAGCCTCGGCTACCGGCGAAGCACCCGGCGGCAGGCGGACTTCCATTTCTTTGGCAATGCCAACGATGCCGGTGCGCCCGGGCCTTATGGGTCCAATCCTTACCACTTCTTTAGGAGAATCGATACGATCTCGCGGGACAAGCAGAATCTGTTCGGCTACCAGGGAAGCTATGCCGAGCAGTTCTCCTCCCTCTTCCGCCAGGTCTCAACCATCAGCGTCGCCACCAATGACTATTACTTCCGCTCACCTTTCGGCGACTCTTTCTCCAACAACCTGCGCGGGGTCTTGAACACGCGAAGCGAAATCACCATCTCGGGCAAAGATTTTCTGGTAGCGGGGTTTGAATACAGCCGCGAGCAAACGGAGAACACCTTCATCGCCGATAAGGGCAATGCCCCCTTCCTGCTGCCGCGCACCAGCCTGGCCTATTTTGTGGAGAACCGCTGGAGCCCTTCGAGCCGCTTCTACGTGATGGCTGGCGTCCGCGTGGATAACTTGCGGACGCGCGCCTTACCTCCTGACGCTTTCGGGACACGACCGCTCCTACCCGCAAATTCTTTGCTAAAAGTGAACCCGCGCCTTTCGGTGGCCTACCTGGCCCACGAGGGCGGTTCGGGCGACAGGTTCGGTGTGACGCGGCTGCACGGAAGCTTTGGCACGGGGATCCGCCCACCGAAGGGTTTTGAGCTGGCGTTCACCAACAATCCCCACCTGAAGCCGGAAAAAAGCGTTAGCTTCGACGCGGGCGTTGAGCAAAGACTCTTCGCCTCCCGCGCGGTTCTGGACTTCACGTATTTCTACAACCGCTTCCAGGACCAGATTGTGGTTCTGGGGGATTCCTTACCAAACCCCAGCACGTTCATCTCGGCCAACCTGGCGAATGCCAGAGCCCAGGGACTCGAAATGTCCTTCCGAACACAGCCCACGCGATCACTGGAGTTTGGTGGGGAATACACGCTGCTGGACGCCTCCATCCTGGCGCTCGACGGCGCCACACTCGCCCAGGTGCCATTTCAGGTGGGCCAGCGGCTGCTACGCCGTCCGCGCAATTCCGCAGCCTATAACCTCACTTGGCGGCGTGGGAGGCTGATGCTCAATACCAACGCCTACATCCGGGGCAGGGTCCTCGATCTGGAGCCGAGGGGAACCTTTGCCTGTACCCTCGGGCTACAATGCTTCTTCAACAACCAGGGATACACGCGCGCCGACGCAGGCTTCTCTTACCGGATGCCGCGCGGCGTTGAGATTTATGGGCGGCTCAACAACTTCCTGAACCAGAAATACGAGGAGTCTTTCGGCTTCCCGGCCTTGCACTTGAACTTTCTCGCCGGCGTGAAGTTCACCTTCCCGGCGGAATAGATTAGCTCTATCTTTGTGGCTGGCGCGGAGGGTGCAGGTCTGCGATTGCTTCCGAAACAGGGCGGGAGGGCCGTGACTTGGCCCAACCCGGTTGGGAAGGGCCTCCTCTATCTGGCCAACGCGGAAATCTGAGCTACTTCATGGCGGCCCATTCGCGCTCCCACGTCGGCGCGAATGAGTCCAGCCTGCTGGGGCGTGAAAAATAGGCCCTGCATGCTGATGCATTGCATGTCGTTTCGATTCCAGTCGCCGCGCATGATCCCGGTGCGGGAATGGCCGAGCGATGGAAGCAGCAGGTAGGCGACTTTATGCGCCATCGCGTTGTCCAGGATCTGAGACCTTGAGGCGGTCCCGCGCCGGCCCGCCTCAGTAGCGCCACCCTCTAGCACGCCACATCCGTTAAGTTGGAAGAGGAATCGAAGCAGAAGTATGTCTCGCGCTTTTATAGGGCACTGGTCTATGTGGGCCTCGGCGACCGGGATCGGGCAATCGAGTGGCTCCAGAGAGCCTACGAGGACCGGGTGAGATTTATGCCTTACCTGAGGTCCGAGCCAGAGTTCGACAGCCTGCGCGCTGATCCGCGGTTCCAAGACTTGGTGCGCCGCGTGGGCCTGCCGCCATAGCAAACCAGAAGGCAGAAAGTGGGCTGGCACAGCAGCGCGTGCAGGATTGTGTAGAAAAGCGTAAAGTTGAAATCGGAAGTTACGGTTCGATTTACTCTGACCAGGGTGGTTCGCCAGCAGTAAGCCAGCGGAGGTGCGCCAGTGACAAAGCATGAGTTCTACGAGTGTGTGATGGACGCCTATCGGTCTGCGGAAGCCCTTATCCGAATGGTTCCGGCGGACAAGCTGGAATGGAGGCCCAAACCTAACTTTATGAGCTTGAGCCAGCTCATCTACCACCTGGGCGAGGGGATCGGGAACCCGCTGCGCTGCCTCGTTACCGGCGAGTGGCCGTTCACCAGCCCGGAACAGATCACGGCAATGAAACTGGAGAACCTCCCATCGTGCCGCGTCGAGGAAGCCCTGAAGAAGCTGGAGGAAGACAAAGCGATATTGCGTGAGTGCCTCAGTGGCCTCAGCGAAGAAGATTTCGCCCAAAGAGTAGTGTCAGCACCTTGGGGCGTACAAGGGAAGATGGAGCGGATGGCCATAGATTTCCGCGAGCATTTCACCAATCACAAGATGCAGCTCTTTACCTACTTGAAGCTGCTTGGTCTTCCCGTAAACACCAATACTCTCTACTTTGGCCAATCAGCAGGCTGATTTCTTAGGCGGTTGAGTGACTTCGTTGACCGGAAGCGCGAAGACTCATTCGTCTTTCCGGCCCTGCCCTTGGACTTCCTTGCCGGTGTGAAGTTCAGCTTCCCGGCGCAGAAGGCTATAGCAGACCGCCGTCTTTGTGGTGGGTACGCCAGCAATAGAGGAGCTCCACCGACACCGAAAGCACGCAAATACCTCCGGCGATGGAGACGCTGGTTTCCACAAGATGCTGCACAACGTCCTCGCGCCCGGGTCCCGCGCGCAGGGCGATGGCCAGGATAATGCCGTGGATGACGGCCCAAAGCCCAATCACCGCGCTGAGGAAAAGGACCACGACCCGCAGAACACTTTTCATCTCCAAGCCACCTCGCCCGCCCAGAACTGCTTGTCCGGGCGCAGGGACTCCCGCTCGCCCAGTTGCATACACCTGTTAAGCCCGCAAAGTCAATTGAGCCCAAGGGCTTTCAGAAGGTTGAAAAGTTACGGCGAGCCAGATCCGTGGGCGGCGGATCCGTCCGTATTAGGAAGGTGAGAGGACACGAGAAGCGAGTATATCGGTCAGGCGAAAAGAAAGAGAGGGCGCCCCAAGGGATTGAGCGGGGCGGGAGCCGAGCATCAAAGATTCAAGAGGTAGTCCGAGGCGGTCAGGTTGCCGAAGCGCACCATGCTGACCCTCTCGCCCACCACGTTGGCGAAGTACTGGAGAATCCTCGTCAGTTTCAGAACCGCCGGCTTCTCTCTCAGCTTCAGCAGGTGACGGAGGACCAGGGAGAGGAAGACCAGCCGGAAGTAGAGCATCAGCATATGCTCTTCCCGCGAATACCGCTGGTTGACGTTGGCGGCGTTCTTCAACAGGTAGGTCAGGGCGAGGAAATCGCACCTGAGCATGGTGCGCAAGCGGGGATAGTCCACCGGCGCGTCAAACTCCTCCAGGGCCTTGCGCACCGAGGCAAACTCCAGCCGGTTGGCGTTCACGATCGACTGGAAGTACTCCTGTTCGAACTGGCGACGCAAGATCCTCTGGCAGGTGGCCTGGAAGTAGAAGAAGAAGAGCGCCGTGGAAAGGATCAGAATCAACGAGGCTACAAACATGCTCAACCTCACTTAAACCCTGGCAGAGTTGCTTCGGCCAGGACGGGAACTGATTCAATTTCGCCGGAGGCAGGCGCGGGAGCGCGTTTTTCAAGCCGGGAAATGGCGTAAAACCAAGTCAAGAGCATTCCCAACGTGCAGAGCGGATGGAGGTAGGTGTAAAGAGACCGGGCATATTGCTGCCCCGGCGAAAGGTACAAGAGCGCCATGCCGGCCGCAGGTCCGGCGAACTGCATTCCCATCCCACAGACCAGCAATCCCAGTTCGTCATCGGCGCTTTCAATCTGCTGCATCAGGAGGTAAAGCAGCGTGTTCAACACTAAACAGGTAAAGTACAGGTTCTGTTGAAACTCAATGATGAAACGGGTTAAGAGCTGGTCGTAGTGACGGGATAGAGAGATCAGCGAGATTCCAACCACGAGGATAAAGACGAAAGCCAACATGAGGCGCAGGAAGCGCCACATTTTTTCTTCTCGCAAGCAGGCGCGCCGGAAAAATGAACACACCACCAGGAAGGCGGCCAAGGCAAGCAGCACGTCCGTCAACCAGAAGAAATAGGCATACTCGCGAGAGCTCCACCCGTACCGGTAGAGGAAATATTGGCGGCCCACTACGTCGAACGCCAGCAGCGAGGCAATGTAGAAAAAGACGTTCTTCAGCCGCTTCCAGCGGCCCTGGCGGAGCAGAACCAGAAACAGACCGAGGTACAACACCCCGCCCGAGTACCAGATGCCGTAACTAAGGAGCTTATCAACCATGAGCAACCCAGAAAGATCTTAATGCCGCCGACCTTTTCTGGGTCGCCCAGGCGACGCACCAAGGTCTAGCGGCTTGTTGCCGACGGAATCGGCGGAACGGGCGCGGTACCAATTGCGCTTGCCGACGGAATCGGCGGAACCGGCGCAGTGCCAATTGCGGCTGCCGATGGAATCGGCGGAACAGGCGCAGTGCCAATTGCGGCTGCCGACGGAATCGGCGGAACGGGCGCAGTGCCAATCGCGCCTATGCTCCGGCGCAGTGTCACACCTGCCAGCACTACTAGCACTGCCAGCGCGAAAGTTAGGATATAATTCTTCATCAGGCTCTCCTCCAGTTTGGATTACGCTTCATAAAGACCAACTGGCGGGAGAGCCTAACGAACTATTGCCGGGAAGTCAATACCCCTGAAAACAATTTCCCGACCTTACTATTTTGCCGGAAAAAACCTCCCTGTCAAGCCGAATCTATAACTTGCCGGGTTAACCTCCACCCAGCTTTCCTGCTACTTCTATACCACCAGCAGAACGGCCACAATAGCACTGAGGTACTAGGGCCTTTATGACCTACCGGGGGCAATTCCCGGCGTGTCCCAGACACCTCGGCTGTGGACCGGGGACTGACTCCCCCCTGGCAGCCCGATTTTATTATCTGGCGCGGTTGACCCGAAGGGGGGTGAATGGCATCATTACCCTTGTGGAGAGACCGAAAGGCCAAGGTGAGGGCGAGGGACATGAGAAAAGCCTCAGGGAAAGTGCTTCTAACTGTCTTGTTGTCGACTGCAGCGATACTGAGTTTGGGGAGCTTCGGGCCGAACCTGTTGGCCCAGTCACAGGATGAGCAGCAGCCTTCCAGCGGCCCCAAGCCCTCGGTGGGCGAGACGGTCATTGTGCCGAAGAAACAGCAGCCGGCTCCCCCGGCGCCGCAGCCCCAACAGAAACTTGAGAAGATCAACCCCAACGAGATTTACACCCTTTCCACCTCCACCAACCTCGTGAATGTGGACGTCATGGTCGTTGATAAGAACGGCAATCCCATCGGTAGTCTGGGCAAGAAGAATTTCAAGCTTTTGGACGACGGCGTCCCGCAAACGGTCAGTAACTTCGGGACGGCCGAGGCCCCCATGACCATCTGCATGCTCATCGAATTCAGCAACAAGTGGTGGGGTTTTCTCTACCTGGCTCTTCAGGACGGCTATAATTTCCTGCAATTCATTCAACCCAAGGACTGGGTGGCGGTGGTCAGTTTCGATATGAAGCCCGATATCCTCCAGGATTTCACCCAGGACCGCTACGAAGTGAGAGGGGCCCTGGATCGGTTACGCATCCCCGGCTTCAGCGAAATCAATCTGTATGACGCCCTGGCCTTTACCATCGACCGCATGAAAGATATCCAGGGACGGAAAGCGATCCTGGTGATCTGCACGGGGATTGATACCTTCAGCAAGTTGACTTACGACCAGGCCCTGAAGATCACCAAAACCTCCGATGCGGCCATCTACCCCATCAGCATCCTGGAATTCGTTACCGTGCGCTACGGCGATTCCATCGATTCCCTCCAGGCGCGCAATGCCTTGAACACCATCGCCCAGTACTCGGGAGGCCAGGCTTTCTTCCCGCGTTTTGAGCAAGAGCTGCCTTCCATTTACCAGCAGATTGCCGGGCAGCTTCGGCAACAGTACAGCCTGGGCTTCGTCCCCACTAACCCCACGCGCGACGGCAAGTTTCACAAGCTCAAGGTGGAACTGGTGGACGACCAGGGCAATCTTCTGAGGATCATTGACCAGAAGGGGAAACAGGTGAAGTATCGCGTGGTGGCCCGGGACGGCTACTACGCGCCAAAATCTTGAACTGTGGGTTACCACCCACGGCTATTCAGATTCAACCCCTGCGGGGTTGGGTTTGTTCCATTCCGACCTGTCGCCATCCCAGGGGCTCGGCAACTGACAACCTACAACTAACAACGAATGACGGAGCACCATATTCTGACTCCTGACTCCTGCTCCTAATGCCGGAAGTGCCGAACCCCGGTGAAGAGCATGGCCAGGCCCAGGCGGTTGGCCGCGGCAATCACTTCGGGATCGCGCAGCGAGCCTCCCGGCTGCACGATGGCCTTTGCGCCGGCCTGGGCGGCCTCTTCCACGCCATCGGGGAAGGGGAAGAACGCATCCGAGGCTACCACCGTCCCTTCCAGCGAGTGGTTCAGCTCGCGCGCCTTGTTCGTGGCGATCTTCACGGAATCCACGCGGCTCATTTGCCCGGCGCCCACGCCCACCACCACGCCGTCCCGCGCGTACACGATGGCGTTCGACTTCACATGCTTCACCACGCGCCAGGCAAAAACCAGCGCGCGTTTCTCTGCTTCCGTCGGCTGCCGTTCCGTGACACACTTCCATTCCTCGGGCTTGGCGCCCAGCGTATCGGGAGTCTGGACCAGCAAGCCGCCTCCCAGGCTTTTCAACTGTAATCCGTATTCGTCGCCGGGGGTGGTGGACATGTCTAGGAGGCGAAGATTCTTCTTGCTGCCCAGCCGTTCGAGCGCCGCGGGCTCGTAGCCGGGCGCCACCACGGCTTCCACGAAGAGCTTGGATATGGCCTCGGCGGTGGCCGCATCGAGCTTGCGATTGAAGGCGATGACGGAGCCGAAGGCCGAAACGGGATCCACCTCGAGCGCCCGCTGGTAGCTCTCCGCAAGCGTCGCACCCGAAGCCACCCCGCAAGGGTTGGTGTGTTTGATGATGGCCGTGGCGGGCTCGGGGAATTCCTGCGACAGTCGCCACGCCGCCTCGAGGTCCACGAGGTTATTGAAGGAAAGTTCCTTGCCCTGGAGTTGCCGCGCGCAGGCCAGCCCGCGCCCGCCCACCGCCGGATCCACATAGAGAGCCGACTTCTGGTGGGGGTTCTCGCCGTACCGCAGGTCCATCACCTTGCGATAATTCAGGTGCAGGTTTTCCGGCAGCGTCCCGTTCCGGAGTTTCTGGAGCGTGCTGGAGATGGCGCCGTCGTAAGCAGCCGTGGTAGCGAAGGCTTTGCGCGCCAGGCGCGCGCGCGTTTCGCGCGATACCGCGCCCGCATTCTTCTGCGCTTCTTCCAGCACACCGGCATAGTCGGCAGGATCGACGACCACCGTAACGTCTTCAAAGTTCTTGGCGGCAGACCGGATCATGGAAGGCCCGCCGATGTCGATGTTCTCGATAATCTCCTCGAACTTCACTCCCGGTTTCGCCGCCGTTTTCTCGAATGGGTAGAGGTTCACCACCACGAGGTCAATGAACTCAATCCCGTGTTCCTGGACCTGCCTTTGATGCTCGGGGTTTGAACGGAGGGCGAGCAGGCCGCCGTGAACTTTGGGGTGAAGCGTTTTCACCCGCCCATCGAGCATTTCCGGAAAGCCCGTCACTTCCGAGACGTCCCGCACCTTCAAACCTTCTTCGCGGAGTAGCTTGGCGGTGCCACCGGTGGAGAGGATCTCAACTCCCAGGGCCGCCAGCCCCGCCGCAAGTTCCGCCACCCCGGTCTTGTCGCTGACGCTAATCAGCGCCCGAGAGATTTTCCGCATGATGTCTCCTTGGAAAAGGGAATGAGGATTTCCGATCCCGCCCACCTGGAGGGGTCGGGCCAGGCAGCCTTCCAGGCCCCGCTCCGGCAACGAAGAGTTGTCGCAGCGGCCTGCCGAAAGCTAAGGGGTAGTAATTCACGGACGAAAGAGAAAGCCTCGCGGAGGGAACGGCGAGTGCCTAGCTGCCCTTGACGGCCTTGAACTTTACTTTCCCCTCTTCCACGCTCACGGAGAATTGCACTTTGTCGCAGCCCAGCGAATCCTTGATCTGCTTGGTCTTTTCCCGAACAAACTTGGCGAAAGCGGCGGGATCGATGTTGTCCACGCGCTCACCCACCTGGCGCTTGGCCTCCACCATGGCCTTCAGCAACTGGTCGACCTTGTCTTTTTCCTTCTCGGGGTCCGAGCAAAGGATACGGATGGAACCGCCGGCAGCCGGCTGCTCCGCCTCGGGTCTTCGCGCAAACTGCCCGCGGCCTTCTTCCTTGTCGCGGAGTTTCTTCCGCCACAGTTCGTTGTTGACCGCGTATTTCTGTACAAGCTGGTTGAACTTGAAGCGCTGGCCAAAGTTCAGCTTCATGTCGCCGGTGTACTTCTTGATGCAGGTCTCAACGCGGAAAAGGGTGTCGCGAGGGGGGCGCGGCGAGCCTCCACTGAAATAGATCTCGTACTCGATCTTGAGGCGCCGGATGTTGTCCTCGAGCTTCAGCAGTTCCTCATCCACCGTCATAGAGCGGCCTCACGGGGAAACCCAAGCAGCAAATTATACCCCTCGCCAAGCGAGGCGAGTCAATGCGAAAGTTGACGCTCGGGAACTTCTATGTTGAAATGCCCGTGAAGTCGCCGTGGCCCCGTGGACGACGGGCTTTCACCTCTTCTGTAGCGGCGCTGTATGAGCGCCGGACCAATTCTCTAGGGGCGCTCCACGCGCGCCGAACCGCGACGGCGGTGATCCGGACTGGTCAGGACAGCCAGGCTGCCGCCACAGCGGGAAGAAGGTTGCGGATGGACGAAACCAGTCCCGAGCGGACGGGCATGTTGCTGCTCCGCCAGATCCCGGCGGTGGATGAACTGCTCAGCCGGCCGGCGCTGCGGGTCCTGGAAGCGCGCGTGGGCCGCCGGCTGGTGGTGGACGCCACACGCAAGGTGCTGCAGAGCCTGCGCGGCAGGATTTCGGGCGGCACTCTCTCCAGCGTCTCGATCGAGATGCTGGAAAAGGAGATTGTGGCGGCCGCCGAGGCCACCGCCGAATTCTCCCTTCGTCCCGTCATCAACGCCTCCGGCGTCATCATTCATACCAACCTGGGACGCGCCCCCCTCGCCCGCCAGGCCCTCGAGCATTTGGTGGAAACCGCCGCCGGGTACTCCAACTTGGAATACAACCTCGAGCAAGGCGAACGAGGGAAGCGGGATACGCATACGGAACGCCTCTTCGCCCAACTCCTGGGCGCCGAGCGCACGCTGGTGGTGAACAACAATGCCGCCGCGGTTTTTCTCGCTTTGAACACGCTGGCGGAAGGTGGGGAAGTGATCGTCTCGCGCGGCGAGCTCATTGAAATCGGCGAATCCTTCCGCATCCCGGACATCTGCGCGAAGAGTGGGGCGGTGCTGCGCGAGGTGGGGACGACCAACCGCACGCGCCTCGGCGACTACGCCGCCGCCCTCAACGAGCGCACCCGCCTGCTGATGCGCGTCCATCCCAGCAACTTTCGCATCGTGGGCTTCACCGAATCCCCGGACGTTCGCGAGCTGGTGGAACTGGCCAGAAAGCATCAACTATTGGTCCTGGAAGACCTGGGCAGCGGCTGCCTGGAAGACCTCGTGCCGTATGGCATCAAGGACGAGCCGCCCGTCGCCGCGAGCCTGCGGGCGGGCGTGGAGGTGGTGACCTTCAGCGGCGACAAGTTGCTGGGCGGCCCGCAGGCCGGCATCCTGACCGGCAAGCGTCAGCCCCTCGAGAAGATCCGCAAGAATCCGCTTTTCCGCGCCCTGCGCGTGGGTAAGCTGACGATCTCCGTGCTGGAAGCAACCATCGCCCTGTACCTCCAGGGGAACACGAAAGCGATTCCGGTGTTGCGCATGATCCAGGCGCCGCGAGAGGAAATCGCTGCGCGGGCCGCGCGACTCGCGGAACGCATTTCCGCGCGCCCCGGCCTCTCCGCTCGCCTCCAGGACGGCGAGTCGGTGATCGGCGGGGGCTCGACGCCGGGACAGTCGCTGCCCACCAGACTGGTTGCGGTAGCCCACGAACGGCTGAGCGTCCAGGAGCTTGAAGCGCTGCTGCGGCGTCATTCGCCGCCCATCATCGCGCGCGCCGAGCGCGACCAGCTCCTGATCGATCTGCGCACGGTGTCCGAGGATCAAGACGAAGATCTGGCACAAGCGTTCGAAAAGTTGGAGGCAAGGTAACGCTGAACGATGAATTCTGAATGCTGAACTCATTTTTGTTCGTCATTCATAATTCTACATTCATCATTCTCATGAAGGCTCTCTGGTTCGACGCAAAACTCACGCTTCGGGAAGTGGATAAGCCGCAGCCGGAACCCGCAGAGGCTTTGATCCGGGTGACGCTGGCGGGCATCTGTGGAACCGACCGCCAGATCCTCAAGGGTTACTCGAGGTTCCACGGAATCCCCGGGCATGAGTTTGTGGGCCGGGTGGCGGAGTGCGAAGAGAAGGACTGGGTGGGGAAGCGGGTGGTGGGCGAAATCAACGTCACCTGTGGCCAGTGCCATTGGTGCCGGAAGGGGTTGGGCCGGCACTGCTCTCAGCGCTCGGTGCTGGGCATTGTGAACCGCCACGGCGCCTTTGCGGAATACCTGACCTTGCCCGCGCGCAATCTCCATGAAGTGCCGGAGACCTTGCCGGACGAAGCGGCGGTGTTCACGGAGCCGCTGGCGGCGGCAGCGGAAATCCTGGAGCAGATGCACATCGAGCCCGGCACACCCGTGGCTGTTCTGGGGGACGGGCGACTGGGGCTGCTCGTCGCGCAAGTACTCCACCACGCCCAGGCGCAGGTGACCGTCATCGGAAAGCACGGCTGGAAGCTCGAGCTGGCGCGCTCCTGGGGATTGAAAGTTGCGGACATCAACGCCGGACCTCTGCCGGCGGCGAGCTTTGCCGTGGTGGCGGAAGCCACGGGCTCGCCTCGCGGCCTGGAAGAAGCCCTGCGCCTGGTGGAGCCGCGCGGCGCCGTGGTGATGAAGTCCACGTTCCGGGAGCCGGCTAACTTCGACACCGCCAAACTCGTGGTCGATGAGATCACCCTGCTCGGCTCGCGCTGCGGGAATTTTTCCACGGCTCTCGACCTGCTTCGCCACGGACACGTCAGCGTCCAGCACCTGGTGTCAAAAGTATTCCCATTGGCAAGCGGCCTGCGGGCGTTTGAGTATATGGACCAGACCTCCTGCCTCAAGGTTCTCCTGGCCACTCACTGAACTTGGGAACCCCGCCTGTTTCGATTGCTTCCTCTTTCCCGACGTTGCGCGAACAGGCGCCTCAGTGGTTCAGTCAAGAGATATCGGTTATCATTCCTCTTGCAGGAGGAGGTGTTTTGCCGGGACGTCGCCGCAAGCACGCTCCATCCCAAGAGCGGGGTGTGATGTCTTCATGAGCAACAGGAATTCACGCCAGGCGAACTTCCGAAGCTTGCTGAAACACGCCATCCTTCGCGCGCTGGTGCTTCCCCTGCTCTGCTTCGCTCTCGTTCTGCTGGGGGCCGGGGCGGCGCAGGCAAAAAAGAACAAGCCCAAAGCCCTCCCGCCCCCGCCTGCAGACTTGCCCGGGCATGTGAACTATCTGGCACGGCAGCTTTACGGTTTGCATCTCGATGAGTCTGGCACGATCACCGGTGAGATCCAGAAGCTGGTGCTCGATCATCTCCAGCAATGGGCGGCGGAGCGCGCGCCCTCGGACGTGGAGGTGCGCCGGGAACTCGAAAACGCCTTCTCCCTGCTCCATTATCCCTTGGTTGGTCAGCCCGCGGTTTTCGACCAGCCGTGGAAAGGTGGGGTGGTGATTGGCGCGGGTTACACCCTGGGATGGAATGATTATGACCGCGTGAACGTGCTGGCGATGTTCGACAGCCGCGAGGGTAAGACCCGCCGGGCCGCCGTCACGAACTTACTGCCTCGCACCGACCTCCATTACGAGTTCCCATCCCCGCCAGCGGGCTCGGAGGACTTCCGATTCCTGGTGTACGGCATCAGGCGGGGGAAGAGCCATCCCCGGCTCAGCGCCATCCTTTATTCCTTCGATGGCCAGTCGCTAAAGTCTCTGTGGGAAACGCACGATGTCTACGACGGGAAGCTGGATGTTGACAAGGATAAAGTGGTGATTCGCTATCTGAAGGAAGATGAATTCATCCGCGAAACGGTACAACGTCGCAAGCCGCCACGCCACGAGGCTACCTACAGGCTGACGCCTGCGGGCATGGAGCTTCTCGACGACCACGAAATTCCCTTCTGAGTAGCGCTGGCATCCTGCCGGCATTTTTCTCGACCCGCCGCGACGGCGGCGCTACGTGCTTTCGATGGTCTTGCGGTCTTCACCCGTAATCCTGTAAAGCTCGTAAACCAGATAGTCGATTTCGCGGTCGGTGGAGGGGATTTCGCGTACCAGGCGTTCAAGTTCCGAGGGCGTCAGCTTGCCCGAGTGCTTCTTGTAGCGCAAGTCCCGTTCTTTGGACTTGCGGCTCTTCAAAGTCCTTCCTGAAAAAGACATCGAAAAGCCGCAGGTTCAGAAAGCAGGACCTGCGCTACGGGGACGAAATGCCAGTCGAAGGCGTTGATGCGGTCGCGCTCCTCGTCGGCGAACAGCACGCCCTGGTCGTAGATATCCGGACCAATCAGGGAATTCCCGCACATGATGTTGTACTTGAGTTCGGGCAACAAATGCTGCTTGGGCGGGAGTTGCGACTGCTCGCCTTCGAGAGCTTTCAAATAAAGGCTCATCATAGTGATTTCGACGGCCTGGGGATCAATATCGACGCCGAAGATGAGATACTGAAAAGCGCCGATCCGGAAACTGTAATCGGGCCGCCCTGTGGTCTCGCTCTCGCCGCGCTCCACAATCACTTCGCGCTGGTGGTGCGGCAGCCCCGCTTCGTTTTCCACGTCCCAGCCCAGTGCCTTGAAAAATGATGCAAGCCGGAGAAGGCGGGTTGTTGCCGGCAAATGCGCTGACAACAAGGAGTATTCCTGCGGCGGGGAGGCGTGCGGGGGGCTTCAGTTGGCCCGCTCGACGTAAGTCCCTTCGGCGGTATCGACGCGGATTCTCTCTCCCTCATTAATGAACGGCGGGACCTGCACCACCAGGCCGGTTTCGAGCTTGGCGGGTTTCATGACGTTGGTGGCGGAGGCGCCTTTGATGCTGGGTTCCGTCTCCACAACCTTGAGATCGACGGTGGAGGGAAGTTGAACATCCACCGGGCGCCCCTCGAAGAACTCCACTTTGATCATCACATCCGGCGCCAGATACAACACCCGGTCCTCGATGACGGACTTATGCAGGGGGATCTGCTCGTAGTTCTGGGTATTCATGAAATAGTAAGAGTCGCCGTCGGAATAGAGGAACTGCATCTCGGTTTCGTCGATGACCGCCTTCTCCACCGTGTCCTCGGAGCGGAAGCGGTGGTCAATCAGCGCGCCGGTGCGGAGGTTGCGCATGCGCGCCTGCACGAACGCGCGCAGGTTGCCTGGCGTGCGATGTTCAGCCTTGTGGATCGAAAAGAGTTCGTTGTTGTGCTTGATGACCATCCCTGGCCGCAAATCGTTGGCATTCATGATGATTTCTCACTCGATTCCACGGTGGGGCCTTGAACCCGAGGGAGGAGACTTACGGAGTCTTGTCCCGTACCAGCCCAGAAACACAATTCTAGCGTTCCCGGCGAACCTTCGTCAACTTCTCTGGAGGTTTCGGGTGCGTATATAAGCTTTAGCCACCCCGGCTTCTCCAGATATACAAAATAACGCCCACAAGCACACCCGCCGGTAGGCTGATGAGCAAGAACCATCGAGTGGCAGGAACAGCCACGAGCAATACAATCAGAAATCCGATAACAAAAATGAGTCCCACCACGCCTTTGACGGGGATCTTGTCAATCCTGCTTCCGGGATGCTTCTCCATCGTTGTCACTCGGGGAGTTCACTCTTTCGACGGAGCTTTGGTTTCGGCGACGGAGAGGGGGAGGCCGTCGGGGTCCTGGTAGATTGCCAGGCGGCTACCACCCTCCAGCGGCTGGGGTAGGCGGATGCACATCACTCCCTTGGCCAGCAGCGTCTGGTGGAACTGGTCGAGATTCTCCACCTCGAAGCCGGGATGGCAACTGCCCGCCGGAAAGTGGCCGCGGGCACTCCGCTCGGGGTTGAGGGAGTCCGCCGGGTGCAGCGCCAGCGTTGTGATTTCGGTGGCAAACTCGGTCCAACCGGGGGATTCGAACTTCAGAGGCAGCCCCAGCACGTCCCGGTAGAACTCCACGGAACGCTTCATATCACTTACGAAAATCATGGTGTAAGCGAACTTCCTCATCGCACCCTCCCACGCGGTGGCCGGCGGCATTTTCTGGCTTCGCCGCAGCCCACAGTCTTGTCCTCCCTCTCGGTCCTCTTGCCCTGGCCGGTGGAGCTTCCCAAGCGTTGTGTCGGGTTCAATTGCAGCAGACCAGCCCACGCCGCGCGAGTATATACCGCGGGATTTTCCGTTTCAATCACCAGCTCCTTTGCGCAGCCGCTGTTTGATTTTGATTGGGGCGCGCTGTGCGCCAACCTGGGAGCGAGGCAAACAGAAAATCCCTTGCTCCCGCCTGTCGGGGCGGTCGGGGCCGGGCCGCCGACGCGGGACCGCCGCCGAAGTTCGGCCATCCTCCCGACCGGCCGGGACCGGCCGCGCGCCGCTGCGGCCTGACTATTTATCGAGCCTACTGAAGATTGAGGGCGATTTTATGCGTCTCTTGGAAGGTTCTCAGGCTACGCGGGTAGGCGCGAACGCTGCACCAGAAATGTGCAAAAGTCTGCGGGGTCCAAGACTTCGTTCCAGGACATCCAAAGCGAAACCGGCGTTGCGCAGCCCTCCCACGAGCCCGTGTAACGCACTGAAAATAAAGAACTAAGACGCGCGAACGTGAGAAGCCCCGCATTTTTAGCCGTTTTTGCGCTTCTCGCGGCCAGGCAGCAAGGGGCGGGATTTTCCACAGCCTTTTCCACAGCGCTCAAACCCGCGAAAATAGCGGGTATCCCTGAGTTCGTGAATGAGCACATAGGTAGAAGCAAGGGGCTAGCTTGGGGATCCGAAGGGTCAAGTGGCCGGGCCGGAACCACCCAGACTTTCCTCCGCACTCCCCGCAGTTCAGGATGGGGCAGGAGCCTCTTGCCGGTCGTTAGCGGTGGATCGGAGTCGCTCGCGAAGCGATTCGGTGACTCGCGCTCGGACCACAACACGGTTATCTTCAAAGCGCCGGGAGAGCACGGTCCCATAACGGTGGAGCAGGGCGAGGCGCTCGCCATCGGCCGCTGAGAATTCGAAGTCGGCCTCCACCAGGGGGTCTTCCAGCAGGACCTCGTCAATCCGGCGCTTGAGGGTTTCCAGACCCAGGCCGGTCTTCGCAGACACGGCCACGTCCCTGGAGCCTGTGGCCAGTCGCTTCCTGCCGACAGCATCCAGCAGGTCCAGCTTGTTCCAGACGTGCAACCGCGGGGTAGCGGAGACCTCCAGGGTTTCGAGCAGGCTCTCAACCGCGGCGTCCTGCTGCTCGCGTTCGGGGTGCGCGGCGTCCGTCACGTGCAGGAGCAGGCTGGCGCCCTCCAGTTCTTCCAGCGTCGCCCGGAAAGCCGCCACTAGGTGAGTGGGGAGTTTGCGGATGAAACCCACCGTGTCCGAAAGCAGAGCCCGGCGGTGAGACTCCAGGGCCAGCGAACGGACGGTGGGGTCCAGGGTGGCAAATAAGCGCGTGGAGGTAGTGACCTGCGCGTGCGTCAGGGCATTAAAGAGCGTGGACTTGCCCGCATTCGTGTACCCGACCAGGGCCACGGTGAGGAACTTGCAGTCGCGACGGTGGGCGCGGTGGAGAGCGCGTTGGGAGCGCACGTGCTCGATGGCTTCTCGCAGGGTGCGGATGCGCGCGCGCAGGCGGCGACGGTCGTACTCCAACTGCTGCTCACCGGGGCCGCGCGTGCCGATGCCGCCGCCTAACCGGGAGAGTAATGTGCCCCGGCCGCCCAGGCGTGGCAGAAGGTATTCGAGTTGCGCCAGCTCCACCTGCAGCTGCCCTTCACGACTGCGGGCGCGCCGCGCGAAGATGTCGAGGATGAGCTGGGTGCGGTCGAGAACTTTCAGGTCGAGAGCCTGTTCCAGGTTGCGTAGCTGCGAAGGGGTCAGGTCGTGGTCGAAGATCACCAGGTCCGCTTTCATAGCGCGCACGCTGCTCCGGATCTCATGCACCTTGCCGCGGCCCACGAGCGTGGCGGGGTCCGGCTCCGGCGAGCGTTGCAGAACCGAGCCGACAACTTGGGCGCCCGCGCTGGTAGAAAGTTCGCGGAGCTCCTCCAGGGTTTCTTCCGCGCCCGTCCGGAGGGGATCGCGGCCGAGGCGCCGGCTGGGAGCCCAGCCCACCAGATAAGCTTTCTCCAGGACTTCAGAACGGCGAATCGTCTTAAGCCTCCGGCGTGGTCACGGGCGCAGGCTGCGCGCTCGCGCGCGGCAGCACCACCGTGGAGATGGCGTGCTTGAAGATCAATTGTTCCTGGCTGCTGCTCTCCAGCACGACCGAGTATTTGTCGAAACTCCGGATGCGGCCCGTGAGTTTTACGCCACTCAGCAGATAGATCGTAACCAGGGTCTTTTCCTTGCGCGCGGAATTCAGGAAGCCGTCTTGAATATTCTGAGTTTGTTTCTCCATGATGTCTCTCTTCTCCGCACCAGGCGTCGTCATGTTGGTGTCCTAAGATGAAGTCGAAACCACCGGGCTGGCTGAGGGCTGGAAGGCGCGGGGTTGTAGGCCGTGACGTTCCAGCCAGTCCAGGACTTGACGTTGAATTTCCGGGTCGTCCCCAAACCCCGCGAACCAGGTCACATCCGTCTCTCGGCGGAACCAGGTCATCTGGCGCTTGGCATACTGGCGTGTAGCCGCCTGGGTTTCGCGCATGGCGTTCTGAACACTCCGTTCACCACGCAAGACGGCGCAGGCTTGCCGGTAGCCTAGTGCCCCCAGGGGCTTCAGGCGTGCAGCGTCCGGCCGGGCGAGCTGGCCGCGCGTTTCTTCCAGTAGCCCGGAAGCGAACATCTGCTCGACGCGCCGGTTGATGCGCTCGTAAAGCCGGGCGCGGTCAGGGTTGAGCCCGATCTTGAAGAATCGAAATCCCCGCAACCCGCTGCGGCCGCCGGCGAGCATCCGGGACATCGGTTGGCGCGTCAGCAGGCACACCTCAACTGCCCGGATGATCTTCTGGGTGTCCGGTGCTTGAATTCGAGCGGCCGTGGGGGGATCCAGTCGTTTCAGCAAGCGGTGGAGGAACTCGCGGCCGCGGCGCCTCGCGAGCTCGCGCAGGCGGGCCCGAAGGTTCTCGGAGCGCGGGGGCCCTTCAAACAATCCGAGCAAAAGGGCCCGAAGGTAAAGTCCTGTGCCGCCCACGAGGATCGGCACCTTTTGCCGCCTCTGCACGCTGTTCAGCACGGCCAGCGCCGCCTGGCGATAATCGCCGGCGGTGAAAACCTGGTCGGGTTCCAGAATATCCAGCAGGTGGTGGGGAATGCCCCGTCGCTCCTCCGGAGCAACCTTTCCCGCGCCGATATTGAAACCGCGGAAAACCTGCACCGAATCATAGTTAACGAGTTCCCCTGCTAGGCGCTCCGCCAGCACCAGTGCCAGTGCCGACTTGCCCGCCGCGGTGGGCCCGACAATGGCGAGGAGGGGGTAATCCCCACTTACCGCGCCCACCACAGCAGGCGCAGATAGCGGGCCAGCAGCAGGCCGAGGATGATGGCGAGAAGGAGAAAGCATCCGAGGAGTTGGGTTCGTGAGAGACGAGACATCGGCCAGGTGTACCGTCAAGGGATTCGATCCGGGGTAGGCAGGGAAAGAATGGGTCGAGTGCCCGGGCGGACCCCATTCCCCCGCGGGGTTCTTACGCACACTGAAATTCTAACCGAGGCGGCAAGGGGCTTCAAGGGGCAATCCCTATGTTGTAAAGAAAAATGAATTGCAGAACCAAGTGATTGCCGGTGAACTCCTGGGGCAGGGGCGGGAAGGGAATCGAAGAGCGGATGCCGGCGACCGCAGCCCGGTCCAGCGGGTCGGAGCCCGAACTGGCTACCAGGCGAAGCTGGGGCACCGAGCCATCTTTGAGGATTTCAAAGACGATGGCCACGCGCCCCTTCTCCCCCAGTCGCGCGGTCTCCGGAATCAGCGAATACCAGTTCTGCCGGACGATGTACACGATGCGAGCCAGGTAGGGTCCAAAATCCACCCCGCGCGTGTCGGAGATGATGATGGGCGCTTCGGTGGAAAAGTTGGGATGGACGTTTTCAAACTGCAAGTTCGATTCCCCCGCCCCGAGAGCCTCCCCTTCGCGCCCGCGCCCGCGCACCGCCGCCTCGAGGGATTGCCGGATGGCTTCCCCGGGAGTCGTTTGAGGCACACGGAATCGCAGACCCGCACCTGTATCCGGCTTGACATCTTCCAGGCGCAATCCCTCCCCTTTCTTGGGCTCGGGGGTATTGGGAGCCGGCTGGGATTCCGGCGGGGCTGCTGGGGGCGGCGTGGGAGCGCCTCCCGCGATCTCCGGCAGCGGAGTATTCCCGCGCGAATAGGGCATGCGCAGGCCCTGGGGATCGATGAGGGGTGACTTCCCTTGCGCGCGTCGATCCTTGTCGGAAAGTGCGCGGGTATCGGGCGGCGGTTCCTGCATCCGCCTCAGGACCTCGGGAGGAATGAACAGATAGGAGAATTCACGCTTGGGCGCTCGCTCGACCCGGATGCCCACCATCGCCGCGCCACGCCGAAACAGTTCCGGGGAAAACAGGATGATGAGGATCAGAATCCCGTGGAGGACGACGGAAAGCAGAAACATCGCGCGGCGACGCCAGCGCGCGATTTCCGTTTCCAGTTCGATGATGAGATGTAATTCGGGCTCGACGCTCATCCTGATTTGCCTTGCAGGGGCGAATCTCCTATTCGCCCCAGGCCACGGCGATCATCAAGATCGCCCTTACATAGCGACGAACGTGGGAGGGGCAAGGCAACCACAGACCGTCGCTACATCTCTCCGCTTTGGCCCACGGGCCGGCCCAGGGGAATGTTCACCTGGGCCGCATGTTCTTCGATGCGTTTCATCACGCACTCGGCTAAGGCCAGGGCGGCTCGGCCTTCCGGCCCGCCTACCAGCGGGGCCTGCCGCGAGCGGACAGATTCCACAAAAGCCTCGAGTTCGGCTCGCAAGGGTTCTGCGGGTTTTGTCTCCAGTTTGCGGAAGTTGAGGCGGGGCGCCGGCCCGTTGCGATCCACGCTCAGCACCAGCGCATCACGCCGCGTGAAATCAATCGAGAAATACTCGTACGGCTGAAAGTAGCGGAACTTCCTCACCCTCTCGGTGCTCACCCGGCTGGCGGTGAAATTGGCCACCGTGCCGTTTTCAAACTCCACGCGGGCATTGGCGATATCGACCTTGTCCGTGAGCACGGGGAGACCCACGGCGCGGACTTCGCGCACCGCGGCGCCCACCATCCAAAGGACCAAGTCGAGGTCATGGATCATCAGGTCAAACACCACATCCACATCCAGACTGCGCGGGCTGAAGACCCCCAGGCGGTGGATTTCGAAAAACAGCGGGTGGCGCGTCTCCGCCTTCGCCGCCACCACGCCCGGGTTGAAGCGTTCAAGATGTCCCACCTGGAGGATCCGTCCCTGCGCGTGGGCGCATTGGATGAGTTCGTCAGCTTCCTCAACACTGCGCGTGATGGGTTTCTCCAGCAGCACATCGACGCCGCGGGCGAAAGCCTGGCGCGCTACCGTCGCGTGGTCGGTGGTTGGAATCACCACGCTGGCGCCGCGCACAGCGGCCAGAGCTTCGTCCATGCTGCGGAACGCCCGCACCCCCAGCTCCGCCGCAACCTCGCGGGCACGCTCCTGGCGCAGGTCGTAAACGCCCACCAGTTCTGCGCCCGCGATTTGCTTGAGTTCTCGGGCGTGTTTCCGGCCGTGCTCTCCGGCGCCGATGACCGCAACGGGTATCTTTCCGCTCAAGCTTCCCTCGAAATCCGACGCCCTCGGCGGCAGTCGCGAGTGGGCTGCGGGGGCGCGGAAGGGTCAGTTCTCCATTCCCACGATCGCGATCCCTGCCTGGTTTGCCTCCTCAATCAGGCGTTGCCGTTCAAAGAGCAGGGTCTTGCCCGCGTCCACCGCCAGCACGCTGGCGTTCGAGCGGCGCATCACCTCAATGGTCTTTAGCCCCACCACCGGGACATCGAAGCGCATGTCCTGGCGAGGCTTGCTTACTTTGACGACTACCAACCTGCGCCCGTTACTCAGGGTGGCGGCGCGTTCGATGGTGGCATCCGTTCCTTCCATGGCTTCCACCGCCACACAGGCGCGATCGGCCACCACGATGGTCTGCCCGATATCGAGGCCGGCGATCAGCTTGGCGATCCGGCGGCCCAAAGTGATGTCGTCCTGCTCGCTGGAGTCGGGGGAGCGGCGCGTGAGCGTCCCCGCCTCGGGCAGAAGCGGCTTCAGGAAGAGCGTGGAATCCACCACCTGGATGCCACGGCCCTCGATCATCCGGACGAAGGCCCCGATGAGCGTATCGGTGTTCTTCCGATGGAGACCTTGCAGGACGCGGCTCACCAGCCCGTCCGGCTTGATCTTGCTGTAAAGCTGAACGTGCTTGACTTGCCCCGCCAGCACCACCTTGGTGACTCGCTCGGCGCTCAGCAATTCCAGCAGTTTCGAGACCTCACCGAGGCTTAACCAGTGAACCGCGCCGGCCGCTCCGTCAATCTCCGGGGAAGTCTCCTCCTTGATGGCGACCACCAGCGGGTCAATACCCTGGTCTCGCGCCGCCTCCAGCACCAGAAACGGAAACCGCCCGTTGCCGGCGATGATGGCGAAACGGTCGTAAGCATTGGGTGATTGATTCATTGAGTCATTGACTCATTGCGTGATTTAGTGATTCAGCGATTGAGTGATTGAGGGGACCGAAAGAGCAACCAGCCGTCCAGCGCCGCAATCACTCAATCACGCAATTACTTCACCACTCCGCGTTCCGAGGTCTTGATGAAATCCACCAAAACCCGGACGTGCGGCGACTTCAGGCCTCGGGCCTCAATGGCCTCCAGCGCTTGAGTCGTGTTCAGCTTGGAACGGGAGAGCAAACGGAAAGCCGTTTGGAGTTCCCCGACATCTTCCTTGCCGAACCCCCGCCGTTCCAGGCCGAACCGGTTGGCGCCGTAAGCGCTGATGGGGCGGGGAGCCGTCGTCTTGGCATAAGGGAGGATGTCCTGATTCACCAGCGAGCAGCTCCCCAGAAAGGCGTGAGTGCCAATGCGGCAGAATTGGTGGATAGCGCAGAAAGCCCCCACCGTCGCATAATCCTGAATCTCCACGTGGCCGGCCAGCGAGGCGCCATTGGCCATGATGACGTAGTCACCCAGCGTGCAGTCATGCGCGATGTGGACATAGGCCATGAGCAGATCGTGGTTTCCAATGCGCGTCACACCACCGCCCTCCGCCGTGCCTCGGTGAAGCGTGACGAATTCCCGGATGATGTTCCGATCGCCGATTTCCAGGCGGGTGGGCTCGCCGCGATACTTCAAGTCCTGCGGGGCAAGCCCGATCGAGGCGAAAGGGAATATGCGGTTTCCTCGCCCGATTCGCGTGAGGCCGTCGATCACCACGTGCGACATTACTTCGCAGTCCTCCCCCAACTCCACGCCTTCTCCGATCACCGAGTAGGGGCCGACCGTCACGCGGCTGGCGATTTGGGCTTTGGGGTGAATGATGGCGGTGGGATGCGCGTTCATTTCCCTGCTTTACCCGGATGGTCGGCGATCGCAAACGACATCACGGCTTCTGTCACCAGCTTCCCCTCCACCCTCGCTTGGCCTTGCATCTTGCCGAAGTTACTCCGGCGGTTGAGGAACTCCATCTCGATGCGCAGTTGGTCTCCCGGCAAGACCGGCCGGCGGAACTTGGCGTTTTCGATGCCGGTGAAATAGATGAGCTTGCCGTGGCGCTCCGGCAGTTCGCGGTAAATCAGCACGCCCGCCACCTGCGCCATGGCCTCAATGATCAACACTCCGGGCATCACCGGGGCCCCGGGGAAATGGCCCTGGAAAAACGGCTCATTGATGGTCACGTTCTTCAAGCCCACAATGCGCTTGTCGGGCTCGAGCTCCACAATCCGATCCACCAGCAGGAACGGATAGCGGTGCGGCAGGAACTTCATAATGTCGTGAATCCCGTAAACGATGTGTTTCTCCGTCTCGGGGGTTGCGATAGGATCAGCCACCGTACACCATCCGTCAGATTTCCGGCTCTCGTGAATTCCCCGTCTTCCCGTGGTGCCGAGCACGGCGTATCGTCCCCCACCGCGCGTCACCAGAGCCGTGCGGCCATTATAATCGAAAGCTCCCGCCCATCCAAACGAGGCCTTCCGGGTTGAACTGTGCAGGTACATGGTATCCGCCCGTGCGGGTAAAGGGTGTGACTGAGAAGCGAAGGAAAGAGATGGCTGCCCGCCGTGGCGGGCTGGGGGAGAGCAAGGCGGGCACTACAACGGGAAATAGGAGAATTGCGCCCGCAGCGGACTCGACGCGTGGACATTGCGTTGTAGGTTCCGACCTGACCTGCTCTGATGCAGCGGGTGCCCGCTCGTTACAGCATGCCTAAAGGCGGCCGTCACATCGAAAGAATGTACCTGTCCATTTCCGCGCGGGCAGCTTGTTTGCCGAAGTTTTCAGGTATGCTAAACTCGCTGAACTCAACACAAGCCGAGGGGAACCTGGTGAGCGCGCGCATTCTCGATGGGAACAAGATTCGAGACCAGATTAAGGCGGAGCTGTCGGAACAGATCCGAGACCTCAAGGCGGTGGGGGTCACGCCAGGCCTGGCCGCCGTGCTGGTGGGGCAGAATCCCGCCTCGCAAATCTATGTGCGCAGCAAAGTGAAGACCTGCGAAGGGCTGGGCATTTACAGCGAGAAGATTGAATTGCCCGCAGACATCACCACCGAGAGACTGCTGGCCCAGGTGGAAAGCCTGAATATGCGCGAGGAGATCGACGGCATTCTCGTCCAGCTCCCGCTGCCTTCGCAGGTGGATACTAAGCGTGTGCTCATGGCGGTGGACCCCGCTAAAGACGTGGACGGGTTCCATCCCGTCAGCGTGGGAAACCTGGTCGCCGGCCGGGTTGGCCTGGTTCCGTGCACGCCGGCGGGGATCATCGAAATCCTGCTGCGGAGCAAGATTCCCATCCAGGGCGCGCGCGCGGTGGTCATTGGGCGAAGCGACATCGTGGGCAAGCCGGTCGCCATGCTGCTGCTCCATAATCACGCCACGGTCACCATCTGCCACTCGAAGACGCGGGACCTGCCCGGCGTGGCTCGCGAAGGCGACATTCTGGTGGCCGCCATGGGCAAGCCGGCGTTTGTGACTCGCGACTTCATCAAGCCCGGGGCCACCGTCATCGATGTGGGCATGAACCGCCTGACGACTGCCGAGGAAGTGGGGCGGATCTACCGCGACCTGACAAAGCCCCTCGAGATGCTTCAAGCCAAGGGTCAGGTGCTGGTCGGCGACGTCCATCCGGAAGAGGTGAAAGAAATCGCGGGCGCCTACACACCCGTCCCCGGGGGTGTGGGGCCCTTGACCATCGCCATGCTGATGGCCAATACCGTTCAGGCAGCTCGCCTGCGGCGCGGCATGCGCGTGGCTGCCCCTCAGTGACAAGTGAAAAGTGGCGAGTGACCGGAGAGCGGTGAGAAGTGAAAAGCGACAAGTGACAAGCGAGAACTATTCTCGATTTTGGGCTCGTCACATATCACTTGTCACTCGCCACTGCTTTTAATGAAATGCTCCCTTATGGATTAACCGGTGGCGTGGCCTCGGGCAAGAGCACCGTCGCCCTTATGTTCGAGCAACTCGGGGCCCGCGTGATCGACGCCGACCGCCTCGGGCACGAACTCCTCCGCGCTCCACTCCCCGCCTACCAGGCAATCCGCCAGAGCTTTGGTCAGGAGATCCTTGACGGCTCCGGCGAAATCGATCGGTCGCGTCTGAGCGCCGTGGTTTTTGGCGACCCGCAAAAGCTCCGCGACCTCAATGCCATCCTGCACCCGCGGATCCTGGAGCGCGTTGAGGAGCTTGCCGTGCAATTCCGCGCGCAGGAGCCGCACGCCGTTATCATCGTGGACGCGGCGCTGATCTACGAAGCGGGGATCGCGCACCGTTTCACCAAAATCCTTGTGGCTTGGTGCCGGCCGGAGCAGCAAATCGAGCGCCTGATGGCAAAGGCCGGGATTTCGCGCGAGGAAGCCGAGCGTCGCATCAACACCCAGATGCCCGCCGAAGAGAAACGCCGCCGGGCAGACTACGCGATTGATTGCTCAGGGAACCTGGAAAGCACGCGCGCGCGAGTGCACACCGTTTATTCAGAACTCAAGCGCCTGGTTGAGGCGAGCTAGGTTTGCGGCTCGGTCTTCAATCGTCAATCTCAAATCTTCAATCATCAATCCGCTTCCCCCACTCCTCCCCTCGTTTCCGAAGCTCATCTAGCGTCGCCTGCACTTGCTGAAGCTTACGGGCTTGTTCTGCCTCGTCGGCGTCTCTCGAAACCACGATGGGCGGAGCAAAGAAGATCGCCGCCCGCGTGAAGGGATAAGGGACCTGGAAGAGATCCCAACTCTTGCGGAATACGTAGGCGCCTCGCAGGGCGATGTGCGCGCACAGAATCGGCGCGCCGGTGGCTTTGGAGAGCAGCACGGAGCCGGACTTGGCCACGAAGCGAGGACCGCGCGGGCCGTCAATGGTGAAGGCGGTCTCCAGACCGTGCCGGGTGGCGCGAATCATTTCCTTCAGTGCCCGCGTAGCGCCCCGCGTGCTTGAACCGCGAGCCGCGCCATAACCGTGCTTCCGAATGATCCGCGTGATGTACTCGCCGTCGAAGTTTTGGCTGGTCATCACCACCATGCCGCGTTTTCTCCAATACCAGATGTGAGCGAATATCTCGCGATGCCAGAGGGTGAGGATAAAACCCTTGCCCATCTTCCCCGCCGCTTCGTATTTCTCCCGACCCACAACCTCCCAGTGCAGGCTGCGTCCAATGAGGGGGATGGCGAAATAGCCGATCCAGCTCGCGAAAAAAATCTGGACGCGCTCCCAGCGCGTGAAGGCGCGCGGGTTCTCGCCGAGCTTCAGTGCGCCTTCCCCGCTCGCGTTGGGTTGGGTCTCTTCCAAAACCCGCGTTGAATCTTCCGGCGCTTCCGACATGCGGCGATTATCGCATGAACGGGGCGAATAATTGGATGCCCAAACGGCAGGGTACCTATCGGGTGGGTGCCACAATCTGGCAGGGTTCAGAAGGGTGCTGAAAAACCCCCCTGGGGCGAAACGGAAGGGCGGGGTTTTGACCCCGCCGTTGCAGCGCGGGAAAGAAAACAAAGGAAATATTCTTTGTTCTCCTTCTCCGGCGGGGCTGAAGTTCGCCACGGCGAATGTCGCCAAGGCGACCGGACCCTGCCCTTCCAGGCGCGCACGCCCGGTTTTTCACCGTCCTGTTCAGGAGTTCAGTGCAAAGACGCGCCTGGGCCGTCTATGACCGCCGCAGCCTTTCGGCGCACCTGCCGACGCCAAGCGCCGCCGCAGCCCCTCATAGGCCGTCGTAATGCGGTCCACCGCCGCCCTCGGGACAAACCCAGGTGATGATCTGGTAGGGATCGGCGATGTCGCAGGTCTTGCAGTGGACGCAATTCGAGGCGTTGATCTTCAGGTGTTTCCCCGACCCGTCGGGGTTGTCCTCCAACTCATAGACGGCGGCGGGACAGAAGAACTGGCAGGGGTTGCCGTACTCGCGCGTGCAGCGGTTATTGCAGATGTCGAAGTCGGCGATTCGCAGGTGGGAAGGCTGGTCTTCCTCATGGTGAGTTCCCGAGTGGTAGACGTCGGAGAGCTTATCGAAGGTTAGTTGGCCGTCGGGCTTGATCCTCTCGTACGGTGTATGGGCAAATTCCGAGAGGAACTTCATGCGCTCGTAGCCGGCGCGCGCCGGGTAACGCGCGCGGACGCCTCGGCCAGCCGTGACGGACTGGAGCGCTCCGTGCAGCGCGCCGCGCCAGAAACCCTGCTCGAAGCCCTGATGAAAGTTCCGAACGTTCCAGAGTTCTTCTTTCACCCAGCTCTTCTGCCAGCGTTCCTCGAACCCTCGGAGAGTCGCGGCTGAAGTGTCTGCTTTCACCAGCGCCTCGAAAACCGTTTCGGCGGCCAGCATGCCGGTCTTCATTGCCAGATGAATACCTTTCAGGCGCTGGGAGTTCAGGAAGCCGGCGGAGTCACCCACGATCAGCGCCCCGTCCATGGCGGTGGTGGGAATGGAGAAGTACCCGCCCTCCGGGATGGCCTTCGCGCCGAAGCGAACCATCTGCCCGCCGGCGAGCAGGCTCTCCACAAACGGGTGAGTCTTGTATTGCTGGAAGGCGTTGTGCGGGTCGAAGCGCGGGTCCTCGTAATCGAGCCCGGCCACCAGGCCCACGGAGACGCGCGTGTCCGAGAGGGCGTAAATGAACCCGCCGCCAAATTGCCGTGAGCTGAGCGGCGCGCCGGCGGTGTGGATGACGTGCCCGCGCTCGAGGCGGCTGGCGGGGATCTCCCAGAGCTCCTTCACGGCGAGGGCATACACCTGGGGGTTGCGGCCACGGTCGAGTCCGAGGCGCGCCGGTTGTAGCCGGGCTGGAAGTTGGCCTTGCGCTTGCCGAGTTTGTCGATGCCCTTGTCGTCGGTGCGCACGCCCACAACGCGCTGACCCTCGTAAAGCACGTCCATTCCCGCGAAGCCCGCAAAGAGGCTCACCCCGGCGCGCTCCACCCGTTCCCCCAGCCACTTGGCGAATTTGTTCAGCGAGATAAGGTAGTTGCCATGATTGTGCAAGAAGGGAGGTGTGAGGAGCGGCTTCCATTTCCCACGGCGCGTGAGGTAGTAAACCGAGTCCCTGGTGACCGGCGACTCGATCGGGGCGCCCTGGGCTGCGAAATCCGGGACGAGCTCGCGCAGCGAGCGGGGATCGAGGACGGCGCCGGAAATGCAATGCGCCCCGATCTCCCCAGCCTTCTCCAGGAGGTAGATGTTTTCCGTGTTGAGGGTGGGTGCGAAGGCCTGGCCTTGCTGAACCTTTTGGTTGTGGGCTTGGAAAAGCTGGGCCAGGCGGAGGGCGCAACTGAGTCCCGCCGGCCCCCCACCGACGATCAGGACGTCGGTTTCCAGGGTTTCCCGCTCAGAGTCTGGCATGGGTGATCGCCCCACGGGGCTCTGAAAGAAAGAGGGAGAACGCTGTCCGCCATGTGGCGGCGAGCCGCCACGCAGAATCCCAAGGAGAAATGACCAACCTCCCCCGGCCGCGTTGAAAGAAACAACTGTTCGCGCGGCCAGGATCTCGCGTCCACCCCGCGCCTGGCTTACTTGGGAAGGCTATCGATCTGCTGTTTCAAAACCTGGGCCAGGTTGGCGTTGGTACTGAGGTCCTTTTGCAACCTTTCGTAAATCTTTCGCGCCTGCGCCGCTTGCGTAGGGCGGTAGGCGTCGGCCAGGGCCAGCAGCGCGGTGGCCTGCGGCAGGGTGGAAGTAGGGTGGTCGGCAAGGTGCTGGTAAATCTTCACCGCGTCCGCGAGCTTGCCGGTGGCGGCCAGCTCGCCCGCCAGGGCGAACTGCCCCAGGGCTGCGATCTCCTTGTCCGAGGCGCGTGCGGCTTCCTGCAAAGTCCTGATGGCGCCGGCCGAGTCACCCAGTTGCGCCTGGCAAATGCCCACATGATAGCGGGCGATCTCAGCGGCTTTGCTGCGCGGAAACCTCTGGGTTACCTCGGCGAACTGCTCGAGACCCTTCTTGTATTTCTCCCGCGCGGTCGCAAAGGTTTCGGCGTCAGGGCCGAGCATCCCCGGCGCGGGGGGGCCGACATAAGCGCGGAAGGTCCGGAGGGCGACTCCGAGCGACGCGTTCGCCTCGGCTTCCTGGCGGCCGGCGTACAATTTGAGTCCAACCACCAGGCCCACAACCACGATGACCATGCCGGAAACGCCCAGGATTTCCTTGTAACGCTCCTTGACATACTCCTCGAAATGTTCGAAGGTGGTTCGAAGTTCGTCTTGCTTCAGGTCGTGCCGGGTGAGGCGATCCACGGTCTTTGCTCCCCTACGGATATGAACCCAACCATCTTAACAACCCACTCGAAAAGCGTCAAATAATTGAAGGGATTGGCGGAAGGGAGGCAGCGCGCAGAAAACAGAAGGGGGAGAATCGAAGCTCGAAGTTCGAAAATCCGAACTCGAAGCGCGTCGAGCTGAAGGTTGCCGCTACGGCGCCGCCGCGGGCCCGATCCTCTTCCAAAGTTCTTCCGCCAGGCTGTGAAAAGGTTGCCAGCCGCTTCGAGTCGTTGACACCGTCAAGACCGTCCGTTATAGTGAGTCGAGGGGGCACCGGTGCAGTTCTTCGTGTGGCTCCTCAGCGCTTGCGGCTACCGGATCCTTCCGAGCATTTCCCGCTGAGGGTAAAACTCAAAGGCGCATGAATCTCCCCATCTCGCTCACCCTACTCCGAATATTCTTTGTGCCACTGGTGGTGGTGCTCCTACTCACCAAAGGGAAGAACATGGATCTGTGGGCGGTGGGGGTCTTCCTGCTCGCTGCCGCCACCGACCTTCTGGATGGCTACCTGGCGCGCAAACGTTCGCAAGTCACGACGCTGGGGATCTTGCTCGATCCCATTGCTGACAAACTCCTCACCTCCGCCGCCTTCATCTCCCTGGTGGAACTCCACTTCATTCCCGCCTGGATGGCCGTGATCATTGTGGGGAGGGAATTCGCGGTCTCGGGACTTCGGGGGATTGCCATGGCCGAAGGGTATGCCCTGGCCCCCTCGGAGCTGGGCAAGACGAAAATGGTCTTTCAGGTTGTGGCTATCACGGTGATCGTGTTGGAGCGTCGCTACCCCGTGGTGCAGCCGCTGGGCGATGTGCTGTTATGGATGGTGGTGGTTTTTGCCCTGGCCTCGGCCGGGCAATACTTCTGGAGTTTCTGGAAAAAGCTCGACGCGCGCCTCAAGCGCCGCGCGCCCCGGCGCCTGGTGGTGCTTCGCAGCGGGGAAGAGGAGCGAGAAGAGAAGGATGTTGCCGCTCACTGAAGCCGATCAGCAGGCCCTGCTCCGCCTGGCGCGGGAGGCGCTTGCGCAGAGCGTGCGGCAGCATCGCCTGGCGCCCGTCGAAGAACCTCCCGGGGCCTTGCGCGAGAAATGCGGCGCCTTCGTCACCCTTCACAAGGCGGGGCGTTTGCGCGGCTGCATCGGTTACGTCGAGGCGCTGAAACCCCTCTATCAGACCGTGCGCGAATGCGCCCTTTCGGCAGCCCTCCACGATCCGCGCTTTGATCCCGTAACCGCCAGGGAACTTCCCCTCCTGCTAGTGGAGATCTCCGTCCTCTCCCCGCTCGTAGATATTACTGCCGAGCAGATTGTAGTGGGCCAGCACGGACTGCTGGTATCGGAGGGACGCTCTCGCGGCCTGCTTCTGCCTCAGGTGGCCGTGGAGTGGGGGTGGGATCGGGAGCGTTTTCTGGAGGAAACGTGCCTCAAAGCGGGCCTGGAACCGGACGCTTGGCGTCGCGGGGCCAGGATCCAGGCCTTTACCGCGCAGGTTTTTTCCGAGCGCTCAGGTCCTGCACGACCTGGCCACAACGCCGCTTGATCTCGAACCTTCTACCCAAGTGAGGGTCCCCGGGAGTGGACACACCCGCCCGCCCGGCGCCCCCGCCTCTCTTGCACCCAGCAGACGCACAGGGGCGTGGGGTGGCTCTGCGGCGACTGTTTCTACTCCAGCTCAATGCCGTCGCCGAGGGTGATTTCGCGGATGCTGTTCACCACCATGGCCACGGAGGATTTCTCCTGCGTGCTGATGATGACCAGCTCGCCGACGGTCTCGCGCGGGGGCTCCTTGCGAGCCAGTATGCCTTCCCGCCGGTCACGGAAAATGCGGAAAATCCGATAGCGCTGTCCCGGCCGGGCACCATCCTCCTGTCCCAGGTTCACATAGGCCATGTGGCCATTCGCCAGGTACGCCTTATCCGCACCCGTGGCCGTAATGGCGCCCACAAGTTTGCCATTGGGCGGCGGGAAGCGCTCAAAGTTCGGGGTGGGGACGTACTCCGGAATCGTCCGGGCTTGGCTGGGGATGACCAGGTCACGGATGGAGATGGGGCCGCACACGAACGTGACCTCGGCGACTGCGCCGTAAGGTGTCACGCTGAGGACTTTCACTTTTCCGACATCCTCATAGATCTGGCCCAAGGACTTAATTGATCCCCACTGCGATTGATACCATTGGGCTCGGAAGAGCTGGTTGGCGGGTCGCACTACCCGGTATTCCGTCCCCACCGCGGGGTTCGCTCCGCTGCGGCTGTGCAGATACACGTAATTGCCCATAGTGAATTGCCGCAAGGGTTGGGCATGGTCGTTGTCCGCGCCATCGAAGACGTAAAGGTCTTCCGAAACGCGATTCGTGGTGATGAACCCCGCGCACTCGGATTCGCCTTGGGTCAGGGCGGGTATGGGTGAAGGCTGGGTGGGCGCTGCCTCCTGAGCCAGCCCGCTGGTCACCGCGACAAGAAGTAACACTCCGGCGAGGCTAATGGTTTTTCTGTTCACAGATTTCCTCCCCTTTCCAAATGGACCGGCGCAGTTGCGTCTTGCCCCTCCAACTGACTGGTGGGCAAAATCCCCTCGTGCCGCTAAGTGTAGGAAAAGCAAGGCGGAAAGTCAAGCGAGGCAGTTCCGCATCTAGATCTGCATTCGGGCAGAACCCTGGCAAGACGCTAAAGAGCTCGATTTTCAGCTTGCGATGGCGGCTTCCAGGTCGGCCTGGCCGGTCAGCAACACGCGCGCCGCGTCGGGGGCAGCCTGCCTCGCATGTTCCAGAAAGGTCACACCATCCATTCCCGGCATCACCAGGTCGGTGGTAGCTAAGTCGCTCCGCTGGCGGCAAAGTGCTCGAAGGGCTCGAAGGCTTCGCGCAGCACCTCCTGGTATTTCTTCACGTCGTAGCCTCGCCAGCCTTCCCAGAGCGTCAGGGCGCGCACGCGGTCATCGGGATAGTTCGAATCGGCGTCGGTGATGATGTATTCAATCATTTCTCCCGGCCGCAACTGCACCCCGGAGCGGTCGAGCTGCTTGGCCGCGATGGCGGTGGCGCTAGCGTGCTGGTAGTCGCGCGGAGAACGGGTGAGTCGCCGGCTGATGACGAGTTCCTCCACGCTAGCGCCGCCGCTCTCCAGTCGCGCGAGATACCGCTCCAGCACCGCGCGGGCTTCTTCAAGCTTCCGGCTATAGCTCCGGAAATCCCGCGCTTCGGACAGGATCTTCAGCGCCTCCCGCTGCATCCGCGCCACCAGCGGCGCCGTGTCGTGCTTGCGGCACTCGAGCCCGCGGATCTTCACTTCCCCTTCTTCCGGCACGCAGAAGAAGCGGTTGGGCACGGGGATCTCAGCGTGTTGCTTCGAGGGCAGGAAGACCACGTAGCGATAGACCGCCTCGAGCGCCATGGGCAGGCCGGTGCGTTGCTCGATCTCCTGCCCGAGCCGCTCGTAGTCCTCCCGCCTCGCCCCTTCCTTCTGGACGTAGAGGGAATCCACCAGGGCGTACAGGATGCGGAAGCCCTGCTGCTCGGCGGTCTCCTTTGCCACCAGCAGTTTCTCCCGCGCCAGGGCGTTGATGGATTCGTGCGCCTCGATCTTGCCGAAGCGGGCGTTCTTGTAGCCGGTGTAGCCGAAGCAGCAGACCAGCAGCCACTTGAGCGCCGAACGGCGCAGCTTGTAGTTGGGCCGTCCCTCGCCTGGTTCCTCGCCGCCCTCGCTCATCAATTGTTTGTACTGCTGCCGCTTTTTGATCAGCCGCTCCACCACGCGGCTGGTGATGCCGCGCCGCCGCTGGCAGACGCGATAGCCGAGCTCCGGCACGCGCGGCGCTTCCGGGCAGCAGCGGCAGTTGACCGTCTCGGGCGAGACGTTGAAGCGCGCCATGATGCTTGGGAACTCGCTCACGAAGTCGAGTTCTGCGACGCCCGTGAAGAAACCCAGCCGGGGGGGAATCACCAGCCCGCCGCGGTCCGCCCGCAGCAGCTCGTCGGGATGCTTGGGGCTTTCGGGTTCCGCTTTCTGTTCGGGGATCAGCACGCCGTCGCGATAGGCCAGTTCCATCTGCATGTAGGAGATGCCCGTGCCCGTGGTGGTGCGGGCACAATACTGCACGGGAAGCTTGGTCACTCGCACCAGTTCCCACAAACCTTCGAGATTGCACTGATCGGCGATGAAGGAATTCTGCGCGTCCACGTGCAGGCGCCCGAAGAGCGTGGTAGTGCTGCCCTTGAAGAGAATGCGCCCGTAACTCGTGTAGCTGCGCGCGCGGCTGCGCGCAACGGGTGCCACCGGGTCGCGATTGAGCGGGAGTTCGAGGCCACCTTTGCTCGCCTGCCGAAGCAGCCCCGGAAACAGTGTGGAATCCCCCCACTCGCTCACGATGAGATCGGGATCGTGAGTGCGCAACAGGCGAGCGAAACCAGCGGCCACAGGCTCCTCAGAGTCGTCCAGCACGCGCCACTCGCCGTCGATTTCCACTTCCAGGGCGCCGCGCCGGCCGTGCTGGGGGTCCACCTGCGCGAGCCCTTCCAGGCGCACCCGCATCACCCGTAGCGGCGGAAGCTCGTAGTCCGTCGCCCAGGTGTCGTCGCGACATTCGATGGCGCGCACTGTAGAGACGGCCCGCTGGGCTGTCTCCACGCATTTCCCCGCGGGCACAGGCGAGACGCCCCATCGGGGCGTCTCTACCTCTAATTCCACCTTGGCCAGCGGAAACACTTCCTTCTCCCAGCAATACAAGGGCGCCAACATCAGGTCGGAGTTGTAGAGTCGCAAGGCGGAATCGTAACGGTGAACAAAGCGCCCGAGAGCCGCAAACTGCGTCGGATGGTGAACGGTCACCTGGAGCACCCGAAGTCCCTCGCCCTCCCAGATGTCGGTGCGCTCGGTCAGCCCGCAGGCGACGCGGGCGCGCGCCGCGAGCGCCTGCCCCAGACGCGCGAGCCGCGCCGCCGGGCCGTGAACGTAGAAACACGGCTGGAACGAGCGATCAATCAGCCGCCGGCGGTTCTGGTTTGCCTCGATCAGCCACAGCGTCATCCCTTCGGGCGACGGGTAGAGATCGAGGAGCCATCCACTGAGTCTCAAGGTTGACCCCCAAACGAGCTTCGAGCGCGCGCAGGCGAATCTCGTGGTCAAGCCCGATGGCGAGGTTGATCCCGTCCATGGCGTGGACGGGAAATTCATAGGTGCAGGCCTGGATGTAAAGCCGCACACGGTTGAACATCGACGCGAAGTGCGCCCGCTCCTCCTGGCGCAGCGCCCGGCCAAACACCCGCTCCCAGTTCTGGAGTTCCTGCTCGATGAGATCACGAAAAGTTGCGACGGTCCGACCCATAAAGCACCCCGTCAATATCAGTGACGAGTGAAGAGTGACAAGTGGCGAGAAACTGAATCACTGATTCAGTGACTCAGTGACACACTGAAGCAGTTTTCGCCGCTCGCAGGCCAGCTCCAACCGATTGCTTTCGCCCACGCTGAACTTCCACACCTCTGCCGCCTCTGCGCAGGTTTTTTCGAAAAACCGCTGGCGGGCAGGCGACGGTATAAAGGTCGAGGCCGAAGAAAAGACCGCAACCGCGAGCGGCAATGCCGCCGGGCTCACGCCCCTCACCCGGTCCGCCCCAGGCGGACCACCCTCTCCCGGCGGGAGAGGGCAACGATCTAAGCAAACGACTCTCCCCTCTCCCTGAGGGAGAGGGGCAGGGGTGAGGGGGCGCTTCGCGGCGGGACTGAAGTCCCGCCCTTCCGACCGTCCCGCCAGCCGCCGCAGGCCCGCGAGTCCTTGCTCAAACGCCACGCGCGCGGCCCAGTCCCGCACGTCTTCGTCGAAGTAGAGTTCCGGGAAAGCCGTGACGATCAGAACCTCGGCGGGGAAATCCGCCAGGAATCGCGGCACGCGCGCAATCAGTTCCGTGAGCTGGAAACAGGTGAAGGCGCGAGCAATCTGGATCTGCCGGCTGCATTGCTCGAAGGGCACGGCGCGCTGGCGGGCCAGCCGCTCGATGAGCCGCGGGTCGGCGCAGTTCGCGCCGTCGAGCAGCAGCACGCGCTTGCCCTGGAGCAGCAGACGCGGCAGGAAGTAGTGGCTGAGCCGGGCTGTATTCCCGCCACCATGAAAAACCGCCAAACCTTGCGCGGGCAACGTCCACGGCCGATGTAGCGGCGATTTTACATCGCCACTCCCGTCGCGCCTGGGCAGAATGGGTAGCGCAGACCCGGCCTTGGGGTCTGCGGTTCTTGCTCGAGGGGCGATGCTCACCGCCGGCGACAGCGCCGCTGTAGCGGCGGGTTTATCCCCTTCCGACGATAACCAGTCCCCATCCGCCATCGGAATCCCCCAGGTTCACTCCCCGTCCCACACTTGCAAGCATAGGCGAAGAAAAAGCGAAAGTCAAGACCCATCTCCAAAAAATGATTCCGGCCTGCCCACCCACGCACGGCAGGCAAAAAGATAGCTGCAACGGACAATCTGTCTCACCAGCCATTTTGTCATCTTGAAGTCATCTGAACCGCATGTCAGCATTCGTTGTTTGTCTTTGTGAGACCGTCATTCTCTAAGCAAAGGACCCAAAATGAAGAATGCGACCCGAACGTTAACCCTCACCTGGCTGGTTCTTCTGGGGTTGAGCGCTCGCGCCCCGGCGGACTCCAAGCCCGTGATGTTTCGCGCCAACCCGCAGCACACGGGCGTCTATCCCGCTGAAGGCATCTCCGAATTCAAGGCAATCAAATGGAAGTTCAAAACCGCCGGCAGGGTTCTCTCATCGCCGGCCATTTTCGCCGGAACGGCCTACATCGGCAGCGACGACCGGCGCCTCTACGCGGTTGATGCGGCCACCGGGACCGAGAAGTGGCATTTCGAAACCAAGGGAGCGGTGAATTCCTCCCCGGCCGTCACCGCCGAAGGGGTTTATTTCGCGAGTGCCGACGGCAACTTCTACGCGCTCGACCCGCAGAGCGGCACGCTGCTGTGGAAATTCGAAACCGAAGGCGAAAGGCGGTTTGAGGCAAAAGGCATCCACGGGCTCTCTCCCCACAATCAGACCATTCCGGATCCCTGGGATTTCTTCCTGTCTTCACCCGCTCTCGAAGGCGGGCTCGTCTATTTCGGAAGCGGCGACAACAATTTCTACGCTCTGGGTGCGAAGACCGGGCAACTGAAATGGAAGTTCCGGACCAAGGGCGTGGTGCATTCCTCGCCGGCAATTTCAGACGGCGTCGTCTACTTCGGCAGTTGGGACAGTTATCTCTATGCCCTCGATGCCCAGACCGGCCAGGAGAAATGGAAGTTCAAGACGGGCGAGGACCCGCAGTTCTTCAACCAGGTCGGCATTCAATCATCTCCGGCTGTTGCGGATGGCGTCGTCTATTTCGGCTGCCGCGACTCGCACCTTTACGCCGTCGATGCCAGGACTGGCGAACCCAAGTGGAACTTCTCGACGAAAGGCTCGTGGATCATTAATGCCCCGGCGGTTCACGCCAGCGTGGTTTACTTTGGAACTTCCGACACCGCGCTCCTTCGCGCCCACGACGCCCGGACGGGCGAGCCGCGCTTCACGGTGGAATCCGGGATGTTCATCTTCTCGTCTTCGGCTATCGCGGGTGGCATGGTCTACTACGGCTCGTTTGACGGTAAGCTGCACGCGGTGGATCTCAAAGCCGGCAAGCAACGCTGGGAGTTCCAAACCGAGGCCAGCAAGACGCATCTGCCCGGGATGCTCGGTTTGGATGGGAAGCCCGACTACCGAGTGATTTTCCCCTCCGACTTCTGGGAGGACATGGTCCTGGCCGTGCACAAACTTTTTTCGCTCGGCTCGATCATTTCCTCTCCAGCCGTGGAGAACGGCGTCATCTACGTAGGCAGCACCGACGGCTATCTCTACGCGATCGAGGTCAGACCGCCCCCGGAGGGCTGAGCCCTCAGCGCCACGCGATTGAGACCTTGCTCGACCGCGCGCGTTCGGCGCCCGAGCGCGGGTTGCAATAGCGCCTCTTCCAGGGCGAGAATACGCACGAGGGCTTGTGCGCTTACGTCCGGAAGCGCACGCCGAATTTCAAAGCGAAATGAACCGGCCATCAGCGTTCAGCTTTCAGCAATCAGCAGAATCTCGAAGGCTGACCGCTGAGGGCTAATGGCTGAAAGCTTCTTGCTATGAGAATCGCGCTGTCAGTTTGCGAGAAAGAGAAGGCAAAAGGAAGGGAATCCCCTTACTTCAAGGCTCTGTTCGCCGTGGGCCTTCGCCCGGAGGAAATCGAGCTGGTCTCCGCCGCGGATGCCTCCCGCGTGAAAGCCGAGGATTTCGACGGCGTCCTCTTCACGGGCGGGGAAGACGTTGACCCGTCCTTCTACGGAGAGAAGAAGCGTTACAAGGACGTCCACGAGAATCCCGAACGCGACAGATTCGAGTTCGCGCTTCTGGACCGGGCGATGCACCGTCACCTGCCGATCCTGGGCATCTGCCGCGGCCTTCAAATGATCAACGTGAAGTTCGAGGGGACCCTCTGTCAGGACGCCGTGAACGATGGGGCCACGCAGATCAATCACCGGGGTTCCAATCCCCGTTCTCAGCCTGTCCATAATGTTATCGTGACCGATCCCGACTCCCAATTGGCTCAGATTGTCCCCAAAACATGCCGAGTGAACAGCCTGCATCATCAGGCGATCAAGCGTCTGGGGCGAGGGCTCAAGGTGACAGCCCATTCTGAAGACGGCCTGGTGGAGGCGGTGGAATCTGCGGACGATTACCCGTTTCTCATGGCGGTGCAGTGGCACCCGGAGGAGATGGTTGACGATCCCGAACACCGCAAGATCTTCGAGCAGTTCGTGGCCAAGTGTCGGGAAGCCGCGGCACGGCGGAAGGGCGATGCCGGATAGCGCAGGGGCGGAGGGCCTTGCGCCCTTACACCACGCTGGGTGGGGAGCTTTCCCTGACTTCCCGGCTTCCATGAACCGGCCATGAAGGGGACCTTCGCCATCTCGCTGGTGGTCAACCAGGGCGACACCGCGATCTCCAGAGGCATTGAGACCAAGTTCAAAGTTAGTCGTCGGAAGTTGAAGGTCGAAAGTCGAATGTAAACTGGATCGGATCTTTGCGCTGCGAGGCTGCCGGGAGGCTCGGCCCGGCGCGCCGGCATCGCGAGCCGTTTGCTATAAAAACGATTTGTCCCTAGTCAAAGCCTGCGGCCTCAGGCTATGCTTACCTCCGCGCCCCGAATCCGCCGGGCGGTGGCTGAGGCATCGAACCATGCGGGCCAAAATCTACTTTGTGCAAGGTGATATCACGGACATGGCCGTGGACGCTATCGTGAATGCGGCCAACACCGATTTGGTGTTGGGTGGGGGCGTGGCCGGCGCCATCCGCAACAAGGGCGGGCCGAGGATTCAGGAAGACTGCGACCGCATCGGCCCGGTCCACCTGGGTCAGGCCCCCGTCACCACCGGCGGGAACTTGAAAGCTCATTATGTGATTCACGCCGCCAGCATGCGCCTCGGGGGTAAGACGACGGCTGATTCTCTGCGTCTTGCCACCCACGAGAGTTTGCTGCGCGCCGAAGAAAAGACTTTCAAGAGCATTGCCTTCCCGGCCATCGGCAGCGGCATCGCCGGATTCCCCGTGAAGGAATGCGCGCGCATCATGATCGAAGAGGTGCTCAAGCATCGCAAGATGGTCAGCAGTCTGGAGAAGATTTACTTCGTGCTCTTCGACGCGGAAACGCTGAAGGTGTTCGAAGAGACTTACAAGGAACTGACCGAGCCATCCGCGGTCGGTGCGGCTTAGCAGGGTTCCGTCCGGTTGCCCCCGAGAAGTGCTCACGCTTCACGCTATGGATCCCCTGGCGGAAAGAGTTGAACACGAGCTGGCCCGGCACGGTCATCCGCTCTTTCGCTTTTCCACCCATTCCAGCGGGTCCGGGATTGTCCTTGCCATCGATCTGCGGGAAGGCTTCGGCGTTCAACACCACTACGAAATCAGCCTCCCCGAACGCCAGGTCCAAAATCCTCAGTTCCCCTGGACGTTTCAAAAGCTGCTGTACGATTGCCCTCACGACTTCATCGTGGAGATGTTTGAACGCAGCCCGCGAGGAAGGTGACAGGGAACAGAGTTAACCTCCCGAGGCGTTCTGGCTGATAGCTGACTGCTGATGGCTGACAGCTTTCGCTATAACCTGTCACCCGTAACCTTTAACCTTGGATCAAACGCCGCTCAGGACTTACATTCTCGATACCTTGCGCCGCTCGGGCGCGATAACCTTTGAACAATACATGTCGCTCTGCCTCTACCACCCGCAGCACGGCTACTATATGCGGGGCGCAGAGCGGACGGGCAAGGAGGGGGACTACTTCACCAGTTCCGACCTTCACCCCATCTTCGCGCGACTGATCGCGCGCCAGGCAGCAGAGATGTGGGAAAGCCTTAAGCGGCCTGCGCGCTTCACCTGGGTTGAAATAGGGGCCGGCCGGGGTCTGTTCGCGCGGGACTTCATCAGTTGGGTGAAACGCAACTCGCCCGCCTTTTTCGCGTCGCTCGACTATGTGGCGATTGAGCCGGGCCCGAAGCAACGCGCTCGCGTGCTCGAGCGCCTGGCGGAGGAGGGTCTCGGGGCCGCCGTCCGTCTTTGCGCCAACCTGGAGGAGCTCCAGCCGGTCACGGGCTGCTTCTTCTCGAACGAACTTGTGGACGCCTTTCCGGTGGCGGTGGTCGCGCGCGCAGGCGGGCATCTGAAGGAAATTTACGTCGTCGTGGAGGGCAACGAGCTTCGCGAGCAACTTGGCCCGCTCAGCGACCCGGCAATCGCGGCAACTGTCGCCCGCTACGCCCAGGAGCTTGAAGAAGGATGCCGCGTGGAGGTGAATCTGAAGGCCCGCGAGTGGATGCGCTCGGTTGCGGAAAGACTTGCTCGCGGGTTTGTCATCACCGTTGACTACGGCGACCTCGCTGAGCGCCTCTACACCCGAGACCGGCCCCGTGGGACGTTGCTGTCCTATCGCCGCCACGGGACGTCGGAAGATTTCTTCCGCGCCCCCGGCGAGCAGGACCTGACCGCCCATGTCAATTTCAGCGCCTTGATCGATACGGGAAAAGCCGCCGGTTTGGAATTCACGGGTTTCACCAGCCAGGAGCGCTTCCTTCTGGCGCTGGGCGAAGCCAATGAGTTCGCGGATCTATACGAGCCGGGGCAGAACGAAGTGGAGAAGCTCCAGGCCAGGCTGCGACTGAAGCGGCTGCTCCATCCGGGCGGGATGGGGAATGTATTCAAAATCCTGATCCAGCATCGTGGCATCTCAGCGCCGCAACTCACCGGCCTGAAATATGCCCGGCCTTGAGGAAGTCCGGAAGGTGTCATCCGGAGGGAAGGCGCAGGCAGGCTACCCCGCCTGTCTTGACTCTTCCTTGAAGGGTTTCTGCATGTAGCGGTTGGCTTCATCGAGCGCGCCCTGGGTATTGTCGTTGGTTTGCAAGGCGCGCTGGTACTCGTTGAGAGCGCGATCGCGCTGCCCCGTCACGTCGAAAATCTTGCCTAGCATTAAGTGGCTCCACACTTCGATCCATTTGGGTTGCAGGTCGCCGTTGAGCGCCTGGCGGAAGGACTCCATGGACGCGCTGTAGTTGCGGAGCTTGAACAGGACGTCCCCGATTTTGTAGTGCGCGAGGGAGGCGTTGCGGTTGGTTTCCAGGATGGCCTGATACTGCTTGATGGCCTCGAGATAGGCCTGCTGCTGCGCGAGCTGGTCGGCGCGCGCCATCTCGACCTCGAACCTGATCTTGTCATCGTACTTCAGGAGGCGGCTGGCGGGATCCACCACCACTCGCAGCGGCTTCGTCGGTGTGTTGACAGTGAAATCGGCCGTAGTTCCGACCATCTCCACGCGCTGGTTGATGGGTTTGGTGCCTTCGCAATAGACCCGGATTTCCACCGGCATGCGGAAGATGTCGAGATCCTGCTGGATCTTGCCCACCACTTGATACTTGTTCCCTACCCTGTACACCGCCCAGGAGCGCTTGAACTGCGGCACGCCCGTAGAGCTCAGCCACTGGGCGAAGAAATAGGTGAGTTCCTGTTTGGAGACTTTCTCCAGCAGCTTCTGGAATTCGTCGAGGGAGAGGGATTTCCAGGCGTACTGCTGTCCCATGGCCTGAAGGGTTTTCAGGAACGCCTCGTCGCCGACCACCCAGCGAAGCATGTGAAACACCATGGCGCCTTTTTGAAAGACGATCGATTGGAACTCCGGGCTGAACTCCTGCAAGCGCCCGGCCTGGCTTATCGGCGCCACCTCCTCATGGGTGAGCGCGCCGACTTCGGCCTCGCGCATCACGTCTTCGAAGGCGGATTCGCCGGCGGCATCCTGAAGATACATGGCTGCGGAATAAGTGGCCAGTCCCTCATCGAGGATGATGTCGTTGCGCGTGGCCGGACTGACTAGGCACCGCCACCACTGGTGGGAAATCTCATGCGCGAGCAGGCGGGAGTTCACCGAGCTGGAAAAACCGCGGGAAGCCAGCGCCACGATGCCGGGAGCGGAGTACCCTCCCACCGTTCCGTCGTCGATCTCCACCAGGGAAAGATGGGGGCTGGGCAGGCCCCCGAACTTGTCGGAGTAAAACCCCAGAATCTTCGCTGCCGCGTCGCCGTAACTTGCGGCAAAGTTCTCATGGCCTGGCTTCAGGTAAAGGGTAATGTCCGCGCCCGCCGCCGTGGCCGGTTGAGCGACGTACTTGCCCGCCAGAACCGTGCCGGGAAATGAGGGCTGATCGTATTGGAAGGAGTAAGTCACCTTCCCCGGCTGGCGCACTGGCGCGAAGGGCTTGCCTGAGGCGATCACCGTCTCGTCCGAGGGGACGGTGATGCTCATCGTCGCGGCAAACCGGTCCACGCTGTATTCGCTCACCGGAAACCAACGGGCCGGATACAGCAGGTAGGAGCCCTCGGGGGCGACGTAAGCCAGCTTCAAGTTCTCTATGGGGCTTCCCTCCGCGGAATTGAGTGTTCCGCCGTAGTTGACGGTAATGAAGGAGGGCTTGTCCTGAGGGAGCGGATTCAGGAAGTCCACCTGAAGCGTCAACCCATCCTGTCGGAAGCGCAGGTCCTTGCCGGTTGCGTCCAGCGCCTTATCGACCCGCAGGCTGCTGTTCAACTCAAAACTGAGCGAGAGCAGATCGGCCGTGGGGGTGAAATCGATGCGCGCCCTGGAGGTCAGGCTATGGGTGGAGGGGAACAATTCCGCTTCAATCGTGTACTTGGTCACGTCAAAGCGCGGCGCCTGGGTTTGTGCCCGCGCGCCGGGCAACGTCCCGAGCAGAACCGCTGCCAGGAACAAGCTCTTGGCGCGGACGCGCCATTCCCCTTTCCGGACGACCGAATGGGCATTCCTCCGCGAGCCAACAACTACGGCGGCAATTCCCGCCACGAATCTGCCAAGAAAGTTGAGAGTTTGCATGCGTAGTCTCGTCCTGCCCTTGGTGGCTCGCGCCTCCCGCCTGCGGAACTTGATCCGAGAGAGAATACTCGCAACTTGTGCGCGCGGATCTCTGAAACGCTTAGATTGGATTATTCTTCCACGCTGCCAGTTGCACATCCTCCGGCTTTTATTTGCCGCAGGCCGGATGCCTTACCTGGCTCGAAGGGTTGTCTCGGGCTGGGCCAGCAAGCCAACGACGGCCTCGGCGGCCCGTCGGATCGCGCCCCCGGTCCCCAGGCGCGACTTCAGGGCGCGAAATTCTTCCACCATTTCTTCGCGGGCCTCCGAATGGTCCAGCAAGTATTCTACCCGGCTGGTAAGGTTCTGGGCAGTAAAATCACTTTGCATCAGTTCCGTGACTACGGGCTTGCCCGCCAGCAGGTTGACCATGCTGTAGAAGGGGACGTCCACCAGGAATTTTCCCGCCAGCCAGGTGAGCGGCGAAACGCGGTAAACCACCACCATCGGACGCTCGCGCAAGGCGGCTTCCAGGGTGGCGGTGCCGCTCGCTACGATGGCGACGTCCGAATGCTGGAGTGCATCGTAGGTGGCGTGAGCGATAGCCCGTACGGTCGCCCGCCCCACGTAACATTCCAGCAGTGCTTTTTCCAGCCAGCCGGCGTCCAGGCTGGGGGCCACGGCGACCACGAACTGGATCTGCCTCTGGATCGCCAGGCGCGTGGCGGCGTCGAGCATGGTGGGCAGGTTCTGGCACACCTCTTGTTCCCGGCTCCCCGGCAGCAGCGCCACGGTCAGCGTGTTCGGGTCCAGTCCCGCCTTCGCGAAAAATTCTTGGCGGGTGAGGTGAGGGCGCACCAGGTCCACGAGCGGGTGCCCAACGTATTCCACGGGAATTCCGGCCTTCTGGTATATCGCCTCTTCAAAATCGAAAATGCACAGCATCTTGTCGATGTTGGCCTTAAGCTGGTTGATCCTCCCGCTCCGCCACGCCCAGACCTGCGGGCTCACGAAATACACCACGCGAATCTTACGCTGCTTGAGCTTCTTTGCCAGGCGCAGGTTGAAGTCCGGGAAGTCAATGAGGACGGCCAGTTGAGGTCGGCGTCGCTCTGCCTCGGCCAGGAGCGTCTTGAAAGCCCGGTAAACGCGCGGCAGCCCCGCCACAACCTCCGTGATGCCGGCCATGCTGATGGTGTGGGCATCCACCGTCGTCTCGACCCCGGCGCGGCGCATCGCCTCGCCGCCGCAGCCGAAGATCTCCACCTCGCCCATCTGGGCGCGCAAGGCGGCGGCAAGTTCCCCGCCATACACATCGCCGGAGCGTTCTCCGGCAACCATCATGAGGCGAGACCTGGACATGGGTCAGTTGTTCGTTGTCGGTCGTCCGTCGGCGGTGGTTAAGGATGATGCTTTGGCATTGCCCACAATAGACAACGGACTACGGACAACGGCCAGTTCCTGGTCCTTATACTGAAGCTGGTAGAGCTTATAGTAAATCCCCTGCTTTTGCAGCAGCTCCTGGTGGGTGCCCACCTCCCGGACGTGGCCCTTGTGCATCACCACAATCTTACTGGCATTCTGAATGGTGGAGAGGCGGTGGGCGATCACCAGCGAGGTGCGGTTCTCGATCAACCGCCGCAGGCCCTCGCGGATCATGGCCTCCGTCTCCGGATCGACGCTCGAGGTGGCTTCATCGAGAATCAGAATCGGCGGATTGTGCGCAAGCGCCCGCGCAAACGAGAGCAATTGCTTTTGGCCCACCGAAAGCGTGGCGCCTCGTTCCTTCACGGGCGCGTGCAAGCCGCCGGGCAGACTCTCGATGAAGTCCAGGATGTTCACCTGGCGCGCGGCGTCGCGCACCTGCTCGTCCGTAATTCCCCCGGTGCCCAGCCGGATGTTGCTGGCGATAGTCCCGGAGAAGAGGAAAGGGTCCTGAAGGACAATAGCAAAGTTCTTGCGCAGGTCGCGCAGGCGGAGGTGGCGGATGTCAATTCCATCGAACAGGATCTGCCCTTCCTGGAGATCATAGAAGCGCAGGAGGAGGCTGGTGAGCGTCGTCTTGCCGGCTCCCGTGTGACCCACCATGGCCACCGTCTCGCCGGGGTCGATGCTGAAGGAGACATTCTCGATCACCCGGTGGCCGTCCCGGTAGGCGAATCCCGCCTGCCGGAACTCCACGCGGCCCTGCGGTTCTGGTAGGGGAGCCCTCTGGGCTCCGGTTTTTCCATCTTGCGCGAGGCCAGAGGCCTCCCCTACCGGGTCGGTGATAGTCACCGGCGTGTCGAGCAGCTTGAAGATCCGCTCCGAACTCGCCATCGCCGCCTGAAGGATGTTGTACTTATCGCTCAAGTCCTGGATGGGACGGTAGAACCGCTGCGCATACTGGACGAAAGCGATGGCGGTGCCCACGGTGACGGCGCCCCGCAGCGCCATGCCCCCGCCGAAATAGAGGATGATGGTGACGGCCACCACCCCCAGCAGTTCCACCCCCGGATAGAAAAGTCCGTAAGCCATGATGGAGTCCTTGTAGGCTTCCATGTGGAGCCGGTTGATCTTTTCGAATTCCTCCCGGCTGCGGGCTTCACGGTTGAAAAGCTGGATCACGGAAATCCCCGTGATGTGTTCCTGAAGGTAGGCGTTGATGCGGGCAATCGCCACGCGAATGCGCCGGTAGGATTCCCTCACCGCGTTGCGGAAAGCCAGGGTGGCCAGCACGATAACGGGCAGCACCGCATAGGTGAGCAGCGCCAGCTTCCAGTCCATCCGCAGCATCACCACCAGGATGCTGAGCAGCGTGAAGAAGTCACCGAAGATGGCCACCAGCCCCGAAGCGAAGAGGTCGTTCAGGACATCCACATCCGCGGTGACGCGGGTGACCAGCCGCCCCACCGGGTTGCGGTCATAGAAGCTCATTTGCAGGCGCTGGAGGTGGCCAAAGATCTCCTTGCGAAGGTCGTACATCACCTTCTGCCCCACGAGCTGCATCGCGAACGACTGGCCGAATTCCAAAAGGAAAGACAGCAAAGCCGTGGGGAGGAAAAACAGGAAAGCGATTTGGGTAACGCCCACCAGTGGATCGGCGCTCAGGAAGCGCGCGAGAAAAGCCGGCAAATCTCTGCGCCCCGCAGGCTCAAGATAGCGGTCCACTTCCACCTTCAGCAGGTAGGGCGGAATGGCCTGCAAGACGCCATAAAGGATGATGGCCACGAGTGCCAACAAGGCGACCAACCGGTAGGGCCACAGGTAGCGCATCAGCCGCTTCATCAGCCGCCCGTCGTACGCCTTCCCCAGGACTTCTTCTTCGTGGAAAGTGTCACTCATGCAAAACCAGTTCAAAGTCGAAAGTCAAAAGTCGAAGGACTTTTCTTTCGACTTTCAACTTTTAACTCTCGACTCGCGCCTCACACTTCCTTCTCCAACTCCTCCTCGATCAACTGCTTGTTGTAGAGTTCCGAATAAAGCCCGCTCAACCCCAACAACTGCGCGTGGGTTCCTCGTTCCACGATTCCTCCCTCGTGCAACACCACGATCTCATCGGCGTTCTGGATGGTGGAAATGCGATGCGAGATGAGGAGGGTGGTTCTTCCCGCCATCACCTCGGTGAGGTGGCGAAGGATCTTCTCCTCGGTGTAGGTGTCCACGCTGGAGAGCGCGTCATCCAGGATCAGGATGCGCGGGTCACGGATCACCGCCCGCGAAATCGTGGTGCGCTGCTTCTGCCCTCCGGAAAGGGTCAGACCGCGCTCCCCCACCGCGGTGTCAAAACCCTTGGGGAAACCTTGAATATCCGGAAGAATGTTCGCAATCTCCGCGGCGCGCTCCACCTCAGCCTCGGAAGCCTCCGGGGTTCCGAACTTGACGTTTTCCCGGATCGACTCGCTGAAAAGGAAAGTCTCCTGGGGAACAAAGCCGATGTGCTGGCGCAACGTCTCGAGCGGGATCTGCCGGATGGGAACGCCGTCCACCAGCAGCGTGCCCTCGGGCGCTTCGTAGAGACGCGGGATCAAGCTGACCAGGGTTGATTTCCCGGACCCCGTTGCTCCCACAATCGCCACCGTCTTGCCCGCCGGGATCCGCAAGTTGAGGTTCTTCAGCACCGGTGTGCCATTGTAGGAGAAGGTGAGATTGCGGAATTCGATCTCGCCGCGCAGGGAGGTAACCGGCTGGGCAGGCACGGCGCGGTCGTCGATATCCGGCTGAGCGGCGGCGATGGTCATCAGGCGCTGCAGTGACGCCGTCCCGCGCTGGTGGAGGTTCACCACCCAGCCCAGCGCGATGATGGGCCACACCAGTTGCGCCTGGTAAACGGTGAACGCCGCGAAGGTGCCCACGCTGATGGCGCCGCGGAGTACGTGCCAGCCACCTACCACCATGATGAGCATGAAGGAGATGGCGAACATCATGCCGACTGCCGGCCACAGGAAGCTGGTGATCCAGATCAGCCGCTGGTTCTTCTCCACGAACTCCCGGTTCATGCAGTCGAACTCGGCCATCTCCGCCTCTTCCTGGCAAAAAGCGCGGACCACGCGCACGCCCGAGAAGTTTTCCCGCACCCGCTCGGTGAGTTCCGAATACATGGCCTGGATTTTCTCGAACTGGTCGAAGATCTGCTGGCCGAAGAATTTGACGGCGAGCGAGATCACCGGCAGCGGCAGAAGGGCCAGCAGGGTCAAACGCCAGTCCAGGTGCAGCATCACGCTGACCGTGGTCAGGCCCACCACCACGGCGTTCGCCGAATACATGATGCCCGGCCCGACCAGGTTGCGCACGGCGTTCATGTCGTTGGTGAGCTTGGACATCAGGTCGCCGGTGCGGTTCTCGACGTAATACCGCGGGGAGAGACGCAGCAGGTGGCCGAAGAGGTCGTTGCGCAGGTCGTACTCCAGGTCGCGCGAAATCCCGATCAGAATCCAGCGCACCCAGAAAAAGAAAAATGCCTTGGTCAGAGCCAGCGCCAGCAGCAGGCCGGAGTAAAACAGGAGCTGGTTATGGTTGATGCCCTGCGCCAGGATATCAATGCCCTTCTTGAGGATGAGGGGCAGGCTGGCCCCCGCGCTCTGGGCGATGAGCAAGGCGACGAAGCCCGCCACGTAGCGCATCTTGTAACGAGCCAGATAAGGCAGGAGTGGGCGGAGACGGTGCAACATGCTGAGTCTTAAAGGCAGGCTCCCAGAGTCATTGGCGAATTTCTCTTGTGGCCCAACCCACCATTATAGCGAACGCCAAAAGAGAGCGGCAATTGGATTGTGGGGCTTTGGAGAGTGTAGCGCTGTGGTAGCCCGGTCCCGCTGAGCGGGATCGCGGCTTTGCAATTTCAATCCGCGGCCAAGAACCGCAGACTTACAAGACAAGTCTGCGCTCCGCCTTCGGGGCAAGCCCGTAGGGGCAGTCGCCGCGGCGACCGCCGTGCCCCTACAGCTCAAGACGAGTGAGCCGCTAACGCAGCCCGGCGAGTTCCTGAAGCAGGCGCCAGTTTTCCAGCCGGTCTTGTTGAGCGGCGAGGAGGGTCTCCGAGGGCGTACCGTCCTTGTCGAAGTGCTTGCCGAAGCGGCCTTCGGTGCGGGCGAAAGCGAGGAAGTCAACCACCTCGCCGGTTTTGGGAATGACGTACCAGTCGTCCTTCATCGCGGGATTGCTCTGCAAGCTCAGGCGCTCCTTGAGGCGCTCGCCCTTGCGGGGGTCATAGATAAAGAGCGGGAAGGCGCGCGACTCCACCGCCAGCTTCGCCTGAGCCATGGCGCGGTCATCGGCCACGCCGTGCTCGGGCTGGCAGGTGGTATAGCAATTCACCACGGCAGGCCCCGGGAATTCATTGGCAGCCATCACCGCCTTATAGAAGTGGTTGGGGTGGGCGGCGGTGGTCTGCGCCACGAAGGTGTTGGGATGCATCATGCAGATGGTCCCGATCTCTTTGCGCTTTTCCTGCTTGCCGTTGATGGCCTTGCCGAAGGCCGACATCTTCGCGTCCTGGCCGGTGTAGGAAGCCGTGGAAGTCTGCCCGCCGGTGTTGGAGTAAACCTGCGTGTCCAGCACCAGGACTTTGATGTCCATCCCGGAGGCCAACATGCGCGAGAGCGACTGGAAGCCGATGTCCAGCATGGCGCCATCGCCGCCAATCACCCAGAGGCGCTTTTCTTTCCACCCGAGTTGGTCCCAGCGCGCGCGCACGCCCATGGCGTCTGCTGGGGCGTTCTCAAACAGGGAGTTGGTCCAGGGTACCAGGTAGGGGTTGTAGGGATAAGTGGAAGTGTAAACCGTGTTGCAGCCGGTGGCGGCCACCAACCCGATATTCTTGGGACCGTAAACGAACCCCGTGGCGGCCAGCATCATGCGGAGCGCGGTGCCTTCGCCACAGCCCATGCAGGAGCCCGCCCCTCCCACGTACAGGATGGCGTCGGGCTTGAGCATGAGGTCCACGAGCGCGCGCTCGTTGATGTACCTCGCGGGAGTATCTCCGACCTCGCTGAAGAATTTGAAGGCGTTGCGGTAAGCGGCCAGGTTCTGGTCGTCTTTCTGAATCATCTTCAGGGCCTGGTGGTCGCCGCACGCCGCCACGCACTCCGCGCAGCCCTTGCACTTGCTGGGATCAATGAAGATGCCAAACAGCCCCGGAACTTCGCCTTTCTTCTCGTACGCCTTGTAATACTTGTTGGTTTCCACCCACATGGAGCGCAGACGGTTACGCTCGGCCTCGTCGGAAATCGTGGCGAGCCTGGCTTCGAGCTGTTCGCGAGGGATGGCTTTCCCCAGGATCGCGGTGTCCGGGCACTCGGTGACGCATTCCATGCAGCCCACGCACTTCTCAGTGATGAATTCGGGAATCTCCGGGGCGATGTAGCTGAAGTCGCGCAGCAGGGCCGTTCCGGCCGGGATGAGACTGCGAGCAGTGTCGAGGTCGGCGGGCAGTTCCTTCTCCGCCGTCCCGGTGTTGTAGCCGCCCACCACTTCCTCATTGAACCGGGCCACGTCCACCAGCGTCTGCTCGGTGACCGTCACGTCATTTCCCATGTTGTTCTCCTTTGCGGTCCTTCTGCGCCTCGCGCTTCTTTTGGTAGGGGAGTCCTTCGGGCTCCCGCTGGCAGGGCATCTCGCATTCTTCGCGAGGCCCGCTGTAGCGACGGTCTCTGACCGCCGAGCTTTTACCCCCGGTGCTAAGCCACCACCACCTGGGCCCGGGGTTCCTCAGCAAAAATCAATTCTCGGGGCACTTCCAGGACCTCGCTGTAGCCGCGCTTCACGGCGGTCAGGTTATCGCGCACCACCTGCTCGCCGCGTTTGCCGAAATACTTCCGCAGGGATTTCTCCACACCCGCAAACAACTCTTCATCCGAAATCTGCGCGGTTTCGTGAAAAGGCGTGACGCGCAGGAAGATGCCCAGCAGCACGATGCCTTGCATGCGCTGGATGAGGTCCGGGGTGGTAGTCACCTCGCGCGCAATCTTCACCGTGTCCAGGAAGAACACCCGGATATTCTTATCCCGGATGATCTTCTTCGCGTAGTACGGCACATGCGCCCAGACTTCCACTGCGTCGGTCTGGGCCGACTGGATGAAGATCATGCCGTCTTGAACCAGACCCGCCAGGGGATTCCCCAGGTTGAAGGAGTTCACGTCGTTCATAGGCACGAACTCCACGTGCTCGAGTTCGCAGTGGGTGAGGATGGGGGCGTTGGCGATGGTCAGGTAATAGGTGGTGGGCAAACCTTTCTTTTCCGAGCCGTACTTGGGATAAGCCTGCACGTGCAGCCCGAAGAGTTCTCCCACGATGGTGGCAATCACCTTGTTGGTGGTCACCGAACCGTAGCCGCCTACCGAATGCCCGCGCATGGAGAACGCCCCGGCAGGGCGAACGTCCGGGTCGAAGGGGCGTTCGAGGGCCAGGTCGTGCTTCACGCCCAGCGTGAAGTAGGTGCGCTTCGCGCCGTTGGTCAAAGCCATATTTCTGGCAATGGCCACGAAATCGCCCGGCCGGATGTCGCGGCTGCCCAGGCCGCCCGAGCCCGAAAGGAATTCCGGCATCCGATCGATCTTCGCGTAAGGCGGGGTCCCGGCCAGGGCGCTCGCAAACGCCGCTTTGATCTCGCACGTCAGCGGGTTGGACTCCGCCAGCGGGTTATCCATGCGCTCGATGACGGAAATCGAGCGGCAATGCTTCAGCGCGTTCACAATTTGCGGCCCGGGGAAAGGACGAAAGGAGGTGACGTGGAGGGTGCCCACCCGCAGTCCCTCGCTCTGACGCAGGTAATCGACGGTGGCCTGGGCGGTTTCCACAAGGCCTGCCATGCCCACGATGGCGTATTCCGCGTCCTCCAGCCGGTAAGGGTCTACCAGGCCGTAGCGGCGGCCCGTCAGCTCGTAGAACTCCTGCATGGCGTGCTCGAGCGCGCGCGGAACGAGGTCGTAATACGCGCGCTGGGCGATCTTCCCCTTCATGTAGCTGTCCTGGTTCTGTACCACGCCGCTCATCACCGGGAAGTCGGGGTTCATCATGTTCACGAGCTTCTGATGGGCAGGGCCGATGTATTGCTTCATCAGCTCCGGCTCAGGCAGGAGAACGTTCTCAATCGTGTGGGTGGTGAGGAAGCCGTCCTGGACGTTCAGGAAGGGAGTGGAGGAATCTTCCGCCGCGCGCCGGGCAATCAGCGCCAGGTCGCCGGCGTCCTGGGCGTTCTTGCCGAACAGGATGCCCCAACCGCAATCCGCCACCGCCATCACGTCGTCGTGGCCAGCGTGAACGTTCAGGGAGTGCGAGGTGAGCGCGCGCGCGCCTATGTGAAACACCACCGGCAAGCGCTTGCCGGAGATCGTGTACAAAACCTCTTTCATCAGCACCAGACCCTGGCCGGAGGTGAAGTTGGTGACGCGCCCGCCCGCCAGCGCAAAGCCCTCACAGGTGGAGGCGGCACTGTGCTCGGATTCGGGTTCGATGAAGGCCAGCGACTCGCCCCAAAGGTTGCGTTTCCCGTTCGCCACCTCCTGCTGGTAACCGCCACCCATGTTGGTCGAGGAAGTGATGGGATAGGCACAAGCCCCCTGCGTGATGTTCGTCTCAACCCATACGACTGTCCCCGAGCCATCGGCGGTGGTGGGAATCCCCGGAAATGGAAAAGTCTTCCCCGCCGTTTCAGATTCGCCGCTCATCAACATCCCCTTTCAGAGCCGATTCAGTAATAATGCCCCCTTATGGAGTCTATGATACCGAATTCCAAACATTTTGTCATCTGGTAGTGCGCCAATAGCGCCAATAAGTCCGTGTGCCCCACCAAGACGCAGAATCCTACGAAATGCCAAGCCAAGGCAATGACTTTGGTCTCCGTTGAAATAATTCGGAGGGTGGGGAAAACGCGGGAAATTGCGCAGCCGTCATGTAGAGACGGCCCGCCGGGCCGTCTCTACAGGTCGGCACTCCCCGCCAGGCCGCGGCAGGCCGCCATCCAGCAGATCGTTGATCGGGTGGGCTTATATGTCAAGGTGATCAACAATTAGAGGTCGATCAACTGATGATGGTTGATCATCCAGTTGATCAAGGCATCGGGTAGGCGTAGGGGCACGCCACCGCGTGCTCCTGCGAAGTGTGCTGGCGCTAAATCTCTCGCCGGCCTTCGAGGGCCTTGAGCATGGTGACTTCGTCGGCGAACTCCAGCTCGGAGCCCACGGGGACGCCCATGGCGATGCGCGTCACTTTCACACCCAGAGGCTTGATCAATTTGGAAAGGTAAACGGCAGTGGCCTCGCCTTCCACGTTGGGGCTGGTCGCCACGATGATTTCTTTGACCTTGCCGCTTTTCAGCCGGTCCAGGAGGTTCTTGAGTTTCAACTGTTCCGGTCCGATGCCCTGCAAAGGCGAGAGCGAGCCGTGCAGCACATGGTACTGCCCGTGGAACTCGCGGGTCTTTTCGACGCTGATGACGTTGTAGGGGGTTTCCACCACGCAGATCACCTCCACGTCGCGTCGTGGGTCGGAGCAATACTCGCAGGGGTCCTGCTCGGTGAGGTTGTTGCAGATGCTGCAAAGGCGGAGCTTGTCTTTCGCGTCCAGGATGGCCGCCGCCAGGCGTTCCGCGTCCTCGCGCGGGGAGCGTTCCAGATGGAAGGCGATGCGTTGAGCCGACTTCTGCCCGATTCCCGGCAGGCGCTTCAGCTCATCAATCAGGCGAGCCAGCGGCTCAGCGAAATCTTTCATTGGTTTGGAAACTGGAAACTGGAAATTGGAAAATTGAAAACTCGGCGTTCGAAACCGAAGATTCGAAACTCGAAAAGTGAAACTCGCCCCGAACTCTTCATCGAGTTTCCAATTTCGATTTTCGAGTTTCGTTATCCATCAGGTCAAGCCCGGGATGTTCAGCCCGCCCGCCAGGCCGCCCACCTGACTGGCCAGTTGCTCATCCACTTTTCGGGAGGCTTCATTGACTGCCGCCAGGAAAAGGTCTTGCAGCATTTCCACATCTCCGGAGGCAAAAACCTCCCGATCGATGTTCACCGCGACGAGCTGCTTCTGGCCGTTCATCCGCACCGCCACCATGCCCCCGCCCGCGGAGGCTTCCACCATCAGCCCATCCAGTTGCTTCTGAAGCTGTTCTTGGAACTGCTGAACCTGTTTCAGGATCTGCTGCATCTGCTGGAGGTTTTTCATCGCTCACTCCTGGCTTAAGTCTTTGACGTCCACCAAGGTGCAGTCGAATCTCTTTCGGAAGGCCTCCACTCCCGCGTTGCGCTCGGCCCGTTCACGGGCGCTGGGCCGCGCGGCACGCGTCTCGCCTTCTCGCTCTTCCAGTGTAACACAAATCTTGACGGGCTGGCCGAGCACCTCCGCGCACACGGAACGCAAGCTCTCGTGTTGCTCGCGGCTCTTCAGCAGATCCACAGCCCAGGAGTCTTTTTTCCCGTAAACGAGTTGCACTTCCCCGTTCTCGAAGCGCCAACCGGAAAGGTGTTCCAGGCAAGTGCTCAGGAATTTCTTGGATTGGCTGAACAGGAGAGATTTGATGGCGGCCAGTTGCGCATCCTCACTCGCGGCCGGGGCGACCGCAGACGTTTCGAGCGCCTCGCGCGGTGCGGCGACGCCCCTCTCCGAAACAGGCGTGGCCTCTGGAGCCGGCTCCGCCCGGCGAACCGCTTCCTTCTCACGGGGCGGAGCAAATTCGGATGACCCCACGGGACCTTTATAGGTTGACCCACCCACCGCACCTCGCGGCGGCGGGCTGGCGGCCTTCGCGGCCGGCGCCGCGCTCTTGAGCTCGGCCAGCAGGGTCTCGAGCGGCTGGAGCTTGTGCGCGTGCACCAACTTCATCAGCCCCAATTCCAGGTGGAAGCGCGGCTGCAACGCGAAACGCATTTCGCCTTCCGCGCGCAAGAGGATCTGGAAGAAGCGCGAGAGGTCCTCCTCGCTGAAGCGGCTGGCGAGTTCCGCCAGGGTTTGCTTTTCATCCTGCGGGACCTGAAGCAGCGGACTCTCCGCGCCGCAGCTCTTGGCGATCATCAGGTTGCGCAGGTAGCGGGTGAATTCCGCGCAGAAGTGCGCGAGTTCGTATCCCTCGTTGGCGAGCACGTCAATCTGCTCGAGCACTCGGCGCCCGTCAGCGGCGTGGATGGCCTCCACCATCTGGCGGAGCAATTCGGTGGGGACCACGCCGAGCACCTGCCGGACGTGGCTCTCGTCAAGTTGATCTCCGCAGGAGGCGATCACCTGGTCGAGAAGGGAAAGGCCGTCGCGCATGCTTCCTTCCGCGGCCTGGGTGACGGCGCTCAAGGCCCCTTCCTCGGCCTGGATCTTTTCCTGGGCGCAGACCCACTCCAGACGCGAATAGATTTGCTGGTAATCGAGCAGGCGAAAGGCAAAGTGCTGGCAGCGCGATTGGATGGTGGGGGGAAGCTTGTGCGGTTCCGTGGTGGCCAGGATGAAGAGCGAGCGCGGGGGCGGCTCCTCGAGGGTCTTGAGCAGCGCGTTAAAAGCCTCCGTGGTCAGCATGTGCGCTTCGTCGATGATGAAGACCTTGTAGCGGTCGCGCGCCGGCAGGTAGCGCACGGTCTCGCGCAGCTCGCGGATTTCGTCGATGCCGCGATTGGAGGCGGCGTCGATCTCCAGCACATCCATCGAATTGCCGGCGGCGATTTCCTGGCAGGAGGGACAATCGCCGCAGGGCGTGACCGTTGGCCCCTGCGCGCAGTTGAGGGCTTTGGCGAGGATGCGGGCGGTGGTCGTCTTGCCCACGCCGCGCGCCCCTGAGAAGATGTATCCGTGCGCCACGCGGTTCGTCAGGATGGCATTCTTCAGGGTGTCGGTGATGAGCCGCTGGCCCACCACATCATCGAAAAGCTGGGGCCGATATTTGCGCGCGATGACCTGGTAAGACATGGGAGGAATGATTTTAGATTTTCGATTTTGGATTGCCGGAGTTCGATGCTCGATGACAAGTCATGCCGCAATCGAAAATCCAAAATAAGTTGGGCCAGACTTCGGGTTGATCTGCGGCACACGGAGAGGCTCGTTACCGTTGCTTCCTTCCGGACCTGGCGGGGTTCGCGAGCATCCGTCGCACAGAGCCCGAAGTCTGATACGCAGCCTGATTACCCGTCCTTGGAAGTAGCGCCGGCGTCCTCGCCGGCAAAGAGCTAAATGCCCTTCCTTCTCAGCCACTAGCTATGCTACGCCTTCGATACTAACACGCGCGATTATTTCCCGTCGACCCTTTTAATCGCGGCGGGATCTTTAGCGTCGTTTGCTGCTTGACGCGCGGACGGGGATTGTCTAGTGTCTAGTATGGTCGTTGCTGGACTGGTACTCCTGAAAACTAATCAGCCCGGTGGAAAGCGAACCTGGCGAGCTTTCATCGGAAGCGCGAAGTTATCTGCGGAGCGAGATTGCTCCGCGCCGGGAGGTTGACGATGGCAAAGAAATCCAGATGGACGCTGCTGGCAATCTTGTTTTTGGCGCTTCTTCTGTCGAGTTGCCAATCCGGTACCCAACCGACGGAGAGCCAGGGGCCGGAGGCGACGGGCGCCGAAGGCGCCAAGGGTGCGAAAGGCGGCAAACGAGCCAAGGCAGAAGCCAAAGAGGAAAAGGTCACGGCGCCTGCGGGAACCGCCTTGAGTATTCGGCTGACCGATGCGATTGACACGGGGAAGACGCCGGAAGGCGCAAGCTTCGAAGGCAGCCTCGCTGAAGCGCTTATAGTGAATGCAGTCGAAGTCGCTACGGTGGGGAGCAAGGTCACCGGCAAGGTGACTCATGTGGTGAGCTCCGGCAGGCTGAGCAAACCCGCGGAGCTGTCATTGGTGCTCACTTCTATCACACCCACGGGCGGGGAAAAGACGGAAATCTCCACCGGTGCCTGGAGCTCGAAAGGCCAGTCGCATAAGAAGCGCAATATCGAAATGATCGGTGGCGGCGCGGGCGCCGGGGCGCTGGTCGGCGCGCTGGCGGGAGGCAAGAAAGGCGCCGCCATCGGGGCGGGAGTCGGCGCGGGAGCCGGCACGGGTGTTGCCGCGGCGACGGGCAAAAAGGAAATTGTGCTGGCCGCGGAGACCAAGCTCACCTTCACGTTGAGTGCGCCCGCGACCTTCACGGTGAAGAAGAAGTAGAGGCCGCCGCCCCTAGGCAGCAGCGGTCTACCTGTCCCGACTTGTCGGAATGACCGCCGACGTAGCGCTGGTCTTTCCGCTTGCCTCGTAGGGGCGAGGCGTTGCCTCGGCCTTTTTGTGACGCAACGTCCATTCTTTGACCCGCCGTGGTGAGCGGCCTTTCTGGTGCAGCGGCGCTCTACCTGTCCCGACTTGTCGGAATGACCGCCGAAATCGCGCGGCGGTGCGGCTGGCGTAGAGCGAGTTGAAAGAAGCTTAGGCGGGTAGCCGACCACCACGACAGTAGGCCGGTATTCGCACAGACCCTGCATCGTTCCAAGTTAATCCCCAGGAACACGGGCTACGGTGCGGGGCGACCCGGCTCTCCCCAGTGGAGGGTGAGCTTGTCTCGACCCACCAGAACCTGTAGGGTTGGGGCGGAACCTGCGGGCGGCGTGGCGGAGATCGTCTTGCTGAGGTCAAGTGTGCCGTCGGCGGAGACGACGTGCACGGTAAGATCGTGTTTGCCGGAAGGGATCGTAATGGGGTGGGAAGTAAGGCCCCCAAAGCCGCCTTTGATGCCCAAGAACCCACCTTTTTTCTTGCCCTTTAAACTTGCCTCGAAAAGGACCTGCGTCCCACTCGACACAGTGAGCTTTCCCTCCTTCAGTTCGTGCTTGCACCAGAGTTGGACCTTGCCGGGGGTGGCCGAGGTTGTCGCTGTGGGCTGCGACCCTGGGGTCGGTGTGGCCGCAGGCTTCACGGCCGGCGGAGCCGCGAGTGGCGCCGCAGCCTGGGTGGGGCCTGCCTGAGCCGGTTGGGAGGAGAGGGCGGGCGGCTTGCGCGCGGGTTGCCGCTTTATTCCTGCTCCTGCCTCACCGCCTTCGACCTTCGGGGATGCGGTGGTACCTCTCTGGGGGGGCGAACCGGGAGGCGGCTTTACAGCTTCGGTGGCTGAGGGTGTGCTGGCCAGCGTTTCGAGACTTGGCGCAGTCCTCGCTATGCGGGGCGCTTCCGGCGGCGCGGGGAGTCTCCACACTCGACGGTACACCCAAACTCCCGTACCCAGCAGAACGGCCAGGAGGGCCACCGCCCCGGCAATGGGAACGACCCTACCGAACTTCTCCCCGGCGGCGGTAGCTTTTTCAGCGGGCGGAGTGATGAAAGGCCTTGCCGCCATCATCGTTCGCTCGCCGGCGCTCAGCTCCGCCAGGGGGACTTTGGCTTCGGAGCGTGGGGGCCGGCTGTGCTGCACGTCCTCCAGGTCGTCCAGGAATTCCCGCGCGCTCGCATAGCGTTTGTCCCGGCTCTTGGCGAGGCTGCGCAAGACCAGGTAGTCGTGCGCGATACTCAATTGGGGATTGATCTTGCTGGGGGGCACCGGGTCCTCGTAGGCAATCTTGAACATGACTGCCGCGGTGTCGCCGGGGAAGGGCTTTTGCCCGGCCAGCATCTGATAGAGGATGATGCCGAGGGAGAACAAATCGCTGCGGGCATCCACCTGGCCTCCCGTCACCTGCTCGGGCGACATGTAGGAGGGAGTTCCCATGATGGCCGCAGTGCGCTGCGCGCCCTCAAGGGCCATGATTTTGGCAATCCCGAAGTCCGTGAGCTTGGCGCGGCCGTCTTCGGCCAAGAGGATGTTGGCCGGTTTCAGGTCGCGGTGAATCACATGTTGCCGGTGAGCGTAATCGAGGGCTTCTGCGACCTGGCGAATAATATTGAGCGACTGCTGGGTTTCCAGAGGCGGTCCGGAGAGGAGAAGGCTTTCCAGGGTGCGCCCCGAAACAAATTCCATCACGATGTAACAGGACTGGGTTTCCGGGTCTTCCAGCGCGTCATGGATGGTGACGATGCCGGGGTGGGAGAGGCGGCCGGCGGCGCGAGCTTCGCGCATGAAGATATCCTGCGGCCCGGGCACCCCGGGCTCAGTGGAAGCGCCCAGCGACAGCACTTTGATGGCGACGAGGCGGCCTATGGTGGGGTCGGAAGCCTTGTACACCACCCCCATGGCCCCACGCCCCAGTTCCTCGACAATATCGTACCGTCCGATTTTTTTCATGCTTCTTTCGGGCCGATCAACAGTTGGAAAACATGGTTCCCGATGCGGAAGGTGGAGCCGCTGGCGAGGGGCGCGGAGGTGATGGGCTGGTCGTCCACCAGGGTTCCATTGGTGCTGCCGAGGTCCCGGAGGAGCACGCACTCGTCCATGATCTCCAGCGCGCAGTGCAGTCGTGAGGCCATGCGGTCGTCGATCAGGATGTCGGCGTTGGCGCGCCCCATGGTGATGCGGGGCTTGGCCACAGCGTACACGGTGCCCTTGTCTTCGCCCTCCAGCAATTTCAGGCTGATCACCTTATCCTGCGGAAGAGTGAGCTTACGCCCATCCGCGGTGTATTCCGAGGTAATGGAAGGCACGCTCTTGCGCGTAGGCTCCACTCGCAGGGTCTGGGTCTTGGGATTGATCACGCGGAACGCTTGTCCGCAAGCGGCGCAGGGGATGGAGAGACTATCTCGCTTGCCGAACCCCTCCTCGGCGAACGGTTGAACCTTCCCGCAGTGTGGACATCGGACTTCCATTTTCCCCTCCTTGTGGTCTCAGGTGGGGCAGCCAAGCCGACGCGAGAGACAAAAATTCACTTCTTGCCGCGGGAGTGAATTCACGCGGCGCGTGAAACGAGTTCTGAAAAGTCAGATATACCACAAGTCCAGCGGCGGGAATAGTGGAGCGGGAAAACTCCGCGGAGGGCGGCAGCGCGCACCCTCGTGGGCGGAACACTACGAAGACAGGGAACTGGAACGCGGCGGGCCTGGCATCTTGGCCTGCAATTCGTCCAATTCCTTCTTCAACCGAGCCTGACGCCGGGAAAGATTCCAGGCATACAGAATGAAAAGGAGCCAAAGGAATCCGTAGGCCAGAAAGAGAAACTTGTTGCTCTCCACCATAGTCCCTCGAAATCTAGGAAACCAGGGTGCGCCGCAGGGCGCTCACTTCACGGCGCGCCTCGGCCAGCCACAGGCGCTGGCGCAGAAGATAAGTAAAGAGGCAGAGAAATGCCCCCCAGCTCACCAGCAGGGTGAGCCACATCCGTGGATCGAGGCCCGAATTTTCACCGCCGGCGATAACCGGCTGAGGGTGTTGGGTTCTCCACCAGCGAATCGCCATGTAATCGATCGGCACGTCGACAAAGCCCATGATTCCCGACACCGCTGCGAGCACCGCGGCGCGTCCAGGGTTGGTCACGTAACTCCGCAACATCAGGTAGGCGACGAAAAGCAGCCACAGCACAAACGTTAGAGTCAGTCGCGCATCCCAGGTCCACCAGATGCCCCAGACGGGTTTGGCCCACAGCGGCCCAGTCACCAGAACTCCCGTGCAGAAAACGAATCCTATCTCTGCGGACGCGTTAGCCAGGTCGTCGGCAAACAACGAGCGTTTCCAGAGGTAGCCGACGCTGCCCAGGAACACCAGGAAGTACGCCAGGAAGGCCGTCCACGCCGACGGCACGTGAATGTAGAAGATCCGCTGCACCTCGCCCATGGTGAGCTCCCGCGGGGCGTAAAGGAAAATCATGTAAAGCGCCGCGAGCATCCAGGCAAATGTGAGGGTGAGATGGATCGTTGCTGAGAAACCTTTGCTCATTGACCGTCAGTCGTCATTTGTCCGTAGTCCATTGCAGCCACAGGCGATCCACTGGATCTTACTCGCAACTGACAACTGACGACGGGCAACGAACTACTCTTCCAGCACGTACTCAAACAGCAGGTAAGACAGCACCACGAAAACCACGCTGAATCCCGCCAGCAGCTTCACCCAGCTCATATATTCGCCCGGCGGATCGCCCTTCAGGGCTCCGCTCGTGGCCTCGATGCCGCCGATGAAAACCGGTACGGCTGCCGGGAACTGGAGCACGGGAAGCATCACCTCACGCATGCGGGTATTGGCGGCGATGGCGCCGAAGATGGTTCCCACCGCCACGTAGCCCAGCGTGCCCAGAAACGTAATCAACGCGAACCAGCGAAGCGAAGGCAGGAAGGAAAAGTTATACCAGAGCGAAACCGCGAAGACTACCACGACCTCGGTGATCCCAAGGAAAAACAGGTTGGCGAGCATCTTCCCCAGGTAGATGGCTCCGGGATCCGCGGGCGCCAGGCTCATAGCTTCCAGGCAGGCGTTTTCGCGCTCGGCGGCAAAGGAGCGATTGAAGCCCAGGATGCCGGAAAAGGCGAAGGTGATCCAGAGGATGCCAGGAAGCAGCCGCAAGCTCTCCTCGCGCGCCGGTTCAAAGGAGAAATTGAACAGGAACACTACCAGCAGGCCGAAGACGCACATGGAGGCCAGCGTCTCGCGGTGACGCCATTCGACCCGCAGGTCCTTGACGAAGATCGCCCAGACTATCCTAAGGCTATGCATGAACAGAACAGGAGTCAGAAGTCAGTTGACGGAAGTCGCTAGCCCGTTGGGCGTTGTCAGTGGCCAGTTGATGGCTCCTGCTCCTTTTCTGTTTTTCTCCTTTGATTTTTGCCCTCTGCTTTTTAATTTGCTCTCTGCTTTCTGCCCTCTGCCTACTGCTTACTGCCTTCCGCAGTAATCCGCAGGGCCTCGAGTGGCGCCAGGCTCAAGGGGCCGTCATAGCGCACGCGGCCTCGCTCCAGCGCCACCAGCCTTCGGGCGATGCCCGCGCCTTGCTCGAAATCGTGAGTGGATAACACCAGAGCTTTCCCTTGCTCAGGCAATCGCCGGAGAATTCCTTGCAAATGCTCCGCCGTCGCCGCATCCAGTCCCGTGAAGGGCTCGTCCAGCAAGAGGAAGCTGGGGTCGTGGAGAAAGGCGCGCGCCAGCGAGACGCGCTGCTGAAGACCGCGGGAGAGTTCGCGGGCGGGGGTGTTGGCCCGGTCCCGCACGCCGAAGAGGTCGAGGGCGGTGTGGATCTTCCTCTCCAGACCCTCCAGCCCGAAAAGCCTGCCAGTGAATCTCAGGTTCTCGCGCGCGGTGAGCTCCCCGTAGAGGAAGGTGGCGTGAGAGACAAACCCAATCCGGGCCTTGGCCGCCGCGGCCTTGCGGTGAAAGTCCTGGCCGGCGAAAAGGACCTTGCCCTCGGTGGGATGGCTCAAGCCCGCCAGGGTTCGCAGCAGGGTCGTCTTGCCGGCGCCGTTCGGGCCGTAAAGCAAGACGGCGTCACCCGGCGCAATCTCCAGCCGGATGCCTTGCAGGGCAACGAGGTCGCCAAAAAACTTCGCAACGTCCTGGAGTTGCAGCGTAACTTCAGCGGCGCGCGTGTCGTAGGGCATAGGAGTCGCGGAGCGACGGGGGACCTTTCTTGAGCGTCGCCACCAATCGGGCCTTCAGCTCGAGACGCTCTTTCCAGTATTTCTTTTCTGCGACCTTTCCTGAGGCGTGCAGCTCATCCAAGTCAGCAAGGGAATTAAACAACTCTTCGATCTGGGCCTCAAGCTCCTTCTGGATGGGGTTGTCGCCCCGCTGTTCCTTCAGCTCGGGCCATTCTTTCCCGATGCGGACTCCCAGCGCCCCGAGCAGGATGAGCAACAAGCCAGCCGCCAAAGGAACACCCAGGCGGGTCATCGAGTTCGGAACAATTTTGACTTGCGAATCCGCTTGCCCTGCCTCGGGCTCGGAGCTTGCCGCAGCCTCTCCTGCCAGGGTCGCTTCGAGCGATGTGCGGGGTGGCAGGTTGTCGGCTTCGAGTTTCATGCTACCGGTCTCAGCATCCTGCCCGGCAGGTTTAAACAGCGTAGAATCCACCGTCAGGCTGGGGGGGAAGACCAACAGCTCTGCGTGGCCGACGGGGTAAGGAACCTGGTCGGCCAAGGTGAACTTTCCCGGCGTGTAGTCCGTTTCGTAAACCACCATGACCAAGGTGAGGCCGGGCTTGAGGGCATACTGGATGCCGTACTCTCCCCGCGCCTTCCCGGCTACAACCGATTGCGGCAGCGGCATGTTCATGAGGCCGGCCACGGCTACCGTGGGCTTACCGGCGCCGGGCGCGAGTTGAAAGCGAAACGTCACCTCGGAACTCGCATAGGCGCGCGGCGGCTGGCTCGAGTTCTCGAGCGCGTATATTTCCTGCACCCGAGCCCTCTGGCCTCCTGCGCGCACCAGGAGGCGCGCCGACTTGACTCGCAACGAGGAAGGCGTCGCGCCCGTGTCGTACACGGTGAGGTTCACCGTAGCTCTGCCGGCCGAATCGAACGGCACCGGAGAGTGGTAATTCACTCCCTGGTAGACCGCCTGGAGCAGGTAAAACGCGCCGGCATCGATTGGTCCCTGGGGGAACACGAAGCGCCCGTGCGCATCGGTGGTCGCGCTGGCGGCCTGTTGCATCCCGCCACGCGGCAGAAGCAACTGCACCACCTGGTTTGAGACAGGTTTGCCTGCCGTGCCATTCACAACCTGGCCTTGAATCTGTCCCTGTGCTTTGAGCGCCAGGGGGGCGGAAACAACGACCAGCACCAGAGCCGAGAAAACTCGCGCGAAACGAATTGTGTATGATTCGTTCACTTCTTCTTGAAAGAAAAGGTAGCGGATGTGAGGCATGGGCTCTCCGCATGCTTCTGACACCTGACACCGGAACCTGACACCTGCGTTCACGTCTTGCGGGTGCGGGGCGCAATGCGGCCGCCACATTCACCGCAGAACTTTACGGGCAAGGGGTTCTCGTAGCCGCATTGCGGGCAAACGTATTCCTCGACAGGAGGAGCCTGTCGCCGGGCGCGCCGCGCGGCAACCTCGCGTTCGATGACAGCGTCGTCCTCGCTCAATTGCTGCATCTCGTGGGAAGCGGCCATCAGCTCCGCGGCCTCCCCCAGGTAGTCTTGCCGTAATGCCGCGTAATCCTGGGGAGCGATCTTCCCAGCCTGGTACTCGAATTCCAGATCCTGGAGGTTCTCGTACACCACCAGCCGGCGTCGCTTCAAATCGCTCTGCGGAGTGACGTCCACGGGCAGAGTTCCCGCGCCGGTGCCTTCCGCCGCGAGAAGCGGCGCGGCAACAAAAGCCGCCATGCCGGCGGCAATCAATAATGCGATTCCTAGAACCATAAGAACAGCGGGAGTCGGGAATCGCGAACCCCGAGTCCCTAGCCCCCAGTCCCGAACCCCGAGGTCTTCATTTCTGCTTCCACCGCCGCCCGCAGCTTAGGATCAACGGATGCCGGACCGGGCTTTGCTGCGACGGTTGCTGACAGTTTGCGCCAGCGCCGGACGACCACGGCGACGACGATAAGACTCACGCTGAGACCCAGCGCGGGCAGAATCCATGCTGTCAGGTTGAAGCCCTTTGCCGGCGGCGCTGCCAGCACCTGCACGCCGTACCGGATCGCTAAATCCTGGAGGATTGCGGTCTCGTCTTTGCCCTGCGCAATTTCCTTCTCAATGACCGGGCGCATTTCCACCACGGTGGAGCAATCGTGGTGCGGGCAATGGTTGAGGGTGGCCACGCAGCCGCACAGGCACATCACCTGGTCGCCGATCGATTCCACGGTCGGCTTCCTGTTTGCCCCGCGCGGGGCGGAGGCGCTGAGCAAAGCCCATACGAAAATGCCGGCGGCCAACCTGGCGGGGAGCCGAAACAGCCGGTTCTTGCAGCCGTAAGGGGAAGACATGAAATATTTCCTATATTCTCCTTCCGACGCTACTGCGGTGAGGTTCCCGTCCCGCTCTGCGGGACGGGACAGGTAAAACCCCGCCCTTCCGTCCTAGTCGGAAAGGGTTTTCCAACATCCGGCTAAAGTGCATTATTCGCCTGCACCGCCTCTTCCTGAGCCTGCCGGATTCCTGCCATTTCCCGTTCCACGCGGCTCGGGACCAGCGCCAGCAGTGTGCCCAGCACCACCACCACGCCCCCAATCCACACCCACATCACCAGCGGGTTCACGAAAACTTCAATGATGGCCTTGCCGGTTTCCTGGTCCTGGCCCGCCAGGACCACGTAAAGGTCTTCCGCCAGCGTCGAATGAATGGACACGTAGCTGGTGGGTTGTTGGCTGGCCTTATAGAGCCGCTTCTCGGGGTGCATGGTGGTGAAGGCGCGGCCGTCTTTAGTAACCGAAATCAACGCGCGGGTGTATTCGTAGTTGGGGGTGTCGCCGCTGGTGATGCCTTCGCAGCGGAGGAGGTAATTCTTCACCTGTAGGAGGTCACCCGGTTGCATCAGGTCCTTCGCGTCAACCTTGAAAGCCAGGCCTGCGAATCCAATGAAGAGCAGAACGATTCCCAGATGAACGATATAGCCGCCGTAGCGGCGCGTGTTCCGCATCGTCAGGTTGTACATGGCCAAGGCGAAATTCTCCTCTGTGGTTTTCAGGCGCGTCCGGGCGCCCTTCCAGAATTCCCCCAGAACGCAGACCGCGACAAAGGTCGAGAGGAACAAGGTCATCCACGCATAGAAGTGGCGCACCCCGGCGAGGAACAGGATTGCGCCCGTCGCCGCGGCAACGGCGAGCGGGAGGGTGAAGTTGCGTTTCAAACTTTGGAACGAGGTCTTCCGCCACGCCAGCAGCGGGCCCGCGCCCGTCAGGAACAGCAGCAACAGCCCCATGGGGATGGCCGTCTTGTTGAAGAAGGGCGCGCCCACGGTGACCGTGACGTCTTCCACCGCTTTCGAGATCAGCGGGAACAGAGTCCCCCAGAGCACCGCAAACACCAGCGCCAGCAGGATCCAGTTGTTGAACAGGAAGCCGCTCTCGCGCGACGCCAGGGAGTCCAATTTGTTCTCGCTCTTCAGGTGATCCAGGCGCAGGAAAAGCAAGGAGAGCGAGAAGAACACGATGGCGGTAAGGAAGACGGCGAAAAATGGGCCGATGTTCGACTGCGCGAAGGCGTGCACCGAGGAGACGATGCCGCTGCGGGTGAGAAACGTCCCGAAAATGCTGAGGAAGAAGGTGGAGATCACCAGGATCACATTCCACACTTTCAGCATCCCGCGCTTTTCCTGGATCATCACGGAATGCAGGAACGCAGTCCCCGAAAGCCACGGCAGGAGCGAGGCGTTTTCCACCGGGTCCCAGCCCCAGTAGCCGCCCCAGCCGAGAACGGCGTAAGCCCATCTGCCACCCAGCAGGATCCCCAGGCCGAGCAGCATCCAGGGGACCATCGTCCAGCGCCGCGTGGTGCGGATCCAGTTGTCGCCCGGTTGCTCGGTAAGGAGCGCCGCCATGGCGAAGGCGAAGGGGACCGCCATGCCGACGTATCCGAGATACAGCATGGGGGGATGAACCACCATGGCGTGGTACTGCAAGAGGGGATTCAACCCGTTGCCGTCTGGCGGGGTGAACGCTTGCACGCCGTTGGCGGCGGCGAGGGAAAGTTCCTGAAAAGGGTTCGCAATGAAAAAGACCAGGGAGGCAAAGAAGCTGCCGGTGCCCATTAATATGGCCACAACGTAGGGCATGAGCTGGCGGTTTTTCTTCCGGTTCAGCACGACCGCCAGGGCGCCATAAATCGAAAGCAGCCACGTCCAGAACAGCAGCGAGCCTTCCTGGCCTGCCCAGAGCGCCGCGACCTTGTAGTAGGTCAGCAAATCTCGGTTGGAGTGCTCGGCGACGTAAGCGTTGTGGAAGTCATCCGTCAGGATGAGATATTCGAGCGTCACAATCGCCACCGTGACCATCACGAAAAAGGCCAGCGTGGCGCGCTCCGCGCTCTTCGCCACCTGCAGGCTGCGCAGCTTGCCGCCAGCCGCTCCGGCAATCACGGCATAGACTGCAAAAGCCAGCGCGGCGATCAGCCCCACGCTTCCAACTTGGTTCATCGGTACTCCCGTCGAGGCCTGCCGCAGGTGGATGGCGGCCTCTGTCGGATCAGGTCAATAAAGTTGATTGAGGTTATCGTGCCCCGTCCCCGGTGGCGACCTTGTCTGGATCTTTAACGGTCTGCCCTGAGGCTCCAGGCGCGGCCTGGTATTTGGACGCGCACTTAGCCTGAATCTTTTCGGCGCGCAAGATCCCCGCCGAGCTGTAGTCGCCCTCGACGATAGCCTGGGCGCCATCCTTGAAGGTGTCCGGCAAGGTGTCGGTTCCCACATAGGTGACTGGGATGGTGAGCGCGTCCTGGGCCAGGCGGAAAGTCAGGTTTCCCCCTCGGCGTTCAATCGAACCTGCTGCCACAATGCCGCCCACGCGAATGCGCTGATGCTGCGCCTTGCCGTTCACCAGCTCTGAGACCGTCACGTAATAAGTTCTGCTTTGCTGGAAACCCGATATGGCTTCCCAGGCCACCACGGCGAGAATGATGCCGACCCCAATCCCAAACTTCAGCTTCCTGTTTTTCATGACCCCTGCACGGTGCATTTTCTGGAGGCCGACCAGCTTGCCACCCCACGCGGCGTCTTGCGCTGGCTCGCCTTATTACCTACAAAATGCAATTTTGCACCCTCTCGACGCCCCCAGTCAATCGAAACTGCTCAATCCCATTTGTTAATCTGATCCACCTCAAAGAAGGCGGTGATCTCCTCAGATGCCTTGTGAACAGCAATATGTGAACTCTTTACTTGATTTGCCAAACCCGCCCTAAGAATCCCTACCTTCTCCAGGACACACCTCCGAGGGCTTCTCAGAATTGGGGAACATTCATGGCCAACCATATCCCCCTCCGGCGTCCTGGAAGAGCTCGGTGCCTGCCGGCTTTTACGTGGCTGAGGACGACACCCTGAAATGGGCCGCGCATGAGATCACATAGGCGTCAACTCCGATTCCCCGCTCCTGCCCACCTCTTCTTTCCCTCTTTCCTTCGTGAGCTCGAGTGACTGGGCGCCGACTGGCGCAACCGGTTCTTGGTCCCTGGCTCGGCGTCCATCGCCCGGTGTCCGATTCGAAGATGGAGCGCAAGGTCCCCGCAAAGCATTGCAGGGTCCTAGTTGGGAAAACCATGATGCGCGCGCGGTCGTTGTCGACGCGCGGCGGGAGTACCGGGAGAGAACCGGGTATTCTAAGGGAGCATCCGCGGCGGTGATTGGCCGCATGCCCTGGGCTACAGGGTGCGGATGGCGGGAAGGCGTTTGCGCCGGTAGTTTGGGAAGAAAAGCCGTCAGCTATCAAGTCCCAGCTTTCAGCCAAAAGCGCCTGATCCTTTGGTGTTCGCCGACCGCTGAAAGCGAGATTGACAGACGGGTGGCCCTAATGCAAAACTGTGAAGAGCCGAGGGCTCGTTTAGGGCCTTCGACTTTTGACCGTCGACTTGTTCTTGTGCGCCCGTAGCTCAGCTGGATAGAGCACTTGCCTACGAAGCAAGGGGTCGGGTGTTCGAATCACCCCGGGCGTACCATAGAATCACCATCGGCAAGCCCCTCTCCCCGCAACAAGTCGCACTCGGGTAAGACGCGGCGGTTGGAAATGGATTGCGCCAAGGGTGTGAGCGACGCAGCGGCGCTCGCCCCCAGGCGCTGCGGAATCCATACCCTGCGGCAACCGAGTGGCTGGCCTTAGCCTTCTATCTCCGCTACCGTCTCGCTAAGTTGCTGGCAGCACTTTGAAATTATCAAACTGGGCTTTATTCCAGCCGCAGCCCACCCCCGCCATGCCATTTTTATGGGTGGTGTCGTTCACCTTGGCGACCACGGCGCCATCGATCGAAACCTGAATGTTCGATCCTTTAAACTTCAGGGCCAGCGTGTGCCACGTGTTCAGCGAGAACTTCACCGTGCCGGAGGCGAGTTTCACGACGGGAGCCTTGTACTTGGTGCTGTTGAGCTCCCAGTTCCCATTCTGCTGGACAGCGAGGACGTAGCCGCTGACCCAGCGCGCCTTTCCATCCTGGAACCAGTCAGCGGAATCGATGCGGCCAACCAGCGCGACGTTCCCGGGTTCCTCAAGCAGGGCATCTGTACTCAACTCATAATCCCCCCAATCCGAACTGCCGAGGAACGTAAAGGGATCGGGTCTGATGTCCCCCCAGGAGATAGGCGGCTTGTTGACGATTTGCCGGAGGCACTGACCCTGCCGCCCCGCGCAGGACGCCACCTCGAAGGCTCCATTCTGGTCGGAAAAATACTTGGGAGACTTGCCGACGCCCGTCCCATCAAAATTCTCGGTGTAAGGAAATGGGAAAGGTGAAGCCGTCGGCGGTGTCGCGGTTCCTTTCCCCTGGCCCGTGGTGGTCGTCAGGGAATAAATCGAGTCAGGTTCCAGAGTGATGTTGAAAGAGCCATTTTGCGGAGTGAGGTCACTGAGCTGTGCAAACATACTGTTTGCATTAGTACGCCAGACGTGAACCGTGCCTGTGGAAAGGCCTCCGGTGATTTGAAATGTGGCTTCCTGGGGCTGCCTGGCATCGATCGTCTCCACGACGATGCTGTAATCCTGAGAAGAAGGAGCCTTGAGCGTTACATAGCTTCCCTTACCTTTAAGATACCCGCAGGCGCTGTCGATGTATTGCCAACCGGGCTGGGCGAACTGCGTGGTGTGGGCTGTGACCCAGATCGAGGCTTGCACGTTATAGTAACCGGACCAGGGAGTGTTGGCATACATCAAACCCGAATGCGGGGCAGCGAGGTTATCGTAGTAGGAGGTTATCGGGCTCCAAATCTCAGTTTTGGTCATCTTACCATCGACGTAGTTCGTGTTCAGAACCTGGGCCCATCTACTTCCGCCCGGCACCCAATCTCTGGACAGTATTTCTCCGCTTTCGTCGAAGGGCTGATCCTCGGTGGACCACAAAGGCTTTCCGGAACCCAGCGCAGCTCCTGTCACGTATACATTACCTTTGACCCGCGCGTAATGGACGCCGATGGCAAACACGGCGTCCTTCAATTGCGGGTCGGCATTGAAATCATCGGTGATTTTCCACTGATTCTGGTAAAGGTCTGCCGCGACGATCTTGGTGGACAGGCCGTTGGCCGTCAGGGTTTTCCTCAGCAACTTGATGTAGCCCACGTCGTAGTTCGTCTCATTCCAGATGCCGACGTAGTCGATGTCCAAACCGTGATGCTTCTTGGCCCCCTGGATGAACTTCACGATATAGTTGGCCATATCCTGGGAATAGTACTTACCATTCCCGATCCAGCCGGGAGCGCCCCACGGCAGAGCATCCAACATGATCTTGGGGTTTCGCGCTTTGGCCTCTTTCATCAGCCACCATTCATATCCCCGGTCGTAGTTCTCGTCGCTGCGGGCATGCATGTGGCTGGGCTCGGAGCCATCGGTGGAGTTGGTGTCGCCGCCGACTTCCACCTTCAAGTGTTGCAGCGCCGCGCCATAACTCGGCTTAAACAGATAGTCCAGGATCTGGCTTCGGTACGGTTCGGGATAGTCGATCAGCAGTCTGGAGGAAGCTCCGGCGCTGACGGCCCCAATGCCTTCAAAGACCCGGCCGGGAGCTTTTCCGTCGATCTTGATAAGGCTGGAAGTTCCTTTGCAAGACAAAAGGCATAAGCCCACAATCAGGATGCCTGCCAAGACAAGCGCCTCGGCGAGGCGCACAAGCTTCCAGGACTTTCGGCGCTGGCTCCGGCAGGGTCGGGAGCCGGAGCTCGAGCGCGCGGAGCCAATTCGGCGAATCGTTCCCATGTTATGTCCTCCTTTGCGTTAGCACTTAACCTCGGCTAACCATAGTTGGGATGTGACCTTGAACCAGGCTTTCCGATTTCACCATTACGCTGAGGCGAAATCTTACGCCAGCCGTCCTCTGGTTTCAAGCTGCCTGCCCTGCGAACGGTCTCTGAACGCTTCTGGGCACTGACAGGGACCCTCCCTGCGACGGCTCCGAGCTGGTTGGCGACGCTTTGGACAAGAGTTCTTTTCTGCCGCCGGGCTGTCCGCGACGTCGTTTGGTGGTGCGCCCGGGGTGATTCGAACACCCGACCCCTCGCTTCGTAGTGTGAAACAATACTATCTCTAAACCGTGGCCTGCCTTGGATTTCTGCGAGTTAGGGAAACCCGACCTGCCTTATTTGGGCGGGTTTTGCTCCCAAATTTCCGATCCCCCTCGGGAGTTTGGCTCCCGAACCTCGTTGGTCTGATCCCTTTAGCGAAAAAAATAGGGGGTCAGCTTTGACGGCTTCAATGTACCCTCATTTCTAGTTTTGGGGACAAAGCCCGTCGTGTTGCTGATCCCTCATTGGCGGTTGATCTCGGTTTCCGCGAGACCCTGCAACTCCTGGAAGCGCCTGAATGCATGCTCTAGCTCATCGATGCTCATTAGCTCTGTGGAATCCTTGCCAGTTACTTCCAACAACACTGCCCTGTACTCGGCGTCCCCCATTCTCAATTTCCTCTTGATTGCATGAATCCCCTTGCGACAGCGATTGCGTTTCAAGTACTGGGGCTCTCTTTCCCGTTTGGCATAGAGCTTCCTTTCCAAATAGCGCCGTGCCTCTTCAAACTTACTGGCTGGTAGTCGATCATATGAAGACAACTGAAACCGGGAATTGAACTCGCCGTATTCTGGTCCGAAGTCGCTGCTTCGCGGCTTTCTGTGCCTTCGTTCCGCCTCTTGTTCCGCAAGTCGAACAATGAGTTGGCGCAACTCCGCCGCCTGCTCAGGACTCACCTCTTCTCCAGGACCGGCATCTCCGACGCGGGGTGTTTTGCCTCTCGCTACACGCTCGAATTCCCGGCGCCAATCCGTTGGGAAATATGCTTCGCGGACCTTTGGATACTTCCGAAGCAACGCCAATATTTGTGTCTTCCCCCAAACTTTCAGCGAGAAAGGAACCAACGGTTGTTGTTCCTGTTCAAGCCATCGGAGAAGTGAGGGCGTCGGATTCTTGGGGAGCAGGAGCACCCAACGCTTGCAGGCCCACTCATTCTGCTTTGCCTTTTCGATATCGTTTGCGATCTTGTCTCGACGTGGGGCTTGCTCCGGGTAATAGGCTTGGAAAATCGTCTGCGAGTCGGAGTCGTAGCCGTCCATTCCTGAGTCGGGCGCTGAGAGAGCCTGGAAGCGAGAATATTCTTCGCTCAACAAGGCCTGACAAAGCTCCTCAAACCTCTTCTCGTCTAACTGAAGCAGGTTCACAGCCATGTCTTGCCTCCGGGAGTTGGATTCATCGTTGACCGCTCAAAGCCTAAAAGATTTTTTGGATTTCGCGCACGATGCACCACTGAGTTTCAGGGTCGGCGCGGCTCTGGGCGGATGTGTTAGTGGCGCGCCGTGATAAGGGCCGAGAAAGCCGCTGACTAGGTCTGTGACCGCTGTAAGGACGGATTCGGCAGAAGCTACGCTTAGTTCCTCTGAGGGAAGTCTGTCAGGTTTGGCATGAACAATGCTATCTCTAAAGTCTTTGGCAGCTTGAAACGCCATCCACGTCGTGTTCTTGCTATCGATTCTTACCCCTTTCGATCTCCAGTGAAGGAACCTGAGCTTATCTTCCAAGCGATGATATCGCTGGCCCCTTAAAACGAAATTACCCGTCTCATCCAATTCCAGCTTCCGCTCCTGAAGAAAGGCACGCTCATGCAAATCCAAGTCGTCGCCGTACTCAGCCACGACGTAAGCGAGAGTGTTTATGTAAGCCTCCAGTGCGGCGAACGAGGTAATAACACAGGCGCGCAAGTACGTCCTGCATTTTTCCTCGTCATTCGCTCGGTAATGCCGTGCGCTCTCCAGAAAGTACCGTGCATCGTCGCGTAGGGATTCGAAAAAGCGAACTGCCGACTGCAAGTTGCTTCGTAGCTTTTCCTGATCACCGTCAATTGCTGACATAAGCAAGTCCTCAACTTCGATTCACTCCCTTTTCCCAACCGGCGCGCGCGAAGGCGTGAAGGAGCTTCCAGAGTTCGCGCACGATGCGGGATTGGGTTTCGGGATTCATAAGCACACCCGGGAGAGAAACCCTTTGCCCTTTTGCCAATTGCAGAGTGCATCTTCCATTGCCTCAACTGCAACACCGAGAGTGCTTCGCAGTTCTTGAATAGTCTCTTCAACTCGAGGGGTGAGTTTCCCTTTTTTGTTGCCGGTAACCAACAACATGGCTCCTGCTTTGGGTCCTGTGGCATTTCGTAGGTAGCAGTGCGCTGGCGTGACATTGAGGATGCCCAGATTCCCAAGAAGGCATAGGAGATCGAACCTTGCCGTCCTGCCAAACCTCTTGACTTGGTTCAAAGACTCGCAAAGGTGGTCGAATGCGCTTTCGGGAGTAGAGGCGATTTTGCTGGCGGAATCAAATGCTTGCCATGCACTGCTCTCTCCGTTCTGTCTTACCCATCCCACGAATGAAGCGATGACAGCCGCAGTACCAATGGGGCTACGCGGATTATTCGTTTCGAACTTTTGATGGTTTCCGAACCTGAGCTGCCTGAGTTGGGCTTTGCTGAGTTCACTCATCCACTCTTTTACGCCCACCGGTGACCGAACAACTGTTTTCCAGTCCCATGTTCCCTTGCCAAACTTCCCGTAAAACAGGCGCACAGAATCCGACACCTTCCCAGCCTGATTAGTCCAGCCGAAGTGGATGCACAGGAAGGCGAGCCAGATAGCCTCATCGTACTCATTCGTTTTGAAATCTTCCACTATGGCTTGTAGTGGATCGAAACCTTCCTTGAGGGGATCTGTATGACCGGAGAATTTTTTCATCCTCAGCGCGCGGAGTTTCTTCTCCGATTCGATGAGGCACCTGATAAACCGCTCCCGCTGTACATGCTCTCTTAGACCAAGCAGGCGGCGTCTTGCCGCAAAATCATCAAGCCGTCTTCGTAGTTCTGTGTAACTCAATTGGCGTCACCTGCGCTGTTCGGCTGTTATTTAATCGGCCACTTGGGGATAGCGGCGTCAATTTCCGTCATGAGGCGGATGGTTTCGCTCAAGGCCGTCACGACCTTGCAGTAGTGCTCCAGGTCCTCGTAGGTCAGGGTGCGGCCACGGCGGTCTTTGAGCCACTTCTCGCAAACCTGATAGCCGCCGATGTGGAAATTCCAGACTTCGGGCGGGACGCCTTCGAACTATTGGCCCGTAGCGCCGGGTTCGCTGTCACGTTACCCTTGAGGCTCCTTGCTGCTCCAGAACGAAGCTGGAAACAAGTCGTTGCGCGCGGTGCAATTCGCTACCCAAGTCTCTGACTGTTTCGTCCGAGGGCAGACTCGTGATTAATGATTCTCCATAGAGAACCAAACCGGGCTTAGTCTCATCTCGGAAATAGTCTCGGATTATTTGGTACGCCCTACCCTTCAAAGCCGCATCTTGGCCGAATTGCCTGGCAAAGCGGTTGCGAAACTCGCCGAGATTTGCCTGGGCGCTCAACACCGCCACGATGTCTCCCGCATGAATCCTGGCCTCTTCGCGGTCATGCTCAGCGTGAGCGCTGCCGCGGACGTTGTGATAACGCTCATCCATCGCCAGCAACTTCAGGAAGACTAAGGCATGGGGACGGGTCACCTTAACCTCAACCCGCGCGGGCCTTCCATCCGGCAAGGACCCGACGACTTCGTACCCGTCCGTCTCCACCACGACAATAGACCCACCGACACAGGCCCGACCGTGGACGCCATTCTGCACATCAACCCGAATCTCGTCCCGCCTGGCGAACTCGGCTGGTGCCATGAACTCGATCCTCATGACTTCCGGTGAATTTGGAATTGGCTTCTCGAACTGGAAGTTCCGGGCGTTCTCGGCAACCGAGTACCCGAGTGAGGCCAAGACTGATGCCAGTGAAGTATCGCAACCTCGCAAGTACACGACATCGAGAACGAAATCGAAATCGCGCGTGGCCCGTGGGCGCGCAATCATGAATCGCAGTGCGTGGCCCCCGACGAGAACCAACCCCTTAGCCGCAGGACCGAGAGCTGAGAGCAGTTCCAGCAGATACGTACGCTGGGGTTCCGGAATCACCTGTTCCCCCACATTGGCTCAATCCGGGTCTGGAGCAAATAGTCGGCCTGCTTGAGGTCGCGTCCGCCCCGCGCGAACAAGTCCAGATACGCTTGGATGTCTGAGACAACTGGGATTCCATCCTTGAGCGAGGAGTACATGAACGCACCGGCGTCGAAAGCATAGATGACCCGAAGGTCAGGGCCGACGCTTGCTCCGGAGACAGATGCTCGCAGGTTTTCCGCCCTCGCCTCGCCCGAAACCAACAGGTCGATAGGGTCAACATCTACGAAAGGTGCTGTCACGCTGGCGGCCGCAGCACCCGTGAAGGCGAAGCATTGCGGTTTGAGCAATCCATCGAGAGCTTCTCTGACTGCCTGCAGGCCAGCGCCGAATGGATTGGGAATCTTGAATGACCGCCGAAGATACCAGCGGTAACGGTCCTTGTATTCCTGCGCCCACGTGCCAAGGAGCCTTCTCGGCTCCGGTACCAGGATCGGGCTCCCTCGCGCCACCACAAACCCAGGGGGGTTGTATCGAGAGCCGAATCGGTCCGGCGGACCGCTAAATCGAGACTCAAATCGCTCAGGTTGCAGGACCTCCGACTCTCTGCGAACGACGAACAGCTCTTCTTCAAGACTTCGCAGCACTCTCGATGCCTGCGAGAAACTAACCTCGAAGGAGGCGCCGGCGCATTCGGTTCGTCTGGTTTCATTGGCCAACTCTTCTGTGATCTCAGTCAGCGTCCACGCCCTCGGTTTCTGCAACAGCACTCGCAGGATTCGAGAGGATTTTCCGGAAAAGGGATTCCGGTAGTACGAAGGGCTGGTCTGTTTCCGTGGTTCCATGCCGACTCGTTGCACGAGCAGCTTGCCGGGTACATTGATGAAGACATTGCCTGCTAAATCGATGAAGTCCACGTTTCTCTCAAAGCAGAGCTTCTGTGACTGTGGCGAGAGCGCTGGGCACACCAGGGCAAACGCTGCCCCTTTCTGCATGGCCTTCATTTGGGAAAGCCAGGGTCCAATTTGTTCAACCAGCTTCGGCGTGCAATTACTCTTGGCCTCGATGTACACTTCAACCTTCGTGTCACCAAATTGCAGATCGAACTTGGCATCAAATCTTCTCTGGGTGCCCTCTGGCTGTTCGAGCAAGTTTGTGACGCGAATATTCGAGAGACCCTTGAAGGGCTCATTGTCCTTGAGAGCTTGTAGAATCTCGCGTTGTGTCATGTTGCGATTATGACACTATTTGCCTTTTATGGCAAGTGTCATTCCCTACGCAAATTTGCCGCAGGGGGGCCTTTTGCCAAATTTGGCAAGCCTGAATATAGCGGCAATATTCCTGGATAAGTCGTTTAAAACATAAGACTTAGCCACTCGCGACAAGGTTTATGTTTTCCGAATCCTGCCAGTCATGAGGTCGCGCAGCATAGTCTTGAACAAGATCTGCAATCTGGCGCTGCGGTTTTCTCGGCTGCGATGGATGCTTTGCTCGGTGGCCGGAAGTGCGGCTACAACCTCTTGCTGTTTTGCCAAAGACGGTATATGGAAAGGGCTTGCTTTTCGGAATCTCTGCCGCACCCCCCAATCGCTTGAATGAGCCGCTTGGCCCGTGATGATTGCAGCGGGCCGCAAACAGACCATAGGCGAGAGTCTGAGCGAACATATCGGCAAACTGTGGAATGGGCAGATCGGGAATAAGGGCCTTCTCAAATGCCTTGTGCAAGTCTTGCAGAGTGGCAGAGGCCGAATCCCGCTCAAAGGCCGTCACAATCATGTCCCTGATGAAGTGAGTTAGCCGGGCCATGCGAAGGGCAAGAGTCTTGGGATCGTTTATCGGCTCGGCTTCGCGAGCGAGAAAGGCGGTTAGGAGGTCCGTGACGGCTTCCGGTCCGTTTTTCTCCGGGGCCAGCTTGCCCCCCTTGCCAACGCGGGCGAGCCGGGCCGTCTGCCGGTGCTCTCCCTCCACGTACCAGCGGAATTCCAGATAGTCGGTAAGAATCAGATTGGGCAGAGCGGGGAGATACCGCTTCATCTGCTCCGATTTCTCCACTTCATCCAGGTCCTTGCCCACGTCCTTGGCTTCGATGTAGCCAAGCGTTACCGGACCGTGGGCCGCCTTGCGGGAAACGATGAAGTCGGGAGCCCCACATTTCACCCGCTTCGGCTCATTTGTGGCGGTTACTCCAGAGGCCAGCGATTCAATCAGCGCCTTGAGAGCCAGCCGGTGAGTGTGCTCCGTAGCGTTGCCCGCTTGCAGTTCTCGCTCTATCTGTCGGCGGTAGGCGTCAATCGGCCTTTCGGTCATGTATCGTAACCGGGGAATGCCGGGTCCGGCTGAGAGAAATTGTTACCACAAAGCAAAGAGCATGGCAATAAGGCAATAAGCCGCCCGCCTCCGAAAATGACGGAGGCGGGAAACCCCCTGAGCCTAGCTTTCACTATTAAGCTCTCTCTCGGCCTCTCCGGGTCGGCCTTGCATTCTTCCGGGCCGTTGTAAGGGAATTCCCCGTACGCGCGGGGGGTCACTTGGGCCTCGGGCTGCCGGTCTTAATAGACTCTCAGTTGTGAAAGGCTGGCCGCAAAAGCCACAAGCAAGGTAAACTGTCGTGTGCGCACGCCGCTCCTTACATTCCTTCTGCCACGTGACGGCCTCGCTGGCGCGGGCTTTGAACCAGTCTCCAAAGTCAGCAATGTGGGCTTTGAGGTCGGTGGCCATGGTGAGCTTACTCTTTGAAGTTTGGAAACGCGTTTCTTATGACCTTCACAAGATCAACGAAGGAGTAGGGGTTAGGACGGAAGTCCGCCCTTGTTGCTAGATTGGCACTTTGATTCTTCGATTATCCAGGCGGTGACCTTGAGTCAGGATGTAACCTCGCGCTGGTTCTTGCCGTTGTCGCGTCGCGACTTCCTGAGTCTGTGCGGGTCCACCTCCGCGCTGCTGATTCCGGCTCCCCTACGAGGAGCGCCAGCGGCCATCTCGACTGCGCTGAACTCACCCGCGGCCAGCCTGGCGGACTACCGCTTGACTCCTCACTACCGTGTGCAGTCTCCGCTGGAGGAGGTCATCCGCAAGACGCAGCCGGGGCTGGACGCTTTCCCCGGGGAAAAAGATGCGGCCGAAGTAGAAGCCGTCCTGGGGGAGTGGGGTGCGGCCCTCCGGCAATTTCCCGCCGATTTTCGACCCATCGAGAAATCGCTCTCTCCGGCGCTGGTTGCCTCTCCCCTCACGCCCTCGGAAATGCGACCCGTGCGTTCCGAGCCGGCCCTGGAAGTTCAACGCGTGCTTTTCTCCCGCAACCCGACACTCGACCGAGCCGCTTTCGTCCCCCATTTGCGCTCTCTCGTCAGTTCCGCAACTCCACTTATCACGACGGAATTCAAAATACCGGACATCGCGGTGATTTCACAGTCGCCTTTCATGATCCGAACACGCGTCCGCTACGACCTGGTCGGGTCGGGGTCTGACTTTCCGCGGGAAGAACGCATCGGATACTGGGAGCTCGAGTGGGAGCGAAACGCCAGCGGTGAATGGCGCGTTGGAAAGTGGCAAGCGCTGGAAGAGACGCGAAGCCGCGCTTCCGGACCCGTCTTTGTTGACGTCACGGCGGGCGCCTTCCGTGGCAACGCCTCCTACACTGAGCAATTGCTTCGCGGGACGGATTACTGGCGGACGGTCCTCGACGCGGCCTCGGGAATGGACGTTTACGGCAACAACGGAATTGCCTGCGGCGACATCGACAACGACGGCTTCGATGACCTTTACGTCTGCCAGGCGGCGGGCCTTCCCAACCGACTCTACCGCAATCGCGGCGACGGGACGTTCGAAGATGTGACGGAGGCCGCCGGGGTAGGCGTGCTCGACAATACTCCCTGCGCGCTGTTCGCCGATGTGCGCAACGACGGCCATCAGGACCTGCTGGTCGTTCGCGCCACCGGCCCCCTGCTCTTCCTCAATCAGGGAAACGGAAAATTCCGGCTTAAGCCGGACGCCTTCCGTTTTGCCCAGGAGCCCCAGGGAACCTTTACGGGCGCAGCCTTTGGCGATTACGACCGGGACGGCTGGCTCGACGTGTATTTCTGCCTCTATAGCTACTACCAGGGCCTCGACCAATACCGGTTTCCCACGCCTTACTACGATGCGCAGAACGGGCCGCCGAATTTCCTGTTCCGCAACAACCGCGACGGAAGCTTCACCGATGTGACGGCCCAGGCGGGCCTCAACCAGAACAACAACCGCTACAGCTTTGACTGCCACTGGTGCGACTTCGACAACGACGGCTGGCCGGACCTTTACGTGGTGAACGATTTTGGCAGAAAGAACCTCTACCGCAACAAGGGCGATGGAACCTTCAGCGACGTGGCCGAGGAAGCAGGGGTCCTGGACATCGGGCCGGGCATGAGCGCTTGCTGGTTTGATTACGATAATGACGGCAAGCAAGACCTTTACGTCTCCGACATGTGGGAGGCCTCGGGCCTGCGCGTCACCATGCAGGAAGCTTTTATGAAAGGCGCGCCCGCCGGGGTTCACGCCCTCTATCGCCGCCACGCCAAGGGCAATGCGCTTTTCCACAACCAGGGAAACGGCCACTTTGCAGATCGGAGCGCGGTGGCCGGAGTGGAAACGGCTGGCTGGTCCTGGTCCAGTCACGCCTGGGATTTTGACCACGACGGCTACCCTGACCTCTATATCGCCAACGGCATGATTTCCGGTCCCAACAAGCAAGACCTGGAGAGCTTTTTCTGGCGACAAGTCGTGTCGCAATCACCCCTTGAGGCTCACCCCGCGCGCAGCTACGAACAAGGTTGGAATGCTATTAACGAGTTGATCCGTTCGGACGGCACCTGGGCGGGCTACCAAAGGAACGTTTTTTATGGGAATAACCGCGACGGGACGTTTTCGAATGTTTCCGGCGCGGCAGGATTGGACTTTCCGGATGACAGCCGCGCTTTCGCGCTGGCGGATTTTGACCACGATGGGCGGCTGGAGGTTTTTCTGAAGAATCGCACCGGGCCACAGCTACGGCTTTTGCGCAATGAGATGAAAGGATTGGGAGATGCCATCGCCTTCCGGCTGCGTGGCCGGAAGAGCAACCGCGACGCCATCGGTGCAGCCCTTACCGTCGAGACCGCGCAGGGACGCCAGACCAAGTTCCTCCAGGCCGGCACGGGATTTTGTTCTCAACATACGAAAGAAGTTTTTATGGGGCTGGGCAAGGCAGCGGGCCCCCTGCGCGCCCAGGTTCGCTGGCCCAGCGGTCTGGTTCAGGAGTTCCGAGACGTGCCGGTGAATCATCGGGTAGAAATCGAAGAAGGTTCCGAGCAATTTCACGCCCGACCATTCCTTGCTCGCGCAGGGCTTTCACACGCTCCCGCCCCCCAGCAGGCCGCGCCGCTTCCCTCTATTTCCGAGACCTGGTTGCTGGTTCCGGTTCCCGCACCGGATTTTGAGCTTCCGGACCTGGCGGGCCGCCGGCGCTCGCTGGCCAGCTTTCGTGGTCATCGCGTCTTACTGAACTTCTGGGCCACGTGGTGCGCGCCGTGCCATAAGGAGTTGCAAGCGTTTGAGCAGTTGCACACAGGGTGGTCTGCCGAGGGCCTGCAGCTTGTCACGGTCAACGTCAACGACCCGACGGAGGCGAGCACGGTTCGTGCTTTTGCGCGCGAAAAGAACCTTTCCTTCATCACCCTGCTCTCCTCCGACGACATGGTGGGAATTTACAGCTTGCTGAATCGATACCTATTCGACCGGCGGCGGAACCTGGGAATTCCCACGTCATTTCTGATTGATGAGAACGGCTTCATCGTCAAGGTCTATCAGGGGCCGCTGCGTCCCGAACAGGCGCGGGAGGATGCGCGCCGCCTTCCCCTAACTCCCGAGGAACGGGTAAGGCTGGGCCTGCCCTTTGCGGGGACGTTCTATGGCGGTGAATTTCATCGCAACGAGTTCACCTATGGCGTGGCATTTTTTCAAAGAGAGTACCTGGACCAAGCCCTGGCCTCTTTTCATCGCGTCATCCAGAACAGTCCGGATAATGTCGACGCCTACTACAACCTGGGGACCATCTACTTGAAGAAACAAATGCCCGCGGAGGCCCGCCAGCATCTGCGGCGGGCACTCGATCTGCGGCCGGGCCACGCCGATGCTTTGAACAATTTAGGCCTGCTTGCCGCCGAAGAAGGCCATACGGACGAAGCGATTCGATATTTCGAGGCGGCGGTCAAGCATAACCCTGACTATGTCATCGCTCTGGAGAATCTCGGCAACATCTATCGCCAGAAGGGCCAAACGGGGCAGGCGCAGCAGGCTCTGGAGCGCGCGCTTCAGATCGACCCCGAGGAGGCTGAGGTGAATTATAGCCTGGGCATGCTCTTTGCTCAGCAAAACGATACCGAGCGGGCGCGCAAGTATCTCCAGACGGCTTTGCGACTCCGTCCCGACTACCCCGAAGCTTTGAATAATCTGGGAGTCCTTTATGTGTTGACCGGAAAGCCGACCGAAGCCATCGCGAGCTTCCGGGACTGCATCCGTGTGGCCCCCAACTTTGACCAGCCTTACCTGAATCTCGCCAGGGTTTACGTGGCCCAGGGCGAACGCCCAAGGGCGCAGGATGTCCTGCGTCAACTTCTGGCAAAGAACCCGGACCATCTCCTGGCACGGAAGGCGCTGGATCAGATTTCGCGCTAGCCCCTCTGCCGCGGGTTTTGTAAACTGAAAATCATTGCTTCCCCTCAGGAGTGGGCGGCTGATGCACGATGATGATGCCAAGGCTCAACCGGCGTCCACTCTTGTGCGCGCGGTCTGGTGGGCGGGTGGAGCTGACACCGCCGGAGGAGCACATCGAGTATGCGGTGAGACAAGCCGCGAAAAGGGATTGTTGGTCGTGAGCAAGAGTGTTACCCAGCCCTCCAGGTGGAATCTGAGACGCTGGTGGGAGCTTGCCCCCGCCTGGGTCGCCGCGGTGTCGCTGCTTTGCGGTGTCCTCGGCGCCGCGCAGAGCCCCAAGACTCAGGATTTACCCTTGGCGGCCAAAGAGCGATTCACGCAGGCCCAGGAACTCCTGAGCCGGGGTCAAGTCGAGAGCGCCCTGGCAGCAGCTCGCCAGGGGCTGAAGGTGGCTCCGAAGAGCGTAGAAGGTTACAACCTGCTGGGGATTATCTACGACCAGCAAAAGGACTACGCACAGTCGCTTGCCGCTTTCCAGCAAGCCATAAAATTGAATCCCCGCTCTACCCTAAGCCACAATAATCTGGGCAGGAGTTACTCGTCGCAGGAGAAGTTCGACCTTGCCGTGCAAGAATTCCGCACGGCCTTACGGCTGGATCCCCGTAACCGCGACGCAAACTACAACCTGGGCCTGATCTTGCTGGCCCGGGGCCAGCCCCAAGAGGCGATCAGTTTTCTGGGGCGCGTTCAGCCGCCTGACCCCGCCAGCTTGATGAACCTGATCCAAGCCAATTTCCGCACCGGACAAACCGCCAAGGCGCTGGAGGTGAGCAGGTCACTCTCCGACCTGGCCAAGGACGATGTCAGGGTGCACTTTTCGCTGGGCGTCTTACTGGCTGCCGAAAAGCAGTACGGGTCGGCGGTACACGAATTCGAATTAGCCGACGCGCTCCAGCCCGGCACCTTTGAGATCCTCCACAACCTCGGGCAGGCCCATCTGCGGAATAACAACCAGGCGAAAGCCGAGGCAATCCTGCCACGCGCCCTCGCCATGCAACCCGACTCCGCCGATACCCTCTACCTGTTGGGCAAACTCTACGCCGACCAGCGGAAGTATGTACAGGCCATGGAAATGTTGGTGCGCGCGCGCCAGCTTGCCCCGCAGAACACCGATTACATCTTCCTCCTCAGCCGACTCAGCATGCTGCAATCCTACTTCGAGGATGCGATTCAACTGCTGGAGGAAGGAGTGAAGATTGCCCCCCAGCGGCCCGATTTGCACGCAGCCTTGGGCGAGAGTTATTTCATGGCAGGCAAGGTTGACAAGGCCATCCAGGAATTTCAGACCTTGGTCCGGCTGGATCCTTCCGCGGGGGCGTACAACTTCATGGGTTTGTGCTACCGGCACATGGGTCGATTTGAGGAGGCCAAGAAATACTTTCAGGAAGGGCTCAAGCTTGATGCAAAGTTTGCCCCCTCCCTGTTCAACCTGGGCTTCATCGAGAACAAGCAGGGCAACCTGGAGCGGGCTGAGAAGTTCCTGGAGGAGGCGCTTCGGGCAGACCCCAATTACGATGACGCCCTCTATGAACTGGCCAGCGTGAAAATGACGCAGAAGAAATTTGAGGAGGCCCTGCCCTTACTGCAGCGCTGCGTGAAGGTGACTACCAAGCCTGCCCAGGTTTATTACAAGCTGGCGGTCACCGAACGGGCCCTTCGTCAGACGAAGGCTGCGGAGAGAGACCTGAAAATCTTCGAAACGCTTTCCAAGGAACCTTCTCAGGGACCCTATCCCCTCCAGCACTTTATTGAAAGTTTTGACCAGCGGGTGCAACTGTCCGGGCAGGAAAGAGCCCAGCTTGACCTCGAATCATTGCTCCGCATGGCGAAGCAGAACCCCGATCATCCAAGTACTCTTTATCTGCTTGCCGAAACGTATCTCAAGCTTGGCCGACCGGAGGAGGCGAAGAAATGGGTGGCCGAGCTTCAAAAGCTGAGCGGAGGCGATATTCGCACGACGCTGGGAGTGGGTGTCCTGCTGGCGCGTTACGGGATGTATCCAGAGGCCATTCAGCGCTTTCAGTCAGCCCTGGCAGCCGACCCCACCTCGGGCGACGCCAAGTACGACCTGGCCAACGCTTACTTCAGAATCGGCAATTACGCGCAGGCACTGGAAGTGATGCGGCAGCTTTCGCCATCCGCCGAGAGCGACGACACCATGTTGGCTTTGCTGGGAGACATTTACGCGCATCTTGGCCGCACCCCGGAAGCTGTCAGCATCTTCGGAGCCGCCGTCCAGAAAAACCCCGAGAACGAACAGTACTACCTTTCTCTGGCCTTGACTCATCTGCGCGCGGGGAATAACCAAGCGGCAGAGAAGAGCTTGCAACAGGGCCTGGCCCGCATTCCCAATTCAGGCAAGCTCTTCTGGGGAATGGGAATCTTTTTGGCACTGGCGGGAAAAACTGAGCAGGCGGAAGATTTCCTCAATAGAGCAGTAGACTTGATGCCCGAATGGCAAAGTGGCTATGCGACGCTCGGCCTGTTCTACTATGAAACCGGCCAAATGGCTAAGGCGCGGGAAACTCTCGAACGCTACGCAAGATCGTTCCCGCGCGGAGGGATAAATGTAGGCCGCCTCAAGCAGGTGATGGCGGCCGCGCCGGCGGCCCAGGACAATCTGAGCAAACCCAAGAGCCTCTCGCCGGAAACTCGACAGCAATTCCTCCAGGTCGCACTCGCTTTAGCTGACCAGAGCCTGTGAGCTGGATCTTTTCCGCCCAGTCTGGCTTGCCGAGAACGCCAGCCGGGTCGCCGCTGCGGGCTGGGGCGCTGCCTCCTCCCCCTCTAGCATTCGCGTGTGGTAAAATGTGGCCTTGCCGGGCACGAGGGCTTTCGGGCTCAGGAAGCCGTCGGCCTAGGGGACCCTGGCTATGGACATTTCCAAGCGGACATTCCTGCGTGCCGCGGGGCTGCTGCTGGCGGATAGCGTCCTGGCGAGGAAGCTTTCGGGTGGGGGAGTGAAGGGCGCCCGGGGCTCCGGCCACAAGACCATTGTCGTCATTTTCGGCGGGGTGCGCCGCCAGGAGACCTTTTCCGAAGAAGGCCTCCGGAATATTCCGCATCTGTCGCACGATCTGCTGCCCCAGGCGCTCTTTTACCCCCGGGTGCGCAACGAAGGTGTGACCGCGCACTTCAACGCCACCGCGAGCATCTTCACGGGCAACTGGCAACGAGTGGATGACTGGGGCAAGCTCTCGCCCACCGCCCCGACGCTCTTCGAGTATTTCCGCAAACAGTTAGGCGTGCCGCAGAGCGACGTGTGGGTGGTGGCCAGCAACAAGGCGCTCACCAACCTGATCGGGGCAAGCTCGGTGCCCAGCTACGGTCCGAGCTTCGGCGCCAACGTGGTCTTTCCCAAGCAACTCCTGATTGCCGCGGTGGAGAATGCCATCTGGGAGGGGCGCAAGCGCAACCTGGCGGATCGCGCCAAAGTTCAGGCAGAACTCGAGGCTATGCTCCAGGGAAGCAACTACGAAGGTCTGGGCTGGACGGTATTTGACGCGGCAGAGCGCCTTGACCCGCGCGTGCTTTCCACGATCCAGGAAGCGATCACGAGTTTTGTCCAAGGGGGCGGACCCACCTCGGGCGATGAGCTCACTTTCTTCGTCAGCCGCGAGGTTATGCGCAAGTTCGCGCCCACCCTGCTGGTGGTAATCTTTTCCGACGTGGAAGTGGCTCATTTCGGGTCTTACTCGCTGCACCTGGCGGGAATCCGCAGCGGCGACCGGCTCACCTACCAGCTCTGGCAGGAGGTGGAAGCGAACGACGAGTATCGCGGGCGTACGACCATGGTGGTGCTGCCGGAATTTGGGCGTGACCCGGACGGATCCAACACCAACGGCTTTTTCAATCATCGCGCCAACGAGGAATCGACCCGAACCGCCTGGATGATGTGCCTGGGCGCGGCAGTGGACCGGCCGCAGATTGTCGAGCGACCCATTCGGCACATCGACCTGTGCCCCACGCTGGCCGGGCTGCTGGGCTGCCGGCCGCTGGAAGCGAGGGGCGTCAGGCTGGCGGAATTTCGAGCTTGAAACGGCCTGCGCTTCCAAGGGAGGAGAGCGGAGGCGGGGACGAGCTAAGGCAGGAGGCAACATAAAAAAACTTCAGCCTTATAGATCGGGGGAAGCCAGCGGTAGAAGGTGCGAGTTGTCCTCGCGGGGCGCTGCGCAACGCAAGAATCCGGGTGAGGAAGATTGGCAAGGAAGAAAGCAATGAGTTCTGAGGAAAGGCTGCCAGCCCAACTCCAGCAGGTGCTAAAGAAAGGCTTTCTTAAGCGCCTGCCGCTCACTTTTCTCCCCTTCGTTAACCAGCAAATCCGTGATTGGGATTACCTGTTTCCCTTCGAACGCCAATCCGTTTTGCGGCTACTTATGTACCTGGGTGAACTCGACGACCTGCAATTCGCCGGGCTTTTCCGCAGCTTGCGGGAAATTGAAGCGCGCATGGAAGTGAGCCGCTGGCCTTTTTCCACGGAGGAGCAGACCATCGAGAATGCTTCGCTGCTAGCCCGCTCACCCTATTACCAGGAGTGGCGTGAAGAAGTACAGAAGGTATTTGATCACCTTGACCAGCAGGCCCCAGCCGGTGGGGATCAAGCTGGCAGGAAATCGCGAAACCGACTGGTTCTACTGATCTTCCCCGCGCGTCTCCCGCTGGATCGGGCGACGGCATGGGAGCGATGGCAGGGAATGGGCAGAGAGCTAAAGCTAGATCTGGCGGGCGAAGAGCGCAGCTCGACGGAAATCTTGCTCAGGGGCCTCGGCCAAGCAGAAAACAGCCAGGCGCCGGGTGTGCTGGAAGTTCTGGCGCAGCGGTCGAGCCACTCGTTGGGTGATCTCTGGGTTCTGGATGCCGACGCCAGCCTGAGCGAACAGGTGTTGAAACTCAGGCCGCCCGGCGGGGACACGGCCTGGGCCACCCTCTTGAGCTTCGAGCGGTTAACGCCTTTCCGGGAAGGCTTTCTACAACAGATTAATGTCATGCGCAAAGATCTCGCCGATGCCGATGCCGTCTATGCCCGCTTGCGTAAAACGGACCTCGCCAAGTGGTGTCCACCCGAAATTGCCTCGCAGCCGATTGTGCGGGAATTCCTGCGCTCGCTTTTCTTGAACGGCAACGGAGCCCTGGTTTACGGCAACGCCTTTGTGGAGTGGGCAGCTTCCGAAGCTTTCCGGCGAGCGCGCCCCTCGGTTCTGGTGGGGCAGTTTGGCGTGCGCTACAAGCCCAAAGCGTTTACGAGTGTGGCCGTATTCGAAAACCAGGAACAAGCCAGCCCTTTGCCCCCCGTCGAGGACCTGCCTGGCAGCGCTCTGGACGCGCAAATACTGGCACTTTACGTGTGGCTGGCGGCGGGCCGCTACTCGGAATACCATCGCCAGGCTGCTTGCCTCTGCCTTGCCGAGAATCTGGGGGTGGCCTACGCGGTCGCCCCTCCCGATTTCCCCCTGTGGCAGGAAGCTGAGCCGATCAAGCTTGGAAAGCTCTCTGCGGTTCTTCGCGCCTGGCTTGGCTAGCGCCAGGACCCGGCGCGAAAAACCCGTGCCTCATGCTCGGTCAGCCCCCGCCAAGCCGCAGCCGGCCTCAGCGAAAGGATTGTTCCCTGTTAAGAAGAGAGCGTCCGCCCAGGCGAACGTTGACGTTAACGCCGCAGTCGATGGCTGGCCAGTTCTTGCCGTGGGCGCGCGCCGGCGCTATAATCCCAGCAATAAACTCGACGCCATGAAGAAAATCGGCATCCATGAGATAGCCCGCGTGGCCGGCGTTTCCATTGGAACGGTTGACCGTGCCTTGCATCGTCGAAAAGGCATCAGTAAAGAGACCCGTAAACGGATTCTTCAAATCGTCCGCAACTTGGGTTACAAACCCAACCTGGCGGCCCGCATGTTATCAGTGGGACGGGCGCCTCTGCGCATAGGCGTCTGCATCCCGCGCGAAATTCATTTCTTCTACGATCAGGTCCGGGACGGGATTCTGTCTGAGGCACGCCGCTTCGAATCCTTAGGTGTCAGCGTCATCTATCGCCCCGTTCCGCGCTTGGGCGCCGGCGAGGTCGAGCGGGTGCGGGAAATGCTGGACAGCGATATTCGGGCGCTCATCATCTCCCCCGGCGATCCTCACCGCCTGGCTCCCCTCATCGATGAAGCGGAGAGGAAGGACATCCGGGTGCTGTGTGTTTCTTCCGACGCCCCTGGCAGCGCTCGGTCCACGGTGATCTGTGTGGACCCGGAATTGAACGGCAAATGCGCCGCCGAGCTGATGGCTAAATTTCTGCCCAGCAATTCGCGCGTGGCCATTGTTACCGGGATGCTGCAGACGGAAGACCATCGCCAGAAGACGAAAGGTTTCTCCGAGGTCTTTCCGCAATTCTGCAAAGGCGGCGAGGTCATCGACGTCATCGAGAATCATGAGGACGTTGACGAAGCTTTCCAGAAGTGTTTTTCGCTGCTGAAGAGGGTACGTGCGATTGACGGCCTGTATGTTAGCACGGTTAATTGCTTGCCCGTCTGCCACGCGCTGGGCGCGGCGGGGCTGTCCGGTAAAGTCCGGCTCATCACCACCGACCTCTTCCGGGAAATGGTCCCCTATTTCGAGAAAGGGACCATCTCCGCCTCCATCTACCAGCGCCCCTACGTGCAAGGGCAGACCGCGGTTCGTCTGGTGGTTGATCACATCGTCGCCGCTCGTCCCATTCCTGCTACCTACTACCTTAACCCCCAGATCGTGCTGCTTTCCAACCTGCGCCTGTTCCGGGAAGTCCGCCCTTGGGAAGCTTCGGAGGGATTGGCCGCGCCTCCGAGAGTCCCCGGTCTTCTCCCCGGTCACGTGCACACAGAAGTGAAGGCCCCCGTGGGGTCGTCCAGTAAGAATTTTCGGCTTGACAAAGGGCACAAGCAGGCTTAAATTTTGCTTCCGTGTACGTACACGTCGGGCGGCTTGGGTAGACTCGTTATTCTCGCATCTAAATAGTCTTAGACGCCGCCGAAAGCCCCGGCCTAGCAGCGGGGCGTGGCGCACGCGTCCTTTTTCAGATACCTTTGACTCATAAAAGGAGTAATCCCATGCAACGACAGGCCAAAAACTCCCGAAGAATCGGGTTGGTGGTTAGTGCCTTGGCATGCGCGTTCTGGCTCTCCCTACAGCCGGGGTATGCCCAGGTCGATACAGGGACGCTTTTGGGTACGGTGAAGGACCAGTCGGGCGCCGTGGTTCCCAACGCCAAGGTTACCCTCACCAATGAGGGCACGTCTTTCACCCTCTCCACTGTTTCCAGCGGTGACGGGACTTACATTTTCACACCGATAAGAATCGGGACGTACACCGTGGAAGCGGAGTACCAGGGCTTCCAGAAGGCCCGGCACACGGGCATTGTGGTGAGCATTCAGCAGCAGGCCGTGGTGGACTTCACGCTGGTTCCCGGCGCGGTGACACAGACGATCGAAGTTACGACCTCTGCACCCCTGCTCCAGACCCAGAATGCATCGGTGGGCGAAACGCTATCGAGCCGTAAAATCGTGAATCTGCCCTTGAATGGCCGCAACTACAACTTCCTGGCGCGGCTCACCGCGGGTGTAACGGTAGCCCAGGAGGACGGACGAGGCTTGGACTCCACCGGCTGGTTTGCCGCGAACGGCACCCGTCCGGCTATGAACAATTTGCTGCTCGATGGCATCGACAATAACAGCAACAACGTGGACTTCCTGAGCGGCGCGGCCTACGTAGTTCGTCCCCCGGTGGACGCCATCGCCGAGTTTAAGCTCCAGACCAACTCTTTCAATGCGGAGTTTGGACGCGCCGGTGGAGCGGTCCTGAACGCCAGTCTCAGGTCCGGCCAGAATGACATCCATGGCTCGGCCTGGGAATTCGTCCGCAACGACAAGTTCGACGCCGCGGATTTCTTCCAGAACGCTGCCAACACAGAAAAAGGGAAGTTTCGCCGCAACCAATTCGGGGCCTCCGCCGGCGGGCCGTTCAAGAAGAACAGGAGCTTCTGGTTCGGGGACTACGAAGGCACGCGCATCCGCCAGGCAACTCCCCAGGTCATGACCGTCCCGACGGCGGCCGAACGTGCCAGTGGATGGAGCGATTTCAGCGACCTCATCCCGCTCCAGGGTAATAGTAACCTCGGTACAGATTTTCTCGGTCGCCCCATTCTCCTGGGAACCATCTTCGATCCGGCCACCACTCGTCCCGTAACCTCCGGTCAGATCGACCCGGTCACCGGGTTAACGGCCACGGGCACCGGGCACGTCCGCGACCCCTTCCCAGGGAACATCCTCCCGGCGGGCCGCCTGGATCCCAACGCGGTCAAGCTTCTAGACCTTTTCCCCGATCCGACTAGTCCGGGACTGTACAACAATTTCACGACGAGCCCGGTAGGTCAGGACAACGTCAACCAGTTCGATGTGCGCATTGACCATAACTTCAGCGACCGAAACCAGCTCTTCGTCCGCTATAGCTACTTCGACGAACCCAGGCTGAGACCCGGTCCTTTCAAAAGCCTTGCCGACGGCGGCGGGTTTAACCAGGGCGATGAACATGTCCGCACCCAGGGCGCGGCGCTCAGTTACACCCACTCTTTCTCCCCCACCCTCATCAATGAAGCCCGCATCGGTTTTAACCGGGAGCACGTCACGCGACTCCAACCACATGGAAACGATACCACTGACATTCCCGCGCAATTCGGGATTCCCGGTATCCTGCAAACGAAAGGCAATGGAGGGCTGCCTTACTTTGGGATAGGCGGTCTCAGCCAACTAGGTGCTGCCGAATGGCTGGTCAGCGAGAGATTCAGCAGCACCTATCAGATTACAGAAAACCTGACCAAGGTGTACAACACCCATACTTTCAAAGGTGGTTTGGAGATTCAGCGCATCTCCTTCCCCTGGATCGCGCCGCCCTGGTCTCGTGGTGAGTTCGATTTTGGCGGTACTTACACTTCGGATCCCACCTACGGTGACGGAAGCACCGGTCGCGCCCAATTCCTGCTGCTACCCCAGCCAGCCACAGTGCCCAACGGGGTCAATAATCTTGGCGGCGCGAACACGGTCTACGCGTCCAATTTCGGAGCCTTGGCGAGTAACAAGGACTATTCCGGAGCGTACTTCCAGGACGACTGGAAGGTCACTCCGAAGTTGACCTTAAACCTTGGCCTCCGCTGGGATCACTTCGGCCTGGTGGGAGACAAGTACGGCGCGCAGGCTAATTTCATTCCCGGGGCGCCCTTCAGTGGGGCGCAGTTCATCATGCCCACCCGGCGCAAGAGCGATCCCCTCTCGCAATCCTTCATTGACACGCTTGCGAAAGATGGGATCAAGCTCCTTTATACGGACGACTACGGGACGGGGTTGGGAATCACGCAGAAGCTCAATTTCGCGCCACGCTTCGGGTTTGCCTATCACCTTAGGCCCAAGTTGGTCGTGCGGGGTGGATACGGAATCTACTATGGGGCCTTTGAGAACCGCGGCGGCTACCCCAGCCTGGGTTATAACTATCCCTTCCAGTATGGTTTCGGTTTCTTCAACCCCAACTCTGTCAGCAATGTCATCTATCCAAACGGTCAGCAGGCGACGCTGGAACGAGGGCTTCTAGATGTTCCGCTCAATCCTGCGGCGGTCAACGCCGGGGGGCTCAGTTTCCGGGGCATCGAATTCCGTTACAAGACCCCTTATGTTCAGGGGTATAACCTTACCCTTCAGTACGAGATCACTCCCAACGACTCGTTCGAGGCCGGCTACGTCGCCTCGCTGGGCCGTCACATCGAAGTCCCCTCGGGGACGAATAATGTGACCAAGATACTGCCACCCTCCGTTGACCCCCAGCCTTACATCCCGTTCCCCGACTTCGGGCGAGGCGCCGCCTACGCGACCACCCAGGGCAATAGCTACTACCATTCGCTCCAAACCAAGTACACCCGGCGGCTGTCCAAAGGCCTGGATACGCTCGTGGCTTTCACGTGGGGCAAGACCCGTACCGAGGCGGGCGATTTGCTGAGCAGTGGATACGTGGGCTATGCCCGTGCGCCGGACATCCCGGGATTTGGCCTGGCTAAGGACTACGGGCTGGCCATGTTCGACATCCGCAAGGCGTTGAGCGTCAGCGGAACCTATCAGCTTCCCGTAGGCCGTGGCCGGCATTTTATGAGTGCCGGTAACAGGGCTGCCGAGGGCATCCTCGGTGGCTGGAGCGCCAACTGGATTATGACCATGGACGACGGCCAGCCGCTGACGATCTATTGTCAGACCTATACGGCGGCTGGGGTAGGCTGCTATGCTCTGCTCGTGCCCGGACAAGATAAATACGCGGGCAAGCATAACGTGGACCAGTGGGCGAACCCCGCGGCGTTCCAAGACCCGCCACTCGCTACCACCATCGGGCAAACGGATTTCGCTCCCCTGGGTGGCGGGAACACGCCAATCATCGGACCTGGTTTCCACCGCTTTGACTTCTCGCTCTTCAAGGAAGTCAAAACCTCGGAGAAGACGCGTGTCGAAATCCGCGCGGAGTTCTTCAACCTCACCAACACCCCGAACTTCGGGCAAGGTATGAACAGGAATTTCCGTGATACGGTGAACTTCGGGAAGATCAGTTACACGCGCGACAGCCCCAACGACCCGCGACAGATCCAGTTCGCGCTGAAGTTCTACTTCTAGACTCAAGGTTGCATTCTGCGACTGCGACAGACTTAGGAAGGGCGATCAGCCTGCTGGTCGCCCTTCATTCTTTTGGTAGGGAGAGAGACCTTCTGCCACCAGCCTGATTCTCACGTTCCCAACCAAGTAGTATAATCATCCCGTCAGGACTCGAAAAATATCGTCTTGCAGAAACAGGGGAAATGAGTCTGAAAAGCGGGAAGCTTCACTTCCGGGCCACGGCAAGGCGAGGATTCTCGCCCCTGCCGGAGCGGCAGGGTTCACGTCAGCAGGGGAAGGCCTGCAACAGGGCAAACCCTCACTTCCGCAGGCGGTTGAGCTTCCTTTTTGCCGGGTTGCTCTTCCTATTCCTGCCTGGGCAAGAGCTCTATGCCCAGGGTACTGGCGGAACGATTTCAGGGACCCTCCGGGAGGCCTCCGGCGCATGGCTGGCTGCCGCCAAAGTCAACCTCACGAATGAAAGAACCTCTTCCACCCAGTCCACCCTCAGCAGCGCGGACGGCAAATTCACCTTTGCCCCGCTTGCAGCCGGTATTTACACCCTCAGTGTTGACTCTCAAGGTTTTCAAAAAGTATCCCGCGCCCATATTGAGGTGAAAGCTCAGCAGCAAACGGTGGTGGAATTTACGCTGACTCCGATACAGCCTGGCAGAGCCGCCATGGACTCCCAGGCCAGCAACCCTGAGCAGCTTCCCAGCCATCCTGCCTATTATGACGAACCCCTGTTGAAGCCCAGCGCGTTCAAGGACTCGGTTGACGCTGGCGGGTATTCATCCGAAGGCCAGGCTCAAACTTCCAAACGTTTGCTGCAAGGGGTGGCCGGCTTGAAGGAAGACTCTGCCGCCGCTGGGACTCGGCCCGCGGGCAAAGGGGTCCCTCTCGACAATGAGGCGTTCAAGCAAGCTACGCTTAAACTGAAGCAAGCGGTGGCCCTCAGGCCCGACAGTTTTGAAGCAAACCATCAGTTCGGCGAGCTTTATATCCGGGCTGGGAAGCTGAGCGCCGGCATCCCGTATTTGCAAAAAGCCCAGCGCCTTGATCCTTCCCATTACGGCAATAGTTACGACCTGGCCCTGGCTTACCTGGAGACGGCCCACCTCGCCCAGGCTCGTTCACAGATTCAGCAGATGCTCCGGCGACAGGACAATGCCGAGCTGCATAACTTGCTGGGTGAGGTGGAAGAGGGCGCCGGAAACTTCGTCGCCGCGGCCCAGGAATACCAGCGCGCTGCTCACCAGGAACCAAACGAAAAATATATCTTTGACTGGGGCAACGAACTGCTCCGGCATCGGGCCTATGAGCCGGCGGTCGAGGTGTTTGCTCACGGGGTGGCGCGCTACCCCCGTTCCGCCAGGCTTCACATCGGCCTGGGGATCGCACTTTACTCCCGCGGGCAATACGATGATGCCGTCGATGCCCTCTTGCTCGCCACCGACCTGGAACCCGCGGACCCGCGGCCTTACCTCTTCCTGGGGAGGGTGTTTGACATCTCCACCCCCAAGGCAGAGGAGGTTACGAAGCGCCTGGAGCGTTTTGTTCAGCTCCAGCCGACCAACGGTCTGGGCCGCTATTACTACGCGATGAGCTTGTGGAAGGGACAGAGAACTCAAAATGCCCAGGCGGACCTGACTCAAATCAAGTCCCTTCTGAAGAGCGCAGCAACACTGCATCCCACCTTCCCTGATGCGCACCTGCAACTGGGAAATCTATACGCTGGCGAAAAGAAGTTCCCTGAGGCGATTCGAGAATACCGGCAGGCCGTCAAGGTGCAACCCGATCTTGCTGAGGCGCATTACCGCCTGGCACAAGCCTACGCCCGCATAGGGGAAAAGGAGCGGGCCCAGGAAGAGTCTGAACTCCACGACCGCCTCCACAAGCAACAAATGGCCGAGGACGAGAGAAAACAAAAGGAAGCCGGGCAGTTTCTGTACACCATAAAGGACCATTAGAACCCCTCGCCTTCGCTTCCGCCGGGACAGAGTTCGGCTCCGACCCGCAACGAAAGCGTTCGGCGCCGCCGCGGCGACCTCATCCAACACGGTATCTGCCAATCATTTCCCCTTCTTCAGTGCTGAAAGAAGGGCTGCATCACCGGTGTAATAAAGTGCCGTGGAACGCGCAGGCAATGCCACGCGAAATTTATCCGTGTTGAGCGCGATTAATCGGTGTTCAAAGAGATCGTAGACTTCCTCCACTGGTCGAGGCAGGCTGAAGGTCCGCTCGCCCCCGGAAACCGTATGCGCCGCCAGCAGTTCTCGTGTTGCATACAGGACATCGCCTTCTTGATTGTAGAGATGAACTCCCGAAAAGCGGGCGATACCGCGCAGCACCGGGGCAGGCACGTTGGGGGCGGCGATATAGATCGAGGTCCATCCCGGAAAAGTTTTGACGCCCATCCCGGGCTTGCAGTTCCCCTGTGAGAACACCACTTGCCCCAGCACTCGCGCGTCCGGGTCCTCCAGGTAGAAGATTGGGGCCAGCTTGCTGTTGGTGCCCCAGAAGAGGTCTTGCGGCAGACCGGCGGTGATGGGGTGGGTGAAATCCACAATGTGCAGCAGCGGCCCCCAGGGTTGCTCGCCCATCCCGAACCCGAATCCGCTCAGCTCTTTCATATGTTCTAGCGATAGACCGTCGTTGATATAACCCGGCGCATAGATCCAAAGCGCTACATGGCCGTCCCGTCGCAGTTCTCGGTTCAAGGCTTCCCGCTGGGCGCGATCGAGTCGAAAGCTGTTAAGAAAAATGTAGAGCTTATACGACCGCAACCGTCCTTCAATAAAATCCTGCAAGAGATAGACGTCGAAGGGCGCGCCGGTGCGCGGAAGCCCCCACAGGCGCTGCTGAAAAATGAGGGGTACGTCCAGGTTGTTTCGATCAGATTCATAGAAGAAGCTCTCGTCGTCCACCAGAACTGCGATCTCCGCGCTGGGGGTGCGGTCCGTTTGGAGAACAAAGGTGCCCAGTTCCTGAAAGCTCCTGAGCAGAGGCTCAAAGGCCGGCTCCTTGGCGGGCTTGATGGATCCGAGCCCGCACGCCCACCACATACCCTGACCATGGGTAACCACCTGCGCAAAGTTTCGCCGCAGAAGGGTTATGCTTTCCGACAGGGAGTTGGCGTGCGCGAAGTTTTGATCCGCATCGATGTGGGTTCGAGTGTCATCCTCAATGATGCATAACTTCCCGTGAAGCCGCGCCGACTCCGAGGGCTGCATGCACGGCCCGTCGCCTCCTATGCCGCGAAAGCCGTAGCTATAGGGGCACACAAGAAAATCGACGTAAGGCGAAGCGAGAACCCGCCGCAAGCCTAAATGGCCGCTGCGTTGATAAGTGGAGTAGTCACTATCCGGCCTTTCTTTGAAGAAACCGCCGTTCCAGGCCAGCTCCATCAGGTATCCGTAGAAGGCCCCCGCCAGCTTCTTCCCGCCGGTGGCCTCCTTGACGGTGCGACAGAAATCGATGAGCAGGTCGCCGCTCAGCTCCGCCAGGCAGCGGTAGTAATCGATCACGTTTCGTTCGCGCGCAGGATCGCGAAAGGTGTACAGCTTGGTTTGAAGTTGTTCGTCGGCCGAGGGGACTTCCGCCGCGTCAAATGTGACGTGCGGATTGTTCCAGGCAGCCCGCAAAGCGGCCAGGTCGCTCGCGTATTGCCGGCGCAGCCAGGCGCGGAAATGACGGCGCATCGGCTCGCTATAGTCCCCGCAGTGGCTGTGCATGGAGGTTTCGCCTTTCACCCATTCTCCGGTATGACCGGCGCCGGTTTGGAAAGCGCTGACCCGCTCGAGCAGGCCGAGGCGGTGGAGATGAGCGATAAAGGCTTTCAGGAAATCTTTGACTTGTGCCCGCCACACTTCCGAGGCGAAAGACTGGCCGAAGGGTTTCCCTTCGGAGGTAATCTCACACTCATTCGGGTAAGCCTTCATCCACCAGTCGTCGGGCGGGACCTCGAAATAGCAGCGCAGGTGGAATCGGGCAAGAGGGTCGGCATCGATGATCCGCCCATAGCGAGCCTCGACGGTGGAGAAATCGAAGGGGTCCGATCGCCCCGCCTTGGGCTCAGCCCACTCAATCCCTCTTCCTGTTTCGAAAGCATAAATATGAATGCCTGCCTTCGCAATACTCCGGGCCTCATCTGCATCCTGCCATTTGTCGACTTCGGGTGTGGCGACCCAGTACATCCCGGGGAAAACCGGCTGGCCATCAAGGAATAGTGTTGGCGTTCCATTGTGCATCTTGACCTGGGCAATGAATGAACCACCCGCGCTGCTGGAACGATCCTCCGCCTCCGCCTGAGCCATCCCCGGAAGTCCCCGCATCCCGGCAATTGCAAATGGAATCATCTTCAAGACATCACGCCTTTTCATGAATGCTCCCTCGGGTCCCTGGAGAGAATCCCGTACGAAACAACACTTCGGTGCGAACCACCCTCACCCCGACGCCCCACCTTCAGACTGGCCGGAGGTTCCGATTACGACTCTTGCTTGGCGCACAATCAGGAGCCAGCCGCCCGCGTTTTTCAGCACGGAATAAAAGAAAGGAATTCCTGGCGTGATAGCGCCCCCTCGGCGTCTTGAGCAAGGATAGAGGCAAGCGGGAAGGGTTGGGAGCGCTCCGCCTTGTTTTTGTCGGTTTCCCTGGCCCACCGGATACGGCGGGAGCTTCCCCGCAGGCTGAGGAGCCGTACTTGCGCCGACTTTGCTCCTCGCCGGGCACTCAGCACCCGGCTCCTGACCTCTACCACTCGAACTCCAGGCGCGTGCGCCGAGTGGAATATTCCTCGTAAGGCTCCACGCGGAGTGTCCGGATATGGCCTGGATGGTCGGCGTATGCCAAAACGACGGTGAGCAAGTTCTTCTTCCCACCGAAGAGCAGATAAGGTTCGGGAAGGTAAAACTCAGTTTGCGGGCCGGTGGTAACGTAGCGTCCCACAAACTTGCCGTTGAGATAAAGCAACGCATCCCGTTGTGCTTCGAATACCAGTCTCCAGGGAACTGACCAGCCCTCGGCCGGCTTTTCCAGAGGAAACTCGGCGCGACACCAGGTGAACGCAGGAACCAGCCCCTTCTCGGAAGAAGTTTCCACGAGAGACGCAGCCTTCCAACCCCCGGGGGAGAACTCCGGGTCGACGTCACGACCTCGCATGGGTGCGGGGAATGTCTGGATCTGCCAGGGGTCAATAGCCAGCCCCCTGTCCTGCGGATCTCTACCCAACCGCACATACTCGATGCCTTTTAGTTCACCCATGTTGTCGTCACCGTTGGGGCTTCCGAAAAGTTCATAGGCAATCTCAAGCGTATTGGTCCCGGACTGCAAATAATTGGATGGGGAGACTTCAACCCATTTTTGCGGGTTTGCAGCCTCAGCCACCAGCTTGCCGTTCAGGAAGACTTTCTTGTTGTCGTCGGCATACGTCGAAACATACATCTTGGGCTGACTGGCATAAGAGAATTGGGCGCGGTATTTGACGTAGCCATAAGGTATGGGGCCGAGTTCCTCCAGCGGACGAGCCGGGGTGGCCAACCAGCGGCCGGAATTCGAGTCAAATCCTTCCACCCAGGTGTGCATCTCCTTCAGTTCGATCGCCCGATAACGAGAAGGAGTGATAATGATCTGCAGATGTGCTATTCGCCACTGAGGGTCGTAATGACAATCCCTCACGACCCCGTCCACGCGGCACTGAGTGGGCTTTGACGGCAAGAGAACACTCACGTCGTGATCGCCGGGAAGGAAGTCCAAGTCCGCCCAAATGCGTTTGCCTTCGGAGCCGGTCGCGGCCAGCAAATATGCGTCGGTGATGAAGGGGACCGACATGGCATTGGCTTCCTTAACTCCGGGTATAACCTTCGAAGGGAACTCGCCGACCCAAGTGCGCAAAGCGCGCTCAAGAGGTATAGCTCCAATGAGGTGGTTGTCGACGAGCAAGAACTTCTCCCCCTTTTCAATGCGCAGTCCAATAATCGCGGATTGCTGATCCTTGTCCCAGTATTGATAAAGGAAATCGCCCTCAATGTGCGGTTCCTCTTTTGCCGCCAGCGCAATTTCCACGGCACGTCCCGGATCATCGTAAATCAACAGGAAGTGTCGGTCCAGGTTGACACCATGAGCGAGAACCTCCGCGGTGGTGTAGCGAAGCTGGCCACCGGAAATCGGTACCTGCACGGGGAGCATCTTCATCCCGCGTGCCCCAATCACCAGCTCTCCCTCGCGCGGTACGGTTATCACCCGTTGGCTCGGACTGGCGGGATCACGAAACGTCATCTGGAAGTGCTGGCGGGCATCCATACCTGCCCGCACAAAGAGAACCGCGCTCTGCCCGTTGACGCGTTCCGCGACGCTGACGTCGGGGTTTGTGGAATGGCCAGCGCCTTCCAGCAGGTGGGCGCGGGTGAGAACATTTCCAAACATGGAGAGGAAAACCCCGATGCCCCTCGCCCGGTAATACTTTTCCCACAACCCACCCGGCTCCCGGACGGGCGCGGCGTAATCATAGCTGGTGGTTAATGTTTTCGCTGCCCAATCAAAATTGGTGCCGCCATAGCCCATGTAGTAATTGAAATAGGTGACGCCCAGCTCGAGGACGGTTTTCGTCAGCGCATTGAGCTGCGCCCCATCCACTCCTTCCTGGTCTTCCGATAGTTTTCCGCCGAACTGGCTGAACCAGCCTCCTTGTAGCTCCGTCACACCCAGGGGTGAATCCGGCTCTTCGCGGCGCAACTTTTCAAGAGCGGGTGGAACCTCTTTCAGGAAGTTCCAGCGGGGATAAAAATCGCAGGTGTCCAAGATGCGCGCCATATCGGGATCCGCGGGGTCGCGCACCACCCTCGTCCAGTTGGTGAAAAGCGGCACTTCGATTCCTGCGTCCCAGGCCAGATGGGCCAGGAAGCGAATATATTCGCGCTGTTCCGGCTCCGGCAGCTTCCAAAAGTCGTACTCATTTTCGAGCTGCATCATGATAATTGGCCCGCCCTGGGTGATCTGGTTGGCGCGGATCACAGGCAAGACATGGTCGTACCAGTATTGGGAGGCCTTAAGGTTCTCGGGATGCATGCTGCGGAGTGGGAAGCGCTTTGCCACCACCCAGGGCGGGAATCCGCCCCTCTCGAACTCCGCGCAGATGTAAGGGCCGGGCCGAACGATCAGCCAGAACCTCATCGCTTTGGCGAGCTTGATAAAATCTTCCAGATCAGCGAAGTCGAAATGACCCTCCTCGCGCTCGTGGTAGTTCCAAAACACCATCGTCTCGACCGTGTTGAAATTGGCGCGTTGGAGTTTCAGGAACCGGTCGCGCCAAAGCTGGCGCGGGCAGCGCGGATAATGGAACTCTGCGCCGAACACAAAGGCGTCGAGGTTGTTGATTGTGAAACAGTCTGCGTCGTATCGGATAATCTGCGGTTTTTTGAACCACCCGTGGGTAGGAGGCTGCGGGAGATCACCGAGTATCCGGCCTCCCGGATAGCCAAGCGCCGCTGCCAGCGGCACCCCTAAAGAAGAATGCAAGAATTGTCGTCGAGACTGTTGCATAAGAATTCCTCACGCGTTGAGGGCAATCTGGGCGAGCATTCTCCAAGGCCCCCGGCACTTCGGGTAGAGGTGCGCGGGTGGGAGTTTCAACCTTAAAACAGTCCTCCGAGATTGAGCACGACCACGGAAACCAGGATCACCGCCACAGCAGTGGCTAACACCCTCCGCGTGCCCCGGGAGGTCGACTTCCATTCTCCCGTCAGGATGCCAAGGGTGTTTGAGGAGAGAATCATCGCCGTAATGAATAGCGCATAGCCCAGCGAAGTTCCATATTTGCCCACCAGGGTGGCGCCAATCCCGTAGCCAACAATTCCCGAAAGCCACAATAACGCCATCGCCATGGCGAGGCCGGTTTCCCTTGCCCAGCCGGGGCGGCGAAAGAAGGACCAGGTGCCATTCCGAAACAGCAAAAGGAAGCAGTAGAGCAAATTCGGAATGAAGCCGGCCCCCAGCACGAGGGCCCACACCGCATAAGTGGAGCTCGCCGGGCTGCCGCCCATTGCGAGGCTCTTGCGCAGAATGTCGCCGCTGAAGGCGAAGCCCAGATTGATATTCGAGCCAAAAATGCCTGTAAAGACGCAAATCGCCAGGCCGGTCATAAAGCTGCTGGCGGCCGCCACTCCGGGGGCGCTCGCCGGATTCTGTTCCTTCTCTCTCCGACGGCCGGCCACACCGTAAAGTGTTAAGCCGAGAAACAGGATGGGCATGCTGACCAGCAAAAGAATGCCGCGCGGGCGAAACAGGTCCGCAAGGCTCAGAACCAGCAACGGAATCAGCGAGCCCGAGAGGCAAGAAAGGCCCGCGACCACGGCAAAGGCGAGCGCCATCCCCACAGCGCTGATCCCCAGCCCGAAGGTGACTTGCGCGATCCCCCAAAGAAAACCAAAGACCAGAGGGGAGAGGAGCGTGCGCCAGGAAACCTCCCGATAGACTTCCTGCAACTGGGGGACGAACCCGACGGCCAGCAACCAAGGGAGAATCAGCAAAGCCACGGCGGTAAAAACCAACCAGAGGTTTTCCCACCGCCACTGGCGCGTGTACTTCATGGGAAGCGGGAAGGCTCCGTTCAAAGCCCCACTTACGAAAATGACGGCCATGCCCAGCCAGAAATGGTCACTCATTGTTTTCCCTCGTCGCCGTTAGGCACAGATTCAACCCGGGAGTGCCACCGGGAATGAGCCCCGGACTGACTTAGTTCCAGGCGCCAGCGCAACCCTCCCAGGGCCCGCTCACTCCTTCTCGAACTGATTGAAACCCTTGTGAGACCGCTCTTCTGCTTGTCCTGCGCCAAGCTTTCGAGTTCGGGGCAGGCGCGCAAGTACTCTTACCATAGCAATCCCTGCCCGACGCCCACGTGGCCTTTCGGCCGTCCAGGCGCTACGGTTTATAAAAGGCCGTCAGTGCCGAAAACCCGGTGGGGCGCATTACATCAACCCGGATACGCGCGGGATTCTTTTCTTGAAAAGCCAAAGGAACGCCGGCCGTTTGGCCGGGGGCGAGGCGGGGCAATGGGACCTCGTGCTGTTCCATCGGCAAGTCGCCGTGGGCGTATACGATCCACCTTAACGCGTATCCTTCCAAGGTGTAAGCCGGAAGGGTTTTTCGCGTCACCACAGTGGCAGTAAGGGAATTGCCCTCTGCCTTTAGCTGAAGGTCTTGCAGGGGGCTGGATTCCCGCCGCAGCACCTCAAACGAGCCCTTGCGGGCCCCATACAAATCCACGACGCCGTGGACGCGCTGCTTCATCACCCCCACACCTTTGTCACCGATGTGGGTGCGATAGTCGTTGTAACAGAAAAAGATTGCGCCACCGACATAGGGATATTCGCGAAAGGCGTTATCGTGCTCGACGAGGATGTCGATCCGGGTGGCGTCGCCGCCCGTCCGCTCCGGCGTGCACTCGCAGTAGCCGTATTCAGAAATGACAATCACCTTGTCGGGGAAGGCGCTGTGAATCTCTGCCAAGTTGCGTTTCACGTCCTTGACGCTCCCCATGAGCCACGTCCCGTAATACTCGTTCCACTCGATGAAGTCCATCAGTCCGGCAACGTCCTTCTCAGGAGTTTTCTGCAACGAATTTGAAGCGTAACTGCGCAGGCGATGCGGATCGAGCCTCTTTGCCTCCTCATACATGCGTGCAGCGAATTGGTAGGCGGCGGGATGCTGCCCATTGATCTCGTTGCATAATCCCCAGGCGAAAATACTCGGATGGTTGCGGTCGCGCTGGATCATCTCACGCAGTTGTTCCAGGCCGTTCTGCATGATCTCGGGAGAGGGATTATCCCGCATGTCGCTGAACGTCATGGCGCCCCAGGTGGGGACCTCCTCCTGGATCAAAATCCCGTGCCGATCGCAGTAATCGAGCACGCGCTTGTCCTGCTGCCAGTGGACGCGGGTAAAGACCGTGTTCAGCTCCTTCAGGTCGTTGTGGTCATGGAGAATCCAGGAAGCGGGTTCGGCCATGCCATAATCCGGGTGGCTTCCCCCCATGCGCTCGACTCCCATCAGCCAGACGCGCTCGCCGTTAAGGTAAAATCCGCCCTCTTTGACTTCCAGCTTGCGCGCGCCGAAGGTGGCGGAATAGCTGTGGAGCGGCTCCCCGTCCTGTTCAATCTCGGCCACGAGGCGGTAGAGGTGAGGATGATCAAAATGCCATAACCGTGGGTTCGGCAAGACAGCGTCGGGAAGCAAAACCTCTTCCCCTGTTCCGGGCTTGAGCGAGACGGCAGCAGCCCTCTTGTGGCGCAACACGCTGAGGCCGGTGTGGTCCTCCACGACATCGTAGCCGATGTTGACTTGTTTCGAATTATGAGAGTTATTTCGTATGACAACCCGAATAGCCAGGCTGGCCCTGGGTGTGTTCAGCTCGGGTTCGGCGTCCACCTCGACCCGTTCGATGAACGTCTCAGGGGTAACCAGCAGGTTTACGGGGTGGATGATCCCCCCATCCAAAGTCCAGTCATAAGAGTTGCCGCGCGGCAGCATATTCCGGTTGAAGGAGTTATCAACTTTCACGACCAGAGTGTTGACTGTTCCCGGCAGCAGGGCAGAAGAGATGTCCAAGATGAAGGCGGTATATCCTTTAAGAAGGTGCCTGCCCACGGGCTTATCATTTAGCCAGACTATGGCGCTGTGATAGACGGCCTCAAACTCCAGGCGAACCGCCTTCCCAGCCCAGGAGTCGGGTGCCTCAAAAGTTCGGCGATACCAGGCAACGCCCTGGTATCCGGCCGACTCCGCCGAAACCTGCCAGGTGTGGGGAACGGCAACATCCTTCCATCCTTCCACCGCGGTCTTGGCGAGATACCAGCCTTGAGATTCCCCGATTGCCTTTGAGTCCAGTTTGAATTTCCACTCCCCATTCAGTGAATGGCCCATGTCCAGCGCACAATCACTCGATTCCTTTCCCTGCGCCGATTCTTCCGACAGGGGCAGAATCAGCGAAGCCGCAAGGCCGCTCGCTGCAATCTCCTTAACAAACCGCCTCCTGGATAGGTTATTCAAGTGGTTTCCCTCCTGGGTTGATCGACGAGCGATGAGAGGAGCCGGAACGGAAATCTTTGGAGGAAGGTCCGCTTCCGCAACGCCGCCTCCCGAGGCTACAGCTAGGATCGATGTGATTCCCGTCCCTAGATATCACACTGAGTCCGGCGAAGCAAGCAAAGCCAGGACCGACCCGGCAGCGTGCCGAGCGCCGCATGATCCCAAGCCGCACGCCATCTCCTGCGGCCAATCCCTTTTGTAGAAAACCGCTTCGCTGGCAGGCGACACTGGTTTCTGCGCTGAGTTGAAATCCCCTATAGCTTCGGCGGGGTTTCTCGTGCCGCGGATCGGGCCAGGAGGAGAAACGCTTGCTGTGTTTTCACCCTGCGCAAGAATAGGGGGCGGTAGTTTCTCCCTCCGCACGGATTTGGGGGTAGAATGGCTCGGCCGCAGTCACTAATCGCCGGGCCGCGGCAAGTTCTCCGGTAGTCTGCGCCGGCGGCCGGTCGAGCATCCGAAAGCAACCCGGGCGAGGTGTGGGAGGGATCAATGGAGAAACAACTGAAAGCGCTTGCGGTTATTTCGTTTCTGGTGGGAGTCGCGTTTTCATGCCTGGCAAGACCCGCGCATGCGGAACAAAAGGCAGCAACAACGAGGATTACGATCGACGGCACCCAGGGAGGTAGAACCTTTGAAGGGATCGGAGGCGTCAGTGCCGGAGCCTCCTCCAGGCTGCTGATCGATTACCCCGAACCAGCCCGAAGCCAGATCCTGGACTACCTCTTCAAGCCTTACTACGGCGCCGCCTTTCAGCACCTGAAGGTGGAAATCGGCGGGGATGTCAACTCCACCGACGGGGCCGAGCCCAGTCATATGCACGCCCGGGACGACGAGAACTACAACCGAGGCTATGAGTGGTGGCTGATGGAACACGCGAAAGCCCGAAACCCGGAGATCATGCTGGACGGCCTGGAATGGGGCGCTCCGGGGTGGATTGGCGGGGGAAAGTTCTTCTCCCAGGACAATGCCGACTACATCGCCAAGTTCGTTGAGGGCGCGAAGAAATACCATAACCTCACCATCGACTACGTGGGCATCTGGAACGAGACTCCCTACGACACGGAGTGGATCAAGCTCCTGAAGAAGACCCTTGTTGCGCACGGGCTGACCACGAAGATTGTCGCGCCAGACTCCGTGAATACCTGGGAGATCATCGAGGCGATGAATAGCGATGCTGCGCTCAAGGAAGCGGTCTATGCGGTGGGCGTCCACTATCCCGGATACGAGCCATATTTGAACTCGGGCTTCAAGAAAGGTCCGCCTACTTACAACAGTACTCCCGCAGCTCAGCAGTCGGGTAAGCCGTTGTGGGCTAGCGAAGCCGGGCCCTGGCGGGGAGATTGGAAGGGCGCAGAGGAATTGGCCAAGATCTACAACCGGGACTATATCGAAGGGAAGATGACGAAGACGGAGATCTGGAGCCCGATCACCTCTTATTACGACACCCTGCCCCTACCGGGTTCCGGGGTGATGAGGGCCAACACCCCGTGGTCAGGATACTATGAGGTGCAGGCCGCCCTGTGGGCGACGGCGCATACCACCCAGTTTGCCCAGCCCGGTTGGCAGTACATCGACAGCGCGATCGGCTATCTGCAGCAGGGCGGGAGTTACGTTACGTTGAAATCACCAAACAGAAAAGATTACAGCATTATTATTGAGACTGTAGATGCCACGGCGAGCCAGACGGCGACGTTTCAGGTTACGGGGGGATTTTCGACAGGCACGGTCCATGTTTGGCGTAGCAACCCCACCAGCGAGTTTCTGAAGTTGGCCGATATAACACCTGTGAACGGCTCCTTTACGATCTCTCTCGATGCCGACTCGATTTATTCGCTGACCACGACCAGCGGCCAGTCGAAGGGGACGGTGGTGGGGACCGGCTCAATTTCCTTCCCCTTGCCATACCGCGACGATTTTGAAAGCTATAACCCCGAAGCTACACCCAGGTACTTCTCGGATCAGGGCGGCATATTTGAGATCGCGCAGTGCAGCGGGCGCGGCGGAAAGTGTCTGCGACAAGTCATGCCTGGGAAGGGTATTGACTGGCACTATCACCTTACTCCTGATCCGGAAACGATTCTGGGAAGCACGGAATGGGTGGACTACCAGGTGAGTACGGATGTCTTTTTGGATGGCGGCGGATACGTCTCGCTGTTTGGCCGTGTGGGAGCTGTTCCTTCGGACACTAGCCGACCTGATTCCTATGAATTGTCCGTCCGTGACAATGGAAACTGGGAACTGAACACTTATACCAATAAACAAAAGACTGTGCTTGCCTCGGGTAAGGTTCCCTTCACGCCCAAGTCGTGGCACACGCTGGCGCTTAAACTCCAGGGATCGAGTATCGAGGCGCTCATCGACGGCAAAGCCGCCGGACGTGTCAATGACGGCAATCACCCCAGCGGCATGGTGGCAATCGGCAGCGGCTGGAGCCACTCCGAGTTTGATAACTTTGCCGTGCAGGCGGTGAATTGATTCCATCTTGGAAAGAGGATTTGTCGCCAACGGGTGCGGGTTTGGGTTGGACACCCGATTTGCCTTGGCGGTGTCTCTCCTAAATCATGCATGATTAAATCATAGGAGTTATCCAGGTGAGTATTCTTTGCGGGGAGGTGGGGCGGTGTGCTGCCTCTCTGCCTGAAAAAAGCTGAGCAAGATAACGAGACACAAACTTTCTGCCGGTCTGCGAAGCGAGGGGTTGGGTGTTCGAATCACCCCAGGCGTGCCATTCCTTTTGGCGACCTCGCCCGCTACAGCCTGTATTAGCGGAGAGGCGGCCCTACCCATTTGTTATTCGCGTCATAGTTGATAGACCCTTCCCACCCTGCAGCATTCCAAATTGCGTCGAAGACTGGTTTCATTAGAAGACCGGCATCGAAGCCGGAACTTTCGATATAGACTTCAGGAAGAACAAGATTGTCTCGGTCGATTTGCCGAGGAGCATCAAGATTCGCAAACCATCGTCCACTAACGCCCATGGTGTACCCGAGGACTCCGAGCAGACTGAGCATAACCACAAATGGCGCCTCAACACCAATTCGCCGTTCAGCCTCGACGTATGTTGGCAGCTTCTGAATTAAATCTTTCTCGTAGTTGATGCTCGGTATGATCTTCTTACCTTCATAGACGCCAAAGTACGAGGAATCGACGGTTTCAATGACACCGCTGCGAAAAAGCTGGAGATAGTTAGATAGATCTCCATGGCGGTAAACTACGTATCCGTCAAAGTTGAAGCGGCTATCCCACGCTTGCTTTCTATAAAGTGGAGCAAGTAACGTGTGGACATGGGGCACCTTTCCAAGGTCCACCTGCGTAACCGAACCAAAGGCACTCAAAGGGATAAGATGGAGCACAATCTTGGCCCCTGCCTCAATCGGGACGGGTGTCTCTCCTCCCACTATTCTCGCAATGCGCTCTAAGCGGAAATTGCGGATGCGTTCGCCGATAGATTCGGACAGTAGGAAGGCCGACCGAATCTCAGTAACATCTAGCGGGTACTTGCCATTAGACGTTCTCGAAAAGAACCTGGAGGTGCCCTTGTGGGTAACCATGTGGGGCGAGGCGAAGCTCTTTGGCACACGCATAACAATTGCGACCTTCCCATTCGCAAGGTCGAGGGGCTTTGAATGCACGCCGGGGATTCTTGGAGCAATCCCATCGCGAATGCTACTTTCAAGGCGCAAAACTTCCGTATCCGCGATGACTTGAAGACCGGAGAGCTCAACGGCAACTCCCGACTTCTCTCTCATCCCGTAGATGATGTACCCACCCGCCGCGTTCGCAAATGAAGACACATCGGCAAGAAACTCTTTCTTGTCAGCATCGCTGTTGGACGGCAAAGCCTCCTTGTACTCGATAGTCTTCCGCTCACACACGCTTTGCGTGATAAGTTCCGTGAGGTCGACCTCTGCAATATCTTCTAATGGCTTGTCGAGGGGCATGCAAACCTCTCTTATGTTCCGGCTTGGAGCATTGTACTCTCAAACCAGCGCGTAGCCACGGCGTCGATGTTTTGCGCCGTGGGCTCTTGTCAGCCGCCCAGAGCAGATCCTCAAGAAGCATGAGGTTTCGACACACCATCTTTAGGATTCGCAAGTGGAGACCTGCCCGACCTTTAATCATCGCGGTTCTTAGAACCGTTTTGGCACGCCAGGTTTTCGAAGCCGCTTTCGACCCACCGAGCCTCGAATATTCGTCCTCATCTACCGCTGCCTGGCTATAATTCACGCCTCCAAATGGTTCGGGAGGTCACAATGGCGACGCTTTATGTACCCACTAGCGACGAGTTTGGTGCCGGTATAAGGGCGTATGAACAGAATGAACGCCGAGGGCCCACTTACTTCGAGGCGCTTCGGAACCTGCGAGCGGACTGGGGGAGGCCGGAACTCATGGCTGACGCAATTTGGTTGCTGCTGAAGAGCTGGCATCGGCCATTTTACATGTACGGACCTCTCGACCTGAAGGCACTTGCCAGGTGCGTTGAGGAAACCATGCACGATTTGGACCGCCTCCGGTCGCGCGAGATCCAAAGCTTATGCGCGGCGGATCAGCCAACCGTGGAGGGGCTGTTTAGGGCGTTCACAGTTGCGACTCGCCGAAGGAATAAGTCGGGGTCTCAGGAGAGTACGGTGGCCACGGCGAAGGCAGTGCACCTCGCGTGCCCAGGTTTCTTACCACTTTGGGACAATCCAATCGCCTACCGGTACGGATACACCCTTATGTGGTCCGAGGACTACATTTCATTTTGCTGGCAGATGAAAGAGCTCGCCACTGCCGTCAAGACTTATCTGAGCCCAACAGATGACCGCACGCCGCTCAAACGTATCGATGAATTCAATTATGCCGCCTATACAAAGCATTGGATTGCGATTGGTTCCCGTAACGCTGCAAGCGCATTGTAGTGCCGAAAACCCTCTACAACTCGCCGCGACAACTTAGTGAATTTGAACATCGGGCCACTCGGATGTCGATAGTTGTCGAAACCTCATGAGGCTGTTGAAAAACTCCCCAAAACATCTTTTCTTCCCTCGGGTGCAGGTTGTAAGTTCTTGATTCTTCGTTCGCGGCGGACGGTTTCGAGCCCCCGAAAATAGTTTTTCAACAGTCTCTCATCCTTTCAGCGCAGTTCGACGCCACAACGCGGGCGGACCCTTCTCGGCGGTAGGAGCCGAAATCGCTAGGTTGGGTATTAGACGTCATACGCCTGCCGGATAAATTTAACCCAAGCGGTGTCATATGGGTGTCGGTCCAACCCTACGGCACTGTTTACTTGAGGTGGAAGTGCGGCAGGAGTATACTCCCGGAGGAAAGAGTTCTGTTCTTCTCTTCGTCTAAAGGTAGACCGATGGGCAAAGGAGGGCCTTGAAATGCAGATTAGGCCATTTCCGCGTTTCGGTCTTCGTCGCGCTTCGTTTGTACTCGCGAGCTTGCTCGTCTTCGGCCTGGTCCCGAAAGGGGGCTTCGCGCAGGCGCCTATTGGTCGCGCGGGGGTCAGGCAACTTGGCGGCCGGATTGGGGCCCTTCCCTCCGCACTGCTTCGATCCGCGTCCCCTATGGCGCAGGAAGCTTCCGCGCTTGAATCTCGACCCTACAAGCACCCAAAGCTCAGCACACCCTTGGCAGAACTCGCTCGTTCCTTGTCCCAACAGCGAGGGCTGATTCCCGAAGGGCAACGAGTTGCTCCCCCGCCGGGCTTTTCGTTGACAACCCTGCCGAAATCAGTCCGAGACGCGGTTCGCACTCGCATGATGCGCATCAACAAGGATGCAGAGGTCCAGGTCTACATCTTGGTGACTGAGGTCACGGAGCAGAACTTACGGGACCTTCAAAACGCCGGTGTAAGAATCGAATTGCAGGACAAGCGGCAACGTATCGTGCAGGCCCGCATTCCCGTGACCCGTCTTGAAGAGGTGGGGGCGCTCCCCTTTGTCCGATTCGTAAGGCTGCCTGACTATGGGGTCCGGCAAACGGGTTCAGTGGACACTCAAGGCGATGCCATCCTGAAAGCCGACCAAGTACGCTCTATGCTCGGCGTGGACGGCACAGGCGTCCGCGTCGGGGTCATTTCAGATGGCATCAACGGGATATTCGCTACGGGCTGCGCAACGTGCGGGCCTACGACCGCAACCCCCAGCCCAATCTCCACCGGCGATCTCCCTGACGCAACTGGCACGCGGAACGTCAGCGGGATTCTGACTAGTGTGGGGGGCGGGATCACTGCACAGTCGTTTCGCTCCGATAGTGATCTTGAAGGCCACGAGCCTGGCTGCGTTGAGGCCGGACGCGGAGCGGAGGGAACGGCGATCCTGGAAATTGTTCATGACCTGGCTCCCGGGGCAAGACTATTCTTTGCTAACCCGGAAACGAGCCTAGAGTTCGAGCAAGCCGTCAACTGGCTGGCAGCGAACGCGGACGTAGGAGTTGACGACCTCGCATTTCCGACCGTGCCGCCTTTCGATGGCACCAATGTTGTATCTTCCAATACAGCGGCTCAGCTGAACAACAGCACGAATCCTGTCCGCGCGTATTTCACTGCTGTGGGCAACTATGCGCGGATGCACTACCAGGGGGAATACGTTGACTCCGGATCAAGGGATTTACACCTCTTCCAGGCAACAGCCAGCACTTCCGACATTTACGGACTAGGTGCCACTATCGCGGACGTTATCTACCTTGCCGCAGGGTCAAATGTGGGTATCGTACTTACCTGGAACGACCCGTTCGGGGCCTCAAGCAACGATTACGACCTCTTCTTGGTGCAGGGCACTACTATAGCAGTGGTTGCTAGTAGCACGAATCCTCAAACAGGGACGCAACAACCCGTCGAAGGGTTTGCATACACGAACGACACCGGGGCTGATGACTTCTTCTTCATTTTGATTCAGAATTACGCTGGCAACGCGGCTCCGCGCACCTTCGACATGTTCATTTTGTCGAACCCATGCGCTGGTCCTGGGCCTGCGCCCTTGGTATCCACTGGTGAGAACCACAACTACAACACGATTAGCGGAAGCATTGTTGCCGAGTCTGATGCGGGCGGCTCGCCGGTGAGTGTGATTTCAGTCGGTGCTGCCAATTGGCAGACGCCCGATACCATCGAGACGTATAGCAGCAATGGCCCAACTCTCGACGGACGGATGAAACCCGAGGTCACCGCAATTGATGGTGTCTCAATCACGGGGGCGGGTGATTTCGGGCAATCACCGCCTGGAGCGTCGCCGCAGACCTTCTTCGGCACCTCAGCGGCAGCCCCACACGGCGCCGGTGTCGCCGCGCTCCTGTTGCAGGCAGCTCCGTGCCTGCTGAACGGGTCACAAGGAGCATTAGCAAGCGCGACGGCTCGCACGGACCTACGGAACCTCATTCTGAACAGCGCGGCGGACCTCGGAACCCCTGGTCCTGATGATGTGTATGGCTACGGTCGCATTGATGCTCTGGCGGCGGCAAGTGCGACTCTTCCGACTGCTTTGGCGGGATCAAACCAGACCGTGAATGGCACCAGTCCCAACGGCGCGAGCGTCAAGCTGAACGGTAGCGGGTCATCTGACCCCGTCGGTTGTCCCGTCGCTTTCAATTGGACGGGAACCTGCGGCAACGCCAGCGGCGTCAACCCGACCGTCACTTGTCCGTTCGGAACCAACAATGAGACTGTCACGGTCACAAATAACGGCGTCACCTTTTCTCAAGCGGCAAATGTCCAGATCACCGTGACGAACTTCGCCATTAGTGCCTCGCCATCGAGCGCAAGTGTAAGCCCTGGTCAGTCGGCCACGTATACCGTAAGCGTCAAACCGCAATTTGGGGCGTTTACCAATGCCGTGTCTTTGGCCTGCTCTAACCTTCCGTCTCGTTCCACCTGTTCGCTTTCCCCTAGCTCAGTGGCTCCTGGCACCAGCGGCGCTACCTCTAAGCTCACCATTTCTACGACAGCGCCGTCTGCATCGTTCAAGGAGCCTACTGCCCAGCCGCCCGTCTACGGACTGTGGATTGGTTTAATGGCCCTTTCCCTAATCGTCTTTGCAGGTATTCGGCGGATTGCGAGAGCACGCGCCCTCGCTCTGTACCTTTCGGCAGGCCTACTAACTCTTCTCCAGGCGTTGCTGTTATCGTGCGGCGGGGGTGGGGGCGGCGGAGGCGGCCCGACGAATCCCGGGACACCGGCGGGCACCTATACCGTTAGGATTGCTGGGACAGCCGGTTCGCTACAGAACTCCGGAACCGTCACGCTGACCGTGCAGTGAAGAACTGCGATCCATGAGAGACTCCTCGGAGCTCACACTCGCAATATCCATGCACACTGCTAACTCATTGAATTCATTTGTGTTATTAGCCAAACTGAGCCGCTAAGCCGTCCGCGTGCGGACGCCGCCTGTCCGAGATCGGACAGGCGCTGAGAAAAACCCGGCGGCCTATGGTAGTTGTTCGGGAATGTGGCTTGCCGGAAGAACTTGACGCCCCCTTCTGCGCGCACCTGGTGCAAAATCAGTCTTGACTGGCGACCACGAACAACGCGCGGACGCTTGCGCAGCCGTAACACTTCGAGCAGCAGCGCTTCTGCTTTTGAAGTTGACGAAAAGCCACAATTCACGCATAAGGGAAGAGGGGGTGTGTGGAGGCCTGGGCTTCCTGGGCTTGATGTTTAAGGACACTCGATCATGAGCGAGCAAAGAACACAGGCGGTAGGTTTCCGAGGTCTTGAGGTAGTGGCCTTTGAAAGCCGCCGGGCGAAAGAGATGGCCACCCTGATCTCCAACCACGGAGGCGTTCCACTCGTGGTCGCCGCCGTGCGGGAGACTCCGCTCGAAGACAATCCCGCCGCATTCACCTTTGCTGAAAAACTTTTCGCCGGCCAACTTGACGCTCTCATTTGCATGACGGGAGTAGGGACCCGGACGCTGGTGGATGTACTGGCAAGGCGCTATCCGCGGGAGAAAATCCTGCACGGTCTATCTCAGGTCAGCGTGGTGGCCCGCGGCCCCAAACCGGTCAAGGTCCTGCGGGAGTTGCACGTCCCCATCACCATCACGGTTCCGGAGCCCAATACCTGGCGGGAGATCCTTCAGGAATTGGATGAAAGCCCGCGCGGCTTTACGGTAAAAGGCAGTCGCATCGCGGTGCAGGAGTACGGTGTCCCCAACGAGGCGTTTCTCCAGGAGCTGCGAGAGCGTGGAGCGGAGGTGCTGCGAGTTCCGGTATACCGGTGGGCGCTTCCCGAGGACCTTGGGCCGTTGCAGAAGGCTCTCGAAGCCATCGCGGAGGGGCGCGCCCGCGTGCTCCTGTTCACCAACTCCGCTCAGGTGTATCACCTCATCCAAGTGGCTTCTGATGGCGGCCTCAAGGAGCGGCTGCTCCAGGCGCTGCGTCGCTGCCTCGTGTGTTCGGTGGGGCCCACCTGTAGCGAGGCGCTGGTGGCCAACGGCATCTCCGTGGACCTCGAGCCGGAACATCCCAAGATGGGATCGCTGGTGCACGAAGCGGCGGCAAGGGCGCAGGAACTGCTTCTGAGGAAGTCAGGAGTCAGAAGTCAGGAGTCAGAAGAGAGAAGGCAGCAGGCAGCAGGCAATAAGCAGAAGGCCGTGATTGTAGGGGCACAGCGTGCTGTGCCCTCCAGCGCGCCTTGGAATGAATCGCGGTTCATGAAAGCCTGCCGGCTGGAAGCCGTCGATGCGACGCCGATTTGGCTGATGCGCCAGGCGGGCCGCTACATGAAGGAATATCGGGAATTGCGCTCCAAGGTGCCGTTTCTGGAACTCTGCAAGAATCCCGAGCTGGTTTCTGAAGTAACCGTCACGGCTGCCAGAAAGCTCGGAGTGGATGCGGCCATCATCTTTGCCGACCTCCTGCTCATCGTCGAGCCCCTGGGTTTCGGGCTCGCCTACGACAAGCGCGAAGGGCCGGTCATCAAGCCGGAGCTTCGACAGCCCGCTGATGTGGACCGCCTGCGCGAGGTGGAACCCCAGGAATCACTCGGTTATCTCTACGAGGCCATTCGCCAGACTCGCGCCAACCTTGATCCCCGCACGCCGCTCATCGGGTTTGCCGGGTGCCCGTTCACGTTGGCCTCTTACCTTATCGAGGGTGGCGGGTCCAAGAGCTATCGGCATACCAAGGGCCTCATGTACCGTGACACGGGAGCGTGGCGCGCCCTCATGGAACACCTGGCCCGCAGCCTCAGCAAGTACATCAACGGCCAGATTGCGGCGGGAGTCCAGGCGGTACAGGTTTTTGACACCTGGGTCGGCTGCCTGGGGCCTGCCGACTACCGAGAATTCGTCCTCCCTTACACCCGGATGATGATTCAGGGGATTACTCCCCGCACGCCGATTATCCATTTCGGAACAGGCACCGCCATGCTCCTCGAAGACATGCGCGATGCGGGTGGAAACATCATCGGTATCGACTCTCGCGTGGAGTTGGACGAGGCCTGGGCACGACTTGGCGAGGGAGTGGGTGTCCAGGGGAATCTTGATCCCATCGTTCTTTACGCAGAGCTGCCCTACATTCAGAAGCGGGTGGAGAGGATCCTGGCGCAGGCAGGCGGGCGCCCCGGCCATATCTTCAACCTCGGGCACGGCCTCCTGCCCGACACACCCTACGAGAACGTGGTAGCACTCGTGGATATGGTGCACGAGCTCAGTAGACGGTAGGCTGTAGACGGGAGATTGGGAAAACCGGGACTGGGGGCTGGGGACTGGAGATTAGGGGTCGAGGTTCGGGCAACAGGTAGGTGTCAGGTGCCAGTTGTCGGGTGTCAAAAAGAAGCAGTAGGGGCAGGCCCCTGTGCCTGCCGAGGGGCGGGAGAGGGCATACGGCGTGCGCCCTTTGCAGGTACCCAAGCATTTAGCGTAGAGTTGGTTAGGTGATTCGATGCAGCGCCTATGACCTGTCAATGGGCGGAGAGGAGCAATAGCGATCGGAGAAGGGCAGGAAGATGACTGACGCGAAGCTTTTGGACCAAATCGCCGCCAAGATCGTTGAGCGGCTTCATCCAAAGCGAATCATTCTGTTTGGTAGCCACGCCCGGGGCGATGCGAAACGGGACAGTGACTTCGATCTCTTCGTGGAGATGGAAACCCAGCAGCGCCCGCCCGAGCGTACCGCTGAGGTGATTTCAATTTTTGGATTGCGGCCTTGGTCCATGGACGTGGTGGTTTAAACGCCCGAAGAGGTGGAGAGACTTCGAAACATCCATGGAACTCTGCTCTCGCTCATCGAGGCGGAGGGGAAAGTGCTCTATGAGCGTTCCTGAATCCAACTATACTGCCTGGTTGGCAAAGGCCGAGAATGACTTGCTGAACATCGAGAACAACTTATCGGCTGCGCGGATTCCGTGAGATACCATCCCAGATTTCCTTTTTGAACTCCACGTATGAACCTTCGGATGCTCGTCGTCATCTGTATTGATGCAGGTTTGAAAGTGGTAAGGATACTCCGGAGGTCCACACCCAGTCGGTGAGAGCCAAAATCAGCCCTTTCAGCTCTCGTTCAAAGCTTCCTTGAAGGTCGACTTCCAGCGATCGCGCGTTACCTCTGGCGCTGGCCTGATTCTGGTGCGGGAATTGGACGAGCGCTTGGGTCTGGGCGACCTCATCACCCAACACTTGACCGACTCCCGCCGGGGAAAGAACACGCAACTCCCCCTGGCCGATCTGCTCCGCCAGTCGGTGTACAGCCGCCTGGCAAGCTATGAAGACGTGAACGACGCTGAGCGGCTGAGTCAAGACCCGACCTTCCGCCTGATAGGTTCGGAGAAGATCTGGGACCGTGGCGCGGCTTCGTTACGCGGCCGCCTTGTCCTCCGGAACCTTCATGAACATTGTCAGTACCGCGCTGATGGCGTAGAGCACGGCGAAGATCCACATTACGCCTGCGACACCCAGCAACGGCAGAAAGACACCGACGATCGCAGGGCCGACCCAGGCGCTCGCCCCGGCACCGAAGTTGAGGATCGACATGGCCGCGCCTTTGCGGCCCGGCGCGAGAGCCGCCATAATCGCCCCGAGTGGCGTATAGGCCGACAGGGTGGCTCCATAGAACATGCCGGCAATGACCGCCAGCGTGTAATTCGCCGGGTGTCCCTGCATGGAGTAATAAAGCATGAGGGTCGTGACCGCACAGCCAACGCCGCCGAACAGCGCGACGGTCCTCCGCCACCCGAATTTATCGCCGATAATTCCGAACAAGAGGTTCCAGATGACGTTGGTCACCGACAGCATGGTCAGCAAGCGTAGCCACTGCGTGAGGGTGAAGCCGACCGTGGTGGTGCAATAGACCGGCAGAAACACCAGAAAACCGAGTTGGGCCGCCGTGTTGATCGTTCGCACGATGCCGCCGATTCCGATCTTCGGGATCTGCCAGGCGATCGTCGCACTGAAAATGAGCGTTTTTATTGGATTCTCGCCCGCGAGAACGAGCCTCCGTGTTCCCGTCGGATCCCGAACGCCGAGCAGGGCCAGGCCGGCAGCGGCGACGAAAATAAGCGCCCACCAGAGGGTCCGATACGAGCCCATCAGCGGAACCAGGTAACTCGCGATGAGGGAGCCGAGGGTCGGGAAGCCCGCGGCGAATGCAAACCAAAACCAGCCCAACGATGTCCCGAGATTTCGAGCCGGCGTTGCCACCGTGATCCATACCAGGAAGCCGTATGCGAAGAGCGGATAGCCGAAACCGCGCATTGCATAGAAAAGCAGCAGGAGGGGGTAGTTGCCCGGCGCGACCCCCAGTAAGAGAAAGGCCACGTGGAAAACGAGCCAGATGGCCAGACCGACGAACATGACCCGTTTCGGTCCCCAGAGGTCGGAGAGCGCTCCGGACAGCCATGACGCAAACGTAGCGGTGACACCGTACACGGTGAACACCAGCGCCACGGCCGATGCCGATATTCCTTTGCCGGCGAGATAAGCCGACAGAAATCCCGATTCAACGCCGCAAGCGCACATCAACAGCAGGACAGCGAGGAATCCCCATGCCAGGGGTGGGTAAATGCCGAGTCGATCGAGAAAGGACGAAGGCACCCTGTCGGGTCTGGCAGCCGTGGCTTCCATAGAGAAGATTCTCCCTTCGGATCCCGTCATCCTACCAAGGCCCTTGGGTAGGTTTCAAATTCCGGCTCTCTCTGGAATTGGAAAGGTACATCGTATCCCCCCTGTGGGGTTGAAGTGTTTGAGCGAGCTACGGAGGGGAGAGATGACGGCCTTGCTGGGGGGAGAGCAAGGCCGTCGCCGCGCCGGCGTCCTTTTGGAGGCCCATTAGAACGAATACGGTAAGTCACCGAGGTCCGATTTGTCACGCCGTCTGGAAGACTCCCCTTCCAGGATTGAACTGATTCCCTGCTTCAAGTATATTGCGCAGTCTTCCTCGATTGCGGCACGACACCACATTGGGCCGACGTGGTGATCGCCAGGGATCCGAATCATTCGAGATCCATGAGCATGCGAAACATCGTCGCCATCGATCTGGGCAACTCGAGCGGTCGGGTGGTGCTCGGGCAATGGGACGGCGAGCGCGGCAAGGTGCGTGAGATCTACCGCTTTCCAAACGCTTACGAAGAGCGGCGGGGCCATGTCGTCTGGGACACGGAGCGGATCTGGGGCGAACTCGTCAAGGGGGTTCGAGCCGCCGCGGGCGAAACCCACGGGCGGATCGAGAGCATCGGCTTGGACGCCTGGGGCGCCGAGTACATCCTCGTGGATCGAGAGGGTGAGCGCGTGGGCGAAGCCTTCTGCCTCCGCGATCCCCGCAACGTGGCGGCGATGGAGCGCGCCTTCACCATCCTCCCGCGCAAACGCATTTATGAGATTACGGGCATTCAGGTCATGCCCGTGAACACCCTCTACGGGCTCGTCGCTCACCTGGAAGAATCACCGGAAGAATGGGAGAGAGCCTGGGTGTGGCTCGGGACTCCGGAATATTACCTGTTTCGGATGACGGGTGTCCCCTTCGCCGAGTGGACCAACGCGCCCAACTCCCAGATGATGGACGCGTTCGCGAAGACATGGTCGCGCAAACTCTGTGACGCCTTCGCGCTCAGCCTGGACAAGTTCCCGCCCATCGTTCCCACAGGAACGATTCTCGGAAAACTCCGGCCTTCACTGGCTCGGGAACTCGGACTCCCCAACACCCAGGTGATCGCTCCTGCCTGCCATGATACCGCCTCGGCGGTGGGCGCGATTCCCTTCCCGCACGACAACCTGGCTTTCATCAGCTCAGGGACATGGTCGCTCGTCGGAACCGTTTTGCCCGGACCGCTCGTGTCCGAGCTGGGCTACCAACTCAACATCACCAATGAAGGCGGCGTCGGTGGTACGATCCGGTACCTTCGCAATGTGATTGGTCTCTGGGTGGTTCAGGAACTTCTCCGCGAGTGGCATGAGCAAGGATTCGCTATCGCGGCAGCTCAGTTGGCCGACCAGTGCATGGACACACCCATCGAAGGCCCTTACGTGGATGTCTCAGACGAGAAGACGTTTCTGGCCCCGGGAAACATGGCGGCAAGGATCAATGCGGAATTGCAGGCGCGTGGCTTTCCGGTAGAGTCTCGGCCGCGGGAGCTTGCGGCCATCGTGTTTCGAAGCCTGGCCCGTCGGTACCGCGAGGTTATCGAAGGTCTTCGCGAGAGCACGGGCAAACCCATCGAACGAGTCTGCATCGTCGGTGGTGGCGTCAAGAACGAGGCCCTCAACCGGCTAACCGCGCTTGCGACGGGGCTCGAGGTCGTCAAGGGCTCGAGCGAATCCACGTTGATTGGAAACGTTGCCGTGCAGATCGCGGCGCTCGAAAACACGCGGTCGCTGGAGCAGATCCAGAGCATTGCGTCTCGACAGACGTTCGAAGGAGAAAATTAGAGCGATTTGTGCATCATCACAAGATGCGCCGGCAAAACTCGAGCTGTGAGGAGCGATCATGAATGGTCTACGGTCTTCCGTGCTGGGAGAACTGAGCGCTGAATGCATCGGTACGTTCATCCTGGTTTTTGCCGGCAACAGCGCCGTCGCCGCCGCTGTCTTCTTGAATGCCTTCGAGCCCATCGGGGTCGCCATTCTCTGGGGATTGTGTGTGACGGTTGCCATCTACATCACCGGCGCAGTATCCGGCGCGCACATCAATCCCGCCATCACCGAGGTATCCGTTCATCGTGGGGCACGAGTGTGCAGGAACGGTGCAAGAGGTCGGCGCGGAAGTCCGCGGACTCAAAGTCGGCCAACGCGTGGCCATCGACCCTCTGGTTTCATGCGGCCACTGCGATCAGTGCCGAGCCGGACGTACTCATACCTGCCGGAATCAGCGTTTTCTGGGCCTGCCGGGCCAGTTGGCGGGTTCACTCGTGGAATATCTGGTGCTGCCGGAGGAATGCTGTTATCCCATCCCGGGTTCCATGACTCTGGATCAGGCCGTCCTTGTTGAGCCGCTTTCCATTGGTGTCTATGCGCAACGGATCTCGCAGTTGGCGTCTGGCGCCAGGATTGCGATCCTGGGCTCGGGACCCATTGGGCTCAGCGTGCTGCTCGCATGCCGCCTGGCCGTCGATTGCAGGGCATACGTCACTGACTTGATCGATGAACGACTGAAACTGGCCTCACATTGTGGCGCCACTTGGACCGGGAATCCGAAGAAGTGCGACGTTGCGAAAAAGATCCGCGATGCTGAACCGTTAGGCGTTGACTTCGTGTTTGAATGCGCGGGCGAACAGGAAACCGTAGACCAAGGTGTCGAGTTGCTCAAGCCCGGCGGGGCTCTGCTGATTGTCGGCATTCCCGAAGTGGATCGAATCAGCTTCCCCATCCACACGCTGAGACGCAAGGAGCTAACAATCAAGAACGTTCGCCGCCAGAACCAGTGCATGACTCCGGCCATCGACATGGTGGCCAGCGGCAAGGTCAACGTCGATCCGTTGATGACCCACCACTTTCCCCTCGCGGAAACCCAGGCGCCTTTCGACTTGGTGGCCGATTACCGCGACGGGGTGGTCAAGGCCCTCATCCATCTGCCCGAATAATCCCGCAGTATCAGTCCCAGTGCACAGTGCTTGACCACGGCGCTATACTAATCGTGTCTCGCTAGGGACAGATTTCAGGGCTCTCAGGGAAAAATCCATAGCCAACTCGGAGATCGTGTGTCCTGGGGGAAATCTGCGCGATTGCGGGGCATTCTGCGAGAGGGAGTGATAGAAGGCCGGAGCGGAAGCGGGGCGTACCCGTGGCCCCAAAAACACGGCTCTCGACTGTAACCGCCTGCCTGCCCAAACAATTTTTCCCAGACCATATGCTTTCACGCCCAACAGGTAGCCGAAAAACTGCTTAAGGCGTTCCTCGTTTACAACGGCCGCCCGCTGCTGCGCACTCATGACCTGGTTGCCCTGCTCGCGGCATGCACGGAGATGAATTCCGCCTTGGCCGCACTTCAGGACGACTGCCGCAGGCTGAGCTATTACTCCGTTACTTCCAGATGTCCGGCTGATTTGTACGAGTCGGGTGAAGAAGAGGCGCGGGAAATGATCGCGGCAGCCCGCCGCGTCCGCGCCCAAATCCTTTCCTGCTTGCCTTAGCCGAGGTCGGAAACGTCCCGAGTCGCAGGCCAGTTTCAGGTTCTAACCGTACAAAGTGCAAAAGCCCGCTCCGCCGTCCCGCTCCCAAGGATTGGGCCGATTCGTATCTGACCGCGTTTGCGCTGGCCTCCGACCTGACACTTGTGAGCTTCGATCAGGCCATTAAGGGCAAAGCGCAGCCGGTCATCATCCTGAAGGCTTAGAATCCGCAAGCGCCAGCGTGCGGGGCACCCGCCGATCGCTTTCACTACCGCAGATTGCGGAACTCTTCGATAGTTAGGCCTGCCTGTTTGATGATGGCGTGAAGGGTGCCTTTCGGGAGCGTCTTAGAAAAGTGTATGGGGACAGTCAGGGCCCGGCGATCCTGGGGTTCGGTAAAGAGTGAGGTGGCTACCTTTCTGCCGGCACTTGACGAAACCCGCTTTCTCCAGAACTCGGACAACCTCCCGAGCCCGCAGTGCAGAAAGCTCTTTAGACATGTGATGGGCTCACGTGAACAAGGGTCGTGAAGATACAAACCGACTCGTTCCCCTCCGGAATCGGTTGTTTGTGGGCGGCAAGGTTTTCAAGGTGGAGCTCGATGGCTTCCCGGGCATTGGCGGTCGCTTCCTCGACCGTTGCCCCGCAAGAAACGCAACCGGGGAGTAGAGGGACGAGCACCGTGTATCCTCCCTCTTCCTCGGGGATCAGGTTGATTTGGTATGAATATTCCTTTTTGAGCTTCCGCATGCCTCTATTATGCCGCAGCGTCAAAGAATAGCAAGGCGGTCTTCGTTATGGCGCAGCGGTCGTCTTGCCACGGTGCGCCATTTCAAAACCTCCAGAGTCGATCCCGTTGGAGGTGCAGATTGCTTGATAACCCGCAACATCAGAGTGCGGATGTTGCGCTGCCTTCTAACTTTGGATAGCGTTGACGATCAGCTTCGAGACCTCGTCCAACTGGCTGTTTCTGAGCGCCCGGAAAGGGGGTGTGCGAAGTCCCAGTTTAATGAAGTCACCGAAGCCGGTTACTCGGGAAACTGCGCGACCACTGTCTACGTCGACTCCCAGGACTTTGCAGAGGTATTGGTCGTATCCATGCCCCGTTGAGAAAACGATTATCTGCGGCTTGATGATTCGAATGTCCTCAGGCAACGTCTTGAAGTCTTCCCGGAGAAGATCATCATTCGCCTGTCAGGGTTCCCGTCCTTCAGCCCGACTTTGAGACGTTCACGTTGGGCTTCAATTCTTTGGCTCGGGCGTCAGGTGCGTATCGCAATAGTCGGAATTTCCTGGATCCTTGGTCCGAAATATGTGTGAAGTGCACCGCATATTCTGACATGGGGGGCGTGCGGTGCCCGAAATCCGGCCGCCAGCGAAAGCGGTTGGCTGCGTTGGAAAGGCTTCGCGGCCCGACAAGAAGCATGGGCAGCAGGTGGGCGTGATATATTTCTGTAGATGGGTAACCAGGGATCTTTGGATCGCGACAGGAACCGCTGGGGCGTGCTGCTGCTGGCGCATGGAGCGCCGGACAAGCTCGAAGACATCCCCGGGTTCCTGCTCAACGTCCGCGAAGGGCGACCACTGCCGGACGCGGCGGTGCAGGAAATCATTCGTCGCTACCGCCTGGTCGGTGGTGGTTCGCCGCTGCTGAGACTCACCAACCTGCAAGCCGAGGGGCTGGCCAAGTCTCTCGCCCGCCCGGTTTATGTGGGGATGCGCAACTGGAAACCTTTTATTGCCGATGCTGTGCGCCGCCTGAATGACAATGGAACTGAACGCGTCGTTACCTTATGCCTCGCGCCCCAGAATTCCCGCACCAGCATCGGCCTTTACCGGAAATACCTGACGGAGGCCATCGAGAAGGTCGCGCCCCACCTGAAGGTGGATTTCATTGAGAACTGGCACGACCATCCTGGGCTGATTGCTGCCTTTAGAGAGAAAGTGGCCGCAGCGCTGGCCAAGGCGGAGGCCGAGGCGGGCAAACCCGTCCCCGTGATTTTCACTGCGCACAGCGTTCCTGAAAAGACCATTGCGGGTGGTGACCCCTACGAGCAACAAGTGAGAGAGACGGCCGCGCTGGTGGCGAAGGCGCTGGGGTTGGAGGAATATCGCGTGGCCTTTCAAAGCCCAGGCATGACGGCCGAGCCATGGATTGGGCCAACCGTGGAATCCCAAATCGACCGGCTGGCCGAGGCGGGCGAGCGCCAGGTCCTGTTGGCTCCAATCGGGTTTGTCTCGGACCACGTCGAAATCCTCTATGACATTGACGTGGCTTTCCGCAATTACGGGAAGGCCAAGGGCGTGACCGTCCACCGGTCGCAATCGCTGAATGACAGCCCACTGTTCATTCAGGCCCTGGCTTCCATCGTGTCGGAGCGCGTGAGGCAGTAAGCAGAAGACAGTAGGCAGAAGGCGGAAAGCAGTGAGCAGGACGCAGGCAGGGAAGAACGCCATACGGATTTCCAAGTTGCGGCCATGTCTGCTTGTTGATGGAACAGCGAGGGCGAGCGGCCGCCGGACGAGGAAGACGAGGGACAGCGTCGCAGCGTGCCGGTGAATACAGACAAGTTCTGGCGATTAAGGGTTCAGCCACCGCTTATGGCGACTGCCGACTGCCTGCTGTTCTTCAAAGCTGAGGCCGCGTATGTGGGAGCGTCACATTGATTAAACCCGAAGGATACCGCTGGCGGATTGCCGTCTTAGGTGGTGGCGTTTCCGGCCTCGCCGCAGCGTACACTCTGGCGCAGGCGCGCCAGGCCGGAGCTCCCATCGAGGAGTTGCTGATCGAAGGGAAGAATCGGCTGGGTGGCGTCATCCAGACCGAGCAGGTAGAAGGCTTTGTGATCGAAGCGGGTCCGGACAGCTTTCTCGCCGAAAAACCAGAGGCTGCCGCGCTGTGCCGGGAGCTGGGCCTGGGCGGTGCGCTGATCGGCTCGAACGACCGCGAGCGCCGCACCTACATTCTTCACCGAGGCAGGCTGGTCTCGCTTCCCGATGGGCTGATGTTCCTGGTTCCCACCCGCCTCTGGCCGATGGTGACGACGCGCTTGCTCCCACTGCGCAGCAAGCTGGCGATGGCAGCCGAGTTGTTGACCTCCCCCTCCGAAAATCAGGAGGGCGATGAATCGGTGGCGAGCTTCGTCCGTCGCCATTTCGGGGACGCGATGCTGGAGAATATCGCCGATCCTCTGCTCGCCGGCGTCTACGGCGGAGATTCCGCCGCCTTAAGCGTCCGGTCGGTGCTGCCCCGGTTCTGGGAGATGGAGCGGAAATACGGCAGCCTGACACGCGCCACACTGAGGGCGATGAGACAACGTCGCAAGGCCAATGCCAACGCGCTAGAGGCGACGTATCCCGACTCAGCCGGGACAGGCGCGGCGCCCCGACGTGCCCTCCCGCTTTTTATGACCTTGAAGGGTGGGCTCGAGCAGTTGACGACAAGGCTGGCCGAGGAACTGGAAAGATCGCGGATTCACCTGGGGCAACGGGTCATGGCCATTGAGCCGGCGCCCGGCGGCCCAGCAGGGGCTACCGACGCGTGTTCCGGTAAGTATCAAATCCCGTGCGAAGGGAACGTCACCTACGAGGCCGATGCCGTCATCCTCGCCATGCCCACGCATGAATGCCGCCGCCTTCTTGCCTCGCTTGATCCCGCGCTGGGCGAATTGTTGGGAGGCATCCCTTACAGCTCCTCGATGACGGTGTCCCTGGCTTACGGCGCCGGCACGGTGGGCCAGCTCCTGCCGGGGTTCGGCTACCTGGTGCCGCGCAAAGAGAAGCGGAGAATGCTGGCCTGCACGTTCGTCCATGCCAAGTTCCAGCACCGCGCCCCGGAAGGGAAAGCTCTGCTGCGCTGCTTCCTGGGCGGGTCACGGGATCCCGAGGTCCTGAACTGCGGCGATGCGGAGGTTGTTTCGATTGTCCGGCGAGAACTTAAAGAGATTTTGAATTTCACGGCGCAGCCTTTGTTTTATCGCATCCATCGTTGGCCCTCCTCGATGGCTCAGTACGGGGTGGGACACGCGGAACGAGTGAACAAGCTCCAGGCAGCAATCGAGCACCATCCTGGATTGTTCCTCGCGGGCAACGCCTATTCTGGAATAGGGATTTCGGATTGCGTCCGCACGGGCAAGGTCGCCGCAAAACGCGCACTGGAAAGCGTTGGCGCGGGGCCGGCGGAAAGCAAGAAGGCGGAAGACAGTAGGCGGTAGACGGGAGACAGAAGGTAGGCTCACCTGCCGGTCGGCATTCGTTTTGATCCCCCAGAAGAAACTGCGCTGTGACTTTGCAGCGCAACGCTCGTCGTTCAACGTTGCGGCACTTCCATCCGGAAAAGCCGCAAGGTTACAAAGCGAACCTTGCGCCACAAGAACGCTGACAGCTCCGGTGTCACACAATCTCCTCGCGCGTTGCGTCCCAGCGCACAGTGCGCCCTTGGCGATAAGAGGCGATGGCCATCTGGCAGGCGATGGCGGACCGGAAACCAATTTCAAAGGGGCAATTGGGTTCCTTGCGACTGCGCACGCAGTCGAGGAAGTTCTGCATGTGCGCGAGTGTCGAGTCCGAGCCACCCACGATGTCGGGAGTGCTGGAGGGCTTGGCGGCCTCTGCCGTGCTCTGGGCCGCGGCCTCATCCTGGGGCACGTAGCGGAGCTGTTCCGCTTCATTGCGCAGCAGGGTTCCCTTGTTGCCTAACACCAGGTCGTCGCCCTCACCGTAGTAGCGATTGCCAAACATGGAATTCCAGGTGAAAGAGAGGTCTTCCGGCTGGTCCATGGAGACGTCCATGGTGTCCGGCACCTGCATTTTGGGCGAGAGATAATTGCCGCCGCTCATGGTCACGCGGCGCGGAATCTTCAGACCCAGCACCTTGTACCAGAAACCCACCTGGTGGACCATGTTCTCAAACACGTTGCCACCGGAGTAGTCCCAGTAGAAGCGCCAGTTTATGACCCGGTCGCCGCTGAACTCATGGCGTTGGGCTTCCCCCTGGAAGGCCTTCCAATCCACGTGCTGCGGGTCGCAGTCGGAGGGAATGGGCCTCATCCAGCCGCCATGTGGAGCGTTGCGGTAGTGGTGGGTGTGAATGGCGGTGATTGTCCCCATGCGTTCGCGCGTGGCGAGTTCGCGCGCCTTCCCAAACGCGGGACCGCTGATCGACTGAACCCCGACCTGCACCACCCGGTCCGAACCCCGGAGGGCCGCCCGCATGCGCTTGGCATGGTCGGGATTAAAGGCCATGGTCTTTTCCTGGTAGACGTCTTTGCCAGCCTGGATGGCCGGGACGAAATTGAGGGCATGCTGGTGCTGCGGGGTGGCGATGAGCACGGCATCGATGCTCCTGTCATCGAGCAGCCTGCGGAAATCGCTGTAAGTCTTGATGTGCGGAAGGAATTGCTTCACTTCCTCCAGACGGCGGGCGTACACATCGGCGACTGCCACGGCTTCGGTGTTGGGGCAGCGCAGGGCGGTTTTGAGGATTTCCTGGCCGCGGCCTCCGGCGCCAATCAAGCCGAGGCGAACGCGGTCATTGGCTCCCAGCACCCGCCGGGAGGGAACTAACCCGGAAACAGCCAGGGCGGCGGCGCCACCCAGAAGCTGGCTTATGAAAACGCGGCGGTTTGACATGGATTTTCTCCTGAACCTTCACTGAATTTTTGCTGTGCAGCGTGATAGCCGAATTGTGCGCAAGCTCTGAAAATGCCTTATGACGACCGTGTGTATTCTAAGCGAGGTGCGGTGTTGCCGTGCACAAATTTTCCGGCTTGTGGAACAACGGCTGATTTCATTGCGGATGGCTCTTGTATTCTGTCGTCGTTACAGCATGGCCGAGGCCATGCCCTGACGGCCCGTCAGCTGACGGCGGAGCCGGCAAAGGTGTCTTAACAGAGGAGCCGGTGCGCGTCGGCGAGCTTTTCAGGAATGTGCAGCCCCTGCGGGCAGTGGGGCAAGCACGTGCCACAGGCGGCGCATGCATCTCCCCGTTTCTCAAGTTGGGCATAAAGAAACCTGGCGCGATCTCGTTCGTGGTAATCCCTCAGGTACCTTTCATAGCGCAGGATTTCGGCGATGGGTACACCCTTGTCACAATGCGGCAAACACTCGTTGCACAAACGGCAGACTTCCTGATTTGCGTAGGCCGTCATTTGCTTGATCGCCTGAGCGTCCGCCGCGCGCATCGCCTTGCCCGCGCCCGAATAAGTGTCTACGAACTGGCTCAGATTGTTGATCTGGACGACCGCCGCATCGAGTTGTGTGCGCGTGGTCAGCCAGCGCGCCAGGGCCTGGTGGGGCGTGGCGCCTGCCGGGAAGCTTTTCATAAACTCCCTGTCTTTCTGCATGCGCGCGGCGCCGAGAGTAGTCTTCATGGCGACCGTGCCGAAGCCCTTACGCCTTGCCAGATTTACGAACTCGTTCATCGCCTCGCCATCGCCGTAGGAGAAGGCGAACTGGGCATGCTCATACACGCCATCTTCGATGACCGCCGTGAGGATGTCCTGAGTGGTCTCACCGCCCGGCACCTTGCGATTACCAAGGTAGTTGTGCTGTGAAAGGCAAAGGTGGCGGACGAGACCTTCCTTCTTTAACCGTTCAAAGGCGCGGATAAAAGCGCGGTTGTTCTTAAGCTCGGCCACGTTGTGGTAGCCGAAGTGGAACTGCATGTCGTCAAAGTAGCGTAGTCCTGTCTGGCGCACGACCTGTTTTACCCATTGATAATGCGCTTCTTCGTCGATAGCGCCCGTCTCGTGGTTTCCGCGCACGCGGTCAACACAAACCTGGCAGTAGTGAGCCTCGCGATTCTTGAGGATGGGCGGCGGGGTATTCCCTCTATCCCACTCGTCCGCCTTGTGCCAGAAGTTGATGCCACAGAGGATTCCGGCTTCAACCGCCTCCGGGGCCCAAGTGGCGGAGCCGACCAGCACGGAAATCTCTCGACCTGAACTGCCCAGCCGGCGGTGCGGTAACCGTCCGACCTTGGCCGCAGCTTCCTGTATTTCCTGAATTGTCGCGGCGCGTCCGCAAGCCGCTCCGAACCCCGCCGTAACTACCCCGGCCGAGGTCATGATGAATTCGCGGCGTCCCATACGGTGTTCGTGTGACATTGCCTTAGACCTCCTGATAGCTCGTGACTTGTGTCTCGGGGCTGGGGGCTCGGGAAACACGGGTCCTCGACCGGAGTCGCGGCTTTGCTCCGGGGACTCGGATTCGGGTCGGGTGAGGGAAAATCCTGAGTCCCAAGTCCCGAGCCCCTAATCCCTGGTTCCGGTCTTCCCCAGCTTCCGCTCGATGGCGCGCCCCAGGGCGACCAGGGCATCGCTCACGTCCGGCGCCTCCGCATAAGCGACCAGCCGCACAAGGTAAGGTCCCTTGTGGAAAGTCAGGCTGCTCTTCGAGAGTCGCGCGCCGTCCCCAAGATTAATCCGCTCGCTGTCGACCGACGATTCAGATTCAAATATCTTTCTAGCCCCTTCGGGGGCTTTCATCAAATAAATATCCGCCAGCGTCTCGATCTTTTCCTTGTAGCGATAATCTGCCGTCAGCGTCCTTTCGACGCCCGCCTGGATGTACCTGTCAGCGTCACCGTCAATGTATTCCCACAAATTACTGGCTTGGAAGGTGCGCGTCTCGCCGACTCTGGTCCATCCCGGAACGTCATTGCCTTCCGGGAAAGGCGTGGCTGGCTTGGAAGCCGACTTGGAACCGCAGGCGACGGCAAGACTCGCCAGGGCGATTACCAGTCCGATCCGAAAGCGTGTAGAAAAAGCAGCAGACATGGGGGTCGGTGCTGTGTCCTTCCCTAGTCCCCAGCGCCGAATCCCGAATCCCGCGCACATCATCACGCCGATCCTTTCGTCGCGCGTTTGAGTAAGATTTGATTCGTCTTCGAGCGGCTTTCACCGATACTGGTCACGTACACCGCCGGCCGATCCCTGACCGGACAGGCAAACTCGCACGCCCCACATCCCACGCAGCGCTCCGGGTCCACGTAAGGCTGCCGGACCTGCTTGGGATTCCCGTCGGCGTCAAACACTTCGGCGGGGCGCAAGTAGATGGCTTTGGGAGAGGTGGGACACCACTCCTCGCAAACAATGCACTCCGTGGCCATCGCCCAAGGGAGGCAGCGCCCGCGGTCACAGAAAGCCGTGCCCAGCCGGATGGGCTTTGCGCCTTTGCCGGTCGCCGGGCCCACCCATCCTTTCTCTGCCTGTGTGATCTCCCAGATGGCGCCGGTGGGACACACCTGGCCGCAGAACACGCAGCTCGGTTCGCAGTAGCCGATGCGAGACACGAGCACCGGAGTCCAGATGCCCTCCAGGCCAGCCTCCGTGAGGGTAGGGTGAAGGGCATTATTGGGGCACACCTTCATGCATTCGCCGCAGCGGATGCATCGCGCCAGGAAGTTCGTCTCGTCCAGCGCCCCCGGCGGGCGGATGAGGCGGGAATCGCCCTCCACCGCCAGTCCCGCTGTGCTGCGGAGAACGGGGAGCAGGGCCACGCCCGCGGCCACCCCGGTCAGCGCGCGCCGGCGCTGGAGGCTCGGGCCCTCAACGGTAGTCGGTGTGGCAGGGAAGAATTTGAATTTCAGGCCGCTCTCCGGGCAGTCCCCCAGGCAATTGAAACACAAATGGCATTCGGCTTTCCGCCATTGGACGCCCGGGATGGGATCGTCTCCACCCTGGCAGTGTAGCAGGCAACGGTTGCAGTCCTCGCAATGACCGGGGTGCTTCTCGAGGCCCAAGATCGACCATCGCGAAACCACCCCCAGCAACGCTCCCAGGGGACACAGCGCCCGGCACCAGAAGCGTGTGATGCGAAGGTTCAAGGTCAGGAGGACGATGAAGATGAGTCCCAGGAAGAAACCCTGTCGAAAGTGGGGCTGCTTGAAACTGAGCAAGGTTTCATTCAAAAGGAATTGAAGAACATCGGCGGAGAACCTGAGGGCGCCAAAGCCAGTCTGATATAGGAAATCAAACAGCGCATTGAAGACGTAATTGGTTCCCGGCAGGAGCGAGACCGCCAGCGACCGCACCAGCAGGGCGATGGGGTCCAGCACCCCGGTCAGTTGCCCGCCCAGGACGGATGCCACCAGCAGCGCAATCAGGATGTAGTACTTGAGCGTCTGCCACTTCATGTAGCGGTTCGACTCAATGAGCCGCGGGCCACGCTTCTTCTCGGATTTGAGGTTACCGAAGAAGTGGTTCAGCGTGCCCAGCGGGCAGATCCAGCCGCAGAAGAAGCGCCCCAGGAAGAAAGTGGGGATGAGGATGACCAGGCTCCAAAGGAGCCCGCGATAAAGAGCCCAAGTGGCGAGAGCGTTGGAGATGGCTACCAGCGGGTCGGCTTCCAGGAACAAGCTCACCGGGTAGGGCAGCCGGAGGTCCCCTCCTACAGCCTTGAGCGAGCCCCGAAATTCGGTCTTGAAAAGAAGAAACAGGAAAAGCGCGAGGAAAACGATTTGCGACAGCCTGCGCAGTTTTGGGAGCGATTGTTGGCTCATGGCGAACCAGTTGATACGCGGCCCTGCTGGTCGGTCAGCAGCTAGAAGACCAAGCGCCGCCCCACAGACATTTTAACCCAAATCAGACTAACCAGTTTAGTTAACATGCGGTTAGCGCGTGCCATGCCCCGCTGTGGCGAATCATAAACCTTGGCAAATTGGGGTTTATAACACATTAAAGCGCCTCAAGGCCGAAATTCCCTTTCATATTTGCCTTCATTGGCTGCTGGATGTCAGACTCAGGCTGGCATCTGAACTGCGTGACAAGCGGCTAACTACCGGCCTAAAGACTCTATGCGGGAACTGGCCTGCGGTAGTGGCGGTGGGAGTTTACCCGCCTCGCGTGGGTTCGCCGGCGTCAGCCGCTGGCGCTCGAATGCAAATGGTCAGCAGACGATTTCGACGCGGGGAACCTGCTGGCCTTCCGCGCGCAGTACCCGCAGGGAGAGAAGGTAGTAGTGGCCCAGGATGTCGAGCGGGCATTTATTCGGAACTATGGTCGCGTCAGTGTCCGCTTTGAGAGCCTGACGGCATTCGTCAGCAGAATCTCCCGTTGAGCGGTGAGGCCGTACGAATCTTCAGGTCCGCCCCTGCTTTGCGCCGCTACCGACCGGGCTTGCTGGCTGCGGGGCCCATCAGCGTCAAAGGAATGGTGATAGGTTTAGCTCCTCCGGTCACGGTCAGTTTCATGGGGTTAGCGCCCGGAGCAACTTCTGAAGCAACGAGCGTCAGTTGGAAGGTCTTAATGGCGCGTCCTGGCAAGGAAGTCGCCTGAGACGGCAATCCCCTAATCTGCCAGCCTTTCGGCAAGCCCTGCAATTCGACGCCAACCGATATCGCGCCGTTGCCCTGATTCCGGACCACCACGCGCACGGTGCGCGGGACATTGGGCTCGATCACCGGTTCGCGCAGGTAGTCGAGTGTGACCTGCAAGTCCGGCTCGTTCCACACGATCTGATAGGGCGACAGATTCCATAACGAGCGCACTCCCGCCGGGCTGGAGCCCAACAGCCGCTTCGCCGCGCCGAGGTCAGTGGGCGCGTTGGTGATGGCGACGGGGGCAGCGTTGAGCGCCAGCACGTGCTTAGCCATCGCCAGGGTGCGGTCAGTCAGCGCGTTGATGTCCGGAGGGATGGGGAATCCGGCCACGGCGACGGTCTTGATCTTGTCGCCGATGGGTTCGCGCCACTTCGCGGGGATGGCTTTGGCGCCTCCGATAATTCCCAGGATGGAGCCCAGTGTCGCGCCGGTGCAGTCGGTGTCGTCGCCGCAGTTGACGGCCGTGCAAATGGACTTCCCGAAATCCCCGTCGCCATAAAGCCAACCGATCATCGTGAAGGCGACGTTGCGCGGAGCCTGGAACCAGCCCGTGTCTTCGGTGGCCTTGATCACGTCCAGGCGCGCCGCCTGCCAGTCCTTACCCGCGCGCTTGGCTTCCACCGCGGCGCGAACGGCCTTGGCCACCCGGCTTTCCACCGGAATCATCGACAGGCCGAAGGCAATCAGCTTGTCGCGGTCGGATTCGACAAACGCCGCGCTCTCCAGCGAGGCCGTAAAGATCTCCGCCAGAGTTCCCTCTGCCGAGCCGTGGTCAACACAGGCATCTTCGCGCGCTATTTTTGCGGCAAGCGCCGGATAGCCCGGCGCCAGGCACGCCCAGATTTCCGAGCGAATCCAGGCGCCGTTGCTGTGTTTCCACTGCTGGTTGTTGAACTCGCCTGAAAGCGGCGGCAGCAGCCCCAATTTCATGTTGGCCTTCCCGACGCCGTATTCGTTCCAGTCCACCGGCACGTATTTCAGCCAGTACTCGCCCAGGATGCGCGCATCCACCCGCCCGCCGTGTTCCTCCAGGGCTTTCAGCCAGAGAATCTGGAGGTCCAGGTCATCGTTGGGTGCGGGTTCCCCGGGCTTAAGATCAGTGTAGAAGATGGCGGCATTGGTTTCTTTTTTCCCTTCGAATGGCATCCCGAGGGTGCCGCCAATATTCTTTCCCAGCCAGCAAGCATGAATGCGATCTCGAAAGTCGCCCTCATTCAGCAAGACCTTATCCTGAGCGAGCGCCGGCGCCGACACCGACCCGACCAAAGCGACCAACAAACCCAAAAGCCTCACCCCCAACCTCCAGCCGCTTCTAGCGGGAGTTTTGGATGGGCCGATGGAGTCAAGAGTCCTTTTCACAATTCACCTCCACAATAAAGGACCAGCACCGCAGGTGTCTGCCATCCGTGGAAAAGCCGCAAGGTCACAGAGCGGACCTTGCGCTACAAGTTTTCTTCGGGCAGGTCGAGCCGGGCGATGCCGTGTTGGATGCCGGCATAGGGGTACACGGCCACCTCGACATCGCCGCGATGCTCGCGCTTGAGCCTCTCCAGGACTTCGTCCCAGGAGCGCAGTCCCACCGCTTCCGGTGGGAAGTGGGGATTACTCAGTTCTCTGGCCTGTAGATACTGCGAGTAGAGCAGCACCTGGCGCGCCTGGGGGAAGCGGCGTTTACGCGCGGCCCGCTGGGCAAAGAAGGATTGACCCTGGTTGAACCGCTCCTCGTCCAGGTAGTGCCAGGCGAACTCCCCCATGGGATTCTGGTTGATCACCACGATGCTTCCGCCGTCCTTGAGCCCGCGGTTTCCCCAGTCGAAGTGCTCATGCAATTGCGCGCCCTTGGGGTAGGCATTGACCACCACAATGTCAGCGTTGCGCGCATACTCCGTGGCCAGATGATTCACCGCGTAGCGAGCCGCGCGGTGGTGAGCTTCCACGATGTCTCCGGCCACCACCTGAACCGGGCGCCGGTCCTGGTTGTATACAATCTGAATACTGAAATCCACGTTTGCGAGCCTGGCGGCTTCGATCATGTCCTGGCGCTGCTCGTTCTCCCAAACCCGAAAGATCGGAATCCCATCCGGACCCTTCTCGGGACGGGGGGCTCGCCGGATTTCCTCGTGCATGTAGCGGATGCTTTTCATCCCCGCCAGGCCGGGCAAGACCAGTTTGGGGCCGCCTCCATAACCCGGCGTGCCATGCGCCTTGAGCCCGCTCAGCGTGATCTTGAGATCCGCTTTATGGTAGTAAGTATCGATCAGGACCTGGTTGCCTGCTTTGGTTGTGCCTAAATCCACCAGATTTTCCCAGATATTGTGGTTGATCCAGGGATGCCGCCGGACGGTCTCCTCTCCCAGCTTCTTGGCCACTTCCAAGCCGTTCATCTGGTAGTGCGCGCCGTAAGCGGTGACGAACAGGATGTTCTCATCACGAATCCCCGCCGACCGCAGCTCGCGGATGACGTGCGGAACGATCTCGTAAGTGGGCGTGGGGCGGGTCAAATCGTCGAAGGCGATGGCCACCGTGGTCTTGCCGGCGGCGATCTCATGCAGTGGCTTCGTGCCGAGGGGATTCTGAATCGCCTGCGCGATGGCGTCCGGATCGAGCGGCGAAGTCAGATGTCCCTTCATGTGCTGGACGGAGACATGCCAGCCGGCGGGAAATCGGAATTCCTCCAGCTTGTCGCCGAACCACTCGTGGGTGCGCAGGGAGACGGTTTGGAATGAGGACCCCAGGGCGGGACGCACAACTGCGCCTGCGCAAATTCCACCTAGAAAACGACGGCGGGATATCATGCTCTTCGCTCCCATAAACTTGAAAAGCTTGTTCGCTAAAACAGAATCGTCACCGTCTCAAGCGGTGTTGTGCCAAGTTCTGTTGGAAAGTAAAGTAGCGTATCGTTTCCAGATAAGCGAGGGAATCCTTCCAGGTGGCCATGCTCGGAGTAACGGGTCGGCAGCCGCCGATGACGGGTCGAGACCAAGCCCGGCGCGCGTCGGCGGTAGAGAACCCGGCGGCAAGCGGACGCACTCCAAGAGCGGGTCTGCGCTACACATTTGCGACGCGGGTCCGCACATTCTCGAAGTTCATGATTCCGAGGCCGCGATCCTGGGCCAGCTTGAGATACCGCAACGTGTGGTAGTCCAAATCCCAGTAAGCCTTGGCGGCGTAGGCGTCCAGGGCCACGGGGTCTGTGCCGGCGATCAGGGTTTTCTTCAGCGCCACGTCCGAGAGACTTCCGCCTGTCGGCCCATTGCGCAGCAAGACTCGATATGCGTCCATGAGGGTCAGCGTGGGGCGCATGAAGTCGGCCAGGTCTGCGAGGCTTTCGTGGATACGCTGGTGCAGTCGATTGCGCTGCCCACCCAGGATGCCATACCAATTCTTCATACCCAGGGTGACGCCGGTAAGGCTATGATGCTTGGCGATGGGAATGTTGATCATCTTATCGGCGGCAAGAAATGGCTCGAGGACCGGCCAGGGGCCTAAGAAGTCGCCACGCAGGTCAACCTCTTTGAAGTTTCTTTCTTCGGGCAGGATCACCTGGGCGCCCGCCGCGCGAGCGGCATCGGCGATACCGCTGCGTTGGAAGCAGCGGCGAGGCTCGTTGCAACTGACGTCCGTGACAATCACCTTCTTGGCGCCGGCCTCCCGGCAAAGCCTGGCCATTTCCGCCACCACCTGGGGGTTGGTGTTGGCCGCTTGCTCGGGTACGCGGTCCCAGGCGACGTTCGGTTTGATAACCACCACGTCTCCGCGGGAGATGAAACGCTGGATGCCTCCCAGTTCCCCCAGGGCCTTCCGCACCAGCTCCCGCGGGTCCTCGCCTTGCGCCACCACGAGCTCGGGAAGATTCTGATCCGGGGGGACGGTGAAGTTTCGTTGGACGTTCGCCGCCTGGCGAGCTTCGGGGCGGTGGCTGCGCGCCTTCAGCCATATTCCTAATCCGGCGCTGGCTGCTCCCAGTCCTCCCAGCCGTAACAGCTTGAGGAGAGCGTCACGACGACTTGCAGAATTCGTTTCGGCGTCCATCGTCAATGATTCTGCGGCTTCGAGGTTGGCCCGGCTAAAGCCGGGTCCCACGGTCACTGTCAACTGTTGACTCTCGACTGTCAACCCTCTATTTATATCCCTGTGCAAGAGCAAACGGAAGAGCAAAGCGGTATTTCCAGCCTGGCGAAAACATCCCTGAGGCTTCGAGCTGTTCTGTCCCTTATCGGTTTTACGGCGGTGATCGCGCAGATCGTCCTGATGCGGGAGCTGATCGTCGTCTTCTATGGCAATGAGATCTCTCTGGGGCTGATGCTGGCCAACTGGCTGCTGTGGACAGCCCTGGGTTCGAGCCTGCTGGGCCGCCTGGTGAGTCGAGCACGCCAGCCGCAGAAGCTGATGGCAGCCTTGCAGGTGCTTGTCTCCCTGGCCTTGCCTTTGACCATTGTCGCGATGCGCGCCAGCCGGTTGGCGTTTCATTCGCTCCCCGGCGAGATCCTGGGGCCGCGCCCGATGTTTCTCACTTCGCTCGTGACCCTCAGCTTTTTCTGTGTCATCTCCGGCAGCATGTTCGCGGCAGGCAGCCGCCTCTTTGCCGACGAGGTGGGCACGTCCACGGCCATAGCAACCAGCTCGGTGTACCTTTTTGAGGCGGTCGGCTCCGGGGTGGGCGGCATTCTGGCCAGCCTGCTCTTGATCCGGTTCCTCACCGCCTTCCAGATCGCGTCACTATTAGGCCTGCTGAACCTGCTGGCGGCGGTGAGTCTGGCGGCGAGAGAATCACGGCGCCGGTATGCCCTGCTGGGCGCGCTGCTGGCAGCCGTTGCTTTCCTGCTGTTCCCCTTTGGCAATCGCGCGCTCGAATGCAAGTCGCTCGCCTACCTCTGGCACGGCTTCCGGGTGATCGAGACCCGGAATTCGGTGTACGGGAACTTGGCGGTGGTGGAAGCTGGGCAGGCGCGGAGCCTGTTTGAAAACGGATTGCCTGTTGCGAGCGGGGCGGACGTCGCTGCCGCCGAGGAGGCGGTGCACTTTGCCCTGCTCGAGCACCCCTCGCCAAGGACACTGCTGCTCGTGGGCGGAGGCGTTAATGGCAGTCTGGCGCAGGCGCTACAGCATTCCACCCTGCAGCAGGTGGACTACGTGGAGTTGGATCCCACCATTCTTGACCTCGCCCGCCGACGCTTCCCCAAGGAATGGGCGCCTGCGGAAGCCGACCGGCGCGTCGCCGTGCACCAGGCGGATGGGCGCCTGTTCTTGAAAACTTGCGCCCGCTCCTTTGACGTCATCATCGTCAATCTTCCGGACCCCCAGACCGCGCAGTTGAACCGCTTCTATACTCTCGAGTTCTTCCGAGAAGCCGCCCTTAAGCTCACTCCCGGAGGGATCCTGTCCTTTCAGGTCACGGCGGCGGAAAACTATATCAGCCCGGAACTGGCCGATTTCCTTCGCTGCATGAGCAAGACTCTCCGCGCGGTGTTCCCTGAAGTTGCCGCCATCCCGGGCGGCACGGTTCATTTCTTTGCCAGCAACCAACCGGGAACACTCACGAGCGACCCGGCACAACTCATCGCGCGGCTTCAGTCCCGGCGGCTTCAAACCCGTTACGTGCGCGAGTACTACCTTCCCTTCCGCCTGGCGCCCGACCGCATGATGGATCTCCGGTTGCAGACCGAACCCCAACCTGAGACGCCCCTCAATCGAGACTTCGCTCCCATCGCCTATTATTTCGACGTGGCGCTGTGGAGCGCGCGGTTTCATGGTGCTTCCAGTCAGTGGTTCGCCGCGCTTGCGCGGATCAGGTTCGGTGAGGTGCTGGCAGCGGTGGCGCTGGCGCTCGTGTCGCTGGTGGGATTGGTTTGCTGGCTGTGTGGGAGGGGTGGGTTGCAAACCCGCCCTTACGCTGCCGGGTTTTGCGTGACCGCCATGGGCGCCACGCTGATTGGTCTCGAGGTGCTGCTCTTGCTGGGGTTCCAGGCAATTTACGGCTACGTTTACCATCAACTGGCTATCGTCATTGCCGCTTTGATGGTAGGGATGGCGGTGGGGGCGAGGCTTGCCTCACCCAGCGCAAGGCAGCCTGCAACTGCCCCTGCGAGCGCACGCTCTGAAATACGATTGCTCGCCGTCCTGCAACTTCTGGCGGCGGCCTCACCCCTCGTCCTGTATGGATTGTTGGAATGCTTCTCACGCGCTCGACATCCCCTGAGCCTGTTCCTGGTGAGCCAGGTTTTGTTTCCCACCCTGGCCTTGCTCGCGGGGATGCTGGGCGGATACCAGTTCCCGCTCGCCAGCCGGATTTATTTCGCCTGTTCGAAGGATTCGGCGCGCAGCGCCGGAACACTCTACGGGCTTGACCTGCTGGGCGCTTGCCTGGCGGCAGTCGCGCTCAGCGCTTATCTCGTTCCGGTGTTCGGATTTCTCCGGACGGCCGTGCTTATGGCCGTGGTGGACCTGGCTCCGGCAGCCCTGGCAGGGCTCTGCGTTTCTGACCCAGAGGCTCATCCAGGCTAGCGGGTTCGGCAGGCGAGTGCTCGCCGAAGACCAGCGCCGTAAACGCGAAGATGTCGGTCTCCTCGTCCTGCCAGGCGCGCGGCGGCAACCCGGCCTTCACGCATGTCTGCTCAAGAAAAGTGTTCCTGTCCCAGCCTTGTTCTGTGGGCACCTGGGGAAGCAGCAAGCCTTCATAATCGCCCTTCTTCATCAGTAGTCCGTGCCGGCCCACTTTGATCTGCTTCACGTCGGCGACCCGGCGCAGCGGGGAAAGCACCGAAATCTCGTATTGCAATAGTCCCAACTCCGCCACGGAGACCGGTCGGAAACGGCGGTCCTCGACGGCTGCCGCCGCGGCCACATCGCGCACGGTCTCGGCCAGGGACTTCAAAGGGGCGATGTAACCGATACATCCGCGCAGTTCACCTTTTTCCTTCAGGGTGACAAAGGCGCCGCGCTCCTGCGTGAGGGATTCGGGTTCGGCAACTGTAAGCTCGAGCAACTTCTGCTGCTTGACCGCCGTCTCGACGGAGCGTCGAGCAATCTTGAGCAGCTCATCCTTATCGCGCTGGCTGAGCGAAAACTGCGGCTCCTTCTGGCTGCGCGCGCTCTTCTCGGAAACCAGGGCCACGGCGCCATAGCCGACCACGCGAGATTTATCGCCGGTCACATCTCCGGAATTCGCGTACTTCAAGATTTGTGCGCGATTCGCGCCCAGGCGTTCAGCGGCGATCATGGCGGCCACGATGGGCGCGCCGCCACAGGCCTCCCAGATGCGCCGCTCGAAGTTGCGCGACAGGCTGAGGGTGTCCCACTCCTCAATGCCCTTCAGCGTCTTGTGGTCCATTTTCACGGCTTCGTCGTAAGGATGGTAATGGGACAGGTCGGAGCTTGCTACGATAAGCGTGTCGGCGGCGCGCCCCTCCTTCTGGAGGAGCTTGGCGAGAGAAACGCCCAGGGCGCGTGAGCTCTCATAGCTCTGTTCGCCCATCACGATGGGGACCAGTTTGAATTGGCCGAGTACCCGCTGCAAGAAGGGGAGTTCAACTTCCAGCGCATGCTCGCCCCGGCCCTGCACTTCCCCGTGGCCGCGGCTGGAGAGCTTGATGAGCGGGTTCATCGCCGCAAGTTTGGAGGCAAAATCCTTATCCACGGGGATGGTTCCGAGGGGAGTGGCATAGGCGTCCCCGTCATAAACGGAAGAGAAGCCAAAAGCTTCAAAATGGGAGGGAGCAATCACCACCACGCGCTCGTACTTTTTCCCCTTGAGCAGAACATAGGAGTGCGCCGCCACCTGGCCGGAAAACTCGTAGCCGGCATGGGGGCAAACCAGGGCCACCAAGGAGCCTTCCAGTTTTGCGACCGCAGCCCGGGATAAGAATCCATCCACCATCTTCCCGAGCTGGGCGGGATCGGCCGGGTAGAAGGCTCCGGCCACGGCGGGTGGCCTTATCTTCTGGCCCTGATTCATGGCGACTTCATTGGGAATAAGGAGCAACGAGGTGGTCAGGATGAAGAGGGGGATGATGCGGTTGGTTAAAGCTAGCTTCATGGTTTGACCTTCGGCGAGGGATCAGGTAGAAGGCCACGACCGGGTTCAGCACTCTCCGACGCTCCCGTGTCGCCCCATTATTATACTCTTGTAGTGGCGGGCATCAGCCCTTTGCTTTAGCCCATGACTTGGGCTGTGACGAAGACCTCTGCCGGGAGGGAAAGCCAGCTTAGACTTCTGGGGTCGGGGTTTGGCAGCGGAAAGCAGGTACCCACACTGAATTCGCTCTCGAATTCACCGTGGGTTCTGATCGACCGCTCCGCTCAGTCTTGGGTTTCCTCGGGAACCTCGAACCCTTCCTTTGCCAAAGCTTGCCGCACAGCCTGCCGGACCTGAGCAGCGATTTCCAGGGCGTAATGGGCCTCTTCTTCGCTAACGGTCTCGTCTTCTCCCGGATAGCGCGTGGTGATGGCATAGGGACTCAATTCTTCTGCCTTCCGCAATTGCTCGGCCCAGGAAGCTCTCTCAGCACACAGTTCCAACAGCCGGGAGATATTGTGTGTGTACGGGAAGTCGATGGCGTGAAAAACCAGATAGCCTTTCAAATGTTTCTCAGCGCACTGCTGAGCGTGGTAGGCGAGCAGGCGGTAAGGAGGTGCGTGAGGCAGGGAAAAGCCATGGCGGGCAAGACGCAAGTCTTCGTCACCGTAAGCAAGCCACTGCTTGACTTTTCGCGCAACCTCCTCCTCAGCGGGCTTCATAGAGTACTTTCCCCTCTTGCCAGGCGGGCCGCGCCACGGTTCCAGGGATGTGGCGGTCGCTCTCGAACTCTTCCGGCGTGATGACGACGACATCCCTGGCGAAGCCGAGACCACGGAGAGCGCGGTCCATGGCCACCATCAATGCTCGCCGGCTCCCGGAGATGGGACACACCACCAGCAGATCCACATCACTGTGAGCGTCTGCCGTTCCCCGAGCATGTGAGCCAAAGAGAATGACCCGCTTGGGATGGAATTGGTGCACCAGGCGCTCGGTGGCTACCCGGAGGATTTCCTCGCTCACCATCAGGCTTACCTCCAGCAAACTGACCTCTATTCTAACCCTCACGCGGTTGGATTTCCCCAGTGCAAAGTGTACCGAGCCGGGAGGGCCGGCTTTTCGCCCTTGCTAGCTCCACAGCCGGTCCCAGGAGCGCTCCTTGTCCCACTCCGGGGTGGGCTCGAAGTAGCCGGCGCCGGGCTGGAGGTGCTGTTTCACGACTTCCTCGTTCAGCGTGACCCCGAGGCCGGGCTTGTCCGGCACCTGGATGTAGCCGCGGTTGACGATGGGTTTTTCGACCCCCTCCACCAGGTCGTTCCACCAGGGCACGTCGACGGAGTGGTTCTCCAGCACCAGGAAGTTCTCCGTGGCCGCCGCGCAGTGCACACTCGCCATGCAGGAAACCGGCGTTCCGGCAAAGTGCATGGCCATGGGGATGCCGTACTCCTGGGCGGCATCGCCGATTTTCTTGGTCTCCAGAATCCCTCCTGCGGTGGCCAGGTCGGGGTGGATTTTACGGATCGCCTGATTCCTGCAAAGTTCAATGAAACCTTCTTTCAGGTAAATGTCTTCCCCGGTCAGAGTGGGCAAGCCGATCGAATCGGTGATCTTTTTCCACAGGTCAGTGTATTGCCAGGGGATCATATCTTCGAGCCACGCGAGGTTGTATCGCTCCAGTGCGCGGCCCAGGCGGATGCAGGAATTGACACCGATGTGGCCGAAATGGTCGGCGGCCAGGGGAATCTCCATCCCCACGATTTCGCGGACCTGGGCAACGTAGTCCGCCATCATGGCGATGCCCTTGTCGGTGATCTCGATCCCCGCGAACATATGCGGGGTGAATTGCAGTTCCCGTTCGTTCAACCCTGAGGGCCGGGTGACGGTCCCCGGCGTCTTCTCCACCAGTTCAATCCCCAGATCCATCTTCAGCCAGGTGAAGCCCTGGTCCATGCGCTTCTTCAACCGCTGGGCGTAAACCTTGGGGTCCTGGGATGTATCCGTATCGGAGTAGACGCGGATGCGGTCGCGGAACTTGCCGCCCAGCATCTGGTAGACCGGCACGTTGAAGGCCTTGCCGGCCAAATCCCACAAGGCCATCTCGACGCCGCTCACGCCGCCGCCCTGCCGCGCGTGTCCGCCGAATTGCTTGATCTTGCGGAAGAGGCGGTCCACATTGCAGGGATTCTCGCCCAGCAGGCGGCTCTTGAGCATCAGGGCGTAAGTGGGGCTGGCGCCGTCGCGCACTTCTCCCAGGCCGCAAATCTCCTGGTTGGTGTCGATGCGGATGAGAGGGCAGTCCATCGGCGCGTGGCCAATGTGTGCAATCCGCAAGTCGGTGATCTTGAGGTCCGAGGGGCTCGAACGCGTGTTGACGTTCTCTGCCCTGGCGTTCAGGGACTTTTCCCCTAAGATAGTGCTGCCCAGAACTGCGGCGGAGGATTTCAAGATACCACGGCGATCTATGCGATCTTGCGCTCGATTCTTCATGGCTTTGTTTTTCTCCCTGACGCGCTTGGGTTTATCTGGCCATCTCCACCGCCCGGCGTAGGGGCGCAAGGCTTTGTGCCCCTACCTTATTTGGTTCGGTGCCGTTCCGTCCATCGATTGAACTGTTCGCCCACCGCGTTGCCGGTCATGCGCGAAAATCCTGGCCGGCCCGGCCGCGGCTCAGTAGGTGATGGCGTTCACGTGCTTGCCGTCTTCGTCGTAGTGCGGCCAGGGGCCGACCCTTCGGAAGCCGGACACAATGAAATCGTCATACATCGGTGTCGGCTCGAAGTAACCGGGGTACCGCAGGTGCTGCTTGATCACTTCTTCGTTGAGTTCCACTCCCAGGCCGGGCGTGTCGGGGACTGGGATGTAGCCGTTCTGGATGATGGGTTTCGGCACGCCGGTTACCAGGTCCTGCCACCAGGGCATGTCCACCGCATGGTTTTCCATGACGACAAAGTTACGGAGCGTGGCTGCCAGGTGCGCGCTCGCCATGCATCCCACCGGAGAGCCGGCAAAGTGCAAGACCGTGGGAATACCGTGCAGGTCGGCGTAGTCGGCGATGCGTTTAGTTTCCCGGAGCGCTCCGGATGTTTCCGGGTCGGGCTGGATGAGGTCGACTGCCTGGTTGTCGATCAGGTTCTGAAAGCCTTCTTCCAGCCCGAAGGCGTCTTCGCCCGTCAGGGTCGGCGTGGTGGTGGCATCGGAGATGGCCTTGAAGCCGCGCCAGTCCCGATAGTCGATGAAGTCCTCCGCCCAGGCCAACTGGTAGGGCTCGAAAGCCTTGGCGTAGCGGATGGCATCGTTGACGGATAGCTCGCCGAAGTGGTCGGCGGCCAGCGGGGCGTCCCAGCCGATGGCGTCGCGGACGGCCGCGAGGTATTCGCATAGGTAGCCCAGGCCCTTTGCTGTCGCCACACCGTTCTGGTGGACCGCCCCGGGTCTGTCCGCGACAAGGCTGGTGTATAAATCCATTTTGAAGAAGGTGAATCCCAGCTTTTTGCGCGCCAGCATGCGCTGGGCGTAGACCTTGGGGTCTTTGTGGCCGGTGGTGTCGCAATAGATGCGGATCTTGTCGCGGTGCTTGTCCCCGATCAAGCGCCACGCCGGGACGCCGTAGACTTTGCCGGCGATGTCGTGCAGGGCCATATCCACGGCGCTGTAACCGCCGCCCATGCGCCCCTGGCCGGCGAACTGGCGAATCTCGGACAGGATGGAATCGGTCTGCAAGGGGTTCTTACCGAGGAGGTGCGCTTTGAGAATCAGGGCGATCCCTTTGACACCCGCGTCACGAACTTCGCCCAGTCCGTACACGCCCTGGTTGGTATCGATGCGGATGATTGGATAATCGTAGTTGGCGGCCACGGTGCAGGCTCGCATGTCCGTGATCTGCAGATTCGAGGGCGCCGAATGTGTTTTGATGCTCTGCGGCCCCGCCTCCACGGGCTCACCTGTCAAGAAAGTCCCGCCCAGAATCGCGGCCGAGGACTTCAGCAGGTCGCGGCGATCGATCCGATGTTGGGCTCGGTCCTTCATGGCTTGGGTTACCTCCCTGTAAGGTTAGGCTGTATCCGCCGTCCGCGAGCGCATATCGTAGGGGCACAAGGCCTTGCGCCCCTGCCTGCGTGCTGCTCTGAAGCTACTCCGCCTTCATGCGCACCTTGGCGCCTCGCTGTTCCGCCCAGCGATTGAACTCCTCGATCATCTCCTTGGTCCAGCGGGCGTCGATCTGGCCCGGGGCGTACTTGCCCTCCCGGAGCATCTGATGTCCCCAGGCGTCCTGCAACTGAGTCAGTTCGGAATAATCGGCCACCTTTTCAGCGAGATGGGTGGGGATGAACGTGAGCCCCTCGGGGTCGCTCACCGCTACGTCGCCGGGCATCACCGTCACCTGGCCGATGCGGATCGGCACGTTAATTCCCATGAGGGTGACCTCCGCCAACGCCGAAGGATCAAAATCCCGCACGTAACAGCGAAAGCCTTTGATCTCGGAAATGCCGGTAACGTCGCGCACCGCGCCATCTACAATGAGGCCGGTGGCGGTCTTGGCGAAGATGGAGGTGGAGAGATTGTCTCCGGCGAAGGTGCCGTCCTTGATCTTCCCGAACAGGTCCACCACCAGAACATCGTTGGGCTGGAGGGTGTCAATCACCCAGGAGTTCTGGCCACTTCCGACGCGCCCTTCCTTCTTGCCGTGATCATTGATCACCGCGTTCACGTCCGGCCGCAAAGGCATGAACACTGCTGTGACCACGCGGCCCACCAGGCGCTCGCCGGGGTTGATGACCTTCCAGCCGCTCTCAAACTGATTCTGGTAACCCGCGCCGCGCAGTACGGCCCAGGCTTCCTCGGCGCTTACGGTTTTCATGCGGGCGAGGATCGAATCAGGAACCTTGGGGCGGCCATCCGGGAAGCGTTCCCCCTTCCATTCGCGCGTGAACTCCAAGCGCTGATCTTTCGAGAACATTCCCAACTGGGCAAAACTTGGAATCGCAGAGCAAATCGCCAAGGCCAGGGGGAGGGCATATCGAAGGGCTTGTCTCATATTTCATTCTCCGCGGTTAGATTCCATGGGTTCCGCAAGAGGGTAACACAGGCGGGCGGTCGAGATGAACTTCCTCTTAAGCTGATCGCAGGACGCTGGCTGGCTTGAAGACCGAGGGAAGAGTTGCACTCACCATGGCTGTCACTGAGGACATCCCCTGACGCGGAGCGTGGCGTGCATGCCGTGCCCCCCTGGAAACGTCACACGCGCAGGGGAGACGGTTCCCGCGGCGATGCAAGCGCCGGTTCCCATCGAACCGGGGCGGTTCGCGAACCGCCCCTACCCCCACACCCCGGCGATGGGCTGCTGGCAATACTGGCACTTGCCCTTGTGGAGGTGAATCGCCCCCACGGTGTAGCCCACGCGCTCCACGACGATGCGCCGACACTTGGGGCAGTAGGTATTCTCGGCGGGATGGCCGGGCATGTTGCCCAGGTAAACGTAGTGGAGTCCCTCGGCGTCCGCGATGGCCTTGGCGCGCTCCAGAGTCTCCAAGGGCGTGGGCGGCAGGTTCTTCAGAAGGTACTCGGGATGGAAACGCGAGAAGTGCAGCGGGACGTCCATACCCAACTCTGCCTTGATCCACCGCGCCAGTCCTTTGAATTCCAGGTCGCTGTCGTTGAGGGTAGGCACCACCAGGTAGACGATCTCACTCCACATACCCAGTTTGCGCAGGGTCACCAGCGCGTCCAGCACAGGTTTCAGGTCGCCGTTCACCACCTCTTTATAAAACTTCTGTGAATACGCTTTGAGGTCGACTTTGATGGCGTCCACGTGCCGGCAGAGCTTCTTGAGAGGCTCTTCCTGGATGTACCCGCCGGTGACGACCGCGCTCTTAATCCCGAATTCGTGGCCGGCGTCAGCAGCGTCCACCATATACTCGTAAAAGATCACCGGTTCGCTGTAGGTGTAAGCGATGGACACACACTGGTACTGCTGCGCCAGGGCGGCCAGATTCTTGGGCGGCACATAGCTGCTGCGGACCTGCTCGGGACGAATTTGGGAGATGTCCCAGTTCTGACACATCTTGCAGTTCACGTTGCAGCCCGCCGTGGCAATGGAGAAGGCCGTGGTGCCGGGATGGAAATGGAAGAAAGGTTTCTTCTCGATGGGGTCGATGTGGGCGATGGCGACACGTGAATGCACCAGAGTGAAGTAGTCGCCGCCGCGGTTCTCACGCACGCCGCAGTAGCCGCGCTCCTTGTCGTCAATCACGCATTCCCGGGGACAGAGCTTGCACTTGATCTTTTTGTAAGGGAGCTTTTCGTAGAATTTGGCTTCGGTAATGAACTGGGCGTCGCTTTCCGGCAGAGGTGAAGCCAGTAAGGGCATCCCGCCGGGGCGGGAGCGCGCCCCTACGAAGGCGCCCGCGCAGGCCGCGAGACAGGGAAGCGCCGCGGCCTTCAGGAACGCGCGACGATCAAAGGCATCATTAGAAACCGAGCCGGGAGGCAGCGGACCGTGTCGGGGCACAGCATGCTGTGCCCCTCCCTGGCGGGATAAACCTGCCTCTACGCCGCGCAAATTGTTTTTGCTCGCCATCAGACTTCCACCACTTCAATGCGTTTGGGATCGTTGGTCCCCAGGCGGTGCTGCGCGTCCGCCGCCGTCGAGATGTAGGTGGGTTGGCGCTTCAGTTCTTTCAAAGACTTCATGCCCATTTCGGCCCGCTTCTTCTCGATGATCTGCCACCCGATATAGTCCAGCGCCACGGGATCCGTGCCCACCATGAGACCATTGTAAGGCCAGGTCCACTGGGGCATGTAGGATGGCCCACCCTCGTATTGCGCCGTGGTCGCGTCACAGATGCTCAGCCGGACCTTGCGGCGGATCACTGGCAGCATGTTGACATCGGCCACGTAAGGATCACCTACACTTAGATGATATTTGTTGGGATTATGGATGGCGCCAAACATACTTTTGAGGGCAATCGTCACGCCGGCGATGCCGTGATCCTTCAGCACAGGGAGATTGATGACGGCGTCGCAAACCTGGGTGAGGGTTTTCGCCAGCAGACTTCCCACGCTGCCGTAAGTCTCCAGTTCCGACTCGAACCCCAGCGTGTCGTTGCCAAAACAGCGAATGCCCGTTCCCCGTTCGGCAATGCGAAAGCGGGCGCTCTCCAGGTCGGCGTTGAGCCGGTCCCAAATGACAATGTCCTTGATGCCCGCTTGCTGGAGCCGCTCGCAAATCGCTTCCACGAGCTCCGGCCGGGTGGAATTACCTTTTCCTGCCAGGCAATTCACCTTCAGGCCGACAACTTCCCCCGGCCGCGCCACTTTCCTCCAGGCTTCCACGGGCGTGTCACAGTTCTCGAACGCTTGTATGGCCCGGTCGAGCAGCTTCAGCAGGCGAGAGGAATCCGGACCAGCCCCGGATGGACGGAGTTTCGGGTCGCGCGCAATCACCAGCTTGGATTTGCCTTCGGGTGAGGAATTCAACCCGTGAGACATCGCCTCGCCCCTACCAGAACCAGGCGTGAGTAGAGCGCCGCCCAGCGCTAGACTGCTTCGTAAGAAATCGCGGCGGGTGGCGGTTTGGGACTTGTGGGTCATGGTCGACCTGCCGTGGAAGACAAGGAGCGAGGCCCCGCCTCGCCCCTACAGGGGCCGCTCATAGGCGGAGCAGTCATCTTCAGCGAAGGGATCGGGGCCCTCACTATTCTTAGCACATTGTCGGGCAACTTGCGACTCGCAGTTGGGCGGAGGACGATGGAATGTCCCTTCGGCTGGCGGCCTTACGCCCGTGGAAGCTGGTAAGCAGTTGGCGGTCGCCGGTTGTGGAGCGCCCGCCGTAAGGGCCGTCCCTGGCGACACTTGGATTGTCAGGGGGGGCGAACCCTCCCCAGCCCGCTTTACAGATTCAGGATTTGAGATGGCCGGAAGAATTGGGGCAGCAGACGAAGCAAAGATGCCTCGCCAGATAACATCGGATCCCTCCGAAGCAAGATCCCAAGCTTGTCGTAACCCTCGGCCTCCATCACTGCTTGGTGTCGAGTGGGTGCGCGGCCTTCTCGAAGAATTCTTTCTGGAGCTTCAGGCTCTCCTGGTCGGCCTTGACGGCACGGATCACCTCGGCGATCTTGTTGGCCGAGGTTTTCATGTCGAACTCGCCCAATTGCTTGTCTGCCAGCGAGCCGTCTCCCGCGTAATGGTTAGGGAACTTCGCGTACCACCAGATTCCCGTATAGACGCCCTCCGGCAGATGCAACCGATTGAGGTCGGCGCCCGATTGGCTCTTGGCCTTATCCATGCGGACGAGGTCGGGACGCGAGATCATCACGTGCGAGGTCTCCGATCCGCCGGCGTGCTGTTCCGCTTTGTCCTTGAGCGGCGGGCGCCCAGGGACCTCCAGCTCGGGCTGATAGACGTAAACCACGTAGTCGCGTGGACTGGTGAGCTGCGACTGCGCGAAATAGGGCAGGAAATTGTTGTTGCCTCCGTGCCCGTTGACGATCAGGATCTTCTGGCAGCCGTTCCGCGCCATCTGCTGGGTCGTCTCCTGAAGCAGCTCCATTTGCAGGCGGGCGCTGTACGCCATCGTACCGGGCTGGTGCTGCGCTTCAAAAATCTGCCCGAAGTAGTACTCGGGAAAGACCACCGCGTATTCCTGCTCGGCCGCGTGGACCGCCGAGTAACGGATATTGATCAGGTCGGTGCCGAGAGGAAGATGCGGCCCGTGCTTCTCGATGATGCCGAAAGGAAGCACGCAGGTGCCCTGCGCTTTCTCAATGGCCTTGATGAAGTCAGGAGCCGTGAGCTCTTCCCAATGGGCCGAGAGCGACTGCGCGCTCACCGATGCCGCAGCCATCGTCAAAATCAGGAGCCCTAACGCGAAGCGACTTTTGGAAAGCATGACGAGTCTTTGACCTCCGGAATCGACTTTGAAGGAGGAAGTGTAACGCAAATTGGATCCGCGGGATGCGACATCCGCGGCAAAGGCCGGGCGAGGCGGTTCCCGGCCTGCAGAGGCACCCTCCATAACGGGGCTTTCCGATTTTGGGTTTCTCGTTTAGCATAGAAGATTGGACTTGCCACAGCGTCTCAGCTGGCAACTTTGAGCTCCTGGTGCGCCCATCTGTAAGCCGGCCCCTGCCGCCCTCGAGGGCGGCGCCGCACGGATCGACGACTGCCGAGCCTGCCTGGTGCAACTGTCCAGAGGTCCTGAAATCGAAAAACCTGAAATGAGAATCCATGACTGATTCGATTCGCAACATCGCCATCATCGCGCACGTGGACCACGGCAAGACCACGCTGGTGGACGCCATGCTCTGGCAGAGCGGAATTTTCAAGGCCAACCAGGAGGTGGTGGAGCGCGTCATGGACTCGAACGAGCTCGAGCGCGAGCGCGGCATCACGATTCTCGCCAAGAACACCGCCATCTTTTACCGCGGCGTCAAGATCAACATCGTGGACACGCCGGGCCACAGCGATTTCGGTGGTGAGGTCGAGCGAGCTCTGAAACTGGTGGACGGCGTGCTCCTGCTGGTAGACGCGAGTGAAGGTCCCCTGCCGCAGACGCGCTACGTGCTGCGCAAGGCGCTGGAGGCGAAGCTGCCGCCCATCGTGGTGGTCAACAAGGTGGACCGTTCGGACGCGCGTCCGCAGGAAGTGGTGAACGAGATTTACGACCTCTTCATCGACCTCGACGCCACGGAAGAGCAGTTGGAGTTTCCCATTCTTTACGCGAACGCCCGCCGGGGCACTGCCACCACGCGGATCGACGAGCCTGCGGAGAACCTCGCGCCGCTCTTCCAGGCGATTCTCCAGCATATTCCCGCTCCCGCCGGCGATCCGCAGGAGGTGTTGCAGCTCCTGGTGGCGAACCTCGACTACAGCGATTATCACGGGCGCCTCGCGATCGGGCGCATCTTTTCCGGCTCCCTCGCCCGCGGCGACGAGGTCGCCCTCGTGAAGCTCCACGGCGCGGTCGAGAAGACGCGCATCACCAAGCTTTACGGTTTTGAGGGCCTGGAGCGTATGGACATCGATCGCGCCGAAGCGGGTGAGATTGTGGCCCTCGCCGGCATCGAGGGCATCACCATCGGCGAGACGGTGACGAGCGCGGAGACACCGCGCGCGCTCGTGCACGTGCCGGTGGACGAGCCGACCATCTCCATGGTGTTCACCGTGAACACGTCCCCCTTCTCCGGGCGCGAAGGCGCCTACGTCACCTCGCGCCACCTGCGCGAGCGCCTGGAAAAAGAACTGCTCACCAACGTCGCCCTGCGCGTGGAAGAGTCCGAGAACACCGACTCGTTCAAGGTGCTGGGGCGGGGCGAGCTGCACCTCGCCATCCTGATCGAGACCATGCGGCGCGAAGGGTACGAGCTGGCGGTCGGGAAACCCGAAACGGTCACCCGCGAGGTGGGCGGCAAAGTCCAGGAGCCCATCGAGCAGCTCATCCTCGATTGCCCGGCGGATTTCGTCGGCGTCTTGATGCAGAAGATCGGAAGCCGCAAGGGCATCAACACGAAAATGGTCGGGCACGGAAGGCCCGGCGGGCGCGTGCGCTTGGAGTTTTTGATTCCTTCCCGCGGGCTGATCGGACTGCGCAGCGAAATCCTGAAAGATACGCGGGGCACGGCGGTGATGAATACGCTCTTTGACGGGTATGCCGGCTGGCAGGGAGAGATCCCGAGGCGGCTCACGGGATCGCTGGTCGCCGACCGCGCGGGCAAGACGACGGGATACGCGCTCTATAACCTGCAGGAACGCGGCGAATTGTTCGTCGGGCCGGGCGTCGAGGTTTACGAGGGAATGGTGATCGGCGAGAACGCGCGCTGGGACGACATGGACGTGAACGCGGTCAAGGAAAAGAAGCAGACCAACATGCGCGCTTCGGTCGCGGACGAGGCCATCCGGCTCATCCCCGTCCGGCCGATCAATCTCGAACTGGCCATGGAATTCATCGCCGAGGACGAGTACGTCGAGGTCACGCCGCAATCCATCCGCGTCCGCAAGAAGATTCTGGAATTCAACAAGCGCCCGCGCCGCCACCGATCCTAGCACCTGACACCTGAAACCCGACACCTGCTCTTGCGCCCCCAGACGCTTGCTTTCAACTGGAGTTATAATCTCCGCGTCAAACTCGCGGGCGCACCACTGCGCATAGGCATCAAGGGCGTGCGCTGTACACATCGACGCGTCGTGATCGCATACATCCCACACCATGGGATGTATGCTCCACCCAGGTATCCATCAATGGATGGGTAGGAACGATTCGGGCGGGGCGGCCAAAAATTTCTCTTGCATTCTCCTTTGGAGAAGAGTACAGTAACTGATTGCCAGCACGAAGGTGGAGCAAGTAGTGAGTTCCACATCGACTGGGCGGAATCCTTAGGAGGTAGATACGCGAAAGGCTTTTGGATAGGGGTTTGAGGCAAGTGGGTTCTCCCCGGAAAGACTCCCCCGCCTGTTTCGATCCCCAACGCTCAAACGAACTCAGCAAGTCCTGTAAGATGCACCCCGGTATCGGTGTGGGGCCTTTGAGCGTGCGCGTTCCGGCGGCCAGGGCTGAGTTTGATGTTTCGCCGCGGCGAAGAATCAAACCCAGCAACTTGGGCGCTTGATGGCTCGGGTTGCCAGGAGGTCGAGGGCGGTTGCCATCGCGCTCGGCACTCAAGGTTCTTTGACAACTGAAAGTGCGGTGTCTACAAGTGCTCAGTCTGTCCGGTGTGGATATCCGGGCAGATAAGAGGCGAAGGCGGATCTGCGCAACAGAGCAGTTGACGGTTAACAGTCGACAGTCAACAGTAGGGGCCTTTCTTGGGGCTTTAAACTGTGAACTGTAAACTGAGAACTGCGGACTGTTCTTAAGTGTGTTGAGCAGATTTTATGGTCAAGCTACTAAGGGCGTACGGTGGATGCCTTGGCGCCAGACGGCGAAGAAGGACGCGGTTACCTGCGAAAAGCCTCGGGGAGGGGGAAACACCCTTTGATCCGGGGGTCTCCGAATGGGGAAACCCTTCCCGGTAAAACCGGGAAACGGCCCGCTGAATATATAGGCGGGAACGAGCCAACCCAGGGAAGTGAACCATCTCAGTACCTGGAGGAAGAGAAAGCAACCGCGATTCCGCGAGTAGCGGCGAGCGAAAGCGGAACAGCCCAAACCCAGCGTTCCTTTGAGATTTCAAATCACCAATTGGAGATCTCAAAGGAGCGCTGGGGGTTGTAGGGCGCGCGTGGGTTCAGAGCCATAGAGTTACCAATCCGGCGGCTAGCCGAGCGATTTGGAAAAATCGGCCAGAGAGTGTGATAGCCACGTAGGTGAAAGCTGACCGGACTCTAACGCGCGTTCCTGAGTACCGCGGGGCACGAGAAACCCTGCGGGAATCTACGGGGACCATCCCGTAAGGCTAAATACGTGCTGGCGACCGATAGTGAACTAGTACCGTGAGGGAAAGGTGAAAAGAACCCCTGCTAGGGGAGTCAAAAGTACCTGAAACCGTATGCCTACAAGCAGTCGAAGGGCCACGTTCCCGTCGCAAGGCGGGAGCAAGCCTGACGGCGTGCCTATTGCATAATGAGCCGGCTAGTTATTGTCCGTCGCCAGGTTAAGCGATGATCCTTTGGTTGCGACCGAGGGGGAGCGAGCCGTAGCGAAAGCGAGTCTGAACAGGGCGTTGAGTGGCGGGCAATAGACGCGAAGCGGGATGATCTACCCTTGGTCAGGGTGAAAGCCGCGTAACAGCGGCCGGAGGCCCGAACCGGTGTTGGTTGAAAACAGCTCGGATGAACTGAGGGTAGGGGTGA